>SKEW01000010.1_pt1 | contig 249684 bp, 207 predicted proteins | sample 4841441 | NCBI WGS metagenome assembly SKEW01 (sample SAMN11008799, study PRJNA524170) | human gut metagenome | isolation source: fecal sample from pouch patient p41 | place: Israel: Tel-Aviv | reverse complement strand
CCAATCGTACCAATTTTTATTATGATTTTTTTGGTCGGTCTGTTGCAGATTGTACTTTCCTGCGTTTTAAGCAGTAATCTGAAAAAGGAAACGCTGGTAGAAAGAATAAGGTATCAGGGATAGCAAGATAACATTGTGTCCAAACGTAAGATACCCCGGAATCGTAAGGTTTCCGGGGTTTTTCTGTATGGGGAAAAGTTTTGGAATTTTCTGTTTCTTATCGTGAAGATCTGTACTATAATAGACTGGAAAAAATAAGCAGGAGAACTTAGAAATGATGAATCTAAAAACAGATTATAAAAGTATCATTAAAGAGACAAGTATATTAACGGTTGCGGTAGCCATTATTGCCGCGGCGGTTTATTTCTTTCTTGTACCGAGCCATGCTTCTGTGAGCAGCATATCAGGTCTTGGTATTGTGCTTTCGAATTTTATTCCCCTACCGTTGTCGGCGATTACGATGATTTTGAATGTGGTCTTGCTGATTATCGGATTTTTCACCTGTGGAAGAGAGTTTGGGGTGAAAACAGTATATACCAGTGTGATGCTTCCACTGTTTCTGGGTGTGTTTGAGGGGATTTTTCCGGATTTTGGCTCGATGACGAACAGCCAGGAGTTGGATGTGCTGTGTTATATTCTGGTAGTCAGTGTGGGACTGAGTATATTATTTAATCGCAATGCATCTTCGGGCGGGTTGGATATTGTGGCGAAGATTATGAACAAATATCTGCACATGGATCTGGGAAAAGCGATGTCGTTGTCCGGGATGTGTGTGGCGCTGTCGGCGGCACTTGTGTATGATAAAAAGACAGTGGTACTGAGTGTGCTCGGAACATATTTTAACGGGTTGGTGCTTGATCACTTTATTTTTGATCATAATATCAAGCGGAGAGTTTGTATCATTACGAAAAAAGAAGAGGAACTGCGCCAGTTTATCATTCATGATCTGCACAGTGGTGCGACGATCTATGAGTCGATCGGAGCCTATAATATGGAAAAAAGAAACGAGATTATTACGATTGTAGATAAAGGCGAGTACCAGAAACTGATGAACTACATGAACCGTGAAGATCCGAAGGCATTTATTACGGTATATACGGTGTCGGATATGAGGTATCAACCGAAACGGTGATGAAAGAAAAGAATCGTCAAAAAGTTTACAAAGCAAAACGGATGGTCTAATATGGAATTATACGAAAATCTATAAAAAATAAGCCGGAAAGGAAGTAACGGATAACGTAAAGAGAAAAGGGAAAGAAATTGCTAAAAAAAGGTTTTGCAGAAATTGGCGAGAAAACTAGAGCGTTTTATGCAAATTGTGGAGTGTCATCATGTATGCCTGGGAATAAACAAAGCGGAATGAAGGAAGAACCGGAAGAAAATACGAAGAAGAGAGGAAATATGAAAATGAAAACAGAACTGCAAAAACAGTTATTTGCATTGCAGGATCCTGGATATCGGGAATTTCATGCCGGACTGATTCCGGGAATTCCGAAAGAAGATATTATTGGAATCCGCACGCCGGTGTTGCGGAAGTTCGCCGGGGAATTTGCCAGAGATCACAGCCAGGAAGCCGAGGCGTTTTTAAAAGAACTGCCACATCGCTATTATGAAGAAAACAATCTGCATATGTTGCTGGTAACAAAGATCAAAGATTACCCGGAATGTCTGCGGAAAGTGAAGGAGTTTCTTCCATATATAAATAACTGGGCAACGTGCGATCTGCCGGCGCCCAAATGCTTCGAAGAATACCGGGAGGAATTACTTCCGGTTATTCGAGAGTGGTTGCTGACAACAGATACTTATACGATCCGGTATGGAATCGGGCTGTTGATGCGGCTGTATCTGGACGATATGTACAGACCGGAATATGCTGATCTGGTTGCAAGGGTACGGTCGGAAGAATATTATGTAAACATGATGATTGCCTGGTATTTTGCGACAGCGCTTGCGAAGCAGTGGGATACGGTGATTCCATATCTGGAAGAACGGAAACTGGATCGCTGGGTGCATCAGAAGACGATTCAGAAAGCGGTGGAGAGCTTTCGAATCACATCGGAGCAGAAAGTATATTTGAAGAGTTTACGTTATCCAAGAAAATAAAAACAGGAAGAATATCGAAAAGTATCAAAACGCATAGAAAGTTACAGGAACAAAGAGAAAAATATAACTGGAAGATGCGGAAGCGGTACATAGAGATAACTGTAGAATAGCAAAACAGTGATGTAAAATAACAGAATACGCTAAATAATAACAGAGCAGATTCATATGAAAGGAAGCGAAACAATGTCAACATCTATGACAAAGGGGAACCCGTTAAAACTGATGCTTCAGTTTGCACTTCCCCTTTTAATCGGAAATTTATTGCAACAGACGTATAATATTATAGATGCGGCGATCGTAGGACAGATTCTTGGGGCGAAAGCGCTGGCAAGTGTGGGAGCAAGCAGCAGTGTACAGTTTCTGGTTTTGGGATTCTGTATGGGATGCTGTACCGGATTCGGTGTACCGGTTGCCAAGTACTTTGGGGCAGAAAAGATGGATACGATGAGAAATTATGTATTTAACGGTGCGGTACTGACTGGGGGAATCGGTGTGACAGTGACGATTCTTTGTTCTGTATTCTGTCCACAGATCCTGCATCTGCTGTCAGTTCCCGAGGATATCTTCCGCGGAGCCTATCACTATCTGCTGATTATTTTTCTGGGAATTCCATTTACCTTATTATACAATTATTTATCCAGTATTCTCCGTTCGCTGGGAGACAGCCGGACACCCTTTCTCTTTCTGGCATTTTCAGCGATATTGAATATCTTTCTTGATCTGTTCTGTATCGTGGTACTGAAATGGGGATGTGCGGGAGCTGCAGCTGCGACAATTACAGCACAGGCGATCAGTGGCATACTGTGTCTTGTTTTTATTGGAAGAAAGATGAATGTACTGCATCTGACAAAAGAAAACAGAATGGTAAATATAACGGCGGTAAAAGAACTTCTGGCGATGGGGCTTCCTACCGGACTGCAGTTTTCCATCACTGCAATTGGCAGTATGGTAATGCAGTCGGCAAATAACGGACTGGGAAGTGTGTGTGTTTCCGGATTTACCGCGGGCATGAGAATCAAACAGTTTGCGATGTGCCCGTTTGATGCAATTGCTACTTCGGCATCTGTATTTTGCAGCCAGAATATGGGCGCAAGGCAGCCGGAACGGATCAAGAAGGGACTGCGGCAGGGAGTTGCGATTGCAACGATATATGGTCTGCTGATCGGGCTGGTGCTGATCTTCGGAGGACGCACGCTGTCGATGATCTTTGTGAAAAAATCAGCAGCGGATGTCTTGGATGCATCAGGAAAATATCTGCGGTGTCTTGGATATTTCTTCTGGAGTCTCGGTATCCTGAATGTGAGCCGTATGGTGACACAGGGACTTGGATATTCAGGAAGAGCAGTACTTTCCGGTGTGACGGAGATGGTGGCAAGAACGATTGTCAGTCTGGGATTTGTCGGAGCCCTGGGGTATACGGCAATCTGCTTCGCGGATCAGGCGGCATGGATCGCAGCATGCTGTTACATAGCACCGACCTGCCTGCACTGCGTCAAAAAGGTGACGGGGATACTGGAAGGTAACGGCAACCGATAAAAAGAGTGAGAAGATAAAAGCAATATTTAGTTATAGAAATAGCCTATAGCTGGATATTGCTTTTTTCTATTAGACAAAGTCAGGAAAATTGTATATGATAATAAAAACATAAAAACATAGCGAAATAATGGGAATATAAAAACAACGGATATAGGTATGATTCAGCAGATCATGTTCTGCGAAGGTATTGAACAGTTACGAAGATATTAAAAAAGAAAGAAGATGACAGAATGAAACAGATTTTGTGTTTTGGAGATTCGAACACCTGGGGATATGACGGAGAGAGCGGGGAGCGGCTGCCATTTAAAGTACGGTGGACAGGAAGATTACAGAGGGCTTTTGAAAGAAAAGATGTCCGTATTATCGAGGAGGGACTCTGTGGAAGAACGACAGTGTTTGAAGATCCGTTCCGGCAGGGACGGAGAGGCACAGCACTGTTGCCGACATTACTGGAAACACATCATCCGGTGGATCTGGTGGTGCTTATGCTGGGGACCAATGATTGCAAAACGATCTTTGGCGCATCGGCAGAAGTGATCGGAAGAGGAATCCAGTGTCTGCTGGATCAGATTCAGATCTTTGCACCTCAGGCAGATGTTCTGCTGATCTCACCGATTTATCTCGGAGAAAAAGTATGGCAGGAGGGATATGATCAGGACTTTTCGTCACAGTCGGTGAAGGTGTCGAAGGAACTGGAAACAGTATATGAACGAATCGCTGCAGAAAGACAGATCGGATATTTGCGGGCTTCTGATTATGTGCAGTGCAGCGAGGCAGATCAGGAACATCTGAATGCACAGGGACATCAGATCTTCGCACAGGCAGTGTATGAAAAAACCGAGCGGATGCTGTGGAAGAGAAGTGGCTGGAGACAGGTGGTGTAGAAAGTGGAAAACGGCAGGTAATCCGTGGTCAATCATGAACACCAGGTGAACCATGATGTATGAGTTCTGGTTGATTCCGAAACGTGATAGTCATAAGTACAGCTACAATCTGTAAACTTTGAAAGATGAGTGGCATGAAAGGCATAAACGAAAAGCAGATATGAACAGAAAGTTCCAGAGTTGAAATGGGTGTAAAAGCAGATTTCCACCCTGAAACTTTCTATTGGTATCTGTATTTGTTTCAGTGGAATATTCTGTCAGCGGACAAAAATATTTTTGCAGATCGTCGTATTTCTCAGACCGTTGTCCTTTCCTGGGCAGAATTTAAAACTTTTGCTACAAAATTACGAGGCGCCTCGGAAACAATATTGTGAGTCAGATATGCCATGTGCTCCGGAGTATCGTCGGAATCACCGGTAAGCCAACACTTGATCATTCCCACGCAGCCGTTGATGCAGAAAGCGTAGGCGTATTTGATGTCGTTGACATTCTGTGGGAACATCGTAAAAAGTTCCGGCAAAACAGCGTCCTCGACCAGTTTTTCAATCTTTTCCACAAAAGCCATATCGCCGTTCGGCCCCATCAGTGCCGCACAGATATCCTTGTTGGCAGCCAGAATCCGAAACAGCTGGATGGCAAAAGAATACCCTTCTTCTTTCATTCCCGGATCCAGCGGATGCTCTTTGATGGCTTCCAGAATATCTTCCATCAGTTCGCCCTCTATGCTCTGAAGCATCTGGTAAATGTCTGTGTAATGCAGATAAAAAGTGGAACGGTTGATATCAATCTCATCCACCAGTTCTTTTACCGTGATTTCTTTAATATTTTTCTGCTGCATCAGTCTGGCAAGACCGGCGCGAAGCTGTGCACGGGTTTTTCGCACCCGGCGATCCATTTTTTCTCCTTTTTTCGTTTCCATAAAAATCCCCCTTTTATTGTATCTCCCGTATTTTCTCAAAGAGTTTTTTTGGTCGAGAAAACTTCCCGGGAAGATTTAAAATCATATCTGAAAAAAATATAAACAAAAATTCCTGAAATTTATTAGAAATTTTTAAGAATTTCAAATAGACATATACAATACAAAACGTCCAGTAATAAACGATTGAAAAGAAATGTGATGCTTGTATCTCTTATCTTTCTTTAGTATAATACATTCCGAAAAGAAAATCAACATATTGTCGACTAATAGCTTTTTAATCTACTAATAGAATAAAAAGCGAATAATAGAATACACATCTATTAATAGAAAAAAGTCGACAAATACATCAAAAAGGAAGGGATACAATGCTAAAACAAGAGTGGAAAAGTTTATTTCACAACAAGATTTTGCTTTTAGTAGTCATCGTAATTGCGCTGATCCCTGCGATTTACGCGGGGCTTTTCCTGGCATCCATGTGGGATCCCTACGGAAATGTGGATAAACTTCCAGTAGCCATCGTCAATGAAGATGAGCCAGCCGAGTACGGAGATACTACACTGACAGTTGGAGATCAACTGGTGGATAATCTGAAAGAAAATGATTCACTGGCATTCAACTTTGTAGACGCAGATGTGGCAAAGGAAGGTCTGAAAAATGGTACTTATTACATGGTAATTACCATTCCGAAGGATTTCTCTGCCAATGCGGCAACGGTCATGGATGATCAACCGGAAAAAATGATCCTGAATTATGAGACGAATCCGGGAACTAATTACATTGCTTCTAAGTTAAGTGAAACGGCTCTTTGCAAGATTAAAACAAGCATCCGTGAGGAAGTAACCAAAACCTATGCGGAAGCTATTTTTGATCAGATTGGAACCGCCGGAGACGGTATGCAGGAAGCAGCCGACGGGGCAAAAGAGATCAAAGACGGTATGGACGATGCATCTGATGGTAATAAGAAAATCACAGATAACCTGAAAGTTCTGGCAGACAGTACCCTGACTTTCAAAGAGGGATCTGAGGAACTGACCGAAGGACTGAAATCATATACCGACGGTGTTGCACAGGTCAATGACGGAGCAAAACAGCTGGATGACGGTGTCAGCACACTGACCGCAAGTCTTCCGACACTGACTAACGGTGTGGATCGGCTGAACTCCGGTGTGAAAGAATACACCGATGGCGTAGCAACCCTGAACAGCAACTCCGAGGCACTGAATTCCGGAAGTAAACAGCTGGCAGAGGGAAGTGAGCAGCTGAAAGAAGGAGCCGCAACCCTGAACAGTGGAACACAGACCTATGTAGCCGGTGTGAATCAGTTGTCCGGCGGTCTGCTTGGTGTCAATGGCGCCAACGGATATATTACCGGTGTGAATTCTCTGACCACAGGACTTCTGGGAAGTGATCAGAGTGCAGGTTATATCGACGGTGTGGAACAGCTGGCGACAGGAGCAAAACAACTGTCCGGTCTGACCGGTATCGGTCAGGTATATGCCGGAATCGTGAATCTGAACAATGCAGTATCCGGAGTTAACACAGAAGGAACACTGCAGAATGGAACCGCCGCTTTAAAAGCAGGTATCAAACAGATTCAGGATCAGGTATCTGCCTTACAGAATACCACCAGTGCAGAAGGCTTAAAGAAGCTGAGCGCAGGACTTTCCAGTGCAAAAACAGGTATGGAAAATGCAAGTGCAGCATCCACAAAAGCGGCTGAGATTTCCGGTCAGGTGGAAAGTAGCATCGAAGCATTGCCTGGACAGTTATCTACTGCATTGGGAAGTTACATGGATGTGGTAAATGCAGCTGTTGCAGATGGAAACAGTAAAATCGCAAAAGCGAACGAACAGATTACAGCTGCAAATGATAAACTGAAAAATGTACAGTCTGTAGCGGATCAGCTGACAGCACTCAGTGCAAATGCAGCAGAAGGCGAAACCGTACAGGTACCCGCAGAGATATTAAAGAGTCTGGCAAATACATTAAGCAGTGCACAGGGCGGTGCAAGTACCGTGGATTCTGTAAGCGCAGATACCTACACTGCAAAAGCAGCAGCAGTCACAAAAGGAATTAACGATCAGCTGAGTGCAAGCCAGACATCACTGAACACTGCAAAAGCCGGACTGGAAAAAATTGCTTCCGGACTGAATGACGGAGCAAAACAGCTTGCAGACGGAGCTTCTGCAATCCCATCTGATATCCCGTCGAAGCCGGTGCAGGCACTTTCAGACGGACTGGCTCAGGTATATGCAGGAGCCACAAAGGTAGATACCGGTGTCGGTCAGGTGGCAGCAGGTCTGACACAGCTGCAAACTTCTACAGCATCTTTCCCGGCAGCAGCCAAGGGTGTTGCAGCACTGAATGCAGGATTTGAAAAACTGACAGCAAATGATGCGACACTGAAAGCCGGAGCAACACAGCTGCAGCAGGCAGGAACTACCGTAGCAGCCGGAGCAACACAGCTTCTTGCAAATGGTTCAGCCCTGACAGCCGGAACTGCACAGGCAGCAGCCGGAACCGAAACTCTGGCAGCCGGTGCTCAGACATTAACTACCGGCCTTGCAACATATACCGCCGGTGTATCTGCTCTGAACAGTAACAGCGCAGCACTGACAAACGGAACACAGCAGCTTGCCGATGGTGCGAAGACACTGGGAAGCGGAGCAACCACACTGGCAAATGGTACTTCCACCTTATATAATGGAACAAAAACTTTAGTAGCAAATAATAACACCTTAAACAGCGGTGCCACACAGCTTACCGATGGTGCCGGTCAGATCCAGGATGGATCCAGTCAGTTATATGACGGTTCCAAAGAACTGGGTGATGGATTAAAGAAACTGGATGATGGTTCCGATACACTCCAGAGCAGTCTGGCAGACGGAGCCGAAACTGTAAAAGAAAATAAAGCAGAAGATGTAAATTATGAGATGATTGCAGCTCCTGTAGATGATGATGAAGCAAAAATGACAGAAGTACCGAACAATGGCCATGCGATGGCACCGTACATGATGTCTGTAGGTCTGTGGGTTGGAGCACTTGCTTTCTGTCTGATGTATCCGCTGACAAAATACAACGGAAAATTAAAATCCGGATTCGCATGGTGGGGAAGCAAAGCTTCTGTATTATATCCACTGGCAATCCTGCAGGGTATCCTGGTGATCTTCCTGCTTCATGTATTTGACGGATTTACCCCGGCCCAGATGGGTAAGGCGGTAGCATTTGCCTGCCTGACTTCCGTGGCATTTACCTCGATCATGTACTTCTTCAATATCAGTCTTGGTAAAGTAGGAAGCTTCCTGATGCTGGTATTCATGGTTATCCAGCTGGCAGGTTCCGCCGGAACCTATCCGGTACAGCTTTCACCGGCATTCGTATCGAAGATTCATGCATGGGTACCGTTCACCTATTCCGTAGATGCCTTCCGAAGCGTCATCTGCGCAGGAGAAAGCATCCGGACACCAGTCATTGTTATGTGTGTGATCACAATCGTATTTACGATCCTGACCATCATCGAATTCCAGTTCCGCACCAGACGGATCAAAGCAGGAAAACCGATTTTCCATGATTTCCTGGAAGAAAAAGGACTGGCATAAGAGAACAGTTACATAAGGAACAATAAAAAAACAGTTGTTACCGAAATCTCTATATGAGATTCGATAGCAACTGTTTTTTGAACTGCACACTCGAATCCGTATCCTGCGTGAATGATACAGTTATTTACGAAACGATGTACCGGTACATCCAGATAGCAATTAATCGTGTCTCTCATCCTCATTGTCATAGCACTCACAAAACCGTGCTGCGAATGCCGGTGGCTCGTCTTTGATGTACAGGTGGGAAATATCTCCGAAAGAACTCATACGGAAATATGCGATCCCCGGGCGGCGCTCTTCGGTGACGAGGGTTGTGACGGAGCTTGGAGCGGCGCAGGTGCCGTGCCACAAAACCATCGGGGAAATGTGCAGCAGGTGACTTAACAGGACACATTCCAGACCGAAGTGGCAGAAGAAGACAATCGTATCGTTGTTTGCGTGCTCTGCGCGGTAGGTAAGACCGTCACGGACATACCCGTGACTGGCGAGCAGGGCATCGAAGTTGGTGGTTACCCAGTCATACTCTTCTTTGACATGTCCTTCCATCATCACAGGAACCTTCCACCATTCATCCGGCAGATAAAAGCGGGGTTCCGCGGTCCAGTCCTGTGGCAGCCAGTCCCAGGAGATCATTTCCTTTTCCGGGACATCCGGGCGGTGGATCCGTGCATCAAATTCGCGAAGCCAAGGTTCTTCGGTGGCAGTGCGGTTCATTTTCCTCAAGGTCAGAGAGGCAGTGTCTCTGGCTCTTCCGAGAGGAGAGACATAAAAGGCTTTCACATCGAGTTTTGCTAGTTTTTCGGAAAGGTAGTCTACTTCTTTCCATCCTTTTGGCGTCAGGGAGTCGATGGTATAATCCGGATCTCCGTGACGGACGATCAGTAATTTCATATAATAGCCTCCTGTGTGTAAAATAATCAATGTTTTCTGGTAATATAGCAGATATTGGAAAACAGCGGACAGCTTTTTATCCATGCAAAGTTCCGGTATTCTCTCCAGTTGATATACCACTCCTGTCCCCAGCTGCTGATCCGCAGCCATCCGTGTTCGATGCCGGTAACAGTGATATAGTGTGCACGGGTGGAAGAAGATTTTATGTAAATTCCATCGCCGGTTTTCTTGTACAGAGGAAGCCGGTCTTTCTTCCAGATCAGGGGAAAATTACCGCCGATGGATAGAATGACCGGGATATCCTGACTAAGCAGCCGGTTGATCTCCTTTCCGGTATTCCGATACCCGATATGCCAGCAGGCACGGTAAGGAAGACGGCGGAGTAAGAAGGCCAGATTCAGTCCTGCGGAGAGCATCAGTCCGTTGATTCCGAGACGGGGAAGAATCGGAAAGAGTCGATGCAGTCTTTTTACAGATCGCTCATAGTCCTCCCAGGAGCGGGAATCACTGACGAGCTGTTCTCCGGAACGATGACGGTCCGTCTGTGCTGTCAGAGATTCTTTCCGTTCCAGATACCACAGCAGATCGTGCGCCGCGATCAGACCGCAGCCGTATCCGCGGATGGAAGGAGAAGAAAACCAGGTCTGGCTGCCGCCGTAGGAAGCACCTTCCGGTCGCTGCACGGAAAGTTCCGAGGTGAGACTTCGTGAGCCGGTTTCGGATAAAGAAGTTTTTCGTGGAGTATGAATTATGTTATCTGTCATAAAAATCCTCCGTATAGAATAGAAAAATGTGCCGGAACATGACCCTTTTCAATTACATTACATAGCAATCAAGGATTCGATAGATCCATTTTCTTGATGCGAATGTAACTATTCAGTAGCCATTGTCCCGCGAGGTGTTTTGACATGAATATGTCAAAATCCCGAGACATACAAGCCAAAATGCCATCACCGAAGGTGATTTACGCGAGCAACGAGTCAAAGTCCGTGCTTGCACGGAACCTTGAGGAATGCCGCGATAACGATAAAAATCGCAAAGCGTGTTTTTATCGTTTAAATGCATTTTGGCTCGTAACTGTGAAGGTACTGAACAGTTACATGCGAATAAACAATAGTTTATAAAGTTTCCGCGATTCTTCTTGCCACATACACGCCGCTGGCAGATGCATGGGACAGGGAGTGGGTAACGCCGCTTCCGTCGCCGATGATATAAAGACCTTTGTAGGGGCTTTCCAGATGCTCATCGATATCCACTTCCATATTATAGAATTTCACTTCGACACCGTACAGCAGAGTATCGTCATTTGCCGTGCCCGGTGCGATCTTATCCAGGGCATAGATCATCTCGATGATACCATCCAGGATACGTTTTGGCAGAACCAGACTCAGATCTCCGGGAGTAGCGGACAGAGTCGGGCGGACCAGACCTTCTTCGATACGGCTGACCGTACTGCGTCGGCCGCGGACCAGATCACCGAAACGCTGTACGATCACACCGCCGCCCAGCATGTTGGAGAGACGGGCGATACTCTCGCCGTATCCGTTACTGTCCTTGAATGGCTCGGAGAAGTGTTTGGATACCAGCAGGGCAAAGTTGGTATTTTCCGTGTATTTTGCCGGATCTTCGTAGCTGTGGCCGTTTGCAGTTATGATACCGTTTGTATTTTCATTTACCACGATGCCGTTCGGGTTCATACAGAAGGTACGGACATTATCTTCGAACTTCTCGGTACGGTATACGATCTTGCTCTCATACAGCTCATCGGTCAGATGGGAGAAGACAACAGCCGGAAGTTCCACACGGACGCCCAGGTCGACACGGTTGGACTTCGTAGGAATCTGCAGATCTTTACAGACAGTTTCCATCCATTTGCTGCCGCTTCGTCCGACGGAGATGATACACTGTTTGCAGGTGGCAGTCTCATTCTTGCCGTAGTGCAGGGTGTACATGGAATCGTTATATTCGACAGAAGTTACCGGAGTCAGGAAGAAGAAATCCACCTGCTCTTTCAGTTCGTTGTACAGATTTTCCAGAACGACATAGTTGATATCCGTTCCCAGATGACGGACGGAAGCATCCAGCAGCTTCAGCTTGTTCTGGATGCACAGCTTTTTGAATTTGGTTCCGGCTGTGGAGAACATACGGGTATTCTCGCCACCGTGGGAAACATTGATCTCATCCACGTATTTCATCAGATCCAGGGCAGTCTTTTTTCCGATATGCTCGTAAAGAGTTCCGCCGAAGTCGTTGGTGATATTGTATTTTCCATCGGAAAATGCACCGGCACCGCCGAAACCGCTCATGATCGCGCAGGTTTTGCAGCCGATACAGGTTTTTACTTTTTCGCCGTCGATGGGGCAGTGGCGTTTGCTTAACGGATTACCCGCCTCAAATACAGCAATTTTCAACCCCGGTTTTTTCTGAACCAGTTCATAGGCAGAAAAGATTCCTCCAGGACCGGCTCCGACAATAATTACATCATACATCATAATTGTCACCTCTGTTTTCGTAAGACTGAACGCATAAAAAAAGCCCGTATCCATGGAAAGAATACGAGTCTGTACTCACGCAGGGGTATCCCGCGGGGCGTTTTCATGCGAAAGCCATGTGTTCGTTTGAGTTCTCTATTTCATTATATCGAAAGGACGAAGTACTTGTCAAGGAATAGGGAGAAAAAGAAAATGAGGAAAAAAATGTAAAAACCTATTGACGTGGTGGGGATATGGTGGTAATATATGCTCATAAACATACTAGAGAGGTAGGGAATAGGGAAATGAAAGAGAGATTACCCTTATTAGTCCGCCACAATTACAGATTTGGACGAATGTGAAGCACAAAAGTGTGACCGTCAGAGATTCCGCAGCGGATCCGGCGAACAGCAGTCCGAAGAGCGGAAGAAAAAGTAAAAAGTGAAACTAATGCCCCAAGAGGGATTCGATATTACAGAAAGAATAAGAGGAGAAAAGACTATGAGCAAGAATTATAAATTTGAAACTTTACAGGTACATGCAGGACAGGAGCATCCGGACCCGGCTACCGATGCGAGAGCAGTGCCGATCTATGCAACAACATCTTATGTATTCAAAGATTCCGCGCAGGCAGCAGGACGTTTCGGACTGACAGAAGGCGGTAACATCTATTCCCGTCTGATGAACCCGACAAGCTCTGTTTTCGAAGAGAGAGTAGCAGCACTGGAAGGCGGCGCAGCAGCTCTGGCTACAGCAACCGGTTCCGCAGCTATCACATACGCTGTACAGAACATTGCGACAGCAGGTGATCATATCGTATCTTCTGCACACGTTTATGGTGGAACATACAACCTGTTTGCAAATACTTTAAAAGAGCAGGGAATCTCCGTAACATTTGTAGATCCTTCTGATCCGGAGAACTTCCGTAAAGCCATTCAGCCAAACACCAAACTTCTGTATGGTGAGACACTGGGTAATCCAAACTCCGATGTACTGGATCTGGAAGCGGTATCTGCAGTAGCTCATGAAAACGGTATTCCGCTGATCGTAGATAGCACATTTGCTACACCGTTCCTGCTTCGTCCACTGGAGCATGGCGCAGATATCGTCGTACATTCCGCAACCAAGTTCATGGGTGGACACGGAAGCGTAATGGGTGGTGTGATCGTTGATGGCGGCAAATTCGACTGGACTCAGAACGACAAGTTCCCGGGAATCACAAAACCAAACCCATCTTACCATGGTGTTGTATTCAGTGAAGCATGCGGAAACATCGCTTATGTAATGAAGATCCGTACTACTCTGATGAGAGATCAGGGAGCTACCATTTCTCCATTTAACTCTTTCCTGCTTCTGCAGGGACTGGAGACACTGTCTCTTCGTGTAGAACGTCATGTGGAAAATGCTCTGAAGGTTGTAGAATTCCTGAAGAACCATCCACAGGTAGAAAAAGTAAACCATCCATCTCTGGCAGAAGGCCATCAGCTGGATCTGTATAACAAATATTTCCCGAACGGTGCAGCTTCCATTTTTACTTTCGAAGTAAAGGGCGGACAGGAGAAAGCACAGAAATTCACAGAATCTCTGGAACTGTTCTCACTGCTGGCTAACGTAGCAGACGTAAAATCTCTGGTTATCCATCCGGCATCCACCACTCATTCTCAGATGAATGAAGAGGAACTGCGAGAAGGCGGTATCACACCAAGCACTGTACGTCTGTCCATCGGTACAGAAAACATCGACGATATCATCGCTGATCTGGAGCATGGTTTCGAAGCAATCAAATAATATAAAATATTGAAATTTTCTGATTGACATGTGAAGCTGTCCTTTGATATTCTAATAGAAGATAACAGGGAGTAGTTCACACCAGTCAGGTGTTGGATGCCTCGTCATCACGTCGAAAGACCGGGGAATCCACTGAAAGAAGAACGAGACTTTTATCGCATTATTTGTGTGCGGTGGAAGTCTCGTTCTTTTTCTATATAAAAGAAGCGTCGACAAAGAACCGGACATTTCCAGGGCACACGGAAAGCAGGAGGAAAAGAGAATGGAAATGATTTTACAGGTGTTGTTACTGGCGTTGGGCTTTTTGATGCTGGTAAAAGGTGCTGACTGGTTTGTGGATGGAGCGTCGGGAATTGCAGAGCGATTCGGGATTCCCCAGCTGGTAGTCGGACTGACCATTGTGGCCATGGGAACAAGTATGCCGGAGGCGGCAGTGAGTATCAACTCGGCGTTAAAAGGGAACGCGGGAATTACGATTGGAAATATTGTGGGGAGCAATATTTTGAATATTCTGATCATTCTTGGTATCACTGCGGTGATCACAACGGTGGCGGTACAGAAATCTACGATATGGATCGAGATTCCTTATATGATGATAATTACAGTTCTGTTACTGGTACTGGGGAAAAGCGGAAATCAGATTACACTCAGCGAAGGTGTTATCCTCTGGGTGGCATTCTTACTTTATCTGGGATATCTGTTTTATTGTGCAAAAAAGAACAAAGAAGAAGTGGTCGAGGAGGAAGCAAAACCGATATGGAAATTGCTCCTTGCAACGATACTGGGACTGCTGCTGGTGGTCTGGGGAAGTGATGTTACCGTGGATGCGGCAAAGGCAATTGCAAGGGTGCTGGGAATCAGTGAGCGTGTGATCGGTCTTACGGTGGTGGCACTTGGAACATCCCTTCCGGAGCTGTTCACCTCGGTGTCTGCAGCACGGAAGGGAAAAGCAGATATTGCGATCGGAAATATCGTGGGAAGCAATATTTTCAATATTTTGTTCGTGGTAGGTACGGCAGCACTGATTGTTCCGGTGGAGTTTCTCCCGGGATTTGGCATCGATACGGTGATAGCGCTGGGAGCCGGACTTCTGTTATGGGTCTGTATCTGGAGAAAACGGGCGCTGATCAGGCCGGCGGGTATTGTGATGCTGATAGCTTATCTGGCTTATTTTATGTATCTGATGTAGTTTTTTGAAAATTTCGTAATAAAAGAAAAAGTATACAAGATTCTACATTGCACTTTCCGGAAAGTACTAATATACTAAATGGTATGGAATGAAAAAGTATGGCAGAAACTTTGGGAGGAAAATATGGAGAACAAAAAGAAAAAATTGTCGGCGTATTACAAACCGTATAAGGGGCTGTTCCTGGCGGATATGGTGTTTGCAATGATCGGAGCAGCCATTACCCTTGTGATTCCGTTGATGGTGCGGTATATTACGGGAACTGTTGTGCTGCTTCCTATTGAGGAAGCATCCTCGACCATCATCCGGCTGGGGATTTTTATGGTACTGCTGGTGATCGTAGAAGGATACTGTAACTATTTTATCGGGTATTATGGTCATGTGATGGGTGCGAAGATCGAACACGATATGCGAAATGAGATCTTCGGACATTACCAGAAGCTGTCCTTTGCGTTTTTTGATAATCAGAAAGTGGGACATCTGCTCTCAAGAATCACCAGTGACCTGTTTGATATCACAGAACTGTTACATCATGGACCGGAAGATGTGGTCATCTCCACGATCAAGCTGGTGGGAGCATTTATTATCCTGTTGATGATCAATGCAAAACTGGCGTTAGTTGCGATCGGTTTTGTAGTGATCATGTTGCTGTATGCGGTAGGGATGAATAACCGGATGCGTGGGGCATTCCGGGAAAACCGTGCCAGAATCGCAGATATTAACAGCCAGATTGAGGACAGTCTTTCCGGTATCCGTGTAGTGAAATCTTTCAGCAATGAAGAGACCGAGATGGATAAGTTCGAGGAAGGTAACAGCCGGTTTGTGGCATCGAAGAAAAGGACATACCGATTTATGGGGTCTTACAATTCCGGAATGGGAGTATTTTCCACACTGATCACGGTTGGATCCCTGCTGATGGGTGCATGGCTGATGATGAAAGGGGAACTTTCCGCAGCGGATCTGGTGACCTTTCTTCTATATATTAATAACTTCACCGAACCGGTGAAAAAGCTGGTAAACTTCACGGAACAGTTCCAGAACGGTTACAGCGGTTACGAACGTTTTCTGGAGATTATGAGTATCGCACCGGATATCAAAGACAAAGAGGATGCACAGTCTCTGGATCGGGTGAAGGGAGAGATTCAGTTTGAGGATGTATCGTTCCATTACAGTGAAAATAAAGAAAATGTACTGTCTCATGTGAATCTGGATGTGAAGCCGGGAGAATATGTAGCGTTAGTCGGAAGCAGCGGTGCAGGAAAAACAACTCTGTGTTCCCTGATTCCCCGATTCTATGATGTAACCGGAGGAGCTGTTTTGCTGGATGGCATCGATATTAGAGATGTGAAATTAAAAGATCTGCGAAGACAGATCGGTATCGTGCAGCAGGATGTCTATCTGTTTGCCGGAACGATTCTGGAAAATATCCGTTACGGAAAACCGGAAGCTACCGATGAAGAAGTGGTGAATGCAGCCATGGCGGCAAATGCCCATGAATTCATCATGAGCCTGCCGGAGGGGTATCATACGGATATCGGACAGAGGGGTGTAAAGCTTTCCGGCGGTCAGAAGCAACGACTTTCCATCGCCCGGGTATTCTTAAAGAATCCACCGGTTCTGATTTTTGACGAAGCGACTTCGGCACTGGATAACGAGAGTGAAAAGATCGTGCAGCATTCTCTGGAAATGCTTGCCAAAGACAGAACCACGTTTGTGATCGCCCATCGGTTATCGACGATTCGAAATGCACAGAGAATCCTGGTATTGACAGAAGACGGTATTGCAGAAGAGGGAACCCATAAGAGTCTGCTAGCTCAGGGTGGTATCTATGCTGGATTGTACAATATGCAATTTTGATGTATTATGATGTTTTTGTCAGATTTCTGAGTCTGGGACTCTGGTATCATATAATGACCGGTATGCGAAGAGCTGCCGGTCATTTTCTGTTGCCAAGCATACGACAAAAAGGTCCGGTGGATCTTTTTTAGTGTATATCTTCCGTTGACTTAAGTGTCGAATATATTTATAATACACAGTAGTGCGTAAAAATGTGCAGAAGACGCGAAGCAGGCAGTCCGACACAGATGCAGGAAAGAATGAGGAGATACCGATGAAAACATGGGAAGAGAATGTCCGGAAAGTAGTTCCCTACGTACCGGGCGAACAGCCAAAAGTACAAAATCTGATCAAACTGAACACCAATGAGAACCCATATCCACCGTCACCGAAAGTGGCAGAGGCACTGAAAGCGATCGATGTGGACTGTATGCGTCTGTATCCGGATCCGGCAGCTTCCGTACTGGTGAAAGGTATCGCTGACTTTTATCAGCTGCAGGAAGACCAGGTGTTTGTGGGCGTAGGTTCTGACGATGTTCTGGCGATGATTTTTATGACATTTTTTAATTCCAAAAAGCCGATTTTGTTCCCGGATATCACCTATTCTTTTTACGATGTGTGGGCAGATATGCTGCGGATCCCGTATGAGACGGTTCCGCTGACCGATGATTTTACGATCCGGAAAGAAGACTATTTCCGGGAAAACGGAGGAATTATTTTCCCTAACCCAAATGCACCGACCGGTGTAGAGCTTGGAATGCAGGACGTGGAAGCAATCATCAAAGCCAATCCGGATGTGATCGTAGTTGTGGATGAAGCTTATGTGGACTTTGGTGCGACATCTGCGCTGCCATTGATCGAAAAGTACGATAACCTTCTGGTGGTTCAGACCTTTTCCAAATCCAGAGGAATGGCAGGTATGCGTATCGGCTATGCCATGGGTAATCCGGTACTGATCAAATATCTGAACGATGTGAAGTATTCTTTCAATTCCTATACCATGGATCAGACCACTCTGGCGCTCGGGGCAGCTGCGATCGCTGACAGGGCATATTTTGAGGAAACAGTGCATAAAGTGGTGGAGACCAGAGAGTGGACCAAGAAGGAACTGACAAAACTCGGGTTTGTCTTCGGAGATTCCAAGGCGAACTTTATCTTTGCCTCTCACCCGGAGATTCCTGCAGCGGATCTGTTTGCAGCGCTTCGGGAAGCCAATATCATCGTTCGTTACTTTAACAAACCGAGAATTGCCAATTATCTGCGTATTACCATTGGAACGCAGGAGGATATGGAAAAACTGATTGAATTTTTAAAAAAATATAAAAAATAGGAGAAATATATGGAATCACTTGTTACATGGTTTGCCACAACTTTAGGACCTTATATATCGGAGAAAGCAGTCGTTTTTCTGATTTCGATGATGCCGCTTCTGGAACTGCGAGGAGGGCTGCTTGCCAGTTCACTTCTGAAAGTATCCGCTGTGCAGGCGATCCCGATCTGTATCATCGGAAATATTTTACCCATTCCGTTTATCCTGCTGTTTATCAAGAAGATCTTCCAGTGGATGAAAAAAATAAAATGCTTCCGGGGACTGATCGAAAAACTGGAAAACCGGGCGATGGGAAGAAGTGAAAAGATCCAGCAATATGAATTCTGGGGACTGGTGTTATTTGTGGGAATCCCCCTTCCGGGAACCGGTGCATGGACGGGTGCTCTGATTGCGTCCCTGCTTGGCATCGATATTAAAAAATCCTCACTGGCCATTTTCTGCGGAATTGCCATGGCGACGGTGATCATGTACATTGTATCTTATGTACTGGTGGGAAATATCGTGAGTTAAATAAAAAAATGGATAACAGGCTGTCACGGATGAATGTCCGGAGACAGCTTTTTTAATTTCTGCGGATATCGAATAATATGATGTGCTTATATGAGCTTTTGAGGACTGCTGCGATGAGCAAGATTGCTTCACCGGACCAATGTGGTTTACGTGAATAACGGAGTCATATAACGCCTCCTGTGTCCATATAGTAAAGAGAGAATGCCGGGGAATGGACGAAAAACATGAAAAAGGGAATGTGGGGTGTGGGAGCCCTGGCACTTGTGTTGATCACCGGGCTGTCTGTTTTTTACCGGGCACAAGTGGGGAAAAAGGTTGTCACGGCAAGTACCAGTGTGAACGGACAGGAGCTGCCGATCTGTTCTGTGCAAACCGGGAAAAAGCAGATAGCTTATACCTTTGAACTGAGCGGAACGCAAACCGGGAAGGGGCAGGCAGAACAGATGTTACAGATTCTGCAGCAGCAGGAAATTCCGGCTACATTTTTTGCCACTCCGTCCTGGATCGAGAACCACAGGAGTCTGGCAATACAGATCTGTCAGCAGGGACATGAGATACAGGGATTGGGTGAACAGGCGGTATGCGTGGAACAGATGACGGCGAAAGCGTGCAGGAAGGAACTTCAGAAGATCAGGGAGACGATTGGAACAGTTACAGAGGAGCCAGCTGTATTTTTCCGTATTCCAGGCGGGGAATATAATAATGAAGTACTCCGGACGATATATGCCTGCGGAAGCTATCCGGTGGCATGGAGTGTCGACAGCATGGACTGGAAAGAGTATGAAGCCGGTGAGCTTGTCCGGCAGCTGCTGCAGTCCTGTACGATCCGGGACGGTGAGATTCTCCGCTTCCATGGGGAAGGAGAAAATACCGGAGAAATGGTGAAATTGCTGCATCCCCGGCTGAAAGAGGAGGGATATGAGGCGGTAACGGTGTCACAGATGGTTTACAAAGATCGCTATCGGATGACAACGGATGGCAGACAGATTCCGGAAAAGTCAAAATAAAGTAACTTTCAGTTAAAATAAGGCATTTTTTTTCATGGAATATCCTGTATACTAAAGAAAAAGAGAGGTAACGAAACGGCAGCAAAGATGCGGGAACGTTATCGGGATAGCACTAGAGCGTGTCTGAAAAATCATTTCCGCAATCTGCGAGCCCCACTTTGCGGTATATTTTACCCTCATTCGGTTGCCTTAGCCCGCTACGCCGCCCTTATTCGGATAAAATCTCCCACAAACTTGGACTCGCAGCTCACGAAAAGCCTTTTTCAGACACGCTCTAAAGATTTATGGAGGTAAGAAAACTATGATTCGCAGATACGTGTATGGAAACGTGATTGAAACAGAAGCCGTGTTAAACAAACCGGAACAGGAAAACGGTGCACTGCCTTATTTTACTGTGGATGAGTAGGCGATGACTCTGTCTTATACCGTGGACGAAGTAGACTTTGATCATCCGGAGTGCATCGGTTTTGTAGAAAATGTTGCTGAGTACGAGTACTACAACGATAACGGATATGAGAAAGATTACGAGAATCCGGCGCACATCACCGTTCTTCGTATGGAAGCAGAAAAATAAAACAGACATTACTGTGAAAGAAAAATGATGCAGACATATTAAAAAAGCCAGCAGGGGAAATTGCTTACGATTCCCTTGCTGGTTTTTTTGAAAGTTGCCCGCGTAAAAAATATGCCCCGGAGGATTCTGATATGGTCCTCCGGGGCATATTTTTTATGTTGTTTATAACATTTCCGAATTAAATAATAATTGTAATTACACGGATAATAAACAGTGCACATACGATATACATAACCGGATGAATCTTTTTCAGCTGACCGGTGCATACTTTAATGATGAACCATGCCAGAACACCGAACATGATACCGTTTGCGATAGAATACGTAAGAGGCATCATCAGGAATGCCAGATATCCGCCGACAGCATCTGCCAGATCACCGTCGAATTCCATTTTCTTGATGGAAGAAGCCATAAAGAAACCAACGATTACCAGAGCCGGAGCTGTGGCAAAGCTTGGAATAGCCAGGAAGATCGGTGACAGGAACAGTGCAACCAAAAACAGGATACCGGTTGTCATAGCAGTCAGACCGGTTTTTCCGCCTTCCGCAACACCGGAACTGGACTCTACGAAACTGGTAACGGTGGAAGTACCAAGCATAGAACCTGCTACCGTACCGATAGCATCCGCCATCAGGACACGACCTACGCGAGGAAGATTACCGTCCTCATCCAGCAAATCTGCTTTTTCGGCAACACCGATAACAGTACCGATGGTATCGAACATATCTACAAACAGGAATGAGAATACGATAACAACGAACTCAGATACATGAGAACCGATCCATGCAAAATCAAATTTGCAGAAAGTTGATGAGATGGACGGCGGGATGAAGGAAGAAGCACTCAGAGACGGAATCAGAGAGGCAGCCCCAGCATCCGGATCTACTACATACCAGCCTGTCAGCTGAGCAATGATTCCCAGAACCCAGGTGATCAGGATACCCCAGAGAATAGATCCTTTTACATTATAGTGATTCATCACAGCAATCACCAGGATACCGATCAGGCACAGAGCAACTTCCGGTCTTCCGAAGTTACCGAGTGCAACCAGTGTGGAGTCATCAGATACGACAACACCGGCACCCTTAAGACCAACAAATGCGATAAACAGACCGATACCGGATGTAATACCGTATTTCAGGTTCTCAGGGATTGCGTTGACGATCGTTTCACGCAATTTGAAAAATGAAAGAATAATGAAAATGATACCCTCTACCAGTACAGCAGCCAGTGCGATCTTCCAGGGATCATCGATTCCCTGCAGCTGTCCAAGACATACTGTATAAGCAAAGTAAGCATTCAGCCCCATACCTGCAGACAGTGCGATCGGATAATTTGCCCAGAACGCCATAATAAAGGTTGCCAGTGCAGAGGCCAGTGCGGTAGCTGTGAAGACAGCTCCGCTGTCCATTCCTGAAGCACTTAACATGTTAGGGTTAACTGCGAGTATATACGCCATGGTAAGAAATGTGGTAATACCGGCCATCACTTCTGTTTTTACCGTGGTGTTATGCTCTTTCAGTTTAAAGAGTTTTTCCATGGTTTATTTCCCTCCTCTGATTAAATGGTAAAATTATAAAAACTCTATTAAGATTGTAATGGATTGCCTCCCGGTTTGTCAACGCGGACTTCCCAAAAAGGAGGGAATACGCTATAATGAGCATAATTCTAATATGAATGAGGCAACTGTAAATAAAACAGATATAACGGTTCGCTATCTTCGCAGTTACGAACCAATAGCTACGGAACCGTTGCAAACAGACAATCTAAGTGGCAGCAGAAAGTGAGGAAATTCTATGAAATTTACGAAAATGCAGGGTATCGGAAATGATTATGTATATGTAAACTGTTTTAAAGAAAAGGTTGAAGATCCCAGAGAAGCAGCGATCAAAGTCAGTGACCGTCATTTCGGAATCGGTTCTGACGGACTGATTCTGATCAAACCATCCGAGGTGGCAGATTTCCAGATGGATATGTACAATGCAGACGGTTCCCGTGGAGCGATGTGTGGAAACGGAATCCGCTGTGTGGCGAAATACGTATACGATTACGGTCTGACAGACAAAACATCTGTCTCTGTGGAGACGGCAAGCGGCATCAAGTATCTGGATCTGACCGTGGAAAACGGGAAAGTGGTGCTGGTAAAAGTTAATATGGGCGCACCGATCCTCGAAGCCGCAAAAATCCCGGTAGTTTCCGAAAAAGAGCAGGTGATCAATGAACCCCTTCTGGTAGACGGAAAAGAATATCGCATCACCGGCGTATCAATGGGTAACCCACATGCGATCACATACATTGACGATGTAAAAGGATTAGACATCGAAAAGATCGGTCCGAAGTTTGAGTTTCATCCGGCTTTTCCTGACAGGGTAAATACAGAATTTGCGAAGGTGCTGGATGATCATACCGTAGAAATGCGGGTGTGGGAACGTGGTTCCGGAGAGACACTGGCATGTGGAACAGGTGCCTGTGCGGTAGCTGTGGCTTCGATTCTGAACGGATATGTGAAAGAAGAGGAAGTGACAGTGAAACTGCTCGGCGGGGATCTGAAGATTTACTGGGATCGGGAAGAAAACCTGGTATACATGACTGGACCGGCAGCGGTTGTGTTTGATGGGGAGATCGAACTGTAAAAAGAGAATAAAGGTTGCTAAAGCGGACGGGAGCGGCTGGAGTTTCTTGTCCGGGCAACGTGGGCAGGGGAACTTTGAGCTAGTCACCAACTCCGACTACAATTCACGAGGGTCAGCTGACCCTCGCGAAAGTCTGCGTAGGTGCCGGATCTCAAAGCTTCCCCTAACCGCCCACAAAGTGTTGCCCGGACAAGAAACTCCAGCCGCTCCCTGAGCGTTAGCAAAGGGGGAAGTGAGGATGTGTGGGGAAGGGTGTTGGCAGAAAATAAATAGAGCATAGGTTTGAACGTAGTACAAGAAAAGTACATATCTCTGTTTTGAAGTGTAAAGATAGTAAGATACATTAAGAATTAAATCATGCAGAATAAGATAAATAAGAACAGACAGATGAGTAAGGCAAGAGAATGTAAAAACAATAGGCAAAAAATACACTGGGTCAAAAAATCAACTTGAAAGTCGAAGAATAATAGTTGATTTTGAAGAACGTTTAAATAGAGAAAAACACTCCCAGCCAACACACAGCGAGAGGGATCGGGGGTCCCGGGGGCAACAACACTTTTTGGGCGTTTAGGGCAAGCTTTGAAATCCGACACTTACGGAGACTTTCACTTGGGTCAGCTGACCCAAGCGAATATAGTCGCAGTTAGTGGCTAGTTCAAAGGTGCCCTGCCCAAGTTGTTGCCCCCGGGACCCCCGATCCCTCTCGCGTCCCTTTGAGAAAACTATCTACAAATCTTACAACAGAGGAATATTATGCTCTTCCGCCAGTTTCACCGTCTCCTCCGGCCATAACGAACAGTGAACCTCTCCGATATGAGCCTTCCGCAGATAAAACATACAGATACGGGACTGTCCGATACCGCCACCGATCGTAAACGGCAGTTCATCATTCAAAATAGCCCTCTGGAAATCCATTTCCGCACGTTCCTCACAGCCACAAACCTCCAGCTGGTGCTTCAGAGCAGCTGCATCCACACGGATACCCATGGAAGAAAGCTCCAAAGCGATATCCAGAACCGGATAATAAACGATGATATCACCGTTCAGCTCCCAGTCATCATAGTCCGGTGCACGACCGTCGTGTGGTTCGCCGGATGCCAGCATCTTACCGATCTGCATGATGAATACGGCACCTTTTTCCTTTACAATCTTATATTCACGATCCTTGGGAGAAAGACCAGGATACATATCTTCAAGTTCCTGGGAAGTGATAAAGAAAATATCCTTCGGAAGAATCTCTTCGATATAATCATACTGAATTGCCATGTATTTTTCAGTCTTCTTCAGTGCAGAATAAACGGTGCGGACAACATCTTTTAAGGTGTCCACATTACGCTCTTCCCGTGTAATGATCTTTTCCCAGTCCCACTGATCCACATAGATAGAATGGATATTGTCGGTATCTTCATCACGACGGATGGCAACCATATCGGTATACAGTCCTTCTCCATGTGCAAAACCATACTTTTTCAGTGCATAACGTTTCCATTTTGCAAGAGAATGTACGATCTCAGCTTTCTGATCCGGCGATTCCTTGATATCGAAGGTAACCGGGCGTTCTACGCCGTTCAGATTATCGTTCAGACCGGATGAAGGATCTACAAAAAGCGGTGCGGACACACGCAGCAGATTCAGGCGGTCAGAAAGGGTTTTCTGAAAAAAATCTTTTACGGTCTTAATACCAACCTGTGTATCGTGAAGCGACAATGCAGGCTGATAATTTTCCGGAATAATAAAATGTTCCATAACAATCCTCCTCAAATTTGAAAGGCATCCAGCTAAGAATCACGGCAGACACCAACAACTCTTTACCTGTCTACCCCGGTATTATGGTAATATTATAGCAGAAAACCCCCCGAATACAACAATTGATTTTGCTATATCCATGCCAAAACATTCCGCGGGATATTACCAGTGAACAGTAACCGGAATATCGCATATGCACAGTAAGGATCAATTCTGCCTTGTAACTTAACATCAATTGTGCTACTGTAGTAAGCAGAGTACGTTTGGGAAGGTCGGGAAACGGGATGGAACAGGAAAAAATACTTGTGGTTCTTCCTGTAAAAGAAGAACATAAAGAACGAATCAGAAATGCAGCACCGGACGCAAAGACAACTTACTGCCTGGAAGCAGAGGTGACAAAAGAACAGGTGCAGGATGCAAATATTATTATCGGAAATGTGAAACCGGAATTCTTAAAAGATTCTCGGAATCTGCGCTGGATACAGTTAAATAACGCCGGAACAGAAGGATTTTGTGTACCGGGGATCCTGCCAAAACAGGCACAGCTGACCAATGCAACCGGAGCGTATGGAATGGCGATCTCCGAGCATCTGATCGCGATGCTGTTTGCGCTTCAGAAACGCCTGGACATTTACCAGAACCAGCAAAAAGACCACCACTGGGAGAAACAGACCCATATGATGGTTACAGAGGGAAGCCATGTCCTGGTGATCGGTCTTGGAGATATCGGAACGACATTTGCAAGAAAAATGAAAGCACTGGGCGCGCATGTGACAGGTATCAGAAAGAGCCGGAAACCGAAGCCTGAATATGTGGATGCACAATACACGATGGAAGCACTGCCGGAACTTCTGCCACAGGCAGATATTGTGGCACTGAGCCTTCCGGGATACAGTGACACCAAAGGAGTCATCGGTGAGAAAGAATTACACTTGATGAAAGAGAATACTATTCTGTTAAATGTAGGCCGCGGAACCGCGATTGACAGTCTGGCTCTTGCGAAAGCCCTGCAAGAGGGAGCGATTTATGGGGCAGGTCTTGATGTCACAGATCCGGAACCACTGCCGGAAGATCATCCGCTGTGGGATGCGCCGCATTGTATCATTACGCCACATGTGTCCGGCGGATATGCACTGCCGGAGACACTGGAAAAGATTCTGGAACTTTCCATCGAAAATCTGGAACGTTATGAGAAAGGAGAAACCCTCCACAATATCATCGACTTTTCTACCGGATATGTGAAAAGATAAAAAAAGGCATTGGAAAAGTTGCATAAAAAATAAAATAAAAAAAGAGAAGAATTTTCAGGGTTCTTCTCTTTCCTTTTGTAGTTAACCGTGTTATACTGTTGTATACAATATGTTGATTAAAATAAAAGAAAAATACTATATATAGTAGTGAGGAGCGGGAACAATGGTATATATTATCAAGAAAGACGGCACCAAAGAAGAGTTTGATGCCAGTAAGATCAAGCGTGCGGTCAATAAGTCAGCCGGCCGTGTAATGTATCGGTTTACCGATGATGAGATTAATTTTATCTGCAAATATGCAACTGACCGGGCGGAAGCGATGTCAAAAGAGCGAAAAGGCGGAATCCTGATCCAGGATATGCACAACATTGTGGAAGGCGCCCTGGAACAGGTGAATCCTGCAGTAGCAAAAAGTTACCGCGATTACCGGAATTATAAAGTGGACTTTATCCACATGATGGATGAGGTATATACAAAGAGCCAGTCCATCCGTTACATCGGTGACAAAAGCAACGCGAACACTGACAGCGCGCTGGTGGCAACCAAGCGAAGCCTGATCTTTAATGAACTGAACAAAGAATTATACAGAAAATTCTTTATGAACCGGAACGAACTGCAGGCATGCAAAGATGGCTATATCTATATTCATGATCAGTCTGCCCGTCTGGACACGATGAACTGCTGTCTGTTCGATGTGGGATCCGTTCTGCGTGGCGGATTTGAGATGGGAAATGTCTGGTACAATGAGCCGAAGACACTGGATACCGCATTTGACGTTATGGGGGATATTATCCTCAGCACCGCAGCTCAGCAGTACGGCGGATTTACTGTGCCGGAAGTAGATAAGATCCTGTCCCCGTATGCACAGAAAAGCTATAACAAATATTATGAAGAATTCTTGAAATATTCCGATCCGTCCTGGGAAGGAAGAGAAGAAAAGGGTCGTGTATATGCCTGGGAAAAAGTCTGCCGTGACTGTGATCAGGGATGGCAGGGAATTGAATATAAATTAAATACCGTTGGTTCCTCCCGTGGCGACTATCCGTTTGTTACAGTGACACTGGGACTGGGAACGGGAAGATTTGAAAAAATGATCTCAAAATCTCTGCTGAAAGTCCATATGGGCGGACAGGGAAAAGCCGGACATAAAAAACCGGTACTGTTCCCGAAGATTGTGTTCCTGTATGATGAAGAGATCCATGGAGATGGAAAAGAATGTGAAGATGTCTTTGAGACAGGTGTTGCCTGCTCTGCAAAAACCATGTATCCGGACTGGCTGTCCATGAGTGGCCAGGGATATATTTCCAGCATGTACAAAAAATACAAAAAAGTAATCAGCCCGATGGGGTGCCGTGCCTTCTTAAGTCCGTGGTATGAGCGTGGCGGTATGGAACCGGCAGATGAAAACGATGTGCCTGTTTTTGTCGGTCGTTTCAACATCGGTGCGGTCAGCCTGCATCTTCCGATGATCCTGGCAAAAGCCCGTGCAGAGAACACAGATTTTTATGAAGTTCTGGATTTCTATCTGGAGATGATCCGCGGACTGCATAAGAGAACATACGATTACCTTGGTGAGATGCGTGCTTCCACGAATCCGCTGGCATACTGTGAGGGCGGTTTCTACGGAGGCCATCTGAAACCATCCGATAAGATCCGTCCGTTACTCCGTCCGATGACAGCTTCCTTCGGTATCACAGCACTGAACGAACTGCAGGAACTTTACAATGGTAAATCCATTGCCGAAGACGGAGAATTTGCACTGGAAGTGCTTCGTTATATCAATGATAAGATTAATGTCTACAAAAAAGAGGATCAGATCCTGTATGCAATTTACGGAACACCGGCTGAGAGCCTTTGCGGTCTGCAGGTAGAGCAGTTCCGCAAGATGTACGGTATCGTGCGCGGGGTATCCGACCGTCCGTATGTGAGCAACAGTTTCCACTGCCACGTAACTGAGGATATTACTCCTATCCAAAAACAGGATCTGGAAGGAAGATTCTGGGAACTGTGCAACGGTGGTAAGATCCAATATGTCAGATATCCGATTTCCTACAATGTACATGCTATAAAAGCACTGATCCGTCGGGCGATGAATCTGGGTTATTATGAGGGTGTGAATCTGTCGCTGGCCTACTGCGACGATTGCGGACATCAGGAGCTCGAGATGGATGTCTGCCCGGTCTGCGGTTCCAGAAACCTGACCAAGATCGACCGTATGAACGGATACCTGTCCTACAGCCGTGTTCACGGAGATACCCGTCTGAACGATGCCAAGATGGCGGAGATCGCGGACAGAAAGTCAATGTAAAAACATCAGAAATAATAATATAGAAATAATATGATAAGAAGAAATCCGTAAAATTCTGAACAGAAATCAGTTGTTTTACGGATTTTTTCTTTGTATTTGCAACCTGGTGCCTGACAGTATCCAAAGAAGGGCAGGGAGGAATAAATTCTGCGTATCACGAAGCGTGTTACTGGGAACGGAGTGAACAATCATAAATATACAGAAAATAAAAGGTGTATCTGTAAATTATGTAGACAAAATTCCCCGGATTATTTATACTTGATATAGATGTGCAAACAGGAGGATATCAGTATGGGGGAAAAGACAGTTGATATGACGAAAGGGAGCATCCTGCCGAAGATGATTCGGTTTGCACTGCCGGTGCTTCTTGGGATGCTGTTTCAGAGAATCTATAATTTTGTAGATGTTTATATAGTAGGAAGATATCTCGGAGATGAGGCACTTGCTGCGGTCAGTATCGCAGGTGGAGCCATGTATCTGCTGTTTTCGATTATGATGGGCCTGACGACAGGAGTAAGCGTGGTGGTTTCGCAGTATTATGGCGGCGGGGATGAGAAAAAAGTGACAGAAACCTTTGTTTCTTCTATCTATGTGGCGGTTGTATCTACGCTGATCATCACAATTGCGGGACTGATCGGGGCGCGGCCGCTTCTGAGAATCTTGCAGACCTCGAATGATCTGCTTGACCAGGCAACAGTATATCTGATGGTTGTATTTGCCGGAGCAGTGGGAACGATGCTGTATAACTGGATCTCGGCGGTTCTGCGTTCTCTGGGGAATTCGGTGGTACCGCTGGTATTCCTGATTATTTCGAGTGTGCTGAATGTGATTCTGGATATTGTATTTGTAGTATGGATTCCGATGGGAGTAGCAGGGGCGGCATTTGCAACTGTCCTGGCACAGCTGTTGTCCGGAATCGGATGCCTGGTTTATGCATGGAAGATCCTTCCGATTCTCCGGTTTACGAAAGAGGAACTGCGCTGCGACAGGGAGCTGGTAAAACAGATGTTGATCTACGGTGTACCGACCGGTCTGCAGATGAGTATTATCTCAGTGTCGGATATGACTTTACAGGCAATGGTCAATACCTACGGAACCGCCCTGATCGTGGCCTATGGTGTCTGCATTAAAGTGGAAGGTGTGGGATGGCAGATGGCGGAAGCCATCGGAACTTCACTGGGAACTTTTACCGGACAAAATGTAGGAGCGAACCACCTGGATCGTGTAAAACAGGGAGTCAGATGTGCCTATCTGATGAATGCAGTCTGCTATGGAATATTCTGTCCGGTAATCTGGTTCTTTGCCCGTCCGATCATGGAAGCATTTACCGGCAATCCGGAATCGATCCGCTACGGTGTGGAATATATGAAGATTTTCAGCTGCTTCTTCTTTGTGGGAGGCATTCTGGTGGTTTATCATAATATCCTGCGGTCGGCAGGAGATGTGACCGTCACTGTACTGATGGGAGTCAGTGAAATCATTACACGAATCGGATTTACCTTCCTTTTCACCGCTGCTTTTGGATACTATGGGCTGTGGTGGGTATCTCCGCTGACCTGGTGTTGTGCGATGATGGTTGGTTGTGTCCGGTATTATTTGGGAAAATGGGAAAAGAAGGCACAGCTTCAGAGAGGAGACAATATACATGGCTAGAAAAAGAAAACCAAAGATGGAATACCGTTATTATGAAATCCCGGCAGGAAGTCCGGTGCTTGCGCTTCTGGGGGATAAATGGGTGCAGAATTACGGAAGGGATATTGACTATCTGCATTTCCATAATCATCTGGAAGTTGGTTTTTGCTATTATGGGGAAGGCACAGTTACCTTTAAAGAAGACATACCCTTTGATGGCAACATGTTTACTGTGATACCGAAGAACTTTCCCCATACGACAACTTCTGCGGGAGACAGTGTCAGCTACTGGGAATGGCTGTTTATTGATGCGGACAAATTTCTGAGGGAAGTTTATAAAGATAACCCAAGGATGGCACAGAAAGTGCTCGATCGGGTGAATAGGAGAGCACATTTTGTGAGGGTTCAGGATAAACCGCAGATCGGGGCACTGGTGCAGCAGATCATTGGATGTATGCGGGAAAGAAAAGAATTCTATCTGGAAGAAGTGAAAGGACTGACCCTGGCTCTTCTTTTACAGGTGGCAAGGTGGAATCGGGAGGAAGCGGAAAAGACAGAATTCGAGGCGGGAAATAGCAGTCTGATCACACCGGCGATTGACTATATCAGCGAATGTTGTGATCGTCCGATCAAGGTGGAGGAACTGGCTGCGATGTGCCATATCAGTGAAACGCATCTGAGGAGGGTATTTCATGACTGTATGCAGATGTCGCCTGTTGAATATATCAATTGGGTTCGAATTCGCACAGCATGTGGGGAATTGAAGCGTACAAACGACACAGTGGGCGATATTGCCGTACGATGTGGATTTTCCACATTGTCCACGTTCAACAGGAATTTCCACAGGATTATGGGCATTTCGCCACAACAGTGGAGAAAGGATCCGGAGCATTTTGAACAGAAATTGTTAAAATATGATATAAAAGCCGAAAAAGGATGGTGAAAATCGGTCAAAACACCTTAAATGGATGAAAATGCACAAAATCCAGTTGAATATGAGTACACAGGAGGAAAAAGTATGGTATAATGTGTACATAATGATTCACGGAAAGTTCAAAAACTGTACACATTCACTAATGGGAAAAGCGAGTGAGAGATGCCGGTTTTTGGCAGAGTGAACAAATACATATCAGGAGGATATACATTTATGAAAAGAAAAATTGTAGCAGTTGTATTAGCTTCCACAATGGTATTCGGAATGACAGCTTGTGGCTCTTCAGGAGCAAGCGATTCCTCAAGCACAGGAAGCGATGCGGCAACAGACGACACAGCAACAGATGACGGTTCAGAAGATGCAAACGTTACAGAAGGAAGTTCTGATGATGAAAACACACTGACTGTTTGGACATGGGATCCGAACTTCAACATCTATGCAATTGAAAAAGCAGCAGAGATCTATGCAAAAGATCATCCTGGATTCAAAGTAGACGTAAGCGAGATCAAATCCGACGATATCGAAACAAGACTGACAACAGCTGTTTCTGCCGGAGATCTGAGCACACTGCCTGACATTTTCCTGATGCAGGATAACTCCTTCCAGAAATATGCTACCAACTATCCGGATGTCTTCACAGACCTGACAGATTCCGGTATCGACTTCAGCCAGTTCTCATCCGCAAAAGTTGCTTACTCCACACTGGACGGAAAGAACTACGGTATCCCGTTTGATAACGGTGCTGTTATCGAATGCCTGCGTACCGATATGCTGGAAGAAGCTGGATACACAGTAGATGACTTCACAGACATTACATGGTCTGATTTCATGGAAAAAGCAAAAGTTGTTAAAGAAAAAACCGGTCAGCCAATCCTGACATCTCAGGCTGGTTCACCTGACCTGGTAATGGAAATGCTGCAGTCCTGTGGAGAGTCTCTGTTCAACGAAGACGGATCTGTTAACATCAAAGACAACAAAGCTCTGAAACCAATCCTGGAGATCTATCAGCAGATGGTTGCAGACGGAACATTAGTAGAAGTTACTGACTGGGATCAGTACATCGCATCTATCAACAACGGCACAACAGCTGGTGTTATCAACGGATGCTGGATCATGGCTTCTATCGTAGCTAACGATGATCAGTCTGGAAAATGGGCAATCACAAATATGCCGAAACTGGATGGCGTTGACGGAGCTACTAACTACTCCAATAACGGTGGTTCTTCATGGGCAATCAGCTCTAACTGCCAGAAACAGGATCTTGCAATTGACTTTATGAAATCCACATTTGCCGGAAGTACAGATCTGTACGATGACATCATCTCCAAAGGAGCTCTGGCAACATGGGCACCAGCTGGCGATACAGATGCATATGCTCAGCCTGTAGAATTCTTCAGCAATGAAGCAGTTTATGCTAAGATCGTAGATTTTGCTACAAAGACTCCTTCCAATATCACTGGTGCATTCTACTATGATGCTCGTGATGCTGTAGGTGTTGCACTGTCCAATATCATCCAGAGTGGTGCAGATCTGGACGATGAAATCGCAACCGCACAGGATACTGTAGAATTTAATATGGGTGGCTGATTCAGCTGAACAGTTAAAAACCAAGAAGTGAAAAATAAATAAGAAGAGGGTCTGCTTCGAAAAAAGCGGAGCAGACCCTCTTTTTCTAAGAAATCTCCAAAAGAAAGGAAGGATGGATTTCATGAGCAATCAGAAGAAAAAAGGATTGACACTGGCAAAGAAACACAACCTGACCGGTTGGGCGTTCTTACTTCCTGCAACCCTGTTGATTGGCTGGATGAGTTTTTATCCGATGATTCGGGCGTTCATCCTGTCATTACAGACGGGCATGGGTGTAAACCTGAGCTTTAATGGCTTTGCAAACTATGCACGTATTTTAAAAGACCCAACGTTTAAACAGACATTATTTAACACATTCTTCTACCTGATCGTTCAGGTGCCGATTATGCTGGTGCTGGCGCTGATGTTTGCATCTATGCTGAACAACAAGGATCTGAGGTTTAAGGGCCTGTTCCGTACATGTATTTTCTTACCATGTGCGACATCTCTGGTTTCTTACGCTATGATCTTCCGTTCTCTGTTTGCAAATGATGGTTTCATTAACATGGTTCTGCGTAGTTTGGGTATGTCACCGATCATGTGGTTTGGTAATGCATGGACAGCCCGTGCCGTTATCATCATCGCGCTGGTATGGAGATGGACAGGCTACAACATGGTATTCTATCTGTCCGGTCTGCAGAATATTGAATATTCTGTATACGAAGCGGCAAAGATCGATGGGGCAAGCCCGATGCAGTCATTCTTCAAGATTACTGTACCACTTCTGAAACCGACCATCCTGCTGACAGCCATTACATCTACGAATGGTACCCTGCAGCTGTTTGATGAGTCCCTGAACCTGACAAACGGTGGTCCTGGTAAATCTACTATGACAATGTCTCATTATATTTACAACATCTCCTTTAAGCAGAGCCCGAACTTCGGTTATGCTGCGGCGATGTCTATCCTGATCCTGATTATGGTTGCTATTCTGGCAATACTTCAGATGAAAGTAGGTGACGAGCGATAATGGGTAAAGGTAAAAAATTCTTCATGTATCTTATACTGTCAATCGCGTCAATTGTTTCTGTATTTCCACTGTACTATATGTTCTGTGCATCTACAAACAAGAGCGTTGACGTTATTGCAGGTAAACTGATTCCGGGAACGTATCTGATTGAAAACTACAAAGCACTGATCGCGAACCAGAATTTGGGACTGGCCCTGTGGAATTCCTTCCGAAATGCAACAGTACTGACTGTCCTGTGTCTGCTGATTTGTTCCATCGCCGGTTATGGCTTTGAGATCTATCACGATAAAGGAAAAGACGTTGTATTTACCATCCTGCTGACTGCTATGATGATTCCTTTTGCAGCCATCATGATTCCGATGTTCCGTATGTTCTCTACTTTGAAAATGGTAAATACCATGACAGCGTTCATGCTTCCATCCATTGCAACTCCGTTTATGATCATGATGTTCCGTCAGGCATCCAGATCCTTCCCTCATGATATCATTGAGGCAGCAAGAATCGATGGTCTGAGTGAAGTTGGTATCTTCTTCCGTATGTTCATTCCTACCATGAAATCCACATACGCGGCAGCTATCATCATCACATTCATGGGTGCATGGAATAACTATCTGTGGCCAAAGGTAATTCTGCAGAATAAAGATGCGATCACCATGCCGATGCTGGTTTCTAACCTGTTAAGTGGCTACACCGTAGATTATGGTATGCTGATGTTAGGTGTATTTATCTGTACAATCCCGACAGCAATTATCTTCTTTGCTTTCCAGAAGAGCTTTACAGAAGGTATCACAGGTGCTGTTAAATAATAAAAAAGTAGCTGTGCATATGCTGAATGGTTATGTATAAGTAAATTAAGGCGGATATTTATAGTATATGAATATCCGCCTGTTTTTTAGCAAAGATTGAAAAATAGGAGGAAAAAACAGAATGGGTACTTTCAATTACGATTTAGTAAAAGATCCTACGTATTTTAACGACAACCGTGTGGCTGCTCATTCAGACCACAAATATTACGCTTCTGTGGAAGCGATGGAACAGGATGTGGATAACTTCCGTCACAGCCTGAATGGACTGTGGAAATTCCATTACGCAAAAAATTACAACTCTACGATCCCGGGATTTGAGAAAACAGAATATTGTTGCAAATCATGGGATGATATCCGTGTACCGGCTCATATTCAGATGGAGGGATATGATGTACCGCAGTATGCAAATGTACAGTACCCGTGGGAAGGAAGAGAAGAAGTAGAACCGGGTCAGATTCCGGAGAGATTCAATCCGGTTGCTTCTTATGTGAAATATTTTGAAGTTCCGGAAGAGATGGAAGGCAAAAAAGTATTTATCTCTTTCCAGGGTGCAGAAAGTGGTATCGCTGTATGGCTGAACGGTAACTTTGTAGGATACAGTGAAGATACCTTTACACCGTCCGAATTCGAACTGACTCCTTATCTGAAAGAGGGAGAAAACAAACTGGCAGCTCAGGTCTTCAAATGGACCAGCAGCAGCTGGTGTGAGGACCAGGATTTCTTCCGTTTCTCCGGAATCTATCGTGATGTCTATCTGTATGCGATCCCGGAAGTGCATGTATCTGATGTAAAGATCCAGACACTTCTGGATGATACCTTCACTAAAGCGGATCTGGTGATCGATACCAAAGCTACCAAAGCCGGCAAAGTGAAAATCACATTATCCAAAGACGGAAAAGAACTGCAGAGTGTGGAAGAAACACTGGCAGAGGAATCCCAGTATGTGATGAAAGTGGAGAGGCCTGAACTGTGGTCTGCGGAATCTCCTGTTTTATATGATCTGTTGCTGGAAGTAATGGATGAGAACGGACAGGTAACAGAAGTGATCCCTCAGAGAGTGGGCTTCCGTCGTTTTGAGATGAAAGATTCCATCATGATGCTGAACGGCAAGAGAATCGTCTTCAAAGGTGTAAACCGTCACGAATTCAGTTCTGTATCCGGCCGTGTGGTATCCAGAGAAGAACTGATCAAAGACCTGGTAACCATGAAACAGAACAATATCAATGCCATCCGTACCTGTCATTATCCGGATGCAGTCGGAATCTATGAACTGTGTGATGAATACGGTATCTATATGATCGCAGAGTGTAACATGGAGAGCCACGGAAGCTGGGACATCAGCGCAGAACAGACCGGTGACTTCAGCAAAGTCGTACCATGTGACCGTCCGGAATGGATGGATATGATGCTTGATCGTGTTAACTCTATGTATCAGAGAGATAAGAACCATCCTGCGATCCTGATCTGGTCCTGTGGTAATGAATCTTTTGGCGGAAAAGTAATCTACGAGATGTCACAGCTGTATCGTAAGATGGATCCAAACCGCCTGGTACACTATGAAGGTGTCTGCCATGACAGAAGATACAACGATACCAGTGATATGGAAAGCCAGATGTATCCGTCTGTAGAAGCTATCCAGGAATTCCTGAAAAAAGACAGAAGCAAACCATTTATCTGCTGCGAGTACACGCATGCAATGGGTAACTCCTGCGGTGGTATGCACAAATACACAGATCTGACCGATACCGAGCCGTCCTACCAGGGTGGATTTATCTGGGATTATATCGATCAGTCCATCTACAAAAAAGACCGTTACGGAAAAGAATTCCAGGCATACGGCGGTGATTTCAATGATCGTCCATGCGACTACAACTTCAGCGGAAACGGTATCGCATACGGCGGAGAAAGAGACGCATCTCCGAAGATGCAGGATGTGAAATTCAACTACCAGAACATCTCTGCCAAAGTGGAAAAAGACCAGGTAACCATCGTCAACAAGAACCTGTTTATCAACACTGATACCTTTGACTGCTTCGTAGTACTTGCAAAAGATGGAAAAGAAGTAAAAGAAGTTCCGATGGAAACTCATGTAGCTCCTTTGAGTGAAAAAACCGTAAGTCTGCCGATTCCGGTACAGAATCTGCCGGGTGAATATGCAGTTACTGTATCCTTCCGGCTGAAAGAAGATACCGTATGGGCAAAACGTGGTCATGAAGTGGCATTCGGACAGGGTGTCTACAAAGTAGAAGCACCTGCAAAAGCTGTAAAACCTGCAAGATTTGAAGTGATCAGATCCGGTCATGACTTTGGTGTTCGCGGTGAAAACTTCGATGTGCTCTTCTCTTACCTGAATGGCGGTCTTGCTTCTTACCGTTACGGTGGAGTGGAGATGATCCAGATGATCCCAAGACCAAACTTCTGGCGTGCACCGGTTGACAACGATAACGGAAGCCTGATGCAGATGCGCTGCGGACAGTGGAAACTGGCCTCCATGTATCTGTCTCACAAATATCCAACCGGAGGACATTATCCGGGAATGCATATCCCTGAGATCGAAGTTTTGGATGACAGTGCAAAGATTACATTTACTTATGCAATGCCAACGACTCCGGCAACCGAGTGCAAACTGAGTTATCAGGTATATGGAGACGGAAGCATCCGCACCACACTGACTTATGATCCGGTAGAGGGTCTGGGCGATATGCCGGAATTCGGTGTTATGTTCAAGTTCGATGCAGATTACGACAATGTAACCTGGTACGGCATGGGACCGGAAGAAACCTATGTGGACAGATGTGAAGGCGCAAAACTGGGTATCTACAGGAACAAAGTGGAAGATAATATGGCAAAATACATGGTTCCGCAGGAATGCGGAAACAAGGTTGGCGTACGTTGGGCATCTGTAACAGACCGTAAGGGCAGAGGAATGCTGTTTACCGGTGATGCTATGGAATTCTCCGCACTGCCATATACACCACACGAGATGGAAAATGCGATGCATCCATTTGAGCTGCCACAGGTACACTACACGGTAGTACGTGTATCCAAACAGCAGATGGGTATTGCCGGAGATGACAGCTGGGGTGCAAAACCACTTCCGGAATATCTGATCAAAACCGATGAAAAGATGGAATTTACATTCACATTCAAAGGAATCTGATGAAAATTACAAATAAATAATTAAATGAAAGGAAGTAACTTTTCAGTAGCCACTATCCCGCGAGATGTTTTGACATGAATATGTCAAAATCTCGAGACATACAAGCAAAAATGTCATCACCGAAGGTGATTTACGCGAGCAACGAGTCAAAGTCCGTGCTTGCACGGAACCTTGAGGAATGCCGCGATAACGATAAAAACTCGCAAAGCGTGTTTTTATCGTTCAAATGCATTTTTGCTCGTAACTGTGAAGGCACTGAACAGTTACGAAAGGAAAAGCCTTTCTCCTTGATGTGAAAGGAGAAAGGCTTTTTGTTAAGACAGGAGAAGAACTTATGGCAAGAGAAGTAAATTTTGGAAAAATGCTCCACGGTGGAGACTATAATCCGGAACAGTGGCTTCACAGCCCGGAGATTCTGGAAAAAGACATCGAATATTTTAAAAAAGCGAAAATCAATGAAGTATCCCTGGGTATATTTTCCTGGGCAGTACTCGAACCGGTAGAGGGAGAGTTCCATTTTGAATGGATGGAAAAGATCATTGACCGTCTGTATGAAAATGGTATTTCTACAATTCTTGCCACCCCGACCGGAGCAAGACCAAGATGGATGGCACAGAAGTATCCGGAGGTGCTTCGTGTAGACGCCAGTCGTCACAGAAATCTGTATGGAGAAAGACATAACCACTGTTATACATCTCCGGTGTACAGAGAAAAGACAAGAATTATGAATACAAAACTGGCGGAAAAATTCAAAGACCATCCGGGTGTGATCGCCTGGCATATTTCCAATGAATATGGAGGAGAGTGTCATTGTCCGTTGTGTCAGGCAGCCTTTAAAAACTGGCTGAAAGACAAATATCAGACAGCAGATAAGATGAACCGGGCATGGGCAACCACATTCTGGAGTCACCGCTATAACGATTTTGATCAGGTAGACAGTCCTTCCCCAAGAGGAGACAGCTCTCTTCACGGTCTGAACCTGGACTGGAAACGGTTTGTGACCGATCAGACTGTAGATTTTGTAAAATGGGAGATCCAGGCTCTTAGGGATGCAGGATCCGACAAACCAACCACCATTAATATGATGTACGATTTCCAGGGATTAAATTATCACAAATTTGCTGATGTAGTAGATTTTGTATCCTGGGATAATTATCCACAGTGGCACAAGAAAGAAGAATACCTGACAGCCATGGATAATGGCATGCAGCATGATATCATGCGAAGTATTCAGAAAAAACCATTTTTACTGATGGAGAACTGTCCGTCGGCAACCAACTGGCAGTCCGTAAGCAAATTAAAGAAACCGGGAATGCTTCATGCAGCTTCCATGCAGGCTGTTGCCCACGGATCCGACAGTATTTTGTATTTCCAGCTTCGACAGAGCCAGGGTTCCTCTGAAAAGTTCCATGGTGCAGTGATCGATCATTATGGCAAGGATGATACCAGAGTATTTAAGGAGGTAACGGAAGTAGGAGAAAGTCTGGAAAAACTTCAGGAAGTTACCGGAGCGAAGAACCCGGCACAGGTGGCTGTGGTATATGACTGGGAGAACCGCTGGGCCATGGAAGACGCCCAGGGACCAAGAAATAAAGGACTGTTCTATAAGGAAACTGTGGAAAAATCCTATTACGCATTCCGCAAACAGGGACTGAATGTGGATATGATCGATATGGAGCAGGATCTGGATGGTTATAAAGTAGTAGCAGCACCTATGCTTTATATGTTCAGGGAAGGATTTGAAGAGAAGGTTCGTAAATACGTAGAAAATGGTGGAACCTTTATCCTGACTTACTGGTCCGGTATCGTAGACAGTACCGATCTGTGTTTCCTGGAGGGAACTCCCCATGGACTGATGGATGTGATGGGACTTCGCAGTACAGAGATTGACGGTTTGTACGATGGGGAATATAATAGAGGAGTACCGGTGAGGGGAAATGAGCTGTGCCTGACGAAAACCTATACCTGTAACCATCTGTGTGAACTGGTTAAGACTTCTACTGCACAGCCTCTGATGACCTACGAAACCGACTTTTATGCCGGTATGCCGGCACTTACCGTGAACCTTTTTGGCAAAGGAAAAGCATACCATATCTGTGCAGACTTTGAACAGGGATTTTATGATGAAGTTTATCGTAAGATTGCAAAAGAAGCAGGCGTAAAACGTGTAGTTGCCCATATTCCGGAAGGTGTGGAAGTAAGTGTGCGCCGGAATCAGGATACAGATTATGTATTTGTACAGAACTTCAACCGCCAGCCGGTAGAAGTCAAGTTGCCTGTAGAACAGTATCCGGTATGGCTTGGAAAATATGATGGCACTATAGATCGGTTCGGCACCGTGGTATTAAAAGGAAAGGCAGGAGAAAAGGAATGATTCAAGAGAGCATTGTAAAACTGGTACAGTATGGACTGGCAACCGGTTTGGTAGAAAAGGAAGACAAGCGTTATACTACGAATAAAATTCTGGAATTACTGCAGATGGATGCAATCGATGAAGAATATGTAAAACAGATTCTGGAGTCTGATGGAGCAGATCAGAGTGTGGCAGGTGAACTGGAAAGCATTCTGGGAGATATCTGTGACTATGCATATGAACATGGTTTGATGGAAGAAAACAGTGTGGGTTATCGCGACCTGTTTGACACAAAAGTTATGAGTCTTCTGGTAGACCGTCCAAGCAATGTGATCCGTCGCTTCTGGGAATTGTATAAAGAAGATCCGGTAAAGGCTACCGATGCACATTACAAATTCAGTCAGGATACCGATTATATCCGTCGTTACCGTATCGCAAAAGACATGAAATGGGTAGCACCGACAGAATACGGTGATCTGGATATTACCATCAACCTGTCCAAACCGGAAAAAGATCCGAAAGCCATCGCAGCAGCAAAGCTGGCAAAACAGACATCATATCCAAAATGTCTGCTTTGCATGGAAAACGAAGGCTATGCAGGACGACTGAACCATCCGGCAAGACAGAACCACAGAATCATACCGGTAACCATCAACAACAGTGAGTGGGGATTCCAGTATTCTCCTTATGTATATTATAACGAGCATTGTATCGTATTCAATTCTCAGCATGTACCGATGAAGATCGAACGTGCAACCTTCGCAAAATTGTTTGACTTTGTAAAACAGTTCCCGCACTACTTTGTTGGATCCAATGCGGATCTGCCGATCGTAGGAGGATCGATCCTGAGCCACGATCATTTCCAGGGTGGACATTATGAATTTGCCATGGCGAAAGCACCGGTGGAAAAAGAAGTAGTGATCCCGGGATTCGAAGATGTCAAAGCAGGCATCGTAAAATGGCCGATGTCCGTCATCCGTATAAGCGGTCCGGACACGGAGCGTCTGATCGAACTGGCAGACAAGATCCTGTTAAAGTGGAGAGGATACACTGACGAGGCAGCATTTATCTTCGCGGAAACTGACGGAGAACCACACAATACCATCACCCCGATCGCAAGAAAACGTGGTGATATGTATGAGATGGATCTGGTTTTGAGGAATAATATTACGACCGAAGAACATCCGCTGGGTGTTTATCATCCGCATGCGGAACTGCACCATATCAAGAAAGAAAACATCGGTCTGATCGAAGTTATGGGCCTGGCAGTGCTTCCGGCACGTCTGAAAGGTGAACTTGAAGGTCTGTGCAAAGCCATTGTGGCAGGCGAAGATCTGAGAAAAGATGAAGTTCTGGAAAAACATGCCGACTGGGTAGATGAACTGAAAGAAAAATATACTTTCACAGCAGAAAATGTGGAAGAGATTCTGAAAAAAGAGATCGGCATTGTATTCAAGAAGGTGCTGGAGCATGCAGGAGTGTACAAATGCACAGAAGAAGGCAGAACTGCATTCATGAGATTTATTGACAGTCTGTAAAAGAAAATAATGATTTTTATATAATACTTTGGTAAAGTGTTATAAAAATAAAGAGCCGGGTTGACAACAGCAATCCGGCTCCTTATAATAAAAGCATTAATGAAACTACATATCGAGCCAATAGAAGGTTGCAGGAAAGCAGGCGAAAGCCCGCCGAAGGAATAATACTCTCAGGTGTCCGTGAAAAACGGACGGGACTGTAACCGGATGGCCCTCTGGAGAATCCCAAAGATGGGTGCCGAAGGTGAAAGCAGATCTGTGATCTGCGAATCTCTCAGGCAAAAGGACAGTGTGAAAGATACAAAAAAGAAAAGCGGCATGTCGCAGTTGTTTTTTGTGTTTCGAGTGGATAATGAATAACAATTCTGAATAGAACCTGCAAAGGCGCAGAACAGTTATGGAAGTATCAGGTCCCGGGGATTTCCCCGGGACCTTTTTTGTCGGAAACGCTGTACTGGTTTCAGGTGAATAAAAAACGCTCTGCAAGGATATGCCCCGGCGCATTCTTTGGTATTGGCTTGAAACGTAAGAAAAAGTGAGGGAGAAGAAAAAACATGGAATTTGTTACAAAAGTAGTTGAGTGTGTCAATACGTTTCTGTGGGATTATGCACTGCTGATCCTGCTTCTGGGAGCCGGTATCATTTACTCGTTCAGCCTGAAATTTATTCAGATACGAAAGTTTGGTGCCGGAATGAAAGCATTGTTTGGTAATTTTTCGCTGCATGGCGAGAAAGGAGAAAATGGTCTCAGTTCTTTTCAGGCTCTGACAACAGCGATTGCCGCCCAGGTAGGAACCGGTAATATCGCCGGAGCAGCAACAGCGATTGCATCCGGAGGGCCGGGTTCCATCTTCTGGATGTGGGTCAGTGCATTCTTCGGAATGGCTACCATCTATGCGGAAGCTGTTATGGCACAGCATACAAGAAAACTGGAAAACGGCCACTATGTAGGAGGCCCGGTATATTATATAAAATACGTATTCAAGGGCAGATTTGGAAAATTCCTGGCAGGTTTCTTTTCTGTAGCTATCATTCTGGCCCTGGGATTTATGGGAAATATGGTACAGTCCAACTCTATCGGTGCAGCATTTAACAATGCATTCCATGTACCGAAACTGGCAGTGGGAATCTGTGTGGCAGTGATTGCCGGCATCATCTTTATTGGCGGTATCAAGAGAATCGCAAGCTTTACAGAAAAAATCGTTCCGATTATGGCACTGTTATACATCATCGGCTGCCTTGTGATCCTGGTGATGCATCTTCCGGGAGTTGGAACTGCATTCAAAGACATTTTTGTGGGTGCTTTTGCACCACAGGCAATTGCAGGCGGTGCACTTGGTGTAACGGTTCAGAAAGCGATGCGTTTCGGTGTTGCGAGAGGACTTTTCTCCAACGAAGCAGGTATGGGTTCCACACCACATGCACATGCAACAGCGGAGGTTAAGGATCCGTGTGATCAGGGAATCATCGCAATGATGGGTGTATTTATCGATACATTTATTATTCTGACACTGACAGCTCTGGTTATCCTGTCCACCGGAGTACTTGGTAACGGACAGACAGGTTCTGAACTGGCACAGAGTGCATTCAACGTAGGATTCGGTAACTTTGGAAATATCTTTATTGCATTGTGTATGCTGTTCTTTGCCTTTACTACAATTGTCGGATGGTACTATTTCGGTGAAGTGAATGTTCGGCATTTGTTCGGAAATGGTGCAATAAAAGTTTATGCAGTGATCGTTGTGATCTGCGTAATCATCGGATCCACATTGAAAGTAGATCTGGTATGGGATATGGCAGATATGTTCAATGGTTTAATGGTGCTTCCAAACCTGATTGCACTTCTTGGATGTCTGGTGATTGTTCGCAAATTGACGAAAAAGAGCGAAAAAAGCAAAGAAAAATAATGGAATATAGACAAAAACAGAAAAATCCGCTTTGGGGAAAGAAACCAAAGCGGATTTTTTTGAAATTGATTAAATTGTACTTGATTTTTATAAAACAATGGTATAATATATAAACATGACGAAACAACATTTAAACAATACGTCAAAATCACCAGAAACAACAAGGAAAAGTGAAAGGTATTGTACGAAATGTTCACGATAGTGGGGTGACAAACTATATAATGTCGTGAGCGAAACAAAAGATTCCGTAGTTATTATGACGAAACACAATATTAAGAAAAATTGTGAAGGAATGTAGATTTTCGTTCGTGTTCATACGGTAGGCGCCAGCAGAGTTTTTCTGAAAAAAGTAGTATGGGCAGAAGGAAAATTTATATAGAGACAACGGAAGATTGACGAATATGATGTTGTCTGAGTTATTTTCAAGACCTAAAGGGAGGGAAAGAGATGAAAAGAAAAATAGTTGCAGTTTTAACAGCAGCTACGCTTGCAGTTGGTATGTTAGCCGGCTGTGGCGGCGGCGGAAGTGATTCCAGTTCCGGCGGATCTACGGATTCCAGTGGAACAACTTCTACAGATGACAGTTCAGGCGGAAGCGGAACAGCAGCATCTGAAGGTATTACTACAGAAGTAGGAACTCCTCGTTCCGAGACACTGATCGTTGAGTGTCAGTCCCCAACAGATGTACCTGGTCAGTTTAATAGCTACATGACAGGTACCCAGATGGGATTCGGTATTCATCAGCTGATGAGTGCTCATCTGTGGGAAATGGATACCGCAAATGGTGAACAGTGGGGCGAGATTGCTGATGGCATGCCTGAGTCCAATGATGATTTTACCGAGTGGACAGTAAAAGTTCGTCAGGGTATCAAATGGTCCGATGGTGAAGACGTAACAGCGGATGACGTTGTCTTTACTTTCAATATGATTAAAGAAAATGACGGAATCGGTGCTAGTGCAGCAACAAACCTGTACATTGATTCAGTAGAAAAAGTAGACGATTACACAGTTCTGTTTAAGATGAAAGAATCATTCCCACGTTTCGTACAGAGATATGGTATCACTGTATGGGGAACTGATTACCGTATCGTTCCGGAACATATTTACTCAAAACAGTCCGATGTTACTACATTCAAGGATGAAGATCCTGTAGTGGCAGGTCCTTACACCGTAAAAGATTACGATAAGTTAGGTGACTGGGTGCTGTATGAACTGCGTGATGACTGGAAGGACAGCACACTTGGTGTTGCAGGACCCACTCAGTATGAGTACGCTGAAAATGCTACACCACCGAAATACGTATGGTTCCGTACATTCGCAGACTCTACCACAAAACAGATGGCTATGATCAACAACGAAGTTGACCTGCTGTGTGAAGTAACACTGGAAGAGTTTGAAACCATGAAAGCTTCTAACGACAAAATTAACTGCTGGTACAAGGATTTCCCATATGCAAACCCAGACGATCCGGGTGCAAAAGGAATTGTATTCTCACATGGTCAGGGCGCACCGTATGACAATGCAGACTTCCGTTGGGGTATCTGCTTAGCACTTAATATTGATGAGATCTCCATGAACACGTTCTCCGGAGCAGGACGTGCGGCTCCGATCCCGTTAATGAACAATACACAGTTCCTGCAGGAAACCTACACAATCCCAATGCAGGATTGGCTGGAAAACTTCGAACTGGATCTTGGCGATGGAACAACCTTCAAACCTTATGATACCGGTTATGCAAAACGTATGGCTGATTCTCTGGGCATCGAAGGAACAGATGAAGAACTGATTACCATGTTTGGTGCAGGCTGGTGGAAACATGATGAAGAAGCAGCTACAAAACTGCTTGAAAAAGCCGGTCTTGAAAAAGTAAATGGTGTATGGAATTATGAAGGCAAACCTTTCACCTTTGAAATGAGCTATCTGGCAGATACTGAGTTCCAGGAAGCACGTGGTGTACAGGCAGCTTACAACCAGCTGACAAAATTCGGTTTCCAGTGTTCAATCGCATCCAAATCTTCCGCAACATGGGATGTAGACGGTGGAAAGGGTAACTACCAGATCGCTGGTTACTGGCCATCTGGTGGTATCCTGAAAGACTTCTACTCTGCAATCAGCGGATTTGACGGTGATCTGATCAAACCTTTAGGCGAAACTGGTTCTGGTCAGGGACTTCGTTGGAATAACGAAAAAGTTACAGAGATACTTCACGAACTTGCTAATACTGATCCGGAAAGTGATAGATCTTACGAACTGCATACTGAATTCCTTAAGGAATGTGTAACAGATATGCCGGAAATCAACTTCCTCTCTGGTACAAAATTCGTTCCGACCAACTCAACTTACTGGGAAGGTTATCCGGATGCGGACAACCCGTACAATGGTCCATGGTGGTGGTGGAGCTGCTTCAAATACATGCTTCCAAACATCACTCCTACACAGGCTTAATCCTTTAAGTCTTTAGGAACAGTAATAAAATGATGAAAACAGCAAAAACTGACAGAGTTATTTGCTGAAATATCAGAAGGGACGGAGTTGTAAGAAAAGCTTACGATCCGTCCCTTTTGTGTAGAAATAGTAGTAAAGGAGTGCTGTGTATGAAATTTAAAAAATTCTTTCTGCAGCGAGTGCTTGCATGGGCGCTGACTATCCTGATCGGTGTTACCTTTATCTTCTTCATTCCACGTATGTTTCCGTCAGATCCTGTTGAAAACATGATCGCACAGATTCAGTCACGTTCCGGTAACATGGATCCAGCCGAGATGGACGCCCTTCGTAGCAGCCTGCGTGTGCAGTTTGGACTTGATGGCTCGTTGCTGCAACAGTATGGTTATTTCCTGTGGCACGGTCTGCTGCATTTTGACTTTGGTCCGTCACTGATGAGTTATCCGGAGCCGGTTGGAAAAATTATCGGAAGATATCTTCCGTATACTCTGATCTTATGTCTGACCTCCACATTTATTGCGTGGATCGTAGGTAACCTGATCGGTCTTCTGGCAGGATTTCGGAAAAATAAAACTTCATCCAAGATTTTGGAAGCAATTGCAATTTTTATTTACCCGATTCCTTACTTCCTGGTAGCGTTGATCTTACAGATTATATTTGCATTTATATTAAAATGGTTCCCGTTGCAGGCAGTTATCAATACTAAAGGTGGATTTGGTCCTTGGATCGCTTCTGTGGTCAAGGCTTCTATCCTTCCGGGAATCTCACTGCTGTTACTTGGTACCGGATGGTGGATCATCTCCATGAAATCTCTGGCGAGCACCACAGCAGAAGAAGATTATGTACGTTATGCCCGTTTCCGTGGACTTTCCGAGTTCGCTATCGGCAAAAACTATGTAATGCGTAACTCCATTCTGACCCAGATCACAGCACTGGCAATGAGCCTTGGTGGTGTTTTCGGTGGTTCCATCATGACCGAGATTATTTTCGGATACCCTGGAGTCGGTTCTCTGATTCAGGCCGCGATCCTGCAGTCGGATTATAATATGATCCTTGGCTGTATTACGATTTCCATCGTAGCGATTGCTTCAGCAACTTTAATTGTGGACCTGATCTACCCGTTCATCGATCCGCGAATTCGGTACGGCTGATAAGAGGGAGGGACAGACATGAAGAAATTTTGGAAAACAGCCAATTTTCGTTTAAAGGCAGGCTTGATTTCTACTTGCTTTTTCCTGATCATTGGGTTCGTAGTATATTTTATCCCACATACAAATCCGTTTACCTATAATACATACCCGAATAATCTGGGAGTTTCTGCTGAACATTGGCTTGGAACTACCAGTATGGGACAGGATATTGTATGGCTGCTGATCGAAGCCATTCACAATTCTTTGATGATTGGTCTGATCGTAGCTACTATTGGTACTGTTGTGGGTGTTCTGGTTGGTCTGCTTGCAGGTTTTGCAGGCGGCGCATTGGACAGAGTGCTGATGATTATCACGGATACTTTCGTAGTAATCCCGTCTCTGCCGATTCTGATCATGATGACTTCCCTGATGAAAGGAAGCTCTACTGTAATTGTTATGGCACTTGTTCTTGCGATGTTCGCCTGGGCATGGCCAAGCCGTCAGATCCGTTCCATGGCTCTGACAATCAAAGAGCGTGACTTTATTCACACAGCACGTTTCTCCGGTGAAAGTACCTTACAGATCGTTGTAACGGAGATTCTCCCGTTCGCACTGTCCTGGTCACTTTCCAACTTTATGAATGCAACACTGAGTGCAATTGGTTCAGAATCCAGTTTGGCCGTTCTGGGTCTGTCACCGGGAAACCTGGTTTCTCTTGGTAACATGATTCAGTGGGCAAGAGGATACAATGCAGTCCTTGCTAAGAGATGGCTCTGGATCGGTTCTCCGATTGTTGCAACCGTTATCTTATTTGTTGGCCTGTTCATGTTGATTACAGGTTACAACGATTATCAGGCTAAGAAGAGAGGCAGGTGATAAGTATGCTGAAAATCGAGAATTTGTCAACGTCTTATAAGACAATAGACGGTGATGTACACGTACTCAAGGACATTAACTTTGAGATTAAAGACAATGAGATCTTCGGCATCGCAGGCGAGTCCGGATGTGGTAAAACCACCCTGCTGAACACTCTTTATGATATTGTTGACTATCCGTTGGTGATCGATCAGGGGCGTGTTGTTCTGGAAGGTGAAAAAGACGGAAAGAAATATTCATTCGAATCTGGAAAGATTCGTGACACCTGGTGGAACAATATCGCATATGTGCCACAGGCTGCACAGAGTGTTCTGAACCCGATCGTTCGTCTGAAAACACAGTTTCTGGATTCTATTCCAAAGGACCAGAAAAAGAATGAAAAACCGGAGGAAACTCTGGCAAGAGTTGCTGATTATCTGAAAGAACTGAATCTTTCCCCGGATGTTCTGGAGTCATTTCCATTCCAGCTGTCCGGTGGTATGAGACAGCGTGCGATCATTGCACTGGCAACCTTTATGTCTCCGGGTGTTGTTCTGGCCGATGAGCCGACAACCGCTCTGGACGTAGTTGTACAGAAGGGTATTCTTATGATGCTGATGCGTCTGCAGAAACAGTTAAAGAATACAATGATCATTGTAAGTCATGATATGGGTGTTCATTATCAGATTACAGACCGTATGGCGATCATGTATTCCGGTAGTATTGCAGAGCTCGGTAAGACAGAAGATATTTTCAATGATCCGATTCATCCGTATACAAAGATGTTGGTAGATGCTCTTCCGCGTGTAGGTGAGGATGTACAGCGAGTTGGTATCGCAGGACGTCCGCCGGCACTGAAGAATCCGCCGCCAGGATGTCGTTTTGCACCTCGTTGTCCGCATGCTACGGATCGGTGCCGCAGTGAAGTCCCGAAATTCCGGGAAATAAGACCGGGTCGTTTCGCTGCGTGTCACTTATTAGAAGAGGAGGTGAAGACGAATGGCTGATAAATTATTGGAAGTAAAAGGCGTCAGCAAGATTTTCCGTGTAGGTGGTATGCTGCGTGGTAAAAAGCTGGTGGCTGTAGATAATGTTTCTTTATCTATCGATGATGATAAACCGGTAATCCTGTCTATCGTAGGAGAGTCCGGTTGTGGTAAATCTACTTTATGTAAGATGATTCTTCGTCTTCATAACCCGGATATGGGTGACATCGTTATGGATGGAAAATCTTATGCAGATAAAAAAAGCTATGATCCAAAACAGTTCAAACTGGATGTACAGCCGATCTTCCAGAATCCATACGAATCTTTCTCCGCAAGAAAGACCGTAGATACTTACCTGTATAACACTGCTCTTCGTCTTGGCATCGCAAAGAACAGAGCAGAAGCAGATAAAGTTGTTGATGAAGCATTAAAGAGTGTTGGTATGTCTCTGGCAGTCGTAAAAGGAAAATATGCGACTCAGTTCTCAGGTGGAGAGCTGCAGCGTGTATCTATCGCGAGAGCCCTGATTACCCGTCCGAAACTGATCATCGCAGATGAGCCTGTTGCGGCAATCGATGCATCTATGAAGATGAACATCGTAAACCTCTTTAAAGAGCTGCGTGACAAATATAAAATCTCATTTATTTATATTACTCATGACCTGTCGACTGCATACTATGTATCCGATTATATCGCAACCTTGTATCGTGGCTGTCTGATCGAATACGGACCGGCAAAACAGATCATGGACAATCCGGCACATCCTTACACCGAACTTCTGATGAGTTCTGTACCCCGTGTCGGAGACAAATGGGAAAAAGAAATTGTCATGCCGGATATGGAAGGAAAAGAATATGCAGTGGAATACTGTAAGTTCGCACCTCGTTGTCCGTACGCAACCGATGAATGTCGTCAGAAACGCCCGGATGCAAAAGATATGGGCAATGGCCGTATGGTTCTTTGCTGTCACCCTCTGTGTCAGCAGACAAAAGAAGCGTAAGATAAGCTTGTAAAGCATAAAAAGGCTGTCGCCTTCGGAACTTGTGAGAGTTCCGGAGGCGACAGCCTTTTGCTTTACGGGAAATTGCTTTCCTGTAAAGTAAAAAACGCTCCGCGAGGATGCACCAAGGCACATTCTAGAGCGTGTCTGAAAAAGGCTTTTCGTGAGCTGCGAGTCCCAGTTTGTGGGAGATTTTATCCGAATAAGGGCGGCGTAGCGGGCTACGGCAACCGAATGAGGGTAAAATATACCGCAAAGTGGGGCTTGCAGATTGCGGAAATGATTTTTCAGACACGCTCTAGGGCTGTTTTAGTTTTAGCAACAATTTATCATGGGAAAAGGCGGATAACAGGATTTGACATATGATGGAGTGGGAAATTGATAATAAAAAACTCCCGAGGATTCCGATATTTGGGGAATCCCAGGGAGTTTTATGATCTCAGACTATTTCAAAAAGTTCGAATATCCGGAAGATTAGAACAGACCTGTGATCTTTCCTGTCTCGTCTACATCGATCTTCTCAGCAGCCGGTACTTTCGGCAGTCCAGGCATGGTCATGATCTCACCGGTCAGGGCTACGATGAAGCCTGCGCCTGCGGAAACTTTCAGGTTTCTTACGGTTACTTCAAAGTCTGTCGGTGCACCCAGTTTGGTCTGGTCATCGGTCAGGCTGTACTGTGTCTTAGCCACACAGATCGGGCAGTTGCCGAAGCCAAGAGCCTCTAACTGTTTTGCCTGTTTCTGAGCATTTGCTGTCAGAACGACACGTTTTCCACCGTATACTTTCTGTACGATCTGATTCAGTTTGTCTTCGATAGAACCTTCCAGTTCGTAAGCGTATGTGAAGTCGTTTGGTTCCTCTACCAGACGGATCACTTCTTCTGCCAGTTTCAGACCGCCTTCGCCACCTTTTGCCCATACTTCAGACAGAGCAACGTTAACGCCCAGCTCTTTACATTTTTCTTCAACCAGATCCAGCTCTGCTTTGGTATCGGTCGGGAATGCATTGATGGCAACTACGCATGGCAGTTTGTATACATTCTTGATGTTGCTTACATGTTTTAACAGGTTTGGCATACCTTTTTCCAGAGCTTCCAGGTTTTCTGCATTCAGCTCGGCTTTCGGAACACCGCCGTTGTATTTCAGGGCACGTACAGTTGCGACGATAACTACTGCATCCGGTTTCAGTCCTGCCATACGACACTTGATATCCAGGAATTTCTCAGCGCCCAGATCTGCACCGAATCCGGCTTCTGTGATTGCATAGTCAGCCAGTTTCAGAGCCATCTTGGTTGCGGTTACGGAGTTACATCCGTGTGCGATGTTGGCGAATGGTCCGCCGTGTACGATTGCCGGTACATGTTCCAGTGTCTGTACCAGGTTCGGTTTCAGAGCATCTTTTAACAGGGCGGTCATTGCACCTTCTGCATGCAGATCGTGTGCGGTTACCGGTTTCTGTTCTGCCACTTTACCGTATGTATATCCAATGATGATACGTCCCAGACGTTCTTTCAGGTCGTTGATATCGCTTGCCAGACACAGAACTGCCATGATCTCAGATGCTACTGTGATATCGTAGCCGTCTTCTCTCGGCATACCGTTGGTTTTTCCGCCAAGTCCGTCTACTACATTACGCAGCTGACGGTCGTTCATGTCAACACAACGTTTCCATGTGATCTTTCTCGGGTCGATGTTCAGAGCATTGCCCTGGAAGATATGGTTATCGATCATAGCTGCCAGCAGGTTGTTGGCTGCACCGATGGCATGGAAGTCACCGGTAAAGTGCAGGTTGATGTCTTCCATCGGAACTACCTGTGCATATCCGCCGCCGGCTGCTCCACCTTTTACACCGAAAACCGGTCCTAAGGATGGCTCTCTTAAAGCAACCATAACGTTCTTACCCATTCTCTGCATACCGTCTGCCAGACCTACAGTTGTTGTAGTCTTTCCTTCACCGGCCGGTGTCGGGTTGATAGCGGTAACCAGAATCAGTTTACCATCTTTTTTGTCAGATTCTTTCAGCAGATTGTAGTCGATCTTTGCTTTGTACTTTCCGTACTGTTCCAGATATTTGTCATCAATACCTGCTTTTGCTGCGATCTCGGTGATCGGTTTCATTTCGCATTCCTGTGCGATCTCAATGTCTGTTTTGTATCCCATATCATTTACCTCCTTTTATGATAACTGTTTTCTTATTTTACAGTTATCTTTTATACTTCTCTGGTTCTCTGCAGAGCAAATACTTGATTCACATAAGTAGTCAGTGCACTCTGATATAAAACAGAAACCAGAATTGTATTTGCAATTGTCAGTGCAATCGTCTGTATGACTCTTGTAGCATACAGCACACTCCATGGGGTCGCATAGTATACATGCAATCCTACGACAGTAAATCCCAGAGAGCCTACGATTCCATGAACAATCAGCATAACTGCTATTTTCCAGGTATTCACTTTATCCCTGAAGACATATTTCTTAAATACTGCAGGAATCACACCTGCCAGCACAGAAGACACCAGAATCAATGGATTCGGTGCATATCCCTGGATCAGACATCCCAGCAGATCTCCCAGACCACCGCAGATTCCCCCTACCAGCGGTCCAAACCAGAGACTTGCCAGATAAATCGGTGTTGCACTTACTGTAATTCGAAGGGTGGAGCCAATATTAATTGCCAGCACCCGGCTCAACACCAGATTCATTGCCACTAAAACAGCTGCAAAAACGATAGTTTTAACATTCAGTTTTTTCATATGTTTTCCTTTCTCAGGTATAGCAGTATACTACACCAAAGGCAGATAACACAGTGACTGAATCTATCTTTAATGCAGTAGCGGACGCAACATTACATCGTGGAAATATTTCGCGGTTTCCTTCGTCAACAGGCAACTTCCCATCCTGAAGCACTTTACGCGCAATGTTTACTCTACTATCCTTATTCATTTACATTCTCCTACTGTCGGGAATGAAAGTCATTCCCTATTTTCTATCTTTCCCGTAACGGTTCCATATCTCCTGAATCGTTACTTTTTCTACAAATAATACATCCGTAAAATTCTGATTTTATTATGCCAGTGCTTTTATCATAGTGATTGATATATCGCCCACTACAGCCATATCCTCTGCCTGAAAAGCAATGGGAAAATTGTCAGAGAATAAAATCTGGGATGACGGTGGAAATTCGTCATCACCTGCCCATAAGATCATCTGTACACGGAACCCATCAATCACTTCGAATTCATAAGCGATATCGCCGTGCTCGAGAGGTGTCGCACCAATCTTTTCCATTGCAGACCGGAACGCCTCCTGTTTGTTGCCAAATCCATAAGCAAGACGCATCAGACATCTGCCCTGAAACTGTTTCAGGTATACAGTTCCCCACGGTGTTTCCCGATACGTCAGATATTTTCCGGTAGACGGAGCGCTGTGTCCTTCCACCAGGTAACGAAGTACCAGAATCCGGGCATTGATTGCTGCTTCCAGAGGATAATATCCTACCGTGCTTTCCGGATCGTGTGTTACCACATAATCCGGAAAATGTACCTGATAAGCAACACCCAACAGATGAAGATTAAAGGTCTGTGATTGTTTGTCGTAAGGAATCCCTGTTCTTGCACTGATTTCTGCCGGATCTGCTTTCTGAAACAGTTCCATATAGTGCTCATAAGGAATTCTTTCCTTACTGTCTTTTTCATACTGTAATTCCATCTTTGTTCTCTCCTGCATGTCTGTCTTTACTGCTGAGAAACGGACGGGAACATACTGGTATCCGTATGCGGAATAAAGCATGCCGCAACAAATTCATCCATATAAGTCGGTACAGTACTCAGTTCCAGATACGTCATATTGGATGCAACCTGGTAGGTTTTGCGTTCTGCCTCTTTGGAAAGGAGCATGGTATAGGCACCGGACAGAGAAGAGTTACCAATATAATGGAATTTTTCCAGAGGAATATCCGGGAACATTCCAATATTGACCGCATTCTTCATATTGATGCCGCTTCCGATACCACCGGCTACATACACTTCTTCAATCATCGACACATCGAATTCCAGAGAATTCAGCATCGTACGGATGGCTGAAAAAATTGCACCTTTGGCACGGATAAAGTTGTCAATATCCACTTCTGTAATCTCAACATCTTTCTCTGCACCTGCGTCCTTCTGGAATGCCAGAACATAGCTTCCCATACCGTATTTATCCCGGTGGATACGCTCGCCTTCCCGTACGAATTTTCCTTTCGGATTGATAATTCCTGCGGAAAACAGTTCACTGATCACATCAATGATTCCTGAGCCACACAGACCAATCGGTTTTTGTCCCGGATCTCCTACGACCGTAAAGGACGGTTCCATAGTTTCTTTATCGATAGTACATGCCTCGATTGCCCCATCTGTTGCACGCATACCACAGCTGATATCTCCACCCTCGAAGGCAGGACCAGCCGAACATGCACAACTCATCATGAAATCAGAGTTACCAAATACCAGTTCACCATTGGTTCCAAGGTCGATAAACAGGGAAAATTCCGGTTTATTCCACAGCATGCTGACCAGTGTACCTGCAGTGATATCTCCACCCACATAACTTCCGATATTCGGAGCTATAATTATGTGTGCATCCGGATTCACTGTCAGACCAAGGTCAGATGCATACAGCGAATTTGTCTTATAGAATGTCGGTATATACGGTTCCATACGAACCGGATCTGCATTCACTCCGGCAAACAAATGATTCATAGTTGTATTTCCGGCAACACACATACGGTAGATCTGTTTATTCGGGAATTTTGCCGCACGACACATCTGCTGAATCAGCGGATTGATTGTTTCATCAATAATCGCTTTCTGCAGGCGGCGTCTTCCGCCAGGTTTTGCAGATTCGATGATTCGGTTGATAACATCTGCTCCATAACGGATCTGACCATTTCCTGAAGATGCTTTCCCAAGGATATCACCACTTATCATATCGATCAGCAATGCGGATACTGTTGTAGTACCGATATCAATAGCAAGTCCGCCGATCACTACTTCAGCATCTTTCGGAAAAATATCATAGACAAAAACATTGCCTTGGCTTCCTGTTCTTCCGATCACACAGCGAACAGAAAAATTAGTTTCCCGCAACACATCTGCCATCTTGCAGATTACAGTATATGGAAGAATCACATGTTCTGCCTGCATCTGTTTTTTCAGTGCACGCATCAGCCGTTCATTATCCGGCATAGTATCTTCCAGAGACGGAACATCCATGGTAACATCTACCACTTCCATATCGTTTTTCAGAACGATTCCCGCCGCCTCAACATCTGCTTTGGCATTGTCAAAAATAGCTACTTCTTCCGGGGAACTTAAATCCGCAACCTTCATTCTGCTGCGATAGGCAGACGCGATATCCGGTACTTCCACCTCGATATCATCTTCCACTTTACTCGCACAGGACAATCTCCACCCCTCTGCATATTCTTCCTCTGTAATATGTCTGGTTCTTGGCGAATTCAGAGTTCCTTTTAACAGTTTCACACGACATTTTCCGCAGGAACCGTTACCGGAACAAGGGGCATCAATTGCTACATTCGTTTTTCTTGCAACTTCCAGAAGATTCTCTTCGGCTGCCGCAAAACCCTCTACGGTCTCACCGTTTTCAAAACGAAAAGTTACTTTAAACATGATTTAAGCCTCTCTTTTTCGAATTTGTGAAAGGAGGCTGTCACCTCAGCCTGAAAAGACTAGTGGCGACGGCCTCATTATCAGCAGTATTATAATTTTTTTCTGTAATAGAATGTGTCAAGACACATTCTCGCGCCAGTGGCGGTCGCTTGCGACATCTACTTTGTACGCCGCTGTGCGCATCTTACAGTTCCAGATAAGAATCTGCGTACAGAGTATTGCCTTTGAAAACATCACAGGATTTGATGGTTTCCATCAGACGCAGGTCATTAGGGTTAACGATTGCGGATGTCAGACCATTCATCATAGCCATAGCAACCAGTGCAGAGTCCATGATCGGGCGGATGTTCTTCGGCATACCATTGGAGTTATTAGACAGACCACCTGTGGAGTTCAGTCCCATGTCGGAGATCATTTTGATGAATTCCAGGACTTCCATCTGTTTGTCCTGCATTCCTTTTACTACCAGGAACAGAGGATCGAACCACATATCTGTTTCTGCCATACCATGTTCCAGACCTCTTTCCAGAAGCATTGTCAGATAACCCATACGTTCGTCGTTGTCTGCAGCGATTCCTTCACCATTACACAGAGCGATAACAATGGCATCATTTGCTGCTGCCAGGTCGATGTTCTCGATTCTTCCAGCTGCATCTGCAGAGTTTACGATTGGTTTTCCTTTAGAACGGTTGTATACAGAGATACCAGCTTCGATAGCTGCTTTGTTGGAAGTATCCAGTGCCAGCGGAACGTTATCGAATTCGCTCTGCAGTAACTGTACTGCCCATTTCATCAGATCTTCGCCGTATCCGTCAGCAGGTCCGATGTTTACATCCAGATATACAGCACCAGCATCCAGCTGCTGTTTTGCTCTTTTCAGGATCGGTTCAGGATCTCTTTCCATAAATGCTTTGTTTACTGCCGGAGCTGTGGTGGAAAGTCTCTCACCAATTGTTACAAATTTTGCCATAGTGTGTGTCTCCTTTAATTATATTTATTTGCCGGAATCCCCGCGAGGAGGATTCCGGTCTTTCTTCACATGTCCGGTATTCCTGAGGAATCAGAAATCTTACAGTTCGCCTGCTTCTTTCATATCTTTCAGGAATTTAACCAGCTGTACTGCTTCCAGAGGAGCTACGATAATCTCCCATCCAGGAAGTTTTGCTTCCAGATCACCTTTCAGAACGGCAACTTTACCAGGAATGATCAGTTTTCTGGATTTTACTTTACCTTCGATGTTTTCTTTTACGAAAGTAGAGATGGATGTACCGGAGAACTTACCTGCTGCCCAGGATGTCAGTACGGAAAGTCCACCTGCATCGTTGATGATCAGGTTTACAGGTACTCCTGATCTTTCCAGCTCGCCGGATACGATGAAATATGTAAGTGCGAAGTCTACAGTTGTCAGACAGATAGAATTCTCATCTGCACCGTTCAGTGGATACAGACCCGGTTCTACTTTCATTGGTTTCTGAGGATCGGTAAATACGTTCTGACGCAGACCAAACAGAGGCAGAGCTTCTGCATATCCCAGTTCATCAACAACTACGATAGAACCGTATTTCATTGTGAACAGGGAAACCAGTGCTTCCTGCATATATTTGTCTTTTACAGCCAGTTTGGATGTATTTACGATAGTCGGGTAACCGAAAGTTCTGTCCTGATCTTTCAGTGCTGCGCGACGAATCTGTACTGCGTTTGCATAAGTCTCTTTGAGAGAAGCTCCTGTTGCATCGATTATCAGGTTTTTATTTCCTGCTTTTTCCAGAGCTGCAACAGTGTCATAGATTTCATCCAGGTTTGCACCGCTTACACCTAAAACAACATCTGCTTCTTTTGCAAGAGCATTCATTGCTTCGTAGTTGGAAGCATTTGCACCATTCAGAATCGGTTTTCCGGCTTTTGCGATTTCCAGAGCTGCTTTTGCAACTTCAACGTCGTCACAACCCAGTACCAGAGTTTTTCCGGTAGCAACAGCTTTTTTCACCAGTTCCAGATATTTGTCTGCACCGGCTTCAGCGCCATAGTTAACATAGATCATCTCAAGATGCATGCGCTCACCGATACGTTCGTAATCTACTGCCGGGATAGCTGCGATCTTAGCATCGATAGTAGCATCGTCCATGCAGCTGCACAGAGATACTGCGTATCTTGTTTTGTTTACGTATGTTTTCTCATGTCTGTACAGAACGGTTTCTCCACCCAGTGTATACTCTCCTTCGCCTGTTCCGACTTTGATGGTCTTCATTGGCGGTGCAGTAGCTTCAGACAGAGCTTCCAGAGCTTCCGAAGAAACGTGTGGACACTGTTCGATTTTCAGTGCGCCCTGTGCTACTTTCATAGAGAATGCCATACAAGTAGGGCATCCACATTCTTTACAGTTTTTCTTTGGTAACATTTTAAAAATCTGAATACCTGATAATGCCATAGTTTTTATCCTCCTGTTCTATCGCTTACACTTAAACTAATTCTTTAATCATTTTAGAAATGGTTGCTATAGACTGAGGATGCATTAAAATTACGGCATCAGATCCACAGGCCAGATCGGCTGCTGCGGTCATGATTTCCATAGAAATTGCACGTTCTTCTACTGGTCCCCATTCCGGCATATCTTCCTCGGAAGCCATGGATTCTTTTACATTCCATGTTTCGGAAGATACTGGTGTAATGATAGGCATCTGGAGCATGGCATCACTCTGAGACAGCGCTGCTGCTTTGATACGGTCCATAGTAGATACTACATATTCATAACCATATCCAACGGCTGCAGAACCAACATTCATAACGATGCTTTCCGGTTTAACACCCAGCTGAGTAGTAACTACGTTCAGCTGTTTTGCCAGGTTGATATCTACTGCAGATTCAGCTCCTACTTTCTGATCGTAAGCAAGACCTGCTGCTGCTCCAACAGATTTATAATCTTCTTCTCTTGCAGAAAGGATCAGAGCGTTTTTGCCCTGCAGTGCTTCCGCAACTTTTGGAAGAAGTTCTCCATCTTTTTCTACGTTTTTGCAGCCTTCTACAGCTAACGGTACGTCGATTGCATCTGCAACTTCTTTTACAACTGCAATCAGTTCGTCTACGGATTTGTTTGCTCCGTTCGGATCTCCGCCTTCCAGACGCAGGCAAACAAAATCAGCACCTTCCATTTCAGAAGCGCGTTTTGCGATTTCAGCCATGGTAGAACATCCTTCATAGTAAGCTTTCAGACCTGCTACTTCCGGAACTCCCATATCGGAAATTTCAACGGCTACTTTTGGTGCATTGGTGATTTCTCCATCAAATGAGTAGAAAGGATAAACATTTTCCCCTCCTAATGTGACTGCTTTTTCACCGCATCCAATTGTTACTTCTTTGATAGATGCATTAAATTTCTGTGGTTTACGATTAAACGGCATTCTCATTAGCCTCCTTAATATTTATTTATGGCTGACAATCCTCTGACATTTGGCATAGAAAAATGCCAGGCATTTGTCAGCCACTTTCTTCCATTACTAATTATATTACATCATCGGGTCCATTCCAAGTGCCGGATGACCTTTTTCTGTTAAAAATTCTACCAGAGTTTCCGGATCTGTAGCTACAGTCTCATCACCGATCATATCTGTGAAGTTATCAATACCATACAGTTCTTTTGCTGTCTGGTTCAGTCTGTCTGCTACAAATTCTTTCAGTTCTTTTGGCATCCATACGATACGTTCGATACCACCTTCTGCTTTCATAAACTTTTTAGAGCCGATGAAGTGTTTTCCGTGTCCCATGAATCCAGGTGTCTGAACTCCACCACCTGTCATAGATGCCAGTTCAGGGAAGGTCATTCCCAGAGGAGTCATACCAGCGTACTCACGGTTGGCGATACATACACCGTTGGAGAATGGCTCGATACCACAGATACACTCGAAACATCCGCAGGATGTCATTGGTTTTTCCATGATAGAGTACAGGGATACATCTTCCAGAGCACCCTGAGACAGTCTCTTAACAGCCTCATTAACGTCTTCATATTCACCGATTCTTTCATCGATCGGACGCTCTTTTGTGATTACCTGGCAAGGTCCGTTCGGATCCAGCTCGTTGGTAGCTTTTGCATCCAGCCATGAAACGGCACCACACAGTCCCAGACGTTCCGGTGTAACCACACATACGTGGCTTGGGGAGAATGCCTGACACAGGATACAGCTGTAATATACATCTACAGATTCATCTGTCAGATTTTTCAAACGATCATCACGTTTGTTGAATGTCGGGATAGCAACTTCGTGACGAATTCTTGTACACTCTGCAGGGTCTGTGTAAATAATAACTTCACATTTGTCAACAACTGCTTCAAATTCATTTTTAACGGATGCATACAGAACTTCACCGATATGTTTCAGACGGAATCCTGCAGCAAATGCGTTTTTGCTGATACGGATACGCTGCATATCTCTCTGTCCTGTATGGTATACACCTTCGATACAGTTGATGTAGTTATGGAATTTACGCTCGATAACCGGTTCAAAGTCAGGCTGCATGTTTTTACCGGCAACTTTAACAACATATGCAATGCTGTTTTTGCTTCCCAGTTCCATGTCGTCTACTTCCGGTCCTACAACTGTGATCTTATGATCTTCGATCTCGCTGGCATCAACAGTATGAACCAGCTCAGCACAGTCAACACGGGAACCATCGAATTCAACCTGCATGTCACCACGACGAATGATCTCACCTTCGAATGCGGATGCGAATGCTACCGGGATATCGATGTTTGTGATCTTGATCTTGATATCACGAGCTTCCAGAGATGTTGCATTGAATTTGCTTACATCTTCCTGAACGATCAGGCTCTTCGGAACTCTTGCGATATTTTCTGTTTCGTTGGTGATTACCGGGAATCCCAGTGCGATAGCACCAGCACCACATGCTACGATTACGTCATCCAGAGGAGCGAATGCGTTAACGAATGCCGGTACACGCTGCATGGTGTATTCCATCAGAGTCTTGGAATCACCAGGTGTTACGTTACCGAAGATCAGAGCTGCTCTCAGTGCTACGGATACTACGTGAATTACAGATGTAACATCTTTGCCCAGCGGAATAACACGTACGTTTGCGCCTGTAGCCATACCTGCTTCTGCTACCTGATCACAGATACCGCCTACCAGTGTTACCAGGATACCCTGTGCCTGATAAGATTTTACCAGTGCAACACCTTCTTCTACTGTAGGAGCGGATCCCAGGATAACAGCTACACCAGGGATATCACCTGTTACAAGCGGTACACCCAGCTCACGGATCACTGCATCTGCCAGATGTCCGTATAATGGCTCTTCGTATGGAGTAGCACCGTCAATATATTTTAAAGCTTCGATAAATTCCGCACACAGTGCTGTAGCAACGCCAGACATAAAAGCGTCATTCAGACGAGGTTCTCTTGTCATCAGAGTTTTAACAACTCCCAGTGCTTCCTTTAATTCTTTCAGATTAGTAACTTTTACACCTGTTACAGCGTAATAGCAAGGCAGGCAGTAAGCAGTGTTTGGAAAGCTGACTGCTTTCTCTTCACCATGCTGCGCAATTGCTGCATCAATTGCCTGTTCAGTCAGACCGTATACAGCATCATTTCCATTGAATACTCTTTCAAATAATGTCAATGTTTTTTCCTCCTAAACGATTATTTATCGCAATCATCGATTTTATCGATGGTCGTTTTGATTTTACGGATCTCGTCTACTGCCGATTTGCTGTAGTCGTATGGAGAACAGCCCTGACGGTCCGCATCCATAATCTCCGTGTTATAGTGAATGAATCCCAGCAGATCTTCTGCCGGAATATGTGTTTTTACAAATTCTTCATCTTTTTCATCCCGGATCTTATTGGCAACCACATGTACCTGTTTCACACCGAGATCTTTTGCCAGACGTTTTACATTCTTGTAAGTCTGTACACTTCTTGATCCAGGTTCGATCACTACGATGAACTGATCCATACCTTCTGTGGTTCCCCGACCCATATGTTCCAGACCGGCTTCCATATCCAGCACCACTACATCACCTCTGTGAAGTACCAGGTTGTTAATAATTCTTCTGAGCATCACATGTTCCGGGCAGACACATCCGGCACCGCCAGTCTCCACTGTTCCAAGAACCAGGAGTTTTACTCCGTTGCACACTTTTCCGTATGCATCCGGAATATCGTCTACCTTCGGATTAATCTTGTAATACTGATTATCCGGTCCAGCACCGGTACGTTCCTCTACAAGTTTTCTCATCTTGCTGATCGGAACGATCGTATCCAGCTCTTCTTCTGAAAATCCAAGAGCCAGTCCCAGATTCGCATCCGGATCCACATCGGCTGCCAGTACATGCCGCCCCTCTTCCGCATACAGACGCGCCAGAGTAGCCGCAAACGTTGTCTTTCCCACGCCGCCTTTACCGGTAACTGCAATCTTCATAATTAGTCATCCACCTTATCATTATATTTGTATCCGATGCCGGGTTGGGAAATTCCAGATCCCGGCATCATACAGATGAGCGATCTTATCGATTAAATACCAAGAGCAGTTCTCTTCTCTTCGATTCTTTCGATCATCAGATCAGTCAGTTTTTCGATGTCTGTTTCTACTGTATAAGCAGCGCCAGTCCATTTTCTGGTTCCTTCTGTCAGCAGTTCACACATTTCACTGGAACCGGATACGTAAGGATCAACACCCAGGAAGGTATCGATACCGGTTCCTACTACGTAGTTACCGATAGAGACAGCTTTTTCAGACATCCATTCAGGAGCACATCCAACTACCGGAAGCTGATTGATCTGCAGACCGGAATCTTTTGCCAGTTCTGCTGCCAGGATCATCATACGGGAGATATCTACACAGGATCCCATGTGCAGTACCGGCGGAATATCAGCCAGTTCACATACACGTTTCAGACCTGCACCACAGATATCTTTCGCGGATTTGTCCATCAGACCGGCTTTTGCTGCTGCCTGCGCGGAACATCCGGAAGCGATAACAACGATATCGTTTGCGATCAGTTTCTTCATCAGCTCGATATGTGCATAGTCAGGACGGATCTTCGGATTGTTACATCCAACCATAGCAACGGCACCACGGATAACACCGGAAGTAATACATTCCAGAAGTGGTTTTGTTGTTCCGGTTTCGTCAACCTGGCTGTTGGTAACTCCATCCAGAGTTTTTACGATTGCTTCTACAGAATAACCAACGGTTGCTTTTGCTTTCATATCCGGGATATGTACCAGTTCCGGTTTTCTGTTCTTGAAGTTTTCGATTGCCATCTTTACGATTGCTTTTGCGTTTTCTCCTGCTGTCTCAGCGTTGAAACGGATAAATTCAGAATCAGGCATCTGTGCGATCGGAGAAGTTGTTACGAATTTTGTATGGAAACATTTGCTCAGAGGTCCTAACGCCGGGAAGATACACTGTACGTCTACAACGATTGCTTCACATGCACCTGTCAGAACAACGTTTTCCTGCTGCAGGAAGTTACCTGCCATCGGAATACCGCGACGCATAGCTACTTCATTGGAAGTACAGCATACACCGGATACAGTGATTCCTTTTGCTCCCATTTCTTTTGCGTATGCGATCATTTCCGGGCTGTCAGCATATTCGCAGATCATCTCGGAAAGGCTCGGATCATGTCCGTGTACAACGATGTTTACATTCTCGGCAACCATAACACCCAGGTTTGCTTCTGTATCGATTGGCTTCGGAGTTCCGAACAGGACATCAGAGAACTCTGTTCCCATCATGGAACCGCCCCATCCATCTGCCATACCGGCACGCAAAGACTGTTTTACCAGTGCTTCCGGCAGAGAAGAGCATCCCATATGAGCCATATGTAAGGAAGTGGAAACTTCACGGTCGATCGCACGCGGTGCAATCTCGTTCTCGATCAGTTTTTCTTTCTGTCCTTCCGGCATTCTGTCCAGGAATCTCTGATATCCGAATGGTTTACCATATTCCATCAGACCGATCTCAGCCATCTCATGAGCCAGATCATAGATATCTTTTCCTTCTGTCTCTACGCCCCATTCTTTTGCGATACGAAGCAGTTTCTCAGGATCTTTTACTTTGTAGTTTCCGTCTTCTGCTGTACAGTACAGAGTGTGGCAGATCTCACGACCATGATCAGAGTGGGTAGCTGCTCCAGCTGCTGTAAATTTCAGGAAGTTACGTCCTACGATACCGTGAGCATCACATCCGCAGATTCCTCTCGGAGCCTTCGGGGTAATACGGCAAGGTCCCATTGCACAGATTCTACAACAGACACCCTGTTCACCAAATTTACAGTGTGGTGTCTGGTTTTTTACACGGAACTGCCATGCGTCAGCTCCTACTTTTGCTCCCGTTTCCAACAGACGGTTGGTGGCTGCTTCCATCTCTTCAACGGTAGTCATCTTAAATTCGCTCATTTTTTTCCTCCTTTTGTTTTATAGCCATTCCTCCGCTTTTCTCCGCTTTTATGGCTATTATATATTCTTTCACCCGGAAGTGTGGTTTTGTGTATCTTCCGGGCGAAGACACTCCGGAGATTATCTCTCCGGTAATATCCGCATTGATAATGAATTATAAATTCAGTTTTTTGACGATTTCACTCATCGCTTTTCGAACCGGTGAATCTTCCGGAAGCTCAACGGTTGGTCTTCCTTCGCAGTCATATTCATATACCAGTTCATCCTGAGGAACCACACCCAGAAGGTTCAGGCCCTGGATCTCGATCTCCTCTTTGGTTCCTTCATTAAGAACACCGTTCGGCGCACGGTTTACGATCAGCCCGATCTGCTGTGGATGCATATCGCATTCCTCGATCAGTTTTTTGATTCTTCCCACTGCCTGGATTCCTCTTCTGGAACAGTCGCTGACTAAAATAGCGGTCTGCATAGTTGGAAGAACTCCGCGGCTGATGTGTTCCATTCCTGCTTCATTATCCACAACCATATACGGATAATTGTTTTGCAGTTTGGCAAGCTGTGCCTGTAACAGTCCGTTTACAAAGCAGTAGCATCCTTTTCCCTGGGTACGTCCCATCACCAGCATATCGAAGTCATCATCCTCGATCAACGCGGAATTAAATTTGAACTCAGCATAATCAGCCTTGCTCACTCCCGCAGGAATCGGATTTTCTTTTGCCGTTTCCGCTCTGGCAATTTCTTCTCTGATATCACCCAGTGTAGCTTCTACCTCTACGCCGAGTACTTCATTCAGATTAGAATTCGCATCTGCATCCACTGCCAGAATCGGTCCCTTTTTCTGTTCGCAGAGGTACTGAATCAGAAGTCCACACAGTGTGGTTTTTCCAACTCCACCTTTTCCTGCGACTGCAATTACATGTGACATTTTCTTATCCTTTCTGATAGTTTCTTGTTATTAAGTTCTGCCTTATCAGTATAGAATCTATCGTAACTGCTCAGTTTCTTCACAGTTACTATCTACTGAATAGTTAGAATCTATCTTATAAGATTATTACATCTTATGACCTTATCATTAATCGCACTGTAATTTTACAATGCTGTTTGCGAGATCGACCATCAGAATCTTTCCTTCAATGCTGGTCTCTTCTCCCATGATATCGCGGATAATAACTTTTTCACCCTCTACCAGAATCTTGCTTACATTCCGGCAGATGACGGTATCATCGCTTTCTTTATATACAGTAGCCAGACACATTTGCTATTCCTCCTTTTACCAAGATGTCATATGCAGTCTGTAAAACACTGATTAAAACTCTTTCAGCTCTTCTTTTACTGTTGTGAGTGCCAGACGCAATCTGAGATTGCCTTTCTGGAAATCAGCTACTGCTTCTTTGATCTGCTTTGCAGCTGTATCCATACCCAGTTTTGCCAGGTTGTCAGCCATCTGATCGAGTTCTGCTGCATGATGTTCGTTATGATCCACCATATAGTTTAACAGTGCTACAGATTCGTTCTTACATTTGTCAGAACCGCCACTGCATCCGTCGCATGCATGTTCTTCACATCCATGGTCATGGTCATGCTCATGTTTATGGGCAGGGCCATCACCATGTGGAATTACATTTCCGTTCTCATCTTTTAATAAGTGCATGTCCTACTCCTTTCTCTGCTTTTCCCCCAATGGGGGATATGACAATCTTTTGTCAATTATGTTTTATTATACTCCTTTTCCCTATGGTATTCAATAGAATCTATGCAAAATATTTATAAATTCAGCTGTACTTTTTTATATACAATAGGGGATTTTTGTAAGAAATGACACAGTCTCCGATTTTCACGCTTTGCTTTGTTAATTCGTTAACATGTATCGTTGATAGTTTATCCTATCCGGGGGATAGGGTCTTTGATCTTCCGTATCGCCTTCATGTCACAGCTTCGTAATATTTTCGCCCTAATTATTTCACATTTCCATGGTATAATGGATAGAAATTGGGATTTTCGGTCATTTTTGTGCTTTTCGGAAATGCCGGATGTTACGAGAGGAGGTTTACATCATGTCAAACATCCCATCATTGACTTTGAACACAAATGCCAGCATGCCGCTTCTGGGGCTTGGCGTATATAAAGCTACCGCACCCGGTGAAGTGGAAGGCGCTATCGCCACCGCTCTGGATCTTGGCTATCGGTTAATTGACACAGCTTCTGCTTATAAAAACGAAGAGGGGGTAGGGCGGGGGATCCGTTCTTCTTCTGTTCCACGGAAAGAACTTTTTATCACAACAAAATTATGGAATACCGCACAGCGGATCGGAGATATTGACGGGGCCTTTCAACGAAGTCTGGATCGACTCGGACTTGATTATGTGGATCTTTATCTGATCCACTGGCCGGTACCTGGTTGTTTTATCAATTCCTGGCAGGCGCTGGAGCGTATCCGGGAATCCGGTCAGGCAAAAGCGATTGGCGTAAGTAATTTTGAGATTTCCCATCTAGAAGCACTGTTTCAGACTTCCGGAATCGTTCCGGCAGTGAATCAGATAGAGTATCATCCACTGTGGAATCAGTCAGACCTGTACGAGTATTGTAAGGAACGAGGTATTGCCGTACAGGCTTATGCACCGCTTGCCCGTGGGGCTTATCTCAAAAAAGATACAATGATTCATATAGGAGAAACTTACGGAAAATCGCCGGCACAGATAGGTCTGCGGTGGCTGGTACAGAAAGGAATCTCTGCTATTCCGAAGTCGGTAAATCCTGAGAGGATTGCGGAAAATGCAGAGATTTTTGATTTCGAACTGACCGACATGGAAATGAAGACGATCGATGCTCTGGATGAGAAATTCAGAAGTGCAGGGATACCGGAGGATATGCAGGGATTCGTGATCTAAAGGATTAAGGTATATAAAAAACAGCCCGCCCGGGAATCATTCCCGGGCGGGCGTCTGTTTTACATCACTCTTCTATTTCTCATCATCCCAGAGTTCAACTCCAAGCTCATCCTTTTTCATTCTCTGCATCAGCTCATTCACCGCATCCGCAGCGCTCTTATCTTCAAACAACACTTTATTGACTTCCGCAATAATCGGCATTTCCACCCCATATTTTTCAGCCAGTCCCAGTGCTGCCTTCGCAGAATATACCCCTTCTACCACCATCTTGACTTCATCCATGGCTTCTTGCATGGTATATCCCTTGCCCATCAGATAACCTGCTTTACGGTTACGGCTGTGTACGCTTGCGCAGGTAACGATCAGATCACCGATACCGGACAGTCCGTAAAAGGTTCTCGCATGTGAACCCATTGCGATACCAAGGCGGGAGATCTCTGCAATTCCTCTGGTGATCAGAGCTGCTTTTGTGTTGTCTCCGTAGCCAAGACCATCTGCTACACCTGCGGCCAGCGCGATGACATTTTTCAAGGCCGCTCCCAGTTCGATACCAAGAACATCCGGACTTGTGTAAACACGGAAAACCGGACTCATGAAGATTTCCTGCAGATATTCTGCTATCTGTCTCGTTCTCGCTCCCACAACACAGGTTGTCGGAAGACCTTTTCCAACCTCTTCCGCATGGCTCGGACCGGATAATACGGCAACATTTGCTTCCGGCAGTTCTTCTTCGATGATCTGACTTAAGGTCATCAGCGTATGCTCTTCCACACCTTTCGCCACGTTGACAACGATCTGGCCTTTTTTCAGATATGGTGCCATCTTCTGTGCGGTGCTTCTGGTATATGGAGAAGGTACTGCCAGTACCAGTACATCCTTGTCTGCCATTGCTTCTTCCAGATTGCTTGTCAGCTGAATACTTTCCTGCAGTTTTACACCCGGAAGTTTGGAAGTATGTTCTCTTTTTGTGCGAAGCATCTCCACTTCAGCTTCCATGATAGACCACAAAGTTACTTCATGTCCGTTATTTGTCAGAAGCCACGTGAGGGCAGTTCCCCAGCTTCCGGCTCCCAGTACGCCGATTTTCTTCATACGACACCTCCATTATGCTTTTTTCTTTTTCAGATATGTTTTATTTTCATTTCCATGGATCAGACGCAGAATATTCGGCCAGTGTTTGTAATATGCAAGGATGGCAAGCAAGATGGCAAGCACATACATTTCATAAATATTTGCCTGACTCATTCCCGTAAATTGTCCGTTCTGTCCCATGATAATGATACCTGCCACAAATACCACATAAACCAGCAGAGATCCCAGTGATACATAGTGGGTAAGGAAAAATACTGCAAGGAACACAATGGCTGCAACCAGTGTCAGCCGCAGATCAAACGATAACAGCAGACCTGCTGTGGCAGCAATTCCTTTTCCTCCTTTAAAGTTCAGGTAAAACGGAAAATTATGTCCGAGGATCGTTCCCGCTGCCGCATACATTCCCAGCAGCCGGATCATCTCCGGATGGCTTTTTCCAAAAATCAGATGTACGATTACAACCGCGACCACACATTTAAAACAGTCTCCAAGCAGTGTGACTGCTCCTGCCTTTGCGCCCAGTGTACGCAGTGCATTGGTCGTTCCGGCATTTCCGCTTCCGTAATTACGGATATCGATACCGTGTACTTTTCCATACAGATAAGAGGTCTGGAAAAGTCCACAGATATATCCGATCAGAACACAGAGAATCCGTTCCATAAATATCCCTCCCCGGATCTAATAATTCTTATTTTTCACCATTTCTTTCCCGAATGATAAACTTCAGAGAAGTTCCCCTGAAACCGAATGCTTCACGGATCTTGTTTTCAAGATAACGGGTATAAGAAAAATGCATCAGTTCTTTATCATTGACAAAGATAACAAATGTCGGCGGTTTGATGGATACCTGTGTCATATAATACAGTTTCAGACGTTTTCCTTTGTCTGACGGTGGCTGTTGCATCGCGATCGCTTCCGTCATGATCTCGTTGAGCACACCGGTCTGGATACGCAGTGTCTGATTTTCCAGTACCATATCGATCGTCTCGAACAGTTTTGGAAGACGCTGTCCGGTCTGCGCGGAGATAAACAGGATTTCCGCATACGGCATGTACGCCAGGACTTCACGAACCTTATTTGTATATTTGTAAATGGTTTTATCATCTTTCTCGACCGCGTCCCATTTGTTCACTGCAATGATAACACCTTTTCCGCGTTCATGAGCAATACCGGCGATCTTTGCATCCTGTTCCGTGATCCCTTCTACCGCATCGATGACCACGATGACCACATCGGCACGTTCTACAGCCGTTACGGTACGGATAATACTGTAACGTTCCAGTTCTTCTTTGATTTTATTTTTTCTTCGAAGACCTGCGGTATCGATAAATACATATTCTTTTCCGTTCCACATCACGTTGGTATCGATGGCATCACGGGTGGTTCCAGCAACATTTGATACGATCACACGGTTCTGTCCCAGTAATTTATTGACAATAGAGGATTTTCCTACGTTTGGTTTTCCTACGATAGCGATATGAGGAATCTCATTTTCCTCCTCTTCCTCTTCTTCGGTCGGGAAATATTTTACCACTTCGTCAAGCATATCACCCATACCCAGCTTGCTGGATGCGGAGATCGGAATCGGATCACCGATGCCAAGATTATAGAATTCGTATACATCCGGCATGAATTTTGCAAAGCTGTCTACTTTATTCACCACCAGAAGTACCGGTTTGCCACTTCTTCTCAGCATATCAGCCACTTTGGAATCGGCATCTACCAGTCCCTGGCGCACATCGGTGATAAAAATAATAACATCTGCGGTATCAATCGCGATCTGTGCCTGATCTCTCATCTGCGCCAGGATGACATCCTTGCTCTCCGGCTCGATACCGCCGGTATCGATCAGTGTAAAACTGTAATTTAACCAGGTTGCATCCGCATAGATACGGTCTCTTGTTACACCCGGTGTATCTTTTACAATGGAAATAGTCTCTCCTGCCAGGGCATTGAATAATGTGGATTTACCCACATTAGGTCGTCCCACAATTGCTACAATCGGCTTGCTCATAGATCTGCCTCCTTTTATGATTTTCCAATATTGTATCATCTACCACTGCGTGTACAAAAGATGCACCATCTTCATTTACCACAGTGATTTTTATCTGTAACGCTTCTTCTGCTTCTTCTACGGTAATATCGTCCAGGAACACATTTTCTCCCGCACGAAGCATATTGCACGGGATCAGAAGCCGTTCCCCAAGATCCTGATCTTTCAGCTGTGCGATCAGATCCTGTCCTGTGATCAGACCGGATACGGTGATCATCGGACCAAAGAAGTCGTTTCGGATCGCATAGACCGTCCCATGAATATTCGGAAACTTTTCCTGAACATACGAAATATTCTTTTCTATATAAGGCGCTGCCAGTTTTCCGGTCGCTACCGAAAAATGTCGAAACGTGTCATTTCCCTCCAGACCCTGCACCGTCTCCTGTATCTCAGTATCCAAAAGCCGCAGCATACCTACGCCATTTTCCAGCTGCAGATATCCATCGTACTGTTCTTCCGGCGGCATGGACTGCTCTGCCAGGATATACCATTCGTCACTGCAATGAATAAAATGCAGGCCATATTCAGCATACAGCATTTTTTGCCATCTGTGAACGCATTCCAGTACATTTTGAGCATCTTCTTTTGTAAATGGCTCCAGTGGGTACAGACCATCCCTGTATTTACTCAGTCCAACTGGAACGATCGAGACGCTTCGAAGATGCGGCAGATACCGGCTGAGATCCCGGATACTCCGTTCCAGTTCCTCTCCGTCATTCACGCCTTTACACAGAACAATCTGACCATTCATTTCAATTCCGGCTTCGTATAACCGTTGCACCTTTGGAAAAATATCCCCGGCGAACCGGTTATGGAGCATCTTACAGCGAAGCTGGGGATTAGTTGTCTGGAAAGAAATATTGATTGGCCCCAGATGGTACTTTATGATACGGTCGATGTCATGATCACTCATATTTGTAAGTGTTACATAATTACCCTGCAAAAAAGAAAGACGGGAATCATCGTCTTTAAAATACAAAGTTTCCCGCATCCCCGGCGGCATCTGATCGATAAAACAGAAAATACAGTTGTTTCTGCAGGAACGATATTCATCCATCAGTCCATTATCGAACTCGATCCCCAGATCTTCCTCATAATCTTTTTCAATCTCCAGTTCCCATTCTTCCCCGTTGGTCTTACGGATCAGTACTGTCAGATAATCATCGTTTACCAGATAATGATAATCGAAAACATCTTCGATCTTCTGGTCATTGATGGAAATCAATTCATCTCCCGGTTCGATCTCCAGTTCTTCGGCTATACTCCCGGGCTGAACCATCTTTATAATATGTTTGTTTTTTTTCATTCAACTTTCTCCGTTCTCCTGGTAAGAACAATTATAACTATTCCACCGGAAATATTCCGCGAGGTATTTTGACTCGTAACCGTGAGGGTACTGAACAGTTACAAGTATTGAACACTTACGAACATTTTCAGGTTCTTTCCGCTACCTTACTATATAGAAACCGCCCCGAATTGTCAAGGAAAAGCCGAAAAATACTGTTTTTCCCGTTATTTTTCACAAGAATTCTACATATTCTTGACGGGCTTTAGTTTCTAATGGTATAACTATTATGTCTGTAAAAATCGTGTAAAATACAACAGGTTAAATCACTTTATTTGGAGGTTATTATGGCAAACTTAGACTTATTGGAAAAATCCATTCCAGTCGCACCTATTAAAATCGCAGCGCTGAAAGGCTGTGAAGAATTGGGAAAAACCGTCAATGATTATCTGGTTCAGTTCCGTAAAGAGCTTATGGAGCACCGGACTAACAGCATCGCATGGTCAGGATATGCAGAGGAATCTTTCCTTATTGACTGTGACTGCCCTCGTTTCGGTACCGGTGAAGCAAAAGGTGTCATCAACGAATCTATCCGTGGAGTGGATCTTTTCATTCTTTGCGATATCACCAACTACAGTATCACTTATAAAGTAAATGGCTATGAAAATCATATGTCTCCGGATGATCATTTCCAGGATCTGAAACGTATCATCGCTGCTGCTACAGGAAAAGCTCACCGTATCAACGTTGTTATGCCGTTCCTGTATGAAGGAAGACAGCATAAACGCAGCAAACGTGAATCTCTGGACTGTGCAATGGCTCTGCAGGAGCTGGTTAGCATGGGTGTTTCCAATATTATCACTTTCGACGCTCATGATCCTCGTGTACAGAATGCAATTCCGCTGTCCGGTTTTGATAATTTCATGCCTACTTATCAGTTCCTGAAAGCGCTGCTTCGTTCCGTACCGGATCTGCAGATCGACAACGAACATCTGATGATCATCAGCCCGGATGAAGGTGCTATGGCAAGAGCTGTATATTTCTCCAATATTCTTGGTGTTGATATGGGTATGTTCTACAAACGTCGTGATTATTCTACCGTTGTAAATGGTAAAAACCCGATCGTTGCTCATGAGTTCCTGGGCGACTCTGTAGCCGGCAAGGATGTGATCGTTATTGATGATATGATTTCTTCCGGCGAGAGCATGCTGGATGTGGCAAAACAGCTGAAAGATCGGAATGCAAATCGTGTATTTGTTTGTACTACGTTTGGTCTGTTTACAGATGGACTGGAGAAGTTTGATGAGTATTATGAAAAGGGTTATATCCATAAAGTGATTACTACGGACCTGAATTATCATACACCGGAGTTGTTGGATCGTCCTTATTATGAGCCTGCTGCTATGGGTAAATATCTGGCAAGTATTATGGATACTCTGAATCATGATGTTTCGGTTGAGAAGGTTCGGTCTACGACTTCTAAGATTACGAAATTGCTTGCTAAGAACAGAGAAGAGAAAAAATAGAGTTTCTTAGAAAAGTTTTTTTAAGGCGTACGTAAACGACCCGGGGGATCAGGGGCTGGAAACGTGAGCAGAGAAAATTTTAGCTAGTCGCTAAGAAGAACTATGTGCCAGTTCGCGGAGAGCCGCTCACTGTCAAGTTCTTCTAAGCGCCGGATCTAAAATCTTTCTCTAACCGCTCACAAAGTGTTTCCAGCCCCTGATCCCCCGGGTCGTTTACTGATATTGGCAAAAACTCAACCGCTGTTCGGAAAGTGTTTGATGATTTTTAGATATTCTTTCAAATAGATATATCAGTAGCAATCTTATTCATATATTCAAATTATATTTATATATAAAAACACTGTGTACGTTCAAATAAACATTATAATAATGGTTATTTGAACGTACACAGTGTTTTTGTATGTATATGGTTCTTTCTTTATCGTAGTCCCAGGAAGGCTGCGAGGTTTCCTCGTTTGCCGTGGGAGGCGCGGTGGGAATAGAGGAAATCGGGGTTGCAGCAGGTGCAGAGGTTGGGGGTGAGGATATTTTCTTCACGTATGCCACTGGTGAGGAAGTTCTGGTGGCAGGCTTCCCAGAGGTTTAGCTGGTACTTTCCGTTTGGTTTCCGGTAGAAGAGTTTTTTGTGGAGGGTTTCCGGATAAGCCTGACGGAATTCTTCGATGACGTCTTCGCTTACTTCGTAGCAGTCCTGGCAGATGGAGGGACCGATGGCTGCGATGAGGTCTGCCGGGTCGGTGTGATAGGCTTTCTGCATGGCTTCTACGGTTGCTTTTGCGATGTTTCCTACAGTTCCCCGCCAGCCGGAATGGGACAGACCGATGGCTTTGTGGATTGGATCATAGAAATATAAGGGGACGCAATCGGCGTAAAACGTAGCAAGAGTTACACCCGGCTCGTTAGTGATCAGACCGTCGATGTCATGAAAGGTCCGTGGTGTTAGGACGCCGCATCCGCAGTCTTCTTTTCCTACCTGACGCACATTTGTCGTATGAGTCTGATCAGAAGTAACGATGCTTTCTACCGAAAATCCAATGGCTTTGCTGATTCTCCGGTAGTTTTCCAGTACATTTTCCGGGTTGTCACCTCTGGAAAAGCTGAGATTCATGCTTCCGAGACAGCCCTCACTCACACCGCCCAGACGGGTGCTGAAACCGTGTACAATGGCGGATTCCCGTTCCAGTCTTGGATAAGAAAGGTAAGTTACACCGTCCCGTTGTCTGACTTCCATATCTCCTGTATGTTCATGTTTCCAATGAATGTCCATAATCTGCTCTCCTGCTGTACTGTTTTATTTTCTGATACTGGCTGTTTGTTTTCTGTATTTCATCTTTTTTGAAAGACTTTCTATCCGTTTTTTTCCATATTTGCAGGTGTTTCTGCCTCCCGGATTTCTTCTTTTAACCCTGGTAGAGAAATGCATCCCGGTAAAGCCGGATTTCTTCTCCCTCAATCGCCACCACATCGAATCTGCACGGTGTATAGATATCTAGACCTTTCTCTGTCAGATACCAGGCTGCCACCCGGGAGATCTGTCGCTGTTTCCGCAGATCTACGGCTTCTTCCGGCAGACCGCTTTCGTTTGTTGATCTGTATTTCACTTCCACAAATACCAGATACTGCCCCTCCCGGGCAATCAGGTCGATCTCTCCCTTTTTGCAGCGGTAATTTCGTTCCAGTATCTGGTATCTCTGTGTTTTCAAGAAGCAGGCGGCTTTCACCTCCTGCTCCTGTCCTGTTTTTCTTTTATTCAAATATAGTTTCCTCTTATTTTACAGAAAACTGAATTACGTGATCTGTTTTGTTTTCAGACATTTTCATCCAAAATCAGTAGCTTCATCCATCCCGGATTACAGAAAGTTCTTGATAAATGTTGCTCTGTGGATCGGTGACGGACCGTATTGCCGAATCGCTTCGATATGACTTTTCGATCCGTATCCCTTATGAGATGCAAATCCATATTCCGGCATGATCTTATCATATTCTGCCATTAACCGATCCCTAGTGACCTTCGCGATGATACTTGCAGCTGCGATTGAAACGCTTTTGGCGTCCCCTTTGATGATCGGCACCTGTGGAATCTCGATCTTAGGGATCGTCACCGCATCATTTAACAGGATCTGTGGCTTGACAGCCAGTTTTGAGATGGCTTCCCGCATCGCTTCATAGGTTGCCTGTAAAATATTGATCTCATCGATTCGTGCCGGACTTGCATACCCAACACCAACGCTGATCGCTTCTTCCATGATCACATCATAGAGTTCTTCTCTTTTCTTTGCTGACAGCTGCTTGGAGTCGTTCAGCCAGAGGATCTTGCTGTCTTCCGGCAAAATCACCGCACCTGCCACAACAGGTCCCGCCAGCGGGCCACGTCCTGCTTCATCGATGCCGCAGATCCAGCCCACGTGACTGTAGGTGTTCTCATAGACTTTCATATCTTCAATCCGCTGTTTTTCTTTCTCCAGCAGTTCTTTTTCCCGGTCGTATTTTTTCACCAGACTGACTACGCCGCTTCGGGTATCCTCCCGGTACGGTTCCAGAAGTTTTTCTCTCTCTGTTCCCGACGCCGCCTGTAATTCTTCTTTAATCTCCCGGATGGTCTTCATGTGCAGTTTCCTCCTCAACCGGTGGAAATTCCAGTGTGATTCTTCCGATTTTACCGTTACGGAATTCTTCCATCACGATTCCTGCCGCTTTCGCATAGTCGATCTCCTGCCCGCGGATCAGACATCTTCTCTTATCTGCTACTGCTTCCAGAAGAGATACCGGTGTGCCCTCTTCCTCGATACCGTAACGGGTATTTAACAGGCCCGGATAATTCGTGCGGATATAATCCAGCAGTTCCAAAGACAGTTCCTCCAGATTCAGGATCTCGTCCTTGATAGATCCGATAAACGCCAGTCGTTTTCCCACTTCCTGATCCTCAAATTTCGGCCAGAGGATACCAGGTGTGTCCAGAAGTTCCAGTGTCTTATTCAGACGAATCCACTGCTTTCCTTTTGTCACACCCGGTTTGTTTCCGGTCTTTGCACAGGCTTTTCCTGCGTAGGAGTTGATAAATGTGGATTTACCTACATTTGGAATACCTACAACCATTGCACGAATCGGACGGTTCTTGATTCCTCTTCTTCTGTCTCTCTCGATCTTTGCCTTACAAGCTTCCTGGATCACGCCCTGGATAGACTTGAGTCCCGCACCTGATTTAGCATTCACTTTTACCACGTAAAATCCTTTTTTCTGAAAATACGCGGACCACTGCTCGTTATATCTTTCATCTGCAAGATCTGATTTGTTTAACAGGATCAGTCTTGCCTTATTTTTACCCAGTTCATCAATATCCGGGTTTCTGCTGCTTAACGGGATGCGTGCGTCCACCAGTTCGATGATCAGATCGATCAGTTTCAGATCTTCCTGCATCTGCCGTTTTGCCTTGGTCATATGACCTGGATACCATTGTAAATTCATCTGCTTACCTCATTCTATACGAATCCGAACCTGCTCCACGGTGACGCAATAAACCAGACCTTACCGATGATATTTCTTTTCTTGACATTTCCCATATCGGCGTATCTGCTGTCTTCACTGTTGTTCCGGTTATCACCCAGCACAAAATACTCTCCGCTGTCCAGTGCCACCTTCGTCTCAGCAACCCCTGCATTTTCAATCCCTGGAAATTCGCCGTTTTCCTGATAGGTCTCCCCGTCTATCAGGATCTGTCCGTCCTTGATCTGTATCGTTTCTCCCGGAAGTCCGATGATCCGTTTGATATGTGTACTTGCTTTTTTATCATCGCCTGTTTTATATACGATGATATCTCCCCTCTTCGGCGTACTGAATCTGTATGCCATGCGATCGACCAGAAGTACATCTCCTGCATTTAACGTAGGATCCATAGAACCTTCCTGCATAACGGTGATTTTTCCATAACCAACCGCCAGTACAATGCCGAGGATAAGCACCGCTGCAATCTCTGCCGCCCAGATAACAGCTGCTTTTAACTTGGCAGCTGCCACATAGTCTCTTACATACCTTGCTTTAAAAAATCCCATATTCATTTGCCTCAGAGTTTTCCCACAGTAACGCGATAACGAGATAACATACTCTTCGCAAAATTTACTCATTATCGTGGCAGTCGTCAAGACCTCGTGCAAGCACGGACTTTGACTCATTGCCCGCGTAAACGGAAACAGGGGCAAGTACATGATGTATTTGCCCCTGCTCCTCTACCTGTGAATTATTTTACCAGTTCTTTTACCTTAGCTGCTTTACCAACACGGTCTCTTAAGTAGTTCAGTTTTGCACGTCTTACTTTACCACGTCTTACTACTTCTACTCTCTCTACGTTCGGAGAATGCAGCGGCCATGTTTTTTCTACGCCGATACCGTTAGAGTTCTTTCTTACTGTGAAAGTTTCACGGCAGCTTCCGCCCTGTTTTTTAATTACGATACCTTCGAAGATCTGAATTCTTTCGCGGTTTCCTTCTTTGATTTTACCATAAACTTTTACGGTGTCACCAACGTTGAATGCCGGTGCTTCTGCTTTCAGCTGAGCAGCTTCGATGCTTTTAATAATTTCGTTCATCTTTTTTCTCCTTTTGTTCCTGGATGTTCTTAATACCTTTTGTAACAGAGGACCATCTCGTTTATTCATACGTCAAATATTATACACTACCATATTTTAAATTGCAAGTCTTATTTTTCTGCTATTTTTCTTTTTATTGTTCACCATGCCCGACACTGTTTATCATTCTTTCTGCGACACAATATTCTGTAACCAGACGCCTTTCTTAACCAGTACAAAGCCGATCACGCATTTGATCCAGTCTGCAATATTGACGCATGCGAAAATCACTACTACAAACAAACCGGTAAACCGGCTCAGCACAAAGGCGATCGGCACGCTGACGATCCACACGAAGACGCTGTCGAAAAAGAACGTGACCACTGTCTTGCCACCGGAACGCAGGGTAAAATATGTCGCATGCAGGAATGCATTCTGCGGCATAAAGACTGCCTGTGTCATGATCAGGTATTCTGCCAGATGTCTTGTCGTACTGTCAGTGTTATACAGCTGTGGAAACAGCGGCGCGATCAGGAACATCACAATCGCAACACCGGTACAGCACATCACAGAAAAGGCGATCATCTTGTTGTCCAGATCCCTTGCCTCATCCATCTTGCCGGCACCCAGCCTCTGTCCTACCACTATGGCTACCGAATCACCCAGGGCGATAAATACTACATTAAATAAGTTTGCAATCGTATTCGCAATATTGAACGCCGCTACTACGCTCAGCCCACGCACCGAATAACACTGCATCAGTGTAGCCTGTGCTGCAGCCCACAGTGTCTCGTTAAAGAGCAGCGGAGAGCCTTTGATAATAAATTTCTTTATCAGATATCCCGGAATCTTCATGGTCTTGTAGAGTCCGACGATATAGGTATTGATTTCTTTGTGTTTGTGGGTCCAGATTAAAACAATCGCCATCTCCACATATCTCGACAGCACCGTTGCGATCGCCGCACCGACAACACCGAGTTCCGGAAAACCGAACTTTCCGTAGATCAGCAGATAGTTAAATACCAGATTTACCAGAACCGCTGTCACACCGGCTTTCATCGGCACCATCGTCTCTCCGCACTCACGAAGTGTACTCGCATATGTCTGTACCATCATAAAGGCCGGCAGTCCGCATAACATCACCAGCATGTACTGTCTTCCATAGCGAAGTGCAGCCGCCAGATCACCGCCATCGCTACTGCCGTTCAGATAGATCTGGATGAGACTTTCTCCACCGATGATAAAAATCACAATAACCAGCGCAGTCAGAATCGCGGATACCCATAATTTGAACCGGAAGGTATGACGGATACCTTCATCATCTTTCTGTCCAAAATACTGCGCGGTAAAGATTCCCGCACCGGACACCCCGCCGAAGATACACAGATTGTATACAAAGATCAGCTGATTGACAATCGCAACCCCCGACATCTGCTCCGTTCCGATCTGACCAACCATGATGTTGTCCAGCAGGCTTACAAAGTTTGTGATTCCGTTCTGGATCATGATCGGTATGGCGATGGCAAGTACCATCTTATAAAACTGCTTGTCTCCAATAAATTTTTTCCTTACGTTTCCCAGCATAAATCCCCCTTCTGTCCTGTTTATTCTGTCTTTAAATATACTTTTATAAGAATGTGCCATGCATCCCGGCCACAATGCTTCCTGATGCCCTATCTCCATAAAACCTTCTCTGAAACGAGATAAAATACACTCCGAAAATTTTACTCGTTGTCGTGACGATCATCAAGGTTTCATACGAGGTCAGATTCTGACTTAGCTCAAATAAACTATGAGAAACACGCTCCGCGAGTTTCTCAAATTATCGCGACAGTCGCCCAGGTCTCGTGCATACACGGGCTTTGGCTCGTTGCTCGCGTACACTCGCTGGCGCTCGTTATCGCGGCAGTCGCCAAGGTCTCGTGCAAGCACGGACTTTGGCTCGTTGCTCGCGTAAATCAAAAATCAGGCATGCCCCATGACACCCCTTATCTGGAATATTCTACCATCAGTCTGTTGTTTTGTCACGAATATTTCTCCTTATTTCCTGCTATTTTTGTTTTTTATCACACGGGGTTTTTCGTTTTTATCGAAAAAGACCAATTTGCTTTCTCTCCCCCCGTCTGCTATACTGTTTTTATCTATTTTCGTAATTATTTTTTCATACACAGAAAGGCGTATAATCTATGAAAAAAGAGGGCTACTACTCTTCCGGGGAATTTGCCCGTATGGCGCATGTGACACTTCGGACGATCCGTTATTATGATAAACAGAATATTTTAAAACCTTCCTATGTAAGTGACGCAGGTGCACGGTTTTATACCGATGAGGATCTGGCGCGGCTGCAGCAGATCCTGTTGTTGAAGTTTCTGGGATTTTCACTGGATGATATCCGGGATATGACGATCAATGATACGGACTATCATTTTATGCGGGATTCTCTGGATGTACAGCTGAAACTGGTGCGCGACCGGATTGAACAATTACAGCTGGTGGAGAAGGCGATTCAGGATACTTCCGATGCGATCCAGACCCAGCACACCATCGACTGGAACCAGATGCTTGATCTGATTCATCTGACCGGTATGGAAAAGAGTATGAAGAATCAGTATCAGAACGCAACTAACATTGCAGCCCGAATCAAGCTACACAGTTTATACTCTATAAATAAAGAAGGATGGTTTCCGTGGATCTATTCACAGTGTCATCTGCAGTCCGGCATGAACGTTCTGGAACTGGGATGTGGGGACGGTGCTTTATGGAAACAAAACATCTCTCTGCTTCCTCAGAACATCCACCTTACCCTCTCCGACATCTCCGACGGGATGCTGCGCGATGCAAGACGTGCACTGGGAGCCAGAGATTCTCGGTTTTCTTTCGCTGCTTTTGACTGTGAAAAGATTCCGGCAGCTTCTGAAAGCTATGATCTCGTGATCGCCAACCACGTGCTGTTCTACTGTGACAATCTGGAAAATGTGTGTAAAGAAGTCCGGCGGGTACTGAAACCGGGTGGGCGGTTCTTATGCAGTACCTATGGCAACTCTCATATGAAAGAAATCAGTCAGCTGGTCAGCCGGTTTGATGAGCGGATCGTGCTCTCCGCCAACAAATTATATGAAAAATTCGGTCGTGAAAACGGCGCACACGTGCTCGAACCCTGGTTTTCCCGTGTGGAATGGATCTCTTATGAAGACGGTCTTCTGGTGTCCGACCCGGAGCCTCTGATCTCCTATATCCTCTCCTGCCACGGCAATCAGAATCAGTACCTGCTTGACCACTACAAAGAATTTCGTTCCTTTGTAAAGAAAAAAACAGAAAAAGGATTGCATATCACAAAAGATGCCGGGATTTTTATTTGCAATTACTAAATTTTCCTTCTGTTTTTCTCTGTCCTATAAGTAAAAACCAACAATTTTACCAAAATTTTAAAAAAATGCTTGAAGGTGACCTAAGGTCACCTTTTATAATGGTATCATCTTAGGATACGGAACTGAAAAAACAAATGGTAACTGTTCAGTACCTTCACAGTTACGAGTCAAAATGCATTTAAACCTTTGGTGATGGCATTTTGACTTGTATGTCTTGGGATTTTGACATATTCATGCCAAAACATCTCGCGGGATACTACCTACTGAATAGTTATAACAAATGATCTGAAAGGAGAATACTCATGAAAGGAATCATTTTAGCAGGAGGATCCGGCACACGCCTTTATCCTCTGACCATGGTAACTTCCAAACAGTTACTTCCCATCTATGACAAACCGATGATCTACTATCCGATGTCTGTTCTGATGAACGCAGGCATCCGTGATATCCTGATCATCTCCACCCCGCAGGATACTCCGCGTTTCAAAGAGCTGTTAGGCGACGGTCATCAGTTCGGTGTGAATCTGTCCTATGCTGTACAGGAAAGTCCGGACGGACTGGCACAGGCATTCATCATCGGAGAAGAATTCATCGGTGATGACTCTGTAGCTATGGTTCTGGGTGACAACATTTTCGCCGGTCACGGACTGACCAAACGTCTGCACGCAGCGGTAGAAAATGCAAAAACCGGAAAAGGTGCTACTGTCTTCGGTTATTACGTGGACGATCCGGAGCGTTTCGGTATCGTAGAATTCGACAGTGAAGGAAAAGCCATCTCCATCGAAGAGAAACCGGAACATCCGAAGAGCAATTACTGTGTGACCGGTCTGTATTTCTACGACAATAAAGTAGTGGAATACGCTAAGAATCTGAAACCAAGTGCACGTGGCGAACTGGAAATTACCGATCTGAACCGCATCTATCTGGAAGAAGGACAGTTAAATGTAGAACTTCTGGGACAGGGATTTACCTGGCTGGATACCGGTACACATGAAAGTCTGGTAGATGCTACCAACTTCGTAAAAACCATGGAAACTCACCAGCACAGAAAAATCGCGTGTCTGGAAGAAATCGCTTACTTAAACGGCTGGATCTCAAAAGAAGAAGTTCTGAAAGTATACGAACTGCTGAAAAAAAATCAGTACGGTCAGTATCTGATGGACGTTCTGAACGGCAAATATCTGGATGCACGCCGCTAATACCGCTGCGTTCCCGGATTTGTTATTAAATTTTTAATGGTGCCTGACACCCAAAAGGAGAAATGTTATGAATATTATTGTTACCGGCGGTGCCGGATTTATCGGAAGCAACTTTATTTTCCATATGCTGAAAAAATACCCGGATTATCGGATCGTATGCCTGGACTGCCTGACTTATGCAGGTAACCTGTCCACTCTGGCTCCTGTTATGGACAACCCGAACTTCCGTTTTGTAAAAGAAAGCATCACAGACCGTGAAGCTGTATACAAACTGTTCGAAGAAGAACATCCGGATATGGTTGTAAACTTCGCAGCAGAAAGCCACGTAGACCGTTCCATCGAGAACCCGGAAGTATTCCTGGATACCAACATCAAAGGTACTGCTGTCCTGATGGATGCCTGCAGAAAATACGGTATCAAGAGATATCATCAGGTATCTACCGATGAAGTATACGGAGATCTGCCTCTGGATCGCCCGGACCTGTTCTTTACCGAAGAGACTCCGATCCACACCAGCAGCCCGTACAGCTCCTCCAAAGCAGGTGCTGACCTTCTGGTTCTGGCTTACCATCGTACTTATGGTCTGCCTGTTACCATCAGCCGCTGCTCCAACAACTATGGACCGTATCATTTCCCGGAAAAACTGATTCCGCTGATGATCGCCAATGCACTGAATGACAAACCACTTCCTGTATACGGAAAAGGTGAAAATGTCCGTGACTGGCTGTATGTAGAAGATCACTGCAAAGCGATCGACCTGATCATCCACAACGGTCGTGTCGGCGAAGTATATAACATCGGTGGTCACAATGAGATGAAAAACATCGATATCGTAAAAATCATCTGTAAAGAACTGGGTAAACCGGAAAGCCTGATCACCTATGTATCTGACAGAAAAGGTCATGACATGCGTTATGCCATCGATCCGACCAAGATCCACAATGAACTGGGCTGGCTGCCGGAAACCAAATTCGCAGACGGTATCAAAAAAACCATTCAGTGGTATCTGGATAACAAAGAATGGTGGGAAACCATCATCTCCGGTGAATACCAGAACTACTATGAGAAAATGTACGCAAACCGCTAATTCCTGCCGGTGCGTACCGTGACATTGAACTAATAAATCATTTAAAATCTGCCGTTCTGCCAGGCATATACTCTAGTACAGCGAAAATTAAGTATCTGCTATATTGACGCAGGATGATTTCTTCATCTGCAAGGCGGAGGAATGAGGCGTAGCGGTGCTACGACGATTGACGACAACGCAGCAGATGAAAAATCAGACAAGTCAATATGGCGGTTACTTAATATTCGCTGTACTAGCTTCGCAGCTACGGCAGATAGATTATGGAGAGAACAATATGAAAGTATTTGTAACAGGTGTTGCCGGACAGCTGGGACACGATGTGATGAATGAACTGGCAAAAAGAGGTTATGAAGGAATCGGAAGTGATATCGCTCCTTCCTACAGCGGTGTACAGGACGAAAGCCCGGTCACAACCATGCCTTACGTTGCCATGGATATCACAGACAAAGAAGCTGTTTGTAAAACCCTTACCGAGATCAACCCGGATGTTGTCGTTCACTGCGCTGCATGGACTGCTGTTGATCTGGCAGAGGATGAAGACAAACAGGCAAAAGTAAAGGCCATTAACGTAGATGGAACTGCTAATATCGCTTCTGTCTGCAAAGAACTGGATGCAAAAATGGTTTACATTTCCACCGACTATGTATTTGACGGACAGGGAACCGAACCGTGGCAGCCGGACTGCAAGGATTACAAACCGTTAAATGTATACGGACAGACCAAACTGGACGGAGAACTTGCGGTATCTTCCACTCTGGATAAATATTTTATCGTGCGTATCGCATGGGTATTCGGTAAGAACGGAAAAAACTTTATCAAAACTATGCTGAACGTAGCAAAGACACACGACAAGCTGACCGTTGTTTCCGATCAGATCGGTACTCCTACCTATACCTACGATCTGGCACGACTGCTGGTCGACATGATCGAGACAGAGAAATACGGTTATTATCACGCAACCAACGAGGGCGGCTATATCAGCTGGTATGATTTCACAAAAGAAATCTTCCGTCAGGCTGTCGCAATGGGACGTGAGGAGTATTCCGAAGACCGCGTGTCCGTCGCTCCGGTTACCACTGCTGAATACGGCGTATCCAAAGCAAAACGCCCGTTCAACAGCCGCCTAGACAAATCCAAGCTCGTAGAAAACGGATTCGAGCCGCTTCCTACCTGGCAGGATGCTGTGGCACGGTATCTTAAGGAGATTGAGTTCTAGAGTGTGTCTGATTATCGACGCAAATGATATATTGTTTAGCTAAAAACAGTGTAGTACGGTTTGAAATCAAACATTGTACTACACTGTTTTTAGTTTTCCTCAGATATTTATACATAAATGTCTGTCATAACCAGAATGCAATTATCCCAGCTCTCTCTCACTCATATCCAGTGCCGCTGCGATTACCGCATCCATATCATAATACTTATATTCACCCAGTCTGCCGCCGAAAATCACATCATTTTCTTTCTCAGCAAGTTTCTTATATTCTTCATAGAGTTTTCCGTTCTTTTCATCATTGACCGGATAATAAGGTTCATCGCCCGGTTTCCACTCGGAGCTGTATTCCCGGCTGATGACTGTCCTCGGAAGTTCCTGACCATTCTCATCTTTTCCGAACTCAAACCATTTATGTTCGATGATTCGTGTCCATGGAGTCTCTGCATCTGTGTAGTTCACAGCTGCATTTCCCTGAAAATTCGGTTTGTCCAGTACCTCTGTCTCGAATCGTACCGAACGGTATTCCAGTGTGCCCAGTTCATATGCAAAATATGCATCGATCGGTCCGGTATATACGATTTTTTCTCCCAGACTGTCATAATACTCTTTCTTCTCAAGATAATCCACACCAAGTTCTACCTCGATACCTTCAAGCATATTGGCAACCATCTTTGTGTAACCACCTACCGGGATTCCCTGATACAACGCATTGAAGTAGTTGTTATCAAAAGTCAGACGCACCGGCAGACGGCGAATGATAAATGACGGAAGCTCTGTACACGGACGTCCCCACTGTTTCTGTGTGTAACCCTTGATCAGTTTCTCATAAATATCTGTTCCAACCAGAGAGATCGCCTGCTCTTCCAGATTCTTCGGCTCGGTGATACCTGCTGCCTGTCTCTGTTCTTCGATCTTGGCTGCTGCCTCTTCCGGTGTCACCACACCCCACATCTTATTGAAGGTATACATATTAAACGGCAGGCTGTACAGCTCACCCTTGTAATTTGCCACCGGGGAGTTCGTAAAGCGGTTAAATTCCGCAAAAGATGTCACATAGTCCCACACTTTTTTATTGTTCGTATGGAAAATATGGGCACCGTATTTATGTACATGAATTCCTTCCATCTGCTCCGTATATACATTTCCCGCGATGTTTGGGCGTTTGTCGATCACCAGCACCTTTTTCCCTTTTTTCACCGCTTCCCGGGCAAATACGGCACCGTACAGACCGGATCCTACTACAACATAATCATATGCTTTCATTTTCTGTTCTCCTGTTTCCTTCGTTTTTTCCGTTTTCATCTCGCTGACGCTTCCTCTATTATATACAAACTCTGCCAAAATGTCATCCCCTTTTCTTTTTCCGCCCTTTTTGTCTCACTTTTACAGCCATGCGGATTCCTGAACTTTTGTAAAATTATGAAAGAGCTCAGAAACCGAACGGACTTTGACCCGTTATCCACGTAACTGAAAAAGCACCAGGTTAAAATCAGATTCTGGGACTTCCCATATCTCCGATTTTCACCCTGATGCTTTGTCATTTTCTCTTTTATTTTCTCAAAATCAATCCCACAGCTTTGCCGGATATTTACCGGAACGAATCATTTCACGGAAGCCTGCCTGTGCCAACTCTGTATCTTCTTTATAAGTAATTCCGATCCATTTGTCCTGTGTCTCCAGCACCTTCACTGTCGCTTTGTTCTGTTTTAACAGACCATCCACGATGATCGGGATCAGATATTCTTTCTTTAACGGATCTCCGGATTCGTCTTTCAGGAATTCTGCAAATCCGCTCTCCAGCTTGTCCAGAAATTCCGGATAAGCAGCCCACATATTCATGGATACGTGAACATCCGGTGTGATCCAGGACTTTACTTCTTCTCTGTCACAGACTACCGTTCCGTCTGCTTCGATTGCGATACCGGATGTTTCCAGAACATCAGTCAGCATATCATCGTCATCCACGGTACAGATCCCACGGGTAACTGCTCCGTTCTCGCTGACAGTATTTTTCAGGACAAATCCTGCCATTGCCATATTCAGGACTTCGCCTTCCTGCTTCCCATTTACCAGAAAATCATGCAGTTTTACGAAAGCCTCTTTTCCGTAGTAATCGTCTGCGTTGATGATCACAAACGGCTCTTCTACTACGTCCTTGCACGCCAGTACTGCCTGACCTGTTCCCCATGGTTTTTTACGTCCTTCCGGAACAGTAAAGCCTTCCGGCAGATCAGTGAGTTCCTGATATACATATTCCACTTCGATCTGAGAACCAATACGGTTTCCGATCACCGCTTTGAACTCTTCTTCAATATCTTTACGGATTACAAAAACCACTTTGTCAAATCCTGCTTCTTTTGCATCATAGATCGAGTAATCCATGATGATCTCTCCGTTGTCCGACATCTTTGCCAGCTGTTTGATTCCTGTTCCGAACCGTGAACCAATCCCTGCTGCCATGATAATCAGTGTTGTCTTCATATGTTGTTCCTTTCTGTTGCAGAAGAATACCTGCAGTGCGTCTTCCCACCTCTGCAGGTATTCTTTGTTTCGTGTTCATTTGCTAATATATTAACATTTTCCCCAACAAAAAGCAATACAAAAAACATATTTAACGCATCTATCACGCTTTTCGGGCATGGATGAACCGTTTTTTATTATTTGTCAAGTTTTTCCGATGCTTCTTCCAGTAATGAAATGATGGACAAGTGCTGCGGACAGACGCTCTCACACTGGCCACACTGGATACAGTCACCTGCTTTTCCGGAAGTCTGTATCAGTTTTTCATAATAAGACTGTGCACGATCTTTTTCTCCATACAGACGGATGGTATTTAACGCACGGAAGACATCCGGGATGGAAATCTGCTGTGGACATCCATCGCAGCAGTACCGGCAGGAAGTACACGGAACGGTTGGATTTTTCTTCAGTTCATCCTGTGCTTTTTCGATTACTTTCCGCTCTTCTTCCGACAGTGGTTCAAAGTTGGTAAATGTCTTCAGGTTGTCATTCATCTGCTCTTCGTTGGACATGCCGGACAATACTGTGGCAACGCCCGGAAGAGATGCCGCAAAGCGCAGTGCCCAGGATGCTACGGAAGCGTCCGGTTTGATCTTTTTCATCTCTGCCTCTACTTCCGGAGACGCACTGGCAAGAGAACCGCCTTTGACAGGCTCCATAACCAGGAAAGGCATGTTATATTTGCGAAGAACTTCATACAGTCGACCGGACTGTACCAGCGGATTCTCCCAGTCTGCATAATTCATCTGGATCTGTACGATCTCTACCTCCGGATGCTCGGAGAGAATTTTATCCAGCAGTTCCGGTGTTCCATGGAAAGAGAAACCGAAATGACGGATCAGTCCTTCTTCTTTTTTCTTCATCGCCCAGTTGAAGCAGTCGTATTTGACGTAACCTTCGTAGTTTGCTCCGTCTTCTACGCTATGTAACAGATAATAATCAAAATATCCCGCACCGGTACGTGCCAGCTGCTCATTAAAGATCCGGTCTCTTCCGTCGATTCCTTCATCCATCATCCATTGTGGCAGTTTCGTTGTCAGTGTAAAGCTGTCACGCGGATAACGCTCTACAAGCGCTTTTTTGATAATGCTCTCGGATTTTCCTCCGCAGTACATATATGCGGTATCAAAATAGTTCATTCCGGATGTCATATACGCATCCACCATCTTACAAAGCTGCTCCAGATCCAGTTCCCCGTCCTTCTCCGGCAGTCTCATCAGCCCGAAACCGAGTTTCGGCATTTTTGTTACATCAACACTCATTGTAAAAACCCTTCTTTCTTTTTTGTTTACTTTTATGATAACATTCAAGTATACTTGATTGTCAATCTTTTTTTCTTTTTTGTGATGTTTTTATGCTGAATATTCTTTCTATTCTTAATAAAACAAAAGAATAATCACTCCAAACAACAGAAACAGAAGAAACATCACTAAAAGTATTATCCCTGTCGACCAGTTTTCCAGCGGTATTCTTGTCAGTTCTGCCAGTCCGATTACCCCTCCAAAAACCACGATCAGACCCACAATTATCCACAGACCATCTCCACCGCCACCTCTTCTCGGTGAACCTCCGCTTCCTCCATCGCATCCACAGGGACCTCCTGCACAGCCGTCGTAGTGGAATCCACTGTCATCCAGCTTTCCTCTTTCATGATCTCCCATAATGTTCTTCTCCTTCACGTTCTTTAACTTTCAATATTTCAACCCGCGATTTCTCCCAGTTCGAATATTACGATTCTTTCCCGCTGATTCTCTCCTTGGAAAAGATCTTTGCAATCAATTTCATCTGCAAACTGTAACTCTTCCACATTCATCAGACACGCTATGTAGTCATCCGAAGGATAATAAAAGAACATTTGGATCGATCTCATATTCCGGTAATAGGACTCCAGTATTCTCGCTATCACATGCTGCAAAATTTCTACAGAAAACGGATTAAAAAAATACATTCTGTCCGCCTGATCCGGGACAACGAATTCTGTCGCATCCACTTTTTCAAAAGATACCCGTCCGGAAGAAACTGCTGTCTCTTTATTTTTCTGTGCATTTTCATAGATCCGCTCATCATATTCAATCCCGACAGACTGACATCTGGTCTGCCAGGACAAAAAGAAATCGACCCGCCCTTTTCCGCAGCCATAATCCAACAACAGATTGTGCTTTCTGATATACCCGGAATCTGCAAGGCGTTGCAATACAGTATATGGTGTTGGCTCATAGGGATATCGGTACTGATCCGAGTGAGAATCATCTCTTCCACTTGTGCGGATATGAAGCAGCTTGTCCCAGTGCTGTTCGGTTTTGTCTTCTTTCATATGGTAACTCCAGCCTTTGTATGTGAAAACTCGATGCCTGCTTTTATTCTCAGCATCGAGTCTTTCACTTAAAATTTTATTTCCTTTATACTTTCCAGAATCATCTTCTTATTTCTGTCATGAAGATAACTCTCGTTCCATTTTCCCCGGTTTTACCGGCAGTCGTTTTTCTTCGGTATAAATCCGATACATCCGCTGATACGTTTTCCTGGTGTTCTGATTTAGCATGCATGATCTGCTGTTTCACGGATACTGTTGATGGTCTGTTCGTTGTTTCCAAAAGCGCCCTGCTCACCAGCAGAAAGTCTGTTTTTATAATAAATTCTGTTCCGACACCCTCAGTGGAGATTGCTTCGATTCTTCCTTCCATCAGTTCTACAAACCGCTTAACGATCGGAAGGCCAAGTCCGGTTCCCTGGACACCGCTGAGCGTAGAATTCTTCTCCCGTTCAAAAGGATCAAACATTTTTTCCATAAAAGAAGGACTCATTCCGCATCCGATATGTATAGTTCAGTCCGCAATAGCTCCCAAAACTACTCAATCCGTGATTCAGAATCCGTACTGTCATGGTGTATCTCCCCCATCTGTTCAGATGTTTTTATTCAATAACTCTTCATCGAATCTTAACTGTGAAGTTACTGAACAGTTACATTATTTTTTCAGATTCATTCCATCATGAAATGCTCTTCCAACGGTTTTTCCCAGTACCACATAGGTATTGTTAAACGGATCAAACGTAATTGGCTGAGCTTTTGCCACATCCACTTTACCGTTCTCGTCCAGTACACGCTCATCCACACTGATGTTTACGATTTCTCCCACCATCCGGCAACTTTCCGGGTCGTAGCTTTTCAGTCTGCACTCTACGGCAATCGGGAGTTCTTCGATCAGTGGTGCATCTATGAACTCTGATTTTACTGCATGAAATCCTGCTTTTGCGAATTTGTCCGGCTCTTTGGTTCCGGAAACGATTCCCACATAATCACATGCTTCCACATGTGCGGCATCTGCCATACTTACAGTAAATGCTTTTTTCGCCAGGATATCTTCCGTTGTCTTATGGCTGGCACTGATGCACATGGTCAGTTCTTTGTCATCGCTGATGCCGCCCCAGGCTGCGTTCATTGCATTCGGTGTTCCGTCCTTTCCGTAAGCTGCCAGGATAAATACCGGCTGTGGATATGTATATGCTTTTGCTCCTAAATTTTTTCTCATATCAAAACCCTCCTGCTTTTTTGTTCTCTTTTCTGACAGATTCTATTCTATTATTATATCTCTGATTTTCCTTCATCTCAACTGTTGTTTTCTGAAAAAAGGACATTACTGTTCTTATTTAGTTACGTTTCACTGATAATATTCCGCGATTTATTTGCCAACCATCAAAAGATGTTGTATACTAAAAAACGTTTGGAGCAAACTATCAAACACTATTATACTAAATCAAAGAATCAAAAAACAAAGGAGTCTTACCTATGAAATTTATGTACCCTGCTGTCTTCCGCAAAAATGAAGACGGAACATACAACGGCTACTTTCCGGATCTCGAATGCTGCACCTCCACCGGAGATACTCTGGACGAAGCCATCGAGAATGCCAACGAAGCCGCCTACAACTGGATCACCGTAGAACTGGACGAAGAAGAACCAAACCTTCCCAGCATCTCCGACCCCTCCGACCTCGACCTGACCCCGGAAGACATCGTCCGCATCATCTCCGTAAACATTCGATTCTACGAAGGCTGGGATGAGTAGCACCCAAAACACTATGCTACCATCCTCAAAATATTAAAGCCGACAGGTATTGTATCTCGCATCACGCAGATACACCTGTCGGCTCTTTTTGTTTCCAGTCTTTTCACCTTCATAATCCATCAACATATTCTAATTATACTGTCCAACCATCAATTTTCATGTTTCATTACCAACATTTCCCAGTTACTACACCACTTCTCTTCTCCCCTTGCCGACACTGTAATGCGTCCACTTCTACGGATACCCCAACAATGTAATGTCCCAAATCGGGTATATTATCTTTGTGTAGGTGTCTAAAAAATAGGCACTACACTAATTCAAAATGTCCTTGACAAGAGGGACTGTTTACTTTCCGCTCACCACAATTACAGCCAATAAACAGCCAGAAAGCCGATCGCACTGTCTGCGGCAACACTTTGTGGGCGGTTAGGGCAAGCTTTAAGATCCGACGCTTACGCAGGCTTTCGCGAGGGTCAGCTGACCCTCGTGAACCATAGCCGAAGTTAGCGGCTAGCTTAAAGTTGCCCTGCCCACGTTGCCGCAGACAGTGCGATCGGCTTTCTGGCGTCCTCCTGCCAATTCTCTTTCTGGCGTCCCCATGTTGGCAAACGCCCTCTCTTATTTTAGAACTTCCTCCACGTATCCGGAAAGAACACCAGCAGCAACGGAAAAATCTCCAACCGTCCCGCCAGCATATCAAAAATCAACACATACTTACCAACATCCGAAAACACATTAAAGTTCGCCGTCGGTCCAACCAGCTCCAGTCCGGGACCAATATTATTAAAAGTTGCCGCAACCGCCGTAAAATTCGTGATCAGATCCAGATTATCAAATGCCAGAATAAACACAGAAGTCGCAAAAATCATGATATACACAACCATAAACACATTGACATTTCTTACCACTTCATGTTCCACAACTCTTCCATCCATCCGGATTTTCCGGATCTGACGGGGATGCAGATACTGCTTGATCTCTTTCTTCATCGCTTTTAACAGGATAATAAAACGCGAAACTTTAATACCTCCACCGGTACTGCCTGCACACGCACCGACAAACATCAGAAGCACGAGAATCGTCCTGGAAACCTCCGGCCAGATATTAAAATCGACCGTCGCAAATCCGGTAGTAGTAATAATCGATGCAACCTGGAAAGCAGCCTGTTGGATTGCCTTTCCCATACTTCCATAGACTCCCCGGATATTCCATCCAATCAGAAGAACCGCGCCCAGAATGATGGCCAGATACCAGCGTACCTCCTCATTTTTCAGTGCCTGTTTCCATTTTTTGGATAGCAACAGAAAATACACGTTGAAATTAATACCAAACAGAATCATGAATACAGTAACAACGATCTGAATCGTTACGCTATAGCCACCCATACTGTCATTCTTGATTCCGAACCCTCCGGTACCGGCTGTACCAAAAGCAGTTGTCAGCGCATCAAATATCGGCATTCCACATAACAGCAGAATCACAATCTCCAGCACCGTCATCAGAAGATAGATCGTATACAGAATCTTTGCCGTAGAACGTACGGTAGGTGCCAGACGGCTGACTGAGGGACCCGGACTCTCCGCTTTCATCAGATTCATCTGTGAACCACCACTCATCTTAATAATAGAAAGCAATAATACCAGAACACCCATACCACCGATCCAATGGGTAAAACTTCTCCACATCAGGATACAACGTGGTGCATCTTCCACAGATGCCATAATGCTGGCTCCCGTTGTTGTAAAACCGGAGACCGTCTCAAAAAGAGCATCCACAAAATGCGGAATCGTCCCACTGATCATAAAAGGTAACGAGCCAATCAGACTGAGTGCTATCCAGGAAAGAGCTACCGATACACATCCCTCTTTCATAAAAAAGTGCGGTTTTTCCGGTCGACGCACTACAAGGAGCGTTCCTGCCAGCGCACTGATCAGTCCTGTGATCAAAAAGGAGGTCCATGTTTTTTCTCCATAGATCAGCCCGGTAACTGCCGGAAGTGTCATGCAGATGGCTTCCAGATTCAGTACCCAGCCGATCACATAGGTAATAATTCGATAATTCATACGTATCTCTCCTATTTTTCCAGAATATCTTCAATGTCCCGCAGGCATTTCTGACTGGTTACCACAACTACCGTATCACCCACCATCAGACAGTCATCACCACGTGGAATCAATACCTTACCGCCCCGGTTGATACAACCCACCAACAGGTTATTCTTCAACCGCAGATCTTTCAGTTCCACGCCAACTACCGAAGAATTTTCCCGGATCACGAACTCCAGAGCCTCTGCCTTGCTGTCCAGAATATGATACAGTGTCTCCACATTACTTCCGATGGAGTTCTGAGTTGCCCTCGTATATTGAAGAATCCGATCAGTCGTGATATATTTCGGATGAATCAGACTTCCGAGTTCCAGTTCGTCTGTAATATCATCAAACGCCACACGATTGACCTTTGTAACTACTTTTGCATGGGACATCCGCTCCGCAAACATACCAAGCAGAATATTTTCCTCATCCATATTAGTCAGTGCCACAAACGCTTCAGCGTTTTCCAGATTTTCTTCAAACAGCAGGTTCTTGCTTGTACCATCCCCGTTGACCACCGTTGCATCCGGCAGCAGATCTGCCAGCAGCTCACATCGCTCTTTGGACTGTTCGATGATCACAACGCGCATTTTCATCTCCAGCAACATTCTTGCAAGGAAGATAGCGATGGTTCCGCCACCCACGATCATACAGTTTCTCACCTGATTGGTCTTTAAACCAATAGACTTGAAAAATGCGGAAGCATTCTTCGGAGATGCCAGGATCGATACCAGATCACCGTTTTGCAGTACAAAATCACCGTTCGGGATGAATACCTGCTCGCCACGTTCTACACCCGCAACCAGAATATTATGTTTCCCTTTCATGTTGATCTCAACGATAGACTTACCGTCCAGACGGAATTCCGGTTTCAGACGGAACTTTAACAGTTCCACTTTTCCCTTGGCAAAAGGATCAATTTTAATGGCCGAAGGAAAGCGAAGCAGCCGTGCGATCTCTGCAGCAGTTGCCATCTCCGGGTTGATGATCATGGAAATGCCAAGACTCTCTTTCATCAGATTGATTTCCTTGTTGTAAATCGGATTTCTTACCCGGGCAACTGTATGACATTTTCCCAGATTTTTTGCCACAAGACAACACAGCAGATTCAGTTCATCCGATCCGGTCACTGCGATCACAAGATCTGCAGATGTCACACCGGCATCCGTCAGAACGTTGATGCTGGATCCGTTTCCATGAATCTGCAGGGCATCCAGATCCTCTCCTACCTCCTGTAATTTCTGAGCGGATATATCTACAATCGCCACTTCATGATTTTCCATGGTCAGTTCTTCTGCCAGGGCAGAACCTACTTTTCCACATCCGATAATTATAATCTTCATAGTTCCTCCAGATATCTGTTACGCTGCTGCTGTGATGTATCATTTTCTTACTGACAGTATTTCCGCTTTCATCAACAGCACAAAAAATGCTATAACAGGATAGAATAATAAAATAAAATCATATCCTATTATAGCATCAATACTAAAATACTCAAGACATATTCTGTCTAACAATTAACTGAAAACCATGTTGATTTTTTATGCATTTCACCTGTTTTGTCCTGTCTTATCGAGACAATCTTCAACTATTTTCCGCTACATTATCGCTTTTCATAATTTCTTTAAAAAAGCAGCTGCGGCTTCCGGTATGGCAGGCTGCACCGACCTGATCCACCCTTGCCAGGATCGTATCGTTATCACAATCCAGATACAGTGACCGGACATACTGAAAATGTCCGCTGGTAAGCCCTTTGACCCAAAGCTCGTTTCGACTGCGGCTCCAGTAAGTCATCACACCGGTCTCCAGCGTCTTTTCATAAGCTTGCCGGTTCATATAGGCAACCATCAGAACATCTTTATTTTTATCGTCCTGTACCACCACACAGACCATCCCGTCACTGTTCAGTTTTAACTCATCCCATGTAAATGCAGCTTTTAACGGTGTTTCTTTTTTTCTTCCATGCTCATCGATTCCTCTGTTTTTGTATAAATATATCCCTGGAGTTCCCTTGTGTCTGCAGCTCAGCCCTTTTACAGACTGCCCTTTGTAGACAAAACTCCCTGAATCCGCTCATCCATCTGCGTTGCCTGATCCAGTGCTTTGGCAAACGCTTTGAACATCGCTTCCATGATATGGTGATTGTTTGTTCCGTCCAGTACCTTGATGTGCAGGTTCATGCCGGCTGCATAGCTGACCGCATAGAAAAACTCTCTGGCCATCTCTGTATCCATATCTCCAAGACGTTCTGCGGTAAATTCACCGTCAAAGTTCAGATACGGGCGACCGGACAGATCGATGCCGCAAAGTACCAGTGTCTCGTCCATGGGAAGAATCATGCTTCCATAACGGCGAATCCCTGCTTTATCACCCAGTGCTTCTTTAATAGCCGTCCCCAGTACGATTCCGGTATCTTCGATCGTGTGATGGCTGTCCACATTCAGATCGCCGTCTACGGCAAGATCCAGATCAAAGAATCCATGACGTGCAAATCCATCCAGCATATGATCAAAAAATCCAATGCCGGTATTCAGGCTGGCTTTTCCGGTTCCGTCCAGATTCAGACTCATCGTGATCTTCGTCTCTTTGGTATTTCGCTGTACCAGTACATTACGGGTCATACCCTGTTCTTCCAGTCTGCGGATCTCCATACCTTATTCCTCCCCTTCAAAACGCACTGCGATCGAGTTCGCATGTGCGGTCAGTTGTTCACATTTTGCAAACTGCTCGATATCTTTGTGGATCGGTTGCAGCGCTTCTCTGGAGTAGTAGATGATACTGGATTTCTTCACAAAATCGTCGACAGACAGTGGGGAGAAGAATTTTGCGGTTCCGTTGGTCGGCAGGATGTGGTTTGGTCCTGCAAAATAATCACCCAGCGGCTCACAGCTGTATTCCCCGATAAAGATTGCGCCCGCATTCCGAATCTTTGTCATAACCTCAAACGGGTTGGCGGTAACGATCTCCAAATGTTCGGAAGCAATCTCGTTGGCGGTATCAATTGCTTCGTCCATATCCTCTGCCACCAGAATATATCCAAAATTATCCAGAGATTTCTGAATAATCGCTTTTCTTTCAAGAACCTGTACAAATCCCTCAACTTCTTCGCTGACTTTCTTTGCAAAATCTTCACTTGTCGTGATCAGGATTGCAGATGCCAGCTCGTCGTGTTCTGCCTGGGATAACAGATCAGCTGCCACATACCGTGGATTGGCTGTCTCATCCGCCAATACCAGTATCTCGCTCGGTCCCGCGATGGAATCGATGCTTACATGACCGTATACTGCTTTTTTTGCTAACGCTACATAGATATTTCCAGGTCCTACGATCTTGTCTACTTTCGGAATACTTTCTGTTCCAAAAGCAAGGGCAGCGATTGCCTGTGCACCACCTGCTTTATAGACTTCATCTGCGCCTGCTTCTTTTGCAGCGACCAGAACAGCCGGATTCACCTTTCCTTCTGCATTACATGGGGTGGTCATAATGATCTTATCTACACCTGCTACTTTTGCCGGCATAATGTTCATCAGAACAGACGACGGATATACTGCTTTTCCTCCCGGTACATAGACGCCTACCTTTTCCAGTGGTGTTACTTTCTGTCCAAGCATCGTTCCCTGTGGGGTACTCTTGAACCAGCTGTTCTGTTTCTGCAGTTCATGGTAACTCTCGATATTGACCAGCGCCTTGCGGATCACATCCAGAAGCGCCGGATCCACTGCTTTATATGCTTCTTCGAATTCTTCGTCTGTTACTTTTACATTGGAAGCATTGATATCTGCTTTATCAAACTGTTTGGTATAGGAAAACAGAGCCTCATCTCCATTTTCTTTGATATTCTGAATAATCGCCTGCACCCGGCTTTCATACTCTCCGTACTGGCTCGGACTTCTTTTTAACATATTTTCCAGAATATTTTTTGTAGTTTCTTTTGTTAATTTTACGATTCTCATCTGTCTGCCTCCTTGATGACCTTTTTTAACTTTCCTAAAAGCTCTGAGATCCGTTCGCTTTCCATTTTCATGCTTACCTGATTCACAACCACTCTTGCGGACAGCGGACATACTTCTTCAAGAATATGCAGACCATTTTCCCGCAGAGTGGAACCGGTCTCTACGATATCGCAGATGACTTCGGAAAGTCCTACAATTGGTGCCAGCTCTATGGAACCGTTTAATTTGATGATTTCCACGGTCTGGTTTTTCTTATTATAAAAATAATCTTTGGCGATATTCGGGTATTTGGTGGCTACACGGATCTGCTGATTACCATCCAGCAGTTCCCGGGCAGATTCCGGTCCGCAGATACACATTCTGCATTTTCCAAAGCCAAGATCCATCACTTCATATAATTTTCTTCCTTCTTCCAGAATCGTGTCGCGACCTACGACACCCAGATCTGCCGCTCCATATTCCACATAAGTCGGGACATCCGGTCCTTTGGCCAGGAAGAACCGAAGTTTCAGATCTTCATTGACAAAAATCAGTTTTCTTGTCTTTTTATCTTTCATCTCTTCACAGGTAATGCCTACAGCTTCCAGCATCTCCAGTGTTTTCTCTGCCAGACGGCCTTTCGTCAGTGCGATGGTTAAATATCTCATGGGTCTTTCCTCCTACTGAAAACTTTTCTGATTGGTCATCTGTACTTCATCGGTAAACAGATTGATCACCTGTATCTGATCTTCTCCCACCGGAGATACAATATCCGTAAACTGATGACCCTTTCCATATGCAATATAGTCTTCCGCTTTCAGACCTTCTTCCATCCGCATACACTGGATCTGCATACCATGTGTTCTCTGCATACCGGCAATCCGAATCGCTGCTTCACGATTTCTTTCATTATATAAGACCAGTCGTTTTCCTTCCATCACCGGCACCTGAATATTCTGACGATTCAGTGCATTCAACACCTGTTCCATTACCAGACAGAAACCGATTGCAGGGGCAGGTCTTCCAAAATGTTCCAGCAGCCTGTTGTACCGTCCACCGGTTACTAACGGCTCACCTGTGCCATAGGTAAATCCCTGGAAGATAATGCCTGTATAATACTGATATTTACTGAGCATGCCAAGGTCGAAAGAAATATATTCTTCACAGCCATAGCAGGAGGCCACCTGATACAGTTCCCGTAACCTGCGGATCGCTGCCAGTGCCTTGGGGTTGCCAGTAAGACTTTCTGCTTTTTTCAGTACTTCCGGGCCACCAAAAAGTTGTGGCAGTTCTGTCAGTGCTTCTACCTGTTCTTTGGACAGTCTCTGACTCTCCAGAAGTTCTTCCACACCAAAATAATTCTTGTTGGAGATCAGCTGGCGCAGTTCCTGAATAGTCTCTTCCGACATACCGGAGTCATCAACCAGTGCTTTGAAAAAATCCACCTGACCGATACTTATCTGGAATTCTTTCAATCCTGCTGCCTTTAAGAGTTCTACAGTCATGGCAATGATCTCACCGTCTCCGTCCACTGATGCATCGCCCAAAAGCTCCACACCCATCTGGGTGGATTCTTTCAGTCGTCCCTGGTAGCTGGAGCGGTTCACAAAGGTGTTTCCACTGTAGCAGAGACGAATCGGCATATCTTCCTGGTGATAATACATAGAAGCTGCTCTCGCGATGGAAGGTGTAAAGTCCGGACGAAGTACCAGAGTATTACCTTCCCGGTCAAAGAACTTGTAAAGTTCTCTGGATGGTGTGGTCCCCACCTGCTTTCCAAATACATCAAAGAATTCGAAGGTCGGTGTCTCTATGCTCTGATAACCGTATGCATGAAAGATTTTCTCCATTTTTCTCTGAAGATACAGTTTTTTTGCACATTCGGTTCCGTAAACATCCCGGACTCCTTCCGGGGTATGAAATAATTGTCTCATGGTTCTATCCTCTTCTTTAATCTTGTTATGTAACTTCGTAACTGTGCAGTAGCTTCACAGTTAATCTTCATTCACTTTAGTGTGCTAATGTGTTACTATGTTAATACATTATATGTGAAGACAGCACACTTGTCAATCCCTGTCCTGCAAATCTTTCTGGATTCCGTCCAGATACGGCACCAGAATCCCACCGTGGTTCGTAAGAAAATAAGAAGGATTCAGTTCTTCGTAAAGAAAACTTTTTCTTCCACCATTCTGCGCCCGTTCCCAGAACCACCACAGATCTCGAAATGTCAGATAATAGAATTCATTTCTTCCCGAAAAATAAATCAGCAGGAAAGAAATCCCCTCCTGCTGTTCAAACTCTCTCATAAACCGCACCTGATGCTCATGGATATTGGCAAGGGGAAAGACTGTTTCTTTGCACTCTTTCGCATCGAAGCATACAGGAATCCCCTGCACTGCCCCGATATAATCCACCGTACTTTTCTGTTCAAAATACGCCAGGGTGATCTGTCTGGTATCCTTGGCGATCCGAACCGGCGTGATCGGTGTCGGCACTTTCTGAATCAGTGCCAGCCCCTTTTCACGGTACTGTTCATTGCTCCGGTTGATCAGTTCTTCCAGTGTAGAGCCCCTGAGTCCTCTTGAATTCCAAGTTGCCATATTTTCCTCCCATCAGTCCTTTTCGATCACACCGATCTTGTTAAACGGGTAATAACGGAAGATCGCTTTTGCGAGAACTTTTTCTTTTTTCACATAGGTATTTGTCCAGAACCGGGAGTCCTTCGACCAGTTTCGGTTATCTCCCAGCATAAAGTAGCTGTCTTCCGGCACATAATACGGTCCATAATCGCCTTCCGGTGGTTCCGGCAGGTAAGGCTCATCTAACGGTGTTTCAGAATCGTTAATATAAACCTTTCCGTCAATAATCTGCACTTTATCTCCCGGAAGTCCGATTACTCGCTTGATATACAACTGGCTCTCATCATCCGGGAACTTAAAGATGGCAATGTCCCCTCTCTGCGGCTCGCCGAATTCATATGACAGCCTGCTTCCAAAGATCCGGTCGCCCGTCATGATTGTATCTTCCATCGATGCCGAAGGAATAACTGCATTGATCAGTACATAATTTTTCATCACCCAGACCGTTACCAGAACAAACACGATCATGATTACGTCTTCCATAAGCTCCCTTTTCAGACTCTTTTTCGGTTTCTTGTTCTCTTTCGTTTCTTCTCCGTCTATTCTCTCTTCTGTCATAATTTACCCTTCTTTCTCTCACCCTCTGTAATCCGTTCCAGTCCATCCGGAATCGGTGCGGTAAAACATTTTCCCGACAAAGCTTCCAGCGCACCGGACATTCGTGGGAATTCCACCTGCCATGCATGCAGGAACTGACGTTTCAGACCATATTCCTGTTTCAGCCTCCTATTCCAGTGGGCATTCCCGTACTTCGGATCTCCTGCCAGCGGATATCCCAGACTAGCCAGATGACAGCGGATCTGATGAGATTTTCCGGTGATCAGTTCCACCTTTAAAAGCGTTTCCTCTCCATTGCTCCAGACCGGCTCCCAGGCGGTCTCGATCGGAGAACTTTCAGGCACCTGCCCAGTGCTCACTTTTACCTGATTGGTTTTTGTATCTTTGCTCAGCCAGGCTTTCTGATGTCCCGGCCTGTCTGCTTTTCCAAGCACCAGTGCCAGATAATATTTTTTCAGCGTTCGCAGTTTCAGTGCTTCCGACAGTGCCTGCAGCCCTGCCAGACTCTTTCCGCACAGCACCAGACCACTGGTATTGCGGTCCAACCGGTTACAGGGTGCCGGATGAAAAGTCTCTAACTCCTGTTCGCTGATTGCTCCCGTCTCCAGCAGATATTGCTGAAAATACTCCACCAGCGACAGATCCGACGGTTTTGCTTTCTGTGACAGCATGCCTGCCGGTTTATTGACTATTGCCACATGGTCATCTTCATAGATCACATCCAGTTTTATGTCAGATGTTTTCCTGCCGGAAACTGCCGGTTTCATCTGTCCCCCACGGAACTTTTCAATCGTCTCCTCCGCCAGATACAGCCGGATGCGGTCTCCCTGCTTCAACATTTCCTTTCCGTCTGCTTTTTTTTCATTTAACAAAATATTCTTCTTTCGAAGCATTTTATATAAGAATCCGGATCCGGCTTCCGGAAAGTACTTTTTCAGATACTTATCCATCCGCTGGCCGGCTTCATTTTTTCCGATTTTCAGATCTCTCATGTTTTTCCCTTTTACCTTACAAAGAAATCGCCAGGATCGTATGTTTGATCAGCTGAGCTCTGGACAGATCCGGATATCGTTCATCCGGCTTAAAAGAAATATTCTGCTCCAGTTCCTGTTTGTGTGCATTCAGATAATCCATCCGTTCCAGATAGGTCTTCAGTTCTTTGAAGACTTTTACTTCTACTTTATAACCGTTCTGTTTCAGGATCCCCCGCACATGATCTTCGATAAACTGTGTGGATCCGTCCATATGGCTGGTATAACCGATCACCTTGTTTCCGCAGATTGCAAAGCTTTCCACAAATACACTTTTTTCATAGGTCGTCAGATACGTTTCATAAGTTACTTCCAGCTCACCCTCGTGTTCCCGAATCTTTTTGTATACTTTCTCATCCATCGGTTTCTGCATCCACATCATGATCATATTTACCAGGGCACGGCACGCCGGAAGGCAGCCGACCATAGCAATTACCGTAATAATATTTTTCTTGGTTCCTGTAATCAGAAACGCTGCCAGAAATGCTGCCAGAGGAATCAGAAACAGTGCAACTGTAATCAGCAGTCGTTTTTTCTTCTCATATCGAATATATCCATAATCACCTTTATTTACTTTTTTCATGCTGTATCCTTTCTGTTACCGTTTTTTATGCACGTTACGGATAGTCTTTTTCTTACCCATATGCTGTTTTTGCTGACGGCCGTTCGATTGTTGATTCTGATTCCCTCTTCCATTTTTTCCGTTATTTCCGATATGTCCTTTCTGCGTTTTCAGATTTTCTGCCTTCTGAGTCCTTCTGCCGTCATACGGACGAATCAGACACTTCGGGCCAAATCCGATAAGATCCTGTCTTCCTGCTCTGACCAGTGCTTCTTCCACCAGTTTCCGGTTCTCTGGCCTTCGATACTGAATCAGGGCTCTCTGCATATTTTTCTCGTGGGGATTGACCGGTACATACACTTTTTCCATCGTCCGCGGATCCAGTCCCGTATAATACATACAGGTAGATATTGTCGACGGTGTCGGATAAAAATCCTGTACCTGTTCCGGCATAAATCCCATATCCCGGATATATTCTGCCAGTTCCACTGCCTCTTTCAGTCCACATCCCGGATGAGAAGACATAAAATAAGGCACTGCATACTGTTCTTTGCCACTTTTTTTACAGCAGGCATAATATTGTTTTAAAAATTCCAGATAAACCTTATGGGACGGTTTTCCCATCTTTTCCAGAACTTTATCGGCCACATGCTCTGGAGCTACCCTCAACTGTCCGCTCACATGGTAATCTGTCAGTTCCTGTAAAAAATGGCTCTTCGTATCTTCCAGTACATAATCAAAGCGGATGCCCGAACGAATAAATACTTTCTTTACTTTCGGAATCTTACGGAGTTTTCGAAGCAGCGCAAGATAATCCGAATGATCCGCGATCAGATTTTTGCAGGGTGTCGGGAACAGGCACTGCCGGTTGGTACATGCACCCTTTGTCAGCTGCTTTTTACAGGCCGGCTGTCGAAAATCTGCCGTAGGACCACCCACATCATGAATGTATCCTTTAAAATCAGGATCTTTCGTCATCTCAACAGCTTCTTCTAACAATGATTCGTGGCTGCGGACCTGTACGATCCGTCCCTGATGAAAGGTCAGCGCACAGAAATTACAGCCGCCAAAACATCCGCGATTACTGGTAAGACTGAATCTGATCTCCTCAATCGCCGGAATGCCACCTTTCTTCTCATACATCGGATGATAGGTCCGCATAAACGGAAGATGATACACATCATCCATCTCCTGCTCTGTCAGTGGATATGCCGGTGGATTCTGCACCACATAGCCCTGATTGCCATAGTCCTCTATCAGAACCTTCGCCTGATATGGATCCGTATTCTGATGCTGGATCCCGAAGCTTCTTGCATACTGTTCTTTCTTCTCTTTTATCTCTTCGAAAGAAGGAAGATACAGCGGTTCCGGTATATGTTCCACACTTTTACAGCGGTATACCGTTCCCCGGATAAAGGTAATATCTTTTACATCCAGCCCGGAAGCCAGCGCATCTGCAATCTCAACGATGGAATGTTCTCCCATTCCATATGAGATCATATCTGCCCCGGAATCAAGAAGTACACTTCGTTTCACCTGATCGGACCAGTAATCGTAATGTCCCATTCTCCGAAGACTTGCCTCGATACCTCCCAGGATGATTGGTGTTTTTTTATACGTTCTTCGAATCAGATTTCCATAGACGATTACCGCCCGGTCCGGTCGATGTCCCATCTCTCCACCGGGAGAATAGGCATCTTTCTGCCTGTGTTTTTTAGACACTGTATAATGATTAACCATAGAATCCATATTTCCGGCAGATACCAGAAAGCCCAGCCGCGGTTCACCAAACACCTGGATACTTTCCGGATCTTTCCAGTCCGGCTGAGCTATCATTCCCACCGAATAGCCCCTGCTTTCCAGGAGACGGCAGATGATCGCCGCCCCGAAAGAAGAATGATCCACATACGCATCTCCACATACATAAACAAAATCCGGCTGTTCTATTCCTCTCTCCCGGCACTCTTCCATTGTCACCGGCAAAAACTCTCCGCTCATGGCTGCATCCTTTCTCTTGGTATCTCATCATAACTTTCTATGTAGTAATCTGCAAGCTCTTTTTTTTCTTCTCTCTGGCTGGCACTGAACGTATCTTCCACCGCACAGACTCGCATACCGGCATTTTTTCCTGCCAGAATTCCCATAGGAACATCCTCAAAAACCAGACATTCCTCCGGTTTTACCCCCAGTGTCTTTGCCACCAGAAGATAAATATCCGGGGCAGGTTTTCCTTTCGGAACTTCACAGCAGGTATGTACGGATTCCAGGTATTCCTGGATTCCCTGTGCCTTTAAAACCGTCTCTACCAGTTCAATCCCGTTAGAGCTTGCAATCCCCGTCCGGATTCCCTGCTGTCTTAGCCATACCAGAAACTCTCTCGCTCCGGGCTTCAGCGGCACCTTGTTGGTATATTTATCCCTTGCCATATCCATCCAGGTACTCTTAATTTCTTCCAGACTCTCCGGGATAGAAAACCGTTCTTTAAAGTACACAGCTGTCTCCGAGAGGCTCATACCCTCGATGTCTTTTTGCAGTTCGGGCGGCAGTTCATATCCGTACCGTCCCAGATATTCGATATCGATGTCTTCCCACATCCACATGGAATCCACCAGAGTACCATCCAGATCAAACAACACTGCTTTGATATTTTCTAACATATATATTTATCCTTTATCTTTCTGTATCTGTTCCTAGAGCGTGTCTGAAAATCATTTCTGCAATCTGCAAGCCCCACTTTGCGGTATATTTTACCCTTATTCAATTGCCGTAGCCCGCTCGCCGCCCTCATTCGGATAAAGTCTCCCACAAACTGGGACTCGCAGCTTACGAAAAGCTTTTTCAGACACGCTCTAGAGCTTTCCGCTCCTCTTCACACAACTCCCGGTAATTGCCTTTCGGCAGATCATCACCGAGCACAAGTGGACCCATAGTCATCCGTTTCAGATAGATCACCTGTTTGTCCCTTGCCTGAAACATCCGTTTCACCTGATGGAAACGCCCTTCCTGTATCGTCAACAAAATCTCGGAAATATCCGCACTCTTTAAGATCTCAAGTTTTGCCGGAGCTGTCTTTGTCTCATCCCCGATATCTACTCCCTGCAAAAAAGCTCTCTGATCCTCTTCGTCTACCTTTCCGCCGATTCTTGCATAATAGGTCTTGTCCACATGTTTCTTCGGGGATAACAGCCGGTGGGCAAGTTCACCGTCATTCGTTAACAGCAGCAGTCCCTCTGTATCTTTATCCAGTCGTCCCACCGGAAACAGCTCCCTGCGAATATTCTCAGGCAACAGTTCCAGTACTGTTTTATCCCGGTTGTCTGTGGTTGCCGACACATAACCAGCCGGTTTATGAAGCAGATAATAACGATATTTTTCATAACGGATTTCTTTTCCTGCCACGCATACACGATCCTGAGCAGTAGTGATCTTCTGTTCCGGTTTTTTTATCTTTTCTCCGTTGATCTCCACCTGCCCTTTGCGGATCAGCTGCTTCACCTGACTTCGGGTCCCACAGCCCATATCTGCCAGATATTTATCCAAACGAATGATTTCGCTCATCTCCATCTCCTTATCACTGCCAGCGCCAGCCTGCATAATATTTATTCTTTAAACTTCCGCCGGCAAGTTTTCCCCAGCCAAGCGGATATTCATCTACACAGACTAACTGCCAGCCCTTTCTCTTTTTCAGATCCAGATCCGATACATCCAGAGTTTCCCCTTTCAGATAACGGATCACCCGTGGATCGTCCCGGTTCAGATGAATCCGGTTCTCTCCCTCTCCGTCAAGCACCATCGCCAGTGCCTGAGACGGCTCAAACCGTTTTTTCTTACACTCACCAAGATACAGCCCCGTACGAAGATATCGCAGATTTTCCGGCATACCATCCTTTTTCCCAAGGGCATACAGACGTTCGTCCCGCAGATAATACTGCCATTCCCTCTTATACATGCCCCAGTTCTCCAGGAATTCTTTTGCTTCTGTGGGGATCACTGAGTTTTTTCCTGTGGCTTTTTTTCGGTTCCGCGGCTCACCCTGTTTTTCCAGCAACGCCAGAAAATGACCTTCCCCGTTCATACGATGCGGAAAGATCCTCACACAGGCTTCCAGACCTCTGCGGCCTTTTTCAAATCCCTCATATGGTGCACAGGGGATCAGTTTCATATCCGGCCGCCGTTCCAGAAGATACTGGATCGTTCCCTCATTTTCCAACTCACTGAACGTACAGGTGGAATAGAGAAGTTTTCCTCCCGGCCGCAGCATATCTGCCGCATCCAGAATAATCTCTCTCTGAAGCTTACTATAATATTCCGGTCCCTGCTGTTCCCAGTCTGCCATCATCCGCGGCTCCTTGCGGAACATTCCTTCCCCGGAACACGGTGCGTCTACCAGAATCTTATCAAAAAACTCCGGCAGTATCTTCGCCAGTTTCTCCGATGTTTCACTGGTTACATAAATATTGGGAATTCCCATCAGTTCCAGATTCTTCAACAGCGCTTTTGCCCTGCTGTTACTGATATCATTAGCAAGAAGCAATCCTTCCCCGTTCAGTTTTGCACCAAGCTCGGTTGCTTTTCCTCCCGGTGCCGCGCACAGATCCAGCACATAATCACCCGGTTCCGGCGACAGACGGTTGGCAGGTGTCATTGCACTCGGTTCCTGCAGATAATACAATCCCGCATAATAATACGGATCTTTCGCCGGTGTACCGGTCCCGTACGTATATCCGTTGTCGATCCAGGGTATTTTTTTCAACAAGAAAGGTGTACGGGTCAGGAACTCCTCTCCCGTCACCTTTCTTCGATTCAGACGCAGACCGTTTTCCGGCTGTCTGTCATAGCTTTCTTTAAATGCTTGATATTCATCCCCCAGAAGGATTTCCATCTCCTTCTGGAATTTCTCAGGTAAGTGCATCTGTATTCTTCCTTTTTCTCATAGTAAATGTCATAAAACAATTTCTCTGTTCTACAGGTTCTGATCCCATCCCTCGCTCGTCACCGCCTGGGCACAATACCCTTCCGCAATAATATCAAGTTGTTGATGAAACCGCTTGAGCTGCTGCAGATCGTTGGATGCATAGATCCGGTAAAACTCATCCTGTATCTTCTCCACCTCTCTGCGATTGGACTTCTGATACAAATTCTCAATATTCTGTAAAATATCCATCACCAGATTACGCTGCATCAGAGAAGAATTCTGTGCATTCATAATTTCATTTCGCACCGAAGACATCTCACCGTCCAGTGCAATGATCGCCTGTGCCGCATTGGCAAGCCGTTCTTTGACATATGGTGGAATATTCGTCTTATATTTATACTGCAGAGAATGCTCGATGGTTGCCCAGAAATTCATTGCCATCGTTCGTATCTGAATCTCTGCCTGGATCTTTTTCGGACCATTTAATGTCTCTACATGATAATAAATAACCAGATGATAGCTTCGGTAACCACTCTCTTTCTGATGTGCAATATAATCCTTGATACATTTGATTTCCATATCGGAACGCCCGGCGATCAGATCCGACACTCTTTGAATATCTTCCACAAACTGACAGATGATCCTGATGCCTGCAATATCTTCTACCTGTTCTTCCATTTCCTCAAACGGAATGTTCTTTCGTTTCATTTTTTCCAGAATACTGGTAATGCTTTTTACACGTCCTGTGACCTGTTCGATGGGAGAATACAATCCCCGTTCCCTGTGTTCCAGGCTCAGATGTTGGAACTTTTCTACCAGTTCTGTAACAGCCTGCTCGTAGGGACTGAGTATTTCACGCCATAATTGTATTTCCATGTTAACCTCTCCTTATTCTGTCGTCATAATCTAGTCTCTTTCGTACATTATAACATACTTTGCCAGTCAGGAAAACACTTCGCTGGTCAGTAACTTTCCTCATCCTATATATCCTATGCTTTTCCCTGCCTTTTCAGAACTGCAATTTTAATGTTTTCCAGAGAAAAAGGCTGCCGCGCCGCGACAGCCCTCTTTTTCACTTTTTTTGTATTTTCATTTATCTGATCGTATTCATTTTCTCCAGAGTGTGTACCAAATACTTCCACATTTTTTCCGTTGACGGAATGGACAGTTTTTCTTCCGTTGTATGAATATCAATCATGGTCGGTCCGAAAGATACACAGTCCAGACCTGGGATTTTGTCATAAAACAGACCACATTCCAGGCCTGCATGAATCGCTTTCACTACCGGTTTCTCACCAAAAAGTTCTTCATATACATCTGCCATCAGATCTCTCATCCTGGAATCTTTCCTGTACTCCCATGCCGGATAATCACCCTGTTCTTCATAAGATCCTCCCAGGAATTCTGTCAGATACTGTAATTTTGCAGACAGATGCTCTTTTGCGCTTCCCACAGAACTTCTCACACTGCTGGTGGAATATAACGCATCTTTTCCCAGTTTCAGGATGCCAAGATTACTGGAGGTTTCTACCAGTCCTTCGATTTCTCCGCTCATCTTCTCAATGCCAAACGGTACATGTACAAGATAAAATACAACTTTTTCTTTACTGACCATAGAAAGTGCCTGCACAGTTTCTTCTTTTCCCGTTGTTACGGAAATAGTGATTCCTTCATCACTTCCTGCATACTCAGTGCGAAGATCTTTCTGCAGTTTTTCAGCTGTGATTTTCGCTTCCGCCAGGTCTTCCTCACCAAGAACCAGTGTTGCCTTACAACTTCTTGTAATTGCATTATCTTTCGTTCCGCCGGACAGATCTTTGATGCTGTATGCAGTCTTCTGTCCCAGTTCATACAGGAAAAGACCCATCAGTTTATTGGCATTTGCACGATTTTTATCGATTTCTGCTCCGGAATGTCCACCGTTAAGACCATCGATCAAAACTTCTGTTACTACTCCTTCCATTTCCTGATATTCTACAGGGATCCGGCTGGTTCCACTTAATCCTCCGGCACAGCTGATCCACAGATATCCTTCTTCCTCAGAATCCATGTTGATCATATGTGTTCCTTTCAGTACGGAAGTATCCAGTGCCTTTGCTCCCAGAAGTCCGATTTCTTCGTCTGTGGTAATCACACACTCAAGTGCCGGATGTTTTAATGTATCATCATCCAGAATTGCCAGCATATAGGCAACAGCGATTCCGTCATCACCGCCAAGGGTTGTTCCCTCTGCTGTCAGATAGTCTCCTTCCACTTTCAGTTTCAGACCATCTTTTGTAAAATCATGATCTGAATCCGGTGTCTTTTCTGCAACCATATCACAATGTCCCTGTAAAATAGTAATCGGAGCATCTTCATAACCGGCAGATGCCTCTTTATAGATCACTACATTGTACGCCTCATCCTGATAATATTTCAGATTTCTTTCTTTCGCAAAGGAAACAAGATAATCACTGATTTCTTTCATGTTGGTGGAGCCATGTGGAATCTCACACAGTTTTTCAAAAAAATAAAATACTTTTTCCGGTTTTAATCCTTCTAATACTGTCATTTGCTATAACCTCCTGTAATCTGACGTACTCCGTTCACATCGTCAGTTTTTGAGCCGCATACCTTACCCTCCGGCCACAATACATTTATTTTAGAATAAATACATTCAAAAATCAAGGCATATATATAACCAGCCCCATTGAGAGTCACTGTTCGCTCTGTTCCCGGTAACACGCTTTACCCAATGAGCCGTCACTGTAATATCCACTGTAAGGAGATGTCCATGCGTTCTGTAATTCTGTATACCCTTCTCTTTTTCGTTTTTATTTATCTGCTGTGTTTTCCCCAGGAAGCTTTTCAGTCCTCTGCCTCCGGAGTAACACTCTGGTTTTTTCATGTGCTTCCTTCTCTGCTTCCCTTTATGATTTTCTCGGACTTTTTCATTCATACCGGTCTGGTCTCTGTATTGCTTCGAAAGATCAAAACTGTCTTCCGCTTTTTATTCGGGCTTTCTATGTACGGCTCCTATGCACTCCTGCTTGGCCTTATCTGTGGGTATCCTATGGGCGCAAAACTGACTGCTGATCTGTTCCGTGAGGGAAAAATCACCAAAAGTGAAGCGCAGTATCTGCTGACATTCTGTAACAATCCGGGACCTGTGTTTATCAGCTCCTATATTCTCACAGACACCCTCCATCTTTCTCACGCCTCCGGATATACCTTTTTCATTTTGTATCTTTCTTTATATCTTACTTCGCTGATTTTCCGTCTGATCCTCCGGCCGGACTGTCGTGATGTTACTGTCCCCTCGGATTCTCCGTCGGCACAGACACTCCGCCATTCTCTCAGCCATATGGTCGATGCTTCCATCATGCACGCATTTGAATCTGTCACCAAACTGGGAGGCTATATCATCCTGTTTTCTATTCTGGCATCTCTGGTGGTGCATCTCACTGCTCCCGTGCCTGTACTATCGTTATTTCTCACCGGATTCACGGAAATGACTACCGGAATCGCCCTTGTTGGTGCTTCTTCTATGCACTTGCCCCTCCGTTACCTTCTTTCCCTGACTTTTGCCTCTTTTGGTGGATTGTCCTGTATAGCACAAACAAGGGGAATGCTCTGCGGCACTCCCCTCTCGATTCGTACTTATATTGCAGGAAAAACAGTTCATGGAATCTGTACCCTGCTGGTTGGCTGGCTCTTACTCTTCGTCCAGACCTTCCAGTGAAGCATCTGCTTCTGCAGTTTCTTCTGTTTCTGTTGTCTCCGCACCGGATACCTGTGGTGCCAGTTCGGATCTGTTCTGTCTTACTACATCATAGCAGCTCTGAATGGATGTAAGATAATTTTTGTACTTTTCTCCTGATTCATTGATTGCAGTAGCAAGAATCTGTTCCATGTTTGCCATCATATCATCGGTATATGAAATAGCACTCAGACGAATATTATTTGCATCCATTGTTGCTTCATCCAGAATCTGCTGTGCCTGTTTGTTTGCATTGGCAATAGTCTCATTTGCCTGTGCATATGCCTGCTGCATTACTTCATGCTGGCTGACCATCTCTTTGGTCTTAGCCTGTGCTTCTGCGATCAGGCTGTCTGCTTTTGCCTGTGCATCAGCCAGTATCGCATCTTTATTGCTGATGATCTTCTGATATCTTTTGATCTCATCTGGTGTTTTCAGACGAAGTTCTCTTAACAGTTCTTCCAGTTCTTCTTTATTGACAACAATCTTTGTTGTAGATAATGGCTGATATTTACAGCTTTCTACAAATTCTTCGATTTCTTCAATAATCTGTTCAATTCTGCTGCTCATCTTTCTTCTCTCCTTATCGATAAGTTCCTGCTTTACTATTTTTTTAATTTTTTATGTACCTCATCCATCACAAATCCAGGTACAAATTTGGAAATATCACCGCCGAACGCTGCCACTTCCTTTACTGTTGTTGAACTGAGATAAGCATACTCCAGACTGGTTGTCAGAAACATTGTATCCACATCCGGTGCCAGCACGCGGTTGGTCTGCGCCATCTGCAGTTCATATTCAAAATCTGTGATTGCCCGAAGGCCACGGATAATCACTTTCGCTTTACACTGTCTGGCAAAATCCACAGACAGTCCACTAAATGCGACGATCTCCACATTTGTCAGATCTTTGGTCGCCTCGTTTAATATTCTAACACGTTCTTCCACAGAAAACAACGGACTTTTTGTAGAATTGTGTAAAACGCCCACAATCACTTTATCAAAAAGCTCTGCGCCCCGTGATATTACATCTAAATGTCCATTTGTAACCGGATCAAACGAACCGGGATAAACAGCAGTTGTCATAATTCTCCTCTTTTTTTCAGAAATACGTGCTGATTTGTCTTGTATTTCTTCACTTTTATGATTTCATAACCAAGTTCTTCCGCCCGCTCCCAGGTAACATCCAGTGACTCCTCGATGATGATCTGTGTATCTTCATCAACCAGAGTAGTTCCCTGTAACGCTTCCAGAACCTGAAATTCCAGCCCTTTTCCATATGGCGGATCCATAAAGATCCAGGAAAAGGCATCCTCTCCATCCAGCTTGTTCACCGCAGACACCGCATCCGTCACCAACAGAGTGGCATCCTCTTTCAATCTGGTAAATGCCAGATTCTCCCGGATACACTCTGCTGCTTTCCTCTGTTGCTCCACAAACACACACCAGGAGGCACCGCGGCTTAACGCCTCGATACCAATGCCACCGCTTCCCGCAAACAAATCCAGAAATCTGCTGTCTGCTATGGATGGCTGAATCATATTAAATAATGTCTCTTTAATTCGATCGGTAGTCGGTCTGGTGTCCATACCCTCTATGGTTTTAAGACGCAGACTACGTGCTTTTCCCGCAATTACTCTCATATCGTTTTATTTTCTTTCTTACATCTTCTTATCTTGTAACTGTTCAGCGCCCTCGCGGGATACTGCCTGCCGAATCGTTACCTTATATCTGGTTTCTCCAGTCAAGGTCGCCTCTGTCAAGTCCCAGAATCAGTGACTCTGCCGTTGCAATATTGGTTGCTACCGGGATATTGTACTGATCACAACAGCTTGCAATCTGGTACACGTTCGGTTCCTTCGGACTTGTCATGTTCGGATTGTGAAATAAAATCACCAGATCCATGGCGTTTCTCTCGATCATCGCCATAAACTGCTTATCTCCGCCCACAGACCCTGCCAGGAACTTATGCACTCTCAGATTAGTAACTTCCTCAATTCGCCGGCCGGTAGTGCCCGTTGCGTATATTTCATGTTTCCCCAAAATCCCTTTATACGCAATACAAAAATCTTCAATCAATGTTTTTTTGCTGTTATGCGCAATAATGCCAATGTTCATGCTCTAACCCGCCCTCTCATCCAAATTTAGTTTTATTATATCAAATCACCTGGTTATCTGCAATTGTTTTTGTAAGTTTGTACCAAAAAATCTAAGGTTATCCAGTATTTGCAAAAACTTCTAGTGTTATTTTTTTCTCCTGTCACATACTAACAGCGTAACAACAAGTTACACACACGTAACTGTTTCATACTATCACAGTTACCAAAAAACAAGTCAAGGAGGAAACCAATCATGTCCAAAACTTCTACTAACACAGCAGCAGTACCGGAAGCAAAAGGTGCGTTAGACCGTTTCAAATTTGAAGTAGCAAACGAACTGGGTGTACCCCTTTCTGACGGGTATAACGGAAACCTGACCTCAAAGCAGAACGGATCTGTCGGTGGCTATATGGTCAAGAAAATGATCGAAGCTCAGGAAAAACAGATGAGCCAGGGATCCGGTTATACAGGCGGAAGCATGCAGTAATCGATTGCTGACTTCCTGAACGCACAAAATCTCCCGGGAAAATGCTCTCCCCGGGAGATTTTTCGTTGCATTGTTTTTCAGTCTCTATTATAAGCCAAAACTTCCAGTCTCTTCATTGTTGATCACATAATAAGCTGCATTCTCTTCCGGTTTTACATATACTTTGATGTCCTTTAAGTCTGCTGCTTTTTTACCCATCTCTTTCCAGATCTCTTTTACTTTTGCGGTCAGATCTGCGGATGAGAATTCTTTTCCCGCATACTGCAGATATACTTCTTCTGTCACTACAGCCGCTTTCTTTGTTGTCGTTCTCTTTGCCGGTGTTTTTCTTGCGGTTGTCTTCTTCGCAGGTGCTTTCTTTGCAGTTTCAGTTGTCTTTGTTTCTGCTGCTTTCGCGGTAGTTTTAGCTGCTTTTGCTTCTTCAGCTTTCACTTCGACTTTTGCTGTCTCCGCTTTCACTGTTTTTGTCTCTTCAGCTTTTACTTCCTTTGTTTCAACTGCCGGCTTTGCTGCTTTCGTAACTGTTTTCTTAACTGCCATATTCATAATCCTCCTCAAAATCACACTCAAGTTAACGTTACCGTTTCCTTCGTTACCGGCCATCTGCTTCACAGAATATCTTCTGTAAGTAATAGCCAACTACAGCAGTTAGTTTACCCCATCTTTCCACATTTTGCAAGTTTTTCTTCAAAAACACAACTTACAGGCCCGGATCTTCTATCTGTCTTCCGGCATATTCTTCCAGTTTTTCTTTCAACAGACGATGCTGTGGAAGTTCCAGTGTACCATCCAGTGACAGGATATATCCGGCTGCATCACTGGCTTTTTTCAGGATCGATGCATCCCGGAAGATATCAGCGATCTCAAAGTTCAGATCTCCGCTCTGACGTACACCAAACAGATCACCCGGCCCCCGCAGTTTCAGATCTTCCTGCGCAATATAGAAACCATCATTTGACTTATTCAGGATCTGCAGCCTCTTTGATTTTTCCGCCTGATTTTTGCCATGAATAAAAATACAATACGACTGCCACTGTCCACGCCCTACACGGCCGCGCAGCTGATGCAGCTGGGCAAGACCAAACCGTTCGGCATTTTCTACCATCATCACCGTGGCATTGGGCACATTGACACCAACTTCCACAACGGTCGTGGAAACCAGCACCTGGATCCTGTTCTCACTGAACGCTTCCATGATCTCATTTTTTTCTTTCGGTTTCATCTTTCCGTGAAGAATCCCAACAGTAACAGAAGATGAAAGTTCATGGCGTAGCCGTTCGGCATAATCGATGACGTTTTCTCCGTCCATTCCCTCACTCTCTTCCACCATCGGACAGATCACATAAACCTGATGACCTTCCTGCACCTGTTTTTCGATAAAGCGGTAAGCCTTGTTCCGGTAATTCGTGTCCACAACACAATTTTTTATTGGCAGTCTCTGCGCAGGCAGTTCATCGATGATTGAGATATCCAGATCTCCATAAAGAATAATGCCGAGAGTTCGTGGAATCGGAGTAGCACTCATAACCAGAATATTCGGTTTTTGTCCTTTGGATGAAAATTCTTCTCTCTGACGCACACCAAATCGATGCTGTTCATCCGTGATAACCAGACCCAGACTTTCATATGTGACCTTTTCCTGAATCAACGCATGTGTTCCTATAATCATCCTTGTCGCTCCGGATGCGATTGCTTCATAGATCTGACGTTTTTCTTTTGCTGTATTGGATCCTTTCAGAAGCACCGGCCGATATTGTTCCAGCAGCTCATTTTCTTCCAGAAGCTTTGTCAGAGCTTCATAATGCTGTCTGGCGAGCACTTCTGTGGGGACCATGATGGCGCTCTGATAGCCGTTTTCTGCTGTCATGATCATCGCAAGGAATGCCACGATAGTCTTACCGCTGCCCACGTCTCCCTGTACCAGACGGGTCATCAGTTTTTCCCCCCGCAGATCCTGTTCAATCTCATACCAGACATTCTTCTGTGCCCCGGTCAGCTGATATGGCAGATTTTCCATCACTTCCTCCGTCTTCCAGACTTCTTTCATCCGGTAATGGTTTTTATCCGCTGCGTTCTGTTCCTTTAGCTGTTTCAGACCCATAATAAAAAGTAAAAACTCATCAAATGCCAGTCGTTTTCTCGCTTCCAGATACTGTTCCTGACCGGATGGAAAATGAATCTGTACCGCCGCAAAATTATATTCTGCCAGTTCATACTCCAGACGAATCTCCTCCGGCAGATAATCCTGTGACAGATCCAGCTGTTCCAGAGCAGCCCTTACCATTTTTGTTACCATATTGTTGCTGAGACCTGCGGTAAGTGCATATTTGGGCTGCATACTGTTCAGTTTTTCTTCATACGCCGCCGGTGTGCAGACCTCAGGTTGTTCCATCACAGACAGTTTTCCCTTTTTACTGATTTTTCCGCGAAAAACAAAAGTCATGCCCCGCCGCAGCTGATTACGAAGATAGGGCTGATTAAACCAGGTTACCCTGCATCGCCCGGTTGCATCGGCAATGGTTCCGGAGATTACAGTCAGATTCCGCACTTTTTTCATATCCAGCGATGATGTCAGTGTTGCTAGCACTGCACCAGTCTCCTGATCATTCAGACTCTCTACGGTCACCGGTTCCCGGTAAATATCATAATCTCTTGGATAATACCGGAGAAGTTGCCCCACCGTAGAAATCCCCACTTTCTGAAATAATTTCTCTGTCTTTTCTCCCACACCTTTCAGTGTTCGGATAGATTCCTTTTCTTTCATCCTTCCTTCTCACCTCTCCGCAGATCCAATATTCCTGTTTTCTTCCCGATCAGATTTTTCTTTTCTTTCTCTGCTGACAGAAAAAGATGCTGAACTCTTAATACTGTCCAGCATCTTTTTCTATTTTCACCCTGTCTCACCGTCAGAACTTTGAACAGACATCCTTTTCAAACGTTCCATAAAACCGGACAGTTTTTATTCTACAGAAATAATACAGTAGTAGATTGGCTGACCTCCGCAATTTACTTCCACATCACAGTAATCATACTGTTCTTCCAGTTCTCCTGCCAGTTTCTCTGCCTCTTCTTCTGTAAAACCTTCTCCGTAATAGATGCTGATCAGTTCTGTCTCATCATCCACCATCTGTTCTACAGTTTCTTTTGCTACTGCTGCCACTTCTTTTCCGACAGCCAGCATACCATGATCTCCGATACCCATGATATCACCTTCATGGATCTCTTTATCATCAATATGAGTATCTCTTACCGCATATGTGATCTGACCGGTCTTTACGCGGGTAATTTCTTCTGTCATATCTTTTTCATTGTCTTCCACAGATTTTTCCGGTACATAATTGATCACTGCTGTAATACCCTGTGGTACAGTCTTGGTAGGAATAACAATGATATCTTTGTCTTTCGTCAGTGCTTTTGCCTGATTTGCTGCCAGAATAATATTTTTATTATTTGGCAGGATAAAGATATGCTCTGCATTCACTTTACTGATCGCATTCAGCATGTCTTCCGTACTCGGATTCATCGTCTGTCCACCCTCGATCAGGTAATCCACACCAAGATCACGGAAAATCTGTCCGAAACCTTCGCCAATGGACACAGAAATAAATCCTACTTCTTTCTTCGGTGCTTTTGCTGCCTCTTCTGCCTGCTGTGCAGCAATTTTTTCCGCATCTTTAATCAGTTTTTCCTGATGTTCTTCACGCATGTTATCGATCTTGATTCTGGACAGAGAACCATAGGTAAGAGCACGCTGGATCGCCAGTCCCGGATCATTGGTATGTACGTGAATCTTAACCACTTCATCGTCAGCCACGCACACGATAGAATCACCCAGAGAGCTGAGATATGCCTTAAAGTCCACCTCATCTTCTGCACTAAATTCTTTATTTAATACAATGATAAATTCCGTACAGTATCCAAACTTGATATCTGCTTCTGCCTGCGGAGTAATTTTTACAACTTTTGCGCTTTCTCCTCCGTCAAAAGTCAGATCCACTTCTTTTCCCATAAACGCGTCAAAGGCACCTTCCAGGACAACCATCAGACCCTGTCCGCCGGAATCCACAACACCTGCTTCTTTCAGTACCGGCAGCATATCCGGAGTTTTCGCAAGAACTCTGCGTCCTTCTTCCAGTACATCTTCCAGGAATGTCTGCAGATCTTCCGCATCCTCAGCCAGTTCCAGTGCCTTGTCTGCAACACCTCTTGCTACAGTAAGGATTGTTCCTTCTTTGGGTTTCATAACTGCCTTGTATGCAGTCTCCACGCCTTTATCTACGGCACGTGCCAGTGCTACAGCATCCAGTTCCTCCAGATCACGGATTCCTTTGGTAAATCCACGAAGAAGCTGAGAAAGAATAACACCGGAGTTTCCTCTTGCACCACGTAAAGATCCTGAGGAAATAGCCTTTGCCAGGGATGTCATCTGTACATCTTCCAGATTATTGACTTCCTTTACCGCTGACATGATCGTCAGAGTCATGTTGGTTCCAGTATCACCATCCGGTACCGGAAACACGTTTAACTCATTGATCCACTCTTTTTTCACTTCCAGATTCTTAGCTCCTGCCAGAAACATCCTGGCAAGCAGTTTGGCATCTATTGTATTCATCGCTTTCTAAAGCTCCTCCTTCATTAATCAATTACGCGAACGCCTTCTACCAGAATATTGATGTTTTCCACTTCAATACCGGTAAACGCTTCCACTTTATATTTTACATTGGCAATCAGGTTGTCAGAAACCGCACGGATACTTACTCCGTAAGCTACAATGACATGGAAATCCAGGGAAATCTTATTTTCATTTAATGTAACATTGATTCCATGTTTCAGACTGTCTTTCTTCAAGAGTTTTACCAGACCGTCTTTCATATTTACTGCAGCCATACCTACAATACCAAAACACTCCACAGCCACACTGCCTGCATAAGTGGCGATCACATCTGTGTTGATGGTAATTTCTCCCATTCCCGTGTTCATACGCCCTTTCATAGGTCAACCTCCATTCCCGGTTATTGTTCTGTCCGTCTTCTTCATTCCCCGGTTCCTCCCGGTATTGCTGTGCTGACGTATTTTATTTGTTTACAATAACCTGCTCTTTTCTCATTTTATAGCGCTGCTGTTCACTCCGTTCTCAACAACTTTATAACTCATTTTGGGGTGGAAATTCCCTCGCTGATGAATTATACTGTATGTATTATAACCTGTTTTTGTAGAAAAAGAAATATAATTTTTGAAAAATTTATATTTTTGCTTGCAAAATGATAATTCTTCTGTTAGAATATCTAGTGTTGCGAATCTATGATTACGAACGATTACGATAAATAGTGTTAAGGAGGTGCAGTCATGGCAAAGTGTGCGATCTGTGAAAAAGGTGCTCATTTCGGAAACAACGTGAGCCATTCCCATAGAAGATCTAGCAAAATGTGGAAATCCAATGTAAAATCTGTAAAGGTTAAGGTAGACGGTGGAGCTAAGAAAATGTACGTTTGTACTTCTTGCCTGAGATCCGGCAAAGTTGAAAGAGCATAATATTTGCATCCCTTAACTTGAGAAAAAGACCTGGAGGCTGACGCTTTCAGGTCTTTTTTGTCTGTACACAAAAAGTATACACAAAAGAAGCGTTTTCCATGCGGCCGCACGGAAAACGCTTCTGTCTATTCAAACATGTTAGTATAGTAAGATCTCTTTTGATGATCTTATCATACCATACACTTCTGACGAATCTTTCTTCTTTTTTCTTAACTTTTCCTTAAAATCTCTCAGGCAGCTCCGTCCGTCTCTGTCATTGCCTGGTCATCCTGTGAATCAGCGGCCATGTCTGCTGCGGATCCCTGTTCTCCTGCCTGTATACGATTATAGACAGTTTTTGCATCCTCGATATGGTATGGCTCGGTGGAAGGTCCTCCCGGGGCTCCTGCAGTCACCAGGATGTATTCTACATCATCTACTTTGGCAAGACTTGCCAGACACTGTCCTGCTTCGCCGGTATATCCGGTCTTACCGCCTTCGATCTCTCCGCCATTTACCTCCGGAGAATCCATCTTCTTGAACATCGTACTCAGAAAATGCAGACCTTCCGGTGCGGATGCTGTAGCACTTGTCGTATATTCTGAGGTGCAGTAGATCTGTCGGAATGTATCATTCTGCAGTGCGTAGCTTAACAGCTTGGTCAGATCACGCACTGTTGTATAATGATTTTCATCATGCAGTCCGGTACAGGTTACAAAATGCGTACTGTCCATGCCAAGTTCTGCCGCTTTTTCATTCATCTTTGCCACAAAGTTTTCCTCAGAGCCAAACAGATGCTGAGCCAGCCCCACACAGCACTCCGCGCCGGAAGGAAGCATCACACCATAAAGGATATCGATTGCCTTTACCTCATCTCCAGCTCCGAAGCCTGCCAGAGAAGCTCCTTCGGTATACAACCGGTCATAAGTATCCCTGTCGATCGTGATCGTCTCATTCTGATCCGACAGATTTTCCAGACCGACAACTGCTGTCATGATCTTCGTCATGGATGCCGGATAAATCTTTGCATCTGCATCTTTTTCTGCCACCACTTTGCCGTCAGAAAGTCTTACCAGAATCCCGGACCGACTGTTGATATCGCTGATGTCGACCGATGGTACCGGCTCTGGCGTCGGTGTCGGTTCGGTCGTCGGCGCCTCAGTGGCCTCCGCAGACGGTACGGCTTCAACCTCATCTCCCTCTGCTTTTGATGTTCCGCATCCTTTAGAACCGAGCAGAAGCAGGATCACAGTAAACACAACCGCCACAAGCAGTAATCCACCGCCAAACATCATTCTCTGTCTCCGTCTTCTCTGACGCATTCTTTCCTTTTTTGTCATTCTCTTTTTCGCCATAGTCTTTTCCATGCCAAAAAGCATGCCCTCCGTAAATTCTTATGATAAACCTGTCAATCCGTCTGTACCTTCTCATCACTTTCAAAACTGTAGGTTTCTGATTTTTTATCGGCAGAATGATCTGTCTGTTTCGATTTTTCTGTCTTTGTTTCTTCTTTCCTGCTGTTCTTCTCTGACATATACTCTTCGTATACCCAGGCTTCCTGACCCTGATAGCGGATCTTTACCCAGCCGCCGTCCTCACCAAGTTTTTCTACCTGATCTCCCTTGGCAAGTTCACCGATCACACGGCTCTGACTGCTTGCCGCATCACGGACGTTGACCGGAGAGGTGCAGGTGATCATATGACCGTTTTTCTCTTTCTTTTCTATTCCGGACGGTGTCGATGTTGGTGTCGGCGTCGTTGTATGACTTGGTTCCGGTGTCCCGGAAGGCATCGTCACTCTCTTTTTATCCGTCCTATCACTGCCTTTTGTAGTATTCTTTTTTGTGTCTTTCTCTTTTTCGTCATTTCCGGAAGTTATTTTACTGTCTGCCGTTTCCAGATCCGTACTGTCATCATCTTTTACCTCCGGTGTCTCTCCCTCAAGATCTACTTTCGGTCCGTCATCCTTCTCCACTTTTGTCGTTCCGACAGCCAGTATATCACAGACCACATCCCAGGTTTTGCAGCCGGACAGTCCCATGACTCCCGCCAGCATAAGCGCCAGCAACACTGTTTTTTTCTTCACACTCATAACCCTCTTTGTCTCTTATTTATTCTTTTATTTACTGATAATACTTCCTACATTTTTTATTAATACCGAGATTGTTCCGTCTGGATTCGTAATAAAATCAACTTTATCTCTATTCTGATACTGTTCCATCGGGATACGGATCTCGATACCGGTATCGGTGATCAGATTCTGTTTTCCGTATTTTCTGGTCGTCGCCGGATTCTGTGGTTCCACTTCTGTCTCCGTCAGATGGTATTTTTCCAGCTTTTCAATCACCTGTTCCTTCATCTCTTCCTGTTCTTTGAAAATCTTATCGATCAGTACCGGCACGGCAAAGCCCCCATCTTCTTCCAGTGCTTGATTGATGATACTTTTTGTCTCCATCTGCACCTCAAACTGCTCGGACTCATGATAAAACTTTTTCTGCACATCGTCCACTGCTTTTGCCACGATCGCCAGTTTGGATTTTGGTGACAAAGAACCATGGCATTGTAAAAACAGCTGAGAAAAATAATTTGTTTTTACTCCGTTGACATCATATTTTTTCTCAATGATCTTCAGATTTTTATCTGTCATATCAATCAGTGCCGCCTCTGCCAGTTTCTGATTTTCTCCCGGCAGGATCGCCTTCTGTTTGATGACAGAATTGCTGTTTCCCCATGGATCAGAGTCCGTCATGTGGGTATAATACGTTTTATAGTTCATCTTTAACAGGGCCAGAAAATGCTGCTGTTCCACCTCATATTCTACCACCAGAAGATCCGCCGGCGGAATGTCAATATTTTTATTCATAACACCGTAAAGCAGTTCCCCCAGTTTCTGACTGACCGGGATAAAGTTTTCTTCGTTGTACGCTTCCAGTTCTGCCTGCACCTTAGAATCTTCATCAAAAGAACATTTTTTCATATCATCGCTCTCTAACAGCCGGAAAATATGCGCTCGCAGAAAATCCCCGAAATCTGATCCGAAATCAATCACCTGATCAGACAGAACCGGCATCCCCATCGTAGAATCCATAATATGTATGATCACCTGTCGTAACCGAATATCTTCTTTTTGCATCTTTCCCTCCTAGTTCAGCCGGATATTCTTCAGTGCATCGGCAAATGCGGAATTCACCGGTTCTTTTGCCTCTTTCTGCTGTTTCTTCATATACGCATGCACATCCCGTTTGGATACACCTCCGCCCTCTTTTTTCCGTCGCTCCTGGAATTTGGAAAGACGTTCTTTGTGTCCGCAGGAGCAGACAAACATACTGTCGTCCCCTTTTCCGATCATTTCCATCCGTTTGTGGCAGATCGGGCATCTGGCGTTCGTTGTCCGGGATACAGTTTCCCGGTATCCGCAGGCACGATCCTGGCACACCAGAAGTTTCGCATTCTTTCCATTGACGGCAAGTAATCGTTTCCCGCAATTCGGACATTTTTTATTTGTCATGTTTTCATGACGGAAGGTTCCCTCTTCCCTGCGGATCTCCTGCAGCAGCTCTTTTGTATAGCCGCGGATCTCACTCATAAATACATGGTCATCCAGCTCTCCTTTTGCGATTTTTGAAAGCTTCATCTCCCACTCTGCAGTCAGTTCCGGCTTTTTCAGATCCTCCGGCACTAACTCCAAAAGCTGTTTTGCCTTAGATGTAATATGAATCTCATTTCCTTTCTTTTCCAACAAAAAGGTGTGAAACAATTTCTCAATAATATCCGCTCTCGTGGCAACCGTTCCCAGCCCTCCGGTTTCTCCTATGGTTTTTACCATCTCACGGTCTTTGTTCTCCATGTATTTTACCGGATTTTCCATTGCCGAAAGCAGTGTTGCCTCAGTAAATCGTGGCGGCGGCGTGGTTTTTCCTTCCCGGATATCCACCTGCACCTGTTTAAACTCCATACCCTGACCGATTTTCGGAAGGGTCTGATCTTTCATATCACGGGAGGACTCATCCTCATCCTCACAGTTCATCTCCTGTACCTGACGGAATCCTTCGTCTATCATGACTTTTCCTCTGGCAACGAACTGTTCTCTTCCACTCTCTGCATAAATAACTGTCTCTTCGTATCTGCACGGCGGACAGAACGCACTTAAAAAGCGGCGCACCACAAGATCATAGATTTTTCGTTCCTCATTTGTCATATGTGTCAGATCCACAAACTGTTCTGTCGGGATGATAGCATGATGATCGGATACTTTTTTATTGTCCACAAAAGACCATTTTTTCGTCTCCGGGTGCTGTGCTTTTACTGTCAGTGCCATCTTCCGGTACGGACCGACCGCACAGGCATCCAGACGCTCGGATAAGGTTCCGACGACATCCGAAGTCAGATATCGGGAGTCTGTTCTTGGATAAGTAAGTACTTTATGATTTTCATAGAGACGCTGCATAATATTCAGAGTTTCCTTTGCAGACAATCCAAACCGTTTGTTCGCATCCCTCTGCAGTTCGGTCAGATCATAAAGCAGCGGTGGATAAACTTTTTTCTCTCTCTTTTCTGTCTTTCTGATGATCAGACTGTGCTTCTCACATTCCTTTTTTATCTCCTGGGCACGCTCCTTCTGATAGGTACGAAGGCTACCTGTTTTTCCTTCTTTCCAGGTAAAAGTAATACCGTCTGCTTTTGCTGTGATCATATAATAACTTTCCGGTACAAACCGTCGGATCTCATTTTCTCTCGCCTGGATCATCGCAAGCGTAGGAGTCTGTACCCGACCACAGGATAACTGTGCGTTATATTTACAGGTCAGTGCTCTGGTGGCGTTGATTCCGACCAGCCAGTCCGCTTCCGCACGGGACACCGCCGCCCGGTATAAGGGGTCGTACTCTTTGCTGTTTTTCAGATGGGCAAACCCATCCCGGATCGCCTTGTCTGTCACGGAAGACACCCACAGTCTCCGGCACGGTTTCTGGTTTCTTGCTTCTTTTAAGATCCAGCGTGCCACCAGTTCTCCCTCTCTTCCGGCATCCGTCGCGATCACGATTTCTTTGACATCCTGTCGCTGTACCAGTTTTTTCACTGTCTGGAACTGTTTTGCCGTCTGTCGGATCACTTCCGTTTCCAGTTTTTTCGGCATAATCGGAAGTTCTTCCATCTTCCATTCTTTATATTTTTTATCGTATCCTTCCGGGTCTTTTAGGGTTACCAGATGTCCCAGTCCCCAGGTAACGATATAATCCTTTCCTTCCAAAAAACCGTTTCCCTGCGGGGTACAGTGAAGCACCCGGCCAATGTCCCTTCCCACAGAAGGTTTTTCTGCCAATACTAAGGTTTTCATTTTTATCCTCATTTCTGTCTGTTCCGACATCCTTCTTATTCTTTATTTTTCACTCTGGCATTATAGCATACTCTTTCCCAGATTTCAAAGTCCAACCCCGGTTCCGGTATCCTCTCATTCCCTTCTGATTTTAACAAGTTTTCCTGTTTTTTCAAAAAGTTCCATGAAAACGCACAAAAAGTCTTGCCTTTTCCATACAAATCATATATAATATCTTTTGTGTTGATTCACAGGCTGAAATAGCTCAGTTGGTAGAGCACTTCACTCGTAATGAAGGGGTCGTGGGTTCAAGTCCCATTTTCAGCTTTTCAGAAACGTTCGCCATTTATTTTCAGGTGGTGGGCGTTTTTTCGTTATGTAACTGCTGAACAGTCACTGACTTTTAAGAAAAGGTGATGGAACTTCTCTGTTCCACCACCTTTTCTTTTGCTATATCTTCTCTTATTTCTTTTACAGTTTTCGGAATGCATCCAGAGAACGTTCTACCTTCTCCGTCTCGATGCAGTAAGCCATACGGAAATATCCCGGGCAGCCGAAGGTATCACCCGGCACTAACAGCAGATCCTGCTTCATTGCTCTCTTACAGAATGCAACCGCATCCGGTTCCGGAGCTTTCGGGAACATGTAGAAGGTTCCGCCCGGGCGTACGATCTCAAATCCCATACCGGTCAGGGCATCATAAAGAATATTTGCATTTTTCTCATATACTGACAGTTCTGCGGTATCGTACAGACAATCTGCCACTGCAAGCTGGATCAGGGATGCCGGGCAGTTATGCCCGATACCACGGGAAATCTGTCCGCACATATCTACGATGGTTTCCGCCTCATTACAGCTCGGTGACACTGCCACATAACCGATTCTCTCTCCAGGAAGGGACAGCGATTTGCTGAAGGAGTAACAGGTGATGGTATTCGGATAATACTTCGCGATAAACGGTGCGTCCACACCCTCAAAAACAATCTCACGGTACGGCTCATCTGAGATCAGATATATCTCATGACCGTATTCTGCTGCTTTTTTCTCCATGATCCGCGCCAGTTCTCTGACTGTATCGGTGGTGTATACAATACCGGACGGATTATTCGGCGTATTGATCAGAACTGCGGTAACATCGTTTGTCAGCATGGTCTCGAATTTTTCAAAGTCAATCTGGAATCCTTTCAGATCCGGCGGAACAACTTTCAGCTTTGCTCCTGTCAGATTGACATACGGGTTGTATTCCGGGAAAAACGGTGCAAAAGTAAGGATGGAATCTCCCGGGACAGTTACTGCACGGAATGCATGTGCCAGAGCTGCTGCAGCACCGGAGCACATGAAAATATGTTCTTTTTTATATGACAGACCGAAACGTTTTTCCAGAGATACCGCTACCGCCTCACGCACACTGTCGATACCGAGGCTCGGGCTGTATCCATGAAGGGCTACCGGGCTTTCCGTCTCCAGCAGTTCGATCATTTTCTTTGTAAATTTTTCCGGAACCGGCACAGACGGATTACCGAGACTGTAGTCAAATACATTCTCTTTTCCGATCTCTTTTGCCCGTTCGGTTCCGTAAGTAAACATCTCACGGATTACGGATTTTGCTCCTAACATCTTTTTATATTCCTGTGCAATCATAGTTGGTCTCCTTACTTTCCGTCCAGGTTTCCAATCCTTTTTTCCTTATCGTTCAGAAACCTGCTTTTCCTTATGCTTAATATACAATTACCGGTGTTCCCACCGATACTGTCTCGTAGATAGTTTTTGCAGCTTCCAGCGGAGTATTGATACACCCGTGGGAGCCATTGGTTTTATATATATCACCGCCAAAATTATTACCACGACTCGCCAGATCATGAATACCGACGCCACCGTTAAATGGCATCCAGTAATGAACGAAAGCCGTATATTCCGGTTGTCCGTTCGCATCTTTTGGCCCCTTCATGGTGTATTCTGTGGTCTTCCAGAAGATTGGCCAGCACCCGTTTTTCGGAGTGGCTCTTCCTTCTTTTGATATATCACCGGTAACCACCGGAGTCTCCACCACAAGTTGTCCGTTTTTGTAGCACCACATTGTCTGCCTGTCGATGCTGATTTCTACATAGACATCGCCAAGATCGTTATCACTTGTTCCTTTTGCCTTATGGCTGTAAGAAAGTTCCATCTCCTGCTCTTTTCCTTCAGCCAGTGCCGTTTTCAGGTTTTCCAGGGATTTTTCCCGGTCTACCTGCCAGCCGTATCTGTTGGTTGCCAGTGTGATCTGTGCACCGTCGTGAGTTGTAAATTTTCTGGATTTTCCATAGGTATCAATCTGATCCGCAAGTTGCTCAATAAACGCCTTTTCCTTCGATTCATCAATAGAATAATTGCCGTTTTCGTCCTGTACAAGCCAGGATTTTAACACCTCATGATCAATCGTGGATACGGTACCTTTCACTGTATAAGTCAGTTTTGCACCGGTCAGCGAATTCAGCGTATTCATCTGTTCGTTCAGAGATTCATCATTCTGATACACTGCCGGTTTCAGATAACAGTCCTGATCCACCAGAGAAAGTTCTGTCGTGCCGTTTTGTATGGCATCCTGTACCAGAGAAATAACTTTTTCTTCATCCACCGCATTACCTTCCACCTCAGGGGCTATCCTATACCCATCTGCAGTTTCCTGTAGTGCCGCATCCCGGGGCTGTACCATATTTGCCTGGCTCATAAACGGAAGGCTTTTTAAAATCGGTTCCACCGCATCTTCTTCGTAGGTGGTATTCGCCGATACTTCATACTTACCTCCCCGGAACGCATGGAGAATCCACTCCAGTGGTTTCTGATCTGTCAGTAACTGATCCACACCATTGTCATCCACATACGTCAGATGAAACTGTGGTCCGGTAACAGTATATGTTTCTCCTTCTTTCGTGGTGATGTTCAGTGTATATTCACTGATTTTTTCCTGCAGAAGCTCCTTTACTTCCGAAGCTGTCTTATCGCTGCAGTCCTGTCCGTTGATCCACGTATCTTTATAAAAATGGATTTTGTAATAATTACTTCTCCATATATACACTGCTGCCACTCCAAGCAACAGGATCAGGCAAAGATATACGCTGATGATTACTTTTTTCTGTTTCTTCTTTTTTCTTTTTTTACCCTTCTTTTGTGCCATGATTCCCCTTTATTCTTTTACTCCCTTTCTGTATACACACCACGCTCTGTCTGCGTTTTGCAAGTATAGCCTTTTTCTGGATAATTATATACCATTTGTCGAAGAATACAATTTCAATTCTCTTAATATTTTTTTACACTTTGTAAACTCTTTATATTTCCCTTTCACCGGTGCATATGAACATCCATCTGCGGATACGGAATCCGAATGCCCCTCTTATCAAATTCCAGTTTGATCTGTTCATTCATACGCCACTTGGTATTCCAGAATTCTTCTGTTTTTACCCAGGCACGAAGCCCTAAGATCACTGCACTGTCCCCCAGTTCATCCACAAAAACCTGAGTTTCTTCCCGATCCAGAAGTTCCGGATCTTTTTCGATCAGTTCCCGGAGAATCTGTTTTGCCAAAAGCAGGTCGGATTCATAGGAAATTCCCACTTTGATCTCCAGTCTTCTTTTTTCCATCGCCGTTACATTCGTGATACTGTCGTTTGTCAGCACAGAATTGGGGATCACGATCCGACGGCTGTCGATGGTCATCAGTGTAGTGTAGTACAGTTCGATCTTCTGTACCGTTCCCTCGGTCTTTTCCCCATTTTCGATGATGTAATCGCCAACGGAAAACGGGCGCAGGAACATGATGATCAGTCCGCCTGCAAAGTTGGATAAGCCACCCTGCAAAGCCAAACTGATCGCCACGCCGGCAGAACCTACAAGTGCAGCCACCGAAGTCTTGTCCACGCCAAGATTTCCGGCAATCGTCAGGATCAGGATCAGATGCAGCCCAATCTTAATTCCTGATAAAAGAAAGCTTTTTGCTGCCTCATCACTTCCGAATTTTACCAGATGTTTCCGCAGATTTTTGCAGAGCCATCCGATCAGTTTTGTTCCGATAAAATAAACGATCAGCGCCAGGATGACTTTCAGCACAAAATCAAGAATTCCGTCCTGTGGAATACTCCCTTTCCACTGAGCCAGCGCCTTTATTGCATTCGTCATTCTGTCTTAGTCTCCTTTTTAGCTGTTACCGTCTTTTTCTCTTTTGGCTTCTTCGCAGCTTCTGCTTCTTTTGCTGTGCGTTTTTCTTTCTCTTCTGCACCTTTCTTCTCAGCCGTCTCCAGCTTCTGCTGGATGACTTTACGAAGTCCTTCTTTTTTCTCAGTTGCAGACAGCATCTTTCTTTCTGCTTTTCCGACTGTCTTTTTCGCTGTTTTTGCCGTTCTGTTGGTAGATGTCTTTGCTGCTGTTTTTGTAAAGCTGTAAATTGCTACGCTTAACGGTGCAACTTTTACTTTGATCGTATACGGACGATCATCCGTCTCTTCTTTCTTCGCAATCTTTACACGTGGATTGACCACACCGGTTCCACCGTATTCTTTTGCATCACTGTTCAGGATTTCTTTGTATTTTCCTGCATACGGAACACCTACCAGTTCCTCCTCATAAGCAACATCCGAGAAATTACAAATAACAACAAGTGTATCTTCCTGTTTTTTGGACTTTCGAAGGAAAGTCACCATACTCTTTTCCCATTCCACGCAGTTGATCCATTCAAATCCATCGGGATCATAGTCCAGTTTCCACAGTGCCGGATGCGTCTTATAAAGCTGAATCAGGGCTTTCGTATAGTTCTGCATCTGTCTGTGTGCCGGTTTTTCCAGGTCTTCCCAGTCAAGAGCTTTATTTTCTGCCCATTCATGTACCTGACCATATTCCTGTCCCATAAACAGAAGTTTTTTACCCGGATGTGTCATAAAAAAGCCATACGCCGCACGCAGATTTGCGAACTTTTTATCCTCGGTTCCAGGCATCTTCTCCAACAGAGAACCCTTCTGGTGTACCACCTCGTCATGGGATAAGCTCAGCATGAACCGTTCACTGTAAGCATAAACCATACTGAATGTCAGTTCGTTATGGTGTGCACCACGAAAATACGGATCATTACTCATATAGCCGACGAAATCATTCATCCATCCCATATTCCATTTGTAATCAAATCCCAGACCATCTTCCGTGTCCACACTTCCTGTCACTCTCGGCCATGCTGTGGACTCTTCTGCTATCAGAAGAGCATCCGGATGTTTCTTTTTAAAGATAGAATTCAGATGTTTTAACAATTCCACAGCATCCAGATTTTCATTGCCGCCGTAGATGTTTGCAATCCATTCCCCATCGTTCTTTCCATAGTCCAGATACAACATGGAAGCCACTGCATCAAAGCGGATACCGTCTGCATGGAATTTTTCTGTCCAGAACAGTGCGTTGGCAATCAGGAAGTTTTTCACCTGCGGTCTTCCATAATTGTAGATCAGTGTGCCCCAGTGTGGATGATACCCCTGTCGCGGATCGAGATGCTCATACAGACAGGTTCCGTCAAAGTTGGCAAGTCCGAAGGTATCCCGCGGAAAATGCGCCGGTACCCAGTCCAGAATCACACCGATACCCGCCTGATGAAGCGTATCCACAAAATACATAAAATCTTCCGGTGAGCCGTAGCGGCTGGTCGGTGCATAATAGCCGGTCACCTGATAGCCCCAGGAGGCATCAAACGGATGTTCCATCACCGGCATCAGTTCCACATGTGTATATCCCATCTCTTTGACATAAGCCACGATCATCGGTGCAAGTTCCCGGTAATTATAGAATTCTCTTCCGTCTTCCGGTTTTTTCCAGGATGCCAGATGCATCTCATAGACGAACATCGGGGCATCCTCTGTCTGAATCTTTTTACGTTCCTTCATCCATGTCTGATCTTTCCAGACATACTGTGTAAGATCTGCCACCACCGAAGCAGTTGCCGGGCGAAGTTCTGCCTGGTTTGCATAAGGATCGGCTTTCAGGTAAGTCAGACCGTCTTTTAATTTCAGTTCATACTTATACAGAGACCCTACCGGAATCTGTGGGATAAACAGCTCATAGATTCCCGATACCGAAAGGCGCTGCATCTGGTATACTCTGCCATCCCAGTGGTTAAAATCTCCAACCACACTGACACGGGCCGCATTCGGTGCCCAGACTGCAAAATACACACCATCCACACCATTGACAGTCATCGGATGTGCACCCAGTTTTTCGTAAATATCATAGCAGATACCATTGATAAACTTCTGTTCCTCTTCCAGTGTGATCTGACAGGGAAACGCATATGCATCATAGCATTCGATCTGCTCCCCCTCCTGCTCCACCAGATAGGTATACTCCGGAATCTTTCTCCCGCTCAGTAATACAGCAAAATATCCTGCATCGTCCTCTTTACTCATCGGATACTCTCTGCCGTCTTTTGTCATTTTCACCGTTACTTTGTCCGCCCCCGGAAAAAAGCACTGTATCAGCACTCCGTCACCGGTTACATGTGGTCCGAGGATCTCTCTCGGCGCATATTCTTCAGAATATACAACTGCCTCAATTTCCGGCCAATCCATCAATTCATATAATTTGTCAGACATAAACCCCTACCTCCTGCGATTTCGTAACCGTTCAGTACCTTCACAGTTACAATTTTTCATGTATTAAATCTATCATACCATTTTCATATTTGAAATACAATCGGAAGAAGAAGTAATCGGAATATATATTGCACTGAATCTTAAGTAATTCTTCATCATGAAAAGAGAGCCGTTTCGTCCTTTCGGATGTAACGACTCTCCTTTCTTCTTCCTGCGCTAGAGCGTGTCTGGAAAAGGCTTTTCGTGAGCTGCGAGACCCAGTTTGTGGGAGATTTTATCCGAATGAGGGCGACGTAGCGGGCTACGGCAACCGAATGAGGGTAAAATATACCGCAAAGTGGGGTTTGCAGATTGCGGAAATGATTTTTCAGACACGCTCCAGCATGTTTTATTTTCTATTTATTTTATTATCCTGACTTTCAGAACGCCCTCGATCTCGTCTAATTTGTCGATGATCTCCTGTGTTGCCGGTGTCTCCAGATCGATCAGGGTATATGCATAATCCCCTTTGCTCTTGTTGGTCATATCAGAGATATTCATACCTGCTCCACCCAGGACTGTTGCGAACTGGCTGATCATGTTTACTACATTTTTATGGTTGATGGCGATTCTTCCGGCCACACCACAGATACCCATATCACAGTTTGGATAGTTGACAGAATTATGGATATTACCATTTTCCAGATAATCTCTCAGTTCTTTGACTGCCATGCATGCACAGTTGTCTTCGGATTCAGCTGTGGATGCTCCCAGATGTGGTGTTACCAGTGTATTTTTTGCGCCTGCAACGGTGGGGTTTGCAAAATCTGTGACATATTTTTTCACTTTTCCTGTTTCCAACGCGTCTATCAGAGCAGTTTCATCCACCAGAAGGTCTCTGGAGAAGTTTAACAGAACCACACCGTCTTTCATCATTGCGATGCTGTCTTTGCTGATCATGCCCTTTGTGCTGTCAAGAAGCGGCACATGAAGGGTAATGTAATCACACTCTTTGAAAATATCTTCCACATTGGCGATATGTTTGATCTCTCTGGAAAGCTTCCATGCGGTATCTACAGAAATATATGGATCATATCCGTATACTTCCATACCAAGATAAATCGCAGTGTTGGCAACCATTGCTCCGATGGCTCCCAGACCGATGACACCGAGTTTCTTTCCTTTGATCTCGCAGCCGGCAAACTGTTTTTTCTGTTTTTCTGCCAGTTTTCCAACATTTTCGTTATCTTTTTCCTGTTTTACCCATTCCACACCGCCTACGATATCACGGGATGCAAGGAGCATACCGGCGATTACCATTTCTTTGACACCGTTTGCGTTGGCTCCCGGTGTGTTGAATACGACGATACCTTGTTCTGCACAGTCTTTTAACGGAATGTTGTTGACACCTGCTCCGGCACGGGCAATTGCCTGAATGTTTTCCGGTAATTTCATCTCATGCATCGAAGCACTTCTTACCAGGATCGCATCGGCTTTTTCTATTTCTTCTGTTTTTGTGTAATCATTTGTAAATCCATCCAGTCCCACTTTGGAGATCGGATTCAGACATTGATACTGAAACATCTTACAGATTCTCCTTCTCAAATTTTTTCATGAACTCTACTAATTTTTCCACACCTTCAATCGGCATAGCATTGTAGATACTTGCCCGCATACCACCGACAGTTCTGTGTCCTTTCAGATTCTCCAGACCTGCTTCTTTCGCTTCTTTTACAAACTTTGCATCCAGATCCGGGTCTCCTGTTACGAAAGGAACGTTCATCAGAGAACGGGAAGCTTTTTCTACAGTTCCCTTGAACAGTTTACTTTCATCCAGATAATCATACAGGATCTTGGCTTTCTTTTCATTGCGCTCTTTCATTGCTTCCAGACCGCCCTGTTTTTTCAGCCATTTGAATACTTTACCACAGATGTAGATGCAGTAACAGTTTGGTGTATTATAAAGAGAATTTGCATCAGCATGTGTCTTATATTTCATCATGGTCGGAGTTCCCGGCAATACATCGTCTGTGATCAGGTCATCTCTTACGATTGCGATAACCATACCGGCCGGTCCGATATTTTTCTGTACACCACCGTAGATGATTGCATATTTGCTTACATCTACCGGTTCAGACAGGAAACAGGAGGAAACATCTGCAACCAGATCTTTTCCTTTGGTATTTGGCAGTTTTTTGAATTTTGTTCCATAGATCGTGTTATTCTCACAGATGTATACATAATCTGCATCTTCGCTGATCGGAAGATCGGAACAGTCCGGGATATAAGAGAATGTCTTGTCTTCGGAAGTGGCAATCTTGTTTGCTTTTCCGTACTTCTGTGCTTCCTGCCATGCTTTCTTTGCCCACTGACCGGTTACGATATAATCGGCAACCTTGTTTTTCATCAGGTTCATCGGGATCATGGCAAACTGCAGAGATGCTCCGCCCTGAAGGAATAACACTTTATAGTTATCCGGGATGTGCATCAGGTCTCTCAGATCTTTTTCTGCTTCCTGAATAATCTGATCAAAAGCTTTGGAACGGTGACTCATCTCCATCACAGACATTCCTGTACCCTTATAATCTAACATCTCTGCCTGTGCTTCTTTCAGCACTTCTTCCGGCAGTACAGCAGGACCTGCTGAAAAATTGTAAACTCTACTCACCTTAGTTTCCTCCTCTTTCTCACATTTTCATAACTGTTCAGCACCTTCGCATATGCCAGCTAAACAGCTATCCTTTTTCTTCTTTCCCATTAGCACTTTAGTGTGCTAACATATGAAACACTATACACCTCTGATAAATTATTGTCAATATCAAAATTCTGTTAAATATATTTTTATAGCAATAAAGCAAACCAGATATATATTTTAATGTATCAGGTTTGCTTTATTTATTAATTCCTATTTTTCTTTCTTCGCAAGATCCTCAGCATCAAAGACTTCCTCGATCGGAGCTCCTGCAGGAACCATCGGGAATACTTTGTCATCACAGTCGATCTGGCAGTCCAGCACAACGGTTGTGTTCAGTGCGATTGCTTTTTCGATCGCCGGACCCACTTCTTCTTTTTTGGTCACACGGATGCCAACTGCACCCATGGATTCTGCAAATTTTACAAAATCCACTTTGTCATCCAGTATGGTGCTTGAATAACGGTGATCGTAGAACAGAGTCTGCCACTGACGCACCATGCCCAGTACGTGATTGTTAATAACGATCTCAATAAGCGGCAGGTTATTTCTTGCTGCCGTAGCAACTTCGTTCATGTTCATACGGAAGCATCCGTCACCTGCGATATTAACTACCACTTTGTCCGGACGACCGAATTTGGCACCGATTGCTGCTCCAAGGCCATAACCCATGGTTCCCAGTCCGCCGGAAGTGATCAGAGTACGCGGTTCTTTGTATTTGTAATACTGGGCAGCCCACATCTGGTGCTGTCCCACATCGGTAACGACGATCGCATCACCTTTTGTCACACGATACAGTTCTTCGATGACATACGGTCCGGTCAGACCTTCCTGGTTATATTTCAGCGGATATTTTGCTTTCATATCTTCCACTTCTTTCACCCAGGCATCGTGATTCTTCGGATGGATCTTTTTGTTTAATTCTTTTAATACTTCTTTGACATCGCCGATGATACTGCAGTCTACTTTAATGTTTTTGTTGATCTCTGCGGCATCCACATCGATCTGGATGATCTTTGCATTCTGTGCAAATTTTGCAGTGTTACCGGTTACTCGGTCAGAAAAACGTGCTCCCACAGTGATCAGGAGATCACACTTTGTCACACCCAGGTTGGATGTTTTGGTTCCGTGCATACCAAGCATACCAGTATACAGTTCGTCTTCTCCGGAAAATGCGCCTTTTCCCATCAGAGAATCCGTTACCGGCGAATTGATGGTGTGTGCAAATTTGCGCAGTTCTTCTGCCGCTCCGGAAGTGATCGCACCACCGCCCACGAAAATGAATGGTTTTTCTGCCTCGCTGATCAGTTTTGCTGCCTGATCCAGGTCAGATTCCAGCATCTCGGCAGTATACGGAGCGATCGGTGTCGGCTCCTGATAAGTATATTCTGTAACAGCTGCTGTCACATCTTTTGTCACATCTACAAGTACCGGACCCGGTCTTCCGCTCTGTGCAATGGTAAATGCACGTCGGATCGCAGGTGCAAGGTCATGGATATCTTTTACGATCATGCTGTATTTGGTGATCGGCATAACAACGCCGGCGATATCAACCTCCTGGAAGCTGTCACGTCCGAGAAGTCCTGTTGCCACGTTAGCTGTGATCGCTACCATCGGGATAGAATCCATATGGGCTGTCGCGATACCGGTTACCAGATTGGTTGCTCCCGGACCGGAGGTTGCCATACATACACCTACTCTTCCGGTAGCACGGGCATATCCGTCAGCAGCATGGGAAGCCCCCTGCTCATGAGATGTGAGTACATGGTGGATCTCATCACTGTGTTTATATAAAGCATCATAGACATTCAGAATCGTTCCTCCCGGATATCCGAATACGGTGTCTACACCCTGTTCTTTCAGGCATTCAATAATAATTTCTGATCCTGTAAGCTGCATCAGTCTTTCCTCCTAAATTATTTCTTCGGTACTTCGAGAATGGCACCACGGTTACCGCTGGTTACCATAGCTGCATAACGTGCCAGATATCCGGTCGTTACTTTCGGCTCACGCGGCTGCCAGTTTGCTTTTCTCTTTGCCAGTTCCTCGTCAGATACCAGCAGTTCCAGACTGGTTTCCGGAATATTAATACGGATCATGTCGCCTTCTTCTACCAGTGCGATTGGTCCGCCTACGGCTGCTTCCGGTGATACGTGTCCGATAGAAGCTCCTCTGGATGCTCCGGAGAATCGTCCGTCTGTGATCAGTGCTACGGAGGATCCCAGTCCCATACCTGCGATTGCGGAAGTCGGGTTCAGCATTTCTCTCATGCCGGGACCACCTTTTGGTCCTTCGTAACGGATCACAACAACATCACCCGCAACAATTTTTCCGCCTTTGATGGCTGCAATAGCATCTTCTTCGCATTCAAATACACGAGCCGGTCCTTCGTGTACCATCATTTCTTCGCAGACAGCACTGCGTTTTACAACACCACCGTCCGGTGCCAGATTACCTGTCAGAACAGCAAGTCCTCCGGTCTGGCTGTATGGATTGTCTAACGGTCGGATAACTTCCGGATTCCGGTTAACGCAGTTTGCAATATTTTCTCCTACTGTTTTTCCGGTTACTGTCATGCAATCCAGATTCAGCAGGTTTTTCTTTGATAATTCATTCATGACAGCATACACACCGCCCGCTTCGTTCAGGTCTTCCATGTAAGTCGGTCCTGCCGGTGCCAGATGACACAGGTTTGGTGTTTTAGCACTTACTTCATTTGCCAGAGTGATATCGAAGTCAAATCCGATTTCATGTGCGATTGCCGGCAGATGCAGCATACTGTTAGTAGAACATCCCAGTGCCATATCTACAGTCAGTGCATTCATGACTGCTTCTTTTGTCATGATATCTCTCGGACGGATATTCTTTCTGTACATTTCCATAACCTGCATACCGGCATGTTTTGCCAGTTTGATACGTTCGGAATATACAGCCGGGATGGTTCCGTTTCCACGAAGTCCCATACCCAGTACCTCGGTCAGACAGTTCATACTGTTGGCTGTATACATACCGGAACAGGAACCGCAGGTCGGGCATACTTTATTTTCAAATTCTTCCACATCGTCTTCTGTCATAGTTCCGGCTGCGTAGGATCCTACTGCCTCGAACATACTGGACAGACTTCGTTTCTGACCGTGTACATGACCTGCAAGCATCGGACCACCGCTGACAAATACGGTCGGTACGTTCAGTCTGGCTGCTGCCATCAGAAGTCCCGGTACATTTTTATCACAGTTTGGCACCATAACCAGTGCATCGAACTGATGGGCCATCGCCATCGCTTCTGTGGAATCAGCGATCAGGTCACGGGTTACCAGGGAATATTTCATTCCGATATGTCCCATGGCGATACCGTCACAGACCGCAATCGCCGGAAACATGATCGGCGTACCGCCTGCCATGGCAACTCCCTGTTTTACTGCATTAACGATTTTATCCAGATTCATATGACCGGGAACGATCTCGTTATAAGAGCTTACGATACCGACTAACGGTCTCTCCATCTCTTCTTTTGTCATTCCCAGTGCGTTAAACAGGGACCGGTGAGGTGCCTGCTGCATTCCAGTTTTTACTGCATCACTTCTCATATTCGTTACGCTTCCTTTCTGTTTTCCCATTCAGTTTTAGTGAATCCGTTCTGCGATCAGGTCACCCATCTGTACGGTTCCTACCTGTGTGCATCCTTCAGACATAATATCTCCGGTACGGTATCCTTCTTTTAAGACTGCCTGAACAGCTGTTTCCACTGCATCTGCTTCTTTGTCCAGATTCAGGGAATAACGAAGTAACATTGCTGCGGACAGAATAGTTGCGATCGGGTTTGCAATTCCCTTTCCTGCGATGTCCGGTGCAGAACCGTGGCTTGGCTCATACAGTCCAAAGCTTGTCTCGTTCAGACTTGCGGAGGAAAGCATACCGATGGATCCGGTTACCATACTTGCCTCATCGGAAAGGATGTCTCCGAACATATTCTCTGTCAGAATGACATCAAACTGACCCGGGTTATGTACCAGCTGCATCGCACAGTTGTCTACAAGCATATGTTCCAGGGTTACTTCCGGATAGTCTTTTGCTACTTCCTCTACGATTTTTCTCCACAGACGGGAGGAATCCAGTACGTTTGCTTTGTCTACGCTTGTTACTTTCTTTCTTCTCTTCATCGCGATCTCAAATGCTTTGACAGCGATTCTTCTGATTTCTTTTTCATTATAAGACAGGGTATCCACAGCTGTCATCACGCCATCCTGTTCTTCGGTCTTTCTTTCTCCGAAGTAAAGACCTCCGGTCAGTTCTCTGACGATGATCATGTCAAATCCGTCACCGATCCGATCTTCTTTTAACGGGCATGCAGCTTTCAGTTCATCATACAGGTATGCCGGACGAAGGTTTGCGAACAGGTTCAGAGCTTTACGGATCGCCAGAAGCCCTGCTTCCGGGCGTTTGGATGGCTCTAACTGATACCACGGGGATGTTTTTGCGTCTCCTCCGATGGATCCCATCAGAACAGCATCGCTGGATTTTGCTTCTGCGACAGCTTCATCAGTCAGCGGGACACCGTGTACGTCGATGGATGCACCACCCAGGAGTACGTTGGTGTATGTGAATGTGTGCCCGTATACCTGACATACTTTATCTAATATTTTTTTTGCTTCATTCACAATTTCAGGACCGATTCCGTCTCCGTGAATTAATGCAATTTTGTAGTCCATAATCGTTTCATCCTTTCTTTCTTTATCTCTTTAATCTGTTACAGACTATCATAATCTATTTTCATGGTATTTTCAAGGGAAAGTTGAGGGGGGTATTGGGAACGGACGCCGGAAAGGAGCAGGGACAGGGTGTGGCGGCAGCGTGCAGAGCGGTTTTCAGCTAGTCTCTAAGAAGAACTAAATGCCGGTTCGCGGAGAGCCGCTCACCGTCAAGTTCTTCTAAGAGCCGGATCTGAAAACACACTCTAACCGCACGCAAAATGCCACCACACCCTGTCCCTGCTCCTTTCCGGCTGACATTGGCAAATACTCTATTTCCTGATCATTAAAGCTTTTCAATATTCTATAAAAATATTGATTTTGCCTCCTTGGTCATATAAAAAGAAAAAACGACCAGCCAAGTTCTCTGTTGAAAACCTGATTGGTCGTTTTGTTTATCTTGCTTATGTCATTTTATGCAGTTGCGTCAGATGCTTTTTCTACTTCTGCGATAGCTGCTTTTTTCATTGGGATTCGGCAGTTTTTGTTGTTTCCGAATTCTACGATTACATCTTCATCGGTGATATCGATGATAACTCCATAGAAACCACCAGTGGTAACTATTGCATCGCCTACTTCCATATCATTCAGCATGGCTGTGACCCGTTTTTGTTCTTTTTTCTGCGGACGGATCATTAAAAAATACATCAGAGCGAACATAATAACCAGCATAACGATCATATAGATAGTGCTTGCTGCTCCTGCTGCCTGTGTTGAAGTCATTACTACTCCCATTGCACATTCCTCCTGCTTTTTCTTTTCCGTTTACGGACGTTATTACTACTATACACAAAAACAGGGGTTCCATCAAGCTGTTTTTGATATTTTTATTGTTTTTTTACTTTTTGTCGTTTTCCAGGAAACCTTCCAGCTTCTGTTTTTTATATTCTTTGTATCTGCCTTCTTCGATGGCCTGACGAATCTCGCTCATCATTGTGTTGTAGAAATACAGATTATGCAGAACGCAGAGACGCATACCCAGCATCTCTTTCGCTTTTAACAGATGACGGATATAGCCGCGGCTGTAATTTCGGCAGGCCGGACACTGACATCCTTCTTCGATCGGACGCTGATCCAGTTCATATTTGGCATTGAACAGGTTTCTCTTTCCCTGGTTTGTGTATACATGTCCGTGACGGCCGTTTCGGCTCGGGTATACACAGTCGAAAAAGTCCACACCACGATCTACTGCTTCCAGAATGTTGGCCGGGGTTCCGACACCCATCAGATACGTTGGCTTTTCCAGTGGCAGATGAGGTACGGTCACATCCAGGATATGGTACATTTCTTCATGGCTTTCTCCTACAGCCAGTCCACCTACCGCATAACCATCCAGATTCATCTCACTGATCGCTTTTGCGTGATCGATACGGATATCATCAAAGATAGCTCCCTGATTGATACCGAACAGCAGCTGATTTTTATTGATCGTATCTTCCAGGCTGTTCAGTCTGGCCATCTCGGCTTTACATCTTGCCAGCCAACGGGTGGTTCTTGCCACGGAATCCTCCACATAGCTTCGTTCTGCCACGCTGGACGGGCACTCATCAAAAGCCATCGCAATGGTGGAAGCAAGGTTGGACTGGATCTGCATACTCTCTTCCGGTCCCATGAAGATCTTGTGACCATCGATGTGGGAACGGAAAGTTACGCCTTCTTCCTTGATCTTTCTTAAACCTGCCAGGGAAAACACCTGAAATCCGCCGGAATCCGTAAGAATCGGACGATCCCAGTTCATGAATTTATGGAGGCCTCCCATCTGTTTTACAATTTTATCACCCGGACGCACATGGAGATGGTAGGTATTGGACAGTTCTACCTGTGTGCCGATTTCTTTTAAATCTGTAGTCGCCACTGCTCCTTTGATGGCTGCGGCAGTACCTACGTTCATAAATACCGGAGTCTGGATGGTTCCGTGAACGGTCTGGAATTCTGCACGTTTTGCATTTCCATCTCTGGCTATGATCTTATACATATTTTTATCACCTTTCTCTTTTCTTTTACCGGATGTTCCGGTATATGGTCCATATGTTCAGTTTTTCTGATCCTCTGATTTTAAAACATCATTGCTTTTTTTCTTCAATAATGCCCATGTTCTTTCATACAGTACCGCTTATTATATCTGTTTCCGCCTTTTTTTTCAATAAATATTTCACAATTATTTTCTCTTTTTTTAAAGATTATCTCTTTTTTCTACATTGCCATATTCCAATAAATGTCATATAATAAGTCAGTCCGGATTTTCGGACATGTTCCTATTTAAATATGTAACTGTTTATATGACAGTTTTCATATCTGACAGGATGTAGGATTCGTAGAAAGTAATCCCTTTGTGGCATTCCATCTGTTTTCTTTCCATGAATAACGGAATGCACGCAGACACCTATGTAACTGTTGAAACTCAGGAACGGTTACTCATATACATACAGAAAAGGAGGTGGCAGTTATTACTGCTACAACAAACAACACACCAAATTATACCCTGGGAATCGATATCGGTTCCACAACGGTTAAAATTGCCATTCTGGATGAGTCTCATCAGATTCTGTTTGCTGACTATGAACGGCATTTTGCCAATATTCAGGAAACTCTGGCTTCCCTTCTGTCAAAAGCCATTGATAAACTGGGAGAGATGACCGTACATCCGGTTATCACCGGTTCCGGCGGACTGGCTCTTGCCAATCATCTGGAAGTTCCTTTTGTACAGGAAGTAATTGCAGTTTCTTCCTCGTTGCAGGAACTTGCACCAAAAACAGATGTAGCCATCGAGCTTGGCGGCGAGGACGCCAAAATCATTTACTTTGAGGGCGGCAACATCGAACAGCGTATGAACGGTATCTGTGCCGGTGGTACCGGATCTTTCATCGACCAGATGGCTTCCCTGTTACAGACCGATGCTACCGGACTGAACGAATATGCAAAAAACTATCAGGCTCTGTATCCGATCGCAGCCCGCTGCGGCGTATTTGCAAAATCAGACATTCAGCCGCTGATCAACGACGGTGCTACCAAAGAAGACCTGTCTGCTTCTATTTTCCAGGCAGTTGTCAACCAGACCATCAGTGGACTGGCCTGCGGAAAACCGATCCGCGGTCATATCGCATTTCTTGGCGGTCCGCTGCATTTCCTGTCCGAATTAAAACAGGCCTTTATCCGTACTCTGAAACTTGATGAAGAGCATACCATCGTTCCGGAAAATTCTCATCTGTTTGCAGCAATCGGTTCCGCACTGAATGCCAAAGAAGAGGTTTCCGTATCTCTGTCTGCTCTGAAAGAACGGATGGCACAGTCTATCAAACTGGATTTTGAAGTTGCACGTATGGAACCGCTGTTCGCTTCCCAGGAAGACTATGATGCGTTTAACGAACGCCAGAGTCAGTACAACGTAGCCACCGGTGATCTGGCTTCCTATGAAGGCAACTGTTTCCTTGGTATCGATGCAGGATCCACCACAACAAAAGCCGCTCTGGTCGGTGAAGATGGTTCCCTGCTGTATTCGTTCTATGACAACAACAACGGGAATCCACTGGCAACCACCATCCGTGCCGTGCAGGAAATCTATTCCCAGATGCCGGACACTGCCCGGATCGCCTACTCCTGTTCCACCGGTTACGGTGAAGCACTGATCAAAGCTGCTCTGATGCTTGATGAGGGCGAGGTTGAAACTGTATCTCACTATTATGCAGCCGCTTTCTTTGATCCGAAGGTCGACTGTATCCTCGATATCGGCGGGCAGGATATGAAATGTATCAAGATCAAGAATCACACCGTAGACAGCGTACAGTTAAATGAAGCCTGTTCCTCCGGATGCGGTTCCTTCATCGAGACCTTTGCAAAATCCCTGAACTACAGTGTACAGGATTTTGCCAAAGCAGCTTTATTCGCAGAGAATCCGATCGACCTCGGTACCAGATGTACCGTATTCATGAACTCCAAAGTAAAACAGGCTCAGAAAGAAGGCGCTTCCGTTGCAGATATCTCCGCCGGTCTCGCTTACTCTGTTATCAAGAATGCGTTATATAAAGTAATCAAAGTTTCTGATGCTTCTGAGCTTGGTAAAAATATTGTCGTACAGGGTGGTACATTCTATAACGATGCGGTACTGCGAAGCTTTGAAAAAATCGCCAACTGTGAAGCGATCCGCCCGGACATTGCAGGTATCATGGGTGCTTTCGGTGCCGCTCTGATCGCAAGAGAACGTTTCGAAGATGGCAAAGATACAACCATGCTCTCCATCGACAAAATCAATGATCTGAAATACACCACCAGCATGGCAAACTGTAAGGGATGTACCAACAGCTGCCGTCTGACTATCAACCGTTTCTCCGGTGGTCGTCAGTATATCAGCGGTAACCGCTGTGAGCGTGGTATCGGAAAACAGAAAAATAAAGAAAATATCCCGAACCTGTTTGATTACAAATACAAAAAAATCTTCGGTTACACACCGCTTGATGCCGATCAGGCTGTCCGCGGTAAAGTAGGTATCCCGAGAGTCCTGAATATGTTTGAGAACTATCCGTTCTGGTTCACCTTCTTTACAAAGCTGAAATATCAGGTGGTACTCTCTCCTACTTCCAACCGTAAGATCTACGAACTTGGTATCGAATCCATCCCAAGTGAATCTGAATGTTATCCGGCAAAGCTGGCACATGGTCACGTGACCTGGCTGCTTCGTCAGGGTGTGAAGTTTATCTTCTATCCATGTATTCCATATGAACGTACCGAGTTCCCGGAAGCAATTAACCATTACAACTGCCCGATTGTAACCTCTTATGCAGAAAACATCAAGAATAATGTAGATGAATTAAATGATCCATCCATCACCTTCCGCAACCCGTTCCTGGCTCTGACGAATGAAGAGACAGCCACAAAGCGCCTGGTGGAGGAATTCTCCGATCTTCCAAAAGAAGAAGTTCTGGAAGCGGCACATGCTGCGTGGGCAGAACTGGAACATATGAGAAACGATATCCGCAGAAAGGGAGAAGAAACCCTTCGCTATATGGAAGAAACCGGAAGACGCGGCATCGTTCTGGCAGGTCGTCCGTACCACATTGATCCGGAGATCCATCATGGTATCCCGGATATGATTAATTCCTACGGAATCGCCGTACTGACCGAAGACTCTGTGTCTCATCTGGCACCACTGGAGCGTCCGCTTCGTGTCAATGACCAGTGGATGTATCATACCCGATTATATGCTGCTGCAAACTTTGTCAAAGAACGTGACGATCTGGATCTGATCCAGTTAAACTCCTTCGGCTGTGGTCTGGATGCCGTAACCACCGACGAGGTACAGGAAATTCTCTCCAACAGCGGAAAAATCTATACCTGCCTGAAGATTGATGAAGTAAACAACTTAGGTGCTGCCAGAATCCGTGTCCGCTCTCTGTTGGCTGCCATTCGAACCAGACAGAAACAGCAAAAGAAACGGGAGATTCAGCCTTCTTCTATTAAGCGGGTACCATTTACCGAAGAGATGCGAAAAGACTACACTATCCTCTGCCCACAGATGTCTCCGATGCATTTTAATATTCTGGAGGCAGGTTTCAATGCCAGCGGCTATCATCTGGAAGTCCTTCCGAATGATAACAAAGAGGCCGTCGATGTAGGACTGAAATATGTAAATAACGATGCCTGCTACCCGTCCCTGATGGTTGTCGGACAGATCATGCAGGCGCTGTTATCCGGCAAATACGACCTGCACAAAGTAGCGATTATCATGTCACAGACCGGTGGTGGATGCCGTGCTTCGAACTATATCGGATTCATCCGCCGTGCATTGAATAAAGCGGATATGGGACATATCCCGGTCATCTCCATCAACCTGAGCGGTCTGGAGAGCAACCCCGGCTTCAAGATTACTCCCGGCCTGGCACGCAGACTGGCTTACGGATGTATCTTCGGTGATATCCTGATGAAATGTGTATACCGCATGCGTCCTTATGAAATCAAAAAAGGATCCACCGACCGCTTACATAGAAAATGGGAAAAAATCTGTATCGATTTTGTATCCGGCAAACATCTGAGCCATACCCGGTTCAAACAGATCTGCCGTACGATCATCCACGATTTTGACCGTCTGCCGATCGATGAGAACTTAAAGAAACCGAAAGTCGGTATCGTAGGTGAGATCCTGGTAAAATTCCTTCCTGCTGCCAACAATCATCTGGCTGAGCTTCTGGAACAGGAAGGTGCCGAAGCTGTCGTTCCGGATCTGACTGACTTCATGTGCTACTGCTTCTACAACCAGAACTTCAAACATGAGAAACTGGGCTTTAAGAAGACTTCCGCTATCACCGGAAATGCCGGTATCGCCGCTATCAACTGGCTGCGCAGTGCTGCTACCGAAGAATTCAAGAAGAGCCGTCACTTTGATCCGCCGGCAAATATCTCGGATCTCGCCCGCATGGCTGCACCGATCGTATCCATGGGTAACCAGACCGGTGAAGGATGGTTTCTGACCGGTGAGATGATGGAACTGATCCACGGTGGTACACAGAATATTGTGTGTACGCAGCCATTCGGATGCCTGCCGAACCACATCGTTGGTAAGGGTGTTATCAAAGCGATCCGCAGAAGCCATCCGGAGGCAAATATCGTAGCCATCGACTATGATCCGGGCGCTTCTGAAGTAAACCAGCTGAACCGTATCAAACTAATGCTGTCTACGGCTGTAAAGAATATGAAGTAAAAGCAGAACAATGGATCTGCGAAAATCATTACTTTACATACAGATCTTTTTGGCAATGAAAATGGCTGAGGATTCGTCATAGAACGTTTCCTCAGCCATTTTCATTTTCTTTTTAAAATCCTTCTTTTCTCCGCTGTTTTCTTAACCTATATCGTTTTTCTCCGCCTTCCCATTCTGCCCTGTCATTTTCCGACTCGACGATCAGTCCCGGGACCGGAATCGGGTGATGGTGTTCATCAACGGCTACCATTACCACATATGCACGGTTGATCACCTTCCGGATACCGTGACGACTTTCTACATATGTGTCCACACGTACTTCCATCGAAGTTCTTCCCACATACGTAATCTTTCCCCGAAGAACTACTACATCATTTACAGTAGCTCCCTCTTTGAAATTCAGGTTATCGATCGCCGCTGTCGTGATGTCCGCCTCGCAGTGACGCATCGCCACGATACTGGCAATTTCATCAATCCAGCCCATCAGCTGTCCTCCGAACAGATTTCCATAACAGTTCAGATAATTGGGGCGCATCAGATACGTCTGTTCCGTCTGAGAATCCACTACCCTTTTACATGGTCTCTGTGTTTCTTCCATTGTAATATCCTTCTTTCTTCCATTACACAAATCATTGCTGTTCTATTCTTCATTAATTGCAGGTAACTATTCAGTACCTTCACAGTTACGAGCAAAAACGCATTTAAAATCACCTTCGGTGATGGCATTTTTGCTTGTATGTCTCGGGATTTTGGCATAAATATGCCAAAACACCTCGCGGGATAATGGCTGCTGAATAGTTACAATTGCAGCTTCATTATCTGTATAGAAAACAAAGCAAAGCTGGCGTTCTGTACAGAATCTACCAGCCATACTCGAATTACTTTATTTCAGGGAAATCCCATTCCTGTCTTTATCGGAATACTTTCAGGATCCGTAGCACTTTCACCACATAATTTCCCATCGGGAACCGCCGCATCTGTTCCACCGTTGTTTTCGTAACGATCACATACAAAATCAGATATACCAGTGCTGCCAGAATTACAGAAACACCCAGGCACACGATACGGATCGGCACCAGAAGATGCAGTCCGTAATATACCACCCAGGCTACAACACCCATACCTGCTGCCGCTGCCAGTGGTTTTCCGTAACCGTTGACAAAATCGTTCTTGTGACCCAGATATTTTTTCAGGGACATGGCATTCAATACACACATGGCGACTGCAAATACCAGACTGGCGATCAATACAGAGAACACGCCCATCTGTGGAGCTGCAAAAGAACATACCGCCACAGTGATCACATTCAGCACCAGAGAAATCGCAGAGTTTCGAAGCGGAATTCTCGCTTTACCGATTGCCTGCAACACTCCGTTCGTAATCGTAGACAGTGCGGAGAAAATAACCGTTATGGAACCTGCTAAAAGCAGCTGTCCCGACAGTGTTCCACTGGATGGAAACAGCACTTTTGTGATTGGAAACGCCAGCACAGCCAAACCGACTGCTGCCGGGATACACAAAAACATCGTCAGCTGGATTCCCTCGTTGATCTTTTCATTTGCCTCTTTATACTCATTTTTGATAAATCTCGTTGCAATCTCCGGCATCATTGCAGAGGAAGTTGCACTTGAAAGCGCCAGCGGAATATTGATCAGCGTAATGTAGTAATTACTGTATTCTCCCCACTGGCCACTGACTACTTTTGCAGCGATGCCTTTCATATTCAGGATATCCGAGAAAACCTTGGAATCCAGGTAACTGCTGGCATTGTATACAAAAGTATTGAAAATAATCGGCGTTACCATCAGGAAAATGATCTTCATAACGCCCACCATGGACTCTTCCTGTGTATGTTTATCTCTGGCGATCTTTTTATGGATTGATTTCCGGTTTGCCGCATAGACGATCAACATAAATGCCAGACCGGTCAGCACACCGGCTCCGGTACCCATCGCACCACCGGCTGCACCATAAATTGCATGCGTCTCCTCGTCCACTGCAAACTTCTTGATCAACAGCCATGCCGCCAAAATACTGACGATCGCATTGGCGATCTGCTCCAGAATCTGAGAGATCGAGGTTGGCATCATCGTGCTGTGCGCCTGAAAATATCCACGCATAACGCCAAGAATTGCTGAAAAGAAAATTGTCGGCGCCAGCATCCGCAAAGCCAGAAGTGCCTGCTGCTGATTGACCGGAAGCAGATAATTACCAAAGAAAAAGGCAACCAGAGCTGCCACTCCACCCACGATCATTGCATATAATAACGCCCCATGAAAGACTTTCTGGGCATTTCGATATTGTTTCAGTGCCAGACGTTCCGATACGACCTTCGATACTGCCATCGGAATACTGTAGGCAGAAATCAGAAGCAAAATAACATACACGTTATTCGCATATCCATAATATCCAAGTCCTACCGTTCCCAGCACAACCCCCAGAGGGCTTCGATACAAAAGACCGATTACCCTGGAGATCAAAGTCGCCATCATCAGAAATGAGGCGTTTTTCACTAATCCATTTTTCTCACTCATCATTTACTCCTGCTTTATCTCTTTTTCGATTTTTCCGGCTTTCATGGAAAAATCCCGGCAAATACCTGATCTGTCTTCTATAGCCGGACTACCTATTCTCGATCTGCCAGTCAATCGGCTCCAGACCATGTGCTGTCAGATAAGCATTTGTCTTACTGAACGGCTTACTTCCAAAAAATCCCCGGTAAGCGGATAGCGGACTGGGATGAGGAGCCTCCAGAATCAGATGTTTGTCCGGGTCAAGCATGGATTTTTTACTCTGAGCCGGTTTGCCCCAGAGGATAAAAACCATCGGGCGATCCTGCGCCGCCAACACACGAATAGCCGCATCGGTAAATTCTTCCCAGCCGATCCCCCGATGGGAATTTGCCTGATGAGCACGTACGGTCAAAACTGTGTTTAACATCAGAACACCCTGTCTTGCCCATTTTTCCAGATATCCGTTGTTTGGGATATAACATCCCAGATCATCTTCCAGTTCTTTGTAGATATTCACCAGTGAAGGCGGAATCTCCACATCCGGTTTTACCGAAAAACAAAGCCCGTGCGCCTGTCCGTCTCCGTGGTACGGATCCTGTCCGAGAATCACTACTTTCACCTGATCCAGCGGTGTAAAATGAAACGCATTAAAAATATCATCTCCCGCCGGAAAAATCTGATGGGTTGCATATTCTTTTCCCACAGTTTCAAATAGTTTTTTATAATAGGGTTTGTGAAATTCCCCTTCCAGGGCTTTTGCCCATGCTCCTGAAATTGGAGGCATACGCCCTCCTCCTCTCCTGTGCGTGCAATGGCAATCTTCCTGTATCCGGATTTTACCGGATTTACACGCACACTTGTATTTTCGTAGCTGTGAAGGTACTGAACAGTTACGTATTTTCTTATATTTCCGATATCTTTACAGACGAACCGGAAGTCCTCTGTCCCGAAGATATTCCTTTACTTCCCGGATCTCCAGTTCTTTGTAATGGAACAGAGACGCTGCCAGTGCAGCATCTGCACCGCCCTCTGTCAATGCGTCATAAAAGTGCTCCAGCGAGCCCGCACCACCGGAAGCAATAACCGGAATGGATACTGCATCTGCGATCGCACGGGTCAGTTTCAGATCGTATCCTGCTTTTGTGCCATCTCCATCCATACTGGTGAGAAGAATCTCTCCTGCTCCCAGGGCTTCTGCTTTTTTTGCCCATTCCACAGCATCCAGACCCACATCGATCCGACCACCGTTTTTATAGACATTCCATCCTGAGCCGTCTGCACGCTGCTTTGCATCAATAGCAACTACCACACACTGACTTCCGAACTTTAAGGCTGCTTCATGAATCAGTTCCGGGCGGTTTATCGCAGAAGAATTGATGGAAATCTTGTCTGCTCCTTCCCGCAAAAGCAACCGAAAATCATCCACAGTGCGGATACCGCCTCCTACGGTAAAAGGAATAAATACGTTAGCCGCAACTTTCCGCACCATATCTACCACTGTATTACGATGATCCGAAGATGCTGTGATATCCAGAAAAACAACTTCATCTGCACCAGCCTCGTCGTACGCTTTCGCTACTGCCACCGGATCACCCGCATCCTGAAGATTGACAAAGTTCACGCCCTTTACTACTCTTCCATTATTTACATCCAGACATGGAATAATTCTTTTTGTCAGCATCTTATCGTCCTCCTTTTCCTTCCAGTTTTGCAAAATTTTTCAAAATCTGCAAGCCCACATGGGAACTTTTCTCCGGATGGAACTGGCAGGCAAACAGATTGCCGCTTTCCACAGAAGCATGGATATGGGTACCATATTCGGTTGTTGCAGTCACAATTTTTTCATCCTGTGCTTTCAGATAATAGGAATGTACAAAATACACATATGCATCTTCCGGAACTCCCGCAAACAACCGTCCTTTATTCGGAAATCGGATATTATTCCAGCCCATATGAGGGATCTTCAGCCCTTCTGCCGCAGGAATCCGAAGAATCTCTCCCTTTAAGATGCCAAGGCCCTCCACGCCCGGACTCTCCTCACTTTTTTCAAACAGAAGCTGCAGTCCCAGACAGATTCCCAAAAACGGAGTCTGCTCCTGAACTACCTGGTGAATCACGGGTACCAACCCGAAATGGTGCAGATTTTCCATCGCATCTCCAAAACTACCCACACCCGGTAACACCACTTTATCCGCAGCCAGAATCTCTTTCGGATCTCTGGTCACCAGCACATCCTCTCCTATCAGCTGCAGAGCTTTTTCCACGCTTTTCATATTTCCCGCATCGTAATCAATCAGTGCTATCATGTCTTCACTCCTCATCTGTTTTTCTGACACTACCACTACTCCATCACAGCTGTGTCAGCGATCTTTTAGATCGATTGTTTTATCAAATCATAACCGTAATAGATACAACTACAAAACTGACAAAACATTACAGTTTAGTTTATCATAATTTCAACTCGAATTCCATATCTATTCTGCATAATATACTAGAGCGTGTTTGAAAAAGGCTTTTCGTGAGCTGCGAGTCCCAGTTTGTGGGAGATTTTATCCGAATGAGGGCGGCGTAGCGGGCTACGGCAACCGAATAAGGGTAAAATATACCGCAAAGTGGGGCTTGCAGGTTGCGGAAATGATTTTTCAGACACGCTCTAGTGCTTTGGATTAAGTGTTACTGTTCACTCCGTTCCCGGTAACGATGAATCTTTCTCTGTAACCTTCAATAATTCAATTATTTTCAGGAATCCTGCTGCATCGCTGCCGGAAGTTTTCTCTCCTTTGCAGTAAATTCTTTCACATCAATACGGATTACATTCACAATTGATACCAGTTTCTCATCAAAGGTAAAATCCTTTCCCGTCTGCTGTTTCATCAACAGGGACAGTGCTTTTTCCTTTTCTTCCACATCCGCCACCAGGGTTCCATATCCGCGTCCCATCACGCTCCGGTATGCCATCCCGTACTGGCAGGCTACCTTTCCCTCAAACGGAATCATATCTGTCTCCAGAGCAAATGAGACTTTTGGATTCTTCTCCAGAACATCAAATTTGTACCCTTTGGTGGCGCCATGGAGATAAAATGTCAGCTTTCCGTCCACATATTCATATCCATAATTCATCGGCACCACATAAGGCCATCCCTCATCAGACAAACCCAGATGCAGGATCTTTGTTTCGTTGATGATCTGTAATATATCATTGATATCAGTTACTTCTCTTTCCCGTCGTGTCATAATTTTTCTCCTTCACCGTAATCTGATTCTCTCTCTATTCCCCAAAATCAGCTGCACAGATCTTCAGTTTTTCCCGGATCGGCAGGTGGTATGGACAGCGTGGTTCGCATTTGCCACAGCCGATACAGGCAGAAGCTTTTACTTTTAAGGTACTGTATCGATCTCTGGCCCACTGCTCCAGATCATAACGTTGCAGATAACCGGCAAACAAGAAAACACTTGGAATCTGGATTCCTACGCTGCAAGGTGCACAGTAATTACAACGACGACAAAAATCCGTTCCCAGCTGGTCACGGACTGCCTGAATCTTTTCCTTTTCTTCCTTCGTCAGCGGTTCCTGATTCTCACAGGCTTTCTGATTCTCTTCCAGTTCCCGAATCTCTGCCATACCAGGAATAGTTATCGTCACATCCGGGTTGGAACATACATAGCGGAGTGCCAGAGTTCCGTCTTCGATGGCACCTCCTGCCAGTGGTTTCATATCAATAAATCCGATGTTTTTCTCTCCACACCGACGAATCAGTTCAGCCCCCTGCTGTTCCACAATATTATAAGGAAACATAATCGTCTCCACCCAGTCCAGGGTCAGCGCACGCTCAAAAACTTCCGTGGAATGCGCCGTGATTCCGATATGTCCGATCTTTCCAGCGTTTTTCGCCTCCAGCAGTGCTTCCAGTGCCCCACCTTCTCCGATCACCTGATCCAGCTGTTCCATACTCGGATTATGTACCTGATACAGATCAATATAGTCTGTGCGGAAATTCCGAAGACTCGTCTCGATATCTGCCGCCATCGCTTCTTTTGTTCTCGCCATGGATTTTGTTGCCAGCACGAACTGATCCCGGATTCCTTCCAGACCGTAGCCGATATACTGTTCACTGACAGTGTAGCCCCGTGCAGAGTCGATGTAATTGATTCCCCGCTTTACCATATCCTGCAACAGCTTTCTTGTTCCCTCTTCATCGATCTTCTGAATCGGAATCCCGCCAAATCCCATGCGGGAAACCTTTAATCCGGTTTTTCCAAGTGTTTTGTATTCCATTTATATTTCTCCTTTTTCTGTGACATATGATCTGATTTTTCATGCGATACATTATAACATCTTATGGGGCGGAATGAAATCTAAAAAGAGCCAGTATTCTTATATTTTGATAAGAAATACCGGCTCTATTGAACTGACTGATTACACGCAGGTTTTCATCAATCCACTTAGTCATTTCTCAGTGCCGTCACCGGATCACTCTTTGCCGCTTTCTTCGACGGGATCAGTCCACCGATAAACGTAAGAAATACGCTCAACACGATCAGTATAAGTGCCGGAATCACCGACAGGGATGCACTGACAGCAGTGGTATCTGCCAGTTTGTGAATCAGGGCATTGCCCGGGATCAGAAGTAACAGTGTCAGACCGATACCTATCAGACCTGCACACAGACCGATGATACAGGTTTCCGCATTGAACACCTGGGAAATATTTCCTTTAGACGCTCCTATTGCTCGCAGGATACCGATTTCTTTCCGGCGTTCCAGCACACTGATATAGGTAATAACTCCGATCATGATCGAAGAAACCACCAGTGAGATCGCCACAAACGCAATCAGCACATAACTGATAATATCAACAATATCCGTCACCGAGGACATCAGCGTTCCGACCATATCTGTGTAGCTGATCACCTGCTCGTCTTTTCCTTCTCTTTCCATCTTACTGTTATAATCATCCAGCAGCTGCACGATCTGTTCCTTACTCTCGAAGTTTTTCGGATAGATTGAGATACTACTCGGTTCTGCCTTATCTGCATAGCCGAGTTTCTGCAGGTTCGAATCATACGTTGTACTTCCGGTATTTCCCATGGACATCATCAGTTCGGTCAGTTCTTCTCCATCCATGCTTATATCAAATGCCCCGGTAAATGCATCCGCATCAATAGAAAATGCATTCTGCAGATTCTCTCCTACCCGGCTCATCGCCTGCGTCATGGCTTTTTCCATACCACCGGCGATCTGTGTCATCATCTGCTCCATCGCTTTTGAAATCTGCGTTCCCAGTGCCTGTGACAGAGTATTTCCATAAGAAGAAAATGCACTCTGCATATAGGTTCCGATTGCCGTGGATATCTGTTCTTCCACACCCTTCGTGTCGATCATCTTCATAAGCCCAGCAGAAAGTTCCTGCTTCGCGCTGTCTGTTCCCAGATAATCCATAAAGTACTCACCCATTTTCGCCGGATCCGGGTAACCGTTTTCCTGTACATAGGCTTCATATCCTTCCAGCAGCTCCTTCGAAAGTTTTTCCAGCTGTTCTTTCGTGATATTCACATCACCGTTGATATGAATATTTTTCTCTGCCCAGGCAGTCAGGATCTGCTGGCATTCTTCTGTCTGGAGATATTCCGTCAGGTATTCATCCAGCTTCGTCATATCCGTATAGCCCTTTTCCCGGGCATACTTCTGAAATCCGGTCATGATATCTTTGATCAGCTGCTGCAGTTCTTCTTTTGATACTTCGACAGAACCGCTCGATTCGATGATGTCTTTGATATTATTTTTCAAAATTTCCTGTGCTTTTTCTGTATTCAGATAACCAATAAAGTTCTCACCCAGACCGGAATAATCTGCTTCCGGATGTTCTTTTGCATATTCCTGGTAGCCCTTTAACAATGCAGCAGCAAGGTTGCTCACATCATCACCGGACGCCTGGATCTTAATTCCACTCATCAGATTACCAAGCGACAGATCCGGTGCTTCCGGAAGCGAAATATTGATGGCACTCAGATCCAGCATGCCCGAAAGATCCAGTGCGTTCGGATCGACGGAAAAAGCATCTGAGAGATCCGCACTTCCTGCCATTGCATTGGCCATGGCATTTTCATCAAATTTAAATGCATTTTGCAGTTTATCCTCATCGATCTTAAAGAGGGATCCCATATCAAAATCATTATCCGATTCTTTACCAAATTCTTCATTGGTAAAGACATCAATATCTTCATTTTTCATCTGAGCTTTTACGATTTTACTGTTTTTCGCTTCCTCGATCACATGATCAGTCAGCTCTGCCGGATAATAGATACCGGTTCGAAGCAGGGCTCCGTTGGCATCCTCCGATGGTTGCACGATACCGACCACTTTCAGGTCTTCCCCGTTTTTCACCAGTTTTTTCATATATTTATTATTATCCGATTTGTCTTTCCAGACCTTGTATTCACTGTCATAGCTGTAATAATCCGAAGCATTGACCAGTTTAAAAGTGGTTCCCAGAATATCCTCATAACGGTATGTGCCGATATTATCCGGAGTATCCACATCTTCATCCTTCATAAACTGTTCGATCATATCGTCAAGTTCCATGGCATCTCTGAGTCCCAGTGTGTACAGGAGAAAATCGCTGATACTTCCGTCCGCAGTCATAACTACCACACATTCGTCATAACTTTCCGGCCAGCGACCTGCTTTTACATCATACTGGTTTTTATACAGATTCTCCTCTCTCGGCATCTCATAAAACACATCTGTGCTCATCATCGAGGACATCATACTATTTGCACTCGACGAAGAACCAAGCCCCAGAGAAGCAAAGGATTTGTCCGGATTAACTTGACGAATCTTATCTCTATCTTTGTCCAGTCGAAAGATCTGCGGTGTTGCGCTGTAACTGTATTCCACGGATTTTGCGTATTTGCTGACTTTCTTTTCATGATCATCCAGATATTTTTTCAGCGATTTCAGGTCATTGGAGTCCATCGTGGAGAACATATTTGTGATCATCTGCACGACATTGACCTGATCGTCGTCTTCTTTCTCCGCGTCTTTATCATCTGTCCCCATGTTCATCGTCATCATGGAAGTCAGGTCAAACCCAGTACTCTGGATCTCCAGTGGATATTCCGATAACGTTTCTTCTTCCACCGACTGGATATAAGCATTGACACCATTTGACAGTGCCAGGATCAGCGCGATACCGATGATACCGATCGATCCGGCAAAGGAAGTCAGAAGGGTTCTGGCCTTTTTGGTCTTTAAGTTATTAAAACTCAGTGCCAGAGCTGTCAGAAATGACATCGAAGATTTTCCCATATTTTTATGTTCCGGCGGGGACAGTGCTGCCTCATCCACCTGATAGGGATTTGTATCCGAACGGATCTTTCCATCCCGCAGATTGACGATTCTTGTGGCATAAAGTTCTGCCAGTTCCGGGTTATGGGTAACCATCACAACCAGACGGTCTTTCGCCACCTCCCGCAGCAGATCCATAACCTGTACACTGGTATTACTGTCCAGTGCTCCGGTCGGCTCATCCGCAAGCAGAATCTCCGGATCATTGACCAATGCTCTGGCGATTGCCACTCGCTGCATCTGTCCGCCCGACAGCTGGCTTGGTCGTTTTTCAATCTGTTCTCCCAGACCTACTTTTTCCAGGGCTTCTTTCGCTCTTCTTCTTCGCTCCGCTTTTCCAACGCCGGAGATGGTCAGCGCCAGCTCAACATTGGCGAGCAGTGTCTGATGCGGAATCAGATTATAACTCTGGAAGACAAATCCGATCGTATGATTTCGGTAGGAATCCCAGTCCCGGTCTTTGTATTTTTTCGTGGAAATCCCGTTGATGATCAGATCCCCGCTGTCGTAACGATCCAGCCCGCCGATAATATTTAACAGTGTGGTCTTTCCTGAACCACTGGGCCCGAGAATCGCAACAAATTCATTATCCCTCAGATTCAGACTGACATCATCTAGGGCTTTCTGAACCAGTTTTCCTGTTTTATATTCTTTTCGAATGTGTTGGATTTGAAGCATGTTCTTCTTTCCTTTCTTTTTTGCTTCACTGTTTTCATGGTAAATTACCATAAAACATACGGCGCCAACACCAAGATCATCCGGTGTCAACGCCGATTTTCGCAGATGATTATATACTAACATAAATTTTGCGGGGTGAAAATAAAAAGAATCTAAACTTCTGTAAAACATATCTAAAGAACCGGGCAAATACAAGTGCTGACATCTGTCCTGTTCTGTTTTCTACATATTTTTTAAGGATGATAAAGCATGAAAAGACTATTGTTAGCTGTTACTGTTTAATTCGAACTCATGGTGAATTCTACAGTTTCCTGTGCACTGTCCAGTGCCTCATCTACACCCATACCACTCTGTGCTGTGAGAAATCAATACTACTGTCTGTAATATCGTTAAAACCTCATTTCAGTCTTGTCCGTAGCTACCCCACGTTCTTACTCTTACAATACCAGTACATTATCAGATAATGTCTACGCTGTTAACACCCGGAATCTCTTCCAATTGTTCCACATATGTACTTTTGTATGCAGTAGGTAACCGCAGAGTCAACAGCAGAGCGCATGGTGTTTTCTTTGTTTTCCCCTTTATCACATCCATAGTATCTACCTGTATCTGATTCTCCTGAAGTTTTTCCAAAAATTCAGAAATGCTTCCATTGGTTTCCAGTTCCACATAGACGGATAAATATTTACTGCGCCGAAAAAAATATTTTTCCAGACGTGGAAGCACGTGAAGGGAAATCAGTACACACACCGTAATGATAACTCCACCATCCAGAAACCCGATCCCCACTGCAAGACCAACGCATGCACATGCCCATAAACTTGCCGCAGTTGTCAGTCCCCTCACCTGATGCCCGGACACAATGATGGTTCCTACTCCAAGAAATCCTACCCCGCTGATCACCTGCGATGCCATACGCGAAAGATCCGATTTTCCAGGAAAATATACCTCCATATACTGCGCCGTCAACATAACCAGCGTTGCTCCCAGACATACGATCGTATTCGTCTTTGTTCCTGCTCCACGTTTTTTCAATCCTCTGTCCAGACCGATCACACATCCAAGTATCATGGAAACTACGATTCTAATCAAAACATTGGGAATTGTCCATTCCGCACATGAAAAACCAAACATGCGATTCCTCCTTATAACTTTTTGTTCTCGTATTTCTTTTATTATACTATATCATATTTTTATATGCTTTTTTCAAACATTTCAATATACTTTATTTATTATACTTAATTTTAATACATATTGTTTTCAACTTTACTGTAATAAAATAATCGTATCTTTCTTCTGCCAGTAAGCTGATTCTTACAAAATGTCATTTTTTATAGAAAGACAGACCAGGTCGGATATCCGGCTCTAGTCTGTCTTTTCACACTTTTATTCTTTTTCAGAAATGATCTTCTCCATAAAAATCCCCGGAATCAGATAGTCTTTTTCCTCTCCGGTATTTCCATTCAGTTTATCCAACATACGCTCCATCGCACACTGCGCGATCTTCTGCTCGTCCTGGCGGATATGTGTCAGTTTGTACTGCCCGGATTCGATGTGGTTTTCATCCATGCAGCACACTTCTATTCTGCCCTTTAACGCTTTTGCTTCCAGAACAGCCTCTGTCTCCATGGCAACACTGTACTCACCACATACGATACCTTCGAGTTCCTTGCTGTATCTCTCAACATACTCTGCAATCTGTTTTCGATAGATCTCTCCGCGGACTTCCACCGGATTTTCATAGGTAATATACGGAAGACTGCACTTTCCGACCGGAGTCATACCATATTCGGAGATTCCCTGATAAAATCCTTCACTGCGTTCTCCAAGTGAAGACGTTCCCGTTTCTTCCACTGTGATAAATCCTATTTTTTTCTTCCCGGTTTCCGCAAAATACCGAACCAGCCGCGACATGCTCTGCACATTGTCCGTCCGTACCGAATCCAGTGAAATTCCATCTAATTTTTTATCAATAAGTACAGTGGGATATCCGTCAATCACCAGTCGAAGAATCTCGGTATTATAATACGATCCATGGCATGGCATTACAAACATTCCCTTCGCACCGATACCGCGCAGATAGCGGATTGCCTGTGTCTCCAGTTCCCGGTTTCCGTAGGAAAAACATGGGTACAGATGGTATCCCGCCTTTCTGGCCTGCTGCTCCAGTTCATACATGATCTGCAGACCATAGCTGGAACTGATATGTTCAAAAATCACTCCGAGAACAGGTTCCCCTGTCTGAGGAATCTCCGATTTTTCCGGTAATACCGCTTTTTCTTCCACCTCAATCCTGCCAACTTCCGGGTATTCCATGACAAAACTGCCTTTTCCTCTGATCCTGCGAATCCTGTGTTCTTCTGCCAGAAGATTCAGTGCTTTTTTTACTGTGATCGCGCTCACTCCGTAATGTGCAATCATATCCTCCTCCACCTCAAGTTTATCACCCGGTTTCAGATCACCACACTCTATCTTCTGTTTCAGATCATTATATACATTTTCGTATAGAAACCGCTTCTTCGCCATGAATATCCTCCGTTTTTTCTAATTCTGCCTCCAGTTTTTCCACCAGATCCAGCAGTTCCAGTGGTTTGTGGATAATATAATCCGGCACTTCTTCCTCATTTTTCGGCTCCATCGGATACCGCGGACTCCATTTGATAAATACAGAAGTAATTCCAAAACGATTTGCCCCCACAATATCTCTCTCCAGATTATTTCCTACCATAATAATACGTTTTTTATCTTCGTCCGTCAGATGCAGCAGTTTCATCGCCGTCTCAAACATCGCCTGTGACGGTTTTTTTTCTCCCACTTCCTCTGAAATGGTTCTCGCATCAAAAATATTTTCCAGTCCATGCTGACCGTAAGAATTATCAAAAGACTGTGTATATCCATCCGCTACCAGTTCAATCGTATACCCTCTTTCTTTCAGAGTAAGAAGCATCTCTTTTGCACCGTCGATCAATTCGCAGCTTTGTACGATCGGTGAACCTTCGTTTCTGTACTCGGTTCCTTCATTTACCAAAGTGTCTCCGCTGTCTATAAATACGATTAATTTTTTGCTCATGATTTTCTCTCCATCTATGTTTTGCTGTCATTTTCTGTTTTCGTATTCTCATTTTAACATATTAATTATATTTTGCAACGGTTTAAAGTATATTTAATATGGTTTTCATATATTTTGCTTATCAGTAGTTATATGAAAATATAATAAAGTACAAAAAAGTGGTATAGCATCTGTTTGTCAGTCACCATACCACTTTTAGTTGTTATATTCTTATTCTTCTTCAAAACTGCACAGCGCCTTCACCTGTGCCCCATAGATCGAATGATTTCCATTGACCATATATGCCAGCAGGCAGACCACAACCAGAGGGATCGCATTCTGGCTTCCAAAGACTTCCAGTCCGATCAGAATCGGTGCAATTACCGTGTTGGTTGCACTGCCAAATACTGCTGCATAGCCAAGGGACGCGCAGATGACCGGCGAAATTCCGAACACAGAACCAAGCACCACACCCAATGACGCACCAATGGAAAATAACGGTGTTACCTCTCCACCCTGAAAGCCAATCGCGAGTGTTGCAATCGTCAGCAAAAGTTTCAGGATCCAGTCGTATCGGTAGATGGTATCGCCGGTAAAGGATGCCGTGATCAGGTTGGTTCCCAGTCCACTGTATCTTGCACTGTGTAATGCCATCAATACAATTGCAAGAGGGATTGCAAGACATCCGATCCGTACCAGTGGATTGCTGATTTTGTCTCCTGCCAGCTTCTTCGTCTTCTGCAAAAGTACAGAAAAACACCGCCCGGTCAGCCCGAACGCCAGACCGAGAATTACCAGAATAACTACATTTTTTATATTTCCAATCTGCCAGATTTCCTGTACATCCACCGCGAATTTTTCCAGTCCCAGCAGATGTGATGTCGTGGATGCTGTATAGGACGCGATCAGTGCCGGAAGCAGCGCATCATATTCCACATAACCGGAAACCCCCACTTCCATCGCAAAAAATACTGCTGCCAGCGGTGTCTGGAACAGCCCGCCAAATCCCGCTGTCATACCGGTAATCAGCATCACCGGTTTTGTTTCTTTGATATGGAGCCGTCTGCCCGTCTCATGCGAGAGCGTCGCACCAATCTGCACCGCCACCCCTTCCCGTCCGGCACTGCCGCCGAAAAGATGCGTGATCCACGTTCCGATCATCACCAGCGGAACGAATGCCAGCGGTATTTCTTCCCGTTTTTTCTGTCCCACTTCGAATACCAGTGTCATCCCCTTCAGGCTCAGACTGCTGAAACGCTGATACATCCAAACAATTGCCAGACCAGCCACCGGAAGGATCGGGAGCAGATAACGATAATATTGCTCACGAAAATCCGAAATTGTCAGCAACCCTCTTCCGAAAATCGTGTCGACGATTCCCACGCAGATGCCTACTAATACGGCAAGAATCACGTATTTCCCTTGCAGAATCCATTGTTCCTGTTTTTCTGCGGATATTCCTGTTTTCTTCTGTTTCATTTCGTTTTCTCTTTCCTCCATGTTCTTCTGATTTATTTCTCCCCTGAATGAGATAAAATACGCTTCGCGAATCTGACTCATTCCCTGCATAATCAAAGTTGAACCGCCGAACTAATAACTGATAGTTCCTGTAGCAAAAAAGGCTGATACTCCCGTGCCATGCACAGAAGTCATCAGCCTTTTGGCGGTTTCGATCAAAAATCGTGGGAGAACCTCATTCCCGTTCTGGATGAAAGTATAACAGTTTTTCCGCACGTTCGTCAAGGCAAACTCTGTTACATCCACTTCTCCCTCTTATCTGTTTGTATCAGAACCCCCTCTCAATTTCCCGGTTCTTCCGCATCCGCCGGAACACCCCTTCCGGGATTGCCACGCAGAGTCCGCCGAGGATCAGCAGTACACCGATCAGTTCTCTCCACGGGTACACAAATCTGAAATAACCAACCCGGCTTTTCATCACCACAGCAACAACACCAAGCACTCCACTTCCCACTGTCAGTACCAAAACCCCGACGATCAGTCCGTAGAAAATCCCTTCCATCCGCGTCATGTTCTTCAGCTGCCGGGTTGTCATGCCGATGCTTTGCATCATGGAAAATTCTTTTTGTCTTACGGTATATCCGGTTACGATCACATGGAAATAATTCATCAATCCCATAAAAAGCAGCACCAGACAGAGTCCGTACATTATGATTCGACTGGACGCGATATAGGATCTGGCAGCAAACAACAGTTCTGATTTGCATACCAGCATCAGTGTCCGCGCATCCGAGATATAATCTCCATGACTGCTTCCCGTCACGAACTGCATATTGTAGCTGTCCACGGATTTTTCTACAGATTCCCGGATCATCGGCTCCATCGATCGGTTGACGTCCATCTCCAGTACAAAGGTCTGTACCGGCAGCCGCATCCGCTCCATCCCCTTCTCACCCACCAGGAAATACACGATCCCCGGTCCGTTCCAAGTTGTATCGAGTGCCGGAAGTCCTTTTTCCTTAAAGTTCAGGTGGCCACAAAACTTCATATCCGCCGTCTTTTCCCCCTGCACGGTATAAGTGGAAAATGTCTCTCCCACATCCTCTCTGCCTTTTTCTGCCTCGATTCTCGAAAACAGATTATAGTGGAGCATGATTGCACCCGTTCCCGCTTCCACGCTTTCCAGATCCAGTCCCAAATTTTTCTCTTCGTTAAGTGTTTTCAGTTCTTCCAGATAATCATCGCTGACCAGTTCTGCCACGAACTCATAAAATTTTGGAGCGGTTTCTTCTATATTTTCCGTATTCTCCTCAGGGATCTGATTCTCTTCCAGCGTTTTTCTTCGAAGATCCAGGATTTTTTCATCAAGCTGTAACTTGCCATAACCGCCCGTTACTTTCGACACCTTTTCCACACCGTCGAGACCGGTCATTTTGTCAATCAGTTCTTCCGGAAAATACGTCTCCTCCGTCGGATACTGGCTGATCGTCCCGGAGGATATATTTGTCATGATCTTAAAATCATGGTTTTCCGCCTCAATCTGGTTGGTCATATCCGTCCCATTCGTGATCACAACGGCAGAAAGTGCCACGCAGATCCCGAGAGTAAGCGAAACGATCGTCAGCACACACCGTTTCCGAAAACGGAACAGATTTCTCCACGCCATCGCTTTCAGCGGATCTTTACTCTGTCGTCGGCTTTTTCTCCCGGCAGATACTTTTTCCATATACTGTATCGATTCCACGGGAGAAAGTTTTCCGATTTTTCGGACAACACCGGCTGCTCCAAGAAACGTAACCAACATTCCAAAGCAGACAGATGCTGCCAGCATCCACGGACGAAACGCAATCATCGCGGAGGCTTTTCCCAGGCCATGCAGATACATCCTCGAAAGCAATGCAGGAATCACCGTCAGGGTAACCGCAACGCCTGCCACACTTCCCCAAAGACATCCCAGCACCGCGATTTTCCGTATCTGGCGGTACGCGATGCTTCGGATCTGTTTCCCGGTTGTTCCCAATGTTTTTAACAGACCGAATCTTCGGATATCTTTTCCATAGGAAATATGAAGCACATTATAGATCAACAGCCACGCAGCAAGTAGGATCACGACAGCCATCACCGCTGCGATATCATATCCGCCGACCAGTTCGGTCACAGCCTCCAGACCCAGTCCGGTACCGCCGAAAAACTGCTGACTGTCATCGCGCATCGGAATATCCTGATACAGCCGGTCTTCCACCGTCTGACCATCCACACTCCCGCTCTGTTCGATCAGTAACGTTCTCGACACTTTCGAAAGATCCAGCTGATCCAGATAGGTCTTTGAAAAATAGCCGTACGCTTTTCCCATCGAAGGATCTACATATTCCGTATAATATCCAGACAAACGGAAATCCCCGGAGTGTTCTTCTCCCTCACTGTCCGTCATCGTCACCGGGATTACCATCCCTAGCTTCGGTTTGCTAACCCCAAGCAGCTTCAGAGCCCGCATGGGCAGCATAATTTCGTTCTCTTTCGTCGGATACTCTCCATGAATATCCGTATACGCCGGTTTCTGCATGTTTTCCCACGCCGTCTTGTCTAACACTGTACACAAAAAAGCGTCTGTGGCAGCAAAATCCGTTTCCATTCCCGCAGATCGGATATATGCCAGTTCCTGTATTTTCCGATACTGTTCTTCCGATGGATCCTCTAGTGTTGTGCTGGCTTTCGTTCCTCCATTTCTTACCATCAGCAGATAATCTGCCTGTATCTTTCCGATAGCCAGACTGAATACACAAAATATCATCCATACGGCAAATGCAACCGTTCCGATCAGGATCCTGTTTCTTCTTTTATTTTCCTGATATTCCCTTTTTGCCAGCAGCCGCAGAATCTTCTGGTTGTTATTTTTCATCCGAATCACCCGTCACCTTTCCATCCTCGATACGGATGATCCGTTCCGCCATCTGCGCGATCTCTTCGTTATGCGTAACCAGCAAAATTGTCTGATGATACCTTTCTGCACTTGTCTTTAACAGCCCGACCACTTCCATTCCGGTCACCGAATCCAGATTACCGGTGGGTTCATCTGCCAGAATCACCGCCGGCTTCGTAATCAGTGCCCGCGCGATCGCAACCCGCTGTTGCTGGCCACCGGATAGCATATGTGGCATATGATCCAGTTTTTCCGTCATTTTCAGACTTTCGGTAATTTCTTTCAAAAACTTCTGATCCACACGCATCCCGTCCAGCAATAACGGCAGCATTATATTTTCCCGGACACTGAGTGTCGACACCAGATTATAATTCTGAAAAACAAATCCGATATTTCTTCTCCGAAACACTGTCTTTTCTTCTCCGGACATTCCCTTCAGTGCTGTTCCCCGCACCCATATCTGTCCGTCTGTTGGCTCGTCCAGACCTCCCAGCATATGAAGCAGCGTGGTTTTCCCACTTCCCGAGGAGCCAACAATAGCTCCGAAGGTTCCTTCTTTTACAGAAAGTGAGACACCATCCAGGGCACGCACGATCCCGGATGGTGTCGGATAATATTTTTTTACTTCTTTTGTCTCAAGTATCTGCATGTTTTTTCCTCCTGTCGCAGTTATCTATTCTTTTTCTCTGCTTTTCTATGATTGTAACAGCCAAAACTTACAAACTGCTTACACAGGAAGAAAAATCGATACTTCCAGTCCCTGTTCTTTTCTTTTTGCTTTCATGAATCCGCCGTGGAGCGTCACGATCTCCCGGCTGATATACAGTCCCAGACCAAATCCCGGTTCTCCGGTCACTCTGCTTCCCCGGTAAAACCGCTGAAAGATCCGGTTTTCTTCTCCTTCCGGAATCCCGATGCCATCGTCGGATACCACGATTCTTGTATACATTTCATCCTGCCGCACGACGACCCGGATCTTCGAGTGTTCCGGTGCGTATTTTACGCTGTTGTCCAATAGATTATAGACCGCCTCGCCAAGCCAGTTCCCATCATGCCACACTTTTGTCTCTTCCGCTCCGGTTACTTCCACTTCCATCTGCTTTTCTTCTGCCGCTTTCTGTACCAGAAGTACCGCTGAAAATATCGTATCCGCCAGAGCATCGGTTGTTTTTTTGATCTGGATCATCTGTTGTTCCAGCCGCGCCATCTTGATAAAACTTTCTGTCAGAAAATGCAGCCGCTGTTCGGATTGTTCCAGTGCGCGCAGGTATGTCCTTCCCGGCTCTCCCGATATCTCGCCCTCTAAAAGCTGTGTGTAACTCTCCACGCCCGCCAGAGGATTCCGCATCTGATGCGCGATCTCCCCGATCAGTGCTTTCGTCTCATCCCGCTCTCTGGTAATCCGTGCTTCCACGCCCTGATTTTTCTCAGAAATCCTGCGAATCTGATAACGGGTCTTTGCCGGAAGTGTATCTTCATACCCGATTTCTCCCGGCTGGATACATTCCCCGTTCAGAACCCGCTCCAGCATCCGGGAAATCTCTTCCATCTCCTGCTGAGCTTTTCTTTTTCGAAACATGTTATTCTCCAAACGTATAACCAAGCCCAAACACATTTTTCACATACACAGGATGTGCAGGATCCGGCTCGATCTTCTTTTTCAGGCGGTTCAGCGTCACATGCAGCGTATTTTCTTCCACAAAATTCCCGCCATCATCCCAGACCTGTTCCAGAAGCATGCGTTTTGTTACTACTTTTTTCTGATTTTGCGTAAGTACTTCCAGAATCCCGTACTCTTTCGGTGTCAGCGCTACCGGCTTTCCCTGGATCCTCGCTTCTTTCCGGTCATAGTCCAGGCTGAAATCCTGATAATAAAACACCTGATTCGGCTCACCGCCTGTTCTTCGAAGCACCGCCTCGATATGTTTTAAAAGCACCGCAAGTGCCACCGGTTTTACCAGGTAATCGTCCGCACCCGCATCGAAGGCTTCTACGATATCCTCTTCTTCATCTCTCGCTGTCAGAAAAATAGCCGGCAATTTCTCCTGCCCGCTCCTTTGCCGGCACAGTTCCACGCCGTCTCCATCCGCAAGCCCGCGGTCGATCAAAAGCAGATCCACCGGCTGTCTCTCCAGCAGCCGGCGGGCTTTTGTCACAGATTCCGCTGCAAATGCCTGATAGCCATGGGACGTGAGCATCTCCACCAGCGCCTGCCCAAGCAGCGTGTCGTCTTCGATCACTGCGATTTTATACATCTTTACACATCCGATCTGGCGTAACTGTTTTTCATCTGGTTGCTCAGTTCATACAGAACTTTTTTCAATGTCGCAGAAGCTTCTTTCTGTACCATTTCTGCCACTTTCCGGTTCGCTTTACGTTTCAGTTCCATCTGTTTTTCCGGATCTTTTTCATCAACAAGAAGTGCATCGTACTGGTTGATCAGTGCATGACTTTTTGCCAAGACATTTTCCTGATAGTGCTCCACATGGAACAGAGATTTTCCATAAGAAGCATCTGCCATCGCTGCGATCATGCGGCTGGTCCAGTAGAAGTTTTCGGTAGAGACTTCACCGGTCGTGTTGGCAAGATATTCCGGTATTTCATCCACATCTGCATAAAACGGAACCATCGTGTTAAATGCATTCGATGCGTAAGCCACCCATTCCAGCGTTCCAAATGCAGCTCCTCCTTCCGGGCGCATCTGGATCAGAGACATAAAATCGTTTCGGTTGATACCGATGGATCGATATGCACCACTCATGGATCTATCCCCATAGGACAGATACGGGTCATACGGTGTTCCCTGATAATGTGCAGACAATACATATTTTACATCTTCCGGCGTGATCTTCTTTTCCGGAACCATGCACCACGGAATGTCATCGGACAGTGGTGTGTAATCGGCGTCCGGACCGTCCCAGTTTACAGAATTCGGATTCAGATACCGTTCCATGTACCAGGCTCTCGGCGTATTGTATACATGGTCGGAATCGTCATGGCTTCCGAAGGCATCTCTTGGATTCAGAACACCGTCCATCGAGAGATCCAGATGGTATTTTTCGATAAATTCTTTCAGGTCCGGGGAGCACATATATTCTTTCTGTTCGCCCAGCGCATCTTCCAGATCAAAGGTATCGATACCAAGCTGGTTTGGCATCACGACATACACATCATCCGGCACTCTTCTTGCCATCCAGTGATGTCCGCCGATCGTCTCCAGCCACCAGATCTCGTCAGCATCCTGGAAAGCGATTCCGTTATTTTCATATGTGCCATACGTTTCCAGAAGCTGTCCCAGCCGGGCGACACCCTCGCGGGCGCTCTTAATATAAGGAAGCACCAGGCACACGATGTCTTCCTCTCCGATACCACCCGGTACTTCTTCCTGACCGTCTTTTGCCGGCTGATATACCACCAGCGGATCGGCGCCCTGTACACGCGGGTTGGTTGTGATCGTTTCGGTGGCTGTCATGGCTACATTTGCCTCATTGACACCGCTTGCTGCCCAGATGCCTTCTCCTTTTTCTGCATTTGGCATGGATGTATAGCGCATCGCCTGTTCCGGAAGTTCTACTTTCACATGGGAGAGCACGGAAACATAGGTTTTCGGCTGTTCTTTGGGTGTTACCACCGTGAATTTTTTCGCTGTAAAATGTCCGGATCCGGAGTCGTCGTTGCGAGCGATCATTGTGGATCCGTCGTAGGATGCTTTTTTACCTACTAAGATTGTTGTACAAGCCATTTTTCTCATCTTCCCTTCTGTTTGTTTTGCTGGTTTTTATTTTAGCACATTGCTAACTTACTGTAAATCTGACCTTTTTGGTATACGGACGAAACCTTTTCGCGTACGGACGAACCCATGCCCAGGCTTCCACTCGTCAGACAACCGCTGGCAACGCAAATCTGAGCTAAGCATTAACTCCGGCTATGTTCACGAGGGTCGGCGGACCCTCGCGAAAGCCTGCGTAAATGCTGGATCTCATCTTTGCTAAGGGCGCCAGCATAAGGCTGTCTGACAAGTGGAAGCCTGGGCATGGGTTCTGGATGTTGGAGACGGAAGATATACGTAAAATTGATAGGTGTTGGAGACGGGAGGTACATGTAAAGTTGGCTGGTTTTGGCAACTGAAGGTGCGCGTAAAGTTGGTAGGTTTTGGCAACTGAAGATACGCGCGAAGTTAGTAGGTTTTAGGAACTGAAGATACGCGTAAAGTTGGTAGGTTTTGAAGAAAATTCATACATTTATCTTGGCGGCTTTCTGGACTTTGCTATCATTTTTTGTTATACTTTTCTACAAAATTTACTCTCTTATTTTTGGAGTGCAGAAAACTAAAAGGAGGTTATGTGACCGGATATTTCCGGTTGCTCTGTGTGTATGAAAAAGATATTTCAGATCTTTGCCCGTGATATGCGGCGGCTGTTTACCAACCCGGCAGCAGCGATCGTCATGGTCGGCGTGTGTGTTCTTCCATCGCTATACGCCTGGTTCAATATTGCCGCCAACATGGATCCTTACGGCAATACCAGTAACATCAAAGTAGCGATCGCCAACTGTGATACCGGTGCCAGTACCGAGACGATGTCACTGGATGCCGGAGGCACCATCGTGGATACGCTGAAGGAAAATAAACAGCTTGGCTGGACGTTTGTGGATGAAAAGCAGGCAAAAGCCGGTGTAACTTCCGGAAAATATTATGCCGCCATCGTGATTCCTGAAGATTTCAGTGAATCGCTCCTCAGTATTCTGGATGGCGAGGTGAAGCAGCCGGAACTGGACTACTATATTAATGAGAAGAAGAATGCGATTGCTCCGAAGATCACTGCTACCGGTGCTTCGACCATTCAGCAGCAGATCAACGACACGTTTTCTTCGGTAGCCGCAGAAACTGTATCGGAACTGATCCGTACTTCCGCCGGTGATCTGACCGGGAAGATTGATAAGACCAATTCCGAACTGTCCACTGCACTTTCTGAGACGAGGGACAATCTGAAAGAGTATCAGAAAGTTCTGAAAAATTTCAAAGAAACATCCGGTTCTTCTGAGAAGCTGATCAAGGATGCACTGGAGACTCTCGATGCGGTATCTTCTGCCGCGGATTCCGGCTCCAAGACGCTGACCGACACGACAGCACTTCTCGCCACCAGCCGTCAGACACTGGGATCTTTCTCGAGTCAGTTCAGTAACGCATTATCGAACAGTGAAACACTGTTAAATAACACGTACGCTTCCGCAGTCGTAAAACTCGGTACCTTTGAGACGAAAGCTTCTCAGGTGAATACGGTAATCGGTGACAGTATTGATTCCGTTACAGCTCTGAATCAGAAACAGGCGGAATTGCTCGATGAACTGCAAAATCTTCATGAATACATCGGTTCCGATTCCACACTTTCCGAGCTGATCGGGGAGAAAATCACTGCTCTGCAACAGCAGAATGCTTCTTTTCAGGAACTTCTGGATTCTTTGAACAGCAGCAATTCCAGTATTCAGGAATCCATGGTCACAGCACAGAACACCCGCTCTTCACTGGAAAAACTGATGACAGACAGCCGTTCTTCGCTTCAGACTTACCGGAATTCTCTGAATGAATCTCTGATTCCGAAGTTAAGTCAGTCCATGGATATGCTTTCTGCACTTAGCGGAACTCTGACCGCAACACTTTCGGATGTGAATCCGACCGTAGAACAGTTAAAACTGATCCTTACACAGCTGGATACCAGCCTGTCTGACAGTTCTGCTGCCCTCGGACAGACCGGCGGTGTGCTGGACACCATCGATCAGCAGCTCTCCACGATTACTACCGATCTTGGTGTGTTACAGTCCTCCGATATTTATAATCAGCTGATCACCTTAAAGGGACTGGATGCCGACTCAATTTCTGACTTTATGTCCTCTCCGGTTTCTATCCGGTCGGAAGTATTATACGAAGTGGAAAATTATGGATCCGGTATGACACCATTTTACACCAATCTGGCTTTATGGGTTGGCGGGCTGATTCTTGTATCCATCTTAAAACAGGAAGTGGATAAAGATGAAAAAATCTCACGCTTCACACCTTCCCAGGCATACTTTGGCCGCTGGCTTGTATTTGTGATCATGGGCCTGATACAGGGATTTATCGTGTGTGCCGGAGATATTCTCTTATTAAAAACCCAGTGCCTGCATCCGACAGCATTTATCCTTGCCGGCATATTCTGTTCGTTTGTATATGTCAACCTGATCTATGCGATGGCTCTGACATTCAAACACATCGGAAAAGCCCTTGCCGTTCTTCTGGTGATCTTACAGATCCCCGGATCTTCCGGAACGTATCCGATCGAGATGACACCGGTATTTTTCCAAAAACTTCATCCGCTGCTTCCATTTTCCTATGGTATCAGTGCGATGAGAGAATGCATCGCCGGTTACTATGGTCATACTTATGCAAAAAATCTGGGAACTCTTGCGCTGTTTTTGTTGCTTGCTCTCTTTATCGGCCTAGTGCTTCGTCTCCTGTTGATGAATCTGAATCATCTGTTTGATCGACGACTTGCTGACACGGATCTGATGCTTGGCGAGACCGCCAGCGATGAACTGCAGCGCCCACAGATGCAGCTGATGCTTCGTGCACTGATGCGTGACGACGAGGCACGAAAGGATTTTATGGAAAGATCCGAACGTTTTGAACGGCGATATCCATATCTGATCCGATATGGTTTTCTTGCCATCCTGATCATTCCTCTGATCTTCCTGATCCTGATGTTCAGTCTGGAGTCCAAGATTGTTTATCTGATTCTCTGGATTGTCTCTTTGATTGCTCTGGTCTTATATCTGATCTGTGTAGAATACATTCACGATAAGATCCAGCGCCAGATGGAACTGGGCGGTATCACTTCCGAAGACCTGGTACATGTGATAGAGGAGGAAAAAGAACGATGAAAAATATATGGAAAATTTTCCAGCGGGATCTGCAACAGATACAGAAAAATGTCATTGCCATGATCGTAATTATCGGTATCACCGTTGTTCCCTGTCTGTATGCCTGGTTCAATATCGCTGCCAGCTGGGATCCTTATGAGAATACTGGCAATCTGAAAGTCGCTGTTGCCAGCGTGGATGAAGGATATGAGGGAAGTATCATTCCGGTCCAACTCACCCTCGGCGATCAGGTATTATCCGCACTCCGTGAAAATACGCAGCTGGAATGGGTATTTACCACTAAATCTAAAGCCATGAAGGGTGTAAAATCCGGTAAATACTACGCTGCCATCGTCATTCCTGAAGACTTCAGCCGGAATATGATAAGCGTATTCACCAGTGAAATCCGGAAACCGGAGATCACGTATTATTCCAACGCAAAAGAAAATGCCATTGCACCGAAAGTCACGGACAAAGGCGCAACCGCGATCCAGACACAGGTGAATGAAGTCTTTATCGAAACGATCTCGGACACTGTATTTACCGCCCTGCAGACATTGTCAAATGCAGCAGACCGTGAAGATTCCAGTGAGATTGTCGGCAATCTGATCACCAACCTGGAAAAGATCAACACGGATCTGACCACGGCTTCGAGCACCCTGCAGTCTTTTTCCGGTATGACTTCTTCCGCACAGCAGCTTCTTGATACGACTGCTTCTTTCCTGCAGCAGACACAGAAACAGACAAAATCCAATGTAGATGCCTTAAAAGAGACGCAGAAATCATTTTCCGGGCTGCAACAGACCGTTTCCGGGACCACGGACAGTATCAATACGGCACTGACTGCCAGCAAAGGGTTTTATGACCAGATGGCGGAAGTGATTGATTCCGCTTTGCAGACACAGAGTTCCGATGCTTCCGCTGTTTCCGATACGTTACAGTTACTTGCCGGTCGTGTCGATCAGGTGATTGCTTCTTATACTTCCCTTCGGGACAGTATCGCACAGATTGGAGAGGATCATGAGGCACTGGCTTCTGTCACCGGTTCTCTGGTGGCAAAACTGGATGCTTCTATCACCACACAAAAAGAAATCCGCGATAAGTTAAATGCAACCGCATCTTCTCTTACTTCTGCGGTTTCGGATGTGGAAAATGATAAAAAAGAGCTGGATGATCTGATTCGTCAGAGCGCTTCCGGTATCAGCAGTGTAAAATCAGAGTATGAATCTTCCGTTCAGACGCAGTTAAACAGCCTGCTCTCTTCTGTCTCTGACACCCGTTCGGATATCTCCGGGTTGATGACACAATTGGATAACAGTATGGATGGAATCTATACTCTGACGGATTCGGCAAGTTCTGATCTGTCTGAGATCCAGACCACGCTGGATGACTCCTGTAAGCTGCTTACAAAGGCTTCTGAGAAATTGGAAAAAACGACTGGAAAATTGAGCAGTATGCAGGAAAGCAGGGATTTTTCTCAACTGGAATCTCTGATTGCCGGGGATACGGACAGTATCAGTTCGTTTCTCTCCGCACCCGTTTCTCTGAAAACCACGGAAGTTTACCCGATTGAAAATTATGGTTCTGCCATGGCTCCGTTTTATTCTACGCTTTCGATCTGGATCGGCGGCATTGTTCTGGTGGCGATGCTGAAAGTTACGGTATCGAAAAAGAGACTTGATGGTTTAAAGAATGTGAAGCTTCACCAGATGTACTTGGGACGGTATCTGATTTTCCTGATTGTTGGGCTGTTGCAGAGTTCGCTGATTTGTCTCGGGGATCTGTTCTATCTTGGTATTCAGTGCAAACATCCGTTTTTGTTTGTGCTGGCGGGATGGATCTCAAGTATCGTGTATGTAAATATTATTTATACGCTTACGGTTTCTTTCGGGGATATCGGTAAAGCGATCAGTGTGGTTTTGCTGGTTGTTCAGGTCGCCGGAACCGGCGGTACCTTCCCGATCGAAGTGGCTCCCGGATTCTTCCGGGCGGTCTATCCGCTGCTTCCGTTTACGCACAGTATGGCGGCTATGAGAGAGGCTGTTGGTGGTGTGTATGCTATGAATTATTGGATGGACCTTGGGAAGCTTGGAATGTTTTTGATTGTTTCACTGGTTGTGGGACTGGTGTTGAGACGGCCGATTATTCGGATGAATGATGGGTTTACGGAGAAGTTGGAGGAGACAAAGCTTATTTAGAAATTTCTTTTAACTTCTTTATGGAAATTTAGTTCCAGACGGACGCAGCCGTGGCGGGAGGTCTGTGGGGCGCAACGTGGGCAGGGCAACTTTGATCTGGCCGCCAACTCCGACTATGATTCACGAGGGTCAGCTGACCCTCGCGAAAGTCTGCGTAGGCATCGGATCTCAAAGCTTGCCCTAAACGCCCACCTACAGAACCTGCCACTGACAGCTTCCTCCGGATGCAATGCAACAAAGTGTTGCGTCACACAGACTCCCTACCTCCTAGGCTGTTTTTCCTATTTTCTGAATTTTTTTAATTCTTGCACTTACTAATTCTTAATTAATCTATTCCTCTTGTCTTATATATTTAATATTTCTACTTATAAATTCATCATTTCTTTGATTCTATTTACAAATAACTCTCTCAAATTATTATAAGATCACTCTTTCTCCTCAATTTATCATTGCAATTGCATGTTTTTGTTTACACTTTTTGCAACCAAAACTTTTATTATTTCTGCTATTCTTTTTCTCACCTTAATAGTTATTTTTCATTTTCTTATTCTGATGATGCCTGCGAAAATCTATTATCAGTATTTTCGTCTGCGAGGGTCTGTTTGAGTTTTTCCACTTCTGCAGGGATATCCGGGCGGAAAGAGAGGTACCAGGTTTCGGTTTCGGTGATGTATTTTTGGCGGAAGTGTCTGCTGGTGCAGGAGGCGGTTCTCAGGTTATGGAGACGGTCGGCTCCTTTTACGGCGTAGGCTATGGGGTTTTGGCGGATACGGGTGACGTAAGTTTGCATATCATAGCCTTTTTCTTTTGTGAGCAGTTTTACCGCTTGCAGGACTTCTTCACCGGCGATGGAGCGGATCTCGTCTTCGGTGGCATCCGTGTCTTCCAGAAGATCGTGGAACAAGGCGACAATCTGGTACTCGATATCATAGCCTTCTTTTTTCAGAATATCGGCTACCGCCACCGGGTGCGTGATATACGGATCTCCACCGATTCTTTTCTGGGTTCCATGTTTCTCTTTTGCAAATTCATATGCTTTTTCGTATAATGCCTGATCATATAATATCTGCTTTTCTTTTGTCCGCATCTCTTCCATAGAACTATCCTCTTTTTCTTTTGTTTTTACCACTTATCTCTCCTAACGGAATAAGTATTGTCTTAATAATTTCTCACTCCTGTCGCTCATTTTTCCTCAATATAATCAAACGCGATCCTGTCGCTTCCGTCTCTTGTATGGATAATTCCGCACTCCTGGAATCCATACGAGCGGATGGCTCCCTGCATCGGTTTGTTATTTGCATGGGTATCGATTCTCAGATATCTGCACTTTTGTCTGCAAAAATCAAAACACCTTCTCGCAAATCCTTTTGTAGTGCCATCAGAAGCGATTCGATGAATCGTTCCATATTCTTTCTCACTGCGCCATGCACCCTGATAGATTACGCGATATGTAGGATCCTCTCCAATGATAAAGACAAATACCCCAACCACATTCTCATTTTCTATGCACACATAGCAATGATCTGCTGCAATATCCTTCTCCACGATCTCCCTGGACGGATATCCCTCTTCCCACTGTGTTGGATTGCCATTTTCTTTCATGAATTTTCTAGCCTTCACATAAATCTCCAGAATCTCCGGTATGTGTGTTTCATTTGCCTTTATAATCTTCATTTTTTGTATCTCCTTAGCCTGGATTTTAATTTATTCGTAACTGTTCAGTACCTTCACAGTTACGAGTCAAAATGCATTTAAACGATAAAAACACGCTTTGCGAGTTTTTATCGTTATCGCGGCACTCCTCAAGGTTCCGTGCAAGCACGGACTTTGACTCGTTGCTCGCGTAAATCACCTTCGGTGATGGCATTTTGGCTTGTATGTCTCGGGATTTTGACATATTCATGTCAAAACACCTCGCGGGACAGTGGCTACTGAATAGTTACATTTATTCATACTTTCATCAATAAAGTAACGATTTTTTCTGTATTTTGCATTTTACGAAATGTATACAGGAATGTTTTTCTGCTTTCATAGTAACATATCTTTTTCTGCTCGAAAAGACACAACTCATGAAGAATTTTCCTGTACTGTTATTCCTTTGGTTTGAAATGTTTTCAAACAACAACTATGTAAAAAGAACCGGCAAATGCATCTGTTTTCCTGCATTCGCCGGTTCTTTCCATTATTTTTTAATTTTCGCTGTATCAACGATTGCCCTGCTGATTTTCACCGACAGCTACCTCATAGAAATTATCTTCTGTCATTCCCTGTTCGCCGATTGGTGCATCATCATTTATGAACAGGAAGTATGCGATCTGGTCCGGATCGATGATGCGGTCTGTTGCGTAAGCATAGACATAGTCATCAGAACTGTTGTTTTGGTATCCGATCATACCGCCACCCATGTACATATTTTTGATCACGGTGCCATCTTTTAATTTGATTCCCATCAGTGGCGGAGCTTCCTTAAATGTCGTACTTTCAGAAGTGGTTCCGTCTTCATTCTCCCCGGTAATGGTTTCCTTCTGTATCGGAAAATTGTATTCCGCGTAAACAGAGATCGGGGAAATCTCTACGGTCTGGATCGTTGCGCCGCTGTCTCCCAGTGGCTGGTTCAGAGTATATGTCTTTGCGGTATCTGCACCGCCGAGTGTCCATTCGAAGTTCCAGGCTCCTTCCAGCGTCTTGGTAAATTCTGCCTTATCTACCGTTCCCAGATCCTTCAGTTCCACCTGGATGTCCTTTCCGATAAAGAATCCTTTCTCACTATAATTATTCATGTTAATGTCAAATTCCATGCTGCCATCTTCCTGCACATAGTAATATATCATGTCTCCATTTTCATCCAATGCAGAACTTCCGTCGGAAGCACGCACCGGCATTCCGTCTTCTCCGGTGATGATGCCGTCATAAAATCCGGCGTCCAGGTTCAGGTCATCTTTTCCGTCCACCAGCACACTGATACTTCCAAAGTCCGGCTGCTGTCCGTCTTCCACCTGAAACCCTTCTACTTTGAAGGAAATATGACTGTTGTAATTATCGGTGATGCTCTGTTCTGCCGTCACAGTCACGCCCGCATCTGTACAGGACTGACTGGTAAATGCTGCCATTCCGTTGTCTTCCAGCTGTTTCTGCTGTGTTTCCGTTGCCTGCATACCTTCTGCCATGCCGGTGCTCCACTTCATATAAGCGGCTGCTCCTGCCGTCACGGTTGCGGTAGCCAGTGCTGCAACTGCTGCCACAACTGCAATTTTCCTTTTGGAAATAGCTTTTCTTTCTGTTTCTTTCTTATTATACGAAACCACTTTCCTGTTATCCGGTTCCGTTTTCTCCTGTTCTGCATGAATCCTGGCAAATGCCTGATCTGCTTTCTTCCTTACTACTTCCGGGATTTCAACATCTTGCTGCAGTGTCCGTAAAATTCTATCATTGTTCATATAAATACTCTCCTGTCTGCATCTCTTTCTTGTCTGTGTTCGTGTACTCTCTGTTTCCTGTCCAACCGACTGTTACTTTCCCTAGAGCGTGTTTGAAAAAGGCTTTTCGTGAGCTGCGAGTCCCAGTTTGTGGGAGATTTTATTCGAATGAGGGCGGCGTAGCGGGCTACGGCAACCGAATGAGGGTAAAATATACCGCAAAGTGGGGCTTGCAGATTGCGAAAATGATTTTTCAGACACGCTCTAAGCTTTCTGTCCACCTAATTCACGACCTTCACCTGGAAAAGTCCCGCCAGCTGTTCCCGTCCCCGCGCCAGCCTGCTGCGCACGGTTCCCTCCGGGATATCAAGAATCTGACTGATCTCACTGGTCTTAAATCCTTCGATATAATACAGCATCACCACCAGTCGAAAATTCTCCGACAGACTGTTCAGTGCCTCTTTCCACTCACTGTTTTCAAACCCAGCGTCCACATCCGGTGTCTCCGGAATCTCGTCCATCCAGACCATCTGCTTTCTTTTTCGCAGGATATCAGTACATTTATTCAGCAGGATCCTGGTCATCCAGGTACGAAAATATCTGTCTTCCTTCAACTGGGAAAATTTTTCCCAGCACACAAGAATCGTATCTGAAATCGCATCCGCAATATCTTCATCGTTGCAAAGAACCGACCGCGCCGCCTTATACATATTTTGCATCTGACTCTCCATTAGTGCCGTAAAAGCATCCGGATCTCCCTTCCTTGCCTGACTGATTAATCTTTCCATTCGTTGTCCTTTCTGTTTGTACGTACAAAAACAGGTGCTTTTCTTTAAGGTTTACATACATTAGACGGAGTTGCAAGAACTTTCGCTCCCGAAAATCCAATAAAATAAGTATTTATCAGATATTTCATGGCGATTTCAGAGGTTCTGGTTGTCAAACAGGCAATAATAATCTACTATAAAAGGCTTTACCACAGTATTTTCAAAACTATGGTAAAGCCCTGTTCTTACATTCCCCTTATCTATTTTCTTACTTTTTCTCACTCTCCGTCATTCCCGGCTCTGCATCTTTCCACTCTACCGTATACTCCTCACCGATGCTCTCACCCACATTTTTTATGTACTCCTCGATCAGCGTCTTCGCCCGTGCCTTTGCCTGCGACAGCATCTCTGTATTTTCTTTTGCCTGCTGCTCCATCGCTTCCTGCGCACCCGCCAGTGTCGTTGTTTTCTCTTCTGTGGTAACACTGGTCAGAAAACCGGTATCGGTCAGCGGGGTACCAAGAGAATCTTCATCCACATCTACATTCAAAACCTGTGCATCCGGCATCGTCACGGTCACCACACCGTTTTTGTCCGGTTCCGATACTGTGACCTGACTGATATCGATGCCATATTCAATGATCCCACTGTATTCCGTCCAGATTTTCTTATATCCGGTTTTCAGCCATTTTGCGAAAATGCCACTTGCTTCCGTCTCCGCTTTCGCAACATTATGATAATAACACTTCAAAGTGGCCAGTTCACACACCGAAGTAACCCCTGAAAAATCAGCAGTCTGTGTTTCTTTTCCGCATCCTGTCAGACAAAGAACAACGGTCCCAACGAGAAGCATCCATGTTTTTGTTATCTTTCGTACTCTCATTTTGTTTTCCTCCCCGGCAAATTTCAAGGTCTTCTATATATCCCACTGCATCGTATATCCTGCATTTTTCAGGATCGGCGAGAGTAGTGCTTCGATGGCTGACTGCAGATTTTCTTCGGCCGTCTGATAGAGTTCTTTTGACTCACTCGCTTCCTTTAGGGCATCTTCCTTGCACACCGTCATGATATCTTTCAGCTCCACATCTGGATTCTGTGGGATAAAACTGAGCGAATCCGGATCCACGGTTACTGTATTTACCGTAATTTCCGGCAGTACCGGCGTTACCGTTTTCTTTTCCTCATCAATGGTAAATGTTATCTGATCCAGCGCGATTCCTACTTTCACCGTGGAGGCATACGCGATATGGCACTCGGTTTCTTCCAGGTTTCCATCACTGTACTTGTCTGCGATCCCGTTGTATATGAACTCTGCCGTGGACAGTTCACTGATATCCACCGCTTTTTCCAGCTGCGAGGAAGTAATTACGCTTTTTTTTGTTATCTTCTGTACTGCATTTGGTACAAACAGACCTGCTGCAACCGCAACGATTCCGAGAACCAGCACACTTCCTATGATTTTTTTCTTCATTCAGTTACTCCTCTCCCGTTTTCCCTTATTATACTGCATAATCTCTTTTTCTTCCACCGGCATATTTCTGTTTCCAAACCTGAAAAAAGATGCCATGCTTTAAAACATAGCATCTTTTTGACATCTGTTCTCAGTTAATATCCAGATCTGCCGTAACCTGATAATAATCGCAGGCATGGGATTCATATCCGGTAACATTTGCTTTGGAGATCATGCTCATTTTCAGGAACGAGCAGAAGACGAATGCATGATCATCCAGAACGGTCTGCTGCATCTGTACAGCAAGTTCTGCACGTTTTTCTATGTCAAATTCCGCGCTCAGTTCTTTTTCCAGTTCATCCAGTTTTTCACTGCTGTATTTTCCCTGATTCCTTGTCGCATCGGAAGTTGCAAAAACAGTAAACCAGTATTCCGGATCACCGGTAGGTGCCTGTACATTAGCCATTGCATAGACATCCCATGCAGTGGGATCATCTGCTACAGAGTTATTGTCCGCTGTACAGTTGATGTCCAGATCAATCCCGATATCCTTCAGAGTTGCCTGTGCGGATTCTGCAAGCAGCGGCAGTTCCTGACGGCTTGGGTAGGTCAGCCATCTTACTGTTAATTTTTTTCCATCTTTCTCACGGATGCCATCTCCGTCAGTATCTTTCCATCCTGCCGCTTCCAGAACTTCTTTCGCACCTTCCGGATCATAAGTTTCTGTCGTCACCTTATCTCCGCCAAATGCGGAGCCTTCCGGAAATACTCCATTTGCCACATAACCATTGCCTTCCAGTAAGGTTGCAACAAAATTCTCCTTGTCAATCCCCATGGCGATCGCTTTTCGGACTGCTGGGTCGGCACACACAGAACTTTCATCAAAATTCATCTTTCCAAAGAAACAACGGGAAGTGGAAATCTGTGAAAATGTATATGCATCATTTTCAAACATCGGGTAGCTTTCATAAGCCATACCATAGGCTGCCTGTATTTCTCCCGACTGGAGTGCATTGGCCAGCGTGCTTCCATCTGTAATGGTACGGATTGTCAGCTCGTCAATCTTCGGCGTTCCATTCCAGTAATCCTCATTTTTTACCAGTGTCAGGTGATCATCGCTCTGGCAGTCCACGGCGATGTATGGACCGGTACCTGCTACGATTCCATCATCAAATCCTGCGTCCACATCAATGATACATCCATAGGGATCTCCAAGATAGTTTAACAGCGCCGGTTTCGGCTCTGAAGTATGAATCGTAAGGATCTGACCATCTGCTTCCATCGAATCGATTTTCAGATCATTTTTTGCCCGTTCGTGATTTTCAATCAGATGCTCCAGACATTCTTTCACCGCTTCCGCATCCATATCCCGGCCACTGGAAAATTTTACATTATCCTGCAGGGTAATCTTCCATGTCAGTTCATCCACATTTTCCCATTCTTTTGCCAGCCAGGGTTCGATTTCCATGGTATCCGAATATTTTACCAGTGTCTCACCAATCCCATATCGGATACAGGCCCAGCCTGAATAAGCATCATGTGGATTCACATTGTTTTCTTCATTGGAACTGTTGAAGGTTGTGTCACCGATCACCAGTGTCTTTTTCCCTTTCTCAGTTGTTGTCTCCGTTTCGTTTTTCTGGTTTCCGCATCCTGCAAGCATACTTGCACATAAAACAACACTTAACGCAGTACCAATCAGTTTTTTTGCATTCATCCTTTCTGTTCCTCTCTTTCTGTTTCTCACTTTATTATTCTTTTACAGAATCTCTGGCCGGTCTTCCTATCCGTTCTCATATCTCGGCCGGGGTTTCCTGTTATTATCATCACAGAACGCTTTCAATAAGTCTTCTGGTATATTCTGTCTTCGGATTCCGGATCACCTCATCCGGCGTTCCCTCCTCCACAATCTTTCCCTGATGCATGACAAGCACTCTGTCACAAAATTGTTGAACCAGTGCAATGTCATGGCAGATAAACAGATATGTCATATTCCTTTCTGTTTTCAGTTTATCCAGCAGTTCCAGGATCTCTTTTTGAATCGTAACATCCAGCGCAGAGGTCGCCTCATCCAGGATCAGCAACCGGGGCTCGATAGCGATCGCACGCGCGATCGCAGCCTTTTGACACTGCCCGCCACTAACTTCATGAGGATAGCGCGCTACATATTCTTTTTCCAGTCCGCATAGTTCCAGCAGCTGTCCTGCCTTCACCATTGCGTCCTTTTTTTTCATTCCATAATTGATCAGACTTTCTGCAATTCCATCACCCAGTTTCCTGCGCGGATCAAAGCTCTCCGTTGGAGTCTGAAACACCATCTGCATCTTCTTATATACTTCTTTTAACTCTTTTCCCTTTTTCAGAGTGATATCTTCTCCATCCAGCCGGATCGTTCCGGAAGAAACATCCAGTAACCTGGTGATCATATTGACAACCGTAGTCTTCCCGCTTCCGCTTTCTCCGATAATTCCAAGCTTCTCACCGGACTCTACAGAAAAACTCACATCATCTACTGCCGTGTAGTTCTCTCGTCCCAGAGAGACAAATGTTTTTGTCAGATGTTCTGCTGCTAGTACCACACTCATTTTTCCTACCTCCGAAGTTTTGGAACCGCTGCCAGCAATTTCTTTGTGTACACTGATCCCGGATGTTCAAATACTTCTTCTGTCACTCCATACTCCATGATCTCACCTTCATGTAAAACCAGCACTTTGTCTGCCATCGCACGGATCACTCCCATATTATGAGTTACCAGCACTATGGAAGTTCCAAAAGTTTCCCGAACCATAAGCATCTCTTCCACTACCTGTTTCTGAACTGTTACATCCAGTGCGGAGGTCGGCTCATCTGCCAGCAATATCTTCGGGTTCAAAAGCATGGCCGCCGCAATGCCCACACGCTGCTGCATACCACCGGAAAGCTCAAAAGGATAACTGTCCAGTACTCTTTTGGGATCTTCAAAGCCAAATTTTTCAAGCAGCTTCTCCGCCTGATTCTCAAATACATCTGCTTTTATTTTTTTATGTTCTGTCATGAATTCATAAAGCTGTGCCCGTACCGTACGGATCGGACAAAAAGAGCTTCCGGCCGTCTGAAAGATCATTCCCAGCTCCGGTCCGCACAGTTTTCTCATCTCCCTCGGTTTCAGGTCGGGAAGATCCATTCCCTTATACCAGATATCACCTCTGGTAACAAGACCGTCCTTTCCAAGCAGACCCATCGCCGCTTTGATCAGCGTCGATTTTCCGCTGCCACTTTCTCCTACAATTCCAAGGATTTCACCTTTTTCTACAGAAAAACTGACATCATGTACAACCCTTTTTCCTTTATAACTGATATTTACATGTTCATAACGAATGACTTCCGTCACTTTTTCTACCTCCCATTGCGGGGATCCAGCCAGTCTCTGACCGTATCACCCAACAGATTGAATATCATAACTGATACAAAGATTGCAAACCCGGGTGCCAGTGTTACCCAAGGATGCGTCGTAAGCAGATTTCTTGTGTCACTCATCATACTTCCCCACTCAGCCACCGGCGGTTTTGCTCCCAGCCCCAGAAAAGACAGACCTGCAAGTTCCATCATCATCGTTCCGATATCCAGCATCGCTGTAACCAGGATGGGGCCTGTAATATTAGGAAGTATATGCTTAAAAATCAGTTTCCAGGTTCCACAGCCGGACAGTTTTGCTGCCCGGAGGTACACCGTTTCTTTTTGTGCCAGAGTTTCACTTCTTGCCACTCTGGCGTATTTTGGCCAGCTGATGGCACCCAGTGCTATGATCGCATTATGGACACCACCTCCAAGAGCTGCCGCTACCGCCAGCGCAAACACCAGACCGGGGAAAGCAAGGAATACATCGGAAATACGCATCAGAACTGTATCGACCCGTGTTCCCTTCCAGGCACAAAACACTCCGATCATCGTACCAAGCACCGTAATAAATGCAACCAGCAATAAGGTGGAATAAATACTGGTCTTGCTTCCCACGATCACACGGGACAGCATATCCCGTCCATATCGGTCAGTACCAAAGATATGTGCAGCGGACGGCACTGCCTTTGCATTACCCAGATCCTGCAGATAGGGATCATATGGGCATAAATATTCACTAAAATACGATGCGATCACCAGTGCCAACGCCAGTATTCCAAAAAAAATCAGACGAATCTTCAAATTATTCCTGTGTATATTCTGTTTTCTAATTGTTGGTTCTCTCATCCTTTTGTTACCCCCAGACGAATTCTCGGATCCAGTCGGTGATACAAAAGATCCGTGACCAGATTCACCAGCACATAAATAATTGCCATCCATACCACATAAGCCTGAATAACCGGATAATCACGCATGGTAATCGCATCTACTGCCAGTTTTCCAACGCCATCCCACATAAAAATACTTTCTATAATAGCAGTTCCCCCAAGCAGATTTCCGATTGAGAGTGCCAGTAGTGTAATAATCGTCAACATCGAAGATTTCATTACGTTTTTCCATAAGATCACGCGACTGCGCACACCTCTTGCCCGGGCTCCCTGCACATAATCCTTATTCCATTCCTCCAGCACTGCGGCTCGAACCTGCCGCATATATTTTGCTGACATGGAAACAGCCAGTGTAAGAGCCGGCATCCATGCACTCTTCAGGGTCACTCCATCCGAAATCACCGGAAGCAGTTGAAGCTTAATGCTTAATAGCTGCATCAGTAACATAGCAACAAAAAAATTGGGTAAAGCATTTCCTATAAAGCTGAAAAATCGCAGGATCAGATCCGGAATCTTATCATGCGTAACCGCTGCAAGTATACCAAAAGGAATCGACACCAGTATGGTAAGGATAATGGATAAAGCTGTCAGAAGCAAGGTTGCCGGAAGTTTGGAAAGAAAAGTAGGAAACACCGGTTTTCCTGTCATATAACTTTCTCCCATATCCCCTGTCAGCATTCCGCCAAGCCATCTGCCATACTGTATCAGGAATGGCTGGTCCAGTCCAAGTTCTGCTCTTTTCGCATCTATAATTTCCTGAGATACTTCCGTTCCTCTGTTCTGATACATCTCTGTAACCACGTCCGAACCAGCCAGGCGCATCATGGCAAAAGACAAAAAAGTAATCCCCAGTAAAATGGGGATTAACTGTAAAAATCTATGCAATACATACTTTTTCATTTTATCACCTCATCGAAAGAACTATAATAAGTATATCATTTCCATATTTCTGTCGTAAGCCCCATGGGGGGTTTTGAGGTATTCAATTTTGGACTGACCATATTCCAAAACATAACTGTTCAGTACCTTCACAGTTACGAGCCAAAATGCATTTAAACGATAAAAACACGCTTTGCGAGTTTTTATCGTTATCGCGGCACTCCTCAAGGTTCCGTGCAAGCACGGACTTTGACTCGTTGCTCGCGTAAATCACCTTCGGTGATGGCATTTTGGCTTGTATGTCTCGGGATTTTGGCATATTCATGCCAAAACACCTCGCGGTACAATGGCTACTGAATAGTTACTCCAAAACATACAAATTTCCCGGTTGTTTATCCGATCAACTCCTGTTTTACATAATCAAGAAATTTCATTGCCAGATCCGACAACGGTGTCTTTTCTCTTTTTACATATCCGAACATAATCTTACTGGATTCATTGGTAAGACAAATGCCCGGACGTGAAGGAGTCTTCCCGGGAGTAAGACTGTCGCCACTGATGTTGGCGAGGCTGCCGTGATCCAGCATCTTTTCCATAATGTAGTCGCTGTTGGTTACGACGGAGACATCGATTTTTCCAAGGGTCAGATTATTTTCTGTATCCAGTTTCCAGCCTTCGTAATTGCCGGCGTCTTCCAGGAAGTTCTGGATATAATGCAGATTTTCGATTGTTTCCCGAGTGAGCTGTATTCCTTCTTTTTGCAGGTATCCGCCGCCGGGATACAGATAGGTGTCCAGTTCTTTCAACGGAATGAATTCCAGCTGTTTTCGTACCAGCAGATACTGCAGATCCGTCTGCTGACGGGTTGTCACGTAGAGGAAACCGAGTTCGTCTTTGTATTCATGGATACGCTCCAGCACTTCCCGCATTTTTCCGGTGTGTACCTGACAGTGCAGGTTTTCTTTTTCATGAATCTGATAAAACCGTACAAAGCAGTCTGCGATCCAAGAACTGGGGTTAAATGCAATATTCAACCACTGGGTATCTCCCACCGCGGACAACTCTGCCATCGCTTCCACGTTTTCCAGCACCCGGCTGGCATAGGCATAAGCCTGTTTTCCGTTTTGTGTCAGGCTGATTCCATGAGGATTTCGCACAAAAAGCGATGCCTGCATCTCTTCTTCCAGTGCCCGGATCACCTTACTGACGCTGGACTGGGTTGTATATAAAACAGATGCCGCCTCGCTGAAAGAGCCAGCATCTGCACAGGTGATAAAATATTTTAACTGTTTGATATTGATCATAAGTCACCTTTTTTTCCACAGACCACAAACAATGGAGTCGGATTATAGAACGCATTTTTTTCCATGTAGACACGCTGACTGACTCCCATATCAATCTGGAACTGCTGCACACCACTGTTGCTGAGAGTTTCCAGGTCCCAAGCAGGACGGGCATAATTGCTTATGGACAGCTGGCGTTTGATATCCTCACACTCCTGCATCAGTGTATTTTCAATCTGGTTATGGGCATGATTTTTCGGAAGATCGGAAGTATCCGTAAAATCAACCGCTCCATAATTGGCATCAAAGTTCAACAGCACACCGCCCGGTTTCAACACACGCATCCATTCTTTATAGGCTTTCTGTGCATCCGGAAGCGTCCATGTCAGATTCCGGGAGATCACGAAATCAAAGGTATCGTCATCGTATTCCGGATTCTCTGCATCCATTACCTGAAACTCACAATCTGCCTGTTCTTCTTTTGCCAGTTCTCTGGCATGGAGGATCATATCCGGTGTCAGGTCAATCCCGGTCACCTGATGTCCTCTCTTCGCCAGGAGGATAGAGAAAAATCCCGCACCGCATCCTACATCCAGGATCCGCAGATGCTCTTTTTCCGGCAAATATTTATCGATTTCTTCCATCCATCGTTTCGCCAGTGGACTGTGAAGTTCTTCTCTTCTCTGCTCTTTGAAATCTGAACTTCGTTTTGTCCAGTAACCGGCGATCTTTTCTTTCCGGTCATCTTTTTCATAAGCGATTCTTCCGTAGGCGATCATCGGTCCTTCCTTTGTCACCTGCAGACTTCCCGTCTGGAAAAGAATCACACCGTCATATCCGCCATAACTCGTCTCCAGGATATTTCCTTCATAGTCCGTAACCTTTCCAAGCTTTTCTCCCTCTGAAAACATATCTCCCGGTTTTTTATCCGGATACCACAGACCCGCCTGATTTGCCGACTGATATACCACATCCGTCACTTCCATGGGATAATGATTCCAGTAACCACGGCTGGTCCGGTAAATGCCAAGGTAACGCAGGATATTTTTCAGATCCCTCTTATTGGACTCTACTTCTTCTCTCGTCCATCGTCCCATACCACCCCTCTCAATCAGGATACTCGGAATTCCGCAGGAGGCTGCATAATTATAAGAACCACCGGATTCCACATTGGAGCGTACCATATACGGAACGTCCACGTGTTGCGCCATTTTTCGGGAAACCTCGATGACTTCTTTTTCTCCTTTTCCCGCATAATATACAAACGGCGTCAGATCTTCATATTCATCTCCGCTGTGAAGATCAATATAATAATCTGCCACACTGTGCAATTCTTTTTTTATGGCACTGGCGAGTCTCTGTGTTCTTGTTCCCTTTTCATCTCCCGGGAACTGCCGGTTCAGATTTTTCCTGTCATCCAGACAGAGACTTCCTGCCCGCTGCTCGAATTCTTCAGGACAAACCACTTTTACGATCACTATTGTTCCTGTGATTTTTTCCATTTTTAATTCGTTCGCCAGTTCCACTGCTGTCTCCACACCCACATATTCCCCTGGGTGCACGGCCGCAGTGATCAGCACGGTCTTTCCCTCTTTTTCCCCATGCAGAACCGCCGCCGGAAGTACGAATTCTCCGCCTCCGATCATCAGCGTTCCCTGCCATCTCTCGCCCGGGGTTATTTCCAGCCCTGCTATCTGAAATTTATTCTCATTCTTCATCATTTCACATTCAATCCGTCCTGTATGATTCTTACTCTTTGACTGCTTCGATACCAAACATTGGTGTCGAATGATAATTGACCTTTTCCACCTCTGACCATACCTGGTTCCAGACTTCCGTATCCACACTTACCTGGACTGTTCCAAGTTTCTGCAGTATCTTTTGATCCCACCGGGGGCGATCGATCCTGCTGAGCGGCACCTGTCTTGCAATCTCTTCCATCGTATCGATATCCGTACAGGTATAGTGATCTTCCAGTCCGGCCTCAGTTACCATCTGCCTGTCTTTCTCATATTCTTCTCTTTTTTCAGCATCAAAGAGATGATGATACCAGTTGGCATCATAATTTAACAGAATACCACCTTTTTTCAGCACACGCATCCATTCTTTATACGCCTGCTCCGGATCTTCCAGGTTCCAGGTCAGATTCCGGCTGACTACTGCATCAAATGTTTCATCCGCAAATGCAAGATGACTGGCATCCATCTGACAATATGTGATCTTTTGTGCGAATGCTCCTGCATTTTTTTTAGCTTCTTCCAGCATCGCTTCTGTATAATCCACAGCGGTCACCTGGTAGCCTGCCTCTGCAAGAATAATAGAAAAAAATCCTGGACCGGTTCCGATATCCAGAATCTTATAGGTCTCATTTGTTCTGTTTTCCGGAAAATGACGTTCCAGTTCCCGTCTCCAGTTTGTCCGGTTATCACCCGCCAGTTCTTCCTGATTCACCTGAGAGTACCCTTCGGCTCTGTCAGTCCAGTAATCTTCAATCTGTTCCAGTAATTCCATATATTTTTCGTCCCTCCGCATGACATATCGTTAACGTACATTATATCATGAACTTCGTTCATGATCGACATTCGCCGCTCCCGATGAATAAGCTGCGCTTATTCCCGCTCGCTAACGCTCATTATATCATAATTGTTTCTTTTTTCACAAGCCTCCACGGGGGATATTTTTCTTCACTTTTTCACATAACTATGCTATACTGATAAAGTTATTCCAGCTTTTTTTTGACCGGAATAGCATAACAGTTTTTATTTTAACCAAAGAAAGGGATAATCTATGTTAAGTACAATCGAATCCATTAATTCGGCGGTCAACAATTTTATCTGGGGAGTCCCTGCTATGATCTGTATCATCGGTGTCGGTTTGTATCTGACCCTCCGCACCCATTTTTTACAGATCCGTAAATTTCCCTATGCAATCAAGACCACCATCGGACGTATGTTCCGAAAAAGAGACGCATCTGACGGTTCTCTGACGCCTTTCCAGGCAGTCTGTACCGCTCTGGCCGCGACGGTCGGTACCGGTAATATTTCCGGAGTCGCGGGTGCCATCGCCATCGGCGGTCCCGGTGCTGTCTTCTGGATGTGGATCTCGGCTATCCTTGGCATGTGTACCAAATTTGCTGAAGTTACCCTTGCCGTACATTTTCGTGAAACTAACGCCAAGGGAGATCTTGTCGGCGGACCTATGTATTATATAAAAAATGGTCTTAAAAAACACTGGCACTGGCTGGCGTACCTTTTTTCCGCTTTTGGTGTCCTTACCGTATTCGGTACCGGTAATGCCACACAGGTCAATACGATCACAACGGCTGTCGATTCAGCACTAATCAATTTCCACCTGATTTCTGATCAGTCTGTCAGCACACTGAATCTGATCATCGGAATCGTGATCACGATTCTGGTCGGTCTGATCCTTCTTGGCGGTATCAAGCGAATCGGAAGTGTGACGGAAAAACTGGTTCCTTTTATGGCATTGTTTTATATTCTTCTGGCACTTGGTGTTGTACTGATCAACTTCCGTAATATTCCGCATGTTTTTTATTCTATTGTTTATGGTGCTTTTCGCCCGCGTGCTGTAACCGGCGGTGTGGTAGGAAGCTTCTTTCTCAGCATGAAAAAAGGAGTTTCCCGTGGTATCTTCTCCAACGAAGCAGGTCTTGGTACCGGATCCATCGCCCATGCCTGTGCGGATACCAGAAAGCCGGTGAAACAGGGTCTGTTCGGTATCTTTGAAGTATTTGCCGATACCATTGTTATCTGCACCCTGACTGCTCTGGTTATTCTGTGCAGCGGTACCACAGTCACTTATGGACAGGCTGCCGGTGCAGAACTTACGATTTCCGGATTTACTTCTGTATATGGCAGCTGGATTTCTGTTTTCACAGCCGTTGCGATGTGTTGTTTCGCTTTTTCTACGATCATCGGATGGGGACTGTATGGTGCAAGATGTATCGAGTTTCTGTTTTCCAGTGAGAAGGTGGTAAAGCCGTTTATGGTTGTGTATTCTCTGGTAGCGATTCTTGGTGCTACAGTGGAACTGGGACTTCTGTGGAGTATCGCAGAAACCTTTAATGGGTTAATGGCGATTCCAAACCTGATCGCAGTGTTCCTGTTGTCGGGGACGGTTGTGAAGATGGTGAAGGAGTATTTTGCTACGGAAGGAAAATAAATCTTTTTAAGAAAGAAACGCCTGAATCTCAATGTGAGATCCAGGCGTTTTTCATCTGTCAGGGCTTAGTTGCATCGCATTTTTCATATTAGTATCTCCAAATATCTCCGCACTCTTTCTTCTACTCGGAATTTCTTCGCATATTCCGATAATTGAGGAATGTTTTTATCTTTTCTGTCCACGTATCGCTTATATGCTTCAGCAGCAATACCAATATCTACTTCTGTTCGTTTTCGTAGAATATCATATAATGTCCTCTCCATGCTGTATGTGGTAATGATATTTTCTCCCGGCGATTTCACACGAACCAATCCCAGATCATACCATTCTCTCTTTACTGTCGAACATATTATTCTGTTTTTCTATGTGAGGAACCCGGTTTCGTCCTCTTAGGGAAAAAACTATACTACGCCAGTTCCCCCGTATTCCCCGTATACAACTGATAATATTTTCCTTTTTCTTCAATTAACTGGTCGTGTGTTCCACGCTCGATGATACGTCCGTTTTCAAGAACCATAATACAGTCACTGTTTCTTACGGTGGACAGGCGGTGGGCGATGACGAAAGTGGTCCGTCCATGCATCAGCTTATCCATACCATCCTGTACCAGCTTCTCCGTTCTGGTATCAATCGAAGAAGTCGCTTCATCCAGGATCAGCACCGGCGGATCCGCTACCGCTGCACGGGCGATAGACAGAAGCTGTCTCTGCCCCTGGCTCAGATTGGCACCGTTATTCGTCAGTTTCGTCTGATAGCCATCCGGCAGTCTCCGGATAAATCCATCCGCATTCGCCAGTTTAGCCGCCGCGATCACCTCTTCATCCGTAGCATCCAGCTTTCCGTAACGGATATTTTCCATAACCGTATTCGTAAACAGCTGCGTATCCTGAAGAACAATCCCCAGAGACCGACGCAGATCTGCTTTTTTGATCTTGTTGATATTGATACCATCATAACGGATCTTTCCATCCTGGATATCATAAAAACGGTTGATCAGATTGGTGATCGTGGTCTTTCCTGCTCCGGTAGAACCAACAAATGCAATCTTCTGACCCGGTTTTGCAAAGAGCTTGATATCATGCAGAACCATCTTTTTCTCATCATATCCAAAATCCACACCATTAAATACCACATCACCTTCCAACGGCTGATAAGTTGTTGTATTATCCGCTTTGTGGTAATGTTTCCATGCCCAGTGACCTGTATGTTTCTGTGCTTCCCGTACCTCACCATTCTCAATTTCCGCATTAACCAGTGTAACATACCCTTCGTCCAGTTCCGGTTTTTCATCCAGGATACGGAAGATACGGTCTGCACCTGCCAGTGCCATAACCACACTGTTTAACTGCTGGCTGACCTGGTTGATCGGCATGTTGATACTCTTGTTAAAGGTCAGAAAACTGGCCAGTGCACCAAGGGTCAGACCGCCGACTCCATAAGTAGCAAAGATTCCACCTGCGATCGCACATACCACATAACTGACATTTCCCAGCTGTGCATTGACCGGTCCCAGGATATTACCGTATTTATTCGCATTGTTGGCACTGTCATAAAGTTCATCGTTTAACTGATTGAACTTTTCCAGACTCTCTTCTTCGTGACAGAATACTTTTACTACTTTCTGTCCTTCCATCATCTCTTCGATATAACCGTTTACCGCACCCAGTGATTTCTGCTGTGCAAGGAAATATCTGCCGCTCAGTCCGGCTACTTTCTTCGTAGTAAACAGCATGATGGCGATCATCACCAGAGATACGAGTGTCAGCGGTATACTCAGAATGATCATGCTGACAAAGACACTGACAATCGTGATCACACTGGATAACAGCTGTGGCATACTCTGGCTGATCATCTGACGCAGTGTGTCAATATCATTTGTGTAGATTGACATGATATCTCCATGCGCATGGGTATCAAAATATTTGATCGGAAGACTCTCCATGTGATGGAACATATCATTTCTCAGATTCTTCAGGGTTCCCTGTGTCACATATACCATGATCCGGTTATAGGAAAAAGTAGCCAAAACACCGATCAGATAAAATCCTGCAACCCGCAGGATTGCTCCAAGCAGCGGACCGAAATCCGGACTGCTCTGCCCGATCAGTGGCATGATATACAGATCGATCAGATTCTTCATAAACATGGTTCCCTGGACATTGGCTATGACACTGATGAAAATACACACTGCCACGATCACCAGATGAATTCCATAGTTTTTTCCGACATATTTTAAAAGACGCCCCATCAGTTTTCCCGGATTTTCAACCTGGGATTTCATACCTCTCGGTCCTCTTGGTCCTGGTCCTGGCATGATCAGGCACCTCCTTTCTCGTCAAAATCTCCGCCGCCCTGGGTCTGAGATTCATATACTTCTCTGTAAATCTGATTATTTGCAAGCAGTTCTTCGTGAGTACCAAAGCCGTCTACCTGACCGTCATTCATGACGATGATCCGGTCTGCCCCCTGTACACTGGAGATTCTCTGTGCGATGATCAGTTTCGTCGTACCTGGAATCTCTTTTGCAAAAGCGTCCCTGATCCGTGCATCGGTAGCAGTATCAACGGCACTGGTAGAATCATCCAGAATCAGTACTTTCGGTTTCTTTAACAATGCTCTGGCGATACACAGACGCTGCTTTTGTCCACCGGATACATTGGAACCACCCTGTTCGATATAGGTTTCATACCCTTCAGGCATCTTCTCGATAAATTCATCGGCACAGGCCAGCTGGCAGGCGCGGATGCATTCTTCTTTGCTGGCTTCTTTGTTACCCCAGCGCAGATTTTCCAGAATCGTTCCGGAAAACAGCACATTTTTCTGCAATACCACGGCTACCTGATTACGCAGAGTCTCCATATCATAAGACCGCACATCCATACCGCCGACTTTGATACTTCCGGTGGTCACATCGTACAGACGACTGATCAGATTAACCAGACTGGACTTCGCACTTCCGGTTCCACCGATGATACCAATCGTCTCTCCTGCATGAATATTCAGATTGATATCTTTTAAGACATATTCGCCGCTTCCTTTTTTGTAGCTGAAGTTTACATGATCAAAGACGATACTTCCATCTTTTACTTCTGTCACCGGTCTTTCCGGATTGGTCAGTTCCGGTTTTTCTTCCAAAACCTCTGTGATTCGTTCTGCACTCGCCACACTCATGGATACCATAACAAACACCATGGACACCATCATCAGGCTCATCAGAATATTCATACAATATGTAAGAAGACTCATCAGTTCTCCGGTAGTCAGCTGATCGGTTACGATCATCTTTGCACCCAGCCAGCTGATTCCGAGGATACAGCTGTATACCGCAAACTGCATCAGAGGTGCATTATAAGACAGAATCTTTTCTGCTTTTACAAACATTTTATATACATTGTAACTTGCTTTGGAAAACTTTTTGTCTTCATAATCTTCTCTCACATACGCTTTTACCACACGGATACCGGCAATATTTTCCTGCACACTCGCATTCAGATCATCATATTTTTTAAATACTTCCTGAAAATATCCGGACACCCGGCTGATGATAAAGAACAGGCATGCTCCCAGAATAATAACTGCCACCAGATAAATACTTGCCAGTTTTGCATTGATATAAAAAGACATGATCATCGCACAGACCATGCTGATCGGTGCACGCACAAACATGCGAAGCAGCATCTGGTATGCATTCTGTACATTGGTTACATCCGTGGTCAGTCGTGTGATCAGTCCGGCGGTACTGAACCGGTCGATATTGGAAAATGAAAACTGCTGAATGTTTTCATACATGGCTTTTCGCAGGTTTCTTGCAAATCCTGCGGAAGCATTGGCTCCACAGACACCGCCCATGATACCTGCATACAGACCAATCAGTGCTGCCACGATCATCCATCCGCCTATGATACAGATATGGCGGATATCTCCTTTCTCCACACCATCATCGATGATGGATGCCATGAGAAAAGGAATCAGCATCTCCATCAGGACTTCCAGAATCATAAATAACGGAGTCTTGATGGAGTCTTTCTTGAACTCTTTGATCTGAGCTCCCAGCGTTTTAAGCATTACTCTCTCCTCCTGTTTGTTTCTCCCTGTTGAATCTCGATATTAGAACGCATCTTACGGATTACCCGGAAAAACACTTCCAGATCTTCGTCCGATATTCCCTGACGAAGTGTGCTTTCCAGCCGGTTGATGTTGCGGATCGTTCCTTCCTGCATCCTGATACCAACTTCCGTCAGCTCCAGTTTCTTTAACCGGGCATCTCGTTCCACACTGACTCTACGGATATATCCTCTTTTTTCCATCAACTTCAGGATCCCCGTCGCTGTGGACCTGGCTATGGAAAATTCCGCCTCAATATCCCGCTGATAAATGTCTTCTTCGGAATGCTCATATAGAAACCGGATAATCCAGCTTTGCATCATCGTCAATTCCTCGCCTCCCATCGCTGCACGATAGGCGGTCATCCGACTGTGAATCTCATTTTCCAGCCGTTTATTTTCAAATCCGATGTGATCCCTGTATTCTACTTTCAGCATCCTGTGACCTCCTTTCTGTTTGTTCGGATGCGAACAGTTCGGTAGCGTTCGTTCGTTTACGAACTATTTTATGACACATTTCATCGTTTGTCAATACCAGCTCACGGCAAAATATTATAAATCAAAATTGGTCCACCGGACCAATTATTGATATACAATACAAAAAAGATGCAGGTTGTATTTCTACAACCTGCATCCATCTTATCTTTCTGCATCTTCCGGTTCACACCATCTGAATACATTTTCTTTTATATAATTTTAGATCTCAGCCAGTTTCAGCAGATCCGGGATCTTGGATTCCCATCCGAGAGCCATGATGTGAACACCCTGGCAATACGGCTTACACTCTTTGATGATACGTGCAGCGATCTCTACGCCTGTAATACCTGCTTTTGTTTTTTCTTTGTCGGCTTTCAGTTCTTCGATCATCTCATCCGGAACATGGATACCGGCAACGTTATTGTTCATGAATTTTACCATACCGGCCGATTTCGGGATGATGATACCAACCTGTACCGGTTTTCCGAACTGTTTTGCTTTTTCCATGAATTTGATGAATTTTTCCGGCTCAAAAACAGCCTGAGTCTGGAAATATTCTGCACCTGCAGCTACTTTTCTTTCCATCTTTGCCAGCTGTGCATCAACGGAATCGCTGCATGGAGATACAACAGCACCTTTGGAGAACTTCGGCGGTTCACCAACCAGCTGATTGCCACCCAGATCTACGCCTTCTTCCAGCAGTTTTACGGTATGCAGCAGAGATACGGAATCCAGGTCAAATACCGGTTTTGCCTGTGGATGGTCACCCATCTTGGTATGGTCACCGGTCAGACACAGGATGTTGTCGATACCGAACATTGCTGCGCTCAGAAGATCAGATTCCAGAGCGATACGGTTTCTGTCACGACAGGCAAGCTGGAAGATCGGGTTCATCCCTGCATCTTTCAGGACTTTACACATAGCCAGAGAGCCCAGACGCATAACAGAAGACTGATTATCGGTTACATTAACTGCATGAACATCTTTCAGATAAGTTTTCGCTTCTTCTACCAGTTCGTCCACGTGGATCCCTTTTGGCGGTCCTACTTCTGCAGAAACTACAAATTCACCACGGTCGAATAATTCTTTCATTTTCATTATACATTGCTCCAATCATATTAAATTTTATAGATGCATCGTATTATGTATCTTATATTATTTTGCTACTTCATCATCTGTTGCAAAATTGTGAATCTGTGTCGGACATTTCAGTACGTCCAGACGTCCGATAGCTTCCAGCCGTCTGTAGATACGTTCCCATCCACATTCCATGGTATTATCAACCTCGCACATGCCGTTTTTGGAACCGCCGCACTGTCCGTTGACAAGGCTCTTGGAACATGCTGTGATCGGGCAGATTCCACCGGTCAGATTCAGATAACATTCACCGCACTGGTCACATTTGTACTCTAACGGTGTCACACCCTGAAAACCAGGAAGCGGATAGGTATCGCAGGCTGCGCATACCTTCTTGTCATCCAGATATTCTGCGATTGTCTGTACACCAACACCACAGGAGAATACTAAAACCAGATCAGAGTCCTGGATCTTCTCCATATGTTTTTTCAGGCGTAATTCCATATTTTCCGGATTACAGATATAATCGGTAGTCATGATTCCTGTTACATTGCCTTCAGCGGAAAGTTCCTTCTGAAGTTCTACAGCTTCTTTTTCCGGAAAATGCACTTCTTTACATCCATGGCAGTTGATGATGAAAACTTTTTTCCCTGCCACCAGAGAGTTGATCATCTCTTTGTCTTTTAACTGGGTAATTAACATATTATTTCATCCCCCTTACTGCATTTTTTCCGGCTTTGATTCTGTCAATAATAGAGATTTTGGAAGAACAGATATACTGGCAGCAGCGACATTCCACGCAATCCATTACATGCATGTCTCTCATGCCTTCCCAGTTCTCCTGATCTGCATATTTTACAAAATACAGCGGTGAAAGTTCCATCGGACAAACATCTACGCAGCGACCGCACTTGATGCAGGCCTGCTCTTTTGTCTCATCGGTATCGATCGCGATGATACCGTTGGAGCCCTTCATCATCGGTACTTCCAGGTCTTTTAACGGGAATCCCATCATCGGTCCGCCCATCTTAACCAGAACATCTTCATCGGTAAATCCGCCACAGTAATCGATCAGTTCTTTTACGCTGGTACCGATCTTGATGACAAAGTTGCCCGGATGTTTGATCTTCTCGCCTGTTACGGTTGCAACACGCTCGATCAGAGGCATACCTTTCCGGATCGCATCGGAAATTGCTTTCACAGTACTGATATTATCTACCACAACGCCAACATCTGCCGGGAGTCCGCCGCTTGGAACCTGTCTGCCCATGACACGTTTGATCAGAGTTTTCTCAGCACCCTGCGGGTATTTGGTTTTTGCTACGAATACTTCCATGTTACCGATATTTGCAACTTTTTCCTGCATCAGTTCAATGGCATCCGGTTTGTTATCTTCAATGACGATAATACCTTTTTCAGCACCTGTTGTCTTCAGGATTGCTTTTAAACCATAGATGATATCGTCTGCATATTCCAGAAGAACTCTGTGATCTGCGGTCAGCAGTGGTTCACACTCACAACCGTTCAGGAGAATGGTATCTACCGGTTTTGCCGGTTTCAGTTTGACACAGGTCGGGAAACCTGCTCCACCCATACCAACAATACCTGCTTCACGGATGATATCGATGATCTCATCCGGAGTCAGGCTGTCAAGATCTTTGTGTGGCTGTACGGATTCGTGCAGAGTATTTTTACCATCCGATTCGATAACAACAGCCATCACTTCGCTGCCTCTGGTTCCATGCATACGGGGTTCTACGGCAACTACGGTTCCGCTTACGCTTGAATGTACCGGAGCACTGATAAATCCTGCTGCTTCACCGATCTTCTGTCCAACCTTTACGGTATCGCCAACCTCAACGATCGGATTCGCCGGTGCACCCAGATGCTGGGACATGGAAATAACAACGGTCTTTGGATCCGGGAACTTCTTCAGGGCAATATGCTCACTGAATTCTTTGCGTTCTGACGGATGTACTCCACCGTAATATCCGTTCAGTCTGTCTTCTCTGGCAGCTTTTACATAATCATTGATAACTTTGAAGTTCACTTTTGAGAAGTCACGTACCTGTACCGGCTGATGCAGAAATTCTTCCAGACGTCCCTGTTTTGCCAGTCTCTGATAGATTTTTTCCCATGCACAGTCTTTATTCGGGTCTACTTCACATTTTCCGTTCTTGGCACCGCCACACTGTCCGTTGACAAGACTCTTCGAGCAGTCAACGATCGGACAGACACCACCTGTGATGTTCAGATAACACTGTGCACATGCGTCACAGCTCTTTTTGGTAAGTGCCATACCGTGATGACCTCTGTAGTTGAGCGTATTACTTGCTGCAACCACCGGTTTTCCTGACAGATCTGCAATCGTCTGGATACCAAGACCACAGGAGATTACAACTACGTTCTCTGTTCCTTCCGGAAGCAGATCCTGTAATTTTTTCTCTGTGTGCATCTTATTACATAAGAAATCAAACTTTGCACTGCCTGTAACCGTTTTTCCCTGTTCTGCTGCAAATGCTAAAAACTCGTCGCAGTCCGGTTCATCCACTGTTTCAAACTCTTTGAAACATTTGTTGCAGGCAATCACGAACAAATTGTCTTTGCCTTCCAGCACGGATGCAAGTTCTTCCTTGCTTTTCAGCTTATACTTCGTATAATTTTCCAATTGCTCACCTTCCTTGATATTTTTTATCCTTATAATTACCTGTCTTTACTCTCTCTTCCGCCTCCGCACATCCTTGGAAAAGACCGCAAAAACCCGATAAATAAGTTTGTCCTATTAAGAGTACCATAAATTCACAATATTATCCAGTTTTATTAGCGATTTCTATAAATTTTTTGCATGAAAAGCACAAATTTTTTTATTTGTCTTATTATTCGCGTAACTCAAAAGACAGCCGTCCGGTCATATCCATCTGCCGAACGGCTGTCTTTGCGTTTTTCGTTTTTTATTTTTCTTTTGAAATCACATGATACGGTACTGCCACAAACACTGCCCCGCCGATTATATTTCCGACTGTTGCCAGCAGTACGGTATACAGATACTGACCGACAGTGATTCCTCCGTTTGCCACACCGATTCCGATGATGCTCATATCTGCGATGCTATGCTCAAATCCGCAGGTCATAAAAATCAGAATACACCAGAAAATCATGATCAGTTTTCCGGATTCCGTTTTCATCTTGGTTCCGCACCATACTGCAAGACAGACCAGAATATTACACAGGATCGCACGTATCAGGATCTGTCCGACACCAAGACCAACTTTTGCTGACGAAATTTTGATAAAATAATCTGCGATTGCTCCATCTCCTGCTGTCGGAAGTCCGGTCAGCTGGAAAGCCACTACGCAGAGCAAAGAGGCAATCAGATTGCCGATCCAACAGACACACCACAGTTTCACAGTATCCGCCCAGGATACTTTCTTTCTCAGGGATGCTGCCGCCATCACCAGATTGTTACCGGTGAATAATTCAGCACCTGCCATAACAACCAGACTGAGAGCTGATGCAAAAGCAAAACTCTGAATCAGTTTTACCGCAGCCGCTGCACCATTTCCATCCATCGACTGTCCCAGCACAAACGCTACCATACTGCCAAATGAAATAAACATTCCTGCTACCATGGATGAAATAAAATATCCCAGTGGATTTTTCTTCAACAGATTATTTTTTGCCACCCCTGCATTACATAATGCCGTATACTCTTCATGAAACATAACTTTTTCCTCCTTGTCATCACATTTCATTATCTGTAATCGTTCAGCCACAAACCATTACCGTCTTTTCATAATCTCTTTGGCATTTCCCCATACTTTCTTTTTTGCAGACGCACCTCCTTTTTACACCAGCCGTCCGGATATCTTTTTCCTGTCTTTTATCAAGGAACAAAGAATGTGTCTTGGCACATCCTCGCAGAGCATTTTTTACTTTGCAGGAAGTCAATTTCCTGTAAAGTAAAAAAGGGCAACACTTGTAACTCTACAAATGTTGCCCAGACGGTCGGCATCCTGCAAATCTGATTCCCCTGTGGTATCCCACATTTCTCCGTCAGTAATCAGATTCTATGCATTTGTATAAGTTTTATAAAACTTATACTCTTTAGCATTAATTTATCACCACATTGACGAATTGTCAACCGTATTTCATGAAATTGTCAAACTATTATCATTTATAATTCAGGACAGAAGTCTTGTTGCCCATACCGCATTGGCATAATTTACGCCATGGCTACAGATACCTGATCTTGTGCTGGCCGCTTCTACAGTTCTTCCATTACCGATATAGATAACTACATGGTAAACCTGACCGTTTTTCGCATAAAAGATCAGATCACCCGGTGCTGCTTCACTGACCGGAATCTTCATTCCATACTGCGACTGTGCTGCGGATGTTCTTGGAAGACCGATACCGAACTGTGCATATACATGCTGTGCGAAACCGGAACAGTCTGCTCCGTGAACCGGATCTGTTCCTCCCCATACATATGGGTTACCGATAAACTGCAATGCATAATTGATCAGAGCCTGGCGGGTTGGATTCTCAACAGAGGCTTCTTTCACTGATTTGAACGTATAATAGCAGACGGCATTGTCTTCCGGTGCGATCATCTGATCAGCAAGTCCGCATACAGTTTCCGGATCCTGTCCCGCATCGGTATATGCCTTTGCTTTTTCTTCCGCTTCTTCACCCATCAACAGGTATTCACTCTTTGCAAATCCACGCACATCACCGGATTCCACATATACCCATTCTTGATTCTTACTTGCCAGTACATAACAAACCTGATTCTGGGATAACGTGCCGATTACCCGTGCATCCGTACTTTTCCCTTCACGGATATTTATTTTATCCGTGTTACAGAACGCATATTCTTTATCTACTACCGTTTTTCCTGCTGTTGTTTTTGTATACAGAAGATTTTTATTTTTCAGCGGATTCATCAGTTTTGTAGCTTTTTCGAATACCGGATTCTCCTCCCCGGACAATTCCTTTGCCTCTTCTATGATCAGATCCGCTTTTTCTCCTGTGTTTAATTCGTCTTTTCTGATAAATCCTCTGACTCTTCCGGATTCAACAAACACCCATCCGTCTTCGTCTTCCTGTAAGATATAGCAGACACCACCGCCCGGTAAAGATCCGGTAGCTGCAGCATCTTCCTCATCGCTTTTTTCTTCAAGAATCCTGCAATCTTTTCTTGCAAATGCGTATACTTTATCAACAGTTGTCAGACGAAAATCCTCTTCGATCTGTGGTGGAATCACTATCTGTTGTCCTGCAATCAGTGATTCGTTGCTTCCCTGTGCTTCTGCTTCCGGTGTCGGAGTAGCTTCCGGCGTAGGCTGCGGTGTTTCCGCCGGTGTTGCTGCCGGTGTTTCCTGTGTCGGCTGTTCAGCTGCCGGAGTCTCTGTCGGCGTCGGGGTTGTTGGCTGTATCGGTGCCGGTGTTGGTGTTGGTGTTGCTGTCGGCGCCGGAGTTTCCGTTGGTGCCGGGGTCTCCGTCGGTGTCGGGGTCGGTGTCTCCGGGGCTGCCGGGGTCTCTGTCGGTGCCGGGGTCTCCGTTGGTGTCGGATTCTCCGATACTGCTGGGGGCTCTGTCGGCGCCGGGGTCTCCGTCGGTGCTGCCGTCTGTTCCGAAGCCGGAACTTCTGCTACCGGTGCTGCTTGCGCTTCCGGAGTTGCTTCTGCCTGCTGCACCAGTTCTATCTGTTCTGTTGCTCCCGCAGTCAATGGGGCTGCCGGTATAATCATACTGGCTGATAAAACTCCTGCAACCAGTTTTTTCCATTTATGCATGTGTTACCTCCTTGCTCATTCATTACATTTTATAATTACACATATATAAATATGATTATTTTTATTATATAACTCTCTTTTTTTCTTCGCAAGGTTCTATTGGCAATTTTTCACATTTTTTACCCTATTTTTTATCATATTATGATAATTATTATCATCTAAGCCAGACAACTTCCATACGTGGAGCAACACAAAAAGAGACCTGTAAGTCCGGGAGGGCCAGGCGTCTTACAGATCTCTTTTTCTGGATATCCTATGGCTACTGCATAATAGGAAGTACTTTTTTCAGACTCTTTGTCAGTCCCAGTGCTACCACGATCTTGATCAGATCCGGAATAATGAATGGGAATACACACCAGCCAAGTACAGTCACGAGACCAACCGGTCCTGCACTTCTGGTGTACATAATCATAAACCAGGCAGTTCCAAATGCATAACACACAATCAGACCAACTACCATCTGGACTGCCAGTGCCCATGTTTTTCTTCCCATTACTTTTTCCATGCCCCACATAACCAGAGCACCCACCAGGAAACCTATTATGTAGCCACCGGCGTTGCCAAACAGACTGCCGATTCCACCACTAAATCCGGCAAATACCGGGACGCCTACTGCTCCAAGAAGAATGTACACCAGAATTGAAAGGGTACCTCTCTTACCACCGAGTACTCCAACTGCCAGGAACACACCGAAGGTCTGTAATGTAAACGGAACGGTTGCCGGTATGGAAATCCAGGAACAAATCGCCATTACCACAGCAAATACCGCAATGTACACCATGTCATAAGTCTTGCCTCTGCTCATTGTTGTCGTTGTCATTTTTCATATCCTCCATGATTTTGCTGCATCTGCGCCGAGAAAATATCCACCGCTATGCTAATACTACTATATCACCTGTTTTTCGTATTGTCAACCTTGTGTTTATTGTAGTTTACATTCGATCCTGATCTCTTTACTGTTTACTCCGTTCCCTGTAACACGCTTCTCGGTACACAGAATTTATCCTGATTACATAGATTCGCGCAGTATGTTTCCTTTATAATATTTCTTTTTCTTTCAAACTGGACTGGTTATTTTTTTCAAAACTGGTTATTTCTATCTGACCAGTTATCCTTTATGATTCAGTGTGATATTAAAATTATAGTAACTATTCAGTGGCTACTGTCCCGCGAGGTGTTTTGACATGAATATGTCAAAATCCCGAGACATACAAACCAAAATGCCATCACCGAAGGTGATTTACGCGAGCAACGAGTCAAAGTCCGTGCTTGCACGGAACCTTGAGGAGTGCCGCGATAACGATAAAAACTCGCAAAGCGTGTTTTTATCGTTTAAATGCATTTTAGCTCGTAACTGTGAAGGTACTGAACAGTTACAAATTATATTAATAAGAAGAAAGAGGGAATTAAAATGGCATCTTTCAATCAGACCGCCGGCACCAGAACGCAGGCAAGAAACAATACTCAGGCGATTGTGGTAACCGCCATGTGCATCGCACTGACTTATATTTTTACAGCAGTTGTTAATATCCGTTTACCGTTTGCACCAAACGGTGGACTGATCCACCTTGGCAATGTTCCATTATTCCTTGCTGCTATCATCTTCGGCAAGAAAACCGGTGCACTCAGCGGTGCCTTCGGTATGGGACTCTTTGACCTGTTCTCCGGCTGGACTGCATGGGCCCCATTCACTTTCATTATCGTTGGTCTGATGGGCTTCTCCGTTGGTGCAATCACAGAGAAGAAAAAAGGCTTTGGCTGGAAAGTGGTTGCAATCCTGGTTGCATGCGGGATCAAAATTGCCGGATACTACATCGCAGAAGGTATCATTTACGGTAACTGGATCACTCCGGCCTCTTCTATCCCGGGCAACCTGCTGCAGGTAGGAGTTGCCGCTGTAGTTGTTCTGATTATCTCCGGTCAGTTACAGAAACTGGCAGAAAGGATGGGCTTATGTACAAAATGATGACTCCCGGTCCTTCTCAGGTCCGCGAAAATGTTCTGCTGGCAAGGAGCAGACAGTTTCAGAATCCAGATCTGGACTGTGACTTTGTGGAATATTACCATGACACCTGTAAACTCTACAGCAGTCTGCTGCATACCGAAAACGAATCCCTGATTCTTGGCGGGGAAGGTATCCTCGGTCTGGAAGCTGCCTGTGCCTCCCTGACTGAACCGGGCGACCGGGTTCTGGTTCTGGATAATGGAGTATTCGGAGAAGGATTCAAAGATTTTGTCTCCATCTACGGTGGCACACCTGTTCTTTACACCTGCGATTATTCCCATCCCTTCGATGTGAATGATCTGAAAGCTTATCTGGAAAAAGACCATGATTTCAAATATGCAACTGTTGTTCACTGTGACACGCCAAGTGGTATGTTAAATGATATCGCTTCCATCTGTCCGTTATTAAAGTCCTACGGAATCCTCACAGTTGTTGATTCCGTAGCAGGAATGTTCGGCGAAGATGTCCGTGTGGATGACTGGAAGATCGACCTGTTATGCGGTGGTTCCCAGAAAGCTGTGTCCGCACCTCCGGGACTGACAATGGTAACGTTGAGTGCAGACGCGAAAGCAGCCATGGAAAAGCGTAAAACACCGATTGCATCTTTTTATGCGAATCTGCTGACCTTCAAAGGCTACTATGAAGCCAAATGGTTCCCATACACCATGCCGGCCAGCGATATTTACGGACTTCGCACTGCTCTGGAAAACATTAAAGCCGATCCACAGATTCTGGAACGCCACGCCAAAGTAGCAGCCTACACTCGCGAAGCCATCACTTCCATGGGCTTACAGCTCTACCCGGCATGTGGTTACTCCAACACCGTAACCACTTTCGAAGTACCGGAAGGCCACACCGCGGAAGAAATCCTTCACAAGATGCGCTACGATCACAACATCCTCTTAGCCGGCTCCTTCGGCTGCTTCGCAGGAAAACTGATCCGCATCGGTCATATGGGCGAAAACGCATATATGGAAAAAGTTCAGGAAGTACTGGATGCGTTGAAAGAAGTTTTGAACAAATAAATCTATATTAAACTAAAAAAGGTTGATATACTACCGTAAAACTACATAGTATACCAACCTTTTTGTTATATTACATATCAATACATAATCCTGTGAGGCATTTCTATTCTATCTGTCATCCCAAAAAGCACTTGATTACTTATATTCTTGCAACAAAAAATGGAAGCAAGGGGGCTCGAACCCCTGACCTCTCGCGTGTGAGGCGAACGCTCATCCCGGCTGAGCTATGCTTCCATACCAATCATTATAGTCCCTTTCCCCCAAAAATCAACCCCGATTTTTATCATATCTTGTGAATTTTCCACATCCAAACCTGATTCCTAATCCTCTTTCTCCATCCAGTAACGTTTACTTATTATCCCATACCGTCCAACAACACCTCTCCCCCTCCCCTTGGCTAACGCACAGCTGCCCCCCTTGCTGCTCTGATCCTGACAACACTTTGTGGGCGGTTAGGGCAAGCTTTGAAATCCAGTCCTTAGAAGAACTTGACAGTGAGCGGCTCTCCGCGAACTGGCATTTAGTTCTTCTTAGGACTTAGTTCAAAGTTGCCCTGCCCACGTTGTCAGGATCAGAGCAGCAAGGGGGGCAGCGTCCCTCATTAGCCAATTTTTCTCATTTTAAATAATGTAGTTCCCCACATCCGTAGTATCAACCAGCAAATCCGCAATCGTAATCCCGTCGAAATACTCCGTGATCACCTTGTATGCCCCCTCCCACATTTTCAGGGTCTTGCAGACAGAGACTCTCTCACATTGATTCGGCTCATGTTCCAGACAGGCTATCGGTGCCAGAGACCCCTCTGTCAACCGAAGAATACTTCCGATCGTATATTCTGACGGATCCTTCAACAGCTGATAACCGCCTCCCTTTCCTCTCAGTGAACGCACAAACCCGTTCTTACTCAGGGAAGCCACAATAGCCTCCAGATATTTCTCTGAAATCTCCTGCCTTTTTGCTATATCCATCAACGGAATATACTCTCCCGTATTATGTTCTGCCAGATCCAACATTACACGAATCGCATAACGCCCTCTTGTCGATATTTTCATGCTATAACCTCCATATTTCCTATATACCTAGTTTACCACAAGGTTATTATGATTTTCAAGAGGGAATTTCGTTTTTTCCTTATCTGTTTCCAAAAATCAGAAAAAGTCGCTGCAAAACACTTCTATATAACTTCCCTGCTTTGCAACAACTTCTCTTTTTTATCCATATATTCAGGACCTTACATCTTATCCCCGCAGCTCACCCACATGCTCTTTCAGACGTGCCGCTGCTGCCTTCGGGTCTTCCGCTTTCATAATGGCGGAAACGACAGCCACACCTGCCATCTTACCGCCTTTCAGGATGTCCATATTTCCATCATTCAAGCCGCCGATCGCCACTGCAGGAATCGGTACACTCTGGCAGATCTCATTCAGTGTTTCCACGGAAGTACGGATCGTTACTACCTTTGTCGTTGTCGGAAAAATCGCTCCAACACCCAGGTAATCCGCACCGTCCTCATACGCCTTTTTCGCCGCTTCCACGGTCTTTGCCGTAGCGCCCACGATCTTGTCCGGCCCAAGTAGTTTTCTTGCCACGGCTACCGGAAGATCTGAGGAACCCACATGGACACCGGCGGCGTCACAGGCGATTGCCACATCCACACGATCATCGATGATCAGTGGAATCTGATAGCGGTCGGTGATTGTCTTTACCTTCATTGCTTTCTCCAGATATTCCCGTCCGCCGCAGTTTTTCTCCCGCAGCTGCACCAGTGTTACACCACCCTGGCATGCCTCTTCGATCGTTTTGTAAAAAGTTTCCTCTGTATGATAGGTGCTGTCCGTCACCAGATATAACGTCATATCCAAATCTTTTTTCATATCGGTTTCTTCTTTCCTTCCCGCATTTTTTCATGAATGTTGCAAATATTTCTGCTCTCACGCTATCTTCCGATTTCCCGTATCCGGATTCCGGCTTCCAGTTCTTCCTGTGTCATTCCTGCCACTGCATCCAGAAGTTCCATCTGAAAGCTTCCAGGTCCTTTTGACCTCTTCGCGGCGATCTCCCCGGCGATTCCCATCACCGAAGTTCCAAGTAATGCTGCCGAAAACGGATCCCTCTGTGCTAGAAAAGCCGCTGAAAGCGCACCCACCATACATCCGGTTCCTGTGATTCCGGAAAGCTCCGGCACACCATTTTCCAGGATCAGACATCTTTCCTGATCCACCAGCAGATCTCTTGCGCCAGTGGCAAGAAGTACACTTCCTGTTCTTTTTGAAACTTTGCGGAAAATTTCCTTTCGCTCTTCCTCATTGTCTCCGGCCATGGCATCTTCCACTCCGGCATCAATACCTGTTCCGTGAAACGGCTGTCCGGCGATTGCAAGCAGTTCGGAAATGTTTCCCTTCAGAATCTGTATCTTTCCTTTTTCAATCAGTTCCATGGCAAGTTTCATCCGAATCTTACTGCAGGATACTCCCACAAGATCCAGCAATACCGGAATCCCTTCTTTTGCCGCTGTCTGTGCAGAACGCTTCATAGACTCTATCCGCACATCTGTGATATTTCCAAGATTCAGCATTAGTGCTCCTGCGGTCTTTGTGATTTCTTCCACCTCCAGCGGATGTTCTGCCATCATCGGTCTTGCACCGACCGCAAGGATCATGTTTGCACATCCGTGGATGGAAATCGGATTTGTGATACAGTGAATCAGTGGCTGGTTTCGTTTTGTTGCATCACGCACGCTCTTCAGCTGATTTTCTAACTGTTTTATCATAAACTTTTGCTCCAAGACTTCTCTGAAATTTTGCCAGCAATCCTGCCTTGCTCAGTGCTTTCAGGAACACATACGCTACCGCACCGCCCATGATCGTTGCTGAAATAAACATCGGGGTGTAGAAAAATGCATTTAACCCGTCTCTTCCCATGATAAATGCCATCACCGGGTAAGAAACCAGTGATCCGATGATACCGGTTCCAAAGATTTCTCCCAGTACCGCACAGATGATTTTTCCACCGGATAAACGGTAAAAAACACCTGATAAAAATGCACCAAATACAGCCCCGGTCAGTGCAAGTGGCGGAATTCCCATAAATAACATGCGGATCACACCGATCATCGTTGCACAAAGCAGGGAGTACCACGGTCCCATCAGTACCGAGCATACAATATTAATCAGATGCGCTGTCGGGCACATTCCCTCGATACGAAGGATCGGGGAGATAACCACTCCGATTGCTACCATCATAGCCAGCATTACCATGCGAAATGTGTTCAGTCTTTGTTTTTCCATTTTTGTTTTCCTCTCTTGTTTTCCGGGAAAACCTGTCTTTTTCTTTTGTGGGCAGAAAAAAGCGCAGTTTCCCTGTTTTTCGGTCGAAGTTCCATTACTTCCTCTCACTCCGAAACACGGATTCCCATCGCTTTTTTCTGTATGCCGGGTCTCAGGGCGCTCCCCCTCAGATCCACCTGCATCTGCCCTGTCCGTACACAGTCTGTGTTATCTGAACATTTGCCGCAAAATGCCTGCAAGTACAGTCTCTTATTTTCTAAAGGCCGGAAAAACTGATGACAACTGGATTTCCTGCAAATGAAACGAGATAAAATACGCTTCGCGAATTTTACTCGTTATCGCGGCAGTCGCCAAAGTCCATGCTTGCATGAGACCTTGGCTCGTTGTTCGCGTAATGTAAAAACATCTGCCCGCACTCACACGGACAGATGTACATTCTTTCGATATGTATTCCCTCCGTTGGCATTACCCAAATCAGGTGCGGTCGAAGATCTATCTTCCTCTCAGCCTGTCACACAAGCTCCCGTTCTTTATTCTCAGTTATCATAGCACCAACCTGTAAAAATGTCAAACAGGATCAGGCACTTTTTCTTTTTTGTTTTTCCTTCCTTTTCAGCCATCCGAACGCAATCATACAGATGATCACCGACAGCAGCGAACCGGTCGCCGTAGCCAGTCCCATCGGAAACAGCGTATCCGGGAAGATCTTTGAAGTCAGGTAAACGCCCGGAATACGGACACAGAGAATCGCAATCAGGTTGTGGACAAACGAAATCTCTGATTTTCCATAAGCACAGAAATAACCGCTGAAACTGAAGTGTACCCCTGCAAAAATACAATCCCAGATATATCCACGGATATACTGCGCCCCCAGCAAAATGACCGTCGCATCCGTGGTAAACAATCCTACCACCGGTCCTGCGATGATCTGGATCAGCAATGACACAATGAGTCCGAAACCAACCGCGATTCCCATCGCATATCGGAGAATCTGATCTGCACGTTCGTATTTGCCTGCTCCCATGTTCTGTGCTCCCAACGCAGACACCGTGGAAAGCATTGAAGATGGCACCAGGAACAGAAAACTGATGATTTTTTCCACGATTCCTACTGCAGCGGCTACACTCAGTCCCCTGCGGTTGGCAATGATCGTGATGATGATAAATGCCACCTGGATAAATCCATCCTGTGCCGCGATCGGAACACCGATTTTGAGCACCTGCCCCATCGTTACCCGTTCTGGTCGAAAATCCGCTCTTTTTACCGAGATTCCCGTCTTTTTTTTCAAAATCACCAAAAGCGATACGGCCACACTGATCGTCTGTGAGAGCGTTGTTCCCAGTGCCGCTCCCGCTGGTCCCATATGAAGTGCTCCGATAAACAGGTAATCCAGCGCAATATTTGCTACGCAGGCAACCGCAATAAAATACATCGGACTCTTCGAATCCCCAAGTCCCCGGAAAATCGATGCGATCACGTTATACGCGGTGATAAACGGGATTCCTATAAAACAGATCGTAAGATACCGCACCGTTCCTTCTACCGCTTCCGCCGGTGTGGACATCACACGCACGATTGGCTGCACCAGAACCAGTAAAACGACTGCTAGAACCACTGAGACGCCAACAAAAAGCACGGTGGTATTTCCCACTACTTTCGATGCCTTTTGGCTGTCCCGCGCTCCCACTGCCCGACCAATATTTACCGTGGTTCCCATCGCCAGACCGACGATCATCACCGTCAGCATATGCATCACCTGACTGCCGATGGATACCGCCGTCGTGCTCGCAACGCCATCAAACTGCCCGACAATAAACAGATCCGCCAGACCATATAACGTCTGCAAAAAATACGATAACAGATATGGAAGTGAAAAATACACAATATTTTTCCACACACTTCCCGATGTAAGATCTCTTTCCATGTTTCTACTCCTTTGTTTCTCTGATACTTTCCCTCGGTAAAGTTCTTTTCTGGTTTATATTAAACCTTATAACTGTTGTAGAGTCAACGGTTATCTATATTTTTTTGTTCTCATATTTTTCTGCAGCCTTTCACGCTTTATCCTTATCCTATTTCAATCATCCACGCCTCATAGGCTCCCAAGATCCACTTCTCTTTTCCAAGCCGATTCTGTCCCTGATTATGTATCAGTATTTTCCCGTCAGTCAGATCTTCTGTCGCCTCCATTTGCGTCTCGTGATCTGTAAAATTGCATATCACAACAATTTTCTTCCCATCCAGCGTCCTCTCGTAAGCAAAAATTTCCGGATGTTCCTTATCCAGCAACTGGAATTTTCCATAAATCAGTACGTCATTATTCTTCCGTAGCGCGATCAAAGTTTTATAGTAAGAAAACAGAGAATCCGGATTTTTCCTGCTGTTTTCCACATTGATTTCTTTGTAATTCCCATTGACAGATAACCATGGCGTTCCTGTCGTAAATCCCGCATGTTCCTGATGATTCCACTGCATCGGTGTTCTGGCATTATCTCTGCTGTTTCTCAGCAGATAGCTCATAATTTTCTCCTCACTCCATCCAAGTTCCTGTTTTTCTTTGGCAAAGTTTGCAGACTCTATATCCTGATACTGGGAGATTTTGGTATTTACCACATTTGTCATTCCAATCTCGTCCCCCTGATAAAGATATGGAGTTCCTTTCATACCATATAAGAGAGTCGCAAGCATTTTACCGCTTTGTTCCCGATATTCTGGTGTATCATTTCCAAATCTTGAAATTGCTCTTGGATAATCATGATTTCCCCAGAATAAACTGTTCCATCCAATCTCATCCAGACCTGTCTGCCAGCTTGCCATAATAGTTTTTAATTGTGGTAGTGTATACGCTTTCGGTTCCCAGTTACCGCTTCGAACTCCATCGATGTCCATAAGTTTAAACTGAAATACCATGTCCAGTTCTTTTCGCTCCGGATTGGAATATTCTTTGGCCATCTCTAATGTTGTTCCACCGGTTTCTCCCACTGTCAAAACATCATTCCGCAAACCAAACGTATTTTTTGTCATTTCCTGCAGATATGTATGAATCTGTGGAGACTGCTGGTCATTTCCACCATGACCATCTTTTACAATATTATCAATCGCATCCAGTCGGAATCCCCGGATTCCTTTGTCCATCCAGAAACGAATCATGGCATACAGTTCCTGCCGCATGTTTTCGTTTTTCCAGTTCAGATCCGGCTGCTGTATGCTGAAGGTATGATAGTAATATTCTTTCACCTGAGGAACCCACTCCCACACATTTCCGCCAAAGAAAGCAGCTGATCCTTCCGGTGGCTGATCCTCCGTCCCTTCTTCCCAGATATAATAATCATGATACTTTCCATTGCGGTCTTTGCATGCTCCCAGAAACCAGGGATGCTCATGGGAACAATGATTCAAAACCAGATCCATCATAACAATGATATCTCTCTTTTCACACTCCTGGATCATTTCTTCCAGATCTGCCATCGTTCCAAAATCTTTCAGAATTGCATAATAATCACTGATGTCATATCCATTGTCATAATTGGGGGAATCATTGAACGGGGAAATCCAAATTGCTCCTATCCCCAGTTCCTGAAGATAATCCAGCTTACTGATAATTCCCTGAAAATCTCCAATACCGTCTCCGTTACTGTCACAAAAACTTCTTGTATAAATCTGATACGCTGTTAAATGATGCCACCATTTTTTCTCCATCTTCTGTTTCTCCTGTGTCTTGTGTCTCTTGACTAATTTTTTGTAATGCATAATTCATGCTTTCTTTTTCTTTTCAATACCATTATAATGATTTTATATCATATATTCTAACTCAATTTTATATTTTACTATAATTATTTTGACTTTTCAGGAGATCATACAATGAAAACAAAAGTACCTTATGGAATGAAAGACTACACCATCCACGGCACCGAACTGGAACCCTTTCATATTTATCATCAAATTTACGAGCACGGCGGACTGCAGGTCCCTTTTCACTGGCACAAAGAGATGGAATGGATATGGGTAGAAAAAGGTTCTCTTGAACTGACCCTTGGCACGCAGCGAAAAATTCTTCAGAAGCAGGACTTTGTGATGATCAACAGTTATGAACTACATCAGCTGCGAAGCATCGGCAACACATCTTCGATTCATCATGCCCTGGTGTTTTTGCCGAATATGCTTGCTTTTTCCTATCCGGATCATTGCCAGATTTCTTATATAGAACCTCTCCTCTCCCGCCAGCTGCTGCTTCCTTCTTTTTTGCCAAAAAATCTGTCTTGTATATCATCTGTTCGTAGCATTTTTCAGGAACTTTTGGTTCTTTATGATACCAGGCCTTCCGGCTGGCAGTTACTTTTAAAAAATAATCTTTACCATATTCTGGTCATTTTGTTTTCGGAAAATCTGTTGCAGCCTTCACCCGCAAACCGTTCCTTACAGACACGAGAAAATCAATACAAGCAGATTCTCCGCTATATTCAGGAACATTACGACAGAAAAATCTATCTGGAGGACCTGGCTTCTTCCCTGGATATGAATCCACAGTACTTCTGCCGTTTTTTCAAGAAGCAGTTTCAGATGACCCCGATGACCTATATTAACTATTACCGTACCCTTCAGGCGGCTGATCTCCTGCGGCACAGTTCTCTCTCTGTTCTGGAAGTCGGTCTTCGCACGGGTTTTGAAAATCCCAGCTATTTTGCAAAAACGTTTCGAAAATATTATAACTGCTCACCGGCAGAATACCGAAAACTTTCAGCATTTTAAAAAAGCCACAGGCGCGAAACCTGTAGCTTTTTTTACGTTTGGACACAAAATTTTTAATTTTTTATCTTAGAATTTACCAGCTTTGTGAGCTTCCTCGATGGATACTGCAACAGCTACAGTCATACCAACCATCGGGTTGTTACCTGCACCGATCAGACCCATCATTTCTACGTGAGCCGGAACAGAAGAAGAACCTGCGAACTGTGCATCGGAATGCATACGTCCCAGAGTATCTGTCATACCATAGGAAGCAGGACCTGCTGCCATGTTATCCGGATGCAGAGTACGTCCTGTACCACCACCGGAAGCTACGGAGAAGTATTTCTTACCAGCTTCGATACGTTCTTTTTTGTAAGTACCAGCTACCGGATGCTGGAAACGTGTCGGGTTGGTAGAGTTACCTGTGATAGAAACGTCAACATCTTCTTTCCACATGATAGCTACACCTTCGCGAACGTCGTTAGCGCCGTAGCAGTTAACTTTTGCACGAGGACCTTCAGAGTATGCTTTACGGAATACTTCTTTCAGTTCTCCTGTATAGTAATCATATTCTGTTTCAACAAATGTAAATCCGTTGATACGAGCGATGATCTGAGCAGCATCTTTTCCAAGACCGTTCAGGATAACACGCAGAGGTTTCTGACGTACTTTGTTTGCTTTCTCAGCGATACCAATAGCACCTTCAGCTGCTGCGAAAGACTCATGACCTGCCAGGAATGCAAAACATTCTGTATCTTCTTCCAGAAGCATCTTACCCAGGTTACCATGTCCCAGACCTACTTTACGCTGATCTGCTACAGATCCCGGAATACAGAAAGCCTGCAGACCTTCGCCGATAGCTGCTGCTGCTTCAGAAGCTTTTGTACAGCCTTTTTTGATTGCGATTGCTGCACCTGTGATGTATGCCCAGCAAGCGTTCTCAAAACAGATTGGCTGGATGCCTTTGATCTGATTGTATACGTCCAGACCAGCATCTTTTGTGATTTTCTCTGCTTCTTCCAGAGAAGCGATTCCATAGCTGTTCAGGACAGCATTGATTTTATCAATTCTTCTTTCATATGATTCAAATAAAGCCATTTATTTTATCCTCCTATTATATTGACGGTAAGCAGAACAGTAATTATTCTTTACGCGGATCAATGATTTTAGCTGCATCTGCAACACGACCGTACTGTCCTTTAGCTTTTTCCCAAGCTGTTGTAGGATCATCACCCTGTTTGATGAAATCAGTCATTTTGCCCAGACTTACGAACTGGTAACCAATGATGCATCCTTCTTCATCCAGTGCAATACCGGTAACATAACCTTCTGCCATTTCCAGATAACGAGGACCTTTTTTCAGTGTTCCGTACATGGTACCAACCTGAGATCTCAAACCTTTACCCAGATCTTCCAGACCAGCGCCGATCGGCAGACCCTCTTCAGAGAATGCGGACTGTGTACGACCATAAACGATCTGCAGGAAGAGTTCTCTCATAGCTGTGTTGATAGCATCGCATACCAGGTCAGTGTTCAGAGCCTCCAGAAGAGTTCTTCCAGGAAGGATTTCAGATGCCATAGCTGCGGAATGAGTCATACCGGAACATCCGATTGTCTCTACCAGAGCTTCCTGAATAATACCATCTTTTACGTTCAGTGTCAGTTTGCAGGCACCCTGCTGTGGTGCACACCAGCCCACACCATGTGTCAGACCGGAAATATCTTTAATTTCTTTGGACTGTACCCATTTTGCTTCTTCCGGGATTGGTGCAGCGCCGTGATTAACGCCCTGTGAAACCGGACACATCATTTCTACTTCTTGTGAATAAATCATGTTAAGACTCCTTTCAAACTTGAAATACTTTTTTCGAGACTTATGTATCTCAAGCAAGTGAACCTACTCACCCGCTTATCATAGTTATTTTCGCATACACCCATGCGGTTAGTCCAGACAAACTTGCTTTTTTTTTATTTTTTTCCCTTTCGTTGACATTTTTTGCAGGACTGGTATACTTTTTTCAGAATATTCCGCAGGATTCCGTCACAATTTGCGTTTTATGCTTTTTCTGACGCTGTTTTTCTTTATCTGTCAACATTAAGAAGGAATATCGAAAAACTCAGATTATCAAAAAACAGGAGGTTTTCTATGACCCAGTTTTCCCTGAAAAAGGGCTGCCTGTCCGGCAGTACTTTAAAAATCATCGCCATTATCGCCATGGCCATCGACCATTTCGCCGCAAGCATCATCCTCTACGGCATCCTGATGCAACAAAATCCGTCCTTCCTGGGACACCCTGTCTCTATGACGATCCCCTGGTGGAACATTTATCAGGTCATGCGCTTCATCGGAAGAATCGGCTTCCCGGTCTTCTGTTTCTTATTAATTGAAGGATTTCTCCACACCTCCAGCAAAAAGAAATATGCCACCCGCCTGTTCCTCTTTGCCCTGGTGTCCGAATTTCCCTTTGATTATGCACTGTTCAACACCCCATTTGCTCCGGGTTACCAGAATGTCTTTTTCACTTTATTCCTGGGTCTCCTGACCATCTGGGCCATCGATACTGTAAGCCACAAAGAAATAAACCCGAACCTTCAGTGGATCGTCAAGATCCTGATCGCCGCCGCCGGCTGTCTGACCGCCTGGCTCCTTCAGACCGATTACGACTATAAAGGAATCATCCTGATCCTGTTACTCTACCTGTTCCACGATCAGAAGTTCCTCTGCACCCTGGTTTCCTGCATGAGCCTCCTCTGGGAAGCCCCCGCCTGCCTCGCCTTCATCCCGATCAACCTCTACAACGGGAAACGAGGCATCTCCCTGAAATATTTCTTCTACCTCTTCTACCCGGTACACCTCCTGGTGTACGGACTGATCCTTAACTTCTGTTTTCTGAACTAATGGCGTAAAAAAACCGGAGCAATTATCACCCAACGACAATTGCTCCGGTACATCTTTCTCTTCCCGCATTGAAAAAACAGCACCCGGCGGACGGCTTCTGTTCGGACAACACTTTGTGGGCGGTTAGGGCAAGCTTTGAGATCCAGCACCTACGTAGACTTTCGCTTGGGTCAGTCGACCCAAGTGAACATAGTCGGAGTTGGTGATTAGCTCAAAGTTGTCCTGCCCACGTTGTCCGGGCAGAAGCCGTCCACCGGGTGCGTCCCTTTGCGAAAAACTATCTCTTTTTTACAATATCTCCAGCCTTTTTAAAGATCGATTTCTCCGGCACAACCCCTCTAACCGAAGACAGCGGATACACATTACTCTCCCGTCCGATCACCGTCCCCGGATTCAGCACTGAATTACAGCCAACCTCAACATTATCTCCCAGCATAGCCCCAAACTTCTTCATGCCGGTCTCAATATCGAAACCATCTCCGTGTACAACCACCAGCTTCTTATCCGACTTCACATTCGAAGTGATCGATCCCGCGCCCATATGAGCCTTATAACCCAGCACAGAATCCCCCACATAATTATAATGCGGCACCTGCACCTTATTAAACAAGATCACATTCTTAAGCTCCGTAGAATTACCAACCACAGCACCCTCACCGACGATCGCACTGCCACGGATAAATGCACACTGACGCACCTCGGCATCCTTTCCGATGATACACGGACCATTTAACGCAACCGTAGGAGCAATCTTAGCAGATTTCGCTACCCAGATATCTTCCCCGATCTTATCATACTCTGCAGGATCCAGTGTATTTCCCAGCTTCACAATAAATTCTTTAATCAGCGGAAGTACTTCCCACGGATATGTCTTCCCTTCAAAAATCTCCGCTGCAATCGTCTCATTCAGATCATACATGTTCTCAATTCGAATACTTTCCATACTCATGATCATTTTCCTCCTTTTCGATAATTCCCTGCGATACTGTCGTATCGGCTTCGTAACGCCGCCTGATAATTTACCTGCAGCACTCCACCCACTTTCACCCGGATAAAATGCTCCAGTTTATCCATATATTCCCGGGAAGTAATACTTCCCTCGGCTACATAATTCAGCCCCTTCTCCCAGCTCGCGGTAAGCTCCGGATTTAACAGTGCCCGGATCGAAGCGTTAACCACTTCATAAATCATTTCCCCAAGCTGGGTCGGGGTAATTACCTGTGTTTTCTTATTCAGGCTGATATACTTGATATTTACCAGTTTCTTTAAAATCTCTGCTCGCGTTGCACTGGTTCCGATTCCACTTCCCTTGATCTGCGCACGCAGCTCCTCATCCTCGATCAGTTGTCCGGCATTCTCCATCGCCAGGATCATCGTACCGGAATTGTACCGTTTCGGCGGAGAAGTTTCTCCCTCTTTGATCTCATATCCATCGACCGGAAGAATGGCGCCCTTTTTCAGCTTTTGCAGGCAGGCAAGAAAGGCGGCATCACACTGGATATCATCCGTTTTCTCCTCTGCATTTTTCGCATCCTCTTCTTTCTTTCCGGATGGTACGTTGGCCACTTTCAGATACCCTTCCTCCACCAGTACTTTGAAACTCGAAAACAGCTTCTCTTTTCCGACCGTCGACACCAGACTCACCTTCTGATACACCGCCGCCGGATAAAACACACTCAAAAACCGGCGAACGATCACCTGATACACTTTCTGTGAAATCTGCGGCAGTCTGCCAAGATTCTGCAGTCCCTGACCGGTAGGAATAATCGCATAATGGTCTGTGATCTGCTTGTCATTGACATATCTGGTCTTTTCGATTCCTTGAAAACTGCCCGCCTCCAGGATCTCCTGTGCAAACGGTGCTGCCATCTGGTATCTCGTTAAACCCTTCAGGTTTCGGCTGATCTCCTTGGCAACTGCAGTGGAAAGCACACGGGCATCCGTTCTTGGATATGTCACCAGCTTCTTTTCATACAGTTCCTGCACCACCCGCAGTGTCTCGTCCGGACTGATCTTGAACATCCGTGAACAGTCATTCTGCAATTCTGCCAGGTTATACAAAAGCGGTGGATTCTTCTTCTCTTTTTTCTTCTCGATCTTCTCAAGCACCGCCTGATGTGCCGGAGCTGTCTGCTGTGCCATTCCGTTGGAACCGGAAAGTTCATTCGTCACACTGACTGCACTCTCCCGTTCCAGAATGCCTTTCAGTTCTTCCGCCCGGTTTCTGTCCTTGAAACCATTTTCCTTATACAGATCCGGTGACTGAAAATACCGGCTGCCTTCCACAGCACGCCATTCTCCGTCGAAGGTTCTTCCTTCCAGCAAGAATTTTCCAAGCACCCGGTAAAACGGTGTTTTTACGAATTCACGGATCTCCCGCTCTCTTCGCACTACCATTCCAAGCACACAGGTCATGACCCGTCCCACGGAAATCACCTGATATTTATTTCCCAGATAGTTGGACACGCTGTTTCCATACCGCAGTGTCAGGATCCTGGAAAAGTTAATACCCATCAGATAGTCTTCTTTCGCCCGCAGATATGCCGATGCGCTCAGATTATCATAAACACTCAGATCCTTCGCTTCTTTGATTCCGCGGATGATCTCCTCTTCCGTCTGGGAATCGATCCAGACACGTTTCTCTTTCTTTCCCCTGACGCCGGCCATCTGTGCCACCAGACGGTAGATATACTCTCCCTCTCTTCCTGAGTCGGTACAGACATAGATGGTGTCCACATCCGGGCGGTTTAACAGTCCCCTGACAATCTCAAACTGCTTTTTTACCGACGGGATGACTTCATACTTGAACTCCCCGGGCAGAAAAGGCAGCGTTTCCAGAGTCCAGCGCTTGTACTTGATATCATAGGCTTCCGGATAACTCATCGTCACCAGATGACCCACACACCAGGTGACAATGGTATTTTCCGATTCCAGATATCCGTCATGCCGCGTGGTCTTCACCTTTAACGCTTTGGCAAATTCCTGGGCTACGCTTGGTTTCTCTGCGATAAATACGGATTTATTCATATAAATTTAACCCTTTCTCGTCTCTTCAGCGTCCCTGCGATATAAAAACCTCACAGGGGCAACAAAAAGTATACCGTTTTTCTTCCGGAAATTCAAGTGTACCCCGGAACTTGTCTGGTTTCTATATTAAAATCAGCAGATCTGTCTTCCCGGCACAACTTATCTGTGATTCATAAAGAATGTGCCTTGGCGAATCCTCGCGGAGTGTTTCTTACTTACAGGAAAGCAATTTCCTGTAAAGTAAAAAATCCCGGGCACACAACACACCCGGGATTTTATTTTTCTTATTTGCATTCTTATTTATTTTGCCTGAATATATCCTTTTGCTTTCAGAGTCTCTGCACACAGAACAGCACCGCCGGCAGCTCCTCTTACAGTATTATGGGACAGACCTACGAATTTCCAGTCGTATACAGTGTCCTCTCTCAGACGGCCTACGCTGATTCCCATACCGTTTTCGAAATTGACATCCATCTTAACCTGTGGACGGTTGTCTTCTTCCAGATACTGGATAAACTGCTTCGGAGCACTCGGAAGTTCTGCTTCCTGTGGGAATCCTTTGAAGTTCACCAGTTTTTCGATCAGCTGTTCTTTGGTAGGATTCTTTCTGAATTTTACAAAGACTGCTGCAGTATGTCCGTTCAGTACCGGAACACGGATACACTGGCAGGTGATCACCGGTTCGCTGGCTTTTACGATCTGACCGTTTTCTACTTTACCCCAGATACGAAGCGGTTCCTGTTCACTCTTCTCTTCTTCCCCGCCGATGTATGGGATGATGTTTTCTACCATCTCCGGCCAGTCTTTGAAGGTTTTACCTGCTCCGGAGATTGCCTGGTATGTAGTAGCAACTACTTCGTATGGCTCGAATTCTTTCCATGCAGTCAGAACCGGTGCATAACTCTGGATGGAGCAGTTTGGTTTTACAGCGATGAATCCGCGTGTGGTTCCCAGACGTTTTTTCTGAGATTCGATAACCTCAAAGTGTTCCGGGTTAATCTCCGGCACTACCATCGGTACATCCGGTGTCCATCTGTGAGCACTGTTATTGGAAACAACCGGTGTTTCAGTTTTTGCATATTCTTCCTCGATCGCTTTGATTTCCTCTTTGGACATATCTACTGCTGAAAATACAAAATCAACGGTGGAAGCTACTTTTTCCACTTCATTTACATTCATAACGACCAGTTTTTTTACAGCTTCCGGCATTGGAGTATCCATTTTCCAGCGTCCGCCTACGGCTTCTTCATATGTTTTTCCTGCACTTCTCGGGGATGCTGCTACAGTTACTACTTCAAACCATGGGTGGTTTTCCAGCAGAGAAATAAATCTCTGTCCTACCATTCCTGTTGCTCCTAAAATACCTACTCTTAATTTGCTGCTCATTGTGATTTCACTCCTCATTCTTCTTACTCAATGCACAACCGTAACTTTTTGTATTTCTCTCGCGTACATTTGTATTTACTTGGTAATACTATACCAGTTTTCTGAAAAAATCAACACTTTTTTACTTTTCTTCCAAATATTTTTTATTCCACTCTACCACCTTTGCCATGGCATCCGGTCCCGGAGCACCGATGGTCATACGTTTTTCCACACAGGTTTTTATGCTGATGGCTTCGTAAATATCTTCTTCAAACACCGGACTGATCGCTTTGTATTCTTCCAGAGTCATCTCGTCCAGCGGAATTTTTTTGTCCAAGCAGTACAGCACCAGACGGCCGACAATGCCATGTGCATCACGGAACGGTACCCCGTGATTTACCAGATAATCTGCTGCATCCGTTGCATTGGTAAATCCGTGTTTTGCACTGTTTTCCATCACATCTTTACGGAACTTCATTGTGGAAACCATACCTTCAAACAATGCCAGACACCCTTTTACGGTATCAATCGCGTCAAAGGTCAGTTCCTTGTCTTCCTGCATGTCTTTATTATATGCCAGCGGAATTCCCTTCATGGTTGTCAGAATCGACATCAGCGCGCCATAAACACGGCCGGTCTTTCCTCTTACCAGCTCGGCGATATCCGGGTTTTTCTTCTGCGGCATGATACTGCTTCCGGTACTGTAGGCATCATCGATCTCCACAAACTGATACTCATTGGAGTTCCAGATGATGATTTCCTCGGAAAAACGGCTCAGATGCATCATGATCGTGGACATGGCAGATAACAGTTCGATCACATAATCTCTGTCTGCTACGGAATCCATACTGTTCATCGTAGGACCGGCAAATCCCATCAGTTCGGCACTGTAGGCACGATCCAGCGGATAGGTGGTTCCTGCAAGCGCTCCGCTTCCCAGTGGGCAATAGTTCATTCTTTCGTAAATGTCTGCAAGACGGCCTCTGTCTCTGCGGAACATCTCAAAATACGCACCCATATGATGTGCCAGCGTGATCGGCTGTGCTTTCTGCAGATGGGTGAATCCCGGCATATAGGTATGCAGGTTTTCTTCCATGATCTTATTCAGTGTCACCAGCAGCTTCTTTACCAGTTCGTCCAGTTCTTTGATCTCGTCTCTGACATACAGTTTCATATCCAGCGCTACCTGGTCGTTTCTGCTTCGTCCGGTGTGCAGTTTCTTACCTGCGTCACCGATCCGGTCGATCAGATTGGCCTCCACAAAACTGTGGATATCTTCGTACTCACTGGTGATCTCCAGTTTACCGGCATCCACATCCGCCACGATACTGTCCAGTCCGGCGATGATCTGATTTTTCTCATCTTCTGTCAGAATCCCCTGTTTTGCAAGCATCGTCACATGTGCTTTGCTTCCCTGTACATCCTGATGGAAAAACTTCTGATCGAATCCGATGGATGCGTTAAAATTATATACAAGTTTGTCCGTTTCTTTTGTAAAACGGCCTCCCCATAACTGTGCCATATTGTTTCCTCTCTTCCCTGTATTTTCCGGCAGACTTCTTTTCCTGTTCCTCTCTTAAATTATCCGGGAATCAGCAGATTCACTGCCATTTACTTTCTCATAGTAAAGTCTGAAATCATTCTATCATTAATCCTGTGTCGGCGCAAGTCGCTTTTTATATTCCGTTATTCTGCAAGATTTCCTGCTCGATCCGGGCTTTTTGCTCTTCACGCTCCCGCATCGAGAACACACATCCGCAGTAATCCTGCCGGTACATTCCGTATTCTTTTGACAGTTCGGTGGACCGTTTGTACCCGTTCTTCTTCTTAAAATCCGACGGCAGCCACGCCACTTTTGTTTCCCGGCACAGTTCTTCTCCGATCTCATTTAATTTCTGTGCATTTTTCATCGGACTGATCGTCAGCGTAGTCGTCACATAGTCAAATCCACCCTTCTCGGCCTCTTTGATTGCCTCCGACAGCCGCAGACGGTAACAGGCAAAGCACCGCTCTCCGCCCTCCGGGATCTTCTCCATGCCTTTTACTGTCTCATAAAACCGATCTTTTTCATAGTTACCTTCCAGAAAAGAGATTTTATGTTTTGCAGGCAGAAGACCGATAAACCGCTCCTGTTCTCTCACCCGTTTCCAGTATTCTTCTTCTGGATAAATATTAGGATTGTAATAAAACACCGTAATCGCAAAGTCCTCACTCAATGTCTCCAGACAATAACTGCTGCACGGCGCACAACAGCTGTGTAAAAGCAAGGCAGGAACTTTCTGCTCCTGCCTGTTGTGTGCGATTTCATTTTCCATTAATTTCTGATAATTTATTTTCTGCATTTTCCCACCTTATCTCCTACAGCCTCTCCCTGGGTTACTTTTGTTTCGTAACCGTCCCGGCTGTTGTCCAGAAGATCCTGATCCGGCTGAACCTGTCCCCGCTGGTAAAGCACCACGATCGTAGATCCGCCGAATGCAAATCTTCCCTTTTCCTCTCCCCGGTGTACAAACGCTTCTTCCTGATCATTCTCGATTTCCCCCACCATCAGTGCACCAACCTCCATCTGAAGGACGGTTCCTGCATCGGTTGTCCTGATCAGACAGAACTCTCTGGTATTTTCCTTATAGATCGGCTCCAGATCGTTTGCAATCGGGTTAACCGTATGGAAGATTCCGGGTATCTTATAGTTGCCGGATTTTTTTCCGGTTTCTGTATAAATATACCTGTGATAGTCGTCCACTGTCAAGCGGTAAACAAATCCATAGCCGCCTTCATAGGCACGAGCCAGTTTTTCACTTTTTAACAGTTCTTTTACCGTATACGGCGTATGCTTGATCTTCATGATCCCGTACTCCGTGATCGGACAGACGGTAAGTTTGGCATCACAGGGACTGATGATCCGCGCCGTATCTTCTTCCACCGGACGTTGTCCCGGTTTCAGCTTTCTCATAAAGAAATCATTATAAGATGTAAATCTTTGTTTGACCCAGCCGGACTCATCCATCGGATGTCCTTTTAAGAATAACGGGATCAGCCAGCAGGATGCTTTCTGGCTCAATATCCAGCCACCCATTCTGGAAACCCACGGATGTACCAGCACTTTTACCACCGCACGCCCCGGTACGCTTTTATATAATTTTTCCAGAAAACGATCCTGCAATCCGGTTTCTTCCCAGCGATTTCCGTATCGATCTGCGTATTTCATATGCTCTCTCCCTTTTACATATATGTTCTCGGAATTATTCTGTACCTGACTTTTCGAAAAAACATGTATAAAACACAAGCCAAAATGTTGTCGTATGTCATCTGCAATACTCCGTAATACATTTCGGCTTTTGATCATCATTATTAAAAACTAAAAAATATGAAAGATTTTTAAGATTGCCAGGGCAACAACGCCGACCAGGACTGCCAGTGTGGAATTCCTGGGTTTTTTCACCTGGATATTCGTCACAAACAGCGTACCGACAACAAACATAGCCACATGAAGTGCCACTGCAAAATGGTTCCTCAGCACCGTATGCAGCACAAACACCAGCGGCAGCACGACAGCGATCGATGTGATCGGCAGACCGCTGTAATATTTCCTCACTTCCTCCGTCTCTTCCTGACGTTTTGTCTCACAGACATTAAAGTAGCCGAGACGGACCACACCATTCATTCCGTACCATGCAAGGATCACGATACCAATCGGTCCTCTCATACCAAGGCTGTAGGCCAGCAGAATCGGAAATGCCCCAAAGCAGACCATGTCACACAGGGAATCGATCTGAATACCAAAGCATTTTTCATCATCCGTACGGTCTGTCTTTCTTCTGGCGATTTTTCCGTCAAACATGTCACACAGTCCCGAAAGAGCCAGGCACAACACTGCCATCTTATACCACCCGTTCACAGTAAACAACATCCCCGCAATGGAACAAAACAGACTGATATACGTCAGAATCACCGTGTAATTGTAATAACCAATAAAACTTATCATGAGTTCCCCCTCTTTCTTTCGTATCCTTTTCCCTTTTCCTGTATCGTTTCCAGCTTTTCGCCGATCTTTTCTCTGTGTTCTTTTTCATTACCAAGAAACAGCTGCGCAGCTACAGTCATGACTGCACTGATCAATAACTCTGTGTAATAACTCAGTCCACGGCTCAGGATTAGTCCCGCCAGAACCTTTACCTGCCCGAAAATCCCTGTAAACAGCATGGAAAACAGCTTTTCTGAGATTCCCATACCTCCGGGCAGCGGGAGCATATCCACAGCCACGGAAATCATACCCTGAAGTATTACAATATCATACATACTGTACTGATGTAAACCAAAAGATCGATAAACAAAATATGTTACAAAAAACAATGCAACACGCTGCAGACAGGTGATCAGAAACACGATGCCTACCACGCCCGGATGATTTTTCAGATATTCTGCTGTCTTCTGATACTCGTCCATGGCTCCTTCCAGTTTTTCCAGACGGGAGGTCTTCTTTTTCAGGATATGCATTTTTACAAGAACTTCATGTCCTTTTACCAGAATCTGCCGCATCAGCTGCGGATGAAAAGTCAGAAGCAGCATAAATGTCACACAGAATACATTCAGCCACAGTCCCAGCCACATCACCGGCATCACATTCTGCATATAGGTATCTGTGATCCGCGGCTGAAAGAACAGTACAAATAATCCAAGCATCACCAGTACCAGTTTGTAGGTAATGGTTACGATCATCAGTACTACGGAGGATACCGAGATCGGAATCTTTTCTTTTTTCAGATATACCATCTGCATCGGCTGCCCGCCACTTGCCGATGGTGTAATACAGCTGAAAAAAAAGCCTACCGAAGAGATCAGAAAACACTTCCACTTTTTCAGCCTGATCTGCAGAGTATACAGCAGATAATGTATAATAATCGACTCTCCCCAGATAAAAAATATCACACAGATGACTGCCGGGAAGAGATAGCGATTATCCGCTTTTTTGACATTTTCCCAGATCAGTCCCAGATCTTCTCCATGAAAGACACCATACAGAGTAAGACCAAGCACCAGAAACAGGAAAATACCGTTTCCTATGATTTTTTTCTTATTTTTCATATCCGTTTTTTCTCCATCCACAGACGGAACCGTTCTGTTTTTTTCCAGCGGATCACACATATATAGCTGAGTTCCGCAAGTGCTATCCCTGCTGCCACATCCAGAATCCCGTGCTGTTTTGTAAATAACGTGGATGCACAGATTGCCGCAGCCCAGATCCAGGTGATCGTCATATACCAGCCCGGTACTTTCCGGATATTCCGAAGTACCACCACGCAAAACCAGCTGTCCATACAGTGAATCGACGGAAACAGGTTCACTGCTGCATCCATCTGATACAATTCCACAAGCATCCGGCTCCAGAAGTCCGTTCCCACGATCTCCGGCCGAAGATTCGTTGTCGGAAAACACAGGTAAAAGATCCCGCATACTGTCTTGGCCAGAAGCTCTGCACATAAAAACAGACAGGCTTTTTTCTTCCCATAATAACCCATCAGCAGAAAATTAACTGCACAGAACAGGAAAAACGAAAAATAGATTCCCACAAACCAGGGGATTACCGGAATCTGATTGTCCAGAGAAATTTCGATATTCCAGGCTTTCGTATGAGTTCCCATCCACTGACCACTATAATAGATCAGCGAATTATACAGCAGATTAAACACCAGCATCAGCAGATAAGTCCGTGAAATCCACTGACCGGTCCTTATTTTATTCCATATTGTCATATTCTTTTCCTTTCTCCGGGACTTTACAGGACTTTATTATAACAGTTTTCACCATCGTCACAACCGATTTTCGGAAATCTTACACTTTCGTAAGCAAATCTTAATATATAACCATTCGTTGTCTTTTTCATATAATAAACTATAGTGTATTCCCTGACTCTTATTTTTTCTGCTTTTAGTGCATTTTGCCTGTTACTGTGGGAATACATAATTCCAGGACACGGAGGTTTTTTCTATGCCTGCTTTATTGGAACTTGACCATGTCGGACTTTCGTATCACACACTCTCCGGAGAGATCCAGGCGCTCTCACAAATCAGTTTTTCCGTTCAGGAAGGCGAGTTTGTCTCTCTGGTGGGACCCAGCGGATGCGGAAAAAGTACCGTCCTGAATCTGATAGCCGGACTTCTGATACCGGAACAGGGACAGATCACCATGCAGGGACTTCCACGGGAACATTCTGTTCTCTCTGTCGGATATATGCTGCAGAAGGATCATCTTTTCGAATGGCTGACCATCTATGAAAATGTCCTTCTTGGTCTTGAAATTCAAAAAAGGAAAACAAAAGAATCCCTCTCACACGTTGACCGTCTCTTACAGGAGTATGGGCTCTGGAACTTCCGTTTCTCCCACCCTTCCCAGCTTTCCGGCGGGATGCGACAACGGGCCGCACTGATCCGCACCCTTGCCCTGGAACCCGCACTTTTGCTTCTCGATGAACCTTTCAGTGCACTGGATTATCAGACCAGACTTTCCGTCAGTGATGACATCTGGAAGATCCTGCGTAAAGAAGGGAAAACCGCGCTTTTGGTCACCCACGATATCTCCGAAGCCATCAGCATGTCTGATCGGGTCATCATCCTCTCGAAAGCCCCTGCCTGCGTCCGGTGCGAGTTCCCCATTCTCACCACCCTTGCCGACCGCACTCCCATGCAGATGCGAAATGCCCCCGAATTCAAGCAATATTTTCAACAGATCTGGAAGGAGTTAAATCATGATACCTGATTCATCTGCACAACAGTCTTTTTTACGAAAACACAAAAAAAGACAGCAGTTTATCCGCCTGATGCGGCTGGCTGTCTTTCTGGTTTTTCTGCTACTCTGGGAGGTCAGTGCACGGCTCGGGTTCATCGATTCCTTTATCTTCGGAAGCCCCGGTCAGGTATGTCTTGCTTTCCGGACCTTGCTTCTGACAAACCATCTGCTCTCACATATCGGGATCACCGTGTTCGAGACACTTGCCAGTTTCTTTCTTGTCGTAGGTTTCAGTCTCTTTTTCTCCGTCCTTCTTTGGCTCTGTCCCCGGCTTGCTGCGATCCTGGAGCCTTACCTTGTGGTTTTGAACAGCCTTCCGAAGTCGGCACTGGCTCCTCTACTGATCGTATGGCTCGGTGCAAATTATAAGACGATCATCCTTGCCGGGATCTCCGTTGCGATCTTCGGCTCCATCCTGAATCTGTATACCAGCTTTACGGAAATTGATCCTGATTCTCTGAAGCTCATCCGTACCCTCGGTGGAAAACGGAAAGATGAACTTCTGCGTGTGGCACTGCCCTCTTCGGTCCCTTATCTTCTGAGCGTTATGAAAGTCAATATCGGGCTCTGTCTGGTTGGTGTGGTCATCGGTGAATTCATTGGAGCCAGGCAGGGACTTGGATTTCTCATTATCTACAGCAGTCAGATCTTCAAACTTGACTGGATGATCCTGTCGATCATTCTCCTGTGCATCATCGCCATGATTCTCTATCAGGCGGTCAGTCTGGTGGAAAAACGGGTGGTACACACCAGCGGAGCAGACCGTTCCTGATTTACGCGAGTAACGAGCCAACGTGCATACTTACATGAGACCCTGGCGACTGCCTCGATAATCAAAATTGATCCGCCTGAAAAAGGGCAGGTAAACCGATTTTTGTGGTTCATCTGCCCTTTTTCGCTTTTCTTTCTGTCTGCTTATCTATTCTCCGTGTTTTCTTTTTCTCCGGTTGTCTGCCAGAATCAAAAGTACCGCACCGGATACAATTGCCGCCACAAAATACGTTACATTCTTTTGCATATCTGCCGTCTTCGCCGCTGCCGTTCCATTCGTCGTGCCTGTCAGATCCGCCTTTGTTCCCTGACTGTTTCCCGTTGATACATCCGTTTTTGTCCCGGAATTGCTGCTGCCGGAAGTACCGTTATTTTTTGTATCGATCGGCTTTTTATCTGTAGGTTTTGTGTCCGCAGGTTTTTTATCTTCCTGCTCACCGCCTCCGGTGGAATCGTCTTTTTTATCATCTTTTTTGTCGTCTTCCGTCTCCACGACAATCTGCTGATCCTCATAGACTTCCGGAAGTGTCAGCATCCCGTCTTTCAGCTGATCCGTCACATCCTCTCCGTTTACCAGCACTGCTGTAATTTTCCATCCTTTTTTCGGCCGGATCTGAAACTGCGGGCTGGAAAAGCGCTCCACCGCGTAAGTCACCGTCTCCTGTGTTTCCTCATCGTCACCCTCCTCATGCTGATAGCTCACCTGCGCATGTTCGGATCGTATCGTGACCATGTGGGTATCCGGTACTGTCGTGTTGATGGTGCTTTGCTGCGTAACGGACGAAGTACCTGTCTGCGCAGCCTCTGCCGCAACGGGTATGGAGAGGCACAGGCAAATCCCCATCAGAATAATTGCTGCCTTTTTCATCTGTCCATCCTCCTGCTCTAATCTGTCGCATCCACATAGGATATCTGAAAAGTAACCGTATCCGCATAGGAGCCTGACGGTGCCTTTTTCCAGGATTCTTTGTCGATTGTGATACCAAGCACCGTCTCTTCCTCTGCCGTAGTATAACGGGCTTTTGTAAATGCTGTTGTGTCCGCCAGAATCTCATAGGGGATCTCCCCTTCTTTTCCACTCTGATTTTTCAGTTTTTTGTCCGAGATCAGCTCCACCTGGATGCATTTTCCTTCTTCGATCTGTGCTTCTTCGACACGGATTTTCCCGTAGTTTACCGATTCTTCGTTAAATGGAATCGTGGTGTTTGCCGGAACCAGCACCATATAGGACGGATCCACATGATACGTTACGGTCGTGGTTCCTGCTGATACGCTCTGTGCGATCCCTAAGACAAGCAGCAAGCCCCCTGCAACTGCTCTTTTTTTCTTCATGTTTCTCCCCCCTTACTGTACTTTCAATACGGTTTCCACATTTGCACCGTTCATCGCCCGTCCGTCATCGAGTGCCGCGGTACTGATCTTCAGTATCGCAGGATATTCCCCGGCGGACAGTTCTTTGGACAGTGTGATCTGTGTGATCGCTTTTCCCGGTTCTACCATTTTGGACTGATAGATCGTCTCATCTGTATCTTTCAGTACCAGTGTAAAGGTAAAATAACAGGGATTTCCTTCCGGATTCATCAAATTTACCGTTACATCTTTCGTATCTGCCGGAATGGTGATCGACGGATATCCCGGGATACGGATGCCCTCCGGCGGATCACTCTCCTTTGCCTCCTGCGTGGAAGCGTCAGGATCCAGATCCGGCACAAAGGCCGAATCCGGGGATTCCTGTGTTTCCTGTTTGTTGTTTCTCGTAAGATACAGACCGGCTCCGATCAGCAGAACGCATGCGCACACGGCGATTCCGATTCCTATCTTTCTTCTGTTGTTATTCAATCTTCTTCCCCCTTACGCATTATTCCAGATTCACTTCTACTTTCAGATTGCTCATGTAGTATTCATCTGCGTTGTTTCCATGTGCATCAAATACCAACATGAAATAATTTAAATCCACTCCATTTTTACGGGTAATTTCAAATGTATGCGATACCGTTTCTCCATCACATTTTCCAATATCATTTGCCCGCGTTTCTACGTTGTCATAATATGTGCCATCCTGTAACTGATAACTTAATCTCAGATCTGCCCATCCATTTTCTTCTTCATCAATCTTATAGCTGACTTTTATCTTCATCTTCTGATACAGGCGTGCTGCATCCATGGAGATATCCGGCAAATACAAATTATACCAGGATGGATGAAGTCCATAATCACCGGTTGTTACAACCTTTCTGTCCCCCTGAATAAAGAAAGTAAAAATAGTCAGTTCATGTTCATCCGTGATAAAGTATTTGTGTTCCGTCTGTCCCGTAAAAACAGCTGAAGTTATCGGTTTGTATACCGCATATAAAGTAAGATCCTTTTCATCCTCAAATACAGCCGTTTTAACATTCGGTGCATAGCTGATCACATTTGTCGAACCCGCGGACCGGCTCCAGCCTTCGAAGGTCCATCCGAGTCTGTTTACGGTCGGGAACGTATATGTTTCTTTATATTTGCATGTTACTTTCTCCCGTTTATTACCGGTCTGATAGTCAAACGTAATCGTATATTCGCACGGTTCCCAGATCGGGTACAGGTTGACCGTTCCATTATTGGTCGCACAAAGTCTGCTGACTTTGTCTCCCGGCTGATATACTTTTTGCTCACTTTTCTTTCCACCGGTTCTCCATCCGACAAACTTATAGCCTCCGCACACATATCCGTTTTTCGGTATCGTGGTTTCCTGTGTATAACGAAGCGGGATATTTTTCATCTCTCCCCTTGTTACTTCACCTTCTACATTGAAAACGATCGTATAGGAATTTTCTTTCCAGTTTGCCGTATAGGTTCTGTCTTTTAACGGGCGGGCGGTAACCGTAACCTGTGTATCTTTTTCTTTGATATCGGTTCCTGACCATCCTTCAAACGTATAGCCTTCCCGTTTTGGCTGTACCAGATCCATCGGTTTGCTGTTGATGGTGAATGTTGTCGGATTGGTCTTTCCGGTCGGAAGGCTTCCTCCCGCCAGATTATAGCTGATGGTATATGCTATTTCTTTCCATACTGCCTTAAAGACCAGTTTTCCGTTTTTCACATTTTCATCGGATACGGTATCCGGTACGTTTTTATCCCAGCTTACGAACGTATATCCTTCTCTGGTCGGTTTCTCCTGAGCCGGGATCGCATCCCCATAAGAAAGTGTATATTCCTTGAGTACCGTTCCTTCACTCACAAACTGTACCAGATAGCGGTTTTTCCTCCACTGTGCCTGATAGGTTACATCCTCATTCGGGATCTTCTCCGGAAGTTCCGGTGTCCATCCTGTGAAGGTGTATCCTTTTCGAACCGGCTGTTTCACATTGAGTGTGGCACCGGCACGACCTTCCACAATCTGTGTCTTCTCTCCGTTTTCCGGTTCAAAGGTCAGTTTGTGTACTTTTCGTTTGTAATAGTAGGTTACCACTGTCTGCTTTTCCGCAGAAATGGTTACGGTCTGCGGTTCCGGTAATTCATATTCGTCACCATAGGTTGTATTGACCGGTGGTGTTACTGTTTCATCCGTCTTGCCCTTCGGGTTTTGTGTTGTCACCCACTGGTAACCGTCTCCTTCTGCTTTCTGCAGATAATGTTTTACGGTGTAGGTTCTTGTATTTGCTTCCCATTTTGCATACAGCGTCAGATCTTCATTCGGCATATTTCCGGTATACACGGTCTGTAATGTGCTGTCTGTACACCAGCCCATGAAGGTATAACCTTTTCGCATGGATGGTGCCGGAATCGTTGCTCCCTGTTTCATCTGCAGCTGTTTTGGTTCCGTTCCGTCATTATTTTCCAGCTGTAAGGTATGTACTTCACGTTCATACAGATACTCGATCACCAGAACTTTTCCTCCTTCGATCTGTCCGGTCTGTGGCTGTGGAGATACGTATCCTTCGAACTTCCGTACTTCCGGTGTAATCACATCTTCCGTCCTGCCTAACAGAGATTCCATGGATGCAACCGTATAGCCGTCATCATTTGCGTTCTGCAGGCTGTATTTTACCCAGTAATACGTTGCTCTCGGTTCCCATTTTGCGTAAATCGTACTGTTTTGGGCCGGAACTGTTCCGTCAAATACTTTCGTAAGACCTGCATCCTGATACCAGCCGTCGAAGGAATAGCCTGCCCGTTCCGGCATCTCTTCCACCCGGGTTCCGTAAAGATATGTCTTTTCGGTCGCCGGATCTCCGTTATTTGTCACCATGGTTACCTGATAGGAATTACGCTGGTAGCGATAGGTGATGGTATCCGGATCATCGGAAACGGTCAGCGTACAGCTCTGTTTTTCCGGTGCGGCAAATCCAGCATACGCCTTTACTTCCGGTTCCACCGAATCTCCGGCTGTTCCGGTAAAGGTTTCTGTCTCTGCCGTCTCCCAGGTATCCGATCCGTCTGCACTCTGTAACTGATGAACCACCTGATAAGTCTTCTTTCCAGGTTCCCACTTCGCATACAGGGTCAGTGCATGCATCGGCATGGTTTTTCCTTCAAAGGAAACCGTCAGGGCTGCGTCTTCATACCAGCCGGCAAATGCATGTCCGGAGTATTTCGGAACCTCCGAAACAACTGCTCCATACATCACATCTGCTGTCTCATCGGCTTCCCCGTTATTTTTCACATAAGTAACCGGATAGCTGTTTCTGTCATAGTAGTACTGCATGCATGCCACATCGTAGCCGGTCACCCATAAGGTCTTCGCTTCCGGAGACTGGAATCCCGGATAAGATTTCACTTCCGGTGTCACCTCGGTATCCGTCAGGGCTGTCTTTGTCTCTTCTTCCACCAGGATATACGAACTCGGATCGAATGGATTCTGCTGGTAATGTTCCACGCGGTACTCACTGGGAACCGGGGTCCATTTTCCATAGATTTTAAAGCCATCGTTCCAATCATCCGGTTCCTCTGTGTTCACATCCACTGCCGGCATGATACCGTCAAAAGGATTCTGATGGTTACCGTCTGTATACCAACCTTCGAAAGTATATCCTGCCCGATCGTTCTGTCTTTCTACTACAGCTTCTATCTCGCCGATCGGCGTGCCATATGGTACATACTGAACCCGGGCAAATTCTTTTCCGTCGGGATTTCCAGTCACTTCCAGAAGGAGCAGACCGGTATTTCTTGTGTAATAATAATTTACCACAAGGCTTCCGTCACCAAGAACTTCTACCGTCTGTTTTTCCGGTGCGCTGAATCCGGTATACGATTTCACTTCCGGCGTTACGCTGTCGCCTGCATGTGCAGCAAAGGATTCTTCCTCTGTCAGTTCATAGTTTTTCGCATCAAATTCCCGTCCATAAGGAATCTCTTCATATCCGGTAATGCTCCAGAGTTTTTCCTGGTAGTGTCTTACCGTGTAATTGACCGTCTGCTGTTCCCATTTTGCATAAACCGTAAGATCGTGATCCGGCATCGTCTCGCCAAAGGACTGCTGATACTCTTCATCCAGATACCATCCTTCAAAGGTATAGCCTTCTCTCACCGGTACCGGAACGCCGATTCTCTCTCCCGGTCTTGCTGTCAGGGTCGTTTCGTCTAACGTTCCACCTTTCGGATCGTACGTCAGTGTATAGGTGTTCAGATCATAATAAACCTTCAGCACCAGACTTCCGTCTGCTTTTACTTCACCGCTGGCAAGCTCGCCTTTCCGGTGGTAGACCACAGAACTGTAATCCCCCTCCGGCGCGGTGACCGTCGCACCGGTGGTTCCGGTCATGGTTTTGATCTCACTTAAGGTATAGCCGCCTTCTTCCGGTTCTTCCACGTAGTATTTTACTGCATATGGAATACCATCGGAAGCTTTCCATGTTGCGGTATAGGTCATATCTCCTGCCGGCACACTCTCCGGTACTTCCGGGGACCAGCCCTGGAATTCATATCCCGGCCGGTACACTGCCGGAGCCGTCAGGAAGGTTCCATAGCGATAGTCATCACTTGCGACCGTCTCTCCGTTTTCTTCCATCAGGAAGGTAAGATGGTACTCTTCCCGTGGATAATAATATTTGACCACGGTTGTTCCGTCTGCCCGTACCGTCTCGGTCTTTTCCTTCGGTGTTTCGTATCCTTCGTGTTTTGCAGGTTTCGGTGTCACTTCCGTGTCGGTCAGTCCGCTGTAACGGATCGGATCCTGTGCCTCATAGACACCGTTGGTTCCTTCCAGATATTCAACCATCTGATAGCCCACATCTTCTGCTTCCCATTTTGCATAAACCATTCGCTCTCTGTTCGGCATCTTTGCAGGGATCGTATATGGTGTTGTCAGTTCTTCATCTTCGTACCATCCCGCAAACCGGTAACCCGTTCTCACCGGATCTTCCGGTTTTTCAATATCGGAATTGTATTTGCCCATGATGGTATCCACATAGGAGCCGCCTTGGCTGTCAAAGGCAATATAGTAGCCATCCCGCAGGTTATCCCAGTGTAACCGAATCTTTATGGTCAGTGGCTGTGTATTGAAGGTTCCTTCCTGATTTTTCCAGGTAATGATCATCTCGCCGTCCTGTTCCGGTTCTGTTCCCGGATCCACGGAGATCACATTGGTGTCCCGGTCATAGGAGAATGCCGGATTGGTCATGACGATGTTAAAGTATTTTGTGCTGTCATCGTAGATTTTCTCCCGGTAATTTCCGTCGTCATCCAGACCTTCTTTCATGTCCATGTACTGCATCCGGAAATATTCATCCGACAGCTGTACCGCTTTCACATCCCGCTTCATCTTGATGTCTTTGACATCCGCCTGTGTATAGGCAAAGTCCAGAACATTTTCCAGATGTCCCACCGTGTACAGCGGCCATTCATTTTCATATAAGGTCGGATTATAGGTAAAGGAGTTCGCCAGCGCCTGTGCCAGGAATTTGATCTCCAGATAGATGCCAAGCTCCAGATACATTGCACCCATGGCTCTCGTCGTTCTGCCGTTCGATGCTGTGTACTTCAGTTCGTAGTAGAGATAGCCCCACAGCTGTGCATAGCCGCCTACCTCTGCCGTGATACCGACACTTGCCAGTCTTGTGGAAAGGAGTCCCACTGCTACCGTCAGCCGCACACCGGCTTTCAGTCCCAGCGTACCCATCGCATAGGCAGTCAGTTCATACTGCTCTTCACACAGATCGATCGTATCGCTGGTTGCGGTCCGATTCATCACTTTCAGAGAGAATACATATCGTTTTGCGTTCTTATACCAGTAAGACATTCCAATAGAAATGTTCATATTGGCATAAACCACAAATTCCAGTTTCACTTCTATATCAATAATCGCCAGTACCCGGAAATGATTATCTACCAGCAGGCGATTATAGATTTCCACCCAGTCTCCCTCATCTTCCAGGAGTTCTGAGTAACGCTGTGCAAGGCTCTTGGAAACGGAGATTTCCTCTCCCTCTTCCTCATCGCCAAAACTTCCGGAGAATTTCGTCTTGTCCGTGATATACTCTTCTCCGTTTTCCATCATGCTCTTCAGCTCTCCGGCGATCTTATTGACACCTTTTCGCAGTTTTGATCCTTTGTTGGAACCTCCGGAACTGCCCTCGCCCTCCACGGTCTTAAAGTTCACATCCAGAGCAATGCCGGTGTACTCATACAGATCCAGCGACGCTGTCACCTTATAATCTGCGATATACGGGAAAATCTTCCATACTTTCCAGACCGCTTTTCCGTCTACATTAATATCCACCCGGACTTCCTGCTCGAAGGTGGAAGTTACAGTGATCTGGATATTTGCATTGGCATTCAGCTGGATATTTACCAGCACCGGAATCTCCAGTGCCAGATGCACGCCGCTGACATCTCCGTCAAAATGTTTCAGTGTTGTACCGAGATTGGCTCTGACCGTTCCCAGGCTGACTGTCACGATCGGTTTGCCGGTTCCCGTTCCTCCCGGTTTTCTCGCATAAGTCTTTGGAATCAGGCTGTCACTTTCCGGCAGACTCTGTGGTGCGATATCCCCGATCAGCGTACTTTCTTCTGTTTCGTCACTCTTATTTTCGTCTGTATATTCCACAGAAACATCTGCACCAAGTTCTTCCTCCAGAGAGGCTTCCAGTTCTTCAAAGGAATCGGTAGCGATCGCCGCAGCACCGATCCGGTCCGCCACATCCTGTGCGAATCCGCTCTCCATCGCCTGAACCTGGATCTGTTCTTCCAGGTTCTCCCGGTCTGTTTCTTCTAACAGATCGTCTCCTTCCACCTGGTCCTTCTGATACACATCCATAGCCGCCTGCATCTCTTCGAAAGAAACCGTCTGATATGCCAGGATATAATCCGTACCACTCTGCTCTACTTTTGTGATCTCTCCGTACTCCGGCGTTCCGCTGTTCAGATCGGTATACAGTGCCAGGTAGTCACCCGGATCCACGGTGGTGCTTTCATCCAGATTCAGTGCCTGACTCATCTCGTCATCTCCGAAGGTCAGTTCACTGACTGCCACGGTAACCGAATGGTTGTCAGGATCTCCATCCCGATCTTTACTTTTTTCCAGTGGAAATACGTCCGGCGTAAATAAAACATCTTCCGCCTTTGCTCCCCGGTATTCGTACTGATTGCCGTTGCATCCGGTGATCTCAAAGTAAGAGACATCACTGTTGTCACCTGCTGCCAGATCCATGGACGGGATCACATCACCGGAATAGACACCGACGATATCCCCCGTCTGTAACAAATCCTTTGTATAGGTAAAGGAACCGGTCGTATCGCTTCCCTCTCCCTGAATCTCACCGTCTATGCCTACCGTCATAACTGCCACGGAAACGGAATCCGCCGCTTTTCCGTTGACGGTCAAGTTACTCAGTTCCCGTGTATGGATATACCGGATCTTCCGGTTCAGTTCCACATTCTTTGTTTCTTCCCGATAAACCGTAAAATCATATTCCCGGATCGTTTTGTCAAATCCGGTAAAATACAGCTGATCATTTTTCAGCGTCAGTTTGTAGGAAGCGCCCGGCTGCCAGCCTTTCGGATTGCTAACGGTACAGGTATTGTCCTCTCCCCTGGTAACTGCCAGCGTGATCTTTTCCGATGGATCGCTGACATTTTTAATCTTGCATGCTGCAAGAATCTCTGCATCATCCAGTGCATCCCCGGTATTGGTGATGCCGATGGCAAAATCCGTTGCCACATCATAGGCACGGGCATATGTATTCATGGTGACGGACTCCATCGGCTGCATATCGGTATACGCTGCATATAACGTAAGATCCCCGAGAAGTCTGTCTTCACTGTCCACATAATCCGTACATTCCCGGTCGTAACACCAGCCGACAAAGGTACTGGATTTTCGGACTGCCAGCGGCAGATCATTCAGCGTGGTTCCCGCCGGAAGTTTCTGCTGGGTGATCTCCATGCTTTCCCCCGGCTTATCCGGATTATCCCTGTAAACCATGCCTCCGTCCGTTACATACTGGATCGTATATTCTGTTTCCCTGAATGAAATATCAAAGTTCAGCTGATCACTGTAATCACCGGTATAGTTGGCTTTTTGGGTCAGTTCCGCAGCAAACGTTCTGTTGGTCTGCTTCGTATCCGCACTTAAGCTGGCGATAACCGCATCATTTTCCACGATCTTGTTGGTATCCTTATCGCGAAGCTCATAGCTCACCTCATGGTTGTCGGACTTCAGCTTCCAGTTATTTTCCGAATGTACCGCCACACTGAGCTGATCATTCTCATAAAAACCTCCGGACTTTGCCTTCAGGGTAAAAGAATCCTGCCCCACAGATACTTCACTGGGAATATCCACCTGATAATACCGTTCGATCCATCTGGCATACAGAACTACATTCCCCTCATAATCTTCCGTATCCAGACCGGTAACCGCTTTCCCTATCAGTTCCGGGTTGTCGTACCATCCACCGAATTCATACCCCGGTTTTCTGATGTCTTCCGCTCCCGGCAGCTCAGCAGCCGGATATTCCGAAGGAGCCTGATAGTTCTCCTGAAAAGTTCCCCCGTTTTTCTTATAGTCAATTCCCCTCTCCTGACTCTCCTCCGATGAGACCGCCGGCTCCTGTCCGGCAGAAGGATCAGCGAATGTCGACACCGGAACGGATGTCGTAAGTACTGCCACACTCAGTAACAGACTGATCAGACGTTTTTTCATATGTACACTTCCTCTCCTTTTTGCATTTTCCTCACTGCCATATTCGCGCTTAATTTGTATCTGATAACACTTTTCGCATCTGACAGTTTCACATTTTCTATATTTTATCAAAATCAGAAGTGCCATAACATGCCCGTTCAATCGAAAAAAAGTGCCTGTTTTTTCTATATAGTTTCAAAAACAGACACTTCTTTTTTTCACTTATTGATTTACAAATTCCTTTATTTTCTCTCTTTTGTCGATATGTAACTTTTCCAGTATCCCGGATACATAATGTTTTACCGTATTCACCGAAAGTCCCAGATGTTCTCCTATCTCCTGATTTGTCCAGTCCCTGCAGGCAAGCATCGCGATGGAATATTCCAGCGGTGTCAGAAGATCCGTCACTGCTTTTTGCATCTGTGGGTTATGGATTTTCATCCAGCCGCGGCTGAAAGCGATTACCCCGTCCACCAGTTTCTTATAGACTTCCGGCTCACTTTTTCTTATGCTGGCTTCCAGTACCCCCTGCAGCAATCCGTGATATTCTATAAACGGTTCCAGGAATCTGTCTTTTCTCGCCATCTCCCAGCCGGTCGATACCGATACTCTGGCTCCCTCCTGATCCTTTTGATTAATCTGACACATGGCTGCCACACAATTCAGATAGATCATCGAGATTGGATATGTCCTCTCTGTCATTGCCATCGCAGTCTGCACCATTCCCTGTGCCCGCGCATACTCCCCGTTCAGATAAGCCACATGTCCCAGTATGCTGATAGCGAACAGCCGCTGCCCGACCGGAAGATACGAAAGGTAACGATCCAGTGGTGGTGTTCCCTCTTCCGGCGGGATATGGATCAGAACACTGGTCACGTAATATGCGAACAGGCAGGAGGCTATGATTTCCGGATCTTCTTCTTTTTCCATATATTTTCTGAGAATCTGTGCCACATCTTTCCTTGCCATCTGCGCTTCCCTCCCATTCCCGAGGGTAAAGTTCGCAAAAGTAGAAAGCATATCTGCGGAGAGACGCAGTATGGGATCTTCACTGGTCTGGTATTTTTCCACACTCTGAATGCAGGATTCTGCCTGTGCCCTGAAAAAATACAGTTCTCCCCGTGCAATTTCCTGAAGTTTAGGATCTTCAAACTGTTTCACCGTCTCTTCTGCTTTTCCAGGCAAAAATGCGCTTCCCATCAGTGGCAGTACCGTGCGTTTCTCTCTTTTTTCGGAAACTCCCATCCTGGTTCCATCCGGAAGCACGAAGCCCTGGTCAAATTCCACGCCCAGTACCTTCGCTGCCTCCTGCCATTCCTGCGCGGTCAGCGTATCCCGTTGTAACTTTTTATAAAAATTCTGTCGTGACTGCCCCAATGCAGCCGCCAGCTTTGCCACACTTATCCCCTGCTCTTTGCAGATCTGTTTTACAAGCTCTTCCGTCGTCACTCGAATTTTGCCTCCTGTACCTGTCTCTTTTGTCAATTGTTTGGTTACCATTTATTGATTATTATGCATATATTTTTTTCGAAATTCAAGATATATTTACTATATTCTTTTAAATTCTCTTCGCTATTTTCTACATTCACAGACTTCGACGAACAACAAATACGCCCGCTCAGACATTCCAGGTTTCCATTGTTACCTGCCTGTCTGAACGGGCGTATCTGTTTTCATATTTCCGTTTTATTCTTTTCCTGTTTTTTTCATTTTTTCTCAGTCATCATTCCGTCTGGAAATCAGGATCAGTCGGACCAGCTGCAGGATCGCCGATGCAAGTGCTGCCACATAAGTAAGTGCTGCGGCTGTCAGGACTTTTTTCGCACCCTGTAATTCCTGATCGCCAAAGAGCTGTTTTGCTTCGAGGATCCGAATGGCACGGTGAGAAGCATCGAATTCCACCGGAAGTGTGATCAGCTGGAAAGCTACCACAAATACAAATAACAGAATACCGATCTCCAGTAACCCGGACCATCCCAGGATCAGTCCCAGTACGATGATCGGCCAAGAAAGCCGGGAGCCGATATTGGCCAACGGTACAGAGAAAGAACGCAGCTTTAACGGTGCGTATCCTTCCTGGTGCTGGATCGCATGCCCACACTCATGGGCGGCCACACCGATCGCCGCTACGGAGGTCGATCCGTATACCGAATCCGACAGACGAAGAACCTTTTCATTCGGCGAATAATGGTCGGTCAGATCACCGCGGATCCGCTCGATCCGCACATCATAGATTCCGGCATCGTGAAGGATCATCTGTGCAATATCCTGCGATGGGATGTTTCTGCTGTTCCAGACTCTGCTGTACGCCCGAAACGTGTTCTGCACATTCCAGGAAGCAAACATACTGATCAGCGCACCGATCAGTACCAGTATATAAGTTGCATCATAAAAATAATATGGCATAGTATTCCCTCTTTCTTTTCACTCACTGACACTTATTCTACCATGATTTTTCCCGGCTGACAGCAATTTCACACGCTTTTCATAAAGTTCTCGTTTTTTTCAGATTTTTCACCGGTCTGCTTCTGGAAATTTTAAAAGAGTGGAAGGAAAAATCCCTTTGTTTCTTCCTCTTCTTCTTTGTTCTCCGCGATCAGATTACGGATACTCTGCATTCGTTTATCCAGTGCCGCACTCTGTTCGGCACAGTCGTACAGTTCGTCCTGTAAGTACTTCATCTGCTCAGCCGGAATGTTCTTTTTATAACGCATCTTATGTTCCAGACTGGCCCAGAAGTCCATCGCGATCGTACGGAACTGCACTTCCACCGTCACCGGTTTTTTCTCATCCTGCAGGAAAATGGGAACCTGTACAATCAGATGGAGACTTCGGTAGCCGCTTGGTTTCGGATTCTGGATATAGTCTTTGCGCTCTAACAGCGTAATATCATCCTGTCGCAAAAAGCTGTCTGCCACTTCATAAATATCGGCCGGGAAGGAACAGATGACCCGCACACCGGCGATATCTGTGATATTTTTCTCAATGGATTCCAGTGTCATCGGAATATCTTTTCTTCGGATCTTCTTTAACAGACTGTTGTAGGATTTAATTCTGCTTTTAATCCCTTCGATCGGATTTTTATCGTATTCCAGAGAATACTCTTCGTTTAACACCTTAAATTTTGTCTCGATCTCCATGATCGCACACTGATAATAGGACATCAAAAGATCAAACGGTTTCCGGTTTCTCTGCATCATATCGATGAATTCATCTGAAAGCAGGCTCTGCTTGACAAATTTATCACGTTTTTCTTCGATCAGAGTCCGGCTCTGCTTTCTTATTTCATTCAGTACTTCTTTATTTCTCATCATATCCAGTTTCCTCCGTATATAACTCCCACTCGCTAACGCTCATTATATCATGATTCGCACCTGCGGTGCTTGACGCTGCTTTCGCAGCTATCATGATCGCCATTCGCCGCTCCCGATGAACAAACAAAGCTTATTCCCGCTCGCTAACGCTCATTATATCATGATTCGCACCTGCGGTGCTTGACGCTGCTTTCGCAGCTATCATGATCGCCATTCGCCGCTCCCGATGAACAAACGAAGTTTGTTCCCGCTCGCTAACGCTCATTATATCATAACGTCCTTACCTGTGGCTACTGCGAAAACAAGGATTGCCCTACAGGACGCAAAAAGTCCGCCGGAACCTACTGCCTCCGGCGAACTTTCATCACATCACAGATTACCACCCGTAATCTTATTCCATATTTATTTTACTGTCAGCCACTCACCCAGTCCGTCAAACTGATTTTCATAGCTTACGGCCTCCTCATACTGGTTGGACTGCAGGATGATATTTACGGTATTGTAGATACATCTCTTCAGTTCACGGATATCCAGTGTACCTTCCTTCAGCTCTTTGCGGATGTTTTCATGATCTTCTTCCATTCCCGGCATAACCATGTCATTGCCGGCTCTCATACAGCCTGCTGCGGTACACTCGCCCTGGATCTGTACGTTAGTGGTTGTCCAGTCGGTCATAATCGCTCCGGCAAATCCCCACTCGTCTCTTGCTGCTTTCGTACAGGTATCGTAACAGTTCGCAGCATGTACGCCGTTGATCAGGTTGTAGGATGTCATGATGGACATTGGCTGTGCATCCTTGATTGCAATCTCAAATCCTTTCAGATAGATCTCACGGAGGGTTCTCTCGGACAGGATAGAATCCGAACCCATACGGTTGTCTTCCTGGTTGTTGCATGCATAATGTTTGATCGTTGTTCCGCATCCCGGTACTTTCTGTACACCCAGTGTCATGGAAGCAGCCATCATACCGGCCAGCAGCGGATCTTCGGAATAATATTCAAAGTTTCTTCCGCACAGCGGATTTCTGTGAATGTTCATACCCGGTGCCAGCCAGAGAGTGATACCGAACAGTTCCATCTCGTGGCCGATCATTTCACCGAGTTCACGAACAAGGTCCAGATTCCAGGTCTGTGCCAGAAGAGTTCCTACCGGAATCGCGGTACAGTACTGATAATAAGAAGTTCCTCTCTTCTCTTTTGATGCTGCGAAGAATCCGCCCTCCAGCGCAGACAGGAAATCGGTCGGAACGATACGGCCGTTCTCTACCTGATATTCTTTTTTCAGACGCAGGCCTGCAGGTCCGTCAGCCAGTGCGATACTTGCCACATTCCATGGTTCTTCTGCTGCCACCAGAGGTGTCTCTGCAGCAGAACCCGGTACGGAGATACCTGCTGAACCAAGCGCATTACCCTGATCTTTTCCAGGGTCTCCGGTAGCCATCTGCACCAGCTGTTCCTCGGACATCTGTTCAACAATCTCTCCGGCTCTTCCCGGCAGCACTTCCGGAATCTTCTGATAATCCACTTTTTCCGTTGGAATGTCTGCTGCTTTCACTGCAACCGGCACGATTCCTTTTGCTTTCAGTTCCTCATGCCATGCCAGTTCTCTCGCCTGTACCTTTTTAGCAAATGGCATGATCTCTTTTAACTCTTCTTTTAACGGACAGATATTTTCACACTGTACCATCACTGCTTCCTGATCCAGTTCTAATGCACCACTGAGTACGGAAGTATTTAACTCATTACCAACCCAGATACCGTATTTGCCCGGTTCCAGGATCCATGCTGCCTGATCCTCACTGTAAGATGCCAGCTGGTACAGCGGGAACGTAATCGTCATCTGCTGTTCTTCTCCCGGTGCCAGCAGTTTTGTCTTGCCAAATCCTGCCAGTCTTCGGAATTCTTTCACCAGTTCTCCCTGCGGGCAGGATACGTAGATCTGTACAACCTCTTTTCCTGCATAAGTATCACCGGTATTTTTCACAGTAACTTCCACAGAAATCTTCGGATCCATGGTTCCCGGATTACTGACCCTTACTTTTCCTGCTGTGATCACAAAATCGGTATAAGACATACCATAACCAAAGCCATAACGAACCGGTACCAGGAAGGTATCAAAGTAACGGTATCCCACAAAGATTCCTTCCTCATATCGTTCTTTCGACAGATCGCCACTCTTGTAGCTGTATACTTCGGCACCCGGATAATCATTGTATGTTTTCGCCCAGGTATCTGTCATCTTTCCGGACGGGGTCACCGCTCCGGTAAACACATCGGCAAATGCATTGCCTCCTTCCTGTCCGGCTTGTACATACTGTACGATGGAACGGATATTGTCAAATGTATCGGCAAACGCAAGATCCATAAGACCGCCTGTATTGATCACCAGCACCACATCTTTATAGCTCTCACATACCTGTGCCAGTAATACTCTTTCTTCTTCGGAGATAAAATAATCTCCTTCTTTATCAAAACGGTCTTTGTTTTCCCCTGCGATACGTGCCATAACAAATACAGCAGTATCTGCACCGTCCGCTTTCGCTGCATCCACATCGATTTTTTCTCCACACGGCATGAAGAACGGGGTGGACGAATAGGCCTCAAAGAACGCATTTGGACTTTCCATCTTTTCTGCCTTTTTCAGGATCGCTGCCTTCCAGTCTTCTCTTGCCTGATCATAGATCTTCACATAAGAATCCAGCCAGCCCTCTGTAGTTACTTCGTATCCGGCATTCTTCATTCCCTGTGCGATGGTCACATAATCACGCTCATTGACATCACCCGAACCGGTACCTCCCTTGATAGTTTTGACTGCCCCCGCACCATACAGTGCAATCTTTCCACCTTTTGGGGCCGGAAGAAAATGTCCCTCATTTTTCAGAAGGACAAATCCTTCTGCTGCCGCTTTTCTTGCAAGGGCACGGTTAGCGATCTCACGCTGTGTTATCTCGTTGGATGTTGTTCCGCTGAACGTTCTCACTTTTGCTTTCATCTGTTACTTACCTCCCAATTTTCTGCGTTACTCTATCTTGTTTCTGTCACAATCTCCATGTTCTGTGACACAGACTTCTGATGTTATTATCGCTTATTTTCTGTAAATATACTAGTATCTTTTTATCTTATTTTAGGTTGATATTGATATTTTTCATATTTTTTGATATGATTTTTTCAAAGTTTTGTTTCTTATTTGATATTTTCGAATTATATATTCACTTATTACATTTTTAACAGGAGGTTTTATGGAATTGCAATATTATGAAACGATTCGGGAAACCGCTCATCTTCAGGTGCGCTTTGAGCCGGTACTCTCTCCCGCCGGAGTCTTCCCGGCACACTGGCATGAATATGTGGAAATTCTCTACATTAAAGATGGTGTTCTTTCTGCTATTGTACAGGCCGTGGAATATGAACTTCATACGGGCGATCTCATGATCATCAACTCCGGAGATCTTCACATGACCAGAACACCGGGCTGTCACTATCTGATTCTCCAGATCTCTGCCAGACAGCTTCGCTCTTATCTGCCGGACTTTGATCAGTTACGATTTGATACGTTGATTCCTTACACAAAAAGTAAGCAGAACGCACAGCTCTTTTCTGCTCTTCATGCCATGGAAACTATTTTTCAGGAGCAGCCGCACCATTATGAGCTGCTGTTCACCGCAAGATTATATGAATTTTTATATATTCTCTGTCGGGATCACTGCACCACTACTGCTTCCACTGTCACAGCCGACAGTGATCGTGACCGGCTGCGGATTACCCGTGTCATGCAATGGATCCGGGAACATTATCAGGAAAATCTGACACTGGATACCGCAGCCTCCCTGCTCGCAGTCTCAAGGGAATACTTTTGCAGGCTTTTTAAAAAATACACTGGTCAGACCTTCCTGGAATATCTGAACGATGTCCGCACCATTCACCTGGCTAAAGATCTCTCTGCCTGTGACGATACCATCACTTCACTGATGGAAAAACATGGTCTTACCAATTATAAGGTCTTTCTCCGGACTTTTCGAAAACTCTACGGAACTTCTCCACAGAAATTTCGCAAGGGAATGTCCTGAGCGTGTCTGAAAAAGGCTTTTCGTGAGCTGCGAGTCCCAGTTTATGGGAGGTTTTATCCGAATGAGGGCGGCGTAGCGGGCTACGGCAACCGAATGAGGGTAAAATATACCGCAAAGTGAGGCTTGCAGATTGCGGAAATGATTTTTCAGACACGCTCTAGATCGTGTCTGAAATAACTGTATCATTCACTTGGCCGCGGAATCAAAATCACTGATTCCCATCATCATCAATCATCAGGAAAAGGAAACGTCAGCTGATAAACATGGCATCCCCAAAGCTAAAAAATCTGTACCGTTCCTGTACTGCCACTTCATATGCATGCATGATTTTTTCTTTCCCTGCCAGCGCGGACACAAGCATCAGCAATGTGGACTCCGGCAGATGGAAGTTTGTGATCAGAGCGTCGATACATTTGAACCTGTATCCAGGATAGATGAAAATCTCGGTCCAGCCGCTTGTTGCTTTTACGATTCCATCCTCCCCTGTTGCAGATTCCAGCGTACGGCAGCTGGTAGTTCCCACAGCGATCACTCTGCCACCGTTTTTCTTTGTGTCATTGATCAGTTTTGCCTGATCTTCCTCTACAATATAGAACTCAGAATGCATATGATGTTTCTCTACATCATCCACTTTAACAGGTCGAAAAGTTCCAAGACCTACATGAAGGGTGACATGTGCGATGTTCACACCCATCTCTTTTACCTGCTCCAGAAGTTCCGGTGTAAAATGTAATCCGGCAGTGGGTGCGGCCGCAGATCCTTCGTGTTTTGCATATACGGTCTGATAACGGTTCTTATCCTGTAACTTATGTGTGATATACGGCGGCAGCGGCATCTCCCCCAGCTGATCCAGAATCTCCTCAAAGATTCCTTCATAATGGAACTGGATCAGACGGTTTCCCTCATCTACCACATCGATGATCTCCCCGGTCAGTAATCCTTCTCCGAAATCGATCACGGCTCCCGGGCGGGCTTTCTTTCCCGGTTTTACCAGACATTCCCAGATATCATTCTCTCTGCGTTTCAGCAGAAGAATCTCGATCACAGCTCCGGTCTCTTTTTTATGTCCGTACAGTCTGGCCGGGATTACTTTCGTATCATTTACCACCAGACAATCGCCCGGTTTCAGATAATTCAGAATATGTTTAAAATCTGTATGCTCCAGTTCCCCTGTCTCTTTGTCCAGGTGCATCAGTCTGGAGGAAGAACGGTCTTCCAACGGATCCTGCGCAATCAGTTCCTGGGGAAGATCATAATAAAAATCTGCTGTTCTCATTTTCTCTAAACTCCTTTATTTTTTGCTTTTCACACTATAGCACTTTATGAAACTTCCCGCAAGTGGGGAGTTCCTGTCAGCAGATGCTTTCTCTGCATTTTCCTTTTATTATCACTTCCACGAGATCCAGTTCCTGATTCAGGATACAAAGATCCGCATCGAACCCTTCCTCAATCTTTCCCTTATCTTTCAACTGCAGAATCCGCGCCGGATTGGCCGTGATGGTGGAGATGGCAATCTCCAGAGGAATGTCTGTTTTGCATACACACTCTTTTACCTCTTTCAGGAGACAACTGGACTGTCCGACGCCCATTCCAAGGAATTCTCCTCCGGCTGTATACATCGGCAGGCTTCCCTGACCATCGGAAGAAATGGTGATGTGTTTCGGATCCACCCCTGCTTCCATCATCCGCCGGATCCCGTTGCATACTCTGACTTCATCACAGATAGTTTCCCAGTAATCGATATCTTCGTTGCCGGTAAAATCAACATTTCCACCATTCTTTGCATACTCAGTGGCCTTACAGAACAGTTTCTCGTTCCGGTTGATATGAGTCGGAAGAATCTGAGAGGCCGGTATCTCGGTCTCTGCCACCACGCGCTCGATCAGATCCATGCATCTCGGACTGTCCCCGAGATGCACATTGACAACACCTGCTTTTCCTGAAAGAACGCCGCCCAGTCTCGTATCCGCCACCACACGAACGAATTCTTCAAACGTCGGCTGGGAAGAACGATGATCGGAAATGGCGATTTCTCCGGTTCCGATGATTTCCTGAATCATCATAATATCTTTTGTAATGCTGTCCGTCAGTGTGTGCACCGGAATCTGATAGCTTCCGGTATAACAGTAAGCTGACATTCCCTGTTCACATAACCCTTTTGTTTTTGCCACCAGCGCGCATATATCTCTTCCGATACCGTCCGTTCCAAGACATCCGACCACTGTGGTGACACCGAACTTTGTAAGCCCTTCCACCGTCGCTTCCGGTGTGCGGTTGGCAAAACCGCCCTCTCCGCCACCGCCAAGAATATGCACATGGCAGTCAATAAAACCCGGTGTCAGAATCTTTCCACTGCCGTCAATAATATCCTCCGCTGTGAGATACGGTATCTCCGGCATGCATCCTGCCTCTTCTATCTTTGCAATTTTATCTCCGATGACCAGCACATCCTTGTTTCCAAGATGTTCCGGTGCATATACATTGATATTTTTAATTAATTTCATACGTCTGTAATCCTCCCTGCAACATAAATATTAAACGCTTCCTTTCAACAAAAAGAACAAAAAGCGTGTAGTGGAAAATAATTTTCCATCTACACGCTTTATTTTACAATAGATTCCCTTTTCCTTCAATCTGTTTCCGTGAACAATACCATCATCAGAATCCGATTCCAACCGCAATCAAAATCGTGATCACAGCACCGATCATCAGCACACCCAGGTATTTCCACATGAACTTGATCCAGCTGGACCACTCGATTCTGGCAATAGCCAGAGAACCGATCAGACATCCGGATGTCGGAACGATCAGATTGGTAAATGCATCTCCCAGCTGGAAGGCAAGTACTGAAGTCTGACGGGTAACTCCCAGCAGGTCTGCCAGCGGAGCCATGATCGGCATAGTCACTGCTGCCTGTCCGGATCCGGATACTACAAAGAAATTAAATACGGACTGGAACAGATACATCAGCACAGCTGCTGCCGCACCGGAAAGTCCTGCCAGTGCTTTTGAGATTCCATACATGATCGTATTGATCACGGTTGGAGTTGTCGGATCGGAACCACCGAGTACCTGCATGATTCCCTGCGCCATGGCCACAACCAGAGCCGCACCGATCAGATCTTTCGCTCCGTTTTTAAAAGATGTGGCGATATCATTTACCTTCATATTATTCAGATGGAAGATCACACCGATCACACCTGCAACAATACCCATGATAAAGAACTGTGTCGCGATCTCCGGCATATAATAGCCTTTTTTCATAACACCCCAGACCACCCACACAACGGTGACAGCCAGTGTCAGCAGCACCAGAATATGTCCAATACCGAACGAATGACCTTCATCGATACCTGTCTTTTCATTCTGATCACGGAAATACTGGTCTGTCTCATATGCAACAGAAATTGTTGGTGTCTTTTTTACTTTTGCCGCATAGAACATGGTCATTCCGCAGCCGAGTGCTGTAAATACCACCCACATCACCATACGGAATCCTGCACCGGAAAACACATCGATACCGGCGATTCCCTGTGCGATTCCCACAGAAAACGGATTCATCCAGGAAGCACCAAAACCGATCTGTGTTGCCACATAAGTAACCAGAACTGCAATGACTGTATCATATCCAACCGCAACAAACAGCGGACACAAAATCATGGTGAACGGAAGTGCTTCCTCTCCCATTCCAAAAACAGCCCCGCCAAGAGAAAACAGTACAAAAAGAACCGGAATCAGTAACTTTTCTGCCCCTTTTGCCTTGCGGATCAGTCCGACCAGTCCCGCTTCGATGGCTCCTGTACGGATCATGATACCGAACGCACCACCAACTACCAACAAAAATGCAATGATCTGAATCGCAGAATCGCTGACAATTCCATTAAACATGTAATTAAAGAAACCGCTTTCGCCGTCACCGCTGAATAAGGCAACCCCTTCTGTGACTGCTTTTCCCGCATCGTCTGTCAGATACTGGAAACTTCCATCTTTAATTACCGTACGGGTCTTCTCCACCCCGTTCATCATGTACGTAACATCCTGTGTTTCGTAGTAGCCCTTCGGAACAAAGAACGTAACGATCGCAGCAAGGACAACCACAAAGAAAATAATAATGTAAGTGTCCGGAACGCTAAACCCTTTGTTAAATGATTTCAGGCCTTCTCTTTTTTTCTTGCTCATACTTGAGTATCCCTCCATTTTATCTTTACATCCCATAAACGAGTCAACACACCCTCCGCCGTATTGGGCGACATTCTCCACCTTTCCACGCAAGCGTGGACTCTGGCTCGTTGTTTGCGTAAATGACATGTAAAGATGATTGTAACATATAACTAAAAAAAAAGGAAGAGATTACAGGCCAAGTTTCCGTTTTTTCTTCGTGCTTTAAAAGTACAGAGGGCACTCCAAAACCCGGCCTGTCAAATCTATTACTCTGCCGGGATCGTAACGCTGCAGTTTTTGTCTCCAGTGGTAAAGGTTACCTTGATTTTACCTGTACCGTTTGCCCTTACAGCCGCACGGATCCGTCCTTCATATGTCATAGCTTCTGTGTCATAATAGTTTTCCTCACTGACCGGATTGGCAGATCCATAGCCAATCACTTCTCCCGGTCCCTCCATCGATACTGCAACCTTCTGTGTCTCATCCATATTGAGACTTCATAGTGGTACAGATTCGGATGTTCCGCATCCCAAAGCTTCGGATTTTTCACAAAAAGCCGTAATTTGTAAGTATCTGTGACATGTCCCCGGATTGTGACCGGCATACTTCCTTCTGCCACCGTTTTTCCTGCTTCATCAGTAAGTTTTGCAGACAGAAAGATACTTTTCATCGTTTTATCATCGTTCACAACTTCTGTACACACAGCGATCTCTGCGATCTGCTCATCTACACTTTCTGTTTTCACAAATACGCCGTCCGGTGCGATATATGTCGGCTCAGCAATCATAAGATGAACATCCCGGAAAATACCACCACCCGTATACCAGCGTCCTCTTGGCACGCCATCTTTTACGATCACTTTGATGGCATTTCTCAGTTACTTTACTAGGTGCCACATTCCGACTTCTGCACAGCCATTTTTACGACCAGATGAAAGAGTCTTTTCCGACTCTGTCATAGCCATCCTTTCGTCCGCTTTATTATCAGCTGGCTGTAAACTTATCTCATCAGATGGAATTCTCACATATAAATGATTTGGTTTTGAAAATCCGCCGGATTTGCGAACCAATAATCCTGCCTCGTCTAATTCCTTCAATGCTATTTTTACAGATGATTTGCACTTACCAATCTGAATGGATAATTCATCAATTAGAAATATCAGATAAACATTTTCTTTGTTGTCTATCCAACTATTCTTCCTCGATATCCGTGCACGATCATACAAAATCATATAAAAAAATTTTGCATTTTCAGAAATTGGAAGATGTAACAAAAACTTCGGGAACTGAAAGTATTGAAGTATCTGCTCTGACTCTTTCATATATTCATATTTCATTTTCTCGCCTCGATTCTAATTCAAATTACTGTAAAGACATTTTCTAAGCCGGTTGAAAAAACGTCCTTACATATATCGCAACGCTGGGAGGCATAAATACAGGGTGTGAACAAAAATTTTATAAAAAACAAAAGCACCCAACTTTTTAAGTTCAATGCCTTATCAAAATATTCATTATTATGTTGTCTGTGACTTTCTGATACGCTTTGCGTATCTGCTAAAATATATTTGCTTGCAAATATATTTTTATGTGGGTATGGGGAAATTAACTCCCCATCAAGTTCTTGATCCGTGAATAATGCAGAATTGGCAAACTGACGATACTGTATTACACGGGTGGATCTTGCTCTGGTTATAACACATTAATTCATACAATAATAGACTCAAATGGCACATTCCCAATTTGAGCTTATATATTCTAGAAAATTGTTGTGGTCAAGCATTTTTGTAACACTACGACCTAATTTTTGCCACGGGGTATGCAACCCCATAGCGTGCCTCATAAGGCGTTTTATAATTAATATGTACTCCGAGTGCCTGGTTTTTAAGATTATTTGGCACGCAGAATACTGTCAGCAAGATCACACAATTCGATTGGTTAAAAAATAAGCCTTTGCTCCAAGCCGGTCAGCAACTTTCTTGTTGATTCCGGCCCTTTCCTTCATGTGATCATAAGCATGATTAGTAAGGTAAACTTTACTCATCGACCGCCTCCTCTGCAGGAGGTTCATCTGCATCAATTACTTCAGGTGTTGTCGCATTTGTTGCCGGCTCAAAAGTAAAACCACCATGCTCTGTCGTGCCTGCAAGTCTATAATTTCCATTAACTAGGTAATGAATCCCTACCAAGCCAAGAATCCCCAGAATACCGCCAAGAACCGGGCCATTCTTACCTGCGAAAACATTTGCTACTGCTTCAATTGCGTTACCATTTACTACATTGTTCATTTTAAATCCTCCTTGAAATATAGTCTTTATTTTTTGTGATTTTATAGTATACTAAATCATGTAGGAAATCAATTCATAAAATATTGCAGCATTTATCGCTTTTTATTTCCTATTTCATGGAGGATAATATGTCATTACGTTTTAAAGCTTTACGCTCATCAAGCAATTACAACAAAACTCAATTTGCAGATTTAATGCAAGTAGCCTATAGGACTGTAACCAATTGGGAGAAAAAAGATGGAGTAATTCCCTCTCTTAGCACTATATCAAGCATCGCTAAAGCCCTGCATGTACCCACTTACACGGTATATGATTGTTTTATGAATAACCCCGATTCTGATCCTGAAGAAAATTTCTTTGAATTTAATAAACATGATCTTACGGATGGTTACAGAAAGTCTTCTCTCCCTGGTCTTTTATTTAAAGTAATGAACACCTTACATCTCTTCGGTGGTGGCATCCTTCAATATGAGGGACATGTTTTTTACTATAGTCATATCTCCTATAAAGAACGTAAAAATACGGCTACAAACCTAGACGAAGAGCTAAATTCCCATGCGCGCCTCGCGTGCTACACCATGAATAAAACCGGAGTGGCATCCGGAAGTTTTTCATAAAAAGATATTGTTTCCTATGTAAGTTATGGTACATCGGAAATGATATCTTTTTG
>SKEW01000007.1_pt1 | contig 302109 bp, 253 predicted proteins | sample 4841441 | NCBI WGS metagenome assembly SKEW01 (sample SAMN11008799, study PRJNA524170) | human gut metagenome | isolation source: fecal sample from pouch patient p41 | place: Israel: Tel-Aviv | reverse complement strand
ATGTACAGGTTTCTTTTGTCTTGCCATAATAAAAGGCCCTCCTAATGATATTTATTGTATCATAGAAGAACCTTATAAACATTATTTTACAGAAAAAGTTTCATACTCTCGTTAATGACATTGACTATTATCAGGGTTTACAAATCTTCCCATGCCTCTCAGACTCCTTTCTGGAGCTGTTTGATACAACTCACCTATTGTGCTTTGATTTTATCATCTGCTGCGCTAAATAGCAAGTTGATAAAGCAGACCTGTTCCTGGTTTTCTAGCGAATATTTTTCTGCCAGTTTCAGTAATTCCATACAGCTTCTGTACAGCCTTTTTGGCGGAGCCGTTTTACCCAGTTATCAAATGTTCCTGGTTTGATGTCATGTTCCACACACCATTGATGATCTGTCAGACCACTTTGCCGGCACTCCATGATGAGACGGTATTGCTCTTCAGCAGGTATTTTCTTGCTTCTCATGAGTACTCCTCCATAAATTGAATAGAGTAAAATGCTCGCATCTATCATTTCTAGCAACAGAAAATGAATTAAAATGCTTGCATTCCCTGTTAATTATTATGGATTGATTTTTAGGGTAACACAATCCGTCGAATTATTTTGCGCTTACGAAGGATATAATTATTTTCCGATAATTATATCCTTGCATATCATTTGTGCTATTTTTACCATGCAATGCTTCTAATAATGATATTCCGTAACAGAGAATTTTGTCATATGTATCTTCAAAATTCTTCGCATACATTCACTCATCAATCTCTTTCTCCATTGATTCTCTCTACAACAACCTTACATCTTTTCTTATAAAATGCTATACCATATAATACTATTTTATTTCTTCCATCATTTTTTAAATATTCCTCATATCTTCGATTTCGTATCTGTGTAATCGCATTCTCACAGGATTTATTCAAACCAGAAGCTACCCTTGCATGCTTCAACTCAAAAATAATCCCTGCATCCGGATCTTCCGGTTCAATAATAATATCCGCAAATCCTTCACCCGCTTCTACGTTTGATCTTACCAGCCAGTTGGAATTTCCTGCCAAAAGTCCAGCTAAAAATGTATGATAAGAATTTTCTTTCTCTGCATCCGGTGCTTTCGTGTCAAAAACACTAATCGTATTACTGAGTGTCCTATTCAGATAGTTCTCTATGCATTCTGTATTTCCTTCTTCCACAGCTTTCCAGAATGCTGTTAGGTTTTCCGTATTCCTTAATACATTTTCCCTGAACCATTCCTGAATCTGCAATTTATATACTTCTCTGACCTCTCTATTAGGAATCATCAGCTTATATGCTCCGGTTTCAGTTACCCCTGCCTGCGTCAAATATCCTGTTGTGAACAAAACACTCCACAAATTATCAATACTGGTATCAATTTCATCGTATGTTAATTCTAACCGAATAAATTTCTCCATCGGCTCTCCTGCAATCAGACGCTCAATTTCATCCCGCGTTGTTTTATTTGCCTTATCAATAAAACATTTTACAAGTTCATTGCTGCTCGTATTTAACCAGTACGACTGTGGTTTTGCATCCGGTTCTTTGCACAGTCTGTCCACATGATTAATAACATCCCAAGGGCAGAAAATATCTGCATCTCCGAATCGATAACCATCATACCATTCCTTCGTTTCTTCAAGATGCGAGGCCATCCCATACGCTTTCAGCAAATTTTCAACTTCATTTTCTGTAAATCCAAACTGTTCATCAAAACGGGCATCTGTAATAGAAAGTACCTTAAAATTATTTAGACCTGTAAAAATACTTTCTTTTGAAACTCTCAAACACCCTGTTAAAACAGAAAACTGTAAAAAATTATTCGTTTTCAACGCATCTCCAAAAAGAGCTCGAATCAATGATACCATTTCTCGATAATAACCATTTTGGTATGCCTTATCCAATGGTACATCGTACTCATCGATCAAAATAATCGTCTTCTGTCCATAATGCCGAAATAACAGTTCTGACAATGTCTGCAAAGCTGATTCCAGTGTTTCTTCATCCATCGAATATTTTCCATCTTTTATCCGAATTAACGCTTTGTATCTTTCTTTTTCATTGTCCGTCAATCTGTCACTATTCTTCAAAAAACAAAAGCGTTCTGCTTCCAGCGCAACTAATTTACTCAGCTTTGCTTTTGCTTTTTCAAATGTGTTTCCCTCTACACCTTTCATCGTCAAAAATACAACCGGGAACTTTCCCATATATTCTTCGCAAAAATCTTTTCTTTTTGAAATATAAAGATTATCAAATAAAGTCTTATCTGTTCCAATTTCAAAAAAACAGCGGAGCATACTCATATTTAAGGTTTTTCCAAAACGTCGCGGTCTTGTAAAAAGATTGACTTTTCCCCATTGCTCAAGGAGCTGTTCAATCAGTTTTGTTTTATCAATATAGTAAAAGCCGAGTCGACGGATTTCCTGAAAATCTTCGATACCAACCGGTAATTTCAATGTTGTATCCATACTCCACTTTCTCCTTTTCAAAGTTTTATTCACTGTATAACTTTTTTACATTCTATAATAAAAAAGCCAAACATACAACCTCATTGTAACATATCAAAAAAGTTTCGGTGTGTTTATGTTATCTGACACCTTTCATCTTTACATTCATATGCTATCAGTCTGCTCAATTATTGCTGATACCTCACCCGATCTGTCCGAAGCACTAATTCCGGAATTCTGGCGTTAAACCAGATCTTACCCTCATTCCCCTCCGGATCAAATTCCTGGTAATATCTGTTTCCATAGATATCCCCATATTGTATCTTTATTTTAGAATAGGGTCTGTATTCAAACATCAGATATTTTTTCTCCCCTACGTGCATACTTGTTATCATGCATCCATCATCCAAACCGTACCCCATCACAGTTACGTCAAACGCTTCATCTTTGCCGACATTTTCCACTGCCAGCACTATACTTTCCGGACCACAATCCCGGATATAACATGGGGCTGTCTGTTCCAGTTTTTCCATCATCTCTATTCGATCTTCTTCTACAGGAACCGTATCCAGTCGAAAATGAGGAAGGGCACCCATTCGTTCCTGATGATTATCTACTTTATAACTTCTCTTAATGATCAGATATGTAGTAAAAATCGTTACCAATCCCGCAATAACCGAACCTACGATACTTCCGTAAAATCCATACAATGTTCCAAAATCCGCTCCCGGCGCCCCTTGCTGCTGCAAAGTCTGGAATTGTTTTATAAAAAGTCCAATCACAGCAAGCGAAAAACCAATCATCACCGTCAGACAGATAACAGAAAAGCACTTTTCTCTTTTATATTTTCTCTCACTATACGCCGGTTCCTTCCAAACACGATTCGGAGCCGTCATATAAGTCATTCTTCGACCACGATCAGCCACCCGATCTCCAAAACTTGTAATTTGATTTCCCAACCAGTTCACTATATGCATCTTTGCTTTCGCCACATTCGGCAAATCTCTCAGCACACTAAACGCTTTTTCTACACACTCTTCAATTGCCGCTTTTCTCGCATAATCACACCAGAAATATGTTTCGCAGGTTCTTTTCTGATATCCTGCTGCCTGCAGCAACATCTTTGCATGTTTGGGAGAAATTTGAAAAATTCCCGCACACTCATGAACTGTGTAACTGTCTTTTATCCAAATAGCATGCAGTACATCCGAAACATATACCCCTTTCGAAAGTATAAAACGCTTAAAATATCTGTAATCCAGGTGCCTTCCCTTTGGTTCCCATTTTCTTATACATTCCCGGTAAAATCCTGAAAACACTTTCAGCAATTCCTGGCAATCTATTTCGTCCCCGACAGTATACGATACATTTTCTACTGTAACAGTCTCATGGTTCTGTATCTCAAATGTTTTCAGGAAATCCCCCATTGTAGCCGCTTTCAGCGGAACCTTCCATTGCATACTTCCGTTCAGCATCATGAATGGTACTGTGGTAAATCGTTCTGTCTTTGTCTGACTACGATTCCCATACTGCGAAAATATTGCATAGCTCTCCGGAAAATTTTCCGAAACAAACCTGTCTATTGTCTGCTGTGCATCAATTTCACTAACCGCAAATACTTTACTCATATTTATATTAATCTCCTTTTCCGAGCGCTTATAGCTTTAGATTAAAAGAGCGGTCTGACATTTACGTTTCTGCTTGTAAGAAAAAGGATTAATCAGTTTCTTAACTGACCAATCCTTTTTCGCAAGAATCCATTGTCCATATGTAATCCTATATTCTTAGAAGGTACGGTTTCTTACAAGATTATCCGTTCTCACTTATGCTGTGGTCTCTTTCTAATCTTAATACCATAAACTTATTCTCTTTCCGATAACCAAAACACCTCATTTTACTACTAAATCGAAATTTCATAATCGTCTGTCCTGAGTATTTTAATCCTCTAAACCAGTTTTTTTCGTCATTTTTTGGTGTGTATTTTTTGTATTCCAACCCATCATCCAAGGCAATACTTTCCCAGGACTCATGCTCTACGAATTTTTTTAACGATTTTATAAGACCATCAAATTCTTCTCTTTCAAGAATATCCGCACCATATTTATCTTCTATTGTACTACAATCTATTCTGGTATTTTCAAAAATTATTTGAAGTAATTTTTTTCGATTTACATTCAAGTAAGTATTATAATTTTGTACCAGATACTTCGGTGTATTCACCGAATCAACTATGTAATTTGTATCGCCGCTCAAAATTGTTAGTTTTTTATCATTGAATGGTTCCAAATCAAAGGATAATAACGAACCTTCTTTTACCGCAGCCTCCGCTAAAGATGTAGCTGATACATCCTCTTCATTCCAAAAGAACTTTTGTGACACATCATGTACAGGTTCTTGATCCCAGTAGGGTTTTTCATATATTTCCCTATCCAAACTTGATTTAAAACGCAACAATTCATCTGTAAGCCCATAACATTTCAAATCACATAAAGTTTCATCTTTTGTCACATTACAATTATAAAAATTCATAGTCTTATATATAGGGATATCCGTATTTTCATGAATCAGCTTTATACATCTGACAATAGATTCTGTTGCATATAAAAAAGAGCTGACATTCTGAAATTGACCACATAAAGACTTTTCATTTAGCAAAAATTCCATATTACCACCCTAAAATTACGTCTAAATCTTTATTTATCTGATCAAAAAAACCTTCCGCATTTTTCAATGCCTTACCATTCGCATTGATTGGTATACTTATTGGAATACTGCATCCTCTTTCATCCTGTTCAAAAGAATATATGCTTACTTTATCATCGTCTATCTGATCCAAACGAATACTTTTTCTTATTCCATTGTAGATATGATCACTATGAGTCTCTACAATAATCTGTACTCCACATTGTGCCAAAAAGGCAAGAAATTCCACCAATTCCGATTGACCTGACGGATGCAGATGAATCTCAGGATTTTCTATCACCAATAAATCATTAGCTTTACACGCCAAAGCTGCAATGATAAGCTCCGTAATATATGTCACACCTGTACCTACATTCTTCGGGCGCATTTCAAATGGTACCTTATCGTTGCTATACAATACCTGTATAAATTCTGTTTGTTCTATCTCTCTTGCTTTAACATGATATCCCATAATTTTATCCAGCCAATAGCTTACCTGTCCTCCAAATGTCAACTTAGAAGCCTCCACATCATATACAAAATCCCTGTCAGGATCCATCTGGTCTTCATCATGAGCATTTAAATAATGAAATACATACTCGCAATTCTTTCCAATTATAATCTTGTCCCCTAAATACTTTTTATAAGTATCTTCAATGCCTATTCTATCCGAAGAACAATATATTACATTTATTAATTTGTCTATTTCCCCTGACTCACTAACTCCTTCCTTTGTTATCACCTTTGATGCTTCTATTTCTTTTTCACTCGTCTTATAACAAATCTTAAATTCTATATCACCATTTCCGGTTATTGCATTTTTTACCTCCTGTACTTTTCCGATATTCATATACTCACCACGAAATGGATTTTTCCCGTTTTGAATCATAGCAAAAATCGCCTGGATAACACTTGTCTTTCCCATCGAATTTCTGCCCGCCAGTAATGTAAAGTTTTTCAAATCAAATTCTGCATGTTCAAATGATTTAAAATTATTTATCTCTATTTTTCTTAACATGTTAAAATCTACCTCGTTCTAAAATATCAGCAGTTTTCATAATGCTTTCATAACTCATATCGCATGATTCCAATACCTTTTTTATCTTTATTTGAAATATCGACTCATCGCCATAATCTTCTACCTGCTGACGAAAGCCATTACATAAATACAAAAAACACAAAATTTTCATTCTGGTTTCCGTTGAATGCATCTTGTATCTATATCCTTTTACAAATTTTTGATGCATCAATCTGTATGCATCTTCAAATTCATTATACAAATTGTTCCACTCTACAGTTGTTAAATAGTGAAACTGCTTTATTACCTTTTCTAACAATTGGTATTTATCAATATTTTCGTATATATGCAATCCTCTCGATTTAATAAACGCAGCCATTATGAAATATATAAAATAATACTGTAAGAGCAATTCGGAAGTTCTCGTATTCTTAATTTGTTTTACAAATTCTGCTAATATTTCCATTTTATCTTCTTTATACAGAATGTTACGTACAGACTGTTCCTGAGATGGCTGCCATTCCTCAATAAATTCTCCAACTTCCATATGCATATATTTAGGATTCATATAGTCAATCACATAAATAATTATCTGAGAGTACAAAACATCTTTAAGCATATATCTGTCCATAATATCCCTGTCGAGATTTTCATAGTTTAATTGTTCTAATAAAATTCTAAATTTTTCACTTTTATCTAATATCAGCAATTCACCCGTCTGTAATTCTGATGCATATACAGACGGAAATGGTATCCCCCTTGCCAGAGCTTTCACCGTTTCTTTTAATTTTTCCTTCGGATTCCCTTTTGTCCATCCATATCTATGATTACAAAATAAAATCTTATTTTGACTATATCGATAAACCATCTCGTCTAAGCTATATTTTCTTATATCAATTCTTACTCGTTCATTATTATACATTCAATTTCACCCATATATAAGCTTTGTTTTATTATTTAGTATACTCTACTCCTCTTATCACCGTCAATTCATACATTTGGAGGACCATGAACTTTTCTGTAACCTCTTTTTCCTTCTGCACCAATGAATATTTTTCTATACTAATGAATCAACCTCTATTTCTCTGTCACTTTTTTTACAAACTGTAACTATAACTGATCTTTCAATTTCAATATTATTTTGCTATGGTTATTGCAGAGATAATCGCTTCAGCAGTTCCATCCTGCCCTCTTCCCTGTCGAACTCTCGCTGTTTTTCTTCGTCATATTCATAAAGACACATTTTTACAACCTCCGCCCTGTTTCTCTTCAGAAAATCAGCCATAAGCCACATCATTTTTCATCGATAAATAGATCGCCTTCTCAAGTGTCGCCACCTTCATCCTCTTCTTTCACATCCTGTATTTTGCCATTTTCTTTACTTCTGCCAGTTTTTTCGCATAATCAGCAATTCCTTTGTCCGTAATGTTATCGGAATCATCAAATTGCTGTTGGATACTCTCATTAAAATCCTCTTCGATTTCTTTCTTGGCATCTTTTTCCGAGATTTCTAACAGATTTGCATAATCTTTATAATCTCCATGATAGTATGCATCAAGAGAACTTTGGACGTAGGATTTGGCATCAAAGTCTGGTTGTTTGGAGCACGCTGATAGCACCAACAGGTTTCCAACTGCAAGTATTATTATTTTTTTATATCTTTTCATTTTTACCCATTTATCTTTTCTTGAGGAATACAATTTAATTTTTTTACCATAAACTCAAATATTTCTGCCTCATATCCTGATGAATATAACATTTGAAAATTGTTACCCTGATGAACAATAATATATCTTTGTGCATTTTCTAAAAAATCGACTTTAAAATCCGCTGTTAATATTCCATTAAAAACAAGTCTTTTTACTCCTTTTACTTTGAGAAAATACTCACCATTTTTTTCATAAAAATCATAGTCCAATGTATCCTTTGCATCATGTGTTTCCAATTTTCGAATTATTTCATTCTGAGATAGTTCTGTTTTAAAAATTAAATTCTGTCCTGCATTTTTATATGTTCCATTAGAATATTTCATATATCTTTTCCAGCGCATTACAATAATCCATATCGAACTAATTGCTAATACACAAAAAAATATATAAAGCAGTGGGATACTATACATATTATTCCTTCTCTCTAGTGTTTGAAGGTAGCTAAAAATTGATATATTCTTATAATTTTTTTCTTATTAGTTGAAAAATGTATCTTCTTTTGATATACTGTGTATGTACTTGATTGTGGTGTTCGCACTATACATGATGGTATAATCTACAAAAGCTAATAATTATATCCCACCACTGATTCTAGGTGTTCGCACTATTAGAGGATTTGGGCGGGATATTTTTATTTATATTTCAACAAATCATACTCGTTTCATTAGATTATCCGTACAACATTGTAATAATGATAGCATTTTAATAAAAGAAACACAATGTATTACCGTAATAGTATTAAGAATTTTTCTTCTATATTTGATTTTTATCTAATCTTCCTTTCTCCAGATACTCCGCCAGTTCTTCCCTACTCCGAGTGATATACTCATACGTCACATACAGCGGATCGATCCGTTCTACCAGCCCCTTTACCCCGGCAGCCGTAAACGGTTCGTGGCGGTCGAGCTGAAAGATATGCTCATAGACCACCCGGAAGCTCTCTGCCGGATCTTCAGGCAGTTCGTGTGGAGCATCTGCCAGCCATTGTTTCACATACTCTCCGGTCAGGGATTCCTGCAGGTGAATGCCTTTGATGTAAGGGATCAGGTCTTTGTGATTGTCAAGCATCTGATGCAGGCAGGCCACGGCCGCATCCTGATCGTGAAGATCCAGATTTGTATGCAGGTAGTGTCCGGTATCCAGCATAAAGCCTTTCTTTTCGTAATGTACCTGTTTAAGCAGTGCCCGGGCATCTTCCGGGTTCTCGAAGGTCAGACCTGGCCACCACAGGTTTTCCATGAGAAACCAGAAATGATAGGTCTGCCCGTCCAGAAGTTCATTAATGAAAGATGCAGCGGCATCGATCACTTCTCGGTTCGTGTGTTTCATCTGATAGGTGAAACTTTCTTCCCCGTCTACCTGTACTACATGAAAGACCACATATTCTGCACCCATACGCGTTGCATAGTCCAGATCTTTCCGGTAGTGAGTGATCAGTTCCTCTTTGTTCTGATTCATCCAGTCCTGAAGGCAACAGCAGTGAACACCCGTTACCATGTCCGGTTGTATCAGTGGACACACACTGGCCTCCTGATAAACATCCGGTGCTTCTTTGGTAGAATAGGCCAGGGGCATTACTTCCAGCCCGTCACAGCCATGTTCTTTATAAAACCGCCGTAAATCCTCTGCTGATGTAAAACGGGTTACATCATCCAGTGATGTTGTAAAATTCATCTGATACTTCATTCCGGCTTCTCCCCTTTTTCCATATACATTCTCTTTCTTATTCGATGTACTCCACGGTAAATCCTGACTCCTGGCAGTACGCAGCCACTTTGGATCCCCGGTAGCAGCGGATCCTTGCAGCTTTGTTGATGATCCATTCACCGATGTATTCCGGATCATGCCGGATCTCCAGTACCTGCAGACGGGCACATCCATGGAATACCCATTTTTCAATCCGCCGGATGCTCTCCGGAAGTTTTATTTCTGTCAGATACATGCATTTAAAAAATGCTTTTTCATCCAGTACTTCTACTGTATCCGGAAGTTCCAGGCTTTCCAGGCCACAGAAGTAAAATGCTTCTTTTCCCACCTTTTTCAGTCCTTTTGGGAAACGAACTTTCTTTAATTCCTTGCACTTATAAAATGCCCGGTCTTCGATGGTTTCTACCTTTGGCGGCAGCAGGATGGTATTCAGCGTAGTACATTCATAAAATGCCTTTTTTCTTATCCTTTTTATTTCACTGTCTCTGGTAAAAAGGACTTTTTGCAGCCGTCGGTCTGCCCGGAACAGATCCTCTGAAATTTCTTCCAGGCCATTCGACAGATACGCGACACGAAGGGAAGGGCACTCGGCAAAACAGCCGTTCCCCACCCGGTAGATACTGTGTGGCAATGCTACTTCCCGGAGCGCCTTGCTGCACCGGAACGCGTTCGTGCTGATTTCCTGCAGCCCGTTTGGCAGTAACAGGTTCTTCATTTTTATATTGGACTGGAAGGCATTCACACCGATCATCTGATAATATGCAGGGATCCTTACGGTTTCCTCCTTCCCGTATCTTGCTGCATTTTTCTGTGTCAGTACCTTGCGGTCCTCGTTTTTGTTTTCATAGTTACACATAAAGTAGTTGTTTCCTCCGCAATCCATACCAAAGCTTACGGCTCCAGTATTCCATATTTTTTCCGGATGCGTTCCAGTTTGGCAAGCATCGGTTCCCCCAGCACGGCTAAAAAGATTACCGTGGCACTCCCGTGGATCACGTTCATCGGGAAGCCGCTTGCGTACATCGCTAAAAACGCAGCCTTATTGATTCCGCCCATTCCCATAAAGACGGATGCCGTATCCAGCAAAAATCCATAGATGACCAGCACTGACAGTCCCCCGTAGATGCAAAGCCACAGATGAAAATGTTTCCATTTTCCCCGTTTTCTCCGAAAGATCAGGCCGCCCAGGAATCCCACGATCCCGAAAGCAAACATCTGCCAGGGTGTCCACGGTCCCTGCCCGAAGAAAAAGTTGGAGACAAATCCTGCCAGCGCACCGGTTAAGAATCCTGCTTCCGCGCCAAGCCCCACACCTGCGATAATAACGATTGCAGCAGTCGGTTTGAACTGGGGCAGCATAAAGAACGCAGCCCTTCCTGCCACCGCAAGGGCAGCCATCACCGCGATCACCACCACTTCCCGCGCCTGCGGCCTCCGGTTTTCAAAGACCAGGAAAAACGGCAGCATGGACAGGATGATGATACATAGGGAGATAAAATAATCGCTCCGGTCGTTTAAGAAAAAGATCCCGAAAAAGATCACCGCCGGGATCGCTGTCAGGATCAGGGCAAAGGCAAGGATCGTCCGTTTCCCGATCCCCGTATCCTTCGTCTCGATCCGTGTCTGATAGTATTCCGCTGCATACTCCTTCCGGGTATCCAGAAGTTTCCCTAAAAACGGCACGATCAGGAGAGCCAGCACGATCTGCAGGTAGGCGGCTGCGGTCAGCTGCACATGGCTGTAGATCGTGAGGTTCATAAAATTGTTCTCCCGTCCTTCTAAAAGGTTTAAAGCCATATTCGTATCGGTCGCCCACCACAGGACAGCCACCGTCATCCCCGTATTCCATAAAAATGCCAGCCGCCCCAGCCGTTTTGCCTTTACTTTCACCCGGTACGCCAGAAGGATAAAGCACAGGCCAAGGATCACGCTCACCGCCATCCCGATCCGCAGATATCCGGCGGCCTGGTCTGCCGCCTGCGTCATGGCTTCCGGCACCTGGTAGTTCCACGCGATTCCTTTTGCTGTCTCTTCCAGTTTTCCTAACATCCCCGCTTTCGCATACGGGCTGTAGCGCAGATCCGGCACGGATACCCAGCGGAATCCGAGCATCGAGACCAGTTCCGCCACCATCGCAAGCACCGGGATCATCGCCTGGGTGTCCATCCCCCTCGCCTGCTTTTGGTCACGGGCTTCCAGCCGCTTTATCTTTCCCTGCATCGTTCGATCACATCCTTTGCTGTCACTGCATCCGGATACCATTTGCGCGCCATCCGGTTGGCAGTCGTAGTATAAAAACTGTTCCCTGCGAAAAACTCCCGTGCCGGTGCGCTCGTCACCACACTTCCATGGAAGAACAGGGCACAGGTATCCCCATATTCCGCACAGAATTCAATGTCGTGGGAGACCATCAGTATCGTCTTCCCTTCCGCCGTCAGCCCTTTCAGGATCTGCGCCAGTTTCTTTTTATAAAAACCGTCCAGTCCCTTTGTCGGCTCATCCAAAAGGATGATCTCTGGATCAAGCAGAAGTACTTTCGCCAGTGCCGCCCGCTGCTGTTCCCCGCCGGATAAGTCATACGGGTGACTTCCCAGCAGATGTCCGATCTCTGTCTTTTCGATGACATCCCGCAGGCGTCCGGTATCCCCGGACATCTCCCGCAGGTCTTTTTCGACCGTATCCTTGACAAACAGGCTCTGCGGGTTCTGTGGGAGGATACCGAGAAGTTTTCCATAAAGTTCGCTCTCCCGGTAGGTTCCCAGTTCCTTTCCGTTTAGAAAGAGTTTGCCGCGATAAGGCTTCTTGATCCGTCCCAGGAGGCGCAGTGTCGTACTCTTCCCGGTTCCGTTGCCGCCGAGCAGACAGTACAGTTCACCTTTTTGCACCTTCAGGTTCAGGTCGCGCACCACATCCGGAAGTTCCTTTTCATACCGAAACCACACATCCCGCGCTTCCAGGACGGTCTGTGGCTGCTGGCCTTCCGATCCCTTTGCTGATTTTTTAGAAAGTAATCCGAAGAGAGAGGTTTTTCTTCCCTTCTCCTGAATCTCGTCAATTTCCACGTTTTGTGCTTCCGGCTGATTTTCAGCAGCTTCTCTATCACTGGCATATGACACATTTTTTATTGCCTCTGTCCGGTTCTCATACCCGTTTCCCAAACGCTTCTTTTCTTCTATCCACTCTTCCAGCCATTCCCGTCCCTCCCGGACGGTCACCGGGCTGTCGCCTTCCCCGGACAGTTCCTCAAAGATCCGCATCGGGACAGGCATCGCCTGGAACATATCATTCTCCCGGATGAACGCCGGCAATTTTTCCGGTGCATCGAGTGCCAGGATCCCGCCGTTTTCCATCACCAGTACCCGGTCGGCATACGCCAGGACTTCCTCTAACCGGTGTTCAATCAAAAGGATCGTTGTCCCCAGTTCCGCATTGATCTTTCGAAGCGTTGCCAGGAAGTCGCCTGCCGCCAGGGGATCGAGCTGGGAGGTCGGTTCATCTAACACCAGAAGGTCTGGCTGCATCGCCATCACCGCCGCCAGGTTCAACAGCTGCTTTTGCCCGCCGGAAAGCTCCTCCACATTTTTCTCAAACCAGGTCTGGATCCCGAAAAAACTTGCCATCTCTGCCACCCGGAGGCGGATTGTCCCCGTCTCATACCCCAGGTTTTCCAATCCAAATGCCAGTTCATGCCATACTTTATCTGTCACCAGCTGGTTGTCCGGACTCTGGAGCACATAGCCGATCCGCGCCCCCTGCTCCCGCACGGACACCGTGTCCAGCTCCCTGCCTTCAAACAGGATCTCTCCTTTCCGTTCCCCATATGGAGCCATCGCTGTCTTAAAATGCCGCAGGAGCGTCGATTTGCCGCAGCCTGATTTGCCACAGACTACCAGAAATTCCCCCTGTTTCAGGGAAAAGTTCAGATCCGTGAGTGCCGGCTTCTCCTGATCCGGGTAAGTAAATGTCAGATTTCTGATCTCAAAGAGCGCCATTTTCTGTCCTCCGCTATATTTAATATCAGGGGCAGCATGCACAAGATTCCGTACAGGATATATAACAGCAATGCCCCTGCTGTTGTCTTATTCATGATAAAAACCGGGAAATACAGAATCTTCAGTTTTCGAAGGTGTATACAGAATAACAATGTTCCGAATACTCCCACTAAAAATGCCAGTAACATCCCGTCCCTCCGGTCAAACCGGTAGATACTGAAATTTGTTCTCCCGCGAAGCCCGTAAGCCCGGGACTTCATCGAGTCCGCCGTCTCCACACTGTTTTCCAGTGCCCAGGTTGTTGTGATCGAGAGGATTTTCAGACCGTGCGCCGCCCGCTGGAAAACGTTCCCATTGTTCACGTTCCTTCCGATACACTGCTGGGCTTCCGCCACCCGCCGGATCTGCTCCGTAAACCGGGGCACAAACCGCAGGGTCATGGATAACAGCAACGAAAATGCCGGTATCACCTTCCCGAACAGGTACATGAACTTGTCCGAGGTCATCACCTCATGAAAAACCGAAAACCACGAGATCACCCCCGCCAGCATCAGCCCCGAAGCCAGACCGTAGACGATGGACTCCAGTGTAACCGGATTCCCGTCTTTTAAGTAAAACAGCATGGTTGCCCCCGCATGGCTGAACAGCGGGTTGGCAGCCGCCGCCAGAAGACAGACCGGCAGCATCCCCAGCAGGAACACCTTCACGGTTTTTCTCCCTTTCAGATAAATGGAATAACTCACCGAGCCGATCAGCGATAACGTCAGAAATACCGGATGCATATAAAACATCGACAGCCCGATGACGATCACAAAATAAGTAAAATTAATCAGTGGATGATACCCTGAAAAAGTATCCATTCTTTTCTCCTTATCAAATACAGTTTTAGGCGTCCCGGAATCCGGGGCGCCTAATCCTTTACATCTTCAGTTAAGACATGCCCGCTCCCAGGTCTCTTCCCAGGTCACAGGTATAATGCCATTCGATGTTGTCCCCGTCCTGTACCTGGTAGCGGCTGCATCCGTAATTCGGATACCAGCCGTTTACCTCATACATCCAGCCTGACCATTGGCCGCAGTCCTTCTCGTACAGGTTGTTGATGCCCTGCACATACGCACTGTTGTACATGGCGGTAAACTGGGATTCCATCTGGATCCGGTTGTTTTTCATCTCCCGCTGCAGGATGTCGTACACCGACTCCCCTTCGGAAAAGGTCACGGTCTTCGGACCGTAGATCACACCGTTTGACGGAACCCAGTCCGCCTTGCCTTCGGTAAGGTCACCCATGTTATTGAGGATCGTGGAACACTCCACATACAGGGTACAGGTCAGTTGTTTACTGCTGTCCACGGTCTGATCCTGCGGTTCTACCGGATCCGGTTTTCCTTCCGGGATCGGATCGGTATAATAGTTATCCGCACTGGCTTCCTCACCGGAAGAAGTGCTTCCATTCCCGTTCGTTCCGTTGCTCTCTGTACCGTCTGCATCTTCTGTGTCTGAGTTTTTGGAGTCTGAGTTTTTGGAGTCGGATTTCTTAGAAGAAGAACTCTTTTTCTTATATTTACTCAGATCTTCTTTTTCCTCATCCGATCCATAATGCTCATCTACATACTCTTCATCAATGTACTCAGGTTCCTTGTCACTGTTGTCTTCTTTGACTTCTGACGAATCTTTGGTGTTTCCATCATCTGCTGAATCTTTCGCAGCGGCGGTCACTGTCGGATCCGCCGAAGCCTGTTCTTCCTTTACTGCGCTGGTCTGGCAGCTGCAAAACAGCAGTGCCAGAACCAGCAGAAGGCAGAGTCCTATGCTTTTCGTTTTCCGCTTCATTTTCCTCCGTCCTTCCTGTCTTTTCCTTTGGAAAGATCCGGTTTTCCCTTTTCTTTCCGTTTGTTATATACGATCACTCCGGCCGCCGCACAGCATACCAGGGCGATCAGTCCGATCAGCACCCAGCGTACCATAGCGGTCTTTTTCTCCGCCGTCTGTGCACCGGTATCCGTATCCTCCCCGTTTCCAAGAACGACCGTTTCCTCCGATGCATCCCACGGCACATCTTCCGCCGTATCCGATGCGTCTTCGATCTCCTGTTTTTCTGCATCCGTACTCTCATCCAGGGATGCTGCCAGGGCACGTTTTGCGATGAAATAGTGGCCGTCTTCCTTCAGGGTGAACTCCATCTCGCCGTCTTTGACCGATACCTTCTTGACATATTCCGCCTTCCGGTTCTCCGGATCGTACGAAAACAGTAACAGGTCATCGTCATCAAGTTCGGTCTTCAGTGTCACAAGCATCTGTCCCGGGAAAGTGCCGGAACCTTCGGTACACAGGATCAGCGGTTTGACCGCCAGCTGTTCGATATCATCCTTGTACTTGCAGTCCGACTGCAGCTTATATGTCCAGTCTTTGGTCAGCTTCACATCCTCACCGTTGATGGTCAGAGTATAGGATACGGAATCGGAGATCTTACCACTGGCCTGCAGGTTCTCGTCTTTTCCTTTGATACTTTTCAGTTCTTTGGAAGTGATCTTTCCTTTGGTCTTTGCCTTTGCGGTGTCAGAGAGACTGCTGTTTTTACTGCTCTTTTTACTGCTGCTTTTTACACCGGCACTGTTCTTTCCGGATACGGAAGATGCCCTGCCCCTGCTCTGGATCGATGCAATAGAGGTACCGCCGGTATGACTGCTCTTTCCGCTTTTCGAAGATGCGATCGTACCCACTTTGGTCCCCTGACCGTCTGTGGAGGTGTCCTCCCCCACCTTCGGAGCAGTTCTTGCCAGCCAGTAGCGTCCTCCGGTTGTCACACTCATTTTGAGTTTTCCGGAAGAAACGGTTGCCGTCTTTGCACTCTGGATCGTCAGCTTGTCCGGGTTCAGCCAGTACAGGTTCCAGCTTCCGTCCTTCACACCGGTCTTTACAGACAGTGTGACCGTACCGTTCATGCTTCCGCTCTGGGCGAATTCCACCTGGGCCTGTGTACCACTGATGGTGTTGCTTCCGGTACCGATCTTGATTCCGGCTTTCACATCACCGGCTTTCTTTACGTTTTTTCCGTCCCAGGTCAGCGTATAAGTACTTCCGCCGGACAGAGTGCCCGTATAGGTAAATGCTTCCTTCGTCGCCATCAGGTTCTCGAATACCTTTTTCGGTATGATCCCGTTATCCAGAGACTCGATCACATCAGCGGCTTCCAGAAGACTCTCCCCGTTCTTTAACAATTTGCGCTCGTCCTCCCGGAGTGCACCGTACCGGCTCATCAGTTTTTTCACCGTGGCCGTATCATCCTGACAGATCCGCAGCGGATCCACCTGGTTCCAGATATCCTTATCCAGGGCATCCACCAGCTTCTGCCGTGCGGCGATGTCACCGAGGTAACCGTTCAGGGTTTTGGAAAGGGATTCTTTTTTGTCCCACTCTCCAAGAGTATCCAGTTCCAGCAGGTACTGGTTTACCAGGTCTTTGTCACCGATCTTTACCGGTGTGGCGATGGCAGCCACTTTCTTTTCCAGTGCGCTGCGCTTCTCTTCCAGTTTCTTTTCTTCTTCTTTTTTCAGATCCTCCAGTTTCTGAACCAGTGCTTCCAGCTTATCTGCGTTGGTCACCTGACTCTTTTCTTTGTCGGTCAGCTTATCATACGCTTCCTTCACGGAAGTTACGGTATCGGCATCTTCCAGTGTCAGCTTGTCCGCATCCGGCAGATTGTCGATCCGGTTGATGATCGCTTTCGTTTCCGCATCGGCAGTGGTGTGCACCGTCAGTTTCCGGTTTTCTGTAGTTCCATCCCGTTTTGTGACTGCAATATCCAGTTCCGTTCCGTCTGTGACTGCGATCTCACCCTCTACCGGTGTACGACCATCTGATCCACGGAGTCCGCTCTTGTAAGTTTTTCCATTCACCGTCACAACTGCCGCGTCATAATTGCCGATCGGAAGGTTGGTAAGGGTCAGTTTCCTGACATCTGCTCCCACATACAGGTCAGTTTCCGTACCGGCATCTGCGGTAAATACACTGCCATTATCTGCCTGTGCCACATACTGAGTGGTGTTGGCGGTGGAGCGGAAATCAAAGAGATTGATGCCCTGCTGATACAGGCGGTAAGCTGCGATGGCCTCCATCGCCTGATCGGTCGGCATAATGTCTGATTCATTCCTGCTCGTACTACCTTTATCCTTATGGAAAAAACCACCTGTTTGGCTATTGTAATATTTCATCAGACCATCCAACGGATTTTTCCCACTGGATGCATTTGTCACTGTTGTCGGATCAATCCCCATAGAAGTGAGCGCAATAATTACCTGTGCAGTAGATTCGCAGTTATAATCACTACCGGATGCATAATCTCCATCTTCTGAAATTTCATCTCTTAACACTTTCAGCGCACGGTCTAATGTTGCCTGAACATCCGGATTTTCTGACGCATAGGGAGCAAGTGCATAGACAACCATTGCTGTAATATCCACTTCCAGTGTTCTGGCTGTATCGTTCATTGACCAGCCGCCACCAGGCACTTCTTTTTTAAGGATATCGTTGATCAGTTTTTCCCTTGTATACTCTGCTTCTGCAGGCACTTCATATCCATTGGAATCCAGAGCCAGCAATGCCCACGCAGCACCGTTCATTCCCTGATTGCTTGGATCACCTGCCAGACAGTTATACGTTCCATCCGCGATCAGATCATGTCCGCCCACATTCGTCGGATCCCCGCCTGCCGCCAGCACAGCCATCGTCAGACGGTGCCATTCGGTCGGTGTATTGGTGCTGAGCCCTGTCGATGGATTTTTATCATAAGCTCCTTTTACATAAGTATTTGCACGCGTTAAAAATGCATCGTAATTTTCCTGGATTCCCAGCCGTCTCAGGAACACTACCGTCCAGTCTGTATTTGTACTGCTGACGTTTCCCAGAAACTCATCTGTAAAAACAGTTCCATTCGTTCCCTGCTTCCAGCTGACGGTCTTAGAAATCACGGTGCCCAGATCATAAGAAGATGCTGCACGCACCTCTCCATTTGCATCCTGATCTGCCGTGCCGTACAGTTTCAGTTCTTCGTCTTCCTTCCAGGAATCCCCGGAGGCTTCTGTTTTTTCTTCTGCTGTCTCCGGAACAGATATTTTTTCATCTTTTCCCGTACCGACAACTTCTGTCTCTTCCGGCGCTTCCGTTGCCTGTGGAGTATCAGTTTCCGCAGTGTCTGTATTTCCGGTAACCACCGGTTCTTCTGTCGGATCAGCAGTACCCTCCACGGTCTCTGTTTCCGCCGCTTCCGCTACTTTTGCTGAAAATTCCTCAGAAACAGTCTGAGCCCGGACTGATGCCGGGCAAAGACTGAGAACCATGGCAGCCGCCAGAAAAAGACTGATGACTTTATTTTTCATTACTCTTCCTCCGTCTGTACTCCTGTGATTCTTTTTTTCTTTTTATAATAGAGAACAACTCCTGCAAGTACACCTGTTGCTGTGATCAGTCCTGCGATTGGGAAAAGGATATCTGTATCATCTCCTGTCTTCGCACTTGTGACTTTTCCAGTGCCGGATACCGCAGTGGTTCCGTTTCCAGTTCCTGTGCTTCCACCACCCAGGTTGCCATTGGTAACCGTTCCAGTCGAACCACCATTGTTGCTGTTTCCTGTGCTTACTGTGGATGCAGGTACAACCACACCGAAGGATCCGGTACCATTCGCTGTTATACTTAAGATACCATTGCTTACGGTTCCGCTCAGGGTTTCGATCTTGCCGTTTACTTCGTGAAGTACACTTAAGGTCTGTCCGTTATAGGAGGTTCCCACCTGGAAGTTCACGGTAAGTTTGTCGTTCCATTTCACTTCTTTTCCGTCCTTGTACAGTGTTACATCGTACAGGCGGATCAGGGCTTCTTTGGAACTGATCATGTTCTGCATCTGTTTTACCACATCATCGTCTGCTTTCAGAGCGGTCAGGCGCAGTTCATAACCGGAGAGTTTTCCGGTTACGGAAACCGGATAATTCTGATAGGTCAGTGTTACGCTGTCCTCGTCCTCATCCTGCTTCGGATCATCCGATGGAGATGGGTTCGGGGTAGGTGTCGGATTCGGTGTTACCTCTTCCAGACGTTTAATCTCTGCCTCACGCTCTTCCAGTGCTTTTACTGTGTCTTCAGATACATATTGTTTCTGCGTATCACTTAAATTGTCATACGCATATCTTGCTGCTTCTACAGCGGTCTTATCAGACAGCCGCAGATCTTTGACAGACGGAAGCCTGTTGATCTGGTCAGTTACCTTCTTCGCAGCTTCCACATCTTTCTGAAGCCATCCGATCTGGTTTTCTGCTACCAGAAGATCACTCAGAAGTCCACTTTCTGTCAGTTTCTGTTTCTGCTCATCATTCAGGGCCTCGTAAGCATCACGGGCTGCCTGTACCTGGTCAGCATCTTCTACTGTCAGGTCATCGATAGCCGGGATATCCTCGATCAGTCCTGCCACATAGTCAATTTCTTCCTGTAATGTTTTCAGACGTTCTTCCGCATCTGTCAGTTTCTTCAGCATATCCTCTGAAATCCGTCCCTGCAGATTTTCATCTTCGTACATATCTTTCAGCGCATCGTAAGCATCGCGTGCTTCTGTGACTGCTGTCTGATCCCGGAACATGACATCATCTTTGTCCGGAAGTTCATTCAGCAATGTATTGACCTTATCCACTTCCTTCTGCTTATCATCTTCCTCAATCAGTGCATTCAGCTGTTCAATCACTTCACTCAGCTTCTTGACACTATCCGGTGATGTTTCTTCCAGAACCCCTTTCTGCTCTTCACTCAGGGCATCGTAATGGGCTTTGGCATTCTCAATCGCTTCCCTGTCATTCAGCGTTATATCACTTGCGGATGGAAGTTCTTCGATCTCCTTGATCAGTTTTGTAATTGCCTCTGCATCCAGAAGTTTTGCCATCTGTTCTTCTGCACTTACCAGTTTACCTTTCGTCTCGTCCGATACATACGTTTTCTGATCATCGGTCAGTTTACTGTACGCATCTCTTGCTTCATCGATCTGGGTTTCATCGTTCAATGTCAGATCTTTCACATCTGGAAGAGCCTTGATCTTCTCCGTTACCTCTTCGGCTGCTTTCTGATCAGCTGCTACCTTTTTCAGTCTTGCAAGCTCTTTTTCTGCATCTTTCAATGTCTGGTAATTATCCACGTAACGTTTTTCTTCCGGACTCAGCTGCTCATACGCGTCTCTGGCTGCTGTGATCTTTTCCTCACACTCATCGGTCAGTTCGATCGGATCACCAATCTGATTAATCTTGGCAACCACTTTGCTTGCGTTGTCTCTTGCACCAGGCGTTTCGTCTAATGCTTCCAGCCATTTGTTCCAGGTAGATACATTACCGGTTCCTACGTAATTACCATTCTTATCCAGCATATCAGCCTGTTCACTCTGGTAATCATCCACATAATGCCAGATGATCTCATCCCCTGAGTCCACATAACAGTTCTTGAGTCCATCACTTGGATGCACACCATTAACCGTATACATCCAGCCGGAGTTTTTACCGTTGTCTTTCTCTCTCAGTTCATATCCACCGTAGGTTTCCGGTGCCGTGATCGCACTGATATAGTTCTTTTCCAGTCCTTCATAAGAAAGTCCGGCTTCCTTCAGTGCGGCCTCGAAGACCTGACCAACGGTTACATCATTTCCGTCAAAGGTATAGGTTCCGGTTGCGATCCATGTCGTATATGCATGTACCGCTTCGTTGTCACTTCCTTCTGTTCCGTGTTTGGTATCACCGATCAGACGGAAAGTTACCTCTGTCTTGGTCGGATCTGCTGATGAAGTATCCGGTTTCTTAACATTGATCGCACTCAGTGTCGCAGTAAGAATGTTATGACCATCCTCATCTTTCTTCACAGCTGTAAAATAGTGTGTTCCCAATGTCAGTGTACGGGTGTCGATCTTCACAATTCCGTTTTCATCGGTTGTAACAATCGCTTCTCCATCTGGCGTTGTTACCGGGGTATCACCATCGTAGATTTCTGCTCCCTGTATCGTTGTTGCCGTTCCATCGCTTTCGTGTACATCAGCTCCACTCAGAAGCAGTTCCATACTCTCTCCCCGTGTCACTTCCCCGTTTTCCGGTGACAGCCATGCATGCTGCATACCGTTCCATCCGGAGTTATAGAACAGTTCAATCTTATCCTTATCACTAACCAGTGTGTTCGCCGGGTCGCTGCACTCGATACCGTTGACCTTGCATACCCATCCTGCTTTCTTTCCATTGTTTTCGGTAATGGAATCGTCCACAAGAACGAATTTGCCACGGTAACACTCAAATTCCGCTCCGCTTGCTTCCGCTGCATCCAGAAGTGCATGCAGGACGGTATAACCGCCGTGGTTGTACTGTACATAACGGTTTGCCGCCAGATCCTCTGCCGTCTGCTGGATCTCAACATCCCTGGTCGGGCAGAATACGGTACTCTGACCTGCAAGCTGTACCGATACCGTTCCACTCTGTTCCGGAACTTTCTCCAGATCCATCACGCGGATCACCTGATTTGGCTCTTCGTCTGTCACTTCAAAGTTGTCAGTCTTTGTCAGATAACCGCTCTTGGATACATGGTAGGTATAGGTTCCGTTTTCCAGTGTGTAGGTTCCATCCTCGTTCGCCTTCATGACTTTGCGTCCCTGCATAACCAGTACGGATGCGCCGTCCGGGATCTCGAAGGTGGTCTGTTTTGCTGCGGTACGACGGGTGACGTCGATGGTGTAGGTACTGGTTTTTCCAACAGCTGCAGTGCAGGTAACCGTCAGTTTATTCACACCAACTTCCAATGGAATAGCTTCTCCGGCTTCATAATTCTTTTCGTTGGTAGAAATTGTATAATTATTTATCACTTCCTGGTTATTATAGATATCACTTTCTACATCTATTAATATGTTATCAATTTCATTTGATACAGATGTAGTAAAGTGTTTTTCTGTTCCTATAAATCCATAACCTAAATCCTGAGTTACAACATTTCCATCTGAATCCTCGTACTGGATATCATCAGCTTTCAGAATTCCATCCCAACGACCAAGTTTTTGACTTTCATCTGCTGCTAAAATTTTTATATTTTTAGGAATAAAAGTTACACTAGATTGTTTCTTAGCCATATATAACTTAGTAGCATAAGTCATAGGACTTCCATTTTCCGGTATTACAATAACTTCTATTGGCATTTCTTTAGTCGCATTATTTTTAATATCTTTTCCTATATATTGTAACGGATGTCCAACTATACGCCCAACGGTTCCACCCATACTACTTGTTTCTCTGTATGACTCAGAGAATTCCATTTCTTGTACGATTGCTTCGCTTGAATCCGTTCCAAGCCAATATCTTACCAAAAGTTTCGCATTATCGTCCTTTTGTAACAAATCAGCACCTACTTGAACATGTAGTTTCTGATATGTGCCCATTATAATTGCTGGTCGATTTACATTCTGATCAATATCGCCCGCAGATGTTGCAAACAGAGCCGTTCCAGCCCCTTCAACTATCGGACTATCATCTGATCCTAAAGCTACTCCTAACGCTTTTAACAAACCAGCTGAACGATTTGCTGTTTCCTCATATTCATCGTTAGATTCAACCTTAAATGATATCTCCGGTATATACGCCATTTTTCCATAATCAATATCTGGGTTATTTCCGCCATTCCAATAACCTGCCATGGAATTTCTTGTCAGTCTGCGATGAGCACCATCTGTTGTTCCCCAAGCATGTGTTGTTAATGCACCATCTGTAATTTTATAAACTCCTGTATCTTCTTCCTGGAGTTTTATAGTAAAACTACTTCCAGCCATATATTGACCAAATGATGTTGTATAATCAACTCCATTAGTTTTACAAACAAAGTCCACACCTGCGGGGTTATAGATTGCTGACATTTTAAATACTGGTGGAATCATATTATCTATTGTTACTTTTACAGTATCTCCGGCACAAGGAGTTTGTCCCGGATTATATATATTATCAATCGTAACATCCAACCCTCTGGCGAGAATCACATGATAACTAGTTGCATCCCCAGCTTTAATCTCTACAATATTACGCCCTTCCGATAATTTGATTGTATAGCTTTGTTGACCATCTTCTGTCTCGTTCGCTTGATATGTTTCCCATGAATTATCGTTTAACCATTCAGCAGGATTTTCACTTAAGTTTCCATCTGTCACTGTAATTGGTTTATGCACACGTACAGATGTGATTTTTTCCACATTATTACCTGTTGTTGCCGTAGGTTTAAAAGTATACTCTGCGGAACTATCCATATCATATGTAATACCATTTGCACCAGTCTGACTTTTAAGATAATAAACCGTACGTCCTTCTATCATATCGATATTAGAAGTAATCTGAGTTTGAGATGCACTTCCTACATGAACGACAGCGATTCCTGTCAGTTCAGGCAACAATGCACTATAAATATAACTTCCAGTATTACTTGCAATAGAAGATGTTTCTACCGCATCATACCAAAACGCAACTAGAACAGTTCCCTCACCCTTTGCATGGATACGTCCAAACTGTCCTATTTTATCATCGTCTGTCACTTCAACAGAGGCGATATTTGTATCTCCGCCTATAACCTTATAATGCCATTCCGGATCATTATGATAATTGCTTACACCATCTTCCAATGCCTGCCATGCACGTAATGGAACCAAATCAAAATATTCTCCAACATTCAAATCAATTTCACTATTTTCAGGCAGGTTCGTTAACATACTGGCATAAATGCCATCTTTTTCCTGTTCGCGATGAACCTGTGTTGGATCATCTTCTAGTGGAGACACTGTTATTACTGTATGATCTTTATTCCACTCGCCGTCTAAGTTTTTGGTATATCTGGTAACTTTTCCTTCCTGACGAAGCATATAGGTAAAGCCTTCTGGAATTTTGTAGTACATATATCCGTCTTCTTCTTTAAAAGCTTCGTAAGATTCCCAGTTCCTGGCTGTATAAAATTTTAACTGCCATGTTGTATAGATTTCCATGCCAACCGGTGCTTTTACAGTGATGTAGCTTGCTTTTATGTAAGGAATTGTTCCACTGTCAGACAAATTTAATCTTCCAAAGTTTGTTTCCCCATAGACATAAAAATGCCCTTCGATGGAGAGATAATTTGCATCGAAGGGTAAAAATTTAAAAATATAATAGCTGTCTCCGGCTTTTGCTGGAACTACATAATTATAAACATTGTCTGTAGTATGCCAGTATTCATTCTGCTGCTCATCGCACAATGTTAATGTTCCCAATTCAGGTAAGTATTCCCATGCACCTTTTTCTGTATTCCAGTGCGATGGAGATACATTGGAAAATGTAACACTGTGAAGATTTAATTCCGTCGTTTTATCTGTTACTGTAAAATTACCACCTGCCCCGTTATCACTTTCATAGCAATATTTACCAGGAGTTACAGTAAAGCTTTTATCACTTATCGGAATTTCTTTTTTCTTATCAGCTGTGTATATTTTTACACTACTAATTCCTGTGAGGCTTATCTGTTTAGATGCATTCTCTGCCGCACTAACATCTATTTTAAAACATCCAATTAAACAAACCATAAGCAGCAGATATCGAAGTAATTTTTTCATTTTTCACACTCTCCATCTACTAATACAATTTAGATTCAGTAAAATGGTTGAGGCGGCGTTTACCCGCCTCAACCATCCACCTGAAATATGTTTTATTTACCCATCTGTGTGTTGAAATAATCAGTTGCCTGATCCATTGTGCCAAATGCCCAATAAATGATATCATCCTTTTCTACTTCGAGTACAGCTGCGCTCAGGATATCGCCTTCATCCACTTTTTCACCATTACGAACTACACAGTAATTCCAACCATAATAAGTCCAATCTTTTGTTGTATATGCTTCAAGAGTATTTCCATCACTGTCAGTTACTGAATTTACATAACCATCACTCTGTGTAAAACTCAGACCAGTTGCTTCTGCCATACTATATAATGTATCACCTACGGTTGGATAACTCTGTGCAGCACCATTAGATCCATTAAACGGATTTGCTGTATTTTTTGTTGCTGCTGCAACGCTCAGATTCTCTTCTTCTTCAGCAATAAGTCCTGTACCGCTAACATCGACTACCTGAACATCTGCAACATTTACAGCATCCTTTGTTTCTGCTGCCTCTACATATACAGTCATATCAATATACGCATAATCTCCTGTACCGTTTTTATTTACTACGTGTAAACTAGCCGGTCCATATGCACCATCTTTACCACTTACTGTTACAGTACCAGCATATGTCTCGGCACCATTGTAATCGGTTGTCTTCATAGAGCCATATGTAATACTGGATTCATCAACCTTGTCTGCTCCAAGAGCAACTGTAGCTGTTAAGCTGCTTGCTGCGTCTTCTGGTGAATTAAATCCAGTTCTCTGATAATATGCATTACCTGGCATCAGTCCAAGTGTAACACTGGAACCAGATGCAATTGGGGTAGAATACAGAGTATTTGCTTCTACTACCAGATTCGGATCATTTGTTGCAGCACCTACAGGCAGTGCCATGGACAGTGTCAGTGCTCCAGCCATTGCAACTGAAGCAATTTTCTTAAAAAGGTTCTTTTTCGTCATAGTATTATGACCTCCTTCGCGTTAGTGCTCCCACCTTTGTTAAGCCAACACAGTATGGGGAGTATTCGCTACTGCATCGACTGTAAAGTTTCTACTTTCACGACATAATGGAAACACATCACGAAAATAAAAAAGCCCGTACAACAGAAGTCGTCATACGAACTAATATCTCACTTTCAAACAAGGGTGATTTTCATATATCATAACTGACAACAGAAGATACCATTTCTCGCCCGTTTACTCGTCCAATTCGTTTCGGCCTCCGAATTATCCTGATGCTAAAGCAGCTTTTTTGCGATCGTCTTCTGGACTCAGGACCTCTTAGCCTACTCGATGTGCCTTACCAAATAATAATCCTCAGTGGCATATAACATCTTTCGTTGTCCTTACAGCAGGGTGAAACTGTCCCGGATTCTAACCGGCTTCCGTTTTCGCATGCTCTCTTTAACACGTCGTATAAAATTTTAAAATCCAGTCATAATATCTATAGGATCATTGCACGGTCGTCTTAGATTCTTCTTTTCTAAGACAATCCCTCCGTATCTTCCCCATTTTCCGGCACTTTCTGCTCTGTCTGACTGAAATTTTGACGGGTTTCAGATTTCGAATCCGGAAACTGGAGAATGGTGATCTGGCTTTGCTTAAAACTCATAGACAGATGCACGTACCGGTCCATGGTGATCTTGACCGTAGAATGTCCCAGCATCTCACTGAGTGCTTTGATCTGTATACCCGATTCCACGCAGCGTGTCGCAAATGTATGACGTAGCGTATGAAAATGCAGATCCCGGATACCACAGTTTTTCAAGATCTTTTTAAACTGCCGCGTCATTCTCCGCGGCTCCACGGGAGACAGTGCTCCGGACAGCAGATAATAAGAGGATGGATATCTGTTTTTATATTTTACAAGAACCGGAATCATCTCCGGGTGTAAAGGAATCGATCGTTCCCGTTTATTTTTGGGCGAACCGATATGCAACACTGTTTTGGAATCTCCAGGCAGGGAGTTCTGATTCTGAATACGCTGTAATGTATGTCGGATATGAAGCACCTGTTCCTCCAGATCAATATCCGCCCAGGTCAGTGCACAAAGTTCCCCCAGACGGATACCACTGAACAAAGTCAGTCGGATGCCAATAGAAATCAGATCGTTGTTATCTTTCAGATAAGCAAGCAGCTTACAGGATTCCCCATCGGAAAGAATATCTAAAGGCTGTTTTGCGTGATCAGAAGCTGTTTCTGTACATTCGACAGGAAGATAATGTATCGTGTACTTCAGAATGCCACTGATGATCGTATTAATGCTTCGGATAGAACTACCGGAAAGTTCCTGTTGGAGAACTTCCATTAGTCGATCATAAACACTTTGTTGGACCTCACGTACATAGAGTTTTTCCCAATGAGGAAGAATATATCTTTCCAGACAGTTTTTATATTTAATATAGGTGGACGGTTTCCAGCGACTGGCAGAATTCAGCAGCCAGTTGTATGCAGCCTCGGAAAATATTGTGTTGGAAATAATTTGTGTATTTTTTAACGAAATCGACTTTTCGTAATTATTCTTCTGAAGTAATACTTCCCGGTAAGTTGAAGCATACAGATATTTAAAATAAGGACGGCCATCCGCCTTTTTCCCCAGCGATACACGTGCCTCCCAACGCCCGTCCCTGCGTTTGTAGATGTTTTGACCAGTTCTCATAAACAGCCTCCTGACTACAGAATTTTGACAACTTTTTTGACGGCGAACGGCGAGCAGAAAATGTATGCTATGCTAAAATTTGTATAAAAAACCGTTCAAAAAAAACAACTTTTTTAAAGAAAACGCCGAAAAAGATTGACAAATCTGTGAACAATGATTAATATTAGGATTGTAATGATGTCTTAGAAAAGAAGATTCTAAGATATCTTTTTTATTAATATATGCGACAGGATTTTGTTTAGAACCAAAAAACAGGATATATGGAAAATTTTTCTTTTTTCCCATATATCCTGTTTCTGTAACCCAACCATTAAATTATACTTTAAATATATCTGACAGGTTAATTATCCTTTTCATAATATCCTTCCTGACTATATTCAGACCACTTCAAATACATTTCCTGGTAGTTTTGTTTGATAAACGCTTGTATTTTCCTGATTTCTCTGTCATTAAGGATTCCCCGATTTTGTAATACTGTATCACCATTATCTTTTACAAAAAATTTCGCTGATCCGGCTTCTGTAAGTTTACGGTCGCTCGCATGTACATGCATACATTCAATCACACAATAAGATGTAAAGTACAAATAATAACCGGCAATTTTATATTCATAATACTTTGGCATCTTATTCCTCCATAAATTTACGGTTCTTCTCTAAATAGTCTCTTGCGATAGCCACTTCAATATCATCCATACTTGTTTCAAGCGCATCTCCCTCTTTTGAAAATACCGTTGCCCGATCTGGACGATTCAAATTCAAGACACGATATCCTTCTGTGCATCGTGTGAACGCATATCCATTTACTATCATATCTGCTGCATCAGCAACTTGTTTAATATCAGTCATTTGCAATCTTCACTCCTTTTATCGGTTTCAAAAATTTGTCTGTATCAAAATAAAGATTCTGAAGAATCGGTACAAGATCAATATATTCTTCTTCAGGTTCTTTATTTTGCTTATATTTTGCCATTACAACCAGATAACCTTTATCCCATTCTTTTACTTCCGTATAGTATTCCAGTGAATATGGTGCTGTAAAACGAATGATATGACCATTAAACTGAAAGACGGTATAATTTTTTTCATTACTAAGAGTCGCTTCTTCTGGCATATTCTTCCCCCTTAATAAATTAATTCCTATTTCATTTGATATTTCATTATTTGTTGCAAGGTATCAAAGAATCTTTCCAGATTGTCTACTTGTGTTATCTTTATTTTATCCTGATTTTATCGCGATTACAATAATAATTTTTTTCGATACTCACTCGGTGAGACCATGTATTTTTCCTTAAACACCCGGTTAAAGGTTCTCTGGCTTTCATAACCACTGTCCAGACAGATAGTTGTAATCGGATCGTTGGTATTTTCCAGCCGTTGCTTTGCATAGCCAAGTCTTGCGTCATTAAGATACTGATTGAAATTCCGGTGGAAAGTTTTGGAAAATACCCTTAATAACACATACTTGCTTACGCCAAGATCCTTTGCCATATCTTCTAACAAAAAAGATTTTCGGAAATTCGCAGAAATATAGGATACCGTCTGATAAATGAGATCATTACTTCCTACCTGGTTTTTCTCTGTCAGTGTAAGCAGCGGGATACATCTTGCAAAGATAACCTGCAGATAGGCCTGGACAATCCAGATATTTTTCGGTGCGGCTCCTTTCATGCTCTGGATAGCTGGATAGATTTCTGAAGGGAGTTCCCCATATTTGATTACCGGATATACCGGGGCTTTTCTTTTTAATAATTCTTCATATGTACCCAATGTCCTTGTCGGTACATTAATATGTAACACTTCACTATACTGTTCTGAAAACACCTGGCAATGGTGGATCACATCCGGAAAAACAAGACCAATATCTCCTTCTTCCATATGAAACAGTTCCAGGCCAACACCAAGCTCCAGGCTGCCTTTCATCACATATACAATTTCCATGGTCTGATGCAGATGCGGCGGCTGGTGTTTGGCTTTTCGCTCAACGGCAAGGATCTCTTCTTTTGTATCTTCGTAAACCAGATGCATTTCAATATCCTCCTTCTCAATGAATTTTGCTATTTCTTCCTATTATATAGTAAGAAAGCATTGCCGGGTGTCTCATAACACCAGGACAACGCCTTCCAAAATCAATATAATGCTAAAATTATTTCAAACATCCAGCACAGGAACCATTTGGAAATATACAGGAAGCCCACGCTGATCCAGCTGTTTTTTGCGGCGCCAAATTACTTTTTTCTTCTCTTCCCGTATCCGGCTGAAACCATTCATCCTGAAATACACACTGCATTTCTCTTTTTCGCAAAATCTTCCGAAATCATAAAAGAACTCCATACTCTCCCTCTGCGGATCGATGACAAGATGTCTCTCATCAATCTTCACACATTTTTCCGGTTCTTTCCAATATTCTTTCAGTCCATACAGCGCATTTAACAAGCTATTCTTTTCATCTGATAATATCCTGGATTTCTTTACGATTCACTCACAGAATTCCAGGATATCCAAAAGAATTCCCGTTCGTTTCGAAGAATCCAGAACAGCCACATAACTGCTTTCTTTGTTATTCATTTCCATTATCCCCATATAGTTGTGACAACCTGCTGTCTTTCTGGCATCAATTTTATTTGACGGTTACTAATATACAGTAGAATCTTTTCTATGGATATGAACAAAATGCTTTGTTTTATGGATAATTTCATACTGTTTAGTTTTTCTGTCTGTTGTTCCGGTGTATTAAAGCAAAAAAGCCTGCCAACATACGATGTAGTAGTCACTACACAATATGCCAGCAGGCAATCAATCACCTATGCCCTTTTCTTTCCATCCAACTCTTTTACTTCCTCAACGGTAAGTTTCGTAGCCTGAGCAATCTCCTTGCAGGTCAGTTTTCCGATTAGAAGCAAACTCTTAGCTATTTCAAGAGAAGTTTTTCTTGCCGTTTCATTTCTCATCTCTTCTATAGCTTTGCACACAACTGTCACTCCTCATTTTTATCCGGTCAAATATTTTTCAGCATTCCTTTTTTAAATAGCTGCAAATTGCATTCAGCATTTCTAATGCATGCTGATATTGTTCTTCTGCATCTTCTCTTGACACAATAAAAAAATCACTGTAATCACAGTTGTTTCTAATTTGAAAAGCTACCTGTAGATATTTAGAATACTTTTTATCAAATTCTCCTGTTTTTATATATTCTTTCTAAAAGTACGCTATGACACCTGCGTGTTTCTTGAAATCAATCCCATCTTTCGCAAGAACCGCACGAACTCCGGTAAAAATAGAATAATCTGCATATGGAATCTTTATAATGTCCTGCATCCAGCAGTATCTTTGACGATTCCAGTTTTTCCCGTGCATTCTCTATCCGATAAGATACCAGATCATCCAATTTTTCTTCCCTCCTTTACAATATTTCTATAATAAGGAAGTTTTTCCTTGTATTGTTCAAATTCGTCATATGGAATCACCGTAGGAGATACGATAACATCATATGCAAGACCAACTTCTGTGGAAAAATCCCACATTTTCTTTAATTTTTTTTGAAGTTCCACACGATTTCCTCTTACTATAGCTGTAATATCTATATCCGAATCATCGGAGTAATCTCCGCGTGCATAAGATCCGTATAAGATAATTGTATCAATACTGTCTCCGTAAACAGAACGATAGTAATTAACCATTTCTTCTTCTATCGCTTCTAGTTGGCTTTTTGTACACATGGCATCTGGCCTCCTTTCCCAACGTAGATTATATAACTGCTTTTTAATATTTTACCCTATTTATTATGCCATCTACAATTCTTATTTTTATATCGAGGTTTTTCTCCATTCACATTGCTAGGCAGACAGAAATTGAATCTTCCGAAAATATTCGAATTTTCCTGCTTATGGCTAAATTGGCGAATATATCTCGATTTCAAAATAAATCCCCAAAAATCATTCAAAATATTTCTTTTGAACTCTTTTCGATGTTTCAATCATATTAGAACAGTCTATGAACTCTAATTCTATATACTATATATGAAACCTTTTTTATTAACTGTACGCATTATGTGAAGGTATAATCATGGAGAAATTTAATGAGAAGCTGAAAAAAAGAATTTCAGAGGAAATTTAGGAAACTTGCGTTAAAAAAGAATTTTTAAAACACGAAAAAACCGAATACAACATCAGTGATTTAGAAAAAACATTACTGCAAAATACAACGCACAAAAATATATCAACATTGATCATAAAACAAGCTGGTATCAAATCGATACCAGCTAATGTTTTAACTTGATATTATATTATGATATGTCATTACATTACTCTGTAAAATTCATAAAGGGAATATCATAGGCAGCAAAAGGTGATGCAGATGTAATTACCGAAATTGTCGGTCGTAAATAAGCTAATAATAATGCCGGTGCGCCCTCTTTTTAAATTCCAAGATACATTCTTATGATTCCTAAAATCAGCAAATGCACCGGATAGAAAAGATAATTTACTAACTTATTCTGTTTTCCACGCTCTCCATTGTAAGTAAGTGTCAGTCCAAATCCAAGCAGAGCCCACGGCTCTTTAAACATAGAGATGTAACAAAACGGAATTCCAAGTGCCCATCTCTCATGAAAAATATAACAGAAATAACCGATCAGTACCGCATGATGTTCGTAGTCCAGACTTGCATTCATTGCTACAATGCACAACACCGCTACAATGAGAAATGATACGAAATACCACAAAGCCTTCGGTAGTGACGCCATCTTTTCTTTCAGTACATCGATCACCCAGATCATAGCAAGCACAAGTGCCAGTGTAAACATAATATTGTTCCAGTTGATTTCAACAAATCTAGCCGATGTGCACATATCAAACGGAACCTCTGATATCACTCCAAATACAAGAAGTGTAACTAAATATCTCCATTTAGTGCTTGTGTGGAAATATCCTTCCACAAGAAGGAAGATAAATATCGGGAAAGCGATTCTTCCTAAAATATCAAAAAAATCACTCAATCGATTCAATGCTCCTCCATCCAGATTTGGATAGATCAATGCCTTATTCGTATGGTCAATGAACATCGATAAAAAAGCGATATATTTCAATTGCGCTCCTGAGAATATCTTGATTCGTTCTTTTATATTGTTCATAAGTTTTTCTTTTCAGACATCTTTCTTAATTCTATTCTAGTAATTTTCTGCGTGAAGCTCAAAGTAGCTCTGTGGATGCGCGCATACCGGACAGACTTCCGGGGCTTTCGTTCCAACTACAATATGTCCACAGTTGCGGCATTCCCATACCTTCACTTCGCTCTTCTCAAACACCTGCGCAGTTTCAATGTTCTTAAGAAGTGCACGATATCTCTCCTCATGGTGCTTTTCAATTTCTCCTACTGCTCTAAATTTTGCTGCAAGCTCAGGGAAACCTTCTTCCTCTGCTGTTTTAGCAAAGCCATCATACATATCTGTCCACTCGTAGTTCTCTCCTTCTACAGCAGCAGCTAAGTTTTCTTTTGTATCACCAATTCCTGCTAATTCTTTGAACCACATCTTAGCATGCTCTTTCTCATTGTCTGCTGTTTTTAAAAATAATGCTGACATCTGCTCGTAGCCTTCCTTTTTCGCTACGGATGCAAAATAAGTATACTTATTTCTTGCCTGTGATTCTCCTGTAAATGCCTCCTGTAAATTTTTTTCTGTCTGTGTTCCTGTGTACTTGTTAGCAGCCATCTCTTTTACCTCCGTTTTCTTTACTACTATTTCAAAATCTCATGCCATCATTTGCCGCAACGTGTCTTCTCATTTCGTATACGGTATTTCTCACAAGATCTTTTTGAATGGTATTTCTCCTACTTGTCATTCGTCCTCCTTATTAGGATTAGTTCTTAATAAGGATTATATACCACTATTATCCTGTTGCTAATAAAAATAGTAATAATTCTCATTATTATAAAAGCTACCAAACTGAACATCTTTTACCTGAATAACTATTTTATTTTGCGTTCAAATACATATTTTGAATCTGATGATAAATCAGACCTAAAAGAATATCCAATTCTGTCAAATTTCTGAATTTCCACCGGATTTTCAATATTATTTTCCGCTATGAATCTGACCATTTCACCACGAGCCATCTTGGCATAGGTACCTTTTGTTACCAATTTATCTCCGGATAACTCACAAAATACAATCGTAATATATCTGTCCTGTGGTGTCAGATACTTTTCTATACATTTTGAGTATTCTTTTGATGCAAGATTAATGATAATCCTACTGTCATCGATTACTGAGCGGTATAACAATTCTCCCCAGTACTCATACAGATTTTTTGCATCTCCAATTCCAACCTTTGCCTGCATTTCAAGACGATAAGGAGTCACACCATCCATTGGTTTTAAAATGCCATAAAACGCAGACAAGATTCTTAAATGATTTTGCAAATACTCAAACTGCTGGATTTCAAACACAGATGGTGCCATATATTGAAATGCAATCCCTTCATATGCTAAAACAGCCGGAGTAAGCCTGTTATAAAGATCCATATTTTCCAATCTGTTAAAGTTCTGCTCTGCAATCTTGTCATTACATTTCCAGATAGCTTTCAGTTCTTCTTTTGATTTGCTTTTCATCCAGTTTAATACTTCTGCTGTCTTATCAATATAGACAGGCAGTTCAACCGGTGCTAAGTTATCGGTATCTACAATCATCTTTTTTGCAGGTGATAAAATAATCTTCATTATGCCAATTCCTTAAGCATATTTTCAGGATCATCTGCCGCCTTGACTTTATCATTTGCCTTTATAATGATTCCCTGCTCATCAATAAGATATGTAGTTCTTACTACACCCATAGATACTTTTCCATAATTTTTCTTTTCTTTCCAGACATCATATGCTTCAATAACTTTACGCTCCGGATCTGCTAATAGCGTAAATGCCAGTCCGTATTTTTCTTCAAATCTCTTGTGAGACGCTACAGAGTCCTTGCTTACTCCGAGAATAACAGCTCCCTTCTCAGTAAACTGTGGATAACGCTCAGAAAAGCCACATGCCTGCTTCGTACATCCTGGTGTATTATCCTTTGGATAAAAATATAAGATCACTTTTTTTCCTGCATAATCGCTTAATTTATGCACTTCTCCGTTCTGATCCGGCAATTCAAAATCCGGTGCTTTTATTCCTAACTCTAACATTTACTATTCCTCCGCTTTTGTTTTTTCCACCTGTTTTCTTGTTCTTTTACTACCTGAAATCATTTTATGACCAGAATAGACTGCCATAATCATGCATATCAGAGAGCCAAATGCAAAGTATTTGTGTGCTGCTTTTAACCCTTTATATCCTGTATAAAAGGTTCCAATCATTGTGATTAAAGCTACTACTGACCAATATTTATGTGCTTTCATGTAATTCCTCCATTTTTTCAGTGTATTCAATTCTAATTATACGCTACCACATTCCTATGTCAATTTGATAATAGAGCATGTCAAAGTATCTTTGTTCAAATTTCCAAGTTCAAAAAAGGAATCGGACAACTTACACCCCAGCTGTTCAGCCGCAGCAGTAATAAACTCTTTCTCATCTTCATCTATGTCAACAGGGCTTGTAAATCCAGCAAAAAAAATATTAGCTGTAACAGATCTACTACCTACATTCATGTCAGAAATCTCTTGATACATATTCTTAATCGAAGTAATGTATTCTTTGAGAGACCTTTTTTTCTTAATCACTGATGCATTCGGTACAGTTAGCTATAGTTGCTACATCCTTCATTTTTAAGCCAGATTTCCATCAAAAAAGCACCAGCCAACTTTAATGACTGATGCTTTGCGTCTTATTTCCCAAATATCAATTTCCAGTGCAATCCCTATCGAAAATTGATCTGAAATTCATATTTCGATCAACTTATATGCTCCTTTTCCGGTTTTCTTAACCACTCCCTGTTTTTCAAATTCGTTCATAATCCGCTGTAACTGCCGAGCGGGACAATGAAGCTGAAACGACATCTTCTCGATTCCTTTGAACGACCTGTCATCGTATTTATAGTTCATGTAATTCCACACTCTTTCTGCAAGTGATGAAGGTACTGCATAGTAACAAAATATCTTAGGATGCTACACATGCAGATTCTTATGCATCTCTTCCTTAAATTCTCTCCCCTTAAATAAAATCACGCCCACTAAGAACAAAAAGCAGATCAGTGCTCCGAACATGCTCACTGTCGGTTTCCTGACAACTCCGCATACAAGCAGGATCACCGGAAGAATCAGACCATAGACGGCAGCCATGATTTCATAGATGAGATATTCTCTCACCGGGCTTTTCTGTACCTTGGCAATTACAAACATACCTACCAGAGTAGCCACACTCAGGATTGGAAGCACCAGATCCACCGACCAGCCGTGCCACCCGGTAAATCCATCCCATATAAAGCAGATGATCGAACCGATCAAAAGCTGCCACATTACATTTTTCAGCAGGTTATACCTTTTGAAGAATCCAATCGAAGAGGCAATCCACATTGTTGCCACACCACCGGCAGTAAACCAGGTCCAACGGATGCGGGGATGAAAGTTCAGATCCGTAACTACCATAGCTGCGGCAAGTACCAGACACAGAAAACTATAGACTTTATAGACTTTCATCTCCTGTTCACTTGGCATCTGGGGCATTGGAAATTCCGGTTCGACTTTTTCTGCTGTTATTCCCTGCTCTTTTAGCAGACGATAGAAATTCCGCTCGATATTCACGGTATCGTATCTGGATGTAAAAGCGAAGGATAACTTATCTTCAAACGAGCACAGGCACAGCTCCAGCTTCGGCGTATTGGTAAACACACCAAAGCGTTCAATATAAGGCACATAACTATCCGGCATACGGACGGCACTCATGTTAGAAAATATTGCCGTTGTATTTTTCTCAGAAAATTTTGCTCCTGCGTGGATACAGAGATTTTTCAATTCCAATGGAGCAAGTCTCAGGATCGGATGCAACTCCAGTGCAAGCAGATCGTTGATATGAGCAGACATTTTTTCCTTTGTCAGTTGTTCTTCGAAAAAATCTTTGGTATATCCAAGCACCTCCTCAAAGCTTCTGTCCCGCTTTGAAAAATCATATCCCGGTTCGATCCAGTTGAAGAAATTCAACATGGATGTGGACGGAAAAAACTTTCGCAGATTTACCGGCACCATCAAAACTATCGGTTTTTTCTCCTGCATCTTTGACATTTCTTCATGGATTGCTTTGAGAAAGACAGCTGTCAGAAAGACCGTCATGGATACCCCCAGTTCTCTGCTTCGCTTTAACACTTCCTTTACGGAAACCACACTTTCATGAACATGGAGATGGTTCCCATCCTTCTTTTTTCTTCGGATCTGGAAGGCACGTGTTTTCTTTTCCTTCGGCCGTTTCTGATCCTTGGAATAATACTTCAGAAAACTGTCTGATTCCTGGTCCTGGACAGTCATATCTTCCGGCAACATGGAAACCGGCTCAAGCCCCTCTTTCTGATGTGCCAGATACAGATAATTACTCACCAGTTCCTTCAGAAACTCCGTTGCACCGGTACCATCTGTCAGCACATGAAACACTTCAAAATTGATTCGTTTTTTGTAATAAGTCACCTCAAAAAGAAGTGTCTTCTTATCTTTTACATAAAGCCTGCTGCAAGGCTCTTTATACTCTTCCTTTACGACCGGATGCAGGTTACATGGCTCCAGATAATGCCAGAATAATCCTTTTCTCAGTACCATAAGAAACATGGGAAATGTCTCCACAGTCTGATCCAGTGCCTCCTGCAAAAGTTCCTTCCGGACTTCTTCTTTTAATTCGCAATAAAACCGGAATACTCTGGTATCCCTTTTGTTACTGGCTGCGGAATACAGCTTTGCCGCATTGTCCAGCCTTCTCCAACGTGCTTTTTTCTGATTCACAATGCTTCTCCCTTCAAAAACGCATTGATATAAGTAAAACTTTCCTGCACATACAGATGCTTGATTCCCAGTGCAAAATAGCCATGTAGTGCACCTTTGATACGATGGATCTGTACATGATTTCCTGCTTCCTTCAAACGTTTTCCGTATGCCTCTCCTTCATCCCGAAGAGGATCAAACTCAGAAGTAAGTATCAGGGTATCCGGCTGATGACTCACATCTTTTGCCAGATAAGGGGCAAAATACGGATTTTGTTTATCCTCTTCATTTTTCGCATACAGGTCAATATAATCCTGCATTTTTCCTGCTGTCAGAAGATAATCCGTTCCATTTTCCTTAACGGAGGGAAATGGAGATTTTTCCGTATAATCATTATAAGTGGCCGGATAGATCAGAATCTGTCTTTTCGGCATGAATTCTCCCCGGTCTCTTGCCATCAAAGACAGTGCTGCGCAAAGATTTCCTCCTGCACTGTCGCCGATCAGAGTAATATTTTCCGGTTTTACATTTAGCACAAATTTCCCTGTATACAGTGCTTTCGCAACCACATAACAGTCCTCCAGACCGGATGGAAATTTATCCTCCGGCGCCAGTCTGTATTCTACCGCTGCCACATACTGTCCTGTTGCATCTGCAAGCCGTGCGCAGATTCTTTCGTAATTATCGATACTCTCCGTTACCCAGCCGCCACCGTGGACAAACAAAAGCAGCTTCTTATCTCTGCTGTCACTGGTTTTGTCATTACTTTCCTGAAAGCTCTTTTCATTAGGGAAAAAGATACGAACCGGTACTGCATGACTTCCATTATATATTTTTTCGTCTATCTTCTTGTAAAATATCTTCATCGGATCCAGACGCTTCAGGTCTGCCATATGGCGAAATGCATCCACTTCTACACCATCAAAAGATAAGGCTTTTAATATACGTTTTGCTGCCTGATTGATCACTCTTTATTTATCTCCTTTATAATTTCGCATCAGCTACCTGGAATTCTTATATCTGACGCATTATTCTTGAACACTTGGTAACTGTGAATATACTGAACTGTTACCAAATCACATATGTATTATACCACCGATTTCCAATTATTAATATTGCTGTTTTATCCTTAATCTTCGTTTTATAACCGTATTATCATCCATTTCTTTTGTTTCCACATACATTCCTGTAGCGAAGTCCTGAATCCGTGTCATAAACAATTCACAATTTAAAATGATAAATCTAATGACTATCCGTGAAAAAAATGGTATATTGTTAACGGTAATATTTTTAAGCACGAAAGGAGTTTTTCCTTGAACACGCAAGCATCATATTTACATAAATTGAGATACTTTTTCTATATCCTAATGGCCGCGATCTTCGGCTGGTTTTTATTCATGGAATTGTTTGGTCCAGATGAGCAGAGTGCAAACCGCACTTCAACAGCCGCACTTTATTCCGGTACCTTTGTATGGGAAAAGGCAGATGGAACTTCCGAAGAAATTAAAGTGCCGGGAAAGTACCGGGTTCCGGCGGGAGAGACTATGGTTCTCACCACAACACTGCCGGATAATTATGATGAGACAGCATTTGCTATTCGTTCTTCTCTCCAGGATGTAAAGTTTTATATAGGAGGAGAACTCAGAGCCGAATACTCCACCAAAGAAACCCGATTGGTTGGGAAGAATTCCGCCAGCAGATTTGTTTTTTGCCCTACTTCCTATAAGGATGCAGGAAAAGAACTTCGTCTGGAACTGACGACTTATACATCTAACTATTCCGGGGTAGTTAATTCCATCTATTGTGGAGATCAGTCAGCCATCTGGCAGATTATCTTCCATCAATATGGACCTTCTACTTTTATCGGTTTCTTTGTTCTTTTTTCCGGAATGACTATTATTTTATTCAGCATGATCCTTGGTTTTCTCTATCATATTGACTTTGATATGGAATACCTTGGCTGGTGCATGACCATGGGTGCTGTCTGGCTGCTGGGAGAATCCAAATTAAGGCAGATTCTCGTTCCTAATGCTTCGGCGCTTGCCTCCTTATGTTTTGTCATGATCATTCTGTGTCCGATTCCTCTTTTGCTTTATGCAGACAGCATACAAAATGGCCGGCACAGACGTCTGTATCTGATCGCTGGCGGAATTGTTCTGGCTAATTTTGCAATCAGTTCTGTTTTGTACAGCACAGGTATGAAAGACTACATTGAGATGCTGCCATTGGGCCAGATTATCCTCACTGCCGTCTTTGTCATGGTATTTGTCCATCTCTTCCAGTATCTGCATAAGAGCAAATACCACACGGATCGGTTACTGCTGGTGGGATTGCTGCTCATCATGGTTTGTGTGACTATTGAATCTGCCTCCGTATATTTCGTCACCTCGGTGTCCGGTATCTTTACCGGTATCGGCATGATCATTCTGTTATTTGTAAATGTATTCCGTACGGTTCGTGGAATCCAGCATATGGAAGATATGCGTCAGCAACAGGAACTGGAAAGAAAGCAAAAGCAGACAGAGGAAATGACCCTGCAAATGATGCGCACCCTGGCTGCAACCATTGAAGGAAAGGATCGAAATAACTGCGGACATTCCATCCGTGTCGCCGAATATGCAGCATTGATCGGTAAACGACTTGGTTTGTCTTCTGAAGAAATAGAAAATCTGAAGGATTGTGCCTACCTGCACGACATCGGCGCCATCGGCATCCCGGATCAGATTTTAAGCAAACCGGGAAGACTCAGCGAAGAGGAATATGCCCTCATCAAACAGCATACCCTCATAGGTGCCCATATTTTAAAAGATATTACACTGGTTCCTCACCTGGTTGAAGTAACAAAAAGTCATCACGAACGCTATGATGGAACCGGCTATCCGGAAGGTCTTTCCGGAGTAGCTATTCCTCTCTATGCACGAATCGTCGCCGTGGCAGACAGTTTTGATGCCATGCATTCCAGAAGGATCTATCGAAATGCTCTGTCTGAGGATCAGATTCGAAAAGAATTTTCGGAAAGTGCCGGCAAACAGTTTGATCCCCGAATCTCTGCCATTCTTCTGGATTTAATGGACGAAGGACATCTGGAGGATGTTACAGGCAAATACAAAGAAATGGAAAACTCTCTGTATATGGATTCCAATCACACGATCAATAAGTTTATATCCGATGTGTTTACTACCATCAAAAGTCAGGAAGATATCACTAGCTACGATTTCCTTACCGGTCTTCCATTGCGTACTCTTGGCGAAAAACAAATCGCCTGTGCCGTTCAGGATCACAGTGGATGTCTTGCGTTTGTGGATATGGATAACCTGAAGAAAATTAATGATGTGCATGGACACAAGGCTGGTGACCGCGCTCTGATGACTCTGGGCAAACTTCTGGCACGCTTTGCATCAAATGGATATGCCTGTCGCCTTGGTGGTGATGAATTCTTGCTTTTCTTTCCTGACATCACCCATGAGGAAGCTTCGGAACATATAACACAACTGTTCCAACAATTCCATGCGCTCACCAAAGATGATGCGGAGATTCAATACGCCTCCCTGTCTGCAGGCCTGTATATGTGTTCCGGCAATGAACCATTCCCTGACTGCAGTTCAAAAGCCGACAATGCTTTATATTATGCCAAGCAAAATGGAAAAAATCAGTTTTCCTTCTATCAGCCTCAGATCGACCATCTGTCCACCAGTGTGTCCGAAGCCGGCAATAATCTGACTCAGATTGCAAAATCTCTTCAGGACAGTGGCAGCTATATGGGTGCTTTGAATCTGGATTACCGTGATTTTGCAAGACAGTATTCCTATATCCATCAACTGGTCATCCGAAACCATTGCAGATGTTACCTGATCATGCTCACCATGGAATCCACCGGTGAAACCTCGCCAAGCATCGAAAAAGCTGAACAAGCTTTATTACAAATGGAAGAAATCATTCGTAAGAGCATTCGAAAAATCGATATCTGCACTCGTTACAGTTCCATGCAATACCTGATTCTTCTGTTCCAGCCTCTGGAATCCGCGATCCCGAATATTATGGATCGGATTTTTATGCAGTATGAATCTCTTGATTGCAGTAAGGAATTTCATCCAATTTATGATTATCAGGCTATGTCCGAGGAAGAACATAAAAAATATTAATTACTGTTTTTCCTCATGGAACCTTATATTTTGATTTTCACAGACAAAAAGGCGACGGATTTTGTACAATCACAAAATCTGCCGCCTTTTCATTTACGTGAGCAATGAGTCAAGTCCGTGCTTGCTCTAGACCTTGGTGCCTGACAGGATATTTGTTACTGAATAGTTACTCCGATCTTACGAATCAGGGTTCCGTTAGCTCCAAGTATGTCACCATCAAATTTCCGTGCAAAAAGGATTTCGCCTTCTCCTTTTACTTTTACATTTTCATTAGACGCATTTAATAATACTTCTATTTTATTTCCTTCTTCATCGATTTTTACATATTCCACACATCGTCCGTTTTCATAGGTATTTGGAAAATGAAAATGTGGGCTTCTGCAGGTTTTCTCATTCCGTCTAAGCATGATCAAACGATTGATCGTCCCGATCCTCTCCTGGTTCTCATCACTCTCGATTTCGCTCCACGGCATGCACCTTCTGCAATCCGGATCATGAGCGCCCTCCATAGCAATCTCCGTCCCGTAATAAATACATGGACTTCCGGGAAGTGTAAAAAGAATTGCCAGCTGCTGGTAAAAAATATCCAGATTATGAAGCCGGTTTATCAGACGCTCTGTATCATGAGAATCCAGAAGATTGAACAATACATTATTATTTTGCTGCATATACATCGTATAACAACGATTTACCATGTATTCAAATTCTTCTTTTTTCATGGTCTGATCCAGGAAAAAATCATGGATTCCACTTAACAGGGGATAGTTCATTACAGAATCATATTCATCACCCAGCAGCCACTGACTTGCATCATGCCATATTTCTCCAAGCAAATAGATATCTGGTTTTATCTTTTTCAGATGCTCCCTTATCCGTTTTAAAAATCGATGGGATACTTCATTACCCACATCAAACCGGATTCCGTCTATATCATAATCCCGAATCCAGTCTTCGCAGATCTTGCAGAAATATTGAATCACTTCTTCATTATTAGTATTCAGCTTTGGCATCCCATCGGAAAATGCGAAAGAATAAAAACGTCTGTCTCTGGTATCCGCTCTCTTTCCGATCTGCTCCCAGTTTTCAACCATGAACCAATCCGCATAGCGGGAATTCTTTCCATTTTTCAGTACATCCATCCAGGGAGCAAATTTTCTTCCACAGTGGTTGAATACGGCATCCACCATGATTCGAATCCCTTTTCCGTGTGCCTCTTTACAGAGTACTTTCATGGTATCTCCATCGCCAAAAGACGGATCAATTTTCGTATAATCTGTTGTATCATATTTGTGGTTTGACTCAGCTTCCATGATAGGATTCAAATAAATACCGGTAATTCCAAGTTTTTCCAGATAGGATAATTTCTGACGAATCCCCTCCAGATTCCCCCCGAATTTTTCCTCATTGGTCACCCTGCCCTGATTTCGCCACGGCAGAATGTCTTCTCCGTTTTTTTCAGGAGTTCCATTACAGAATCGATCCGGAAAGATCTGATACCAGATCGTATCGTTCACCCATGAAGGTGTACGGTTTATATCTGCCGGATTCATCCACGGTACAATAAAACACTGCAACATACGACCGTCCATCTTAAGCTGATCTTCCGTCAAAAAACCATCTTCGAAGTAATACCAGACTTCTTTTTCTGTATGAAGTTCAAAATAATATTTGCATCGCTTATACACAGGCAAAAGTGTTGTTGTCCACCAGATTTGGTGGGACAGACGTTTTTTGTATACAATCTCTTCCCTTTTTCCTGTCCACTTCTCATTTCCTCCCAGAATTCCTGCATCGAAGGGATCTCCATAATGGATAAAAATTTTCTTTACATCATATCCGGTCTTGATATTTACAACAAGCTGGTTCTCGTCCAATGCATAACTCATCTGTTCCGATGTCTTATGATATACGCTGGCAAATTCCATCTGATTTTCCTCCAAATTATATTATATAAGAAACTAAATTTATAGATATTTGTTTCGAATTGTTTCGATGCCTTTACTATAATTCTTTTTCCTTTCAACGTCAATCTTTTTTATTATTTCCATACTATTTTGTGTATTCTATACAATTATTTCCTTGTATTTCTATTAATTATTGACAATCATATTTTATAGCAAAACTTTACTAAATTCTTTTCATTGTTCCATTGATTTTTACAATCATATTCTATATAATGATGTTGTGGGCAAACGGTATTTTGACCCCTGTATCATTTTTTACACGGAAGGACATTTCATCATGACCACGATCCAGGATATTGCTGATAAAATGGGGATTTCCAAAAGTGCTGTATCAAAGGCTCTGAATAACGCCCCTGACATCAGCGAAACTTTGCGAAAACAAGTTTTAGAAACTGCCGTAGCACTTGGTTATACAAAGTTACGGCGTTATCGAAATTCTGTCAGAAAAATATGTGTCTTAATAGAAAAAGACAATATACAGTATGAAGAACCTTATCATTTTGCATATGATATCATTATGGGATTCCGGCAGCTGGCGGAGCCACAGGGATTTGATGTTGTGATCGAACCTGTTGATATCCAGATACAACGCAACCAGCCTTATGATGTTTATATGCTGGAACATGATTATGTGGGGTCTTTTGTGATCGGTTTTTCTCTTGCCGATCCATGGCTTAAGGATTTTGAAAACAGTTGTACTCCAACTGTACTTTATGATAACTATATTACAGGCAACCCTTCCACTGCCTATGTGGGTATTGATAATGACGAGGGTATGGAACTGGCGGTATCCCATCTTGTCAGACAAGGGCACCGAAAAATTGCATATCTCAGCAATTCTCTTGGTTCTCAGATTATCCAGATCCGATACTCTGCTTTCTTCCGTTCTATGCGCAAACACGGACTGAAAGCTTCTTATGACAATGCCGGTTGTTCCTGTTTTCTTTCCGAATGTATGGAAAAACATCTTCCAAACTTTTTAAAAAGTGAAATGACTGCCATTATCTGCAGCCAGGACACCATTGCCAGTGCTGCTCTGGTTCAGTGTCAACAGCTCGGATATCGGGTTCCTGAAGATGTCAGTATCGTGGGCTTTGATGATCTGCCAATAGCTGCTTATACATCACCGCCCCTAACCACCATCCGTCAGGATCGAACAGAACTGGGTAAAAGTGGATTTTTTGCATTATCCAGCCTTCTCAATCATGTTTCCATCAGCACATTCCTTTTGCATGCGCAGCTGATTGAAAGAAAATCCACGGTATGTATTTCTGAAAAACAATAGACTTTGGCTCGTTGCATTGCATATCAAAATTGGTCCGGTGGACCAATTTTGATTATCGCGGCAGTCGCCAAGGTCTCGTGCAAGCACGGACTTTGGCTCGTTGCTCGCGTAAAAAAAAGAACAGTTTGCTTTGATGGAATTATTTTCATAGCAAACTGTTCTTTTTATTTCCGGATCCCTGTTTTATTTGCAATTCTGTTTCCCGGGAATAAATCCTACAATTACTGCTTATTACTCTTCGTAATTGAAGCAGGTGATTTACTTGATTCGTTTGGACGCCGTTTCTCAATTCTTACTTATTATATTTTTGTAACTGTGAAGGTACTGAACAGTTACATATTTTTATACTATTTTTTCCAGAATAGAATGTCCGATCGTTCCTTCCGGCATATCTACATCAAAGTTTTCTGCGATAGAAGCACCAATGACAGCAAATGTGTTCTCGCATTCCAGTTCTCCTCCGTTTTCCATCTGTTCCGAATAGGCAATAAAAGGAACATATTCTCTCGTATGGTCTGATCCTGTATAGGTGGGATCATTTCCGTGATCCGCTGTAAGGATCAGAAGATCATCTTTTTTCAGCTGTTCCAGCAGTACCCCGAGATTTTTGTCGAATTTTTCAATCTCATGGCCATAACCTTCTGTATTTCTTCTGTGGCCCCAGAGTGCATCAAAGTCAACCAGATTGACAAAGCACAAGCCATGAAAATCCTTCTTACTGATTTCGATGGTCTGTTCCATTCCGTTGACTGAACTGGTAGAATGATAGGTTTCCGTGATTCCTTCTCCGCAGAAGATATCATTGATCTTACCTACACCGATCACATCCAGACCTTTATCCTTCATAGCATTTAATACTGTAGGACCTGTTGGTTTCAGTGCATAATCATGTCGATTGCTGGTTCGTTTAAACTCACCTTTCTTCTTTCCTACATAGGGTCTTGCAATAACCCGTCCCACTCTCCATTCGTCTTTCAATGTGATCTCTCTTGCGATCTCGCAACAACGATAGAGATTTTGCAGGTCAAAAGTTTCTTCATTTCCACAGATCTGGAGTACTGAGTCCGCAGAAGTGTATACGATCATTGCACCGGTATTGATTTCTTCCTCGCCCAGCTCTTCGATGATCTCTGTTCCGCTGGCGCTCTTATTGCCGATAACTCTCTTACCGCAGCGCTTTTCCAGTTCTGCGATGAGTTCCGGCGGAAAACCATGTTCCGTAAAGGTGATAAATGGTTTTTCCGTCTTGATTCCCATCATCTCCCAGTGTCCGGTCATGGTATCTTTTCCATTGCTTGCCTCTCCGAGACGGGCATAACGTCCCATAGGTTCTGCAGCTTTTTCCATGTTTCCTCCACAGTGGAGATTCAGCATTCCCAGCTTCTTCAGGTTGGGGATCTCCAGGGTTCCCATCTGATCCAGGATATGTCCAAAAGTATCTACCCCTACATCTCCGAACTTTTCAGAATCCGGCATAGCTCCGATACCCAAAGAATCCAGGACAATCACAAAAATTCTGTTGTACTTTTTCATTTTCGTCTACCTCTTTCTATTATTATTTTTCTGCCAACTTCCGGTACAACTTTTCTTTGACAGTATCACTCGCAAAAGCCGCATCTACTGCATTCCTCATCAGAAGCAGGACCTCCTCATCCCGGACTCCGTATGTTTTTTGAATAAATTCCAGTTCCTTTGTCATGGTCGTGTTGCTGACGGTCCGGTTATCTGTATTCACAGTAACCCGTACACCATGATCCAGGAATTCCCTGATCGGATAGAATTCCGGACCGGATACCGCCTTAGTCTGCAGATTGCTGATTGGACACATCTCAATTCCGATCTTTTTTTCTGCCAGTTCCCGGATCACATCCTCATGACCTCTCATGGCAATCCCATGTCCGATTCTCTTTGCACCAACATTCACTGCATCTGTGATATTATCCACACTTCCGCACTCGCCGGCATGAATCGTAAAGGGCATACCAATCTTTCTTGTATTTTCAAACAGATTCATGAACTGTGACATGGGATAAGAAGCCTCTGCCCCAGCCAGGTCTGCTCCGCAGACACCGGATCCAAGAAGTTCTCTTGCAGCCCGGATCATCCGCCAGTTTTCTTCCTCGCCGATATGACGCATGGCACAGGCGATTACTCCGTACTCAATAGCGAAGTCCTGTTTTCCTCTCTCCAGCCCTTTGATCAGTGCTTCCATTGCCTTTTTGCAGCTCATGGATTCTGTTTCAGAAAAAAGTGGTGCAAAGCGGATCTCTGCATAGCATACATGTTCTCTGCTCATGCTTTTCAATACATCATAGCCGGCCTCTTCCAGACCTTCTTCATCTTTAAGACACTGGCATGGCATATCAAACTTTTCCAGATATTCTGCAAGGCTTGTACAGTCCTCCGATACGCTCAATTCTTCTTTTTTTACAGATCTTCCCAGCCTTTTTTCGATAAATTCCTGACTGAGAGATCCATCCAGGTGACAATGCAGTTCCACCTTCGGCAATCTTAGCAGTTCTTCCTGTGTCATAACTTCTCACCACTCCATTCCACGTTCACTACTGCCGCTCTATAAAAGATTGGATGGCCCAAATCCCAGCGGAAGCAGTTCATTTAGTGTAAAAATATCATATTTTTCTTTATCTACTGCCAGAATGATCTGAAAGGTTTCCGGATCACAAAATTCCATCATAACCTGACGACACACACCACAGGGTGCCGCATATTCTGTCAGTACTCCATCCTTACCGCCTACAATACAGATGGCCTGAAAATCCCTGACTCCTTCACTGACTGCTTTGAAAATAGCTGTCCGCTCTGCACAGTTTGTAGGCGTATAGGATGCATTTTCAATATTGCAGCCTGTGTATATTTCTCCTTTCTTTGTCAGCAGTGCTGCGCCCACCTTAAAGCCGGAATAGGGAGTATAGGAAAAATCCAACTGTTTGATTGCTGTGTCGATCAACTTTTCAATCATTGCTTTTTCCATATTATACACCTCTCGTTCTTTTAATAACCAGTTGCTTCCTCATTTTTCACAATTTTAACAATTCGACTGGTTCCCAGACGGTCTGCTCCCAGTGCCAGGAATTTTTCTGCATCGTCGATAGAAGAAATTCCACCTGCTGCTTTCATCTTTACATTCGGTCCGATGTGTTTTGCAAACAGTTCAATATCTGCAAAAGTAGCACCTGCTCCGCCAAAACCGGTGGAGGTTTTGATATAATCTGCTCCTGCGCTGGTAACGATCTCGCACATTTTGATTTTTTCTTCATCCGTAAGGAAACAGGTTTCGATGATCACTTTCAGGATTTTATCTCCACATGCTGCCTTTAAGATTTTGATTTCATTTTCAATCAAGTCATATTTTTTGTCTTTTAACCATCCGATATTGATAACCATATCAATCTCAGAAGCGCCGTTTGCCAGGGCATCTTTGGTCTCGAATTCTTTTGCTGCAGTTGTCATGTAACCATTCGGAAAACCGATAACGGTACATACCGGGATTCTTCCGTTCATGTATTCAGCTGCCTCTTTTACATAGCTTGGAGCAATACATACAGATGCAGTCTCATATTTCATGGCATCGTCACAGATCTGTTTGATTTCTTCCCAGGTGGATCCCTGAAGAAGCAGTGTATGGTCTACGTGTTTTAATATTTCTTTGATATCCATTTTTTATCTCCATTTCTTATATCATTATTTTTCTGCCTGGTCTGCTTTGATCAGATTACGGATGGCTTCCACTGCCACCTGAATTGCCATATCGGTATCATGTACCACCGGATTCTCTAGGCCCAGGCTCTCTCTCTCCTGATTGGCAACTACCAGGAAGCAGGAACCGGCTCTTACTCTTAATTTTCCTGCAACGATGAAAAGTGCTGCGGATTCCATCTCAGAGGCAAGACAACCCATCATTTTCCATGCGTTCCATTTGTTGATCAGCTCATATCCTACCGGCATTTTTTCCGGTTCATGCTGTCCGTAAAACGCGTCCTTACACTGTACCACACCGGTATGATAGGTATAATCTTTTGCTTTTGCAGCTGCAACCAGTGCGTTGGTTACATCCAGATCTGCTACTGCCGGATATTCGATCGGCGCATATTCTTTGGATGTTCCTTCCATACGAATGGCTCCTGTTGCAATAACCACATCACCACTCTTTACTTCTGTCTGCATACCTCCGCAGGTTCCGATTCTTAAAAATGTGTCTGCTCCGCAGCGATACAGTTCTTCCATGGCGATGGATGCGGAGGGTCCGCCGATACCTGTGGAAGTAACACTTACCTTTACTCCGTCCAGTGTTCCGGTATAAGTAACATACTCTCTGTTATCTGCAATCAGCACCGGATCGTCAAAATATTTTGCGATTTTCGCACAACGTTTCGGATCACCGGGCATCAGCACGTAACGTCCCACTTCTCCTTTCGCCACCTGGATATGATACTGTCTGCTTGGATCTTCTGAATAATTTTTCACAATATTTCCACCTTTCTTTATCTCTGTCCCTTATCATACGGAATACCTTCCGCTTTCGGTGCTCTGGAGTTCTCAGATACAAATACAAGAACCAGCAGAGAGATGATATATGGGAACATATTATACAATGTTAATGTCCTTCTCAGGTTCCTCCATTTTTGAACTTATAAATATAATATGACACATGTACAAAATCGTCCAGACAACTTACCTTCTTTTTTATCTATTCTTTGTATTTTGTCTGATTTTGCTAATTATTCTTTTCTTTTTTATATATTTTTCCTATCTCTTACTTTTCGGAATCCATTCTTTTATTATTTGTAACTGTTCAGTACCTTCACAGTTACGAGCCAAAATGCATAAAAAATCACCTTCGGTGATGGCATTTTGGCTTGTATGTCTCGGGATTTTGACATATTCATGTCAAAACACCTCGCGGGACAGTGGCAACTGAATAGTTACTATTATTTATACAGTATAGCCAACTCAAACCAACTCGCGTAACTATGAGAAAGATAATCCGCGGGGTTCTCGAGTTATCGCGGCAGTCGCCAAGGTCTCGTGCAAGCACGGACTTTGGCTTGTTGCTCGCGTAAAAAAAAGAGCACATATCTTTGTTTTTGATATGTGTTCTCTGTTTTCTTTGTCGATGCTTTACTCTATATTTAATTTTCTGAGTGCTTCTCTGTTTGCAACAGTTTGTCTGTTACATGGATATTAAAGAAATGGACAATAGGACCAAGGTCAAACGCCGCGATCACAGTTCCGATTCCAACCAGACCTCCTGCGAAATACGCCACCAGTGCGCAGATCACATCGTTGGACATACGGCACCAGAAGTAAGATATCTTCGGAAGCTTCTTATCCATGATAAGTGACAGACTGTCATATGGCGACACTCCCACATCCGGGCGCTGGTACATGGATACGCCCAGACTGCAGATGATAACCCCGATCACCATAACCGAAATCCGGGTCAGAAGTACACCTGGTTTTGTAAATATGAAATCCCATATATTATAGAAAAAAGGTAACTGTTCAGTACCTTCACAGTTACGAGCCAAAATGCATAAAAAATCACCTTCGGTGATGGCATTTGGCTTGTATGTCTCGGGATTTTGACATATTCATGTCAAAACACCTCGCGGGACAGTGGCTACTGAATAGTTACGAAAAAAGTATCAATATATCCAAGAAACAATGTATTGATAATAGTTCCCAGACCAATAAAATGTCTTCCGGCAATCAACTCAATAACAAATAAGCCCACACTGAAAATCGCAAAAAATCTTGCATAGGGAATGCCGATCACATCAGACAAGGCCATCATCATGGCATTATACGCATCATTACCCAGACCGGCGAACTTAAATATACTGACACCCATTCCAAGAAAAACATTACCCAGCAGCATGATCAGGATACGGCGCATCCCAATCTTTTTCACATACTCACCCACTACATTTTTCCTCCATGATTCTTTTTCTCATAATTATTGAGCATCTTCACAATTGCTTACATTTTTCTAACTTTTTCAAAGATTTTCTGAACTTTCTTGTCTTTCCTATATTTATCACTTATAATGAATATAAAGAAAGACTTGCTAACCACCCATTCTTTTAACTCTTTTGTTGCATACATTGTACTTATGTCATAACCGTTCAATACTTTAACAACTCAAGTGAATATTCGCAATTAAAACAGGTGACTTACTTGATTCTATCTATAGCAACAAAAAAACCCGGAAATCATTTCCGACTTCCGGGTTTCAGCAGTTCGTAGGGGAATCGAACCCCTGTTTCCGCCGTGAGAGGGCGGCGTCTTAACCGCTTGACCAACGAACCTTGCACGATTATAATACTACACCTTTTTGGAAAATGCAAGTGTTTTTTTCAAAAATTTTTAATTTTTTTATTTTTCTATATTTTCATGAAAAAGGAGGCACTAATTATGACAAAGAAAACCTTACTTGCCCCGTCACTCTTTTTGAGTGGCATCCTGCTTTTCTCCGGTTGCGGAAGTTCTGCAACCACCTCTGCAGTCCACCAGAATAAATCTGCAGACTCCTGGGCTGTCGAAGCCAGCGAACCCCTGGACGACTCCGGCTTCTCCTATGACGGCGAAGCGGATATGATGGACGATACCGCCACAGCTGAAACTGCCGGTTCATCTTCTGACTCTTCCGTTTCTGATGCTGCGACCGATGCTGCTGAGGCAACCCACGACCAGAGCACCCGGAAACTGATCCGCACCGTCTCGATGGATATCGCCACGGAAGATCTCGACACCCTCCGCACGAAACTGGACAACTCTATCACCTCCTGCGGTGGCTATATCGAATCCTCCACCCTGGATACTCCACAGAACGGCTACAGCAGACGCTCCTACTACGTCACTGCTCGGATCCCTTCCGACAACCTGGATAGTTTCCTGGAAACCGCCGGAACTCTGGGCACCGTCACCAACAAAAATATCGAAACTGAAGACATCACCCTCCGATACGTTGATCAGAAAGCCTACCTGGATTCCCTCCGAACCGAATACGACCGTGTCAGCAAACTTCTCGAGCAGGCCACTGAGCTGGATCAGATCCTGGCCCTCGAGTCCAAGCTCTCCGACCTGCGCTACCAGATCAACAGCTACGAAACCCAGCTTCGAACCTACGACAACCTGGTAGACTACAGCACTGTCTACTTAAACGTCAACGAAGTAGCCTACGAACAACCCACCTCCAACACTATAGGCAGCCGCATCAGCAACGGCTTTCGAAACAGCCTCTACGAAGTCCGCGATTTCTTCGTAGACCTCTTCGTAGCCATCATCGCCAACCTCCCGGTTCTGGTGGTCCTGATCGCCATCATCACCGCTGCCATCCTGTTGATACGAAAACTGATCCGCAGACACAAAGCAAAAAAAGGGAACACCACCACTCCAGTCACTCATCCCCCAATTGTTCCCGCAGACACAGATTCAAACAAAGATGTAAAAACAACATCAGAAACCGAAAACAAGTAATTCCTGACTCTTCTGCTCAAAAACTTCTACCCCCTATAAAAAGCCAGCGGCGTTCCCTCATCGAACACCGCTGGCAGCTTTTTATACATTCTCTTACAGTTTTTTCATCATACCATATATTACATACCAGACATTTTCCATCCGGATGCCGAAAATATTTCACTCTGATTTTCTTTCCTCCCGCCTTAAACGCACAGCGGCAGGCACCTGTTCCATGGGGTGTGGACAACACTTTGTGGGCGCTTAGGGCAAGCTTTGAAATCCGACACTTACGGAGACTTTTGCGAGGGTCAGCCGACCCTCGTGAATATAGTCGCAGTTAGTGGCTAGTTCAAAGTTGCCCTGCCCACGTTGTCCACACCCCTTGGAACAGGTGCCTGCCGCGTCCGTCTAACCAACCTAAAAAAACAGGCAATCCTTACTTTTCTTCATCCGCCCCCTCACTGGTCAGCCTCAGCACAGCCCTGATCTCTTCCTCATCCATATCCAGATAAGCCGCCAGTTCCTCCACGCTGAACTTCTGCTCCTCATCATCCGACAATTCCCTGATCGCAGCCTCAAGCTTCCGAACCTTCTCAACCATGGACTCGTCCCGATACTTCTGCTCCGTCTGCTCCTTCACCCAGCTTTCCATACCGTCAAGCAGCCTCTGCTCCATCCAGCCCGCCTTACCTTCCTCCGGCATCTCTTCCGCCAGCGCCAGCAACAGACTCATATTCCCTTCCTGAATCAGGTCACCAATATAAATCCCCTGTCTCCACAGCTTTCTCGCATACTGCAAGATCTCCTTCAGATACAACTGTGCCAGACGCTCCTGCACACCGGCAACATCTGTCACTGCCTGTAAAAGCAGAGCCTCCCGCTCCCCTTCCTTTTCCAAAGGGAACTGCCGGAGCATTTCCTCATACTCCTTCAGACACTGCTCATCCTCTGCTTCCAGAATCACAGGCTTCTTCTCTTCCTCCTGTTCTTCCTGCGGATCCAGTGCCTTTCCGATATCCATAGGGGCAAGATCTGCCCCCTGGATACGGATTCCCTGGATACGAAGATATTCATACAGACTCTGCAACTGCTGCGGAGATAACTGATTCAGCCCAAAGATCTCAAGAATCTGCTCGTTATTCAGATTCTTCTCCTGCTTTGCTGCCAGTTCCATCAGCTGCTCCAGTTTTTCCTGAAATTCTCTCATATCCATCATATCTCGTTACTCCCTTTTTGCCTTTTATTTTTCACGGATCCGGCTGTGCAGTTCCTGCAGGGATACTACCTCATTCTTATCCTGCTTCTGCTCTGCCAGAATACCGTCTGCGCTTGCCAGTGCTGCTGCCATCGTTGTGATATACGGCACACGGCTCTTGATGCAAGCCTTTCTCACATAACTATCATCCGGCCCATCCTCGTCACCCTTCGGTGTGTTGACTACCAGCTGTACTTTACCGTTGGTGATCACATCATAGATATCCGGGCGTCCTTCACTGCGTTTGAATACTCTTTCTGCCTCGATGCCAGCCTGCTCGATCAGTTCTTTCGTGTGACCGGTTGCCAGGATAGCAAATCCTGCTTCTTTAAACCGTTTTGCGACTTCCACAACCTCTCCTTTGTCACGGTCGCTGACACTGATCAGGACAGTTCCCTCTAACGGCAGTTTGCTCTTGGTTGCTTCCTGTGCTTTATAGAATGCCTCTCCCACAGTGTCCGCAAGACCCAGAACCTCACCGGTAGAACGCATCTCCGGTCCTAACAACGGGTCAACTTCCGGGAACATATTGAACGGGAAGACAGCCTCTTTGACACCATAATATGGAATCTCTTTCTCTTTCATACCATCCAGTGGTGACGGTGCGCCGCTGAACTCGGAGGTAATAATTTGTGTAGCCAGCGGTACCATGGAGATATTGCACACCTTGGATACCAGCGGTACGGTACGGGATGCACGCGGATTGGCTTCCAGTACATAGACCGTTCCGTCTTCAATCGCATACTGCATGTTCATCAGACCGCGCACATGCATTTCCTCTGCGATTTTCTTTGTATATTCTTTGATGGTTTTCAGATTTTCGTCTGAAATATTTTTGGACGGAATGATACAAGCGGAGTCACCGGAATGTACGCCGGCAAGCTCGATATGTTCCATAACCGCCGGAACAAATGCATGATTACCGTCGCTGATCGCATCTGCCTCACACTCGGTTGCATGACGCAGGAAACGGTCGATCAGGATCGGGCGATCCGGTGTCACACCTTCTGCTGCTTCCATATAGATTCTCAGATTTTCCGGATCGTATACAACTTCCATGCCACGACCGCCCAGTACATAGGACGGACGAACCATAACCGGATAACCGATCTTTTCTGCAATCGCAAGTGCCTCATCCACATCCACTGCCATGCCTGCTTCCGGCATCGGGATACCAAGTTTGTCCATCATCGCACGGAACAGATCTCTGTCTTCTGCCATATCGATGACTTCCGGAGAAGTACCAAGGATCTTCACCCCGTATTTTTCCAGATCTGCAGACAGATTCAGCGGTGTCTGGCCACCGAACTGTGCGATCACACCGAGCGGCTGTTCCTTCTTATAAATAGACAGTACATCTTCCAGTGTCAGCGGCTCAAAATACAGTTTATCGGAAGTATCATAGTCGGTAGATACCGTTTCCGGGTTACAGTTTACGATGATCGTCTCAAAACCTGCTTTTTTCAGTGCCATCGCCGCATGTACACAGCAATAGTCAAATTCGATACCCTGACCGATACGGTTCGGACCGCCGCCGAGAATCATGATCTTATTCTTGTTATCGCTGACCGGACTTTCGTCTTTGCAGTGATAGGTGGAGTAATAATAAGCATTATCCTTCGTTCCGCTTACGTGGATACCTTCCCATGCTTCCTCCACACCCTGTGCGATTCTCGCATTACGGATGTCTTCTTCCGGAACTTCCAGGATCTGTCCCAGATATTTGTCAGAGAAACCGTCCAGTTTCGCCTGTTTCAGGGCTTCCGGAGCCGGCACCTGACCTTTGTTTGCCAGAAGTGCTTCCTCTTCTTCCACCAGTTCTTTCATCTGTTCGATGAAATAGTGTTTGATCTTTGTCAGAGCAAACAGTTCGTCTACCGTTGCACCTTTTCGCAGTGCTTCATACATGATAAACTGTCTCTGGCTGTTCGGTTCTACCAGCATCTTTAACAGTTCCTCTTTTGATTTCTCATGGAAATCCTTGGCAAAGCCAAGACCGAACTGACCGATCTCCAGGCTTCGGATAGCTTTCTGGAACGCTTCTTTATAGGTTTTACCGATACTCATAACCTCGCCGACGGCACGCATCTGTGTACCCAGCTTATCCTCTACGCCCTTGAACTTCTCAAATGCCCAGCGCGCGAATTTGATTACCACATAGTCTCCGTCCGGAACGTATTTGTCCAGGGTTCCGTACTTTCCACATGGGATCTCATCCAGGTTCAGACCGGAAGCCAGCATCGCAGATACCAGTGCGATCGGGAAACCGGTTGCCTTACTTGCCAGTGCGGAGGAACGGGAGGTTCTCGGGTTGATCTCGATAACGATGATTCTTCCGCTGACCGGATCGTGGGCAAACTGTACGTTTGTTCCACCGATGACTTCTACTTCTTCTACGATCTTATATGCCTGCCTCTGCAGTTCCTGCTGTACCTCCTCGGAGATGGTCAGCATCGGAGCGGAACAGAAAGAATCACCGGTATGTACGCCGATCGGATCGATATTTTCGATAAAGCATACTGTGATCATGTTGTTTTTAGAGTCACGAACAACTTCCAGCTCCAGTTCTTCCCATCCAAGGATGGACTCTTCTACCAGAACCTGACCCACCAGGCTGGCCTGCAGACCTCTGGCGCATACGGTTTTCAGTTCTTCTACATTATATACCAGACCGCCGCCTGCTCCACCCATGGTGTAAGCCGGTCGCAGCACAACCGGATATCCCAGTCTGTCAGCAATCGCAAGCGCCTCATCCACGCTGTACGCCACATCGCTTCGCGCCATCTCGATACCCAGACGGTCCATCGTCTTCTTAAATTCAATACGGTCCTCGCCACGCTGGATCGCATCCACCTGGACACCGATGACTTTCACACCGTATTTGTCCAGGATCCCTTCTTCTGCAAGTTCAGAACAAAGATTCAGCCCTGACTGTCCTCCAAGGTTCGGAAGGATCGCGTCCGGACGCTCTTTTGCGATGATCTGTTCCAGTCTCTCTACATTCAGTGGTTCGATATACGTGACATCTGCAATCCCCGGATCCGTCATGATCGTTGCCGGATTGGAGTTTACCAGTACAATCTCATATCCCAGCTGGCGCAGTGCTTTACACGCCTGTGTTCCGGAGTAGTCAAACTCACACGCCTGACCGATAATAATTGGACCGGAACCGATAATCAATACTTTGTGTACATCATTTCTCTTACTCATCTTGTTCTCCCTTTTTCGCAGAATATGTTTCCATATTCCGTTTTTTCACGCAAGAAAGCTCCTGTCCCAGGATCCTTCCCTTTTGCATCAACATTTCCGTATTTTATTATACATGAGCCTTCGGTAAATTACTACTGTAAAGTGTGGTTTGCATCAAAAAAACAACCCCTGTCTCCAGGAGTTGTCTTTTCCTTGTCTATACATCTGTCTGATTTTTAAACAGTTTTCACATCCTGCTCCGCAATCAGCTGATCCACCAGTTCTTCCCGTGCCTCATCCCACGTCTGAGCGGTCTCTCCATCGGAGCCAAGCTGTTCTTTGTACTCATTTTCTTTATCCGCGAAATACTTTTCTATCTCCGCTGATGTTCTCGTCTCTTCTCGCATATATTCCCAATACTGATCTTCCCCGCCAAAGGAATCATACAATGCTTTCAGTGTCTCCCCGTATTCTTTATTTTCCGAATCATCGATGTCTGTATCCATGGCTTCCCGCTTTTCGCTGACGATCTGATCCAGTTCTGCATCACTGACTGTATACCCTGCCGTTTCCGCCGCAACCGCCAGTGTCTTTCTCCGAACCAGCGCCTGAAATGCCTTTTCTTCCGAAGACTTCCCATCATCCGTCACCGAATCCTGTGCATCTTCCTCACCCAGCGCGAAACGCTTTTCATGATTCTTCATCTCCTGCTTCGTGATCTGAATATCCTTTCCGACCGCATACAGCTCATCCGACGTGTCCGTCTCTTTGTCCTGCTCCTGAATCATCTGCCCCAGCTCATACGCCTGATCGCTGCTGCTTTTTGCTTTCTGACTGCGAGTCGCATAAACCGTTCCTGCACCCGCTATAGCTACGATTCCGATTCCAAGCGCAACGAGTATCTTTTTCTTCATTACTTTTTCACCTCCTGCCATTATTTTCTTCGCTCGCTCTTTCATATCGTTTTTGTTATATGTATTATATCATATTTTTTTATTTTGGTCATTATAATTTCCATATCAACCAGTATATTTTATAATATTTCATTCAAGTTGCATATTTCCATCTGCAATAATTTTATTTATTATTTCTTCCATCCCAGCTGTCGACCATTACCCCCGTTTCCTCATCAAGGACATAGCAATCTTCACCATGTTCCTGACGATATTTACTTTCTTCATCATTCAGAAATCTTCTACATTCTCGCTGTATCCCACAACCGTATATCTTTCTGTATACTCCTCCAGTTCTTCCTGCGTTATTTCTATATTATTTTCCTTCGCATAGATAGATGTTTGAGAGAAAAACAACGAAAAAACAGCTTGATCAAAAGTGCGGCTGTAAGAATCCAGACAAGGGATTTTTGCGGTCAAAAATAAATTTCATCTTTTATAGAAAAAAGGATTCCTCGCAAGGTAGAAGGCTAACAAGACTTGTCCTTGCTGGGATCCTTTCAATCTACCTGTACCGGATTTTTCTATAAACTTTTGCAATTCTATTCTGGCACAACGTTTTGAAACGCTTACTCAAAAACAAAATAAGTCAACTTCTTCTTTATCTGTAATTATTTTTTTGAGTATCTCGTTCTTTATATATATAGCATCTTACTTTATTATTTTTGAAGACAATTATTTTCCACCCGATATGTTTACTGATGATATAATCATTCCTACAAAAGATAATTGCTTTGTTATAAAATGTCCCGATGGACAGTATGCTTTTTATCTATATGGCAAATATATAACAACATTCCCTAATAAAGAGCATTGCATTATCGGTATTACTACTTACAAAAACATCCAGGAGGCACGAAAACATGAAAAAATCATTTCTGAAAAATAGTCCTCTACTTTTGACTTGCTTATTTGTCTTTTTTATATTTGCTTTGGAAAGTCCTAGCATTTCAGTTGATTCTCCATTAATCAATTCAACTTTAGCTACTTACCAATCTCAATGTACTGTTCGAAACACTAATGTCGTTTGGGTATATAAAACAGTTAATGGGAAAACATATAAACGGCTCTACAATACTGCTACCAAACAATGGATTGGAGACTGGATTCCAGCCTGACGCAAACAGGGTCTGCCGCACTATATCAGTGCGGCAGACCCTTCCTTTTTGTCATACCTTATCTTTTATTTATACATACTCATATAATCCCCATGTGCCTCGATCAGTTCATCGCACATTGCCTTGATATCATCGATATTCAGCTCTGCTGCGGTATGGGGTTCGAGCATGGCGGCCTGATAGATCTTTTCTTTGGATCTGGTGGCTGCGGCTTCGATGGTCAGAAGCTGGACGTTGATATTGGTCATATTCATGGCTGCCAGCTGGACTGGAAGTCTTCCTACGTGGCATGGGTTGATGCCGTTGGCATCTACCATACACGGAACTTCCACACAGGCATCGGATGGCAGGTTGTCGATCAGACCGGTATTCAACACATTGCCACCGATCTTATATGGATTGCCGGTCACAACGGCTTCCATAATATAAGAAGCATATTCTTTGGATCTTTCGTGGGTTACTTTTCCGTCTTTCAGAATATCCTCACGTTCTTTCTCCCAGCCTTTGATCTGCTCCACACATCTGCGTGGGTATTCGTCCAGCGGGATGTTGTATTTTTCAATCATTTCCGGATATCTGGATTTGATAAATAACGGGTTGTACTCTGCGTTATGTTCGCTGGATTCGGTGCAATAATATCCAAGATGTTTGATGTACTCAAAACGTACCATATCGTCATGTTTTTCAGTTGCATTCTTCTCTGCTGCCCGTCTGCGGATCTCCGGGTACAGGTCGTTGCCGTCTTTGTCATGCAGTTCCAACAGCCATCCCATATGATTGATACCGGCGATCAGTTCTCTTCTGCCTTCCAGCTTGTCTTCCATGCCCAGTTTTTCCAGCAATTTCTCCGAACATACCTGTACGCTGTGGCACAGACCTACGGTACGGATCTTTGTGTATCTCTGCATATAGCCGGTCAGCATCGCCATCGGGTTGGTGTAGTTCAGAAACAGGGTGTTCGGGCAGACTTCTTCCATATCTCTGGCAAATTCTTCCATCACCGGGATGGTACGAAGTGCACGCATGATACCGCCGATCCCCAGCGTATCTGCGATGGTCTGACGCAGACCGTATTTTTTCGGGATCTCAAAGTCGGTGATGGTGCACGGATCATAGCCGCCTACCTGGATCGCATTGACTACAAAGTCGGCATCCCGCAGGGCTTCTTTTCTGTTTTCTACACCGAGATAGGTTTTGATGGTGGCTCTGGACTCGTTGACATTCTTATTGATCGCGCCGAGGATGATTTCTGAATCTTTCAGTCGTTCCTCGTTGATATCATACAACGCAATCTCCGCCTCACAAAGCGCAGGTGTACACATACAGTCCCCCAGTACATTTCTGGCAAATACGGTGCTGCCAGCCCCCATAAAAGTAATTTTCATCTTCATACCTCCTGTACGAATCTATGTATTTTGTTGTCTTCCATAATCCATCCCTGTCTTTTCCCCCGATTGGATGAATTGCGGTTTTGCTATGGATTTATTATATGTTTATAAGATGAAAAATCCTATCTGTTTTGTTTCCATTTTATTGTTGATTTGTTGCATGTTTTACAAAACAGAAGTCGCGGTTCACTTCGTCATGTGTTTCCCGGATGTGTATGAAATCGGTATGTCCCAAGGTTTGTTTCATACGAGCATAAACTTTGGCTTGTTGCTTGTAGAATAAAGAATGTGCCTTGGCACATTCTCGCGCCTGCGGCGGTCGCTTGCGACATCTACCTTATACGTCGCAGTGCGCATCCTCGCGGAGCGTTTTTATTTTACAGGAAAGCAATTTCCTGTAAAGTAAAAAAGAGCCGCGAATCCACTTCGCAGCTCTTTTATGGTTCTTATGCTTCTTTATTTTACTTCCTTCAGATAAAACTCCACCGCTTTGAAATCCCCGGTCTGGCGTGGAAAGTTCAGGCCGCCGTGCATCAGGGCGCGGCCGCTTCTTACCAGTTCGCCGTTTACTTCGTACATGGCATCCGCTTTCAGCCCTCTTACCGGGATGTGAATGGACGGGCCGCTTGGCTGTGCCAGGATCTGCATGCCGTGTACCAGAGCTTCGCTCTGATCCTGGGATACGAACTCCCAGGCTGCGTACAGACGGTTTTCCATCGGGTTGGTCAGTCGGTAGTATTCGCCTTCATGGGTCAGGTTGTAGTATTTCTTAAAGGTTTTGATCTGTTCTTTGACCTCTTCTTTTTCCCCGTCGCTTAACAGGTTCAGATCCAGTTCGTATCCGAAACTTCCTGCCATGGCTACGGTTCCTCTGGTTTCTACCGGAGTGATACGACCGGTCTGGTGGTTCGGAACAGCGGATACGTGGGAGCCGACTGCTGAGATCGGATAACAGAAAGATGTTCCGTACTGGACACTGAGACGTTCTACTGCATCGGTATCATCACTGCACCAGATCTGTGGGGAATAATACAGCATACCAAGGTCAAAACGTCCACCGCCGCCGCTGCAGCCCTCCAGTAACAGATCCGGATAACGGCTCACCAGTCGTTCCAGCAGATCATACAGACCCAGCATGTAGCGATGGCTTGCCTCTCCCTGGCGTTCTTTTGGTAAAACGGCACTGTACACATCACTGATGTGACGGTTCATATCCCATTTGACATATTCGATATTGGCACTGTCGAGGATCGCCGTCATGCGTTCGTACAGATAATCCCGGACATCTTCTCTTCCCATATCCAGGATCAGCTGGTAACGGCTTCTGTTCGGCTGTCTTCCCGGGATCTGGATCGCCCAGTCCGGATGTGCACGGTAGAGGTCGCTGTCCTCGGAGATACATTCCGGCTCAAACCAGAGACCGAACTTCATACCCATTGCATTGATTCCGTCTGCGATCGGTTTCAGACCGCCTTCCAGCTTGTCGGTATTGACATACCAGTCACCCAGTCCGCTGACATCTCCCTCACGTTTTCCAAACCAGCCATCGTCGAGAACCAGCATCTCCACGCCAAGTTCGGATGCGCCTTTTGCGATGTTCAGGATCTTTTCTTTATCAAAATCAAAGTAGGTTGCTTCCCAGTTGTTGATCAGCACCGGACGTCTCTCATGTTTGTATTTGCCACGGCACAGATGTTCCCGGAAGGTATGATGGAAGTTGGAACTCATCTTTTCAAATCCTTCGCTGCTGTAGGTCATGACAGCCTCCGGTGTCCAGAACTCTGCTCCGGCTTCCAGTGTCCAGGCAAATCTCTGGCTGTTGATGCCCACAGTCAGTCTGGTCTGTCCCATCTGGTCTTTTTCTGCTTCGATCGAGAAGTTTCCACTGTAAACCAGTGCTGTTCCATAACATGGTCCCGCTTCTTCGGTGGTATCTTTGCTGCACAGGATGGCAAATGGATTATGCTGGTGGCTGGATGCTCCTCTGACACTTTCCACGGTCATCTTTCCGCGCATCAGCGGTACCCGTTCCATCTGGCGTTCCAGATTGTGTCTTCCGTGAAAATGCATCAGTTCCCAGTCACCGCTCATCAGATCCAGATTCATGGAAGCAGCTTTTGTCAGCACGATCGCATCGGTTCCCTGATTTACGAATTTTACGCAACGGGTAATAATATCTCTTTCTTCCCACACACTGTAGTATAAAAATGCATGCAGTCCGGTTACTTTATCTGCCAGTTCCACGATCAGGGTGTCGGCATCTTTTTCTTCTCCGTACAGTGCCGGCATTCCCGGGATCGCATATTTGCCCTTTTCGATGGTATATCCTGCATAACGCCAGTCTGCGGCATCGCTTCCGTCCGCGTTGATCACGCTCACACTGTTGATCCGGTAATCGCCGACGCCGTTGGTGGAGTATTCCTGTGGTCTGGAATCGAGAGAATAGTCTCTCTCATTTCCTGCCTCGTAAGGGTTTCCGGAAAATCCCCGATCCTGATAGTCTAAAAGATAGCTCATATCTTCCTGACCGATATTTTCTCCATAGTACAGGTGATTCAGCACCAGATATTTGTCTGCCATCATCTGATAACTTGTATTGTTTGTTGACAACGTAAAAAGTTTTTTCTGTTCGTCTATATAAATTGCCATGTTCGTCCTCCTTTTTATCGCTCTATCTGCATCACAGTTTATCGTTTTTACATCACTGTTTTTTACATTCACCGTTATGTTTTGCAGTCTGTTTTCTATTCACAGACTATACTCAGTATACCATGCTGCGAAGCTGAAAAATATGGGATTTGTTTCCTGTAATTGTGGATTCGTTGCGTGCTGTATCAATTTTGAAGATTTTCATGTACGCTGTTATCCGTGTTTTTTCTGCATTTTCATTTTCCGGACGGTTCTTTGCTCTATTATCCGTTTTGTTCCTGTGTCCGTTCACATTCTCTTTTCAGGATCTCATGCCACTCCGGTTTTTCTTTTTTTAAGGATAACGGTTTTCCTTCCCTGTTCAGAAAGCAGTGACTGGTCTGTCCGCTGCAGCGCAGGGTCCCGTCTTTTTTATCCCTGATATGATATTCCAGAAAGATTTTTACGCCATTATATTTTTTCACTGTCACCTCAATAGATACTTCTTCCCCGTACCGTGTCATGGAGTGATAGGCCGCCTCCACCGTCAGTACCGGGCTGATCACACCTGCGGCTTCCATTTTGTCATAATCCATACCGAGATATGCCAGATAATCGCTCCGGCTTTCCTCGAACCAGCGGATATAGTTGGAATGATGCACACATCCCATCTGATCGGTTTCATAATACTGCACCCGATGGTTATAACCCGGGTATTGTTCTGTCCTTTCCATCTGTGTCTCTTCCCTTTCTGTCCCATACATTTCTGTTCTGTCGTTTTTCTCCACATTTTTGCGATTTCAATTTTAAAATGCACCATCGCAAATCGTTTTCTCTCACTTCAACATTTTTATTTTCAAAAGGATTCTTCTTTTTTCAGTTTCTGATAGATCCGTCCTACCGGAAGTCCCACCACATTGTTATAATCTCCCTGGATTTTTTCTACAAACCGCGCACAAAGTCCCTGGATCCCGTAGGCTCCTGCTTTGTCCATCGGCTCTTTCGTGCTGACATACCATGCAATCTCTTCTTCTGTCATCGGGTACATGGATACTTTTGTCTCTTCCGCAAAGTTTGTCTGTTTTCCTTCCTCCAGCAGTGTCACACCGGTATATACACTGTGAGTCTGCCCCTGCAGCATGCGTAACATACGGATCGCATCTGCCTCATCTTTTGGTTTCCCAAGGATCTTCCCGTCATAAACCACAATCGTATCCGCCCCGATCACCAGCCAGTTCTCCGGTAACTGTGGCTCCAGCTCTTCCTTCACCGCAGCTGCTTTCTGTGTCGATAACGATTTTACCACTTCCACAGGATCTGTGCTTGTGATGATTTCCTCACCGCCTGCCGGATGCACTTCGAATTCTAATCCGATCTGTGTTAAAAGTTCTCTTCGTCTTGGGGACTGGGATGCGAGTATAATATTTTTCATAATTCTCCGTTTTCTCCCTTCTGCCGTTCCTGTGCAATTACAATTCCGCGACAGTATTTTCTTCTATTATTATGCCATATTCTCTCTTTTTTGTGAATCGTTTTTCATTCAGGCAATACAGAAACGAGATAAAATAGTTACTGTTCACTCCGTGCCCAGCAACACGCTGCGCGATGCACAGAATTTATGCTAATCGCATAAATTCGCGCGATATGTCTCGGGTTTTCTGTGACCTTCGCTCACAAAAAACACCTCGCGGGATATTACCAGTGAACAGTAACATAAAATACGCTTCGCGAATTTTACTCATTATCGCAGCAGTCGTCAAGGTCTTGTGCAAGCACAGACTTTGACTCGTTGCTCACGTAAAAAAACTGCCGTCCGAAACACTTCTTTTCATGTTCCGGACGACAGCCATATTCTGTGAAAGTAAGCAGAACGATAAGCCGGGTTATGTCTTGAATGGTCATCTATCTAATCCTGCTGTTGCCAGCAGGCTTCAGCGACCTACCTAAAAACGTGACGGGCAGCCACATAGTTTTTTGTTCGGTCTTGCTTCGGATGGGGTTTACATGTGCCCTCTCTGTCACCAGACAGGCGGTAGTCTCTTACACTGCCTTTCCACCCTTACCAGGCGAACCTGGCGGTTTATTTCTGTTGCACTGGCCTTGGAGTCACCTCCACCGGACGTTATCCGGCATCCTGCCCTTTGAAGCCCGGACTTTCCTCACCTGACCCCTTTCGGTTCTGTCAGCCGCGACCATTTATTCTACTTACCGAATCAGTCTACCACAGGAAAAACTTTTCGTCAAATACATTTTCTATTGTATTATTTGTATCGCGTGGTATAATACAAAACACAAGGAGGTGTTTTCATGATCATAAAAATCAATACACTCTCGCAGATTCCTCTGTATCTGCAGCTTCGCAACCAGATTGTAAAAGGCATCGGCAAAGGGGAACTGACCGAGGGTGAGTCTCTTCCCACCGTGCGGCAGATGGCTGCCGATCTTGGTATCAACACCATGACAGTGAGCAAAGCCTACCAGCTTTTGAAAAATGAAGGTTTTCTCTATACTGACCGCCGTCTGGGAAGTATCGTTCATATTCCGGAAAACGAGGAACCTTCTTCTCTTTTTCAGGAAAAACTGGAGGACGAACTGGAACTTTTAAGTGCGGAAGCCAGGATTCGCGGAATGAACCTGGAAGATTTTCTCAGTCTTTGCAGCAAAGTATTTGTGGAAATGGAGGTGGCTGTGGAATGATGCTCTTTTGGATTCTTGCGATCACGGACCTGATCATGGTCGGCATCACCTGGGCGGTTTATGGAAGTTCGGCAACCTATCGGGACGGGATGCTCCTTGGTGTCCATCTTCCTGAATCTGCTATCTCCCTGTCTCCGGTGGCTCAGCTGACAGACAGCTATCAAAAACATATCCGGAAGTTTTATCTGCTGCATCTGGTTCTTGGCGTTGTAGTTGCCATTCCATTTTTCTGGCTGGCTTCCATAGGCATAACGCTCTGGTGCATCTGGTTTTGTGTATTTCTTGCCCGTGCAGTCTCTTTGCTGTACAGTGCCCACCGTCAGCTGTATCTTCTGAAGCTGGAACAGGGACTGGGCAATATGACAGAAGAACCTTTTACCGCAGCTGCCGACACCCGTACTGCCATACATACCCAGAAGGCAGCGCTCCCGCTGTACTGGCATCTGCTTCCACTGGTGATGGTTTTTATACCATTGTTTTTCTCCCGTATCCGCAACTATATCCTCACCGATACCAGCGGCGGGATCTTCCTGATTACCTGGATCGTCCTCTGGCTGTTTTTTCTTCTGTTCGCCTGGGGCTACTCGAAAAACGGCAACCGGATCTACAGTGCACATACGGAGATCAATGTGGCAATCAACGCCCAGGAACACCGTTACTGGTCCCGGATGTTTTTCTTCTACAGTCTGTGTAACAGTCTGGCATTTATCAGTGAGATCTTTTTTCTTGCAAATGATCTTGAATGGTACTGGTGGTCACACCTGCTCTTTTTTATTTTCCAGACGATTCCCATCGTTGCAGTTTTTGTGATGTACTTCCGCTTAAAGAAGAAAAAAGCACAGATTCTTGCCGCCGATGACGAACCGATGTATGTGGATGACGATTATTACTGGCGAAACGGCTGGTATGACAATCCGGCAGACCCGCGGTTTATGGTTCCTGACCGTTTCTGTGGTACGAATTTTACCACCAATATGGGAAGACCTGCCGGAAAAATCCTCACAGTCAGCATGTTCGTTGTAGTAGCCGGACTTCTGATCTGGATGTGTGGACTGTTCATACGTATGGATTTTGTTCCGGTGCAGATGACCATCGATGGCACACAGGTTTCTATCACTTCCGGTTACACTGACACTTCTTTCTCTACAGACGAGATCCTGGATCTGCAGCTTCTGGACAGCCTGCCGGACGATTCCTTCGTCCGCTCCAACGGATCCGCTGACGGGCATCAGCTGCTCGGTGTGTTTAGAGGAAAGAAAACCGGTCCGTGCAGAATGTATGTAGAGCTGGATGAATCCCCGGTTCTTTCCATTCAGACCGATGAATACACGGTATTTCTTACGGCTCCGACAAAAATACAGGCAGAAAACTGGTATCAGGAGCTGAAAGATCATATGTTTGATAACTGACAACCGAACAAAACACAAAAGGAGTTTTCAATAACATACAAACGTTTTTTGAATACTCCTTTTTATCACTTTTTATTCTTTTTTCTTTCCGTTGGAATCGTAAATCAGTTCTTTGTATTTTTCCACAAGTTCTTCGTACTGTTCCTCCGATTCTACGAATTTCTGAACCTGATGGTGCGCTTTCTTATGTTTTTCGGCGCGTGGTTTTGCTTCCAGAATGGTATAGGTATCTTCCTCTACCTGCAACGCATTTTCTATGGCTCTGGTCAGACCATTACAGCTGTATGTCGCGCCCGAAACAGCATCGGTATCCAGCGGTTTATTTTCCAGCACTTCTGTGATCACTGCCGGTGCCACATGGAAAAGATATTCCTCATTGTCATAATAAGATAGAATTCTGATTTTTTCTGCTTTCTGATCTTTTACCGTAACTTCTACTTTGATTTCTCCGCGAAAGCCATTGGCTGTTCCCTCATAGTTACCGTCTTTCAGCCGGATCTGACTCGTGACATCTGTCCCGTTTTCTGTTTTTTCCGGATAAATCGCCTGATCTACAGCTTTCAGGAGTCCTTTGCTGCTGTAGGTCGCACCGGAAACCGTATCCACCTCTGTTGATTGTTCTTTCAGCACTTTCGGAATCAGCTCTCTGATAACGCTCTGCATATAAGTAGCATCATCTTCATAATCCTGCACCTGCACATCAGAAATATTTCCATTTTTAATAGTGACCGTCACATCGATCTTACCACGGAATCCATTACCGGTTCCTGTATACGTTCCATCTGTATACGCCCCTTTCTCTGTCACTTTTACATCTGCTGTTCCGCTTGCCGTTTCATTTCCCGTTGCTTTTAACAGATACAGATTCATGCAGGAAAAGACAAGTATGGTCACCGCAAGACCCCAGCGGTTACTTTTCTGCTGTTTGCACTGATACGGACAGATTGAACAATCTCCGCTGTTTTTGCAGCTTCGCTTTCTTCTGTCCAAAGAGAAAAAGGAAAGCAGTGTATAAATTGCTCCCATCGGACACAGATATCTGCAAAACGCTCTGAAAAATACTGCCGATATGACCAGAACAATGATACAGATCCAGACACCTGCAGAAATCAGATTCTCTTTGCTGAAATTTCCTCTCAGCATGGACAGCAGACTGGCAAATCCCTTCCAGGGGCTGATGACATCCAGCAGATTTTTCTTCCAGACAGCACTCACTGCCACAATCACCAGAACAGGATATTTCAGTTTGGAAAGAATTTTGTCTGTTTTCACCGAAAGCATACGTTTCTTACGGTATTTTATCTGTTTTTGTATCAGTTTTCCCAAATCATAACTCAGATCCTGTGCCGCACCAAAACTACAGATATATCCGCAGTAATACCGTCCGAAAACCGCTGTTGTTACAACAGTTTCCAGCAGCAGAAGAACCGGTTCCCGCGCATAAGTAAAATCCATCACCGAAACCGCATGGATCAGCTTTTTTACCGCATACAGACTGGCAGCAAAAGACTCCGGTATCCACAGAAAAAACAGAATCTGGATTACAATTTTTATAACCTTAGAATATTGTTTTTTCATCATCGGATAAAGTTTGTCTGATTTCCTCTCTCTGTCTCCGGAAGTGGCACACCTGCTACTTTTCCGGCTTCAAAACATTTCATCATCCAGGCCAGGTTCTTTGCCAGATTCCGCATGGTCTGCATTCCCTCTGCATCCATCTTCACTTCTCCCGGTTCACAGCCATGTACCATGTTCCAGTAAGTAGAGCCGGCTACCGGCATCTGGCAGATGCCATAATATTTATTCATCACATCGAAGGAAGCACTGCATCCACCGCGTCTTGCCACTGCTACAGAAGCCGCCGGTTTGAAGGCAAATGCTCTGCCGCTGCTGTAAAATACTCTGTCCAGAAATGACAGGATCCGTCCGCTTGGATGTGCATAATAGACCGGTGTACCGAAGACAAATCCATCCGCCTCTTTCGCCTTTGCCACGAATTCATTGACTTTGTCATCCGCAAACACACAGCCATTTTCATTACACTGTCCACATCCGATACAGTCTCTCACCGGCTGACCGCCGATCTGAAAGATCTCATACTCGATGCCCTGTCTTTCCAGTTCCTTTCCTACTTCCAGAAGAGACTGGTATGTATTGCCTTCTTTTTTTGCGCTTCCGTTTAACATCAATACTTTCATACCTTCCACCCTTTCTTTTGAAAATACCAGGGACAAAATCACTTTCACCCCTGACATTTTTTCATATATCTTTTATAAATATATATTTTTCGCACATTATTTTACACATCAAAACAGCTGCCGCCCACGAATTCCCTCAGGATAGAATTCTTCGGGATATCCTCACTGGGGATCCCCACAAAATAATCCAGGAATTTTAACAGCCGCTTCGCTTCCTGATACTCCGGTTCGTCCGGACCGATCTGGAAGAGTACCGGCTCCGCGTACAGTTTCAGCACTGCCAGTTCATACAGAAGTGCCGAGTTAAACATTGCATCTGCCTGTTCCTGATAGGGGAAGATATTTTCATCCTCTCCACGGCGAACCGACGGCCACATCGCAATCGTTGCTTTCGCACTCGTTCCTCTCGTCCGGTTATCCCGGACAATCCGGCGAATCAATCGTCCGTCCGTCGTCGGAATCCGGTTGTGTTCGTCAATATTTAACTGCGTCAGCGCACTGATATAGATCTTGAATTTGCTCTCCGTCGGAAGCGAATAGCTCAGCCGGTCGTTCAGTCCGTGGATTCCCTCAATCACCAGAATATCGTTCGGCTGCATCTGCAGGAAATCCCCTTTGTATTCCCGTTTTCCCAGTTTGAAATTAAACCGTGGCAGTTCCACCCGCTCGCCCTTAAGCAGCGCATTCATATCGCGGTTGAAAAGTTCCACATCGATAGCTTCCAGACACTCGTAATTGTAGTTCCCGTTTTCATCCCGCGGCGTATCTTCCCGGTTTACAAAATAATTATCCACTGCGATCGGATGCGGTTTCATCCCGTGAGCCGCCAGCTGGATTGACAGGCGATGAGAAAATGTGGTTTTTCCTGAGGAGGATGGTCCGGCGATCATAACGAATTTTACACCGCCACGCTTGATGATCTGCTCTGCGATCTTTGAGATTCTTCCCTCCTGCAGGGCTTCCGAGATCAGCAGCAGTTCCTGCATTTTTCCTTTCGAGATCTTCTCGTTCAGTTCCCCTACCACGGAAACTCCCATCATCTCGCCCCATTTTTCCGCCTCTTTCTGTACCTGAAAAATCTTCGGTGACGGCGTAAACGGCGGTAGTTTTTCCGGTTCTTTCCGGGTCGGCATCTGCATCACAAAGCCCTCGTCATACGGATACAATTTGAAATATTTCAGATATCCGGTATGCCATACCATATACCCGTAAAAATAATCCTCAAATTCCTCGAGATTATAGATATTTACGCGGGAACTTCTCCGGTAACGAAACAGTTTTTCTTTGTCATACATGCCATATTTGTGAAAGAGATCCAGCGCAGAGGCGGTAGACACACTCCGTTTCATCACCGGTGCATGTTTTTCCACCAGCTCATGCATATACGTTTCCACCTGATCCAGAAATGGCTGATCGATCGTCACATCTCCATCAATCGTATAGTAAAATCCCTCTCCCACCGTAAAATGCAGGACAATCTTCCGGATCTTCTCATGTCCTGCCACATGATATACCGCCTTTAACAGCAGTAGATTCATACTTCTTTTGTATGTTTTATGACCGATACTGTCCGCCACCGTCACCAGTGAGATCCGGCAGTCCCGGTGAATCTTTTTATGAAGTTCGCGAAGTTTTCCGTCTACCGTTACCAGAACCACCGGATACTTACAATCCTGGTCGAAATCTTTGACAATTTCTCCAAAAGGTGTTCCATCCGGATATGCTTTCTCCCTGGAACCCACTGTTACTTTACACATCTTAAGTCCCATCTTCACCACTCCTTTCAGCTGCCACTACACCACCCGGTACGGATGATGCACTCTGGCAGCGCCTACCGCAAGCTCCGGAAACATAGTTTCCAGTTCCTGTCTCATATATGCGATAAATCCATATTCAGTTCCATAATGACCGGCATCGATCACAGCGATTCCCTGCGCAACGGCATCAATTGCCGAATGATAATCCACATCTCCGGTAACGATCACATCGGCACCTTTTTCAATTGCACCACGGATCATACTTTTTCCGGATCCGCTGCTCACTGCCACACGATGAATGATCGCTGCCGGATCTCCGTACATCCGTACATCCGGGATCTCAAAGTCGTTTCTTACTTTTCCGGCAAATTGTTTCAGATCCATCGTCCCTTTCAGCGCACCTACTCTTCCGATGCCTTCCCCGGGAGCGGTTTCTTCCAGCACTTCACAGTCCGTAAGTCCCAGACATTCCTGATTCAGCTGTGCCATCCCCTTCACATCAAAGTTCGTATGCATTGCATAATAACACAGATCCGCCTGGATCATCGTAATCAGTCTGCGGCCGATAAAATCTGCACTGGTCACTTTTTTTACCGGTGAAAAAATCATCGGGTGATGGGTGATCAGAAGATCCGCACCGAATTCCAGTGCCTGTGCGATCGTCTCTTCTGTAGCATCCAGTGCTGTAAATATTTTTTTGATTTCTTTTTCTTCTCTTCCCACCAGAAGTCCTACGTTATCCCATTCCAGTGCATAGGAAGGATTCCACCGTTCTTCCAGCTTTCTCATAACTTCTTTACATATCATCGTTCATACACCTCCAGTGCCTGCCCGATCAGCCGAAGTTCGTCCTCCAGCTCTTTTTGCCGTGCGGTGATCTTTTCTGCTTTCTTTCCGTCTGCTGCGAGTTTTTCCTGTATTTTCCTGCAGGTTTTCTGTTTGTCTTTCAGATATTCCTCTAATACCGGATGTTTCTCTTCCAGCAGATATTTTCCATACTGTAACTCCACCTCCTGCCACAGCGGCATTTCCCCATGTACTGCCCGCATGGCGGGATAATATTTTCCGTCCTCATATACCATCTTTTCCCCGGCTATCACATATCCATGAGTCAGAAGGTATGACCGGACTTTGTCGATCTCTGACTGGGGTTGCAGGATCAGTTCTTTTACGGAAGCAAGCACCTTTTCACCTGCTTCCAGAATCTTCACTGTCAGTGCCCCGCCCATTCCGGCAATCAGGACAGAATCCGCCTCCCCGGGGCACAAAGCCTGTACACCATCGGAGAGGCGGGTATGTATATCTGTTTCCAGATCAAACTGTTGTATATGTTCTTTTGCGCGCTCCAGTGGTCCCGGATTCACATCCATAGCCAGAGCTGATGGAATCACGCCTTCCAGGCAAAGAGCGATCGGAATATATCCATGATCCGTTCCCACATCTGCCAGCCGGTTTCCCGGTGTCACAAAAGAAGCATTCATCCGAAGTCTTTTGGATAATTCCATTAATCCAGATAATCCTTCAGCTTTCTGCTGCGGCTGGGGTGACGCAGTTTTCTTAATGCTTTCGCTTCGATCTGACGGATACGTTCTCTTGTGACACTGAATTCTTTTCCTACTTCTTCCAGTGTTCTGGCTCTTCCATCATCCAGGCCGAAACGCAGACGAAGTACTTTCTGTTCTCTCTCGGTCAGTGTGCTCAGCACCTCTACCAGCTGTTCTTTTAACAGTGTAAAGGCTGCTGCATCTGCAGGTACCGGAACGTTGTCATCCTGGATAAAATCACCCAGATGACTGTCTTCTTCTTCACCGATCGGGGTTTCCAGAGAAACCGGTTCCTGAGAAATCTTAAGGATCTCACGGACTCTTTCCACCGGCATATTCATCTCTTCTGCAATCTCTTCCGGCGTAGGTTCACGGCCCAGCTCCTGCAGTAACTGTCTGGACACACGGATCAGTTTGTTGATGGTTTCTACCATATGCACCGGGATACGGATCGTTCTTGCCTGATCGGCGATCGCACGGGTGATGGCCTGACGGATCCACCAGGTTGCATAGGTACTGAACTTATATCCTTTGGTGTAGTCAAATTTTTCCACTGCTTTGATCAGACCCAGATTTCCCTCCTGAATCAGATCCAGGAACAACATGCCGCGTCCCACATATCGTTTTGCGATGCTGACCACCAGACGAAGATTGGCTTCTGCCAGACGTTTTTTCGCCGCCTGATCGCCGTTTTCCATCCGTTTTGCCAGTTCGATTTCCTCTTCTGCACTTAGAAGAGGCACTTTACCGATCTCTTTCAGATACATACGAACCGGATCCTCGATACTGACCCCTTCCGGTACGGAAAGGTCTATATTTTCCAGATCCACCTCATCCTCTTCCATATGCATATCTTCATTATCCAGCAGTGCGTCGTCCTCGGTTACCCGGAGTACATCCACGCCATTGGCTTCCAGATATTCGAAGATCAGATCCATCTGCTCATTGTTCAGGGTGATTCCTTTAAAGAAATCATTGATTTCCTGATACTCCAGCACATTTTTCTTCTTCTTGCCTAATTCCACAAGGTTTTTCAACTGTTCTGCAAATTGGGCTTTATCCATTTCCATCTGTTTTTCCATCCTTCCATATATTGTTTATATTTTATCCTTAACAAAAAGAAATATGCAAATGCAGCTTTCCGGCTTTTAACTCTTCCAGTTCTTTTTTCGCCTGCATCAGATTCATCAGCCCCTGCATGTCTGTAGGTGCCAGATTCTCTGTGCGGTGGGCGATACTGTCTTCCTTCATTCTGCATATCACATCCAGTAATGCCTGCTCCCTCTCCTGTTCCGAGTCCAGCGGGATCGTCGCGTTGAATACAGCCGCCACTTCGGTCTGTTCCTCGCTGTCCGTAAACCGGTTCAACAGTCTCGCCGGGTTTGGCTCGCCCTGCCGATACTGCTCATATAGCAGTTCAGCCACCTGATGATAGAGGGGTCTTGTAAAATCATCCGGTCCGATATAACGGCTTACCTCTCCGAAAATCTCCGGATAAGAAGTCAGCCAGGTAAGCATCAGTTTCTGAGATACTTCGTATCCGTTCTGCTTTTCCTTATTCCTGTTCAGACCCGATTTTGGTTTGACAGTCTCTGTCATTCCCACGCCCTTCATCGCCAGCCGGTTCACCATCTTTCTGAGTTCTTCCGGCTCGACCTGATAAGTTCCGGCAATGGTTTTGATATAACTGCTTCGTTCAATCTCGTCTTCAAAACGCAGCAGCCGCTTTGCCGTTTCTTTAAAAAAGTCCGTGCGACCCTGCGGGTCCTCCATATCATACTGCCCTTCCAGTGCCTTCAGTTCAAACATAAAACTGTTCATTCCGTGATCCAGCCTCTCCTGAAAGGCTTCTTTTCCCATATTTTTGATAAATTCATCCGGATCCTTGTAAGGCCTGAGATTGATGACCTTCGTGGAAAGTCCGGCGGTTTTTAACATCGGGATGGCCCGGAGAGCTGCTTTCACACCTGCTTCATCACTGTCGTAAATGATCAGGACTTCATCGGTATACCGTTTCAGGAGGCTGGCCTGCTGAGAGGTCAGAGCCGTTCCCAGAGACGCCACTGCATTGTTAAATCCTGCCTGATGCATGGAGATCACATCCATGTACCCCTCGCAGATGATCAGATTTTTCTTTCTCGAAGAACGCGCCATATTCAGTCCGTACAGATTTCGGCTCTTATCAAAGATCTTCGTCTCCGGTGAGTTCAGATATTTGGGCTTTGCATCTCCCATCACCCTGCCGCCGAATCCGATCACACGGTTGTTCACATCCATGATCGGATAGATCACACGGTTCCAGAACTTATCATACATGCCACGTTTTTCATCCACATTAAACAGCCCTGACTGCCGTAAGAGCTCATCTGAATAGTTTTTTCCCTTCAGATATTGATACAGGTTGTTGCTGAACTTGCCGGAATACCCAAGACCAAACTTATTGATGGTTTCATCACTGAGTTCTCTGCCCTTCAGATATGCCATCCCCTGTTCTCCGGTTTTCTGGCGCAGCTGATAATAGTAGAACTTCGCCGCTTCCTTGTTTATCTCCAGAAGTGCGGATTTCAGGTCTGCCTGTTCTTTCGCTTCTTTGGAATATTCCATTTTGGGAAGTTCCACTCCTGCACGGTTCGCCAGCATCTCCAGCGCCTCCGGGAAAGTAAAGTTCTCATATTCCATCAGAAAGGTAAATACATTACCACCAGCTCCACATCCAAAGCAATAATACATCTGCTTTCCGGGACTTACGGAAAACGACGGTGATTTTTCATTATGAAAGGGACAAAGTCCGAAATAGGAACTTCCTTTTCGCTGCAATTTCACATAACCGGAAATCACATCTACAATATCGTTTTTCATTCGAATTTCTTCGATCAGATCATCCGAATAACGCATGTTTTCTCTCTCCTTTATCCACTGTTGTCATTTACCCACGTATATATATATTCCCCGTCCGGCGACAATATCCTTTTTTATTTGTCCCGGTTCTCTTTTTCTTTGACAAAATATGCTTTTTTTTATTCTTCTTCGCAACGATTCCCCTGCAGTTCAGTATACCGCCCAGGCTGAAGGAATAAAAATTTCTTTGAATTTTGCCATCGCATACTGATCCGTCATGCCGGAGATATAATCACATACCACCCTTTCTCTGTTCTCGCCTTCTGCGATCAGTTTCTGGTATTCCCGGGACATCTGTTCCGGATGCCTGCTATAATACAGATACATCTCCTGCAGCATCGTCCTAGCTTTTCTTTCTTCTTTTTTCGCCACCGGATTATTGTAAACGCTCCGAAACATCAATGTGCGAAGTTCCCGCATCGCCTCCGCAATCTCCGGTGTCATCTCGACTTTATCTTTTCCGTAGCTGTTGCGGATCGTATCATGGATCAACGTATTTAACCGCTCTTTGCAGGAATCTCCCAGTGTCACCCTGATTGTGATCGGAATATCATCTTCCTGGAAAATTCCTGCCCTCTGTGCATCATCCATATCATGATGGATATAAGAAATCTTATCACACAGTCGGACTACCTGACCTTCCAGGGTATGCGGTGTGCCGGATGTCCGGTGATTCAACATCCCGTCTCTTACTTCCCAAGTCAGATTCAGTCCCTCCCCGTTCTTTTCCAGCCGTTCCACCACCCGGACACTCTGCTTAAAATGTGCAAATCCTTCCGGGCAGATTTCATTCAGAGCCGCTTCACCGGCATGTCCGAACGGTGTATGCCCCAGATCATGCCCCAGCGCAATTGCTTCCACCAGATCCTCATTCAGCTCCAGCGCCTTCGCGATCGTCCGCGCCGTCTGTGATACCTCCAGCGTATGTGTCAGTCTGGTCCGATAATGATCTCCCTGCGCCGCAAGAAACACCTGTGTCTTATCCTTCAACCGTCGAAACGCCTTCGAATGAATAATCCGATCCCGATCCCTCTGATACACCGTCCGGATATCACACTCCTCCTCCACACGCTCTCTGCCCTTCGACTCTCTGCTGTGTGAAGCATACCGGCTCAGATACTGAAACTCCCGCTCCTCTGCCTGTTCCCTGATATTCAAATACATCACCCCTTCTATTACCAAAAACAGCAAAAAACATTCTATTTTCATCTATTCTGTTAAATATATTCCACTCTTTCCTCACAAAATCCTTTTTATTTTCCAATTTTTTCCTGATTTTCACTTAATTGTGTATACATTTGTCGAAATCCTCACCCGGTTTCTTCTGATACGCAGTGTTCTTACCTGATCAGGAACAAAGAATGTGCCCTGGAGCATCTTCGCGGCGCGTTTTCTACTTTACTGTAAAGCAATTTCCCGTAAAGTAAAAAACTGCCACACCCTACCCAGAGTGTGACAGTCTCTTCTCACTTCATCAAATGCACATCCGCATAATTGCACCCCAGTGCCAGAGCCCGCTCATGATCAGCCACATAGATATCAATATGATTCTGCTTCACTCCACTGCCGCAATCCTGTGCCGTAAAAATATGTCCATTAATAATAACTTTCGTTCCATAAGGAATCACTGAAGGATCCACCGCGATCGTTTCTCCTTCCGCAACCCTCGCTCCGGAAGCAGTAATTCCGGTTGCCTTTCCACAACACTTCGCACACGCACAGTAATATGTCAGCTTAAAAAGTCCCAGATCCTGTCCGTACATCGCTTCCGTTGCATTCACTTCACTGATATTCTTACTTCCCGCAATCACTTTCGTATCTTCAAAAAGCTCCAGGGCAAAGCTCTCCTGTTCCGGATCTATCTTTACTGTTACCACCTTGCCTCTCGTCTCAGAAGCCTGTACCATCTTGCCGTCACCCACATAAATACCGGCTGCACTTGTTTCTTCCCCGGATCCATAGCAGATCACATCACCGGGTTTTGCCTGATCCACAGAAACCTTTCCCTGTTCCTGTATATTTCCGTCTTTATCCGTGACATTATATCCGTATGCCTCATAAATCTGCTCAACAAACTCGCTGGTATCAATTCCTTCGCAAAGGCTGGTTCCTTCTTCCTTCCAGACAGTTCCAAGGAATCCACTGGCATAATCCACGATCGAATCACGGATCGCCCCGTCCGGAATTCCCGTTTTCACCGAAGTCAACGTATAATAACGTGCCGGATTTTCCTTCGGATCTACCCTGGCAACCGCCAGCGTAAAACGATCCGCTCCGGTCTTATTCACTTTTTTCTTCACTTTCCTGCCTGTCTGCAGATATTCCTTTTTTACAAACCCACGAACTTCTCCGGATTCCACATATACCCACTCTTCTGTCTCATCTGCAAGAATATAACAGAGATTTCCCTTTTTCATCGTTCCGACAATCTCACTGTCTGTGCTCTTGTCCGCCCTGATATTCAGTTCATCTCCTTTGCAGAGTACATAATGCTTCTTTGCTACAGTCTGCTGAATCGTTGCTCGGTAATATGCATATGCCTGATTTTCTGCCGGCGCAACCAGCTCTGTTGCATATACCGGAGTAAGTAACGCCTCATTCTTATCTCCGATTCTGCGAAGCGCTTTTTTCTCCACAAAACCACGAACGGTTCCGGATTCCACGTAGTACCATCCGTCTTCCTTTCTTAAAATATAACAGATACCGCCTTCTTCCAGCCTTCCCACACTCCGGGAATCCTGTGACTTCTCTTCTTTGATCTCCTGAACCACTTTCGCCTGTGCCGCTTTTCTGCTGGCAGATACTGTCCAGAAACGGTAATCCTCCACCGTCACCGGTACTTCCACAGACTGTGGAAATGCTGTAATAACCGGGATATTTTCTTCCACCGCAGTCTCCTGCGCAGCTTCCGGTGTGGTCTCCGGTGCCGGTGTAGGCTCCGGCGTGGGCTGTTCTGTCACTTCCTGTGGTTCTGCCCCTTCTTGACCCGGTGTGGGTGTTGGAGTATTCTCTCCTGCCGGCGTCGGTGTTACAGTCGGCTCCGGTGTCTGTGTCGGCGTCGGTGTCGGCGTTTCACTTGGTGTTGGTTCCGGGGTTGCAACCGGTGTGATCTGTGGCGAACCATCTGCCTGCAGAATCACAAACCCATTATTCAGTACATAGGTATATCCCTCTGTTAAATGGTATCCTGTTCTTGCCTCAAACTGTTCCGGTGTTTCCTGTACTTCTGCTGCTGTTTCCGCTGTCGGTACACCGAGTTCTTCTTCAGCAGCCTTGACTGGCGCTGCCACAGACAAAGTCATTATATATGTCATAGACAGTGCCAGCATACGTTTCCATTCTTTTCTTATCACTTTCTGGTATTTCCTCCTGTTACTTCACGTTACGTATACTTCCCTGATTATTAATTATAATCCTTTTCATTGCCCATGTCAAAAATGTAATACTTCAATTACCGACATTTTTTCTATTCCTGTTCCCTCCGTTCCCGGTAACACGCTTCGCGGGATCTTATCAGTAAGCAGGAATAATTCCTTCAATATAGCTCTGCGATTCTCGTAATTCCCACATAGATTTCCTGGATCTTATACCAGGTCGGATAATCAACGACTCCTGTCTGTCCCAGTCCAAAAACGGACTGAAACTGCCGTACTGATTCTTTCGTTCGCTCTCCGTATATGCCATCCACCGGTCCCCTGGGAACTTCTGTATAAACTTCCCCGATAGTATTTAACTGTTCCTGAATCTGCCTGACTTTCATGCCACTTGCTCCGATATCCAGATCGTAGCCCGGCCAGGATGCCGGGATTCCCGAAATCTCTTCTGCGGAATTGATATACATACTTTCCCCATAATAGTTTCTGATGATTTCGATTGCTGTGTAATTTTGATCACCCAGATATTTACTTCCCCACTGACTCATCCACTGCGGGCAGGTCACCCGCTGTCCGTCACAGTACTGGGTCAGAATCGGCTGACGGACATTCGGACGTGACAAATAGTTTTCGAAGAGTTCATCCACTATGTTGGATATACTGTCGAAAATATTACGACCGTATATCCATTTGTGATCGAAGGCAGTGGAGGATGTAATGGTAAAGTCGTACTGTTTGTTTCTGTACCACTCCGTATAAACCCGGTTCAGAGTAAAAGACATGATTGCCAGAACATTCGCCTTGATCGTCTCAGGTGGCCAGGTTGCGTATATCTCGCTGCATGCCACGTTTTTTATATAATCCCGATATCTTACATAATAATTATCAGCAGTGGAATCTGCAGGCGATCCATCGTGTACTACTACATATTCCGGTATCACTACACGACTCAACACAATTTCTCCGGATTCGTTGACCGGTTTAACTTCTTCTTCCGGTATTTTTTCCGGATAATTACCAAACAACGTATGATCCGGAATCACCACATCTTCATAGTTACCATCGCTGATCGGCCGGAGTTCTATTTTCTGTCTGCTGATCTCACCGGACAGGATCTCACTTCCGGATACTTCTATGGGTTCATAGCCTTCGGCTTCCACCTTCAGAGTATATTCCGAATAAGGTTGTTCTTCCGATGGCTGCAGGCTGTACTCCACCGGTGGTGCCGCCAGTTCGATGGTTTCGGTCTGACCGCTGCTGTTGGTCCGTAATTGTTCTAGTGGCTGCCCGGGGGCTCCGGTGTAGCTGATACTGATTTTCGCTCCCTGGACAGGCCGATTCTGGATCTGAGAGACAAGCTGGATCTGCAGCTTGCCGTGGTCGGTATAGGATTGCACAGATTTTATAAGCGTGGTTGGCATTTTATTACAACCTCATAATTTTAGGCTCAGGATAGTATATGCACAGGAGTAGTGCCAGGCACTAAAAAATGATTTTTCTCTTGACCTTTCATCTGTTTTGCGTTATAGTTCCCTCTACGTTTTACTTTTTAACCAACAAAAAACAGAAAGGATGATAAATCATATGACTTTTTATCAGGAACTGCAGTTAAGCTCTGCCGGATCCAAACAATTGATTCATAAGACAACCAATCCCCAAGAAAAAAGACGCCATATTCTGGTTTACAATTTTAAAGTTTATCTGGTCATGGCTTTTTGTGTGGCGGTGGTCTCTCTGTTCAGCAGATTTCTCGGAAGCGAAAACAGCGTCGTAGGTGTTACCGTACTTCTGGCGGTTTTAGTTCTCCGACAGGCTGATTTTGGAATCCGCACCACCCATGGACTTGGCGTTATTGCCCTCCTCTTTGCGATTCTCATGACCGGTCCGCGTCTGGCAAATATGCTTCCTCCCCTGGCAGCATTTCCGGTACACCTGACCTGCATCCTTCTGCTGATGATTCTCGGATGTCATAATGTTATTATGTATAACCATTCCACTTTTGTTCTTGGTTATCTCCTTCTGACCGGATATGATGTGCAGGGATATACCTTCCTGCTTCGTGTCATCGGTCTTTTTGCGGGAATGCTCCTGTGTATGGGAATCTTCTATAAAAACCAGAAACATCGGCCCTATCGCAGAACATTCTCAGATCTTTTCCGGGAATTTGATTTACATTCCGCAAGAAGCCGCTGGTACCTGAAACTGACCTTTATCGTATCCAGCGCCATGCTTTTTATGAACCTGGCCGGCCTTCCCCGTGCCATGTGGGCAGGAATCGCCTGTATGTCCGTATGTCTTCCTTTTACAAAAGACTGTGAACAGCGTGCTGTTCCAAGGGGATTATATAACATCATCGGATGCGCTGTTTTTCTGGTTCTCTATCTCCTGCTCCCGGAAAACATGTATCCCTACATCGGAATGATCGGCGGAATCGGCGTTGGCTACTCTGCAAGCTATCCATGGCAGACCGTTTTCAACACCTTTGGTGCCCTCTCCATCGCCACCACCCTCTTCGGTCTTCCCTACGCCCTGGCCCTCCGTATCGGAACTAACATCTTCGGTGCTGCCTACACAGTCCTCTGCAACAAACTCTGGGACCACTTTCACACCAGAACCACAACCACAGTTTCCGCCACCCCAAAATAATATTTTACCCCTTAGAGCGTGTCTAAAAAATCATTTCCGCAATCTGCGAGTCCCAGTTTGCAAAAAGCCTTTTTCAGACACGCTCTAGTATTACAAAAACTATCCCCCTGCCAGTACACAGAACCCGCAGGACGCACATAGAAAAACAGACACCCTTCTGCTGGTGCCCTTAGCACAGATGAGATCCGGCACCTATGTAGACTTTCACGAGGGTCCGCTGACCCTCGTGAATCTAGTCGTAGTTGGTGACTAGCTCAGCTGTGCGTTACCAGCGGGTGTCTGTTTTTCTATGTGCGTCCTGCGGGTTCGTCCGCCTTGAACTTTCTAACCAATCTTACTTCTTAATCCGAACCGTCTTAACCTCAAACGCCCGGAAGTTCAACGAAATCTCTCCGTTTTCCACCGAAATCTCTTCCTTACAGTTCTCCAGCATATCGCAAAGATAAACCTTCTCTCCCTGTAACAGATCCGATAAAGTAACTGTTGCCAAAACCGCAGCTTTCTTGGATTCATACAGACGAAGTATAATATCTCCACTTCCGTCTTCTGCCGGTTTCATGGTATCCAGAATAACATTCTCTTTATCAATGGTGAGTGCACTGAACGTTGGTACTGCACCGCCGGCAACTACCGGTTTTACATTCAGTTCGTACCCCTGTCTTACCACATCACTCTCTGCAAAACTTCCCTCCCATGCGGTAAATGCATAGGTGAAGTGATGAACTCTGTTATCCGCACACATTTCCGGGCAGGTACCTGCACGAAGCAGTGTCAGCTCCAGAGCATTTCCATTCATGCTGATTCCATATTTACAGTCATTCAACACCGCTGCACCATGTGCGCCGTCAGCAAGTGCACTGTAACGGTGATTGCATACTTCAAACCGATCTTTGTCATAAGCTCTGGAACGATGTGTCGGATGTTCCACGAATCCGAACTGCATCTCATTGATACCATTTTCCGCATAAACATTTACCGGGAATCCTGTCTTTAACAGACGATGCATTTCTTTCCAGTCAACCTCTGTCTCAAACTCGATTCTTCGGCTGTCTGCCGCCAGACGGATATACTGTGTAAAGGTGGAATTGCTGATCTCTCCGGTTACTTTCAGCACGCCTTCCAGACCATCTGCTTCCATGGAAACCGCAACATTTTTTGCCGCCTCAATTTCCTGATCGATATAATTGGAATCAATATCCCATGCATCAAACATACGTGGTACATCTTTGTACAGATGGAAGCGGTTCATGGCATCTGCTGCGAACTCTCTTCCGGACTCTTTCAGTACGAAAGAAATCACCTCGCCTTTTTCGTTTATGACTGCTTTTACCTGGCTGTTTTCCATGGTAAATCCACCATCACATGTTTCTACTGCAACTGCCTTTTCTTCCACCTGACCTTCTGCCGGAATCAGAGAAACTGCTCCACAGGACGGTACTTCTACGGAAGCTTTCACAGTATCACCGATCTTCTGTACCTGTACAGCGGTTCCATCCACTGTTTTCGCTCCGTTTGCAAATGCAGCCGGCAGCTCTACCAGCATCTTTCTCGGAAAACTTAAAGAGTTAAATACGGTCACTGCCTGAGATTCTTTCTGATCGGTCAGCTCGCTCAGTGCATCTGCCTGCAGTTCTTCCACACCATCCAGAATCTCATGGAACGCTTTTTCTGCATCCACATAAACTTTTGCAATACTGGAACCCGGAAGAATATCATGGAATTGATGTAACAGAAGTTCTTTCCATAAAGCATCTGCTTTTGAAAAATCATAGGCCATGCCTTTATTCATTGCCAGAGTGCTCCACATCTCCATCTCCCGCAGTGCCAGTTCGCATCTTCTGTTGTTCTGTTTTACCATCGCCTGAGAGGTATATGTTCCTCTGTGGGCACTGAAATACAATTCTCCAACATAAGTATTTGCCGGGCCGCCCTGCGCTTCCATATCGTGGAAGAATTCCAGCGGACCTGCCATTTTTACTTTTACGCCGCCTTCCAGATCTTCCTGACGTTTTGCAGATTCGATAAAATCTCTTGCCGGACCGCCGCCACCATCTCCATATCCGAACGGAAGCAGGAAAGCATCCAGATCCTGCACCTGCACACGATTCTTCCAGATTTTGTTTACTTCACTCGGATGTGTCCGGTAGGTATAACTGGTCGGTAAGAAAGAATCAATCTCACTGCCGTCCATACCCTGCCAAGTGAAGTAATGATACGGGAACTGTTCTCCTTCGTTATAAGACCAGAAAATTTTCTGTGTTACCAGATAATTCACGCCACAGCCTTTCAGAATCTGTGGCAGTGCTGCCGTATATCCAAAAGTATCCGGAAGCCATAACACTTCGCTGTCCACTCCCAGCTCTTCTTTATAGTAGCGTTTTCCGTGAACCAACTGACGGATCAGTGCTTCACCGCTGGCCATATTGGTATCCGGCTCTACCCACATGGCACCATCGGCGATCCACTGGCCGCCTTTGATTGCTTCTTTGATCCGTTCAAACAACTCCGGATAATACTTCCGGCACATCTCATATGCTGCAGGCTGGCTCTGTACATATTTATATTCCGGATACTGCTCGATCAGACGCAGCTGTGCCGCAAAGGTACGCTCTGTTTTCCGATGTGTCTCTTCCATCGGCCATAACCATGCCAGGTCCAGATGCGCATTACCAATCGCATAGAATACCGGCATCGTAGAACCGTTCTTTGCTTCCATCAGCGGTCTTAATGCTTCTCTCGCTTCTTTATAAGATGCGATCCGTGCTTCCCGCGGCTGTTCAAAATCCACGATCAGTGTAAATTTCTCTAATGCTTTTGCAATTTTCGCAGCACGCAGTGTTGTGGAATCCATCGTTTCCAGAAGACGTCCCAGTGTATCCACATCCATAAACAGCTGATATGCATCTTCGTTCCACACTCCAAAAGTGGAAGTACCCAGAACACATCTTGCCCCTTCTTTTTTCGGATCTGTATATGCCCCCGGCAACACCGGTCCCGTCGCGCACCCCCCCGTTGGTGCCTCCGGATAAAAATGACCTGCATATGTTTCCATCAGGATCTCATAGGTGTCGCCTTCTTTTCCGCTGACTGCCAGACAGTTATCTTCAATAAACTGATGTGGTTCATCCACCCATGCCGCACGGTAATTTCCGAATGCCTTTCCGTTGACAAATACGGTGGATTCTCCTCCGGCATCCAGGTTCATCACGATTCTCTTTCCTTCTGCTGCTTTAGGAAGGATCACAGTGCCTTTAAACCAACAGTATTCCCAGGTTTTCCCCCATATAAAGCCTGGTTCTGCCGACGTAAAGTGCCCCTGTAATGCTTCTTCCGGAGATAGATGATCCATGGTTCGAAAAGCTTCCCATCGAATTTCCCCCAACGGTTCATAAAAATCATCTCTCAATGTACGAACCCAGTGCTTTACTCTGTCCTGCCACTCTGAATGCATTAACTTCATACAGTTTCTCCTTTTCTTATATTTTATTTTTGCATACACCCTTGTACATCCATATCATACTATTGATATATTAATATGTCAATTCTTTTTTCAAAACTGTTATATCAAATATAACCTGTTTCTTTTACATCTGTGGATCTTTTCTGATAATACTGTACGGGACATATTTCCGTAATTCCACTTCGCCTCCTTTGATTAGGCGACACAGATTTTTCACCGCCATTGCCCCCATAAGGTACTGCCCCTGCATAACGTGCGTGCAATACGTGTGAAACTCATATCCCTCTTCCACACCATCAAAAAAGACAATCTCTTTCCTGAGATTCTTTTTCTGCAATACTCTATACACCAGTACACCTGTCTGCAGATCAACCGTAAAAAAGGCGGTCACCTGCGGATGATTTTCCACATAGTTTTCAATCGCTTCCATTACCTTTTTTTCTTTTTCCCTGGTTTCTTCGATATTTTCAACCAGACTGTCCAGGTCGGTCATCCACAGATCTTCATTCGTCAGGATCTTGTGTTCGAGCATGGTATCCCTGTACCCATTAAACCGTTCCTCCACAGAAGATGTCTCCAGCGGAGCCTGTGATACAAAACAAATCTTTTCATGTCCTTCTTCCAGCAAGATATTCACCAGATCCTGGGCTGCCCTGTAATTATCTGTGCCAATACAGGGAATCGGAAGTCCTTTCAGCGCCCGGTCGACCAGTATTACCGGAAATTTATCCAGTGCAAGCTTCACAATCCTTGTACTGTAATTTTCCCCCTGCACGCACATCAGAATAATCCCGTCAACACCAAGTTCCATCAGTTCGTCAATCGCTCTGCTCTCTGCCTCCACATTTCCGTAGGTACACTTCAGGATCATATGATAATTTTTAGACCAACACTCATGCTCAATCCCTGCTATCAGCTCACACCCGAAGAAACCACTGAAAAAATCCAGAATAACACCCAGCATTTTCCCTTTTCTTACCGGTTCCACAGTCTGCGACACCGCCGGAAGATTCTCTCTGTCCTGCTCATTTTCTTCCAGTACAAACGAACCCTTTCCTGGCATCCTGACAATAATATTCCGGTCAGCCAGCATTTCCAGAGCCTTTTTACTGGTGATTCTGCTCACATTATACTGTTCCATCAATTCCTTTTCGGAAGGAAGCTTCGAACCTGGCGAATATATCCCTTTTTCAATAGCCTCCAGCAAATCATCATAGATTTTCTTATACAATAACTCTTTCTCCACGCTTATATCCTTTCATCTTAAATGATATATCATTTCTCTTTATTTATATTATAAAGCCTCAGTATTTCACTGTCAATTTCTATCATCTTCTTTCTCAACCCAGCCGGCATTTTGGCTAACGTTCCCCGTGCCCAGCAACACACTGCGCAATGCAAAAAATTTATGCCGATCACATAAATTCGCACGATATCTCTCTGATTTTCTTTGACCTTCTCCCACAAAAAATAACCTCTTATCTCTTATCTTTTATCTCCAATATCCAACTACCATATATCCTCTGCGCGATGCACAGAAACCGGGGGACTCACATAGAAAAACAGACACCCTTCTGCTGGTGCCCTTAGCACAGATGAGATCCGGCACCTACGTAGACTTTCGCGATGGTCAGCCGACCATCGTGAATCTAGTCGTAGTTGGTGACTAGCTCAGCTGTGCGTTACCAGCTGGTGTCTGTTTTTCTATGTGAGTCCCCCGGTTTCGTCCGCCTTGCACATCGTCCTTTTCAGGAGTTCTCAACTAATCTTTTATTTACCTTCCCTGAACTTATTAATCGCCTCATAATTCTTAGACATATCCACATTCGGATCCGGTGTTGTCTCCGGTCCCCGTTTGAATACCGGTTTCAGCAGAATCGGCGCAATAATGGTCGTCAGGATAACCACGATAACAACCGGTCCCATAACCGCCGTCGACATCATTCCTAGGCTCTCTCCCTTACTTGCCACGATCAGCGCAACCTCACCTCGGGAGATCATACCCACACCGATACGAATCGCCTGATAATTCTTATAGTGACAGAGCTTTGCACCCAGACCACATCCGACTACTTTGGTCAGGATAGCGACAATGGTAAGCACAACCGCAAATGCAACGATCGTACCATTCATTTCCGGAAGACTTACCTTCAGACCGATGCTTGCAAAAAAGATCGGTGAAAGATATGTATAAGAAAGCACATCAAATCTGGATGCGATATATGGCTCTCTCTGGGTCATAGAGATAATCAGACCTGCAAAATAAGCTCCAGTGATATCGGCAACGCCAAAAAACTGTTCTGCCGCATAGGACATAAACAGACAGAATACAAAGGATACGATTACATGTCTCTGCAGACCTGTACCTTCCCCCGCACTCCATTTGCTGAAGAACTTATAGAAAATAAATCCTGCGACAGCAACAAAGATAAAGAAACCAATAATCTTCAGTAACACAATTGAAATCTTAACTGATTCATCTGCCATACTGGTGATCAGTGTCAGTGCAATGATGCCAAGAATATCATCGATAACTGCCGCACCAAGAATCGCGTTACCGGAACGGGTTTTTAATTTTCCAAGTTCTTTCAGTGTCTCAACTGTGATACTTACGGAAGTTGCTGTCAGAATCACACCGATAAATACATTCTGCAAAAACAGACTGCAGGATGCATCTGATTCGAGCATACCCGGACGGTTAAAGAACGCTGCTACGGCATAGCCACCAACCAGAGGTACCAGTACACCGATCAGTGCAATGATCAGTGCAGATTTTCCGCTTTTTTTCAGTTCCTGTACATCCGTCTCCATACCGGCACAGAACATCAGGACGATTACTCCAACTTCCGCTGTATCGCTGATAAAGTCAGTCGGTGTAATAATTCCGAGAATACCAGGGCCGAGAATAACTCCGGCAAGCAGTGCACCTACAACCTGTGGCATACTAAATTTTCTGGTCAGAAGCCCCAGGACTTTTGTTGATAACAGGATCAGGCAAAGATCCAGTAAGAATTTATACGTTTCCATTTTTAATAAACATCCTTTCTATTATAAAAATATATCTCTTTATTCATAACAGAAATGATGCTTTTTTCGACCGTCCATATCCTGCATATAACGGATCACATACACCATCCGCTCCAGATACTTCCTGCTGAACTTCTCAATCTGTCCAGTCCCTGAAAGCAGAGTCCCGAGAAACATCAGAAACTCGCCCAGTGCCAGATAATACAGCAACCGTTCACCGTCCTGGGACTGCCGGTTTTCTTCTTTTCCCTCGTTGAAAGGCCCATTTTCATTTTCCTCTTTCTTGCAGTCTACCAGTTTCATATCTTCCGAAAAAGAAGTGAGTACTGTCTCCTTCTCCGATAACATCCACTGCGGATTGCCGGATGGCACATGAACCTGAATGCTTCCCAAAAGAAAGAGAACCGCCAGACTATATACAATGATTTTTCTGATTTTGTCCTTTTTTTTCATGTCATTTCATCATACTCCATTACAGTTCCACACCGCAGTTCTCAGAACAGTCCCCTTATGTCCTTAAACGTAACAAACACAAGCAGCCCCATCAGCAAAAGCAGTCCTGCAAAATGTACCATACCTTCTGCCTCCCGGTTCACCGGTTTTCCTCTCACTGCCTCAATCAGTAAAAATACCAGTCGGCCACCATCCAGTGCCGGGAGCGGAAGCAGATTGGCAACTCCCAGATTCGCGGAAATCAGAATCATCATATTGATCATCGTAAGCCAGGTCATCAGTGTGCCCTCACTTTTGCTTTCCTTATAAGCATCTCCGATCACATTCACCACTCCCACCGGACCGGACAGGCTGTCCATTCCCAGTTTTCCTGTGATCAGAAGTTTCAATCCTTCCAGCGTACTGTTGATCCAGTACCGCACTTCCAGGGCACTGTACCTGATCACACCGAGAGCATTGGTTTTTTCCCGTCCGAGATTATAGGAAAATCCCTGTTCCACATAGTGGACTGCCTGTGGAATCACCTCCACATCATAATCCAGGCCATCCCGCAGATATGTCAGCGTTATTTTCTGATCTGTCAGCGGATGATCTTCGAAATACCGACTCAACGCCTCACCGGATGCAATTTCATTACCATCCACCGCCGCAATGTAGTCACCTGCCTGAAGACCCGCATCTGCCAGTGCGCCACCGATTGTTACCGACTGGATCTGCGCCTGACTTTCATCCGGATTATAACTGAATCCCAGCATATAACGTTCTTCCGTTGCAGGATGATAAGTCAGAGTTTCTTTTTTCCCATCTCTTTTTACAGTAACTGCGATATCTTTATCTTCCAGCCCTTCCAGTGTCAGATAAGAATACAGCTCTCTTCCCAGATAAATCTTCTTCCCATCAAAGGAAGTGATCAGATCACCTTCTTTCAGCCCTGCAGCTTCTTCCGGTGTCCCTTCTTTTACCTGTGTGACAACCGGTGGATCGTATCCGATAATACCTATAATAATCATTGCACCGAAAAATGCAAGAATAAAATTAAAAATCGGTCCTGCGGCAATGACGGAAAAACGTCTCCAGACAGATTTGCTGTTGAATGTCCCTTCTCCGTTATCTTCTCCATCTTCCCCCCGCATCATACAGGAACCGCCAAAAGGAATCAGTTTCAGTGAATACCTCGTCGTTCCCCGCTGCGTTGACAGTATCCTTGGTCCCATTCCCACAGAAAATTCTTCCACCACGATGCCATTCGTCTTTGCCAGTAAAAAATGTCCGAACTCATGTACGATAATTACGATACCAAGAATCAGAACAGCGATTATACTACTCAAACACTCCACCTGCTTTCCATCCATTCATAGGTTTTTGCTTCAGTTTCCAGAATTTCTTCCAGACACGGATGTTCGATCACCTGGTGACGATCCATGGCCTCCCGGATGCTTCGGTAAATATCCAGAAATCCGATCTGTCCATGCAGGAATTTTGCAACTGCCCGCTCATTGGCCGCATTGAAAACCGTCGGCATACTGCCACCTCTACGTGATGCTTCCATCGCCATCGGCAACCCCAGAAACGTCTCCATATCCGGTTCCTCAAACGTAATCTCCGTCAGTGTCTTAAAGTCCAGCCGTTCTCCCGGAAGATACCTTCTGTGTGGATAATACAGTGCATACTGGATCGGCAGTTTCATGTCCGGTGTACCGAGCTGTGCCATCACCGCACCATCGACAAATTCTACCATCGAATGAATGATGCTCTTTGGCTGTACCACAACCTGAATATGATCCAGATCCACGTCAAAGAGCCACTTTGCCTCCATCACTTCCAGTCCTTTGTTGACAAGCGTTGCCGAGTCGATCGTGATCTTCTGTCCCATCGCCCAGTTCGGATGTTTCAGTGCGTCTTCCACTTTTACATGTGCAAGATCTGATGCTTTCATTCCACGGAATGGTCCGCCGGATGCTGTGATCAGCAATTTATGAATCTCTCTCTTATCCTCTCCGTGAATCGCCTGAAAAATTGCACTGTGTTCACTGTCCACCGGAAGGATCTGTACTCCTTTTTCTTTTGCCATCGGCATGATCAGATGCCCTGCCGTTACCAGTGTCTCTTTATTGGCAAGTGCAATATCTTTTCCCACCTGAATGGCCGCGATAGTCGGGCGGATCCCGATCATTCCTACGATCGCCGTGACCAGGATCTGACTTTCTTCCATCTGTGCCAGTTGCAACAGCCCATCCATGCCGCTGACGACTTTTACATCCAGATCGCAAACTTTTCCTGCCAGGATCTTCGCCTGCTCTTCGTCCCAGACTGCTGCCAGAGACGGATGAAATTCCCTGATCTGTTTTTCCAGCAGAGTGATATTGCTTCCTGCACTCAAACCGGCCACCCGGATATCCTGATTTTCTCTTACTACTTCCAGAGTCTGCGTTCCGATAGAACCGGTCGACCCTAAAATTGCAATTGTTTTTTCCATAGTATGTTCTCTCCTCCACGTCCTATGCATCATTTTACATCAGAGTAATCGCCAGTGCGTAAATAACCGGTGCAGTAAAGATCACACTGTCAAACCGATCCAGAATACCACCATGACCGGGGATCAAGGTTCCATAATCTTTGATATTTTCCTGTCTCTTAATCGCAGAAGCAGCCAGATCTCCCACCATAGATACCAGTGCTCCCACACCACAGATGATCGCGTAAATCAGAGGTGTATGAGCCGGATTCGAGTTATAAGCGCCCGTCGCTGCCGCATAAATCGCTCCCAGAAGCGCAGCACCGAGAACACCTCCGACAGCTCCCTCGATGGATTTTTTGGGGCTTAAGACCGGTGCCATCTTATGTTTTCCGATCAGTACACCCACACAATATGCGCAGGTATCACATCCCCAGGAACATAAAAAGATCAGCCATACCAGAAAAGCTCCACCCGGCAGCACGCGGGTCTGATAGATATAAGACAGCATCACACCCACATAAACCATACCGAAAAATGCAGTCATGATCTGTTTATTCTGATATTTTGGATACGTAAATACAAAAATGCACATCATTACCAGTACACCAAGAATCACTGCCGGCAGATGATAACTTACCGGCAGATAAGCAATTGTCAGATAATAAATCACAACTGCCAGATAACCGACAATTTCCAGTCCGTTTGTCTTTCCTTCATGGACACCCGCTGCCCGGTATAATTCCTGCATACCGATACAGGAAACTCCGATCAACGTCACCAGAAGCACCGGTCCGGAACAGATAATTGTAGCAAGTGCCAGGATCACCAGGACAATTCCGCTGATCAATCTTGTCTTAAACATCCTATTCCTCCTTTACACCGCCATATCTGCGGTCTCTCTCATTGTATTTTTCAATTGCTTTTACCAGTTCTTCTTTTTTAAAATCCGGCCACGGCACATCGGTAAAATAAAATTCGCTATATGCCAGCTGCCACAGCAGGTAATTAGACAACCGCAGTTCTCCGCTGGTACGGATCATCAGATCCGGATCCGGGATCCCGGCCGTATCCAGATAATCTGATATCGTATCTTCACTCACCGGTGTCTCCAGCTTTCCGGCTTTCTGATCTTCCAGCATCCGGTTCACTGCTCTGGTGATTTCATCTCTGCTTCCATAATTCAGTGCGATCTGAAAATGCAGATCTGTGAAATCTTTGGAAAAATCTTCCAGTTTTTCGATACTTTCCTGAATATCCGAATCAAAGGCGGTGATATCTCCGATCACTTTTACACGCATATTATTTTTCTGTGAGATCTTAATACATTTTTTCAAATAATTACGAAACAGCTTCATCAGCCCATCCACTTCTTCTTTGGATCGTTTCCAGTTTTCTGTGGAAAAGGCATAAACAGTCAGATATTTTACTCCCAGTTCTTTTGCTACTTCACAGATATCTTCCAGGTTTTCACATCCTTTGACATGGCCGAAGCTTCTCGGCATGCCTCTTTTTTTTGCCCAGCGACCGTTGCCGTCAAGGATGATAGCAATATGATTTGGTACTCTCATACAATTCTCCTTTGCTCATTGAAAAAGGGACACCATACAATGGATCGTTTTCCATATGTTGATGCCCCTCAGCTTTTCACGTACTCCGGAAGTACATGATATTACACAGTTAAGATTTCTTTTGATTTTACTTCCACTGCTTCATCTACTTTTTTGATGAACTTATCTGTCATTTTCTGAACAGAATCTTCCAGCTCAGCAATTTCGTCTTCAGACACATCAGTTTTTCCCAGCTTTTTCAGCATATCATTTGCATCACGACGGATATTGCGAACAGCTACTTTTGCAGCTTCGCCTTTTTTCTTAACTTCTTTTACAAGATCTTTTCTTCGTTCTTCAGTAAGCTCCGGAAATACCAGACGAATGACTTTACCATCGTTAGTCGGATTGATTCCCAGATCTGACATATTGATTGCTTTTTCAATTTCTTTTACCAGAGATCCTTCCCACGGCTGAATCTGGATCATCCGGGCTTCCGGTACAGAGATATTGGCTACCTGCTGCAGTGGTGTCGGTGCTCCGTAATATTCTACCATAATACGGTCAAGTACGTGAGGATTGGCTCTTCCTGCACGGATTGTTCCAAATTCGCTGTCCAGATTGGCCAGTGTCTTATCCATTTTTTCCTGATATTTTACAATTCTCTCATCCATGTATATTTCCTCCTGGTCTGTCTTTTTGTTACTGTTCACTCTGTCTGAGTAACACCTTTTTATTTCGCTTTTAGTCTACCAGAACTTTTGTTCCGTCAATCTCTCCCTTTGCTGCACGGATAATACTGTTTTCTTCATTCAGTCCGAATACCAACATCGGCATCTTATTTTCCATACACAGAATCGATGCAGTCAGATCTACTACTGCCAGTTTCTGGTCAATGACCTCCTGAATATGCACGCTGTCGTACTTTTTAGCGTTCGGATTCGTCTTCGGATCACTGTCATAAACACCATCCACTGCTTTTGCAAGAAGAATCGTCTCTGCCTCAATCTCGATGGCCCGAAGTACGGTAGTTGTATCTGTTGAGAAATAAGGATGTCCGGTTCCGCCTGCAAAGAAAGCAACTTTCTTCTCTGCAAAACATGCATTTGCCTCATCTTTGGAAAACAGTTTTGTCATAGCTCCACAGGCAAACGGCGTAAAGATCTCCGTTTTCATTCCTACGGAACGGAAAATCTCAGATACATAGATACAGTTCATAACAGTTGCAAGCATACCGATCTGATCTGCTTTTGTCCGGTCTATGGTCTCGCTGCTTCTTCCTCTCCAGAAGTTTCCGCCACCGATTACCACACCGACTTCCACACCTTCCTCAACAAGAACTTTTACCTGTTTTGCGACCTCAGTTACGGTTGCTTCGTCAAATCCGGTATGCTTTTCGCCAGCCAGTGCTTCTCCGCTTAATTTTAATAATACTCTCTTCATATTTTCAGCTCCTTGTCTGTTTTAGTCCTGTGTCAGTCCACTGACATAATTCTGTACCGCGCTTGCATCAAATTCTACCGTTTCCTGCGCAGTACCCTGTGCTCTGTCAATTTTCGCATATACGGAATATCCGATCCATCCAACGAAAACCACACAGACAAGGGCAATACATACCATCTCCAGACGATGCATGATTTTTTCTCTTTTCATGATTTTCTGGCGATTGGCTTTACTCTTTTTATAATTATCTACTTTCGCCTGACTCATAAGTGTGCTCCTTTGCTTTCAGTTTTGCCGCTGTCTTTTGGAGATTGGGACAGCTGCATATCTCATACTGACAATTATAACATATCACACGTTAAAAGCAAAGAAGGTTTTTAAAACGTTTGGCTTGTTGCTCGCGGGATATTACTGTCCACTCCGTGCCCAGTAACACGCTGCGCGATGCACAGAATTTATGCTGATCGCATAAATTCGCGCGATATGTCTCGGGTTTTCTGTGACCTTCGCTCACAAAAAACGCCTCGCGGGATATTACCAATAACCAGTAACTGTGGAATGCTGCCTTCTGCATGGTTACATCGCAACAATAATCCCACCGTCATTCGCATACATGGAACTCACCCCGGCGGTATCCAGAATGATCACGTCTTTCACCTGCATTCTTTCCAGAAGTGCCTCTTTTACCATCTGTGCCCTCTCCGGACAGTTGCAGTGGCTGATAGCAAGTATTTTATCACTGCTGTTGTTTTCTCCTTCTTTTACATAATCAACCATTTTAACCAGTGCTTTATTGATTCCTCTCGCCTGATCCAGCTGACAGATAGTACCTTCCGGTGTGGCACCCATTACCGGTTTAACCTTCAATGCGGAAGCCACCAGTGCTTTTACTCTGCTCAGTCGCCCGTTTTTTCGCAGTGTTTCCAGATTCTCCAGTACGAAATACGTGTGCTGAGATTCGATATAAGCATCCACAGTTTCCACAACCTGTTCAAATTCCATGCCTGCTTCTTCACATTCCTGGATCTTCAGTGCGATCAGTGTCTCCCCTATCGAAGCACTTTTTGAGTTGAATACATGAATTTTCTTATCCGGATGTTCTTCCAGTGTCAGGCTTTTTCCAAGCTCCGCGCTATTATAGGAACCACTCAGTTCAGCGGAAAGAGTCACCGCATACAGATGTTCCGCATCTGCCTCAAACCCTCTCTGGTAAACTTCCGGAGACGGGCATGCTGATTTCGGGCACTCCGGATATGCTGCTACCTTTCTTAAAAAATCTGCCTGATCAAAGGAATCATCATCCACAATAGTATCTGCTCCCACTTCAAGAGTCAGTGCTGCCGATGCAAAACGTTCATCCTGTTTCATCTCTGGTGTCAATTCTCCACAACTATCTACAATTATTTTATATTTCATTACTTCCTGCCTCCAGCATTATATATTTTCTACATAACTGTGTATCCATATCTTTTCTCATCATCGCAAGATTACAGCTTTCGCTTTTGGACTTCGTCACACCCTGTAATTTTGCCTACCTGATATAGTTTTCAATACTACATTTTACTATATCATATCTTCATAAAATTGAAAAGAGATTTTCTATGTTCTTTTTGTGTCTTTTGGTTTATAATACTGATATCTGTTTTTTTAAATTATAACTTGGAGGTTGTATGGATTATTTACTGAACAGTTCCATGGAAATGCTGGATGAATATTATCAGCCGAAAGACACTGATGTGGTGATATCTCTGGTTTCCACTGAAGAGTGTGAACAGCGCTATCATTCTCTCCCCTATTATCATATCCTCGCAAGGAACATGCAAAATCACAATATCCGATACTGCAAAGCAGAAATGTTCAAGGACTGTATCCTGGGAACCCTTCTGATTCCCGATAAAAGAAGTATTGAAGAGACTGTTTTATCCATTTCTTTCTATATGAATAAAAATCTGCTGGTTCTCGTTGATGATTCGAAACATATCCAGGCGATTCTTACAATTCTTGAAGAGGGGGAACTTTTGAACTGTAAGACCATCGCAGAATTTCTGTGTCAGCTCATCGGCACACTTACACTGGAAGATGCCTTGTTTTTACAGGAACTGGAACAGCACATGAGTGATTTGGAAGAAAAAATCATAAAACACACGATCTCTGACTCTTCCGCACAGCTTATGCACATCCGCAAACGACTTCTGATCCTGCATTCTTATTATCAGCAGCTGTCTGATTTCTGTGAGGATCTGGAAGAGAATTCCAACCACTTTTTTCAGGCAGAAGAATGTCAGATTTTTTCTCTGTATGCATCCAGGATCGAACGGCTCTATGATCATTCCCAGATGCTTCGGGAATATGCCCTGCAGATTCGTGAAATGGAGCAGTCTCAGATTGACGCCAGACAGAACCGCACCATGCGGATTCTCACCGTAGTAACCACGATCTTTTTCCCACTGTCGCTTATCACCGGGTGGTATGGCATGAATTTTTCTCATATGCCGGAACTTTCTGCTCCCCACGCCTACGGGATTCTGATCGTTATCTGCGCTGTTATTGTTTTGATCGAAATCTGGTTTTTTCATAAAAACAACTGGTTTTCCTGAATTTCCATACCGGATAACCATTATGTCATATCACATTGGGAGGATTTTATTTGTTAGCACTTCGTATTTTAGATTTGAAAGATTTTACCGGAAAATTATTTATTGGAGAAATGTTTCAACATTTTTCTTTTGTGGAAGCTTCTTTTACCACCTTTGTCACTTATACTCTGGATGGACAACTGCATAAAGAATTTTTTGATTCCGAACAGAAACCCATGCGGACGTACTGTCTGTGGGAAGATGTGCAGGCACAGTGTTTTTCCATAATCAAAGGGAAACGCACACCTTTGAATTTTAAAATTGTCTTCCAGCTTTCCTCTTCCAATGTGGAAAAGCTGCTCTCGCAAAGCGGCATAGCACTGAAGCCTGAAGACATCTACGGTCTGTACCTGAACTGTCAGTTTGACGGGAAGCAGCTTCTTTGTACTACCGGCACTTCTCTGAAAATTTTCACCCTGGACAAACAGCTGGACCGGGTGTGGGATGAAATGGTTCGGAAATTTTTCCGGAAAAATCAGGTGGCTTTTGAGGATGCATAACAGGTCGAACTACACATCAACAGATTTAGATGTCATAGTCTCATACAATATATAGCAAAACGGAAAACTCTTTGCATCGAGTTTCCCGTTTTGTTTTCGCCAACCGGCTGTCTTTCTGTCAGCCGGTTTATGTTTTTCCATCTTTATGTTATCTGTGATTTCTGTATATTTATCTCAAAATAGATCCCTGCAGATTACCGTCCTGTCCGGATGCTCCCGGCTGATCCTGTCCCTGCTGACTGTTCTGTGCAGTGGTTGAAGTATCTGCTTTATCCAGTGTGATCGTCAGTGATTTTTCCACGTAACTTCCGTTATCCGCGATTTTTACAACCAGATCTACGGTTTCTCCCGCTGCATAGTACTCCAGCTGACTCTCCAGGTCATCCATTGATTTTACAGAAGTTCCATCAAATTTTGTGATGACACTTCCGGATGTGATGCCGGCTTTTTCAGCAGCACTTCCTTTTTCCACTTCTGCTACATAGACACCCTGTGGAATGCCATAAGCTTCTGCGATAGAACTGTCCACCGTCTGTCCTTTGATACCCAGAGCAGCTGCCTGATCAGAGCTTACTTTTGTTCTTGTCTGGCGATTCATCAGATCTTCAAAGATCGGAGAAGCGGTACTTACCGGAATAGCATATCCCATACCTTCTACTTCTGTAGATGCCAGTTTTGCAGAGTTGATACCGATCACCTGACCCTGCATATTCAGAAGAGCTCCACCACTGTTACCAGGGTTGATTGCTGCATCTGTCTGGATAAATCCGTTCTCGGAATCAGAGTCTTCCAGCTGACGATTTACCGCACTTACAATACCGGTCGTTACAGACTGTCCATAGCCCAGTGCATTACCGATAGCTACCACCTGTTCCCCTACCTGCAGCTGATCAGAATCACCGATCTCTGCAATTTTAATCTGAGACATGGTGTCATCAGAAATATCTGAAAGTTTCACGGCGATAACTGCCAGATCGTTATCTGCATCTGTTCCTTTTACAGTTGCTTCGTAGGCCTGGTCATCCACAAAACATACAGATAAGGTATCTGCATCTTCTACTACATGGTTATTCGTGGCGATCAGAAGTTCACTGTCGTTCTGTCCGATAATAATACCGGAACCCTGGCTTTCTACTTCCTGTTCCTGTGTACCACTACCTCTCGAAAACATACTGAAATAATCCTGTACTTCCTGTACAGATTTATTGGTAATTGCAACAATCGACGGCATCGCATTTTTGGCGATAGAAGAAACATCCAAACTCTGTCCGGAAGCACTGCTTCCCGTGCTGCCTGAAGATGTTGTGGTCTGCAATGTGGTCTTCGTTGTTTCCTGTTTGCTACTGTCTGTCTGCGTGGACTGTGCTTTTGCTGTCGCACCGGTTGCATAAGTCACCCCGGTAAATACACCCCCGGCTACGCCTCCGAAAAGTACGGCACTCAGTGCTACTGCACCGATTTTCTTTGCCCATCTGGCTCCGTTTCCATTTCTCTTTCTCGGCTGTTTTTTCGGTTCCATCGGTGTATTATTCTGCGGTTCATTTCCCTGCTGATTCCAATTATAACTTCCATATTCTTCCATAAGTCATTCCTCCTGTTTATGTAAATGTATTCTTTTATTTTTCTTTCTTCTTTGTTTATGGCTATAGTATAGAAAAGGTTTGTGGTCAATTTGTTATCAAAATATGTTTATTTTGTGAAATAGTTCAAACTATGTTATAATAGCTTTCAGCGAACAGGTGCAGACACTGCCTGTTTCTGAAAAGAGCGATAATCCATGTACTCCCGAGATCTTTCTGTGTCCGATTTTGTGAGTACATCATTACACAGGAGGTTGTTTTATTATGCAGAAAATTACAAGTTTTACTATTGATCACTTAAAACTTCAGCCGGGCGTATATGTATCCCGCAAAGACCCGGTCGGCGATTCCCTGATCACCACATTCGATATCCGTATGACATCCCCGAACGAAGAACCGGTGATGAACACTGCAGAAGTACACACCATCGAACATCTGGGAGCCACCTTCTTAAGAAATCACCCGGACTTCGGCTCCAAAACCATCTACTTCGGACCAATGGGCTGCCGCACCGGCTTCTATCTCCTTCTGGCAGGTGACTACACCTCCGGAGACATCGTCCCGCTGATGACCGAGATGTTCACCTTCATCCGCGACTACCACGACGAAGTCCCGGGCGCATCCCCAAAAGACTGCGGCAACTACCTGGACATGAACCTGTCCATGGCAAACTACCTGGCCAACCGCTTCCTGACCGAAGTCTTAACCGACATCAAAGAAGACCGCCTGGTATACCCGGAATAAATACTTTCATTGCTATCCAGCAATGAACATTGTTGCAAAAGTTGCAAAATATCAGATACTATAAAGAAGGAAGATAGCAGTACCTCTTAACGTACACAACTATCTTCCTTCTTTATACACTCAACTCATTCAGCATATTCTTATCACTTATAGCAAATATTTCTTCGTTTTTCTCATTTTCTTCCACTTTTTCAAAAAAATCTCACCATACCAGCCACAAGAGTTTCCACCAACGCACAGCGGCAGTCATAAAAACTCTTTTCTCCTATTTTTTCGAATAGAATACGCGTTCAAGACACAGCCCCTCTGCCGGCGCCGTAACGCCCGCAAACTTCCGCTCCATCCTCTCAAGCAGCTCCGGCATACTGTTCGCATCCCTCCTATGCTGCCCAACCTCAATCAAAGTTCCGGTTAAGATTCTGACCATATACTGAAGAAAACCATTTCCCGTATACACAATCCGTATCTCATGCTCCGACTCTTCAATCACTATATCCGTAATCGTCCGCACCGTAGATTTCTTCATCTTCGGATTGCCACAAAACGTTTTAAAATCATGGGTTCCCACCAGATCCTGTGCTGCCCGGCGCATCGCCTCTACATCCAGCGCTTCCCCCAGATGATACCGAAACTTCCGGTCAAACACCGATTTCTGCTCATCCGTTCCAATCCGGTAAGAATAACATTTTCCTTCCGCCCAGAGTCTTGCATGAAACCGCTCCGATACTGGTTCCACAGACTTTACACAGATATCTTCCGGCAGATACTGATTCATATATTGCAAAATCTCCTTCGGATCCCATTTCTTTGCCAGATGCACACTGGCTGTCTGATTCTTCGCATGAACCCCGGCATCCGTTCGCCCTGCTCCATCGATCTCAATCTCTTTTTCTGTCATTCTGGATAATACCTGTTCCAGCTTTCCCTGAATCGTCTGGGTGGTTTTCTTCTGTCTCTGCCATCCTTCGTAACGGGTTCCTTCATATTCTATTGTCAGCAAATAATTCATAGATTTCTTACTCTTTCCAGTTTTTTACTTCATCGAACTCTGCCAGAATCTCCTGAGATGGTTTCTTCGTGCAGAGGCTGAAGATCACAATGCAGAGAATACTCAGCGCAAATCCTACCACCAGTGAATACAGCCCGGTCGCAGATCCAAGCGTCTGTCCATGTACCAGCGGCAGATAATCCCATATCAAAACTGCACCGCCACCGGACACAATCCCCGCTACTGCTCCGGCAAAATTCGTTCTTCTCCAGAACAGGGACATCACTACGATCGGCCCAAACGCCGAACCAAGACCTGCCCATGCGTTAGATACCAGTCCCATAATACTGTTGTTTGGATCCCAGGCAATCAAAAATGCCAGCAATGCAACAACCAGTACCGTAAAACGGCTCACCTTCAGCACTTTTTTCTCATCGGATTCCGGTTTCAGAATATCCTTATAAATATCTTTAGACACGGATGAAGCCGTCACCAGAAGCTGCGAATCCGCTGTGGACATAATCGCTGCCAGGATACCGCACAGGAAGATTCCTCCGACAAATGGCAGATTCGTATCTTTCGTAAACATTTTTGTGATCATCTCGATAAAGACGCTTTCTGTGGAAGCATTTCCCTCCGTTCCAAGAATCGTCGGAAACAGATAGACACGACCGATAATGCCGATCGCTACAGCTGCTGCCAGAGAAATCGTTACCCATATAATAGCAATTACTCTCGATTTTCTCAACTCTTTCTGATTCTTTACCGCCATAAATCGAGTCAGAATATGCGGCATTCCACAATATCCCAGCCCCCATGCCAGCTGTGAGATAATCTCCACTGCGGTATAAGACCGGTCACCATTCCGAAACAGACTCAGATATGCCGAAGCACCGCCCACAACACCGCTCTGGTCAAGAATCGGTTTTACCTGATCCGCTCCTACCATAAAATACGCGGCAATCGGAACCACCAGCAGTCCTACTAACATCAGACTTCCCTGAATAAAATCGGTCACACAAACCGCCATGAAACCGCCCATAAACGTATAAATCAGAATAACCGCAGCACCGATGGCCAGAGCCACATGATAATCCACACCGAATACAGAGTTAAATAGTTTTCCACCGGCAGACAGTGCAGACGCTGTATATACCAGGAAAAAGATAACGATCACAATCGAAGATACCAGAAGCAGTACCCTTTTTTTATCACGGAACCGGTTTTCAAAGTATGCCGGCAGTGTCAGGGAGTTATTTGCCCTGATCGTATATTTTCTCAATCGTGAAGAAATAAACACCCAGTTGCAGACTGTTCCGAGAAACAGTCCGATCGCGATCCAGGACTGCCCTGTTCCCAGTGCATACACGGTTCCCGGAAGTCCCATTAACAGCCATCCACTCATATCCGACGCCTGTGCCGACAGCGCAGCCACCCAGCCACTCAGTCCCCTTCCGCCAAGAAAATAATCTTCTGAATTATTCGTATTTTTCATGTAGATCGCACCGATCACAATCATCAGCACCAGATATGCCGCAAATGCGATCAGGATTACTATAGTATCTGTGTTACTCATTCCTTTTTCTCATCCTTCCTTTATGTAATTATAATACCGGATTGTTCCGTACTTCGTACTTTCACAGTCCGTAAAATATTTGTAATCCATTATCCCTAAAACTTCTTGTCTTGTCAATCATTTTTGCTTTATTTTTTTATCATATTACCATATTAAAGCGTATTGTATAAAAAAACACCCGCATACGGATGTATTTTTTCCGTATCCGGGTATCTTTTTCCTTTATTTTGCTGCGATTGCTTCGATCTCGATCAGACCGCCCTTCGGAAGTCTTGCAACTTCCACACAGGAACGAGCCGGTGCAGACTCCTTGAAGTATTCTGCGTAGATGGCATTGACCGTTGCAAAGTCATCCATATTATCCAGAAATACCATGGTACGAACAACGTCTTCATATCCAACGCCTGCTGCTTCCAGAACAGCTCCCAGATTTTTCAGTGCCTGATGGGTCTGTGCCTCGATGCCTTCCGGCAGAGTTCCGTTCTCCGGATCCAGTCCCAGCTGGCCGGAAGTGAACACCATATTTCCAGCTTCTACAGCATGTACATAAGGTCCTACTGCTGCAGGTGCTTTTTCAGCAAAAATTGTTTTTTTCATGTTTGTATCCTCCATTCAAATATTCTGCATTTGCATCTTATTATAACATGCTGTGTTCGTTCGTCAAGCATCGGAAACGACTTCATCTTGCTCTTTTTTGCACAATAGAATATAATAAACTCACCAAATATTTATGCAAAAAAACGAAGGGAGAACGAAATGAAACACGAAAAAGACTGGTATAAAGATCTGGTGATCTATCAGATTTATCCAAGAAGTTTTAAAGACGGCAACCATGACGGAATCGGAGATCTGAAAGGAATGATTGAAAAACTTGATTATCTGCAGGAACTTGGCATCAATGCGGTATGGATGTCACCTGTGTTCGCTTCACCAAATGTGGATAATGGATATGACATTTCCGATTATACCTCCATCATGGAAGAATTCGGAACCATGGAGGACTGGGATGCTTTCCGGGACGGGGCTCATGCGCGGGGGATTGCAATTATCATGGATCTGGTGTTGAATCACTCTTCTGACAGACATATCTGGTTTCAGGAATCCAGAAAATCCCGCAACAACCCCTACAGTGATTATTATATCTGGAGAGATCCTGCTCCTGATGGTGGTGCACCGAATGGCTGGATGTCTGTGTTTGGCGGCAGTGCCTGGGAATATGTAGCGGAGCGTGGACAGTATTATCTGCATTTCTTCGCAAAAGAACAGCCGGATCTCAACTGGGACAATCCGGAGACAAAAGAAAAAATCTTTGATATTATCCGCTTCTGGAACGATAAAGGCGTGGATGGCTACCGCATCGATGCCATCAGTTATCTGGACAAAGGACTGGATGGCCGTGCCAATCCAAACGAACAGTTTGGTACTGTCGCCTGTGTGAACCTGGAAGGAACACATCGTTATATCCGGGAAATGGTTGCAAAAACCATGACACCCGACCATCTGATGAGTGTCGGAGAGGTTAATATTAATAACGATCAGGATGCTATCCATTACTCGAGTGCTGTCAGTGAAGAATTTAACATGGCAATTCCTTTTGTACCGCCGATCGTGGAGATTCAGACCTGGTCACCGGAAAAAATGAAACGGGATCTTCGTCACGATTATGAACTGCTGAAAAAAGACGGCTGGTGGGCACGATTTTTAAGTAATCACGACAAGCCACGCCAGGTTTCCCTCTACGGAAATGATACAACCTTCCGGGAAGTCTCCGCAAAAATGCTGGCATCCTACCTCCATACGCTCCCGGGAACTCCTTTTGTCTTTCAGGGGGAGGAACTTGGTATGACCAATGTTGCTTATCCTTCCATTGAAGATTATGACGATATTGATACCAAAAATGCCTACCATACCATGCTGGAACAGGGGATTGCTCCCGAAAAGGCACTGGCAGAAGCTCAACGAATCAGTCGCGATAACGCACGGACACCGATGCAGTGGGATGACAGTTTAAATGGTGGATTTTCCGATCATACACCATGGCTCGGTGTCAATCCCAACTATAAAGAAATCAACGCAGCCAGTCAGATGGCAAATGATTCTTCTGTCTTTCGTTTTTATCAGAAACTAATCTCTCTGCGGAAAGAACACCCTGTCATGGCACACGGTGATCTGCAGCTTTGCTGCCCGGAGGACGGACCGGTGATTGCATATACAAGAAGTTATCAGGATGAAACCTGGCTCGCTGTACATAATTTTTCGCAGGATGTACAGAAATTCCAGTACACCGGAACCGGTCTGCAGCTGGATACTTCAGTACTTTTATCTAATTATCCGGAACATGATATTTGCCCGGAAGATGATATTTTAACACTGAAGCCATACGAAACTGTGATCTTCCGGTTATCGTAAGACAGCATTGTGTCAACCGCCACACATGCATAGCAGATAAGTCTGAAACATCAGCTTGTTTCTCTTGTTTTTCTGACATTGACCGATTAAAATAGATATATCAGGTGCATACACCTAAACATTGCACCTTTTAGAAGGAGGGTTTTTCTTATGAAACTGCAAAATTATTTTCAGGATCCTTCCTCTTTACACATCGGAACAGAACCGCTTCGTGCCTACTATGTTCCATGTAGAGAAGAAGCAGAAGCCAACGGCGCAGACATGCTGAAGGCTTCCCGGGCAATCATTTTAAATGGTGACGACTGGAAATTTAAATTCTATGAAAGCTATCACCAGGTTCCTGAAGGATGCACTGAAAAAGCTGCGGATACCACAGGCTATGATACCATCCCAGTTCCAAGCTGCTGGCAGATCCTTGGATACGATCAGAATCAGTATACCAATGTCCGCTATCCGATTCCTTTCGATCCGCCTTATGTGCCGGATGACAACCCGGCAGGTGTCTATGTGAAAGAATTTTCACTGACTGAAGAAGAAGCGACGCAGAAAATTTATCTAAACTTTGACGGCGTGGACTCCTGCTATTATGTATGGATCAATGGAGCTTTCGTCGGCTACAGTCAGATTTCCCATTCCGGAAGTGAATTTGATATTACTGACAAAGTAACCGCCGGCAATAACCGCCTGACTGTCCTGGTTTTAAAATGGTGTGACGGAACCTATCTGGAAGATCAGGATAAACTTCGTTTTACCGGTATCTTCCGCGACGTTTACCTGCTGGTTCGTCCGGTAGATCATATCCGTGATTATTTTGTCCATACACCGGTAAGCGAGGATCTTACCAAAGCTGAGATTCTGGTCGATCTGGAACTTTGTGGTTCTCCTTCCGTCACTGTAAAGCTGTATGCACCAGACGGAGATTTCCTGGCTGCTGCCACTCCTTCTGACGGAAAAGTGCGGTTTGCCGTAGATGATCCGGATCTGTGGAATGCAGAACATCCGGCACTGTATACGCTGATTCTTTCCACACCGGATGAAGTGATCGCTCAGAAAGTCGGTCTTCGCCGGATCGATATCAAAGGAAATGTCATCTATATCAACGGTGTGAACTTCAAGATCAAAGGTACCAACCGCCACGACAGCAATCCGTTTACCGGAGCTGCAGTCACAAGGGAACAGCTTCTGACTGATCTGAAGCTGATGAAGGAACATAACATCAATGCGATCCGTACCAGCCATTATCCAAATGCTCCATGGGCCACACAGATGTATGACAAATACGGTTTTTATGTTATGGATGAAGCAGATCTGGAATCCCACGGATGTACCACACTCTACGGAAGTAAGAGTGAACATGTCGATATGGGAGAAGTACAGTACGAAGAAAGCTATGGCTATCTGATGCGCGATCCTTCTTATGAAAACGCTGTCGTAGATCGTATCCAACACCTGGTTCACAGAGACAAAAACTGCTCCAGCGTCTTCTCCTGGTCCATGGGAAATGAAAGTGCATACGGTCCTAATCTGGAAAAAGCCGCCGCATGGATCAAATCTTACGACCCGGATCGTGTTCTGAACTATGAGAACAGTATCTGGCAACAGACCAATACTGATTATGTCAACGATGTACATGATCTGGATGTCTTCTCCCGGATGTATGCACCGGTGGAATTTATCGATGAGTTCTGCTCTAAAGAAGGTAAAAAACCATTTATCGAAGTAGAATACTGCCACGCTATGGGTAACGGACCTGGAGATCTGGAGGCTTATTTTGAACGTCTCTACAAATATCCCGGTTATATCGGTGGTTTCGTATGGGAATGGTGTGACCACTCCGTCTATATGGGTAAGACCATCGAAGGCAAAGATAAATTCTTCTACGGCGGTGACTGGAACGAGGAAATACATGACGGAAACTTCTGTATGGATGGTCTGGTATACCCGGATCGTACCCCACATACCGGTCTTCTGGAACATAAAAATGTAGCACGTCCAATCCGTGCCACTCTGCTGGATACTTCCAAAGGACTGGTCGAACTGGATAACAAACTGGATTATACCAATATCAAGGATGGATTTACAATCACTTACGATGTACAGAAAGACGGTATGACTGTTCTTTCCGGTACACTGGATCCGGTAGACTGCCCGGCAAAAGAAAAAGTAACGATTACATTACCATTTGCTGTAACTGTAGAAGCCAATACCATCGTTACCCTGCATTATCTGCAAAAAGAAGATGCTCTGCTGACCCCGTCAGGATATGAAGCCGGTCACGATCAGCTGATCTTTTCTACCGATGTCACAAGTGCTGTCGCCGCTGTTGCCAAAGCTTCCGGTGCTTCGACCGCATCTGCTGCATCTGCTGTATCTGTAGAAGATCTGGAAAACGAACTGGTAGTCAGCGGCTCTGCTTTCCGTTACGTCTATGACAAGTGGAAAGGAACTTTCACTGTTCTTGTAAAAGATCAGAAAAACCTGATTGCTCAGCCGATCCAGTTAAATATCTGGCGTGCACCGATGGATAACGACCGCCGGATCCGTTGGGAATGGGAAGCTGCAGGCTACGACAGAGCACGCACAAAAATTTATGCTACTGAATGGACGCAGGATGAAGATGGTGTAACGATCACTTCCACCTATTCTCTGGCGGCCGTATATCTGCAGAGGATCATCGAGGGAACTATGACATGGAAAGTTGCCAAAGACGGTACTCTGACCGTTACCGTAGACGGTGAGCGAAAACCGGTTCACGTACCGCTTGCAAAAACTCCGCTGCCAAAGATGCCGTTCCTGCCTCGTTTCGGTCTGCGCCTGTTTCTGGAACCGGCCTTTGCCGATGTTACTTATTTCGGTTATGGACCGATTGAAAGTTATCCGGACAAACATCGCGATGCAAAACTTGGGCTTTATACCTCTGATGTAGACAGTCTCCATGAAGATTATCTGCGTCCGCAAGAAAACGGAAGCCACTGGAACTGCTCCGGACTGGCACTGACCACTTCCGATCATCGTTCTCTGCTGATATCCGGTACACAGAACTTCAGTTTTAATGCATCCCGGTACACACAGGAGGAACTGACTACAAAAGCACACAGCTTCGAACTGGAAAAATCTCCGTACACAGTGCTGTGCCTGGATGGATATATGTCCGGTTGTGGCTCTAACAGCTGCGGTCCTGCTCTGGCAAAAGAATATCGGGTAGATCAGGACAAACTGACCTTTACCTTTACTCTGAATTTCTAAGACTTTTATACTGCTGATCAATTCCTGATCTGACTCACACCGGGTCACGAGACGTGTAAACACGAACTCCGACCCGGTGTTTTTAGTGACCGAACAGTCAAAAAGGTCAGCCTTTCATAAACTCACCCGATAAAAGGTATGTTTCTTACACCTTGACCAAATCTGGTTTTTCCGTTAAACTAAAAGGCAGACATAATGGTAATGATCAAAAAAGAAACAGTCCGAAAGGACTGAAACAGTATAGTAAGGAATTGGTGAAAAGGAATGAAACAGACACTACAGCAACCACACATACATACCTCCGCAAACAGCGAGATAGAAACCTGTGATATCTGCCACCATCATCATCTACATCTTCCGATGGAAGCACCGGCTGATGAGACATTATACCGTCTGGCAGACCTCTACAAAGTGTTCGGTGATCCTACCAGAATCCGCATTCTATATGCATTATCCGGTGGTGAACTTTGCGTCTGCGACATCGCAGAACTTCTGGGTATGACACAGAGTGCCATCTCTCATCAGTTACGTGTGTTAAAGCAGTCGGCGCTGGTCAAATTCCGAAGAGATGGGAAAACCGTATATTACTCTCTGGCTGACACACATGTGGCAACTATTCTCGCACAGGGACTGGATCATGTACAGGAATAAACATGAACTTTAAATCAAGATTGGTCCACCGGACTAATTATTGATATACAAAAAAGAGAGAAGACAGAACTCCATAAAAGTTCCATCTTCTCTCTTTTTTGTATATCCATAACATTTTTTCTATTTCTGATGATATCCATCCAGAAATTCTCCCAGTTTCTTTGTCGCCTTCTCAAGATCTGCAATTCTCGGCAGATATACCACACGGAAATGATCCGGCTGTCCCCAGTTGAAACCGCCACCATGCACGATCAGGATTCTCTTTTCTCTCAGCAGATCCAGGGCAAATTTCTCATCGTCGTAGATATTGAATTTTTCCACATCCAGTTTCGGGAAAATGTAGAATGCTGCTTTCGGTTTCTTCGCTGATACACCCGGGATATCGTTTAACAATTTATAGATGACTTCTCTCTGTTCATAGATTCTTCCACCCGGCTGCAGATACTCTTCCACACTCTGATAGCCACCAAGTGCGGTCTGAATGATCGACTGAGCCGGTACATTGGAACACAGACGCATATTGGAAAGCATCTTGATTCCCTCGATATAACCTGCTGCCGCTTTTTTATTACCGCTCAATACCATCCAACCCACACGGAATCCTGCGATCATATGAGATTTGGACAGACCGCTGAATGTCACACAGAATACATTTTTCGGTGCAATCGATGCGATGGAAATATGTTTCAGTCCATCCATCACCAGACGGTCATAAATCTCATCTGAGAAAATGATCAGTCCGAATTCTTCTGCCACTTTCACGATTTCTTCCAGGATCTCTTTGGAATACAGCGCACCGGTCGGATTGTTCGGGTTGATGATAACAATAGCTTTTGTCTTATCTGTGATCTTGCTTCTGATATCCGCGATATCCGGATTCCAGTCGGACTCTTCATCACAAATATAATGTACGACTTTTCCACCAGCCAGTGTAGCTGTTGCGGTCCACAGCGGATAATCCGGTGCCGGAATCAGGATCTCATCACCATCATTTAACAGTGCCTGCATGCTCAGATTGATCAGTTCGCTGACACCGTTACCTGTATAGATATCGTCCATCGTCACACCCGGAATTTTCTTTAACTGACAGTACTGCATGATTGCTTTTCTTGCGGAAAACAGTCCCTTGGAATCTGAATATCCCTGACATTCCCACAATGACTGTCTCATATCCAGAATAACTTCTTCCGGTGCATTAAATCCAAATGGAGCCGGATTACCGATATTCAGTTTCAGAATACTGAGACCATCCGCTTCCATTCTGGCCGCCTCGTCCACCACGGGTCCTCTTACATCGTATAATACGTTATCCAGTTTGGAAGATTTATCAAAAGTCTTCATTGTATCTGCCTCCATTCGTTTTTATTTTCTTTTACTTTAGCACACTAATTCAGTGATTATGTATCTTTTCAATTGTAGCTCATTACCTTCTTTTTGTCAAACCCGGAATCCTTATGATTTATATGCTATTTCAGGATTTTTTTCAGTTCATCCATAAAGGTATTCACATCTTTAAACTCCCGATACACAGAAGCGAAACGGACATAGGCAACCGCTTCCAGATCTTTGAGTTTATCCATCACGATTTCTCCGATCACAGAGCTTGGGATCTCCCGCTCTTCCAGATTAAACACCTCTGTTTCCACATCATCTACCAGCCGGTGGATCTGTTCTGCTGATACCGGCCGTTTGTGGCAGGCACGAAGGACACCGGCCTCTATCTTGGATCTGTCAAACTGTTCCCTGTTCTGGTCTTTTTTGATCACGATCAACGGAATCGTCTCCACTTTCTCATAAGTGGTAAATCGTTTTCCACACGCATCACACATTCTTCTTCTCCGGATGGCAGTGTTGTCATCCGCCGGGCGTGAATCCACAACCCGGGTATTATCCTGATTACAAAACGGACACTTCATATTTCATCCTTCTCTTTCCGCAAACTGCCTCTGATTGTCCGGTATTCTTCTGTATCCTCTTATTTTCCCGTTCAACTGTCTCACAGTTTTCTTATTTTCCTGTAACTTTCATCACTCCTGTATTCCTCACACAGTGGATGCTTTATCTTTTCCCATCATAATATAATCGTAAACTTACCGTCAAGACAATTAACCACAAAACATATAATTAATATAAAAGAAGTATAAAAATCAGGTTTTTTATGCGAATTATTGATCTGAAACAAAAAGAAGTCATCAATACCTGCAACTGTAAAACCCTTGGCTGTCCCGTGGATGTGGAATTTGATCCCTGCAGCGGACGGATTTCTGCCATCATCATCCCAGGCCCCGGAAAATTCTGCTGTTTTCTTGGAAGAGACAGCGAATTCTGTATCCCCTGGGAATGCATCTGTCAGATCGGGGAAGATATTATTCTTGTGGAAATCGATGAGAAAAAATGCCTGAAGAAACTGTGATTGCTCTCCTGGCAGTCATCAGAATGTTCTTCAGGCCCGCTCCCTGATCCATTGGCGGTTTCTCTCATCTTCTGTTATCTGTATCGATATCCAGCAACAACAGATTTTCTTCTTTTACATACAATTTTTCCGGCACACCCTCCGACGGATCCCAGTCCGTTTTCGCTGTTTTCCATTGCAGCCACTCGCAGGATCTGTCTTTTCGGAAGGAAACATTCCATTCAAAGGGATCTTCCATAATTCGGTATTCTCCCACCGGGAACTCACTGTAACATCCTTCCGACGGTTTTTCCTTTGTAAAAAAGTGGGCGCGGATCCCGATGGTCCGTGCCTGTAAAGCTTCTTTCGATACCCGGATGCCAACTCCCCAGTCCGATGTCCACAACCAGTTTCCATCTCTGTGGCTTTCCATAGCTTCCACCGCGCAGATATTCTTACATCCGGATAAAAGTGCCGCCGTCTTCGTCTTCGGATTCCGGAAAAATTCTTTTACCGGTTCGATCACTTCCATCCGCCCCTGATGAATACAGCTGACCGTATCACACAGTCGATAGACTTCATCCCGGTTATGAGATACAAACAGTACCGGTGTCTGTACTTTTTGTAAAAGTTCCAGCATCTGTTGTTCCATTTTCCATTTCAGATAGCTGTCCAATGCGGCAAACGGTTCATCCAGAAGCAATACTTCCGGCTCTGCTGCCAGCATACGAGCCATGGCTACCCGTTGTTTTTGTCCACCGGAGAGCTGATCCGGCATATGATGTTCCAGTCCGCCAAGCTGAAATCCTGCAATATATTCCCTGACTTTTTTCGGATCCGGCTTTCTCCCCATCCCTGCCTGAATATTCTGTACCACATTCATTGTAGGAAACAATGCGTAATCCTGAAACATATATCCGACTTTTCGTTTCTGCGGTGGCAGATTAATCCGTTTTGCCGAATCAAAGAGTACCCTGTCATTCAAAACGATTCTTCCCTCATCCGGCCGTTCGATACCTGCAATACATTTTAACGTCATACTTTTTCCGCATCCGGAAGCTCCCAGAATGGCAAATATGCCTCCATCCATGGAAAAATCCACATCCAGCAGAAAATTCCCCAGTTTCTTTTTTATCCTTACCTGCAGCATATCCGCCCTCCTTACCACCGTTTTTTATGTTTATTGTCACCGGATCCGAGCAGGTTCATCACCAGCACCACAAAAAAAGCAATCAGCATGATCACAACGACCCAGAAACCTGCTGTCCCATAGTCGCCATCCTGGATAACCATGGCGATCTTCTGAGAGATCGTCCCTGTCTTTCCCGGGATATTTCCCGCCAACATGGAAGTTGCCCCATACTCACCCATAGCCCTGGCAAATGTCAGAATCGTTCCTGAAAGAATACCCGGTCCGGCAGATGGAATCACTACTTTCCAGAAAATCTTTATTTCCGACATACCAAGCGTTCTTGCTGCATAAACCAGGTTGGCATCCACCTGTTCAAAAGCGGCTCTGGCATTCCGGTACATCAGTGGAAAAGCAATTACCGTTGCCGCCAGAATACAGCCAAGCCAGGTCTGTATCACCTTGATTCCAAAATTTCCATACAACACAGCACCAAACGGCCGCCGCAGACTGAAGATCAGAAGCAGGAAAAATCCGGCAACTGTGGGAGGAAGTACCATCGGAAGGGTCAGAATCCCGTCTATCACCGCTTTTGTCTTCGGACCTGCTTTTACCACCTGTCTTGCCGCATAGATTCCTCCAAAAAAAGAAAGAATGGTAGCCACCACTCCAGTCTTTAATGAGATCAGCAGAGGACTCCAGTCCAGCCCCTTCATAAATTCCATCATCTGTTCCATTCGTGTCTCCATTCTAATCTTTCCCCCGCCGGAACATCCTGTTACGGCGTAAATATGTATTTTTATTATATTATTTCAAAAAGTCTGATTAGTTCTCTACATCTGTATCAAAGTAGTATTTCCGGAAAATGGTCTTTGCATCATCGGTGATCAGAAAATCTATGAATTCCTTGGCTGTTGTGGATTCCAGTTCTTCTGCTTCCGGATTCTGTACCTGTGCCACCGGATAGATAACATCACCGGTCAGATCATACGGAATGACCTGCAGGATCTCCAGACGATCCTCCAGTCCATAAGTATCGGAATAGTATACCGTTCCTACCTCATTGGAGCCTTCTGCTACTGCGGAAGTAACCGCACCAACATTGGCACACTCATTGATCTCCACACCGCCCAGCGCTTCTGAAACAGTAGCTGTCGGAATAGTAGATACATCGTCAGCTTTTTCCAGAATTCCTGCATTTACCAGTGCCTGACGGGTGTATTTTCCAACCGGCACCGAACCATCTGCCAGTGCGATACTGCTGGCTTTGTTCAGATCCTCCAGACTGGTTACTTCTGTGTTACTTTCTTTATAAGTTACCAGACATACCTGGTTATTTACTACATTATGACGGGTACCGTCCACAACCAGACCATCTGTCTCATCCAGCTGATCCATCTGTTTTACCGCTGCTGAGAAAAACACATCACAGGCTGCACCTTCTTCGATCTGTGTCAGCAGCGTTCCTGAGCTGTCATAGCTTCCCTGTACATTTACATTTGGATGGGTCTCCTGAAACTTTGTAATCAATTCTTCCATTACCTGATTCAGACTCTTAGCAGCAAATACTGTAATAGTAGTTTCTTCGCCTGCATCGTCTGCTGTTGTATCATTGCTTTCGTCAGCTGTTGCTTCTGCAGTTGCTTCTGTCTGTGTCTCTTCTTTTGTTGTATCCGCCGCACTGTTGTTCTTAGAGCCGCATCCTGTAAGCAGAGACACTACCATAGCTGTTGCAAGTAACATACTTACACTTTTTTTCTTCATTTTTTCTTCATTCTTTCTTTCTCCTCATTCCTGTTTTGTCTGCGCGGATCTGTATCAGCTGTGCTGCGATGCTGATTGCGATCTCTGCCGGTGTTTCACTTCCGATTTCGATTCCGATAGGTGCATACACCTGATCCAGTTCTTCCTCTGTGAAGCCTTCGCTTGCCAATTTTTCTCTGACGTACCGGGTTTTTCTTTTACTTCCCACTACACCTATATAAGAAGCAGGTGTCCGCAAGGCAAACCGTTCCACATCGGCATCACAGCGATGCCCTCTCGTGACTACCACCAGATAGTCTTCCGGTTTTACTTCCAGAATCTGCGAAAGTGCTGTAAAGTCTACGGTTTTTGTCTCCTGAACTCCCGGAAACAAAGCGTGATCTGTATATTCTTCCCGATCATCCAGAACCATACACCAGAATCCCAGATGACTGAGCACCGGAACCAGCTCCTGAGCCAGATGACCGCCTCCAAAAATGTAAACCCTTCCATCGTAACAGAATTCTTCTGCGTAAATCTTCTGTCCGTTTTCCTCCAAAATCCTGCAGTGTCCTCTTCCTTCTGTGATCTCTCTTCGGATCCGGGGCGTTCCTTCAGAAAATGGAAGAACCAGCCAGTAAGGTTTTCCCTCATCTGCTGCCGCCAGTGCTTCTTTTAAAAATTCTCCTACGCCCGGATCCTGTGCGCAGACACTGTAAAACAATACTTTTACTCTGCCCCCACAGACCATGCCCAGTTCGCTGTTTTCTCCGGTTCCCAGATCAAAATTTTCCACATAATGGGCCGCTGTTCCTGCCAGTTCCATGGCTTTTTTTACTGCCTGATATTCCAGGTTGCCGCCTCCGATAGTTCCGTAGATTCTTCCGTTTTTAGCCACTACCATATAAGCCCCTGTAGTTCGCGGAACAGAACCATTTCCTTCTACAATAGTAACCAGAACCGTATCTGTCTTCTGATTCCATCGATCCAGTAACAACTGATATAATTTTTTCATTGATTGTGTTTCCTTTTATGTGAATTTTCTGCTATTCTATTCTTTCCAATAGGTCACCTTTTCGGATCGTACCACCATGTAACACAATGGCAAATACACCTTCTCTGGGCATGATGCATTCACCCATTCGTTTATAAATCTCACAGTGGCTGTGACATTCTTTCCCAATCTGGGTCATCTCCAGAACGGCTTCTCCACATTGAAAACGGGTTCCCACCGCAAGGTTGCGAAAATCATATCCGCTGACGATCAGGTTTTCCCCAAAGGCACCAAGTTCGATATCAGCACCCTTTTTCCGAAATTCTTCGATTTTTTCATAAGATAACAGGCTGACCTGTCTGTGCCAGTGTCCCGCATGAGCGTCTCCCTGAATCCCCCAGTCCTTTGCCAGAATGGCCTCTTCGATTTCATGTTTCGCTGTACCACGTTTTTCACTGATACAGATTCCTTTAATTACTCCCAAAACTGTTCCTTTCTATTGTGTCTACTCTATCCACCAATTTTTACCATTTCATGTGTCTCTGTCATCTCTGCCGGATGTTCAAAGCAGTGTGCCGCCGGTTTTCGGAAAATCGTCTGCTCCATGATCGTTCGCAGATTTTCCTTCTCTCCTTCGCGGAGTACCCGGCGGAGATCCTCCCCCTCATCATAGCACAGACACAGTTTCAGATACCCTTCTGCCGTCAGTCGGACCCGGTTACAGGTATCACAGAATTTTCCGTGTATGGCACTGATAAAACCAACCGGAACTTTCAGATCTGAAAACTGATAATACACCGCCGGCCCACTGCCCATCCGGGAAAGTTCTTCCCGATTGGTCATACATTCTGCTTTTCCACAGACTGCCTCCAGTGTCTCCCGCAGTTCTTCATTGCTTCTCCCCACGTATTTTTTGCCATATCCGACTGGCATCATTTCAATAAAACGAAGGGGCAGGTTTTCTTCCTGTGCATAACGCACCAGTGGAATCGGATCCAGTTCTTTTCTATTCACTGCATTCAGCTTTACCGGCAATCCGGCAGTCTTCACCGCCCGGATTCCTGCCAGGACTTCCTGCAGTTCCCGTTTTCCGGTAATCTTATAGAATTCTTCCGGATCCAGTGTGTCCAGGCTGATATTCACGCCGTCCACACCGGCTTCTTTTAACTGTTTCCCATAATTTCCAAGCAAAACACCATTGGTCGTCATAGTGATAGTCTCTACCCCGGGAATCTCCCTGATTCCACGGATCAGATCTACACAGCCTTTTCGCACCAGCGGTTCCCCGCCCGTAATACGGATGTGCGTGATACCAAGGCTTACGCCTGTTCTCACGATCTCCCAGATTTCCTCAAAAGTCAGGATGTTTTTCATTCCTACATCCTGAACGCCTTCCGGCATACAGTAGCAGCATCGCAGATTGCAACGATCCGTAACGGATATACGCAGATAATTGATCACTCTTCCATACCGATCCAGCATCTTTCTGTTACCATCCTTTTCCAAAACCACAATTTGGATACGTACAGACCGGACAGTTCAGGCACAGACCGCCCTCTCCCAACGCTGCCAGTTCCTCTGCTGTGATCTCATCATCTGCCAGCAGACGGGGCAGTGCCAGATCAAAAATCGTCCGTTTTGCATACATCACACACCCGGGAAGTCCTACGATCGGGATCTTTTCCCGGTAATAAGACAACAGGAACATGGCTCCCGGAAGTACCGGTGCACCATAAGAAACCATCCGCGCCCCTGTGTTTTTTATGGCCAGAGGTGTTTTGTCATCCGGATCCACACTCATACCGCCGGTACAAAGTACCAGCTCAGCCCCCTGTTCGATTGCCTGCAGACAGCCTTTGGTGATTGCTTCATGATCATCATCATATACTTCATGAAAGATCATTTCACAGTTATATTCTTTCAGTTTTTCAACCAGTACCGGAGTAAATTTGTCCTCGATTCTTCCATGGTATACTTCACTTCCCGTTGTCAGAATCGCCACTTTTTTCCCATGCAGCGGTTTCAATGTCAGAATCGGACCATCCTGACAGACTGCTTTCGCACGCTCCATCTTCTCTTTTTCTATAACCAGCGGAATAATCCTGGTTCCTGCAAGCTTATCTCCTTCTTTGACGCAGGTATTGCCGTGACGGGTTGCTATCATCATTTCTCCAAGCCCGTTGACTTTTTTCAGTTTTTTCCTGTCTATTTTCAACAGTCCGTCACAGTCAGCGATCACCTCAATTTTCCCTTCTTTGACCTCTGAAGGATGCATATGCTCATTTCTGCACATTGCATACAGAATCTGTGCCGCCTCATTTTCATGAAGCATATGTTCATCTTTTTCCCAGATATAAATATGTTCTTTTCCAACACTCAAAAGTACCGGTATATCCTCCTCGGTAATGATATGACCTTTCCGGAATACTGCATCTTTCGTCACCCCGGGAATGATCTGTGTGATATCATGACACAGAACCTGCCCGATTGCGTCTTTAGTCTTCATTAATTTCATGCGTGTTCTCCTCTACCTACTCCACTGCTTCACAGATTACTTCAAGCACGCTTCCTGCGATACAGCGGGCTTTGTCTGAAATCGTAAAACAGTTTGCCAGTTCTTCTTTTCTTGGATCAATATCTGCGATCTTAAATCCCTTTGTCACCGGATAATCATCGCGGATCAGACCACGGAGAAGTCCGTCAATGGTTGCTGATACCTCTGTCGATCCGTCTTCTCCCTCTATCACAGCCAGAACCTGCCCGGCTTCCACGATATCTCCGATTTTACTTCTGTTTTTCATTCTTCCTGCTGCCGGCGCATGAATGACACGTTCTGCACCGTAGCCGCCGATGATTCCAGGAATCCCGGTGTTCGGATATGCACTTCCCTGACGGATAATCCTTCCAAGATTATGCCCACGTTTCGTCTCGATCACCACATCCACATCTTCACCCGCACAAAATCCAGGACCAAGTCCGATCGTAAGCGGTGCCATATTTTTTGTTGTTCCGAGATTTTTCTTTGCAAGGATCGCATCCACCACAACCTTCGGTTTCAGTAACCGGATACTTTCTCCCTTCGGATCCACCAGAACCGGAACTTTTCCTTCCTCCCAGACCTGACGCATCTGCTCCACGCTTTCGATCCGGACAGCCTCTACATTCTCCACACAGGTGCTTCCACTGTACACAGCTTCACTCAGTGCCACCTGTCTTCGGATCGCTGCCGGGTGATCTGTTTCCAGAACCAGCAGATGAAATCCGCTTTTTTTCAGTCGATGAATCGTCCCGGTCGCCAGATCCCCCGCTCCCCGGACAATGATCAGATCACTCTTTTTCATCCGTAATTCCTTTCTCTTTCGTTATTCTCGTTTGAGAATAACGCTTGCATACTTATAACTTTACAATACTTATATTTATTTGTCAATTCTGTACGCTTTTTTGACTCTCTTTTTCCCATATGAGTTACTGGGCACTTCGTTCCCGGTAACACGTTTCGCATAGTATCCCATATATATTCCGGCACATGCTTTCTCTGTCTATGCTTCAAACCATCTCATAAAAGATTCTCCGGCGCTCCGATTCAGTTCCGCCATAAACATTTCATATCGATGCAGAAAATCCTTTCCTTTCTCGGTAAGCATGGTCCTGCCGCCTCTGCTTCCGCCCCGGCTTCCTTCCATCAGAGGAAACCCCAGATCTTCTTCCGCGTGCTTCATAATACGCCATCCCTTGGAATACGCCATCCCCATGCACCGACAGGCCTCGGAGAGCGACCCTGTTTCTTCCACATGGTGCATCAACTCCACCACTCCCGGACCAAAAGCTCCTTCTTTTCGAAACACCCGCACCTTCATATGATAATGCAGCTTATTTTCTTCCATTTTTCTCCTTGTCCACCATACATTCCTGTATTTTCCTGAATTATTAAATTTATACCAGCTGTTCAGCAGTCACTGTCCTGCAAGGTGAAGGAACCAAACAGCTGCCGTTCAGGTTTTTCTACAATTCCAGTATATACTCCCCTTCCCAGTGACAACCTGCTTTCTCCAGTGCCAGAAGGATCTCGTCTCTTGCCTCCGGCACTGCCTTCCAGGAAAGGCCACAACCTGCTGTAATTTCCCTTGGAATCGGGATCAGACGTCCCGGCAGGTTCTGTTCCATGGCATATTTTTCTGCTGCCATCGCCTGCGTCGTACTCACGAAAGTCAAAATCCATGTTTTCTTTTTTATTCTCATATTCCTGACAACTCCCACAAAGCCTCTGCCGTTCGATCCACTTCTTTCTCCGTATTCCAGTGTGACACAGAGATTCTCACAGCCCCCTGTTCTTTTGTTCCCAGCGTTTGGTGCATCAGCGGAGCGCAATGCGCCCCCGCCCGGACAGCAATTCCATGTTCCTCATACAACCAGTCCGCAACATACGCAGAATCTTCTTCTCCTATATTAAAAGAAAGAATTCCCACACGCCGGTTTCCGTCCGGATCACCATAAAGACGAATCCCGGGAATCTCCCTGATCTGTTCTTCCAGCCGTCTTAACAATTGCCGCTCCCGCTGCAAAATCTCCTTTGTTCCTTTTTTCTTCAGATAATCCAGCGCACCACCAAGTCCGGCGATTCCATGGACATTCATAGTTCCGGCTTCCAAATGCTCCGGCATCGCTTTCGGATGTTCCCGGTCAAAGCTGTGGATACCGCTTCCGCCTACCTTCAACGGACAAATCTCCACTCCCGGACGCACATAAAGTCCACCGGTTCCCTGGGGTCCCAAAAGTCCCTTATGCCCGGTAAAACAAAAGATATCTATTCCCTGTTTCTGTACATCCACCGGTAAAATTCCCGCCGTCTGCGACCCGTCTACCACCAAAAGCAAATCTCTGCTCTCTGTTACTTCCCGGATTCTTTCCAGGTCGGTAATATTTCCGGTCAGATTGGAAGCATGTGTAATTACGATACCTTTTGTATTCTCCCTGACAAGCTCCGGAAGTTTTTCATACTCCAACACACCATTTTCATCTGCGGAAAGAAAACTGACTTCCACACCTTCCTCCTGCAACCGGTAAAGAGGCCGAAGAACCGAATTATGTTCGCAGACTGTGGTGATCACATGATCCCCCTTATGGAACAACCCCAAAATCGCAGTGTTCAGTGCCTCTGTAGCGTTCGAGGTAAATGCGATCCGCTCTCCTTTTTCTGCATGAAAAAGTTCTGCCAGCTGCTCTCTTACCTGATAGACACACCGTCCCGCCTGCAACGTAGCCTCATGTGCGCCCCGTCCGGGATTCCCCATGGTATGAAAGGCACGAATCACAGCTTCTTCCACCTCTTTCGGTTTTTGCAGCGATGTTGCCGCGTTATCCAGATATATCATGGCTTGATGATCTGGTCGGCTTTTGTCATCCGCTCTGCGATATCATACATATTGGTAACTTCTCCCACCTGTAATTTATCGGATATTCCATAAAAGTTCAGACAGGTACCACAGGTACGAATCTCCACGCCCTGTTCTTCCAGCATTTTCAGATCTTCCAGAGACTGAGAACCTTCACAGGTCAGGAATGCTCCCCCATTATAAAAGAGCATCTGATCCGGCAGCTCGTCCTGCTGTGTCAGCGCGTAAATAAATCCCTTCAACAACGTAGCACCCAGTTCGTCATTTCCCTCACCCATCGTTTTCGAAGAAATCACCACCAGCCGATTCTTCTTCGCCGGTGCACATACTACATAATCTGCTTCTTCCACTGATGTCTCCTGCGTTGCTTCTGCCTCGCCAACCGTCAGCGTCACCTGGTATTCCTGTTCTTTCACTTTCCGTGAACTACAGCCATAACCTTTCTGGTTTGCCATCTTGGTCAGGTTCTGCACAGCAATCTCATTATCTACCAGCACCTCCACCGTTCCGGCACCCTGCAGTTCTTTGATGGCTTCCTTTGCTTTCACTAACGGGATCGGGCAGATATCCCCGAGTGCATTTACTGTTTTTTTCATTTTCGGTTCCTCCTGTGTATTTTTTCATATTGATGATAGATACTATTAGTTATCTATTAATTTATAACGGACGGGTATCCTTGTCAATGATCTTCCAATGACTATGAACTCCACGTCCGGCAAATTAAATGCTGTCCAATAAGCTGTTCGTAGTAAAATGAACAGCAAGATTTCTATTCTATCATCAGACATAGAAACTCTGATGTGTGAATTAGAACGTGTCTGAAAAAGGCTTTTCGTGAGCTGCGAGTCCCAGTTTGTGGGAAATTTTATCCGAATGAGGGCGGCGTAACGAGTTACGGCAACCGAATGAGGGTAAAATATACCGCAAAGTGGGGCTTGCAGATTGCGGAAATGATTTTTCAACACGTTCCAGGTACTCAGTTCTTTCTGGGCGAAAAAAGAATGACAGATACGTTTTGTATGCCGGATCATTCAAGTCTCTATTTGCGCCCTGCCACCTGAATCTCTATGTCTTCTCTCGCCATCACTTTCCCGACAATCTCCGCCGGAAGTCCGGCCTCCCGCAGTTCTCTGCGCAGTTCTTCCGCCACCTCTCCCGGCACTGCAAACAGCAGTCCGCCGGAAGTTTGCGGATCGTACAATACTTCTTCCATCCCGAACGATGCATTCTCAAACCGCACATACTGCTCCAGATGATTCCTGTTTTTCTGTCCTGCTGCGGTCAGGAGGAATTCTTCTGCGCATGATTCCGCTCCGTCAAATACCGGGAGCCGGTCTGCGTAGATTTTGCAGGAATGTCTGCCGTCCATCATTTCGTGCAGATGCCCAAGGAATCCAAATCCGGTGACATCGGTGCAGGCGTGTATCGGGTATTTTCGTCCGATCTCAGACGCTTTGCGGTTCAGTGTTGTCATGGAAGCAATCACCTGCTCCATCGCTCCTTTTGGTGCCTGGTTGACACGGTTCGCGGCGCAGAGGATGCCTACGCCCAGTCGTTTAGTCAGAATCAGGCAATCGCCCGGTTTTGCGCCGTTGTTTTCCCATATTTTTTCCGGATCTACCACACCGGTCACGGACAGACCGTATTTGACATCACTGTCTGCGATCGAATGACCGCCTGCAAGGCTTCCACCCGCTTCCTGTACTTTTTCAGCTCCACCCTGTAAGATCTTTCCGAGGATATTCAGATCCATGGATTCCGGAAAACAAACAATATTCAGTGCTGTCTTTACTTCTCCTCCCATGGCATAGATGTCGCTCAGGGCATTCGTCGCCGCTATTTTCCCAAATATGTACGGATCCTCTACCATCGGTGGGAAAAAATCCAATGTCTGTACCACTGCCTGGTGTTCATTCAGGCGATATACTGCTGCATCATCCTTGCTGTCATATCCTACCAGCAAATTTTCATCTTTTTTTCCCTTCGGAAGCCGTTCCAGGATGTGTTCCAGCACTCCGGCTCCCAGTTTTGCGGTACAACCACCGCTTTTGCAGAATACAATTTCTTTTTCGCTCATTTTTTCTCCTACTTCCGTGCACATTCCCCATCTTCTCCCAGAAGAATATCCAGCCCGTGTCCCAGTGAACTCAGTATGTAAGTAAGACTCTCCTCTACTGCCTTCGGGCTTCCCGGAAGATTGACGATCAGGGTCTGTTTGCGGATCGCACTGGTTGCGCGGCTTAACATTGCTCTCGGTGTGATCGTCAGGCTGTATGCTCGAATCGCCTCTGCAATCCCCGGTGCTACCCGGTCAGCTACAGCGAGCGTAGCTTCCGGCGTCACATCCCGCACGGAAAATCCCGTACCACCGGTTGTCAGAACCAACGCACAATGCTCCTCATCTGCCAGTCTGCAAAGTTCTTTCTCGATCGCTGGCTGATCGTCTGGAAGTATCCGATAAGATACCACTTCATACTGATCGTCCGGAAGCAATTCCTGAATCTTCGGACCACTCAGATCCTCCCGCTCTCCGCGGGAGCCTTTATCGCTCAGCGTAACAATTCCCACTTTATATTTTCGTTTTTCCATTCTGTTCACCTGTTACTATTCCCTTTCCCTTTTTTTCATGTGTTCTGTTCATTTATTTTTTTCTGACGTAACGTAATCTTTTTCATTTTTTCTTATATGTTATCCATTTTCGTTTCTGTAATGTCCGCTCTTTCCGCCCATCTTTTCCACCAGATGAATCTCGGAAATCACCATGCCGCGATCCATCGCCTTACACATATCGTAGATCGTCAGAAGAGCCACGCTGACTCCCGTCATAGCTTCCATCTCCACACCGGTTTTTCCCACACAGGATGTCCGGCAGGTTGCCGTGATCTGACGGGTTTTCTCATCGAGTACAAATTCAATCTCACAGTCTGTCAGTGCAATAATATGGCACAACGGAATCAACTCCGCGTTCTTTTTCGCCCCCATGATTCCGGCGATTCTCGCGATACCGAGAACATCCCCCTTTTTTGCCGTGTGATTTGTGATTGCCTGAAAAACCTCCTCGTTGACCGTAATCGTCCCCTGCGCCACCGCTACCCGGTAAGTGTCTGCCTTTTCATGCACATCCACCATCACGGCATTTCCTTTTTCATCAAAATGTGTAAATCCACTCATGATATTCTCCTTTGTTTACCCCTGTCAATTCTAATAATCAGACGTCTTCTGTATGAAGTGAAGTTCCTGACATCTGCTTTTCAGGGCTTCTATTATATCTTTAATTTTAATAATTAATTTCTGAATTTTCTACTGTCTCAAACAGTCTTTCTCATAATAAAGAATCAGTAATACCTGCTAAGTAACAAGTAACATGCTTTCATTTTCAGCATAATTTGAATCAATTGTAATTTTCAAATCTATACTATACTGCCGCCTTAAAACTTTACAGTTGCTCCCCCGCTCGACAGTTACGTAATTTTGTCAAAACCACATTCTCCACGCTCCATCCACGCAACATTTCTCCGATCCGTTCTCCTCCCTCTCTCCGCGTATCATCGTCGCACTGATTCAACACAGCCACATATTTTCTCCCTCCGACATCTTTCCGAAGCCCTTCCTCAGATGCCAGAATCTTCGCCATATCCTCACAGCTCAGCAGATGATCCTCATCCGCCTCCAACAGCTTTTCCGCCTCTTCCAGCCGAAAACAACATTCCTTTAACGGTTGCTCCAACGCCGAAAGTCCCAGAACTGCAATCACAACCTCTGTCTCCGGCAAAATAACCGGTTCGTACGTGGCGGGTACTTTACAGGGCAGTCGTTTTGATCCGTCTGCTTCGATCAGGACGAGATCCGCAAGTGCCATCGCCTGTCTCATCCAGTCGGGATCCGGCATTTTTAGTTTCTGTGGCTGCTTCACTTCCACCTCTCCGATCACCGCCCAGTCTCCCGCGCCCCAGATACGTTCCAGATCTTCCGGTGTCCGTGCCAGTTTTTCCGGCTTCGGTCGGAAAATATGCGTGGTCGTCGTTACCAGTACCTTTTTCCTCTGCTTGGTTCCCCAGGCTGCCATAACTTCGATCAGCGAACTTTTCCCGCCTGCCCCTACAAAAGAAAAACAATGTCTATCTTTCGTAAGAGTCGAAAATAACAGATGCGACTCGACCTTTTCACTTTGTTTCTTCTCCAGATTATATTTGTAAAATTTCTGTATCAATTCTTTTTCCATTTTTACCAACAGAACGACAGCTTTTCAAACTTTTCTTCCAGTTCACTCCTGCTGCCCTTCCCATTGTAATCAACCTCCAAAACCAGCTTTCCTTAAGTTTACCAAACTCCCCCAAAAAAGAAAAGCCACTATCCCCTACCGGAGATAATTTCTCATCACCCGCAGGGCATTTTTCTCCAGACGGCTGACCTGTGCCTGGGAAATGCCGATCTCCTGTGCTACTTCCATCTGCGTCTTGCCCTCATAAAACCGCAGGTTCACAATATGACGTTCTCTGTCATTTAACCGGTTCATCGCATCCTGCAATGCCAGATTTTCCACCCAGTTTTCTTCTTTGTTTTTCTTATCACTCACCTGATCCATCACATACAGGGTATCTCCACCCTCGGTATACACCGGTTCGTACAGGCTCATCGGACTCTGGATCGCATCCAGGGCATAAACGATCTCCTCTTTTTCCATCCCGATTTCCGATGCAATCTCCATAATCGTCGGTTCTCGGAGATTGTTTTTCAGATAATTTTCCCGGGCATAGATCGCTTTGTAAGCCGTGTCCCGCAGTGACCGGCTGACCCGGATCGTACTGTTGTCCCGCAGGTATCTCCGGATTTCCCCAATAATCATAGGTACCGCATACGTGGAAAATTTCACCTGCAAAGTCGTATCAAAGTTATCAATCGCCTTCATCAGTCCGATACAGCCGATCTGAAACAGATCATCCGCATTTTCATTGCTTCCTGAAAATCTCTTGATCACACTTAAAACCAGTCTGAGATTTCCTTTGATGTACAACTCTCTTGCCTCTTTGTCCCCTTTTTTTATCTTTTCAAAGAGCAATTCTTTTTCCTCATTGGTCAGTACCGGAAGCCTGGATGTATTTACGCCGCAGATTTCTACCTTGTTCAATGCCATAATAAGAATCCTCCTAATTGTATTTGTTTTTACAACTAAAATGATTCTCAACTGACAAACCGTCTATTCATTTCCGACAAAAATAAAAAAAGTTTTACTCCTTGACAGTTCTTCATATTTCCATCTTTTCGAACCGTAACTTTTTGTGCTATACTGTTTTTACTATGTTTCAGAAAGATGAGGAAATCCACTATGACAGATAACAAAACTTCACATACAGACGAAGGTTTACAGGATAACGAACAGATCGAACAGGCAATTCTGGCATTGCAGCAGCAGCCGTCCCAGGAAATGCTTGCCCACGCGCTCACCGTACTCCGCAGACGGATGCTTGCTCACGGACAGCTGATCGTTGCAGTCGAACCACCGGTTGGCGACAACCAGATGCGCCTTCAGGCGATCCAGACCGATGACGGTAAAAAATGGTGGGCAGCCTTTACCAGTTTTGGCGAGGAACTAAAAGGCGGCGGCAGTGTGATGTCTACCTTTCTCACAGATATCGAAAAATTATTTCTCTCCGCCCTTTCGGTAGAAGAAATCGAAGGAGTGATCATCAATCCTTGGAACCGGACGCTGATGCTTGATAAAAACCTGATCCGTATCGTCCGCGGATGAGCCAAACCGATTTCTTAGATTGATTCATTATTATCATTCTATATATAATAAAACAGCATATATTTTCTATGCGAAAACCTGATATTGCTATAGTCATCAGGTTCTCATGCACATCTTGACATTTGCTCGTTGTACACATAAAAATAAAAGAGTTTTTGTCTAATAAACAAACTGCTCCGTTTATTAGACAGAAACTCTTTTTTATCTTATCCATAAAAAACATTGTTCATAACAAAAGGGGTTACCGAACCATCGATTTTCCACCACGCTCTGCTAAATTAATATTCCACCCCAGCCAGTGTCACCATCTTCTTCATACACATCTTATTAAACAGCGCGATCACACGTCCCACACCAAGAACCGCAACCACCGTTCCGATTCCCACGCCGATCAGTTTGTGAGCAAACACGAGGCTCACCGTGATCGTGATACAGATATTGCACAGATCAAAGCAGTTTTTTGTAAATCCAACCGGTTTTCGGATCGTATCTGCGATTGCCTGTACGATTCCGTCTCCCGGATTTGGCACGATTCGCATATTTAAGGACATTGCCGCTCCGATTCCCGTCAGGATGATACCGCAAAGTAGTACAACAAATCGCATCCCCACCTGTTCCGGTGCCGGGATCCAGGAAGAAAACAGATTCATAAAACGGGTAAATACCAGACTTAATGGCAGCTGTAAAAGATCCATACCCAGAATCAGCAGCAATGATTTCTTCGTTGACGCATCCAGCGCATGATTTTCTTCTCTCCGCTGTCGGTAATTATGGCAGGTATGTAAGAGCAGTTCGATGATAACAAACACCGTGTACAGCCCGAATGTCGTATTTCCAAAGTTCAGGTTCCATATAGTAGAAATACTGTAAGCCACAGAAATGATCGGCGAAACGCCAAGACCTGATTTGGTATTCAGAATGATCCCCATCGCCAGGATCAGAAGCCCGCCGGCATAGAAAATCCAGCGGAAAGTTGTACTTTTTTTCATTTTCCATTCACACTCTCTTTCCGGAGAATATTGTAGCACACTTCCCGCATTTTTTTCAAATTCTTATTTTTCCACACAAAATTTCGCACAAAATCAACGTTTTCCTACACATCACCGGCAATCCTTATCCTTTATCCAATGCGCAAAAATTCCCTGCCCGGACAAGCGTTCCATTATCGCCTTATCCGGACAGGGAATCTATATTTACCTATCTATGTAACTGCTCCGTCACACACCCTTATGCATTCAGGATCTCCAGAACTGCACCGAACAGTGCCGGGCTCAGGTTCATGGTTGCCAGTGTTGCAACACCGTCTTTGCCCATCTTTTCCACAACTGCCTGAATAGCAGACTTCAAATTGTAAGGAATCTGAGCTTTATCAAGCATTGCATAGCAGCGTCCGACCAGATCGTTTTCTGCCAGAGATATACCGTCTGCAAATGTGATCACGATTTCTTTTCCTACTGCTGTTTCCGGTACTTCTACGGTCAGTGCTGCAATTGCTTTATCATAGGAAACTTTTACAGCTACTTCTTCGCCGTCTGCAGTTACTTTGCAGCATGCTTTTTCCACACCCATGAATACTACCTTCCAGCTTCTGCTTTCCGGAATCACAGATACATTGCCCAGTGCTTTGCCGATGGTGAAAGTATCTTCTTCTCCGCCGGTAAATGTCAGCTGTGTAGCTACCCAGTTTTCTTCTTTATCTACAGGTGTATCTCCCTGGTCTTCCCACAGAGTGAAGGTTCCGTCTTCTGCCGGGAATACACGAACTTCCATAGCTTTCGGGTTATCGGTGCTGCTGTCATAATCAGCCATATCTTTCATCGGAACGATAGCTCCTGCTTTCATCAGAACAGGCATATCTTCTACACCTCTCCACAGATCGATCATACGGCCCCCCTGGTATACCATACCCGTGAAGAAATCAACCCACATTCCTTCCGGCAACCAGGTTGTTACTTTCGCTGCACGCACTTCCGGATCCTGTTTCTCTGTAATCGGGGACACCAGCAGTTCAGAACCAAAGTAATATTCATTCGGTACCTGATAAGCTTCTTCACGATCCGGCTCCAGATAATACATTGGCTGGATCAGCGGCAGATCATCGTAATTTGCTCTGCGGTTCATGGTGTACAGATATGGAACCATTCCATGACGCAGACGCAGGTAATCTTCCATAACACCCTGTGTGATCTTGTCAAATTTCCATGGTTCTTTTCCGTTGAACGGATTATCGGTGCTGTGCAGACGGTTAATCGGAGAGAATACTCCGTATTCTACCCATCTTGCCATCAGTTCATCGTCACGGATACCCATCATATGGCCACCGATATCATGGCTCCACCATCCATATCCAACGTTGCTTGCTGTATTGGTAAAATATGGCTGGAACTGTAAGCTTTCCCATGAGATTACACTGTCACCTGAGAATCCTACCGGATATCTGTGACTTCCCACACCTGCATATCTGGAGAAAGTCAGCGGACGATTACCCTTCCAGCTGCTGTCCAGATAATGATAATGGTTCAGCATCCACAGCGGATCCAGTCCCGGCACTTTGGTAACAGTTCCCTGCTGCCAGTCAAGCCACCAGAAATCCACGCCTTCTTCTTCCAGCGGATGATGCAGATCTTTCAGGTACACTTCCATGAAATGTGGATCTGCAGGATCAAACTGTACTGCAATCTCACTTTCAGGATCGATTCCCATCTTTTCTGCCACGCGCGGATACAGTTCCTCATATGCACGGATTCCGTCAGCCGGATGCACATTCAGCGTAATCTTCATATTGTGCTCATGCAGCCAGGACATAAATCCTTTTGGATCCGGGAAGAAATTTTTGTTCCAAGTATATCCTGTCCAGCCGCTTCCGTATTTCGGATCTACATCATCAACAATATGCCAGTCCATATCAACAACAGCTACAGAGAACGGCAGTTTTTCGTCTTCAAAACGTTCTACCAGTTCTTTATATTCCTCCTCTGTGTAACGATGATAACGGCTCCACCAGTTACCAAATGCATATCTTGGCAGCAGCGGCTGTTTTCCACACAGATAATAGAAATCTTTCAGACTTTCCAGATAACGATGTCCATATCCGAAGAAATACAGATCCTCGCCATCTCCCTGTCTCGGACTTACCCATCCGTCTTCTGTCAGTGCCATCGAATGACTGTCATCCACAACAGCAAAGCCTTTTCTTGAGATGATACCATGCTCCATTTTGACTTTGCCGCTGTATTTTTCGTTCATCGGTGTGTCACCCTTCAAATAAGCATCATCACTCAGTTTCATAGCACCGTCGCATCCGTCCAGTGTGCGGGCTGTTCCAAGAAGATCACTCGGTTCATCTCCGTAATTCCAGTTTCTTCCCCAGCCGCTACCGCCGCCTACGACTTTGATAGACAGACCGTTTGCTGCAAATGGTTTTCTGTTGTAATGAATCTCCAGAGAATCTGTATAAATAACCAGCTCTTCTTCATCCTCAACGACCTTGAATTCCGGTACCGGGAAATCACGGTTCAGTACGGACTGTGTTGCACGATCCTCGAATACACCTTCGCTGTTGTATTCCAGACGTACCAGTGCAGATGTCAGCATCGTGATTCGATAACAGTCTCCCTGAATAATCGCTTCTTTTTTGCTTACCGGATGTGCTTCCAGCTTATACTCTTCCATTCCCATGTTTGTAAAAACCTCCTTTAATTTTTTATTTTGTAACTGTGAGAATACTGAATAATTATAGTTTAAAATAAATATACTATAAAAATTTGGAGAATTCCTCTATTAAACTGACAAAAAAGTATATTATTTTGACTTTTTTGTCCTGCCTTTTATTGTAAGGAAGAAGCGATTTTTTCAGCCAGTGCTTCCAGAGATGCTTCCTGTGCTTCTTTTACCGCAGAACGGATCGTTACACCTTCCTCTAAGAGTTCAATATTTTTCATACCGGCAAAGATTTCCCGCATCTGTCTTCCGGCAACCGGTGCCCAGGTCCCGTTTTCCATGATGGCTACAGTACGGTTCTGCAAACTGTGTGCTTTCAATTCAGACAGTACAGTCTCCATCTTGGTAAAGATACCGCCGTTATAGCTCGGTGCGGCAAATACCAGATGGCTGCAGCGGAAAGATTCGGATACGATCACCGAAGGATCTGTCACAGATACATCGTACATGGCGATATTCTTTACACCTTTATCTGCCAGTTTTGATGCCAGGATCTCAGCGGCATTTTCCGTATTGCCATAGATGGATGCATAGGCGATCATAACTGCCTGATCCTCCGGTTTGTAGCTGCTCCAGGTATCGTATTTTTCAATAAACCATCCGAGATTCTCTCTCCAGACCGGTCCGTGGAGAGGACAGATCATTTTAATCTCCAAGGTAGCTGCTTTTTTCAGAAGATTCTGTACCTGAACGCCATATTTTCCTACGATATTAATAAAATATCTTCTGGCATCATCCAGCCAGTCTCTTTCAAAATTCACTTCATCCGCAAACAGGTTTCCATTGATTGCTCCGAACGTTCCGAATCCATCTGCGGAAAACAGGATCTTATCGACAGTATCATAGGAAACCATAGCTTCCGGCCAGTGTACCATCGGTGCCATCACGAAGGCAAAGGTATGTTTTCCGGTACACAGAGTGTCCATTTCTTTTACAATCACAGTACGGTCTTCCACCGGGAAATTAAAGAACTGTTTTAACATAGGAACTGTTTTCGCATTACATACCAGTTTTACATCCGGGTATCTTCTCACCACATCTCCGATGACCGCGCAGTGATCCGGTTCCATATGGTTGACGATCAGGTAATCCAGTGTCCTTCCGTTCAGTACATATTCCAGATTTTCAAAAAACAATCCGCTGATGGATGCGTCCACGGTATCTAACAGAACCGTTTTTTCGTCCAGCAGGACATAAGAGTTATAAGAAACTCCTCTTGGAATCGGGTATACATTTTCAAATAAAGCCAGTCTGCGGTCACTACCGCCGATCCAGTATAAATCATCCGTTACTTTTTTCACACAATGCATGGTGCAACTCCTCACTTTCGCTTTTGTTTTTCTATATTATACTGTTTTCAGACATTTCTTTCAAGCAATAAACATAGTTTAACTGTAACTATTCAGTAGCCACTGTCCCGCGAGGTGTTTTGACATGAATATGTCAAAATCCCGAGACATACAAGCCAAAATGCCATCACCGAAGGTGATTTTTATGCATTTTGGCTCGTAACTGTGAAGGTACTGAACAGTTACGTTTAACTGTTTATTCATAGCGGACAATTTCTTTTTTTAACCGCACCATGATCCTTTTTTCCAGTCTGGAGATGTAGGACTGAGATATTCCGAGAAGATCTGCCACTTCTTTTTGCGTTTTTTCTTTTCCATCCGGCTGATTCAGCCCGAAGCGAAGACAGATGATCATCTTTTCTCTGGCATTTAGCTTGTTAATAGCTTTTACCAGAAGCTTACACTCCACCTCGTGCTCCAGATCCCTGTAGATCACATCTTCGTCTGTTCCGAGGATATCAGAAAGCAGCAGCTCATTCCCGTCCCAGTCCACATTCAACGGTTCATCGATGGAGACTTCCATGCGGGTTCTGCTGTTTCTTCTCAGATACATCAGGATTTCGTTTTCGATACAGCGGGACGCATACGTTGCAAGTTTAATCTTCTTTTCCGGATTGAAGGTGTTGATTGCCTTGATCAGTCCAATCGTTCCAATAGATATCAGATCTTCCATTCCAACACCGGTGTTATCAAACTTCTGTGCAATGTATACCACAAGGCGCAGATTGTGTTCGATCAGACTTGCCCTCGCCTGCTGGCTGTCCTCTTTTGTCAGACTCTCTATCACTGCGGATTCCTGCTGAGGAGATAACGGATTGGGCAGTACGTCTGCTCCACCGATATAATACACCTCTCCGGGTTTTCTCCACAGCATGCGGGAAAAACCCGGTAACATACGCATACGAAAATGACTGGGTAATACTGCCTGCATCATAGAATTTCCTCCTAACTGTCTATCAGATTTGGATGTAAGATCATCTGACAGTCCCCAAAAGCAGAACTGTCTTCCCCCGAAAAAGCGACCACCGGAGCGTGGATCACTTTCTGTACGTTTTCATTTTCCAGGTACATGGCATCCAGCGTGACTGCTACCAGCAGCCCGCAAGAACAGCCAAGACTGGAATAAGCCAGAAAATGTGGATGCATACGCCGAAACGACAAAGCCGGTTCTTTTTCTGCCTTTCCCCTCTGAAATTCCTGTAATTTTTCCATTGTATCTGCATCACAAAGCTTTTCCAGAGTTCCTTTTTGAATGATGCTTACCGGTTTTTGCGCGATCGGATCATACAGGCTGTTCCCTGTATCAAAAAAGGCATTTACCTCTGTAATCTGCCCTTCCATCTGCAGTCTTACCCGGCAGCGGATCCTGCTTTTTTTTCTCCATTCCCGATATCGCGGAAGAACAGCAGCATACACAAGGTAACAGACGGTTCCCGCCAGCAATACGTCTTTTGTCCCGGCAAATCCCAGGAATCGTTTCAGGACTTCCAGCATACCTCCCATGAGGAATCCTGCTATGTACAGACCGGCGATTCCACCGCAGAGCCTTCCGGGTGTCCGCAGTCCACATCCAAACCTCACCATGATTGTGTTGATTGCCACATATGCCAGTAATGTATTCACCGGAAAGCTGACGGGGAAAAGAATCAGCATACAATAACTCAAAGCTCCAAAAGCAGCTCCTCCAAGAGAAGCCAATACTCCTGCCCTTCCTCCACACAGTTTTTTTACCAGTCGGAGTAAATAATAATCCATCACCAGATTGGTAACAAACAGTTCATCCGGATAGATTGTATAAGACAAAAAGCACCCCCTGTTCCATCTGGAATACTTACTGGAAAACAAGTATTATTATATGGAACAGGAAGTGCTTATTTTGTCAAAAATGGGGTGTCGAACGACAGTTTCGCTCGACACCCCATTCCTGATTTTTCGCTTTTTCGAAATTATTATACATATTCTTTTCGGATCAGCGGTATATTTTCTTGTTTTTTATTATTATTTGTAGAGAATTACTCTTGTTTCATATGGCTGCAGAACACCTGTTACATGGTTTTTGTAGTTGGTGATCAGTTCTTCGCCTTCTTTTCCTTCGAACAGATCGCAAGGTACTTCTTTGTTTGTAAAGTTACAAGCTACCACCAGTTTCTCATCGCCCAGTGTTCTCTCGTATGCATAGATATCATCGTTGTCTTCCAGCAGTCCGTGGAATACACCTTCTACGATAATCTCATTCTCATGACGCAGCCGGATCAGTTTCTGATAGTAGTAGAATACACTGTCTTTGTCTTCCAGGGCAGCCTTTGCGTTGATCTGTGTATAGTTTTTGTTCACACTGATCCATGGCGTTCCTGTGGTAAATCCGGCATTTGCGCTGTCATCCCACTGCATCGGAGTTCTTGCATTGTCACGGCTGACCATCTTCAGACAGTTCAGCATCTCTTCTTCTGTCATCAGACCGCTCTCGGTATACTCTTTGTATGCGTTGATGGCTTCGATATCTTTGTAATCATCAATGGATTTGAAATATGCATTAGTCATACCAATTTCTTCGCCCTGATAGATATATGGAGAACCTTTCAGCATATGCAGGCAGGTTGCGATCATCTTTGCAGATACCTCACGGTACATCGGGCTGTCATCACCGAATCTAGATACGGCACGCGGCTGATCGTGGTTATCCCAGTACAGACTGTTCCATGCTTTTCCTTCCAGGTCATTCTGCCATTTGTTCATGACCGCGCGGACTTTTTTCATTTCCGGTTTCTTAGTGGTCCATTTGCCGTATTTTCCGTCTGTTGTTCCCATGTGTTCGAACTGGAATACCATGTTCAGTTCGCTTCCATCCAGATTTGCATATTTCTTTGCTTCCTCTGTGGTAACACCTGGTGTTTCACCAACAGTGATCAGATCAAATTTGGAAAGTACACGCTGGTTCATTTCCTGCAGATATTCATGTACATGAGGTCCGTTGCATACATATGGTGACATATCGCCATGCAGTCCATCACGGATTTCTCCGTCCGGATATGCAGGATCTTTGGAAATCATGCTGATAACGTCCATACGGAAACCATCTACACCTTTTTCACACCACCAGGTCATCATGTTAAATACTTCGTCACGTACTACCGGGTTCTCCCAGTTCAGATCCGGCTGTTTTTTGGAGAAGCAATGCAGATAATACATCCCTGTTTCTTCGTCAAATTCCCAGACAGAACCTCCGAAGCATGCTCCCCAGTTATTTGGCTCTTTGCCGTCTTTCGGATCTTTCCAGATATAATAATCACGATACGGATTGTCTTTTGATTTTTTGCTTTCCAGGAACCATCTGTGCTCATCGGAGCTGTGGTTTACTACCAGGTCCATCACCAGTTTGATGCCTCGTTTGTGCATCTCAGCGATCATCCGGTCAAAATCTTCCATTGTTCCGAAATCGGTCATGATATCCTGATAATCGGAGATATCATATCCATTGTCATCGTTCGGGGATTTATAGATTGGTGACAGCCAGATCACATCAACTCCCAGTTCTTTCAGATAATCCAGATGTGCGGTAATACCATTCAGATCACCGATACCGTCTCCGTTGCTATCTGCAAAACTTCTTGGATAAATCTGATAAATAACACTACTTTTCCACCATGCTTTGCTCATATGTTTGTCCTCTTTTCTTTCTTCCGAAAATTTTCTGTATTTTCAGACTCGTTTTCATATATATTCAGGATACTATATTTCATTTCACATTTCTTGTAATATATTACTATTTTTTTATACTATATTCACTTTCTGTTGCTCTGTTTTTGACACCTATGTAATATCTTTCTGTATGTTTCTTCCCTTTTTCATAAGAAATACACAAAACAGAGCAATCGTTACTGTTCACTCCGATCCCGGTAACACGCTTCGTGGGATATTACCAATGAACAGTAACGAATAATCCACGATATCCCTGCGATCCATGCGTCATCTCTTTCTTTTTTGAAAATCATGTGATATCTTTAGAATATAAACATAGCATTTTGAGATAATTACTCGATTAAATTTTAATTAAAGGACTGTATTTACATGAATAGCTTATCTTATCACGAAAGTCACTCTCATGGTTCTCTCGGTCTTCCGTTTCAGGCATACTCTCAGGAAGATCCTTACGGGCAATACTTTGTGCCTTATCACTGGCATGAGGAAGTGGAATTTATATATGTTACCAAAGGAAGTCTTGTACTTCGTACCCAGAACCGTACCCGGTTGCTCCAGGAAGGACATATTTATTTTATTAATCCCGGCACACTGCACGGACTGTTTGGAAACAGTCCGTTTTCCCACCATTATGCGCTGGTTTTCCGGTTGGATATGCTGAATTTTCTTCAGACAGATTCCTGCCAGACCTCTTATCTGGTACCTCTTTGCACCGGAAAATATCTGTTTCCCGATAGTGAAGCACTTGCTCCGGAACTCACTGCTCAGATTGCTGCACTCATAAAAAAAGCAGCCGACGAGTACCGAAACTGCGATACCTCGCTGACTGCCGCTCTCTCGATCAAGATCACGCTGTTGCAGATTCTGGAACTGCTGTTTGCCAGCCAGTCCTTTATCCCCGGTACACAGGCAGGAGAAACTTCCGGTGATGTGAATCCGTTAAAAGCTGTATTTTCTTATATTGAATCTCACTACGGAGAAAAAATATCTCTGGAAGACCTTGCCGGCACAATTCATATGAACCGGAATTATTTCTGCCGTTTTTTTAAAGAAAAGGCAGGAAAAACACCGTTTTCCTACCTGAATGAATACCGGGTCAACCAGGCGGCCTCCCAGCTGCTCTCCACCCGGCTTCCCATCACTGAGATTGCATTAAACGCCGGTTTCGAAAATATGAGTTATTTTATCCGTCAGTTCAGACGCTGCAAAGGCTGTACCCCTTCTGCCTACCGGAATACCGAAGACCCCAAGTCTCTGCCGATTCCGTTCTGACATTCTGTATCTGTTTTTCCGTCAGGCAGTCACCTGTTTTTTTGTGCGGGTTACCCATTGGAACACAATCACAAACAGCACACCTTTAACAATGGAAGTCGATGACAGTGCCCACCAGATACCGTTCAGTCCCAGCGAAGTCCCTCCAAGAATGATCGCCAGCGGTATCCGGGCACTGGTAAAGATTATGCTGATCACACTGCATAGATGTGTCCTTCCCAGTCCGGAAAGCGCTCCTACTGTCGTTGTCTCGATACATAAAAAGGCTTCGCTGAATCCAACGATGATCAGATAATCAACCGCTGTGGCAATCGCTTTCGGCTCATGGAAGAAAATATTTGCGATCGGACGCGGAACACACACAAACAACAGCGTAATGAAAATCCCCCAGATTCCGACTGTCCACTGAGATGCCCGATATCCTTTCTTTACACGCCCCATCTCTCCCGCACCATAGTTCTGCGCGATAAACGCATTTAACGCGGTGGCGAATCCGTCTGCCGTATTCCAGGATATGGATTCAATCTGTCCTCCCACACGCTGTGTGGCGATGGCTTCTGCACCAAAGGCAGATACCATGCGGGTGATTACCATCGATATCACGCAGTATGCCATTCCCTGTATCGCAGTAGGAATTCCGATTTTGCAGATCCCGTTCAGATATTCTGCCGGAATTTTTGCGAACAGGGTAATGCCTTTTAATACATTTTCTTTCTTCTGTTTCACGATTCCAAGAATCATGATACTCATAACGATAAACTGTGCCGTTACCGTTGCAATGGCTCCTCCTGCCGCACCCAGTTTCGGAAGCGGTCCCGGTCCGAGAATCAGAAGCGGATCCAGGATCATATTCGTCGCCAGACCGATCAGGTTCGCATAAAACGGTGTTTTCGAATCTCCCTGCGCCGTATAGATACCGGTCAGTGTCACCGACAGAAATGAAAAGACGATCAGTCCGCAGGCAATCTTTGTGTAGACAAATGCCGCCGCATACGCCTCCGGATCCTCCAGTTTAAAAAAACCGATCATCTGCTTTGTAAAAATAAGTACAACCAGTGCATACACCAGCCCCATTACCGTTGCCAGCTGAACCGCCGCCTGGGCATACCCATGAGCCTTTTCCTTATCTCCTCTTCCGACACACTGCGCCACCTGCACCTGTCCGCCCATCCTTGCCATGGATGCAAATCCCTGAGACAGCCAGGTGAACATGCCTCCGACACCGATACCAGCCACTGCTTTTGAGCCGAGCAGTCCGATCCATGCCATATCGGTAATGTTGTATAAAGTTCCCAGAAAGGAAGACGCCATGATCGGTATCGCCAGTTTGGTCAGCGTCTTCAGAATAGGCCCCTTCGTCAAATTTCCTTCCATGTAATATAATTCTCCTTACATCATATTTTTCTTTTTGTGCTTCATCCACTATTTCTCTGATTTTATGCTTCCCATGGTGTCGGATCTTTCTTTAAAAGTTCCGGAAACGTGATCATCGCCGGCTGTTTTTTCTGATGTTCGCCGATTATTTTCTCCATCCACACCATGTTATACCAGGTATCAAACTTATACCCGCACTGATAGAATTCTCCCACCAGCCGGTATCCCAGATGATGATGAAAATCCATGCTGTTGCGGTCAAGATGTTCATCCGGCACTTCCGGCACACCGATGCAGGCATTCAGATTTGTGATGTTCTGCTTTTTCAACACCTGTTCCAGTGCCGTATACATCTTCTTTCCAAGTCCTCTCTTTTTCTGATCTTCCCGGATATAGATCGTCGTCTCTACCGCCCAGTCGTAAGCAGACCGCTCATTGAATGTCCCTGCATACACATACCCCAACAGCTCCCCGTTTTCTTCCAGTACCAAATATGGGTATTTCGTCAGAATATGACGGATCCGTCCGGCGAACTCTTCCTCCGACGGTACTTCATATTCGAATGTGATCGCTGTTTTCTCCACATAAGGCGCGTAGATCTCCAGAAGTCCTTTTGCATCTTCCGGCTTTACCACCCGGATCGTCAGTTCTTCTTTCATGCTATCCCTCTCCTTTTTTCAAACATATGTTTTATCTTACCATTCCACCGCCCGATATGCAATGTGAATCCGTATTTCAGTCAGTCGTTTTTTGTTTCATAAAATTTATAATAACCGATAGAATTTGGAAGATACTCTGAAATATCTGGAATATGTACAGGAAGAAGTGGATATCTTCGACATATCCTGTGGTCTGAACGGATCTATCCGGTACCAGATTGATGCCAACCACATGCAAGACGGATGGCGTTCCTACATGCCGAGAGCTGTCAAAGAAAGATTCGGCAAACCATATATTTCCCTGGGAAATATCCGCAAGTTTCATCCGAACCTGATCGTTCATGCTACCGGCTCCGCCCCTCTGCTTTCTCCGATCAACGGTCTGATGGATAATATTGACAAAGAAGGCGGAAATGTTTATTCTATCTTAGGTATGATCCATCATATCAACGATTTCCCGCAGGATCTGGAAGACAAAAAAGTCGCTGTGATCGGTGGCGGTGCCGTAGGTCTGGATGTTGTGGAATTCTTTGCAGCACGTAAAGCAGATATCTCTATCGTTAAAATGATGGATCAGATTGGCCGTGATTTGGATCTGGTAACCAAAAATGACATGAAATGTCAGATGCAGGCGCACGGTGTACACCAGCTTACCAAAACTTCTCTTCTTGAAGTAAAAGCAGACGCTTTCCTGGTAAAAGGAAGTGAGGGAGCATACGAACTTTCTTTCAGTTACGGATTCGTATGTCTGGGAATGAGAGCCAAAGGTCAGCTGTACCCGCAGCTTCTGGATGCTTTCGCAGATGACGATGTGGAAATTATCAACATCGGTGACAGCCAGAGAGCCCGCCGTATTATCGACGGAACCATGGAAGGAAGAAATATTCTTTACCATCTGACCCAAAGAGGTTATCTGGATTAATTGTTATCATATATCGGCGGATTTTTCTCCACCGATATGGATGAACGTAGGGAATGCGCACTGCGTCTTTCATACGTTTCGCGGCAGGGATCAGTTTTTCGTGCAGGCACGGATCTGATTCCTGTTCGCCGGAATAAATAAAGCGTAATCATTGCATTTACCATGCTTGTCAATGGAGCAGCAGGATTACAGGAAAGGAAAACACTATGAATACTGTAAAAGTAAGAAACATTACCATCGGCGAAGGCAGACCGAAGATCTGTGTTCCGATCGTTGGTAAAACCCGCGAGGAAATCCTCAAAGAAGCCTCTACCTTCTCCGCACTGCCTGTAGATGTTGCAGAGTGGCGTGTGGACTGGTACGATGACGTCTTCGATACTGAGAAAGTTCTGGCCACCGCTAAGCAGCTGCATGAAGCTCTGGGCGAGATTCCTGTACTCTTCACTTTCCGAACCTCCAAGGAAGGCGGAGAAAAAGAAATCTCTCCGGAACAGTATGCACAGTTAAACAAAGCCGTAGCGGAAAGCGGCTATGTGGATCTGGTGGATGTGGAAGCATTTACCGGGGATGAGATTGTAACCTCCATCATTTCTCATGCCCATGCAAATGGCGTAAAAGTCATCGCTTCCAACCATGACTTTGCAAAAACCCCTGAGAAAGACGAGATTGTTCGCCGTCTCAGGAAAATGCAGACCCTCGGCGCAGACATTCCTAAGATTGCTCTGATGCCAACCTGCAAAAAAGATGTTCTGACACTTTTAGAAGCCACTCTGGAAATGTCAGAACAGTACGCAGACCGCCCGATCATCACCATGTCTATGGCCGGAACGGGTGTTGTAAGCCGTCTGACCGGTGAGACCTTTGGTTCCGCACTGACCTTCGGTGCCGCTTCCAAAGCTTCTGCACCTGGACAGATCGGTGTCCATGAATTGAAACAGGTTCTGGACATCATTCACAAAAGTCTGTAACACAGAAAATAACAACGCTTTAAAAACATAATTTCAAATTCCTACCTATTTCATAATCCTTTTATATAATAAAGATAAAAAGAGAAGACCTGCCGTAATTTCCCCTTACCACAGGCCTTCTCTTTTTGTTATCTGCTTTTTACGTTATTCTGTATTTTGCTTTACTCTTCTCCTGTTTTTACTGTCCTAAAACAGACGCTCCTATTCCATGAATAAAATACGTAAAATACAATGCGAGAGAGGTTATCACATAATTCTTCTTGCTGTTCTGTTTCATTTCTTACCTCATTTTATTTTGCGTTTTCCGCCTGGAACTTTTTATATTCCTCTACTGGCATATCCAGGCCGGTATATAATTTGTAGGCTGCAACTCCCTGCCACAGAAGCATGCCCTTTCCGCCGATGGTCTTTGCACAGCCGGCTTCTCTTGCTTCCCGGAGGAGTTTTGTTTCTTCCGGATTGTATACAACATCGCATACTACCAGATCCGGACGGAATACGGATTTGTCCGTAATCAGGGAAACATCTTCATGAGGTTTCATCCCTGCCATTGTTCCGTTTACCAGAATATCTGCTTTTGCGATCTCTTCTTTCAGTTTGTCCTGATCTTCGATACAGAATACCTGAACATCGCAATCCGGTACTTCTTTTTTCAGCTTTGCAGCTGTATTCTTTGCGCGATCCAGGAAAGGATCGTTCGGGTTAAAGATGGAAATAGATGCTGCTCCGTCCAGTGCACACTGCACCTGGATCGCTGTTGCGGCTCCACCTGCACCTAATACTACCATTTTCTTTCCTTTTACATCTACACCGTGGTCTCTCAGGTTTTCAACGAATCCGATTCCGTCTGTCATATGACCGACCAGTTTTCCGTTTTCGTTGACGATTGTATTGACTGCACCGATGATTCTTGCTGCATCGGATAATTCGTCCATGTTCTGTGCTGCTGCGGTTTTGCACGGCATGGTTACGTTGCATCCTCTCATGTTAAACAGACGCATGGCATCCAGCGCTGCCGGTACCTGATCTTCTTTGATATCAAAAGCCATGTAGCAATAATCCAGATTATGATAACGGAAGCAGAAATTGTACATATCCGGGGATCCTGAATGTCCTACCGGGCTTCCAATCAGTGCCAATAATCCTGTTGTTCCTTTGATTCTCTGTTCCATCTTCTTTTCCTCCTGTTTTGGGTCTAAATCTGAGATGCCACATCGTAGGCTTCTTTCGTTGCATCCAGTGCACGTCTTGCACGGATTCTATCACCGATTACATAGGTATCCGGTACGATAGCTTTCACCTGTTCTTCAAGAGAATTATAATTTCTGTAGCCCATGGAAAGGACAACGGAATCGTAGCCTCTGGCCTCGTGATGTTCGCCGTCTGCTGTCTCATACTCTACGCCGTCTTCGAAGAATCTACATACTTTTGCTCCGGTAATCTGACCGATACCGTATTCTTCAAAAACTTTCATCAGATATACTCTGTGCTCATGGATCACATCTGCACCTACGGTATCTCTGAATTCAATAACTGTTACCTCGTGGTTCTGTTCTCCAAGGAAGGCTGCTGTCTCACAGCCAGCCATTCCGCCGCCGACTACCAGTACTTTCTTACCTGCTGTACGCTTTCCTTCCAGCAGATCTGATCCGTAAATAATGGACGGATGATCGATGCCTTCGATCGGCAGTACCAGTGTCCGGGCGCCTGTTGCAAGAATCACGCTGTCCGGGTTTTCCTCTTTGATGAAGTCTGCTGTCACCTCGTGGTTCAATTTTATCTCAACTCCATCTTTTTGGCAACGCTGAATGTAACTGCGGATCATATTTGTGATATCACCTTTTCCCGGCGGGTAAGCAGCCAGACGCATATTTCCGCCAAGCTTTTCTTCTGCAGCTTTTTATGCATTTTTTATAAATTATTCATTATCCATCTGGCGCAGTCTGTGGATCAGTTCCTCACAGATCTGCAGCTCGTCTTTTCCATCGGTCTCGATGACGATATCGGCAGCTGCCTCGTATTTTTCTCTACGTTTTTCCATCAGTTCCGCGATGAATGGTACCGTCTTGTTGTTTTCGATCAGTGGACGGTCATGGCTGTCTTTGACACGATCCAGAATCGTCTCCGGTTTTGCGGTCAGTAATACGACACGACCATTTTTCTTCATCTCCACAACGTTGCACTCTCTCATCGGAGTACCGCCACCACAGGAGATAACCACATTGGTTCTCGACTGCATCTCGATCAGCAGGTTAGTCTCCAGATCGCGGAAATACTGCTCGCCATACACTTCGAAGATATCGGAGATACTCATTCCTTCTCTCTCGGCGATGATCTGATCCATCTCGATCACATCCATCGCAAATGCGGTTTTCAGAAATTCAGAAATCGTACTCTTACCTGCTCCCATGAAGCCGATCAAGACGATATTATAGTTGAACAGTTTTCTTGCCTGAATTCTTTTACTGTTCTGGGTAATGCTTCCAAAGACATCTTCCACTTCTGCTTTATGGCGTCTGTCTGCCATCCGGCGCTCCAGCCATTCTTTCTGTTTTGCTTCCTGTTCCGGCTGCAGGATCGGGATATCATTTGCCTCTTTATATGCCATGATATCTTCTACAATACGGTTACGCATAAGCAGTGCATCCAGAATAATTTCATCGCACTGTCCAAGACTTTCTCTTAATATTTCCAACTGATTCATTCTTCTTACCTTCCTTTTTCAAGTTCAAGACTTTAACATCTTTTCGTTATTATAACAGGTGTTTTTAGTTATCACAATACGATTTAATGTTTTTTCACTTTAAATTGCTAAATTTCAGAAAATTCTGTTCCCGGCGCGCCCGATTTTCCCTTTTGCGTTGTTGACAGTCTCTTACTCGGGCTTTATAATTAATTTATATTGCTCTGTCAGACGCATACTGCAGTTACACATTATTTACAGAGCACAAAGGAGAGTTTTTATGAAGCAAATTATTTTAACCGGCGACCGTCCAACCGGTCGTCTTCATGTGGGTCATTATGTCGGATCCCTGAAAGAAAGAGTAAAATTACAGAACTCCGGCAACTATGACGAAATCTATATTATGATCGCCGATGCGCAGGCATTGACCGATAACGCAGAACACCCGGAGAAAGTTCGTCAGAACATCATGCAGGTAGCACTCGATTATCTTGCCTGTGGTCTGGATCCGGAGAAATCCACGATTTTCATCCAGTCCATGATCCCGGAACTGACTGAGCTGACTTTCTACTATATGAATCTGGTTACCGTATCTCGTGTACAGCGTAACCCTACTGTAAAAGCTGAGATCCAGATGAGAAACTTCGAAGCCAGCATCCCGGTTGGATTCTTCTGTTATCCGATCAGCCAGGCCGCTGACATCACCGCTTTCCGTGCCACAAGTGTACCGGTAGGTGAAGACCAGATGCCGATGATCGAACAGTGTAAAGAAATCGTACACAAGTTCAACAGCGTATACGGCGAAACCCTGACTGAGCCAAAGATCGTCCTGCCAAGCAACCAGGCCTGCCTGCGTCTGCCGGGTATCGACGGTAAGGCAAAAATGAGCAAATCCCTTGGCAACTGCATCTACCTGTCCGACGAATCGGAAGATATCAGAACCAAGATCATGTCCATGTTCACTGATCCGAACCACATCCGTGTGCAGGATCCCGGAAAAGTGGAAGGCAACCCGGTATTCATCTATCTGGACGCATTCTGTCGCCCGGAACACTTTGAAGAATTCCTGCCGGACTACAACAACCTGGATGAACTGAAAGCCCACTATCAGCGCGGTGGCCTGGGCGATGTAAAAGTAAAGAAATTCCTGAATAACGTTATTCAGTCCGAACTTGAGCCGATCCGTAACCGCCGTAAAATGTGGGAGAAAAACCTGCCGGACGTATACGACATCTTGAAAAAAGGCAGCGCCGCAGCCAGAGAAACCGCCGCCAAAACATTGGACGATGTCCGTCACTCCATGCGTATCGACTACTTCACAGATGACAATCTGTTGAACTAAAGGGAAGCAGATCAGCACTTTTGCTGACCGCAATATATAAAGAATGTGCCTTGGCACATTCTCGCGCCTGCGGCGGTCGCTTGCGACATCTACCTTATACGCCGCAGTGCGCATCCTCGCGGAGCGTTTTTGCTTTACAGGAAAGCAATTTCCTGTAAAGCAAAAAAGATACGATATCATATCGTAAGAAAACCAATGATATGATATCGTATCTTTTTTTGTTATCTTTATTCTCCGGTAGCTTCCCGGTAGGCTTCGCTTCCCACCTCACTCCAGGATGTTTTTTCCCCTGAGATCACTTCCCCGGTTGTCTTATTCACTGCATAGAATCCGAGCAGCTGGGTATCTTTTCCTGTTTCCACCCTCTCATAGACAAACAACTCGCATTCTCCATTCTTTGATGTCCGGTCATAGACCAGGCGATTGTCCCAGCCGTTGCCATTCTCTTCACCGCTTTCAAATATGGCATAAAAGTTTCCTTTTGCATTACAACTTGCAGTCACCTGGGAGACATCTCCGTCATCTGCTATCTCACCATGTTCTTTCATGTATGTATAGACTGCCCGCGCCTGAGACATCAGCGGATCTTCTGTTTCGGTATCTGCTCCGCTCTCTGTGGTTCCATCTATATTTGTATCTGTCGTATTCTCTCCGGTTGTCTGATCTTCTTCGGTTCCGCTATCGTTCTGTGTTTCCCCATCGGATGCATGCGCTGTCGAATCGTCTTCCAGTGTTTCCTCGGAGATTCCATATTCGATAATCTCATCCAGTGTCAGCGTTCGGCGGAAAAACAGTCCGGTAGCTTTGTTATAATAATACTCCGGCGGATCCAGCCAGTTTTCATGCTTCATCTCGATCACACCATTCGGCTGTACCTCTACCTCCGCATCACTTCCAAAAATCTGAGCTACCTGCATCAGGCTATTCCCCAAAAAGAGACAGATCCAGAGAATCACCAAAAAGATCTTCTGCACAGTCTTTGCACCCTTTCCTTTTTCCGTCTGTTTTCCGATCAGCCGGAACAGTTTGACCAGCCAGTACAACGTGAGCACTGTCCACCCAAAGAAAAGAATGAAAAAGGAGACATACACAACCCAGTCTCTGTAATGATACCGCCATGACAGTAACCCATTGACACTGTAATAGACTCCGGTATACAAAATCAGAATCGCAGTCAGAATCGTAACCACCGGCCAGGAAGCTTTCTGCTCCTCCCAGTCACTCACAGCAAGCACCAGTTTGTCCGGATTGCTCTCCGGTAAAAACAGGCTTTCGATTTCCTCTTGTGATAACTGCTGCGGTTTTTGTGGGATTGCATAACAACTGGTCAGCGCTTCCTGCCAGCTCTCCTGTGCATCCAGATATAGCGCTGCTGCCTGGTAAAAATAAAAACTGCGAAGCTGTGCTACATTCAATTTTTCCCTTTTCACCAGCTCCAGTGCCTGCAGTGCCATCTGTGGATGATGCAGTTCGATCTGCTGCCTTGCCATCTGAAGCAGGGTAATGGAGCGAAGTTTTTCCTTCTTTTTATATAAGGTACGGTACATGGCATAATTGTAATCATGCCGCTCCTGCACTTCCCGTTTTCTCATCCGTACGACATCGATCCGATTGCGTGCAACCAGTAACAGTGCCAGAAACACTGCCACAGAATAAAACAGCAGAACGATGGCTTTTAACATATCATTCGTATAATCGTCTCTTTTCAGTGTCAGATACATCAGAATATAGGTAAGAATCGCTGCCAGAGCGATCAGGATACGATAGATCCGCTGTCTCCGAAGCCGCCACAACCCCAGCCGGTATCCACGGGTTGGCGGTGTGGACGGGTTGGAAATGTCATAATAATTCATTGCGTATTCACCTCACATTATGATAATAGCTTTTATTTTTTTCTCATCTCGTTTATTTTAGCTTTCCTGTATCAGATACGCAAGACTATACGAATCGTTTACCCACAGAATTCAGGTGTTTCCAGGTCAAGATACGCGATTTCTTCATCAGAAAGTTGCAACAGCAGTGCTTCCCGGTTCGCTTTCATCCTGTCTGCTTTTGACATACTCGCGATAGCGAAAATATTCAACGGATGGGAAAATATCCAGTTCATGGCAATCTGTGCTACCGTCATCCCATGTCTTTCTGCGATGATTTCACAGCGGCGGAGACGTTCAAAATTATCCGAACACGCATAGCCTGTCATTGCAAAAGAATCCAGATAGTCACTGGCATGATCCGCATACTCACTTTTCATCCTGCCGGAGAAAAATCCTCTGCCCAAAGATGCATACGCGATCACCGGCATCTGATTTTTTTCATACCATGCTCTGGCCTCTTGATTTTCCGGTCCGGAAATATTGACGCATCCACCTCCCCACGGATCTTCCACCTGTCGGGCCAGACAGAAATTCGGGCTTGAAACAGAAAACGGGATCAAATTGTGTTTGTAGGCATATTCATTGGCCTCCTCGATCCTTGTATGCATCCAGTTCGATGCACCAAACGCTCTGATGCTTCCTTCTTCATGCATGGCATTAAACGTCTCCACAGCTACCGCCACATCGGTATCCGGATCATCCCTGTGAAGTATGTAAATATCAATATAATCGGTTTTCAACTCTTCCAGTGACTTCTTCAGATCTTTTCGCATCTCTTTCTCATTCACCCGTTTGTTCCACATGGCATCCGGATGGCCGCATTTGCTGAGAATGACTACCTCCTCCCGTCTGCCACTCTTTTCCAGCCAGTTGCCAAAAGAATGCTCCGCCTCCATATATACCCTTGCCGTATCAAAAGCATTGATTCCATTGGCCAGAGCCGCCTCAAAAAAATCCGTTCCATCTGCCCCGTCCTGGATCGGTGAAAATGCAGTTCCCGCAAAAATTCGAGATACTTTTTTGTCTACATAAGGAATCGAAGCGTAAAAATTCTCCTTGTTTTTCATGTCTGTTCTTCCTTTCCCCCAATATAAAGTAACAGGTCAGAACTTTTTCTGCCCGTTTTTAATATCACCAGTTTACCATCTGCGGCACTCAGATTCCAGAGAGAAAACCCTGTTTTTTACAAAAGTCATATCTTCCTCTGATTTCCTTTATATCGCCAGTACAGAATCCATGCATAATATAAGCGCATATTCATATGCATTGCCGCCCCAGTTTCTCTCATCGTATCTGTCAACCTCGGCAAGACTGTCCGCCGTATATAATATCATTCCCCAGGTCACATCCCTGAATGCCGCACAGGCGGCAAGTGCTGAACATTCCATTTCTACTACTGAGCATCCCTCTGCCTTCCTGTACGCAACCTTTTCTTTTGTTTCACGATAAAATCCATCGGTTGACCAGGTAAGTACCTCCTGATATTTCATCCCGTGTTCCAGTATTGTCTTTTCGATCGCTTTTCTTGCCCTTTTATTGATTTCCATAAATCTCGAAGGCGCAGCATAATGGTATGAGGTTCCTTCATCACGCAAAGCTTTCTCCGGTATCAGAAAAGTTCCTTCTGCAAATTTCTCCAACGCTCCGCAACTGCCCGCGGAAATTATTTCACGCACTCCATATCCAATCAGCCAGTCCAGAATCTGTGTCGCAGCCGCCGCACCCACCGGTGCCTGGCAAAGCACAATTTTTTCACCTTTATATGTTGTTATATAAACAGGATATTCTTTGGTCATACTGATAAAATACGATACAATCTGCGCTCCGGTCTTCTCCGCATATTCATCAATGTATTCGCCAAGAAAGGCAAATACACATTTTTTCGGAAGAACCAGATTCAGGTTCTCATGCACAGGGCTGATCACTGCCGTTTGTTCTGTATCAAATTCCAATATTGGTATTTCATTTTTTATAATACTCATATGATTTCTCCTTTTCCCGGTTATTTTCGAAACAGCTTTGTGATAAGATAACATCACTAAAATCTGAAAAGCATCTGTCGGAACTGTAATTTTGGTTATTTTAACAAAGTTTTATCTGTTTTGCAAGACTATGACCGACATGAGAAGATAGTACTGGGTATCCCTATCTTTACAAAACCGTCACCGCTCAGAATAAAGACGAGCTGCAACTGGTGATGTTTCCGAATCTTAAGATAACTTTTGATGAATTATTTGATCTTGGAGAATATTAATATATAGAAAAGCAGCCGGAACTGCATGTTGCCTTGTTCCTGCTGCTTTTCACTTTCAGCTTTTTAAATTTTTATTTATCATACAGAAACTCATCTGAAAGGGTAACGTTAAAATCTTTAGCCAGATGTCTGAAATTACCAGGTGTGATTGTCTGCAGTTTATCAGGTCTCATTGACAGCATTTTTACCAGAATCTCTGCTGTATGCATGAGGCCGAATGTGAGATCAAAATCCTCTCCGGCAGCAAACATTCCATATCGTTTCTTAAATTGCCTGAAAAACATCACCCTTATGAAGCACTAATTCCTTTCCCTCTATGCAATGCGTAATGCTGCCCTGTGCCACATACATAATCTCTACATAATGCTGACCCCTTTTAAGCAGCAGTTCCCTGTCTATTTCCTCTATCTTTTCCTTCACATACAATTGTCTTTCAATGTCACCCTGACCATCCAGATATTTCTGTTCTTCTTCAGATACCTCCATCAGTTCATCTAACAGCTTCTGTTTCATGTAACATCCTCTTCATACGCTTTAATAACTGTAATCTGCTGAAATGCATTCTCACATTTTTCTCATTCTCCTGTGCAAGCCTGGAATCTATACAATGATCACTGTAGAAATTAATCACATCCCATACTTTTCAATTATTCATCCTGCTGCATACTGCTCAATGCCGCCCCTGTTGCCGCTTCTTCTTCACATTCTGCCAATGCCAGTTTCGCGCCAAACATTTCTTCTACAATTTCACAGAGAACCGGATTCTTTCGCAATCCGTTTCCGGATCCGATCATGCGTTTTATTTGCATTCCGGTTCCGTTCTGAATCGTCTGATACATCTGATAGAGTTCCCTGCTCATTCCCTCGAGAGTCCCGTAAACAAACGCTGCCGGTGTGAAATTGTCCGTACTGAGATTGGTAATACTTCCGGTTTGCTCCGGATGTACCCTGGTTCCGTCAAATGTTGTCTCTATCTGAAGTTTTTTCCTGTTTTCCCTTCCGGTGCAGGATGCTTTCCCGTCTCCTGCCAGTTTCTCCAGGGTTTTGTACAGAGGTTTCTCCTGTCCGGTTGCCTCTTTCACAAATTCTCTGAAGAATTTTTCCAGCAGTGCATACGCTTTTCCTCCGCACAGAGAAGCTCCTGCAAGCAGGTAAGTACCATGTAAGAAAGGTCTTGCTTCGATTCCCTCCGCTGTAAAATACTGATCTGAGAGTACTGAGATCTGTCCGCCGGTTCCCATATTTACCAGCAATGTATTATTCTCATTTCCCGCTGCTCCGAGAAAACTTGCCTGATTATCGCCGATCGCTGTGGTCACGATTCGTTCTCTGTAACTTCCCAGTGCTTCGATTCTGGTGCAGACTTGCGGAAGCCACTGTTCTTCCACGCCCATTTTGTAAAGTTCTTCTGTCATGAAAGCATTTTTCTGTACGTTAAAGAATCCGAAACTTGCTCCATTGCTTGCATGCACCATTGCTTTTTTTCTTCCTGTCAGCTGCATCCCGAAGTAATCCATGATCGTACAGAAGCTCACTGCCGTATCTGGGATCAGATGATGTCTCAAATTATAAATATGCGTGACTATTCCATAGCCGGAAGCCACCTGCACGTTACATGTCTGCTGAATCTCTTCTGTCAGGGAACCGTTATTCTCCTCACAGAGACTTCCTCTCGCATCCTGCCAGGTATACAACGGACTGACACAGGTTCCTTCTTTGTCGATATAGACGATCCCATGCATCTGCCCGGTAAGTCCGATTTTTTCCACTTCCGGATATTCGTCCAGAAAATCATCCAGCATCTGTCTGCTCTTCTTTACAATCTTTTCTGCATCCTGGATCCTTTCCCAGTCCTTTGTCGTTGTAAGAAAGCTCCCGTTTTCAATTGTTTTTGCTTTAAGAATCCGGGGTTTTTGTGTTCTGTTTTTTTCCAGAACCACACCGCTTATGGTTGTTGTTCCGATATCTATTCCTACTGTTTGCATAAATCTTCCTCTCTATCTTTTAGTACAAATGAGTTTTCTTCTCCACAAGCTTATCTCCCTCATATCTTAATTTCAGCGAGAAAAATCTTTCTTCCCCGGAAAGAAGCATATCCAGAAACACTCTGTCGCCCTCCCAGGTCGGAAGTTCTGGCACAACTGTTTTATCTACCCAGCAAAGTTCTCCCTCATCGCATTCGATCAGTTCCCCTGTGTATCCATCCGCTGTGAACACGCACATCAGTTCCGCTTCGCAGGTATCGCTGATAAATGTCACCACACCACGGAACCGATACGAGGTAAGTGTAAGCCCGGTCTCTTCCTTCACCTCACGCACCAGACATTCCTCCGGGCTTTCCTGATATTCCACATGACCGCCGACACCGATCCATTTTCCCTCGTTGATATCATTCTTCTTTTTTACTCTGTGAAGCATCAGGTATTTGCCTTCGTTTTCTATGTAACATAACGTTGTCGTTGTCATTTTCTCATTCTCCCGTATTTTTCCATTCCATATTTTAAAGTATACTAATCTTTCTTTGCAAGTTCTTCCAGCACCCACGCGAAGGCCCGGGCGGTCCTCATATCCGGTTCTTTAAAATGGCCTCCGTGATTCCATTCCAGTGTACACGGTATTCCTTCTTCTTTCAGCCAGGTAAACGTCTCTCTGATGCAGTTTCCCACCTGCGCCATCACCGGATTCCTTGTTTTTTCTTCTTTATCGCCAAGACTCAGGTAAATACAGTCACTTCCTACCCGCCGGCTCTTCATATCTTTCAGGAATCCCGGAAACCAGACCGAGGGAGATGTTGCTGTGACACCTTTGAAGCGATCTGTCTGCATGGCTGCCCACAGGGCAAATAATCCTGCCATCGAATATCCACCGATACAGTATTTGCGGTCGTTGTCCGTACACAATTGCAATACTTCTTCCAGTGTATTTTCCGCACCGTCTCCAAAATCTTCCGTTCCAAATACAGCCGGGGCATTCCATGGTGAAAGATCGTGATTCCAGTTTTCCACTTTTACTGCCACAAACGCAAACTCCTGATCCGTCAGTCTGTGGATCTCCCGGATCTCGTTTTCTATTCCCGGCAGATCATGATCTCCCACCATCTGAAGCAAAGTGATCGGTGAATGACTGTTCCCATAATTATATGTAATCATTGCTCTTCCCACACCTCATTTTCCTGTCTTTCGTATTGTTTTCATTATACAGTTTTCGTTTCCGGTTCTCAATGCAAAATATTATGAACTTTTTCTTTTTCTTGAATCTTACAACAAATAGTGGTATCATACATCGTTGGCGCTTTTTTGCGCTGCGAAGCCAAACATATCATACAGATTGGAGGACCTATGACAAAAGAAAATACTTCTGCCCCTGCAGCAGAAAATAAAATGGGAACTATGCCCATCGGTAAACTTTTATTTAATATGTCGTTACCGATGATGATTTCCATGCTCGTGCAGGCACTTTACAACATCGTTGACAGTATCTTCGTGGCGAAGCTTTCCGAGAATGCCCTTACTGCTGTTTCTCTTGCCTTTCCTTTACAGACATTACTGATTGCTGTTGCAACCGGTACCGGTGTCGGTATGAATGCTCTGCTCTCCAGATCACTGGGGGAACATAAGTTTAAAGAAGCCAATAAGATCGGTGTCAATGCAGCTTTTCTGTATTTTTTAAGTTATCTTGTATTTTTGATTCTGGGATTTACCGTTGTAAAACCATTTTATGCCAGCCAGATCAAAGGTGCGGATGCTGAGATCATGGAGATGGGCATCGAATATCTTCGTACCGTTATGATTTTCTCTTTCGGTTTACTTGCACAGATTTACTTTGAACGCCTTCTAACCTCCACCGGAAAAACACTTTTCAGCATGACTTCCCAGTTATGCGGAGCTCTTACCAATATCATTCTGGATCCGATCATGATCTTCGGTCTGCTGGGATGTCCGGCCATGGGCGTTACCGGTGCCGCTGTGGCAACTGTCATCGGTCAGTGTGTCGCTGCTGTCGTTGCCTTTACCTGCAATCACAAGTTCAATACCGAGATTAAGATCCATTTTCATGGATTTCGTCCGGATATCAAAATCATCGGAACGATCTATGCGATCGGTGTTCCTTCGATCATCATGCAGTCTATCGGCTCTGTGATGACGTACTCCATGAACCGGATCCTGATTGCTTTCTCATCCACAGCAACCGCTGTGTTCGGTGTATATTTCAAGCTTCAGAGTTTCTTCTTCATGCCGGTGTTCGGTCTGAACAATGGTATCACGCCGATCATCGCCTTCAACTACGGGGCTCAGAACAGAAAACGTATGATCAAAACGATCAAACTCAGCCTGATCACTGCTTTCTGTCTGACCTTTGTCGGATTCTTATCTTTTGAGCTGATTCCACAGGTTCTTCTTGGAATGTTCAATGCTTCCGAAGATATGCTCGCCATCGGTATACCTGCACTGCGTATCATCGGGGTTCATTATCTGATCGCCTGGTTCTGTATCATCTGCGGAACAGTATTTCAGGCTCTCGGAAAAGCAGTATACAGCATGATCGTATCGATCCTTCGTCAGCTCGTGGTCCTGATCCCGGTAGCCTACCTTCTTTCCCGGATCGGAGGACTGCATGTGGTATGGTGGTGCTTCCCGATTGCAGAGGTTGCATCTCTTGTTGTTTCACTGACTTTCCTGTTCAGTGTCAACCGACAGATTATTTCTAAAATACCGGATGGCAGTGACATTCTGTAAAATACATGCATTTACTATACTTGTAAAAAATATCCCCTTTCACAAAAATTTTTCTTTCGTGAAAGGGGATATTTTTATCCTATCCGGATACTATATCGAAGAATTTGCGCAAATGCTCAAGGCTTGTTTTGAAACAGCATAAATCCATTGGTGTCAGGCACCTTTACACCGGAAACCTTCTGCAAAGAACGTAATGGATGCTTTAGATAAGGCAATTGAGATCACTGCGGATTGTCCGTACAGAAGAACTTTTCATTCTGATCAAGGGTGGGCTTACCAAATGAAAGCATATTCTCATAGACTAAAAGAAGAACGTATATTTCAAAGTATGTCAAGAAAGGGAAACTGCCTGGATAACTCTGTAATGGAAAACTTCTTTGGACTGCTCAAGCAAGAAATTTACTATGGTGTTGTTTACTATAGCTACGAGGAATTAAAATCTAAGATAGAACGTTTTATAAAATACTACAATGAAAAACGAATAAAAGAGAAGTTAAGATGGATGAGCCCTGTTCAATACAGGCTTCATATCCTAGCTACATAAAGAAAAACGAGACGACCGAAATCGTCTCGCAAAAGTCTAACTTTTTGGGGGCACCTCATTTTCCGGAGAAGGAAGCGCGTTTTATTAAGTTTAAATCAGCCGATAACGCTTTCGAGATACTCGCGGCTTGCTTTGATGCTTGCGAGAGGCGAAAGAGGAGTGTTGTACTCTTCTTCGGTCTGACGGGCGCAGCAGTCAAGTTCAACAATAATGTAAGGAGCATAGTCAAGCTCAGTTACAGTTTTAACGATTTCGGGGATATCCATGATACCGGTGCCAACGGTGCAGATATCGGTCGGATTTGTACGGCCGAAAATCTTTTCGCAGTAGTTCTCTCTGGTCAGATCGGTAACACCCTCAATCAGGTTGATCGGATCAGCAGATTTACCCATATCTTTCTGATGGATCAGTTTTGCACGGGAACCGAGCTTTTTAATCAGTTCAACAGCCTTCTGTCCGCCGCGGGTTGCCCAGAAAGTATCGACTTCGAAGAAAACCAGTTCGGGATCGGTCAGTTCAACCAGCCATTCATAAGCGGTTTTGCCTTCAACCTGATAAAATTCCTGACAGTGGTTGTGATAATAGAAAGCCATGCCGTGTGCTTTTGCCAGAGCAGCCATTTCATTGCAGGCTGCGGCAACTGTTTTGATCTCTTCCATTGTGGTCATGATACCCATCGGCAGGATAATAGCTTCCGAATGCATCTTGACGTTGTCTTCTACAATCTTAACCATATCTTCATGGGTAGAGGTAAAAGGATCAAAATGTACGTGGCTTGCAATAGCAGTCAGACCAAGCTCTTTTACTTTATTGCCGATTTCTTCGGGGCTGTTGCCGGGAACATCTACATACTCAACATACTTATAGCCTGCTTTTGCAACATTCTCCAGAGTTTTGAGGTAGTCATTTGCCAACTCGGTCATAACCGAGAAAAGCTGTACGCCAACTTTCAGTTTCATAATAAATCGTCCTTTCTTTTGGTATAAAACCATGTTGTTTTTTATTGTACCAAGTCGCTAGCGCGACGTCTAGCCCTAAGTACATCAAACCACTACTTTTTTTTAGAGAAAAACCAAAGAAAGTACTTTATTTCCTATTGATTTTCACCATTTCCGGAACATCCGTGTTTCTCTTCACCACAGTGATGCTCGCCACAGGAGTGACCATGTTCGTGTGTGGTACAGTGTACTTCCGGATTATAGTCAAGGTTTCCTTTCAAATAAGCCTCTATCGCTTTATCTGCATTTCCTTTTACGCCTCCATATAACCGGATTCCTGCCTCTTTCAGTGCTGTCTGTGCTCCAACCTTTCTTTGAATGATTATTTTTCTGACGGATTCTTCGGATCTTTTACAGAGTCTGTTACAGCAAAATACATTCTTTCCATCACATAACTGATAGTCGCCCCCTGAAATATGTAACTTTTTTCCATTTACCACACTGTCTGCCAGTTTATAACGTGCGGATTCATAGATCTCAGTCACTGTTGTCCTTGAGATTCCCATTCGCTCTGCACACTGTTCATGTGTATATTTTTCCAGGTCAACCAGTCGAATCACTTCGTATTCATCTACGGTCATAGTAATCTCTTCTCCCACAGAGATTCCTTCCGGTTTAAAACTGTCATATGCAGGTTCTGTACAGATTTTTCTGCATCTTCTTGGTCGCGCCATAATTTCTCCTTTTTTATTTCCGTCATATGTCGATAATTATCATAATCCTGTTTTCGTATAGAATCAACTAACTAAGAAATTTATTAGTTACTTTGTTTATTTTCTTTACAGGTTTTGTTCAAACAGTTTATACTCTGTTGTTTTTCTCATGATGCACATACCTCCTTTCCTCCGTATTCTCCTGCATCACCTCCCATACAGCGGTTATGCCCGTTGTCAGTAGATCTACTTTTTGTTTGGATTTCTTACGATGATTTTCCATTCTGTTCGGCGTGTTGGCTTCCATTTGTATATGGCGGTGTCAACGTTACAATTGACCTCTCTCAGAAATCTTTCTGAATACTGGCAGCTTCTTCGGGGGCACACCAGCCATTGCCGGAGTATCTTCGGTTTCCACATACTACTCTCTGATACAGCGGTGGAATCCTGTGTTACCTTTAAGCCCCGAAAGGCACCCATACAGCTCATTCAATTTTCAATGTTCAATAATCAAAAGTTTTTAAGTATACATTTTTGTACCTATTTCGATTTAATGCCATTATATCCCCCGTTACTGCTAATGTCAATAGCATTTCATGCGTTTTAGGTTCTTTTTTGTACTCTTTTTTATTGAATTTCTGCCAACTCGTGTTATAATATGGACAAATAGTTATTCACTTCTTGATTTTACTATCTTCACTGGATGTTTATCAGGACTAATGCAGAGGTGACTTTATGAATTTTAATCTGAAACTAAAAAAAATCCGGACATTCCGGAAAATGACGCAAAAAGAACTGTCAGAGAAGATCGGACTGACCGATCAGCATAGGATTGTACAATATGAAAAAGGCGTTCGTGTTCCAAAAAAAGATTTGGTCGATAAAATGGCACAGGCTCTTGATGTTAATCCTTATACCCTCTATGATACCGCTGGACGTGACGCTTCCGAAATGATGGAACTGCTTTTCTGGCTGGATGAATTTAATCCATCTGCCCTGCATCTGTTTCTTCCTCGGAAATTTCCCGGTGAAAAATGCAATGAAGTAGCAGACACGTCCGTTTACTATCACGACAATGATAGCTGGCCTGCCCATTCTCCTGTCTGTATGTGGTTTGATTATGGGGTTCTGAATGATTTTCTGAAAGAATGGGTGGTTCGAATGAATGAGCTGAAATCCGGTGTAATTACCAGAGATGAGTATTTTGAATGGAAAATCAACTGGCCGCAGACCTGTGATGATTGTGGAAAGTTTGAACCTAAGAAACAATGGCGAAAAAACTTTTAAAACTACAAACCGGAAATTTAAAATGGATTTCCGTATATTTTAACCCATAAAGTAGATACAAAATCCCAGATGTACAGGTGAACAGACATGAAAAATATCCATAGCATTGAATTTTATACCGGAAGCAAGGAAGAATTGCTTCCAGGTTTTGAAAAAGATTTTCCCTATATCGCTTCGAGGGCAGAACTTGACAAATATATAGGGTGTTATGTACCGTGGCACTGGCACAGGACAGTGGAACTTTTTTATATGGAAAGCGGCAGCATTGAATATGATACGCCAGGAGGAAAAATATTGTTTCCGGCCGGAAGCGGCGGCATGATAAATCCCAATGTACTCCATATGACAAAAGCAATATCGCAGAAAGAAAAGAATATACAACTACTTCATATTTTCGACGTTTCCTTACTTGCCGGAGAACAGGGAAGCAGGATTGAACAAAAATATATTTCACCTGTCATAACAGCCCCGCAGCTTGAGATAATCCCGCTTTTTCCGGGCAATTCAGAAGAAGATAGAATTTTGAAACTGCTTGCTGCCTCATTTCGTTTGTCCAGTGATGAATTTGGATATGAAATAAAACTGCGGGAAGCCCTAACGGAAATATGGCTCATGCTTTTCGAACTTTCTCGTTCTATGCGTGAAAAGAAAGGGGAACATAACAAAAGCAACGATAAAATAAAGCTGATGATGATATACATTCATGAACACTACAGAGAAAAAATATCTATTCCGGAACTTGCTGCGGCAGCATATTTAAGCGAAAGGGAATGTTATAGAGTGTTCCATGACTGTCTGCACATGACACCTGTTGAGTATATAACAACTTACCGTTTACAAGTTGCCTGTCAGATGTTGGCAAAGGGGCAGGAAGCTGTTACTGTTATCAGTCATAAGTGTGGTTTAGGGAGCAGCAGTTATTTTGGAAAGGTTTTTCGGGAATATGCATATTGTTCACCTACAGAATATAGAAAAAAATGGCAGAATAGTGATAATTAATGGCGGAAAAAAAATATTTTTTCTATTACTTTTGCATTATAATGATACCTGTAAAGAAAATCAGCAATTTACAGGAGTAAATATTTCATTATAAAGGAGCCAGGCATTTTATTTTCCAGCCCCGCCCTTTTGAAAGGAGTTAAAAATGGAGTTGAACATTCAGACCGCAGAACTGGCATTAAAGGAAGCGTCAGAGTCCAATCCGGGAGCATGGGCAGATCATTCCCGGTTTGTAGCCGAAGCCTGTAAAAACATTGCATCACATTGTAAAGATTTATCTTCTGAACAGGCATATATTTTCGGGCTGTTGCATGATATTGGACGCTATGCCGGAGTGAGTTCGGAAAAGCATCTGATAGACGGCTATCGGTACTGTATGGAGCGCGGATGGGAAAAAGCCGCACAGATATGTATATCCCACGCATTTATGATTCAGGATATTGCCACATCTATCGGTGTATTTGATGTCAGTGATGAGGATTACCTGTTTATGAAAGAATTTGTTGCAAATGCGGTATATGATGATTATGACCGTCTTGTACAGTTATGTGACGCATTGGCTATGCCTACGGGGTTCTGTCTTTTGGAAAAGAGATTTGTAGACGTGACAATACGGTACGGTGTTCACACGGCGACAATAGACAGGTGGAAAAAGATTTTAGAGATTAAAGAACAGTTTGAAAATCAGATCGGCTGTTCAATCTATTCTCTGCTTCCGGGTATTGTGGAAAACAGTTTTCGTTAAGGGGGGGATATTATGTATTACGAATCCAGTGATTTTTTGGAAACTGCGGACAGCGATACATTAAAGCAGATTGCCCGCACAAGGGAATTAACACGGGAATATTATTTTTCTGATTATGGAGATGTAGAAAAACGCACTTCCATTCTTCGGGAACTGTTGGGTGGAATAGGGGAAAATGTGGTAATCGACACGCCTTTTCACTGTGATTATGGGAAAAATATATTTTTGGGAAATGATGTGATAATCAATATGAATTGTACCTTTGTGGATAACAAAACGATCCGAATTGGTGACAGGGTATTGATCGCGTCAAATGTGCAGATGTATACATCTTCGCACCCTGTATTGCCACAGGAAAGGCTTGTGCCGGATTGGAGGGAACGCAAGACAACATTTTTCAGAACCTATGCACGTCCGATAGAGATAGAAAACAATGTCTGGATTGGCGGCGGCTGTATTCTTCTTCCCGGAGTCACTATAGGAGAAAACAGCGTGATAGGGGCTGGAAGCGTAGTTACCCGCCCTGTCCCTCCTAATTGTGTTGCAGTAGGGAATCCATGCAGGGTAATACGTTATTTTGATGCGGATAGGGAAAGGTAGCAGCATGAAGTATGTCCTATTATAGCACGCAGCAAAAGAAAATACCTCATGAATCTCTCTTATCCGCTAATTCTCTCCGATAGTATCTGTAAAATAAACTCCCCGTCGTACAAACAGCCACAAAATCCGCAATCGGCTCAGCCAAAATGTGCGAAGCAGGCAAAGATAGGTTCGAAGCGATATCACATTGCTGTTTAATCCTATTTTTTTACTTCTTTTCCTGCATTGTTCCTGTATTTTAAAGATTTTTCAAAATCAGCGAAATACCGGACAGTATCAGCAATACCGATGTAATCTTCTTAACATTTTTTCCATCCATATGATTGCTGCATTTGATTCCCAAAAACAGCCCCAAAAGTGCAAACGGAATCAGTTTCAAGACGGACAACACCGTATCAAACGTAAGTAATCCAAGTGCACTGTACAAAATAATGCGAAATGTGTTGTCCACAATAAAGACCGCGCTGATATTTGCCTTAAATGAGCTGTCCTCGTCCGTCACGCGATTGACGTAAGCGGCCAGCAAAGCGCCCACACCAAAGAGACCGCACAAAACCCCGGCTGCCACACCGATGATCGCCAGCACCAGCCGGGAGGAAGGTACACGTTTTTTGCTGTACTCTCTGGAAAGCATCTCCGCACCCAGTGCGACTACTACCACTCCAAATACCAGCTTGATCGCTCTGGCATCCACATTTTTCAACAGAAATGCTCCGGGAATACTGCCTGCCAGTACCAGGACTGCCAACGGGATATACACTTTCGGATCCAGATTTTTTCGGTTTTTCCAGGTAAGAATCACATTGGCCGGATAACCCAACAGCAGATCAATTGGAGAAATATTGGCATTTACCGATCCAAAACTGAGAATTGCTGTAAATACCAGCGTGTTGGCAAAGCCACACAAACCTTTGATAAAATAAGCGACGACTGCCGCAAGCATCCATAAATACATCCTATTATCTCTTTCAGGCTTTTTTGAAATATTTTTTTATTTTTCGGAAAAAATTACTTTTCGTCAACGACCTGGAAAATAAAAAATTTTAAATAATACGACTCATCTGCCGCCCACAGGATCGGATGATCCGGGGACTGAGTGCGGAATTCCACCTGGCGGAGACGTTTATGAGCGCTTCTTGCAGCTTCCCGAACCGTTTTCGCAAGGAGTTCCTGGGTCATAAAATGGGAACAGGAGCAGGTGGCAAGGTAGCCGCCGTCTTTGACCAATTTCAGTCCTTTGATATTGATCTCGCGATAGCCTTTGATGGCATTTTTAGTTGCCTGACGGGATTTGGTAAATGCAGGAGGATCCAGAATCACGACATCGTATTTCTCTCCCGCTTCTGCCAGACGCGGAAGTTCATCAAAGACATTCGCACAGCGGAAGGTGACCCGTTCTTCCAGCCCGTTTCTTTTCGCATTTTCCGTTGCCTGGGAAACGGCATACTCAGAGATATCCAGCCCGGTTACCTCTGTGGCTCCGGCAATTCCGGCGTTCAGGGCAAATGTTCCCATATGGGTAAAGCAGTCCAGCACCCGTTTTCCCTTGCAGATGCGCTGCATCGCCAGACGGTTGTACTTCTGATCCAGGAAGAATCCGGTTTTCTGTCCATTTTCCACATCCACCAGATAATGCACTCCATTTTCCACAATCTCCACTTCCGTCTTATACGGCTCGCCGATCCATCCTTTGACCTTCGGAAGTCCTTCTTTTTTCCGCTCGTTGGCATCACTCCGCTCATATACGCCGCGGATGGTCACGCCATCTTCCGCCAGTACTTCTTTTAACAGTTTCACGATGGTTTCTTTGAATGCTTCCATGCCCAGTGCCAGACACTCCACCACCAGCACATCCTCGTATTTGTCCACGGTCAGTCCGGGAAGAAAATCTGCTTCGCCGAAGATCAGACGACAGGATGAGGTATCCACTATAGTTTTTCGGTATTCCCATGCATTTTTTACACGCATCCTTAAAAATGATTCGTCAATATCCTGATGAATGTTTCTGGTCATCATTCGAACTCTGATCTTGGAATTCTGATTGATGAATCCCCGTCCCATGGGATAGCCATCAAAGTCGTGTACCAGCACAATTGAACCGTTGTCAAATCCTCCGGTGATACTCTCGATCTCATTATCAAATATCCAGGCCCCGCCTGCTTTCAGTGTACGTCCCTCTCCTTTTTTCAGTGTAACTACTGCGTAACTCATATTTTTTCCCTTTCTTTGCTTCTGTATCCTCTGTCTGTTATTTTTGTCGTTGTTTTGTCATATCGTAACTGTTCAGTACCTTCACAGTTACGAGCCAAAATGCATTTAAAATCACCTTCGGTGATGGCATTTTGGCTTGTATGTCTCGGGATTTTGGCATATTCATGCCAAAACACCTCGCGGTACAGTGACTACTGAATAGTTACGTCATATCCATTCTTCCGTACCTGTTTTACAGAATCTCCTTTATTTTCACTTTCTGATTCCGGAAACCTTTTTTCCATATCATCACATAATATTTTCCTTCAACAGAATCTCTCGATACCGTAAACGGTTCTTCCCGGAAGATATCCACCCGGTATCCTTTTTCTTCCCATTCTCTTGCACAGTCCTGCGCCCGTTTTCTCTGCTCCCGAAACTTTTTTTCTTCTTTTCCTGAAAATTTTCGTTCCGGATAGTATTTTGCCGCCTGTCGTACCTGCTGTTGCAAAAGCTGCACCACTTTTCTGTGTTTTGTTCTGTGAAGCTGCATGGCTATATATCTTGCCAGTATTTTCACCGGGAACATTGCATACAGACGCACCAGTCTCAACAACTGTTTATCACCGGTTTCCTTCAGCAGTTCTTCCATAACGGACAAAGCCTGTCCGGCTGGTTTCCAGGCATTTTCTCTCTCCACGAGATATTCTTTGCTGATTGCCGGATAACAGATATAATTCAACGGTGGAAAATCCGCCAGAGCTGCCAGTTTCTGCTCCCGTCTGTTACAATATCTTTCTCCCAGATACTCCCGTTTGTCACGTATAATAGCAAACGTATACTCCAGCTGACGCAGATATTCATATCTTTTTACCCAGAAATGACCGATTGTTCCATAATTATACAGGTGAACTTCTTCTTCCAGACCGGTAAACATCAGAGTGCATACCGAATCACCCTGATGCACCACAAGGATATATTTATTTTTTTCAGAATGGTTTCCGAACCCTGTTTCTGATTTCATATTTTCTTCTTTATATTCCCGCAGTTCCGTTTCAATCTTACCTTCATAATCTGCCAGATATTCTCCGGTCATCCGACAGTTTTTAAGAACAAGAAAACTTTCCACAGCATCATTCATCAGATAGATCAGTCGATAAGAGATTCTTCCCTCTGTCTTTTCTTCCAGAAGCTCAAATTCCCCCTGTTCCAGTAACAGTTTCAGTTTTTCCACGGGATCTGCAAGTATTTCTTCCTGTTTTTTCATATTTGTCACCTCGTTTGTTCACGCTCTAACGCCCATTATAGCATATTTTTTTAATATGAGAATAGCCGGACGCAAAAACAGATCCGGAAAACCATTTATCGGTTTCCGGATCTGTTTTACTTCCAGACAATGTTGCCTGGTCTGATGTCCTTTTTTTACTGGAAAGCAGCAATCAGTTCTTTGGCATCATCATATCCCTGATTTTCCAGTTCTTTCTGATACCACTCATCAATACCGTCTACCGCTTTTTTGAAAGAATCAATATCCATGTCTTCATTTTTGGTGATCGTCACGCCGTTTTCTTCCTGCCAGCGGCTCATGATCTCGTCGTCTCCGGCACGGTTGATCTCACGTTCATAATCAGTACCCAGCTTTCTGTCCTCGTCAACAACGGCCTGCTGTTCCGGTGTCAGACTATTATAGATATCACCATTGATACAGAAGAACAGACAGTCATAGTTTGCATTCCACAGGGAGCAGTATGGCTGTACTTCCTGCACACTGGCTGCATCGATAGCCGGCAGCGGATTCTCCTGTCCTTCTACGGTTTTCTGCTGCAGGGCCGTATAAGTTTCGGACCAGTTCATGTTGGTCGCATCTGCTCCCCATCTCTTATAACACTCCATCAGCAGGTTACTTCCTGCCACACGGATCTTCAGATTTTTCATATCTTCTACGGATCTGACTTCCTGTCTGCTGTTGGTCAGCTGGCGGAAGCCGTTTTCTGCAATTCCCATACAGTGGAGATTGTATTCATCCAGAATAGCTTTCAGTTTTTCTCCTGCTTCTCCGTCAAGTTTTGCATCTGCATCTTCTACTGAATCAAACAGGAACGGTAGAGATACCACATTAAATCTCGGGTCAAAAGCAGAATAGATCAGGTTGCTGTGCATGGAAATCTGTACCGGATCTCCGTCAATCAGAGCCTGAATACCTTCAGACTGGTTTCCGTTGGTCAGCTGGTCTGCAGCATACACATTGACTTTAATTTTACCGCCTGTCGCTTTTTCTACCAGTTCACCGAATTTTCTTCCACCTTCTGCCCAGGTACTGGTCTCAGTGGTGGAGCAGGTAAAGTTCCAGGTCTGTTCTTCCCAGCCAAGATCGCTGTAATCTGCGATGTCATTATAAGAATCTCCGGAACCACCGGTGCTGTCTTGTGCATCATCTGCACTGTCAGAAGAAGCCGTTACCGTTCCGCTGTAAGCACCATTTTCTCCGGCCAGCGCTTTCGGCAGGAAGGTGGATATTCCGGGAATATAGGTGATCAGTAACAGTACAACCACAGACGCTCCGATCATCGGCATAACGGCCTTGGAAATCTGCTGAATGGTAACTTCCATTCCTTTTTTCAGTTTGACAGAAATCGCAACAAACAGGTTGACACCTACCGGAGGAGTTACCTGTCCGATGGCCAGGTTGACAGTTGCCACGATACCAAATGCTACCACATCATATCCCAGTGCCTTACATACCGGCAGCATGATCGGAATAAAGATGTACATTGCAGAGTTTGCATCAATAAAGCATCCTGCGATCAGGAAGATCACATTGACGATCAGAAGGAATACAAACTGGTTATGCGCTACGCTTCCGAGCAGATCGGAAGCTGCCTGTGCGATACCGAATTTGGTACATACGAAAGAAAACAGGGAAGCACTCGCCACGATCAGCATGATACCACCGGTTGTCTTCGCAGAGTCTACCATCAGCTCCCACAGGTCTTTGATCTTGATATCTTTATAAATAAATATTCCCACAAACAGACCATACACAACAGACACGGCAGCTGCCTCAGTCGGTGTGAAAACACTTCCATAGATACCGCCAAGGATGATAACCGGCATCAGGAAGCCCCAGAATGCATCCTTGAACGCATCCCAGCGTTCTTTGCCACTTGCTTTTTTCTGTGTAGGCTGAATATTGTTTTTTCTCGCCTCCAGCATAACAACGATCACCAGAGCAACACCCATCAGAATACCGGGAACGATACCTGCGGTAAACATATCCGCAATAGATACACCTGTGATAGATGCATATACAACAAATGCGATACTTGGCGGGATAACGATCGCGATCGAACTCGAAGTTGCCATCAGTGCCGTAGAAAACGGTGCGGAAAATCCGCCACGCTCGATCATCGCCGGGATCAGTACCATACCCAATGCGGCAACTGTTGCCGGACCGGAACCGGAAATTGCTCCGAAGAAGCAGGCTACGATAACACATACGATCGCGATACCGCCTCTGGTATGTCCCACGCAGGTATCCACGAAACGAATCAGACGTTTGGAAATACCGGCTTTTGCCATGATATTACCGGACAACACGAAAAACGGGATCGCCAGCAACAGAAATTTGCTGATACCGGAATACATATTGGTAGCCACGATCGTCAGTGAAGTACCGGAGTACAGGATCGCGCAGATAGATGATAATCCAAGGCAGATTCCGATCGGAATACCAAGGATCAGAAATACAAAAAACGAAACAAACAATACTGCACTTATCATTTTTCCTGTTCCTCCTTATCTTTTTTACTCTTTGCACAATAATCAACAAAATACTCGATTATATGAAGTGCCATGCAGACTGCTCCGATCGGCACGAAAGACCAGAAGATCCATTCCGGCCAGTTCAGTACGAATGTTCTCTTTCCGTTCTCCAGCTGAGTGATAACTTTATCCAGACCATATTTGAACAGTACAGCGGTAAATGCAACACTCAGAACCGTGTTGATCGTCAACAGCACTTTCTGTCCTTTCACAGACAGTCTGTCCGGAATCAGTGACAGGTTGACCAGTTCTCCGTCACGTGCGGCCAAAGCTGCAGCCATCAGTGTGATCAGTACAAATACCGCAACGACAAGTTCTTCGGTAAATGACCAGGACTGGTGAAGGAGCTTACGGGATAATACATTACCCACAGTAAGCACCACAATCAGGATCGTAGCAAGGACAAGAATCAGCTTTTCCACCATAGCTACGCCATTCATGATTTTTTTGTACGTTTTCATTACGCATCCTCCCTTGTTTTTTGACTAGCCGTATCGTGTCGGTTTCGTTTTCTTTCAGGTGTTTTTGACAACTATGAGAAACACGCTCTGCGAGTTTCTCAAGTGATCGCGGCAGTCGCCAAAGTCTCGTGCAAGCACGGACTTTGGCTCGTTATTCACATAAAAAAAATCCGTCCCAAACTAGGGACGGATAAAACTATTCCGCAACCACCCTGTTTCCTCCTTGAAACAAGCACGAATACAACGCACCAGCATACGCGGTTTCTGTAACGGGAAACGCCCGTGAAAGCCTATTCGATACTTCTTTCGACTTTCCTTCTCAGAGATGATCTTCAAAGCAGGAAGGTTACTGTCTCTCAGCACCGACAGTTCTCTGGAAACGCTTACACTGTTTCTACTTCTTCTCTTCACTGAATTTCTTTCTTATATTACCACGCTAAAGTGATTCTATCTCATTTTTCCGAGTACGTCAATATATTTATATATATTTTGTTTATTTTTTATTTTGCACCTAATATATATTTATCTTTTATGGTAACTGTTCAGTACCTTCACAGTTACGAGCCAAAATGCCATCACCTTCGGTGATGGCATTTTGGCTTGTATGTCTCGGGATTTTGACATATTCATGTCAAAACACCTCGCGGGACAGTGGCTACTGAATAGTTACCTTTTATGCAACATTTCCCTTGCCAGTGCAAAAGCTTCTCGCACAAGATAATGGTACAGCAGTACACTCTTACACGGTGCGGCAATACCACATACTCTCTGATAGCCACTTCGTCTTGCCAGAAGAACACTGCGGTATACATGAAAATTATTGGTAATGATTCCAATCTCGTCACGTCGATAATCCATATATCTTCTGCTGTATCGAAGATTCTGTCTGGTTGTGGTGGATCTTTGTTCCAGGATCAGACGTTCCCTGCTGATTCCGGCTTTCTCCAGATATCGTCTCATACATTCTGCTTCTGAAATCTCCTCCATTTTTCCCTGCCCTCCGGATAAAACCGCAATCGTCTCCGGATTTGCCTGCATATATTCTTTTGCCGTATCCAACCGGTCTTTTAATGCTTTGCTTGGTTTTGTTCCTTTCACCTGGCATCCAAGAACAACGATATAATCCAGATTCTCAATTCCTTTTGCTTTCATTCCGGTACCGATTTGATGTTCCAGATAAAAAAACAGTACCAGCCCCGCCAGAAGACAAACTCTTACAATCGCAACCAATGCACCCGGTACAAAGAACGGAACACCGGCAACTGCACATCCGATCCGGCAACCGCCCCAGACCATCAGTCCAATACCTGCTGCCAGCCAGATCCACAATCCGGACACCCGATAGCCGGCATATCGGACACCTGCTATGTAATACAAAATACATACGATTCCTAACAGGCTCGTAATAATACCCATACATTTCTCCTATCTTTCTTATATATGGCTCCCCGTTATCACAACGGTCATCATTTTCCCTACAGACACGGATTATCACCAACGATTCACATAAACGAGAAAAGAGCGGGTAGTTTCTTTTCTCCCCGCTCTTTTACATTTTTATTATCTTCCGCAACAGAATTTGTATTTTTTACCGCTTCCGCATGGACATGGATCATTTCTTCCAACTTTTGCACCTTTGATGATCGTGCCGGATTTCTTCTGTTCCATATACAGAGTTTTCTTCTTCTCCGGTGTAAAGATTTCATCCCACATCGGCAGTTCATACAGCCAGTCTGCTTTTGCATCTACCATGTTTTTGTAAAGCAGCTCTTTATCAAATCCCAGATTTACTTCGGTATCTTCTTCCATCTCTTCAATCGGGTTCTGAACCTTCAGGCTGTCATTGATACCATCCAGGAAACCTGTCATTGTCATTACATTAACTTTATATTTATCTGCCAGTTCCTTTACCGTTCCACGTACTACTTCGTCCGGATTGGAAAGCAGCTGTTCGTAGATTCCTTTTTCAATTACAAAATATTCTGCCCAAAATTTCTGCAGTTTTGCTTTATCTGCCTGCTGAGAGTATGCAACATCTCTCCACTGTTTTAATAATCCCATGATTACTGTACCTTCCTTCAACTCAATTGGTAATTATACTCCACGGGTCCACTACTGTTCGTTCATATTCTTGCAGTAGTTCTGGGACTTCCGTGTGACTCTATTAAGTATATACGATATACCACAGATTTTCAAGCACAAATCACGTTTTCTCGTACTCACCTGGCATCCAGATTATTGTTCACTCCATTCTCGGTAACACCCTTCGCGCTGCACAGAATTTATGCTGATCGCATGAATTTGCGGGGTATGTCTCGGCTTTTTTGTGACCTTCGCTCACAAAAAAGTGAGTACCGAAATCTTCTTTACGATTCGATACTCACCTTACATTGCAGGCTCTATCATTGGATAACCTCTCTTTCTTAAATTATAAGATGAATCATAAACTTTCTGGTGGTCTGTACCTCCTGCTTTTTTAATGGGATAAATCCTTACTTTCTCATTGGACTATACCTGACTTTCTTAAAATTTGTTTTTGAGGTGTTACTTTAGGTTTTCGGTGGTCCGTACCTTCCTTTCTTGAAAATTACATCTGGAGGGATGTTGCCTTTGAACTTTACGTTAAGTTTCTGGTGGTCTGTACCTCTCTTTCGTAGGTTCTTTTGTTTTGTTTTCGTTCTTTTCTTTTGTTGAGTATATAGTAACTCTTCTTCCTTATTTTGTCAATACTTTTTTATAATTTATTTTATTCTTTTAAATTTTCAGAATCTTTTATCATTTAAGAACATTTTTCTTTCATCCAGAAGTTCTTTCCAACCATTTCCCCTTGTCTCATTTCTTCCTCCTCCCCCACTCCCCAGAAAGGGAGCGCAGACAGGACGGGGACGGACAGCCTTATGCTGGTGCCTTTAGCAAAGATGAGATCCAGCATTTACGAAGACTTTCGCGAGGGTCCGCCGACCCTCGTGAATATAGTCGTAGTTAATGCTTAGCTCAGCTTTGCGTTACCAGCGGTTGTCCGTCCCCATCCTGCCTGTGCTCCCTTTCGTCCGAGTAGCCAAACACATTCAAGCAACAATCACTTCTGGAAAGCCTTCACTCTCTCCTGAATCGTAACATTAAAATTCTCCACCCGTCTCTCATAAGTCTCATCCATAAATTTCGACGTCAGCAGAAAATCAGCCGTAGCCAGATTATTCGCAACCGGAATATCATAAACCACTGCGATACGAAGCAGTGCCCGTACATCCGGGTCATGTGGCTGTGCCTCTAACGGATCCCATAAAAACACCAGAAAATCAATGCCTCCCTCAACGATCCGTGAACCTATCTGCTGATCTCCGCCAAGAGGACCGCTGCAATACCCCTTCACCGGAAGCCCCGTCTTCTCCGCGATCAGCTTCGCCGTGGTACCCGTACCACACAGAAAATGGTTCTTCAGCACATCCTTGTTCCGGTCACACCACTCCACCAGTTCTTTCTTTTTACCGTCATGAGCAACCAGCGCAATATGCTTTGTCTTCTCCATAGTAAAACCGATAAACTTCTCATTTGTCATAAACATTCCTCCTTCTTTCATGGATTTCCTTAATGATAATCTCTTAGAAAACGGCTGGAAAGCGTCGTTCCCGTTCCATACAGGCACTGATACAGATTCTCCAGAATAGCGGGCGTCTCATCCAGTGCTTTCTGATACAGTTCCATCAGACGTGTGGTTGACTCTCTGCAGGCAGGATTCGCTTTTTTTCGCATCACCTGGCCTTCCAGAATATCATAACATCCAAGTACATGCATACCGCCAAGTACTACCTTTTCTTTCATCGGATTCTTGCAGGTCAGAAGCCTGTCGTACAGCTTCTGCCCCTCCAGTGCCCGGTGGATCTGCTTTGGTGTCACCGATGGAAACATCCGCGCGATCACTCTGCAGTTTTCCTCCGAATCATCCAGGACACTTGCCGGAAGGTACACCCTCGGCTCCTTACCGCTCTCAATCATCAGATAACGGTCAAGTTCTGTCTCGATCTCCGCATGAGAGATTCCCGTCTGCTTCTCAAACCGTCCCACATACCCGTGACAGGTACTGTCCAGCATAAAGTGGCAGGCGAATCCAAACAGATAGGATGCCAGCTGCGGTGACGGGCTGATTTCAAATTCCCGTATCCCCTTCTGAAAGAATCCAAACGCCGGTTCCTTATGCATCTGCGGACCTATTTTATTAATTCTGCTTTGCGGCAGACAAATCGGTTTATAGTAAAAGAAAATATCCGGTCCGTGCTGACCGATCCGATAAACACCCTTTCCTTTCCGAATCACTGCCTTGATATGCTCCGGTAATTTTTTGTATACATCTTTTCCAAACTTGTCATGTGTATATGTCGTCGGCATATGTATCGTCCCCTTTTTTCACTTTGGGAAATGCTCCCATTATTTATTATCCCCTGTGCCTGTTCAACAGTTATGAATTGCAGGTTAAATTCTGGTAAATTCACATTTTTTATACACCCTGTGCAATCACCTTCACACAAATCATTATAATTCTTTTTACTTCCGGAAACAAGGAATTTCAATCCGAAAAAATCCGAAAAATTCTGAAACTTTTGTGTCTTTTTCTGAATATCTTCTCATTTTCCGGTCATACTATAAATAGCCGGTGGAGAGATGACACAAAGGCGTGACGCTTTTCATTGGCCCGAAAGAAAAACTGTGCCGGATCCCCCCTCCGGCCCGAAATAACGAAAGAAGAGATGAAATACTTATCCTCCCCTTTATAAGCTGTCGCCTTCTGTGCGGCAGCTTTTTTTACATCCGTTAAAAATAGCGGCCGCTCAATGCGAAAAAAATGAACCGTTGCCTTTCATCTATAATAGCACTGTCTGCTGCATCCCCCGGGGAAAATCTGCTGTTTCATCTGTCTGCAATATTCCGCTTCGCTCCCCGCTGTTTTCAGTATTGTCAGGGATTTGTGAAGATTCTGAATATCTGCTTTCATATCCTCGCTGTGGTTGCCACGCCCCACCAGTTTCAGATGGGTGATTCCTGCTTTCTGCAACCGGTACAGTGCACACAGTCCGCATCCGCTGGCACCGCACAGATAGTCATCTGTTTCCGGAACACGCTCTTCTTTTCGGATTGCTTCCAGCCGTTCCTTCCATCCGGGATCTTCTGCTTTCTGCGGGCGTAGCCAGTACGGTACACGACAAAGATGTCCAAGTTCGTCACAGTGCAGAGAATTGCAGAAGCTTCCGGAAAACTGGCACAGTTCGTTCAACACAAAGGCTTCAAACTCCGTCCCGCTCCTTTTTTCTCCTGCTGTTTTCCGGGCCGCGATCATGGATGCCATATCTTCTATCGTATTCTTTCGGTGAAAAATCATACGTTTGAGATCCAGATTCTGAAAGGTTTCCAACATTTTCCTGTTATTTTCTCCCGTCTCCCCGCTCAGATGGATCTGACAGTCCACCCTCTGCTTCCGAAGATACACGATCAGCGCCGGATCCGCCAGAATAAAACTCTGAAAGTCAAGTTCCATACAGCTTCGGATGATATCTTCGATCATCGGATACTGCTCCGGGATGTAATACAGAGAATTAAAGGTCAGATGTATCGGACGTTTATATACCTCACGCATGCCAGCCAGAATCTCCAGTTCACTGTAAGCGCCCAGCTGCACCTGATAACAGAGCACTTCCCGGCGGTTTAATGCCAGCGTGGTTCCGTAACGTTTCGTCCATGTATAGGGCACATACCCGCAGAAGAATTCATCCGCTCCTGCCTCGCAAAATAACGGATAATCGTCGATGCATCCCAGTCCTGCCACAATTTTCATACGCATGCCCTCCTACAGTCCAATCACCAGACGGTCGATACCTGCCTGTTGATATGCTTTCAGCTGTTCCGGATGCTTTACAAGTTCCTCATCCAGTCCGAACAGGGAATTGTAACGTCCTGCCATATGCAGATGTTCCGGGTAAATATACGCATACTGTTCGCAGTATCCCGGACAGCTTTCCGGCAGCCGCTGTTTTCCCCGCTCACCCTCGGTACAGCTCGCATACAGTGGACAATACTGCGATGTATTGGTCTGATAATACGGCAGATGCAGGCTGTTCTTTCCCTGTGGAAATACCTGCGGATAGCCACAGCTTTCCCACTCATAGCGGTTGATCCCGTACGTGTCTTTTAAGAATCTCCGATAAAAACCAGCCTGCAGATTATTTTCTCCAAGCCCGCGGGTACTGCCTTTTTTATAGTGCATCCGCGGATCTTTTTTCTGTTTGTTCAAAAGTACACCGAGACAGGGTTCCAGATATTCCCCGTTTTCTCTGACCAGCGCTGCCATTCCCCAGTCATTGACAAGGATTTCCACCCTGATCTGCCGTTTTTCACACCAGTTTTCCACTTTTTTCAGGAGTTTTACCATCTCTTCCACCTGAAACTCCCGCATACAGGGAAATACCAGGGTGATACCCACGTTTTCCACATTTGCTTTCTCCATCAGAGCAAACAGCTGCTCTTCTCCGGGCAACAGCAGATGGCAGAATGCATTGCCGATATACAGACGATCCGGAATGATTTTATGCTGTTCCCAGCCTCCGATTCCGTTTTCTGTCCAGTACAGTTCGGTAAATTTTTCTATTGTATTTCGCTCATACAGGTTATACCATGTTCTTCGGTCGAGTGCCAGCGCGAGTTCCATGCCCCGTACCACCGGCCGGATCTGCGCACCGGAAAACCAGATGGATTTCTGCTCTTCCATGCTCTTTGCATGGATCTCGTCCTGATTCACAGGATAGTTGCAGGTGATCTGTGCCATCTCTCCGTCCGTTCCTTCGATCCGTGCCCGGATATATCCGGTGTATTCCCGGAAAAGTTTCTGTACTGCCTGTACATAATCTTGCTGGAACACCTCGACGGTATAATTTACATACCACTGCTCCTGTCTTTTTTCCATGAAATGATAACTTTCTAACTCCACTTCCCGGTACATGCTTTCAGATAAATCATAGAATCCGATCCGTATATGCCGCGGTCTTTCCACCTGTTCTCTTACCCGAAAGCAAAAGCTTTCTGTGGAAATCTCCGTGATCCTCACTTCTTTGTCATCGACAAATCCTGCCAGAAGTCCGAATGGAATCATCTCCACACTCTGCATCCCGCATCACCTCCCCGTCTTTGCGTCAGATATTTTTTCTGTCTCGTGACACTAAAAAAGGTCCACCGAACCTTTTTGTCGTATGCTTGGCAACTGAAAAACCCCTTAGTAACGTTCCTTTTGTTCCGTTACTAAGGGGTTTCCTTCACATCTATTCGCTGATACCTCTGTTTGTTTTAAGCGAAGAATTTGTCATAGATGCCATAACCAAAGATAAATAAGATCATCAGCGGCAGGATGTAAGACAGATACACACGCATCCACTCCTGCATCTTGAAACCTTTTCCTGTATTGGCTTCTGCTTTGAAGTTTTTCCAGCCCCATCCGTAACGGCTGGTACAAAACAGCAGATATACCAGGGATCCCAATGGCAGTAAAATGTTACTTACCAGAAAATCTTCCAGGTCTAATACTGCACCGCCGAAGATGGAAAATCCATCCCAGCTCCATACATTATATCCCAGAACACATGGCAATGACAAGAGGATAATCCCAAACAGATTCACAAGACTGCTCTTTTTTCTGCTCCATCCGGTCAGTTCCATCATACAGGATATAATATTTTCAAAAACTGCCAGTACTGTAGAGAATGCCGCAAAGGTCATAAAAATAAAGAACAAACTTCCCCACAGTCTTCCCATCGGAATATGGTTGAAGATATTCGGCAGGGTGATAAAGATCAGGCTCGGTCCGGATGTCGGACTTACTCCGAAGGTAAAGCATGCCGGAAAAATGATCAGACCGGATACGATTGCCACAAATGTATCCAGAATCGCAATATTTGCAGATTCCCCAAGCAATGATCTTTCCTTTCCGATATAGCTTCCGAAGATTGCCATGGCTCCGATACCAAGACTCAGGGTAAAGAATGCCTGATTCATCGCTGCTACAATGGTATAACCGATACCCAGTTCTTTCATTCTTTCAAAGTCCGGAATCAGATAAAACTTCAGACCTTCTGCCGCTCCGTCCATCATGATACTGTTAATCGCCAGCACTACCATGATGGCAAGCAGTGCAATCATCATTACTTTTGTGATTTTTTCCAGACCATTCTGCAAACCTCTGGAACATACAAAGATACCAATGGCCACTACAACGATCATCCAGAAAGCCATAACAAGCGGCTGTGACAACATCTCATTAAATACGCCGCCGACCTGATCTGCATCAAGTCCTGTAAACTTACCGGTTGCTGTCAGGTAAAAATAGTGCAGCATCCATCCTGATACAGTTGTATAAAACATCATCAGCAGATAGCAGCCGATCACGGTGATGTAGCCGTGGATATGCCATTTCTGCCCCGGTTTTTCAAGTGCTTGATAAGCTTTTACCGGACTTTTCTGGCTGGCTCTGCCAACGGCAAACTCCATAGTCATAACCGGCAGTCCAAGTATCACCAGAAAGATCAGGTAACACAGTACAAACGCGCCGCCGCCACCTTTTCCTGCAATGTAAGGAAATTTCCAGACATTACCGATTCCGATGGCACATCCGGCAGATATCAGGATAAATCCCATACGCGACTTTAATTTTTCTCGTTCCTTCATTCATCTTTCTCCCTCATATAGATTTTTACAAAATACGTAACTGTTCAGTACCTCGCGGGACAGTGGCTACTGAATAGTTACCAAAATACTAACAGGGCATACAACAACAGCCCGGACAGAGCATATTCATGCACAGGCACTGGCAGCACCAGTTTCCCATACCTTCTCCCGGTTTCTGGTAGCCGTATCCGGTACTCATATTCTGATACCATTGTCCCTGAGACTGCAGCTGCTGATAAAGTCTCTGATACATCAGGTTGCCCGGTTCCATCTCCATCGCTGTTCTGGCATCCTCCATAGCACTTGCTGTATTTCCCGCTCCGGCACTTGCAATGGCATGATAATAATACCATTCTCCATTTTTTTCCTGCATTCTTTCCAGGACATTTAAAGCCTCCCGGTAATGACCGGCATTGATATAGTTCGCCGCCGCACGCATCTCCATGGAACGCTGATCATCCTGTGTCTGATACCCGCCGGACTGATAACCACCGTACCAGGAGTTTTGAGAAGTTCCCTGTTCCCGTTCCCTCACGATCTGATCATAAGCCTGCTGTACCTGTTTGAACATCTCTTCCGCCTGCTCTTTATTGGGATTATTGATATTCGCATCCGGATGATATTTTCTGCTTAGCTTCCGGTATGCTTTTTTGATTTCGTCCATGCTTGCATCTCGCGATACACCAAGGACGCTGTATGGATCCAACATTCCTTATTTTCTCCTCGTCTCTTTTTCCCGGGACTTTATCCTGTCATATTTTGTCCAGATACCAGAATACAATATATTTCGCAAAATGTCCACATATTCTATGATCGGAAGTTTTTCAAATTGGCGGGAAGCTTCAGCCGCTTCCATCATCAGAATCTGTCTGACCCGGTCATCAAAGTCTTTTTCCTGTGCGATCGGCTTCCATGGGTTATAGTTTCCTTTTTTTCTGTCTTTTTCAATATCCTCATAGGCATCCATCCGGTAGATGAATCTTCCCATGGCACAACCGATCTTTCGCATTGTATCTGCCCAGACATCTTCTTTCCAGACATAGATTTCACCAAGCATCTCTCCCGTATCTGCTGCTGCCCTGTCAAGATCCGTACTTGCTTCCTGCTCACATGCTTTCAGCTTTTGCAGATAGGTTTCGATTGCGCTCGCCTGCCGCGGATATCTTTCCTTTAAACGTTTTACGTCTTTTTTTAATGCTGATGCAAGTATAAGAGGAACCGGTTTTTTCTCGTCCTCCCAGTCGTCTAACAGATTATAATAACTCAACAGTACATTCATATCCGCCGCATAGGCAGTCCACTGGTTTCTCAGACAGAGATGTTTTTTGAACGGATGCATGGCACAGAAGTGTTCTTCCCGCTTTGTTTCCGTCTCATACAGGCCGGTCAGCAAAATTCCGAGAAAGGTCACATCATACGTCAGAGTAACCCTGGAAGTTTGTCCGTGATCTTCTTTCAGATCCTGGCAGACTCCACAGTAAAATCCATGATAGATCCGATAGTCTTTGATCTTCATTTCTTCCATATTGGTTGTAACGTAGCCAAACATCCTCCCTCACCTCTTTTCTTTGTTTGTCTGTTTATGATCTGTTCATCCACTTCATAAAATTAATCAGGTGCGTTTGATAAAATTACAGTTGCAATTTGGACAGTGAATCGATATTTTTCCTTTTCCTTTTGGTACCCGGACTTTTTGTCCGCAGGTCGGACATTTGTAAATTCGATGGGTGCTGTCTCCGTGACTTCCGGTCAGTTTGTTCCATTTTGTTCTTACTTTTTCACGTGCCTGGATATAATGCTGATTTTCCTGGTATCTCGCAGAGATATCTTTGGAAAGAATACGATAGTAATCGTAGATCAATACGAGCAGAATCAGCAGAGAAAAGATCGAACTTCTCACAAAGAAGGATACGAGCAGAAGTCCGAACAGCAGATACATCAGAAATCTTCCCAGTTCATCTATTCTTCCGTATCTGCCCTGCATAAATCGATATAGTTTGTCTCTCCAGTTATTCATTGTTTTCTCCCCGTTCTTTTTTTACTGTCACCACATTCTCAGTTCTTTCTCACATATCTGTGCAGCTTTCTGCTTTTTCCCATGCTTCCCTGGCAAATGCAACTGCATTCTGTATATCTGCATCGTCCGGGTGCAGCAACGCTTTATCAAAGTTTCGGATCAACATCTGTGCTTTTTCTCTCTGCTCCGGATTCTCTTCCATGACTTCATAACGTTTTCGTACCTGCATCGGCATCTTTCCCATGCAGAGAAAAGCCCCCAGACAGCTGTTGTCTTTCGGAATCCACTGTTTTACATTTTCCACAATTCTGTCATAGTATTCCTGACTCTGCCCGAATCCGCAGGTTCCAAACAGTGCGATCTGCCTGTTATGTACTTTTTTCAGAAATTCCTGCACTTCGATGGGGCAGTCTCCTTTTTCCACACAAAATCCAACATACAAAAGATGGATTTTCCCAGGTTCCGTATTGCTGTTGATTTCCTCGATATCTCCGTTACCAAGCTGTTGTAAACTCTGATAAATACAAACTGCCAGCCGCTGGGTGTTTCCCGTGTGACTGACATACATGATTTTATAATCTAACATGATATTGTTTCCCGCCTTTCCATCTGCCCGCTTTTTTAATTTTTCCGGTATTCGACATCTTTGTTTCAGATGTCGTTTGTCAACAGGTTTACTGTATACTACTTTCCTGAGTATTACAAGGATCGGCATCTGAATTTTTTCTAAAATTTTTGTTATGTAAGATGAAGGAGTATCTTTATAAAATACATGTTATGTTATTTCATTTTACTTTCCGTTTTCTCTTTTCAGCAACGTTTCCAGGTCTTTTTTTGCCTGTTCATGGTTCTGAAACAGAATGCCGTGAATCCCACAGGCTCCGGCCCCTGCGATGTTGTCTTCCCGGTCATCAAAGAATACGGTTTCCCTGGGATTGAGTTGATACATCGTGCAGAGTTTTTCATAAATCTCTCGATCCGGTTTTGCCATTTTATAAACATAAGAAAACAATGTTCCGTCCATGTAGGGCAGGAATTTCATCTTGTGGCTGGACAGCTGATACGTATGCTCCGCATAGTTCGACAGAATATACAGATGGTATCCCTGTTCTTTCAGGGTTTTTACCCAATCTTCAGCGTATGGCATCAGTTCCACCACGTCACCAAGATTATCATATACCGTCTGCACTTCTTTTTTTAATCCCGGTGCATTTTTCCGAAAGCCTTCCCAGATTTCTTCCGTTGAAATTATCCCGCGGTCACCTGCTTCCCACAGCGTACTTTCAAAGATCACCTTACGCAGAGTCTGTACTGTTTTTTCTGAAAATCCAAGGTTCTTCAGATAGTTTTCCGGAGTGTAAGACATCAGAACCTGCCCGACATCAAAAACAATATTTTTTATCATGTTTCCCTTTCCTCTTTTCTGTGTTTTATTTTTTACTTTATTTGTTTCGGTTTTTCAGATAACGGTAGATCATCATGTAGGCATACAATAATACCGGGACGATGATCGTTGCTGCAATAGAGGCTTTGAACCAGCCAATGGAGTTTTCACTTCCGGAGAGGGCAAAGATCATGGTGGAGGCATAGAGGGCCAACAAGAGGACTACGCCGAGAATTGCCAGGATGCGTTGTAGTTTTTTCATAGGAATCTCCTTTTTTGTTTTGCTTCTTTTATTATACTGGTTTCTTATCAGAAAGCAAGAGGAGTGTTCAAAACGGACGAAGTGGACGAAACGGACGAAGTGGAAAGGCGGACACGGCGGGGCAGACAACCACTGGTAACGCAAATCTGAGCTAAGTCCTAAGAAGAACTATGTGCCAGTTCGCGGAGAGCCGCTCACTGTCAAGTTCTTCTAAGGACTGGATCTCATCTTTGCTAAAGGCACCAGCAAAAGGCTGTCTGTCCCGCCGTGTCCGCCTTTCCACTTCTGGGTATTGGCTGATTTTTCATATATGTCTCCGGATCGTTTAACCGTATATCGTGGTCAGCTTTTCAACTTTTTAAAGTGTTGATTTTCAAATGTTCCAGTATCTTGTTAGACTGGTTCGTAGGGATATTCGTGGTCGCATTTGGACTGGAATTCTTTGAGGTTGTATATTTTGTTGTTTTCATCGAACTGTGCAATGGTTACGCCGTCAAATGCTCCCGGGGTGTTGCAGTAGTTGCACTGGAAATACCATTCGATAATTGCTGTGTTCCGGCTGATGTAGATTTGTTTGACATCCCATTTCTGTACGGTTCCTTTTTGGTTCCAGTCGTGGAACCACTGTTGGATCTGCCGGATTCCGTGGTACTCGGGACCGTAGCACTCGCTGTAGATGATATCTTCTGCAAATATATCGGTCAGTGGTTTTTCGTCTTTGTTCAGCCAGCAGGCAAAGTATTTTCTTATGATTTCTTCCATTATTTTCTCTCCTCTTTGTTGACCTCGCATACATACAGGGTTTCTTCTTCTACGCGAAATTTGATTTCCAGGCCGGCGAAGGGGAAGCCGTAGATTCTTTCGGGGTCCTGCTGATAGGCGGGGCGGGGATCCAGAGCCAGGATCTGGATCAAGGATTTTTGTTTTGATTGCGGAACTTTGTTCAGGAGTTCCGGCGGGAATTGTACCTGAAGGTGGTCGTCGCGGTGAGCGGTTGCGAAGCTTCCACGTGCTTCGGGGTGGCTGTCGGCATAAGGGATGTAGGGTTTGATGTCGTAGATCGGGGTTCCGTCCAGAAGATCAGCGCCCTGGATATGGATGACCGGACCATCCTGAGGATTCAATGTAACGCCTGTAAGCTGCACACTGGAGAGTCCGATCGGGTTTGGGCGGAACGGGGAGCGGGTGGCAAAGACACCGACTCTTGTGTTTCCTCCCAGTTTTGGCGGACGCACGGTTGGAGACCATTCTTTTCGGATGGACCGGGAAAATTCCCAGATCAGCCAGAGGTAGGAGTATTCTTCCAGTCCTCTCACAGCCTCCGGGTTCTGATATTCCGGATAGAAATGGATCTCGGCTTCAAGGTCTGCCAGACCGCTCTGCCTTGGGATTCCGAATTTGCTTGTAAAATCACTTTTTATATAAGCAACCGGACGCATCATGCGCCCGGTTGTCTCGTTGCATTGCATATCAATAATTTGGTTGTTATTCATATGTCGTTTACTCCAGATTTACTTTTCCACATTTTTTGATCAGTACTGCCAGCACGATCAGTTCCAGTACCAGGCCTACGATCAGAGCCAGCCAGCCGTTTCCGGTGAATCCACCGACCAGATATCCGGCCAGGCAGCAGCCTGCTACCGTCATAGCATACGGAATCTGTGTGGACACATGATTAATATGGTTGCACTGTGCGCCTGCGGATGCCAGAATGGTGGTATCTGAGATCGGAGAAATATGGTCTCCGCATACAGCACCAGCCAGTACGGCTGCCACGTTCAGTGCCAGTAAGGATACGTTGTTGGTATTGATCACGGCTGTTACGATCGGGATCATGATACCGAAGGTTCCCCAGGATGTTCCTGTGGAGAAAGAAAGTCCAATCGCTACTGCAAAGAACAGTGCCGGAAGCAGTACACCGATGACAGCGTTTCCGCTTACCACATTTCCTACAAAATTTCCAAGTGCCAGGTAATCCGCGGAGCAGATACCGGACAGAGTCCATGCCAGCGACAGGATCATGATTGCCGGTGTCATGGCTTTGAATCCCTGTACAAAGCTTTCGCAGAACTGACTGAAGGTAATGATCTTCCGAAGCAGATAGAAGAAGAAGATAAATATCAGTGTAAAGAAAGATCCGAGTACCAGACTCAGTGAGGAATCACAGTCTGCAAATGCTGTGGCTACTCCTGCTCCGTCAAGAATACCACCGGTATACAGCATCGCGCTGATACAAAGAACGATCAGTACGATGATCGGCAGGATCAGGTCGATGACTTTTCCATTGCCGATGATTTTGATTTCTTCGTCTCCGTCTGCGGTTTCTTCTTTTTTTCCTACCAGGTCTGCATGGTATTTTGCCATCGCACCGTAATCGAAGTTTTTACCGATCAGGATGATCATGAATACGATGGTCAAGATCGCATACAGGTTGAACGGAATGGTTTTTAAGAACAGTGAGAATCCGTCAATCGCGCAGTCATCCGGCAGGGAGGATCCTACGGCTGCCGCCCAGCTTGAGATCGGTGCGATGATACAGACCGGTGCTGCTGTGGCGTCGATGATGTAAGCCAGTTTTGCGCGGCTTACTTTGTATTTGTCTGTGACCGGGCGCATAACGGTTCCCACGGTCAGGCAGTTGAAGTAGTCGTCCACAAAGATGACTACGCCGAGGAGCATGGTTGAGAACAGCGCACCTCTCTGGGATTTGATTTTTCTGGATGCCCAGTCTCCATAGGATTGAGAAGCGCCTGATTTTGTGATCAGGGCTACGATGATTCCAAGGAATACCAGGAAGAGCAGAATATTCACGTTGTCGCCGATTTTCCAGTTCATGACTTCTATCATGGTCTGGGTGGCGGCAAGGATGTGGAATTTTGTAAAGAGCAGCGCTCCCGACAGAATTCCGATGAGTAGTGACAAATAGACTTCTTTGGTCCATAGGGCCAGGGCGATCGCCACGATAGGCGGGACTAAGGCCCAAATTGTTCCTGACATGTTTGTTTCCCCTTTCATGTTGGTTTTAATTTTTATGTTTTTCGGTTAATTATAGCATGGTAACGTGATGGTGTAAATGGGTATTGTACAAACGGATGAAGAGCTAGAGGGTGTGGGCTAGACGGATGCAGAGCAAAGTTGTATACAAGGCGGACGCAGAGCAAGACGGAACGGGCAGGGGAAGCGAGGGACGTGGGCAGGGCAACTTTGAACTAGCCACTAACTGCGACTATATTCCCTTGGGTCAGCTGACCCAAGGGAAAGTCTCCGTAAGTGTCGGATTTCAAAGCTTTCCCTAACCGCCCACAAAGTGTCCCTTCGCTTTCCCCTGCCCGTTCCGTCTTGCTCTGCTGGATGTCGGCTGAGACTGGATGCTACGGTTGTATGTTCCTTCAAGGTGATTGTAAGTGTAGAATGTTGTACTTTTTTAATCTCAGGTGATAAGGCTTAGATTATTTTTATATTTTCTATGTTTTTATTTTCTTTTTTTACAACTACTAATTGATTGATACATAACAACCGATCCCATCCTTCTACAATTTTCCTCAGAAACAAAATTTCTGATAGCTTTTATTGCAAGAATCTGTTTCTGCTTTTCCTCTTCCACCCCTCTGCTCTTTAGGTTGGTTTATTTCGCGAAGAGTTTTTTGAAGCGGTTCATGGCTTCTACAGTGGATTCGTAGGTTCCGAAGGAGGTCAGGCGGAAGTAGTTTTTGCCGTTTTCGCCGAATCCGGCACCCGGGGTTCCTACCACCTGGATGTTTTCAAGTAAGTAGTCGAAGCAGGTCCAGGAGTCCATGCCGTTCGGGCACTCGAACCAGATGTATGGGGAGTGGATACCACCGTAGAACAGGATCTGAAGTTCTGTCAGGGTGTCTGCGATGACTTTGGCATTCTTTTTGTAGTAGTTCAGGTTTTCCTGGCATTCTTTGATTCCTTCTTCTGAGAAGATGGCTGCTGCCGCGTTCTGTACGATGTAGGAGGTTCCGTTGTATTTGGTGCTCTGACGGCGGTTCCACATTGCGTTCAGGGACATTTCTCTTCCATCGGAGGAGGTAAATACCAGTTCTTTCGGAACTACGGTGTAGCCGCAGCGTGTTCCGGTGAAGCCGGCGGTTTTGGACAGGGAGCAGAACTCGATGGCGCATTTTCTGGCTCCTTCAATAGTATAGATGCTTCTTGGCAGTTCCGGATCGGAAATGAAAGCTTCATATGCGGAATCGTACAGGATTACGGCTTCGTTTTCCAGTGCGTAGTCTACCCATTCTTTCAGCTGTTCTTTGTTATAGCATGCTCCGGTGGGGTTGTTCGGAGAGCAGATGTAGATAACATCTACATGCTGGCTGTGGTCCGGCATCGGAAGGAAATCGTTGTCTGCATTACCGCTGATATACGTTACTTTATTTCCGCACATGGTATTGGAATCCACATATACCGGGTAGACCGGATCCGGAATCAGGATCACATTGTCGTGACCGAAAAGCTCGGTGATGTTTCCTGTATCACTTTTGGCTCCGTCAGAAATAAAGATCGCATCTGCATCCACTTCCACGCCGTTTCTTTTATAATAAGCTGCGATGGCATCTCTTGTTTTTGCATATCCTTGTTCCGGACCGTAACCTTTGAAAGTAGCAGACTGTCCCATCTCGTCTACGCTCTCATGAAGCGCTTTGATGGCACATTCGCACAGCGGACGGGTAACATCACCGATTCCCAGTCGGATCACCGGTTTGTCCGGATGTTTTTCGCTGTAAGCAGCGGTACGGTGTGCAATCTCTGAGAAAAGATAGCTGTCTTTTAACTGCAGATAATTTTCATTTAACTTTGGCATGATTGTTGTTCCTTTCCTTACGCTTTTTCACATTTTTATAATTTTTTCCGAAGCAGTTCGTTGACCATTCCCGGGTCTGCTTTGCCACGCATCTTTTTCATAACCTGACCAACCAGGAAACCAAGGACTTTTTCTTTTCCACTGTGGAATTCTTCCACGGTCTTGGGATTCTCCGCAAGTACCTGATCAACTGCTCCTTCGATGGCGCCGCTGTCAGATACCATCAGGAGTCCTTCTTTTTCCATGTATGCCAGTGGCTCCACATCGTCTTCCAGGATCTTTGCAAATACTTTTTTCGCATTTGCCTGATTGATTTTTCCTCCTTCGACCGCCTGGATCAGGTCTGCCAGGTGTTTCGGGGTAAAGTCCATATCTTCGGCTTCCATTCCTTTTTCTTTCAGCAGCCGCAGCCCCTCTCCCATCAGCCAGTTGGCTGTCTTTTTCGGGTTTCCGCACAGATCGGCGGTCTGTTCGAACATATCTGCCATATGTTTGGTCTGGGTCAGAATGGAGGCATCATATACCGGAAGACCGTACTGTTCTTCGTATCGGGCTGCGCGTTCTTCCTGAAATTCCGGCTGACGGCTTCGGATCTGTTCCATCCATTCCGTTGGAATCTGCATCGGCTGCAGATCCGGATCCGGAAAATAACGGTAGTCTTTTGCATCTTCCTTAGAACGCATCGCATGGGAGGATTCTTTGTTATCGTCCCAGCGGCGGGTCTCCTGAATGACTTCTTTTCCTTCTTCCAACAGTTCGATCTGACGTTCTCTCTCACCCTCGATCGCATGGGTGATCGCTTTGAAAGAGTTCAGGTTCTTCATCTCGGTACGGGTTCCCATACGATCACTTCCCACCTCTCTTACGGAGAGATTGACGTCGGCACGCATGGAGCCTTCCTGTAATTTACAGTCGGAGATACCAAGATACTGACAGATCATACGCAGCTTTTCCAGATAAGCAATAACCTCTTGGGCTGTACGCATATCCGGCTCGGATACGATCTCGATCAGCGGGACACCGCTTCGATTATAATCTACCAGAGAGCAGTCTTCCCATTCATCATGGATCAGCTTTCCGGCATCCTCTTCCATATGCATCTCGTGTATCCGAATGGTTTTTTTGCCGTTTTCTGTTGTGATCTCCAGATGTCCATCGTGACAGATCGGCAGATATAACTGGGAAATCTGATAGTTTTGCGGATTATCCGGATAGAAATAGTTTTTCCGGTCAAACCGGCAGTACCGGTTGATCTCACAGTTTGCAGCCATTCCAAGTGCAAGTGCATATTCCACTACTTTTTTATTTAATACCGGGAGGGATCCTGGCATACCGGTACAAACCGGGCAGGTATGGGTATTCGGTGCTGCACCAAACTTTGTGGAGCATCCGCAAAAAATTTTCGTTGCCGTGGCAAGTTCTACGTGAACTTCCAGACCGATCACGGTTTCATACTGTTTTGCCATTTATTTTTCCTCCTTTGCCCAGGCTTTGGGGAATTCTCCCCGCAGTTGTTCGTAAGCGGCTGCTGCCCGGAGTATCTTCTTTTCCTGGAAGCAGTCACCGATCAGCTGCATACCGATCGGCAGTCCCCTGCTGTCCATACCGCATGGAAGGCTGACGGCCGGAAGACCTGCCAGGTTCACGGCCACGGTGTAGATATCACTCAGGTACATCTGCAGCGGATCACTTAAACTGGTGCCGATCTTCGGGGCAGTGGTCGGAGAAGCCGGAGCCAGGATGCAGTCGTATTTCTGGAATGCTTTGTCAAATTCTTTCTTGATCAGGCCTTTGGCGCGCAGTGCTTTCATATAATAGGCATCGTAGTAACCGGCACTCAGTACGAAAGATCCCAGAAGAATTCTTCGTTTTACTTCCTCGCCGAAGCCTTCCGCACGACTCTTTTTGTACATTTCATGCAGTTCTGTCGCACCCGGGGTACGGTAGCCGTATTTTACACCGTCGAAACGCTCCAGGTTGGAGCTTGCTTCCGCACAGGCGATGATATAATATGCCGGAATTACATAATCTACCATTCCCAGGGAGAAGAATTCTACTACAGCACCGTTTTTACTCAAGGTATGAACGGCATCTGCCAGAGCTTTTTTCACTTCTTCGTCACAGCCTTCTGCCAGATATTCTTTTGGAATACCGATGCGCATGCCGCTTAATCCACCGGATACCAGGCTATCATAAGATTCCACCGGTACATCGGCGCTGGTGCTGTCTTTGCTGTCATGTCCTGCGATAATCTCAAAAAGAGCTGCACAGTCTTTTACATTTTTACCGATCGGTCCGATCTGATCCAGGGAGGATGCATAAGCGATCAGACCATAACGGGATACTCTTCCGTAAGTCGGTTTCAGTCCGGTCACACCACAGTAGGCTGCCGGCTGACGGATGGAACCACCGGTATCGGAACCGAGTGCCATTACCGCTTCTCCCGCTGCCACAGCCGCGCAGGAACCGCCGGAAGAACCACCCGGTACATGTTCCGGATTCCAGGGGTTTCTGGTAACGCCGAATGCGGAAGTCTCTGTCGTACTTCCCATGGCGAATTCATCCATATTAGTTTTTCCGAGGATAACCATTCCGGCATCTTCTAACTGCTTCACTGCCTGTGCATCATAGGTCGGCACAAAGTTTTCCAGCATTTTTGAAGAACAGGTGGTTTTCTGTCCTCTGGTACAGATATTATCTTTCACAGCAATCGGTACACCTGCCAGCGGACCGGTGTATCTGCCGCTTTTGATTCCTTCTTCTACTTCTTTGATCCGATGAGCCAGAATCTTTTCATCCATGGAAACATAAGCATGTACCTGGGACTCTGACTTCTGTATCTGTTTTTTGCAGGCTTCCACTGCTTCTTTTACACTGACGGAGCCGTGCCGGATCTGTTTTGACAGTTCCAACGCAGACATCTGTAAGATTTCTTCCATTGCTTCTTCCTCCTGCTATACGGTCTTTGGTACGATATACTGATCTTCTTTTGCCTTCGGGGCATTTGCCAGAGAGTCTTTTCTGCCGTCCCCGTTGGTCACCTGGTCTTCCCGGAAGACATTCACCTCCGGTAAGATATGTACCAGCGGCTCTGCCTGATCCGTATCCAGTTCATTTAATTTTTCCACATAGGTCAGGATTTTTTCCATCTCATCCATGGCTTTCTGTCTCTCCTGTGGCGTCAGCGCCAGTTTTGCAAGGATCTCTACGTTATCCATGGTTGCTTCATCTATTTTTCTCTCGCTCATTCCCTGACTCCTTTCTGCCGTCTTACGGCTCCAGTCTGCTCATATCTCTCGGGAATAAGCAGGCTTCTCTTACATTATCTTCTCCCAGTAACTGCATGGTCAGTCGTTCCAGACCGATACCCAGTCCACCGTGTGGCGGCATACCGAAGCGGAACGCATCCAGATACTGTTCCAGGCCTTCTTCTGTCATACCTTTCTCCTGGATCTTCTCTTCCAGCATGGACAGATCGTGGATACGCTGTCCTCCGGTGGTGATCTCGAGACCATGATACAGCAGGTCAAAGCTTAACGTATAACGGGTATCCTCCGGATCATCCATCGCATAGAACGGACGTTTTTTACTCGGATAGTGTGTCACAAATACAAAATCTGCATTGTATTCTTCTTTGAAATATTTTCCGATCAGTTCCTCTTCTTCCGGTTCCAGGTCGAAAGGATTTCTGATCTTTCTGTTATATTTTTCGGAAACCAGGCGTTTCGCTTCATCAAAGCGAACATAAGGGATCTTTTCCACATCCGGCAGTGTGATATTCAGAAGTTTCAACTCTTTGCTGTACTCTTTTTCCAGCAGGTTCATCGTATACTGCAGGAAGCCGGTTTCCATCGCACAGATATCAAGGAAACTGTGGATATATCCCATCTCAAAGTCCAGACTGGTGTATTCATTCAGATGTCTTCTGGTGTTGTGCTTTTCTGCACGGAATACCGGACCGGTTTCAAAGACACGGTCAAATACACCGACCATCATCTGTTTATATAACTGAGGACTCTGCTGCAGAACCGCCGGTCTGTGAAAATAAGAAAGCCGGAACATGTTTGCACCACCCTCAGCACTCTTTGCACCGATCTTTGGTGTGTGGATCTCGGTAAATCCCTGCTCATAGAGGAAATCACGAAAGCCTCGAACGATTCCTTCCTGAATACGGAATCTTGCCCGTTCTCTGATATTTCTCAAAGAAAGGGAGCGACGGTCTAATTTTGCTTCCAGAGAAGTGTTTAATTTCCATTTGTCAATGGGAAGTGGCAATGGACAGGATACGTGAGACAGGTGACGGATAGTGGACAGCCGTACTTCTTTCCCATGGGGAGCCCGCTCTTCGTCTTTGATCTGACCGGTCACATGGATGTAATCTCCCTCTCTGATCTCAGAAAGTTCCATATCTGTCTTTCCTTCTTCCCATACGGTCTGGATCAGTCCTTCCCTTTTTCTCAAAATCACAAATGCGATTTCACCCATATCACGGATGCTGTGCACTGCCCCTTCCAGAATAATCGTTGTTCCTTCCTCTGCTTTCAGCAGATCTTCTAATTCTGCTTCTTCCTGTTGTTTTAATCCTGTAATGAATTCCATATCACATTCTCCTTTTCATGCAATTTCCGTCAGCCTTCTTCAAACAGTAAGGTCAGGATCATCTGTGCTGTCTCTACCATGTTGGTTCCATTATCCATGCTGCTTTTTTGAATATAGCGATGAGCCTCCTCTTCACTCAGATGATTACGTTCCATTAAAAGTATTTTCGCATTTTTTATATAATTGTCTTCCCGTTCACTGCGCCGTTTCGGCTTTCTGGCTTTCTTTGCCATCCGTTCCATCTGGTGCAGTACCATCTCTGCAGTATTGACCAGATCATAGACCTTTAACGGTGTGGTAAGAGATAAGATTCCGGTGTCTGCCGCACTGACAGTACTGGCAGATCCCAGAAGAACCAGTTCGAAGTGAGGAGGAAGGCTGTCAGCGAGTTCCGTATAATACATATCTTTCAGATGATACCCGCTGATCACCATTCCCGACTCATGTTCCCTGATCTCCGAAAGAGCAGCGGAAGCGGTAGCATAAGCAAATACCTGTGGAAATCCATGTCCCATCAGGATCTTACGGATTTTCTTTGCGTCTTCCATCTTTGGTAAGACGATTACCACCACACTCATCAGCTGCCTCCCTTATCTATACGCGATAAAGATACCGGTTCAGTTCCCATTCGGACACCTGTTCCAGATAATCTTTCCATTCTTTTCGTTTGGCCTTCATATATCCTTTACGGTATGTTTCTCCCAGAACTTTTGATACAAGAGTATCCTGTCCCATGGCTTTAATGGCCTCCCCAAGATTTTCCGGCAGCATCTGGATTCCAAGAAGTTTTTTCTCTTCTTCATTCAGTTTCCGGATATCCTTGGTAAGTTCTTCCGGAACCTGCAATCCTTTTTCAATACCTTCCATACCTGCTGCCAGACATAGGGCAAATACCAGATACGGATTAGACGCGGAGTCCGGACTGCGAAGTTCCAGATTCACTTCTCCACCATGTTCTTTTCTCACATGGACCAGTGCATTTCTCTGTGTTCTTGACCAGGTCACTTCTGAAGGTGCCTCGAATCCGGGAACCAGCCGTTTATAAGAATTCACCAGTGGATTCATTACCGCAGTCATACCCTGTATATGATACAGGATACCCGCAAGAAACGCTTCACCTTCTGCACTTAATGCTCCATCCTCACCTTTGAATATATTCTTTCCGTCTTTCAACAGCCGCATGTTCAGATGCATGCCGGAACCATTAACTTCTGCCCGTGGCTTCGGCATAAAAGTTGCATGGAGACCGTAACGCTTTGCAATTGTACGGACTGCCATCTTAAAAGTCATGATCTTATCTGCAGTGGCCATCGCATTTTCATAAGTAAAATCAATTTCATGCTGTGCCGGAGAAATCTCATGATGGGAGGAATCGATCTCATATCCCATCTCTTCTAATGTAAGAATGATATCTCTTCTCGTATTTTCTCCCAGATCAATAGGGGAAGTATCCAGATAACCGGCCTTTTCATGCGTCAGCGTGGTTGGCATTCCATTGTCATCGGTATGAAACAGGAAGAATTCGCACTCCGGATTGACCTTCAGTGTGTACCCTTTTTCCTGTGCCTTTTTTACTACTCTTTTTAAAATAGATCTCGGACTGTCCTCAATCTCTGTGCCATCTTCTCTGCACACATCACAGAGAAAACGAGCAACCTTCCCCTGCTGGGGTCTCCATGGCAGAATGGAAAACGTGCTCAGATCCGGTTTCAGATACAGATCACATTCTTCCCCACCGGTAAATCCATCCAGGGATGCAGTATCGATGGTACAACGGTTTTCCATAGCTTTGATCAGTCTGCTGCTCGGGATTGCCACATTTTTTAATACTCCAAACATATCTGTAAACTGCAGGCGGATGAATTCTACATCTTCTTCCTCCACCATCTGCAGAATCTCCGATTTACTATAATTCTCCATATTGTTCTCCTTTTTCTTACGCATATATTATCAGTTACGTTCTGTCATTCCAAAGGATGCTATTGCAGCTGTTCGACAGTTTCACGTTACTGTCTGCTGAACAGTTACGTTTTTTACAACTCAAAAAGGGCGACCTTATCCAGAGTTTCCCCTCCGGGTAAGACGCCCTTGCCTTTTATGTTCCGTATTATAGCAATCGGACTTTCTCTTGTCAATACTTCATTAAAAATTTTACAGGTTTGTATATCCCATCAGGGATCGATCCACGGCTTTCGCTGCCTCTCTTCCTTCCCGGATAGCCCATACAACCAGTGACTGACCGCGGTGCATGTCACCGGCGGTGAAAACACCCGGAACGCTGGTTTCGTATTCGTCCGGTTTTGTCAGAACATTGGTTCTCGGGTTCAGATCGATTTTGAAGGCATCGGTGACGTATTTCTGGCTTCCCAGAAAACCGGCTGCGATCAATACCAGCTGCGCATCTATAACTTTCTCACTTCCCTCAACGGGAACCATCATCATACGTCCGCTCTTTTCATCTTTTTTAGGCTCCAGGCTGACGATCACTGCTTTTTTCACATTTCCGTTTTTGTCTTTCTGGAATTCTTTTACCGTTGTTTTATAGATTCGCGGATCCTGACCGAAGACTGCGATAGCTTCTTCCTGACCGTAATCAGTTTTCAGTACCTTCGGCCACTCCGGCCACGGGTTGGATGGCAGTCGCTCCACGGACGGTTTTGGCATCATCTCCAGCTGTGTGACGGATTTTGCTCCCTGGCGGACAGCGGTACCCACACAGTCGTTACCGGTATCACCACCACCGATGACTAACACGTGTTTTCCTTTTGCAGAGATTGCCTTTCCATCTGCAAATCCTGAATCCAGCAGGCTCTTGGTCACAGAAGAAAGATATTCCACTGCGAAGTAAATATTGCCGCTCTCTCTTCCCGGCACATTAATATCCCTGGGATTGGAAGCCCCACATGCCAGGATCACACGGTCAAACTGTCTTTTCAGTTCTTCTGCCGTGATATCTTTTCCCACATCCACACCGGTCTTAAATTCCACACCTTCGGCTTTCATCAGCTCGATTCTGCGATCCAGAATCTTTTTATCCAGCTTCATGTTAGGAATACCATAACGGAGCAGTCCACCGATCCGATCATGGCGTTCGAAAACGGTCACACTGTGTCCTCTGCGGTTTAACTGCTGAGCTGCTGCCAATCCGGAAGGACCACTTCCTACTACCGCCACTTTCTTTCCGGTACGGATCTTCGGAGTCTGTGGCTGTACCCAGCCCATCTCGTAAGCATGTTCGATGATGGCACGCTCATTTTCCTTTGTGGATACCGGTTTTCCGTTCAGATTACAGGTACATGCCGCCTCGCAGAGTGCAGGGCAGACACGGCTGGTAAACTCCGGGAAACTGTGTGTTTTTGTAAGTCTTTCATAGGCCTGTTTCCAGTTGCCGCTGTACACCAGATCATTGGTTTCCGGTACCAGATTATGCAACGGACAGCCCGAAGCCATGCCGGCTAACATGGCTCCGTTCTGGCAGAAAGGAACGCCACACTCCATACAGCGTGCTCCCTGTTTCTGCTGTTCTTCTAAAGGCAGCGGAGTACGGAATTCGTTAAAATGACGGATTCGTTTCAAAGGTTCCTCTACTGCTGCGTTTTTTCTTTCATATTCCAAAAATCCTGTCGCTTTTCCCATTTCTCTTACTCCTCCGTCGGTTTGGTCTGGAAACTTTCATAGAATGCTTCCATCTGTGCCTGCTCTGTGCTCATTCCTTTCTCTTCCAGCTTTGCAGAAAGAGCGATCATCTTCTTGAAATCATTCGGGATGATCTTTTTGAATTTTGGCAGATACTCCTGGAAATGCTCCAGAATCAACGCACCTCTCTCGGATCCTGTGGCTTCCACATGTTCCTCGATCAGTTCTTTCAGTTCTTTGATATCGTATTTGTTTTCCACTTTTTCAATGGAAATCATATCTTTGTTCAGATTCCGATACAGATGGCTGTTCTCATCGAGTACATAAGCGATACCACCGCTCATACCTGCTGCAAAGTTCTTTCCTGTCTTACCAAGAACGACCACGCGGCCACCGGTCATATATTCACATCCATGTTCTCCCACACCCTCTACAACTGCATAGGCTCCGGAGTTACGGACTGCAAAACGTTCCCCTGCCACACCATTGATAAATACTTTACCGCTGGTGGCTCCATACAGGGCTACGTTACCGGCGATGATATTCTCTTCTGCTTTGTATCCTCTGTTCTTCGGCGGGAAGACAACCAGTTTTCCACCGGAAAGTCCTTTTCCATAATAATCGTTGGTATCACCGCACAGGCGCAGTGTCAGTCCTTTCGGGATAAATGCCCCGAAGCTCTGTCCGCCGGCACCGGTACAGTTGATGGTAATAGTGTCTTCCGGCAGTCCGTCTTTGTGCTGACGGGTGATCTCTGCACCGAGGATCGTACCGAAGGAACGGTCGGTGTTGCCGACTTTCAGATCCAGAGAAGCTTTCGTTCCCTTCTCTACGGATTTCTCCAGTTTCTTTAACAGTACTTTCTCATCCAGCGTTTTTTCCAGCTGGAAATCGTATACTTTTTCCGGACTGAACGTAACACACTCTTTTTCTCCCGCATATGGGTTGTACAGGATCTGAGACAGATCCATCTTTGCTGCCATCGGTGTTTTTGCGTCTTCTTTTACTTTCAGAAGGTCACTTCTTCCTACCATCTCATCAATCGTGCGAACACCCAGTTTTGCCATATATTCCCGCAGCTCCTGAGCGATAAAGCGCATGAAGTTCTCTACGTATTCCGGTTTTCCTTTGAAGCGTTTTCTCAGTTCCGGATTCTGGGTAGCCACACCTACCGGGCAGGTATCCAGGTTGCAGACTCTCATCATCACGCAGCCCATGGTTACCAGCGGAGCGGTTGCAAAACCGAACTCTTCCGCACCGAGCAGTGCTGCGATAGCCACATCACGGCCGCTCATCAGTTTACCGTCTGTCTCGATCCGGACACGGTTTCTCAGACCATTCTGTAACAGAGTCTGATGGGTCTCTGCAAGTCCCATCTCCCATGGAAGACCTGCGTTGTGGATAGAACTTTCCGGAGCGGCTCCGGTACCTCCGTCGTATCCGGAGATCAGGATAACCTGTGCACCGGCTTTGGCAACACCTGCCGCAACCGTACCAACACCTGCTTCTGAAACCAGTTTTACGGAGATTCCTGCGTATTTATTTGCGTTTTTCAGGTCGTAGATCAGCTGTGCCAGGTCTTCAATCGAATAAATATCATGATGTGGTGGCGGGGAGATCAGACTCACACCCGGTGTGGAATGTCTGGTCTTTGCGATCCACGGATATACTTTTTTCGCCGGAAGATGTCCGCCTTCACCGGGTTTTGCACCCTGCGCCATCTTGATCTGAATCTCTCTTGCACTTACCAGATATCGGCTGGTAACACCAAAACGACCGGATGCTACCTGTTTGATTGCAGAACATCTGTCATTATCGCTTCCTGCGGAATCCAGTCTGTCATCACTTTCACCGCCTTCACCGGTATTGGATTTTCCATGGAGATGATTCATGGCGATTGCCAGTGTCTCATGGGCTTCCTGAGAAATAGAACCATAGGACATGGCACCGGTTTTGAATCGTTTTACGATCTCATCCACGCTTTCTACTTCGTCGATCGGCACACCGTTTTCCGGATAATTAAAGTCCATCAGACTTCTCAGATAGCCGCTCTGTTCTTCGTCTACCATTGCAGTATACTGTTTGAACATATCATAGCTTCCGGTCCAGGTGGACTGCTGCAGCATATGAATGGTCTGTGGATTGTAACGGTGTTCTTCTCCACCGCTTCTTCTTTTATGTTTTCCAAGGCTGTCCAGTGTCAGATCACTGGCCAGTCCCAGCGGGTCAAATGCCTGGGAATGTTTCTCATCCACCTGTTTTGCGATATCTTCCATAGTGATACCACCCACGCGGCTGACGGTTCCGGAGAAATATTTGTCGATAACTTTCTGAGAGATACCGATGGCTTCAAAAATCTTCGCACCCTGGTAAGACTGAATAGTGGAAATACCCATCTTGGAAGCAATCTTTACAATACCATGCAGGATTGCTGCATTGTAATCATCCACTGCGGCATAATAATCTTTGTCAAGCAGTCCTTCTTCGATCAGTTCCCGGATACTGTCCTGGGCCAGATATGGGTTGACTGCACAGGCACCATAACCTAACAGTGTTGCAAAATGATGGACTTCTCTCGGTTCCCCGGACTCCAGGATCAGGGCCAGAGATGTCTGTTTCTTTGTATTGACCAGATGCTGATGTACGGCAGATACCGCTAACAGGGACGGAATCGGCACATGGTTTTCATCCACACCTCGGTCGGAAAGAACCAGAATATTGGCACCGTCTTTGTATGCTTTATCCACTTCCACAAACAGACGGTCGATCGCGCGTTCCAGTTTCGTACTCTTATAATAGGTAATCGGAACAACTGCCACCTTGAATCCCGGTTTGTGCATCTGTTTGATCTTCAGCATATCCGTATTGGTCAGGATCGGATTGTTGATCTTTAATACCTGGCAGTTTTCCGGTTTTTCCTCCAGCAGATTGCCCTTTTTACCTACATAGATCGTGGTGCTGGTGACGATCTCCTCACGTATCGCATCGATCGGCGGGTTGGTTACCTGGGCAAATAACTGTTTGAAGTAATCAAATAACGGTCTCTGTTTTTCAGAAAGTACTGCCAGTGGTGTATCCACACCCATGGCTGCAATTGACTCTCCGCCGTTCAATGCCATGGTACGGATAGAATTCTTATATTCTTCATAGGTATAGCCGAATGCTTTCTGCAGCTGTTTTCTCTGCTCTTTACCGTATTCTTCCACATGTTTGTTCGGGATCTTCAGTTCTTTCAATTCTACCAGATTGCTGTCGAGCCATTCACCGTACGGCTGTTTGGTCGCATAGATTTCTTTCAGTTCTTCATCCTGATAGATTTTTCCTTTTACAGTATCGACTAACAGCATCTTTCCAGGGTGCAGACGCTCTTTTAACACGATCTCTTCTTCCGGTACTTCCAGAACGCCGACCTCGGAAGCCAGGATCACATCCCCGCTCTTTAATACATAATAACGGGATGGACGCAGACCGTTACGGTCAAGAACCGCACCGACCAGATCACCGTCAGAAAATACAATGGAGGCAGGACCGTCCCACGGCTCCATCATAGTTGCATAATATTGATAGAAATCTCTCTCATCCTGATCCAGTGTTTTATTGTTCGTCCATGGTTCCGGAATGGTGATCATAACTGCCAGTGGAAGCGGCATACCACTCATGACCAGAAATTCCAGTGTATTGTCAAGCATGGCAGAGTCAGATCCTCTGGTATCTACAACCGGCAGGATCTTATGCAGCTGATTTTTCAGATGGGAAGATTCCATTGTTTCCTCACGTGCCAGCATCTTGTCGGCATTACCGCGAATAGTGTTGATCTCACCGTTGTGTACGATAAAGCGGTTCGGATGTGCTCTCTCCCAGCTTGGATTCGTGTTGGTACTGAAACGGGAGTGTACCATGGCGATGGCTGATTCATAATCTTTATCCTGCAGATCGCCGAAGAAGGTGCGCAACTGTCCTACCAGAAACATACCTTTGTATACAATCGTACGGCTGGACATGGATACTACATATGTATTTTCATTACTCTGTTCAAAGACGCGGCGGGCGATGTACAGTTTCCGGTCAAATTCCAGACCTTTTTCCACACGGACAGGTTTTTTGATGAACGCCTGCACGATGTGCGGCATACAGACTCTCGCTTTATGACCGAGAACATCCGGATAAACCGGAACTTCACGATAACCAAGCAGTTCCAGGCCTTCTTTTTCCACGATGATCTCAAACATCTTCTTTGCCTGGTTGCACTTCAGTTCATCCTGCGGGAAGAAGAGCTGGGCGATACCATATTCTCTCTCCTCTCCGATCTCGATTCCCAGTTTTTCACATTCTTTTTTGAAAAACTTATGGGAGATCTGCAGGAGGATACCTACACCATCTCCGGTTTTTCCTTCTGCATCTTTTCCTGCACGATGTTCCAGATTTTCTACGATTTTCAGAGCATTCTCTACAGTAGTGTGGCTTTTGATACCTTTGCTGTTGATGACCGCTCCGATACCACAGTTATCATGCTCAAATTGCTGTCGATATAAACCTTGATTTTCTTTCATCACATTTTCTCCTCTCACTGGTGATACGCTACTGCCGCCTGGATCAGTCCGCGGAACAGCGGATGTGCGCGGTTTGGTCTGGATTTCAGTTCCGGATGTCCCTGGGTTCCCACGAAGAATGGATGACCGGGAATCTCAAGCATCTCTACGATGCGTTTGTCCGGTGACAGTCCGGAAAGTACCATTCCGTTTTCTTCCAGTTCCTGTCGATAATCGTTATTAACTTCATAGCGATGACGATGTCTTTCGCTGATTTCTTCGGTTCCGTATAATTCTCTTGCCTTGCTTCCTTCTTTCAGGATACATGGATAGGCACCGAGGCGAAGGGTTCCGCCCAGATCTTCCACACCGTTTTGTTCCGGCATCAGCGCGATGACCGGATGTGTGGTTTCCGGATCCAGCTCGATGCTGTTGGCATCTTTATAGCCGATCACATCTCTGGCAAATTCCACGATCGCCATCTGCATACCCAGGCAGATACCAAGGAACGGGATCTTTTCTTCTCTCGCATAGCGGATGGCCTCGATCTTTCCTTCCGTACCACGGGTTCCGAAACCGCCAGGTACCAGAATACCATCCACTCCTTTTAACTTCTCTGCTACATTTTCCGCTGTGATTTCTTCAGAGTCTACCCAGCGGATCTTTACATTCGCATGTGCTGCGATTCCACCGTGTTTCAGTGCTTCTACCACACTCAGATATGCATCATGCAGCTGAATGTATTTTCCGACCATGGCAATCTCCACTTCGTAGATCGGATTTCTCAGACTGTCTACCATCTCTTTCCAGTCACTCAGATCCGGTTCCGGGCAGGGAAGCTGCAGAGATTCACATACCACCTGTGCCAGATGTTCTTTTTCCATGGCAAGAGGTGCCTCGTACAGATAATCCACATCCAGATTCTGTAATACATGATTCACCGGAACGTTACAAAACAGTGCAATCTTTGCTTTCATCTCTTCCGAGATCTCATATTCACTCCGACATACCAGAACATCCGGCCACAGGCCCATTCCCTGCAGTTCCTTGACACTCTGCTGCGTTGGTTTTGTCTTCATCTCCCCGGATGCTTTCAGATACGGAATCAGAGTTACATGGATCAAAACCGCATTCTCATGACCGATTTCATGCTGAAACTGACGGATGGCCTCCAAAAACGGCTGGCTTTCGATATCACCTACCGTACCACCCACCTCGATGATTGCTATGCGGTTATCATCCTCTGACTTTGGTTTATAAAAACGATCTTTGATTTCATTAGTTATATGCGGGATTACCTGTACGGTTCCTCCGCCATAATCTCCGTGACGTTCTTTTTGCAGAACGGACCAGTAGATTTTTCCAGTTGTCACATTGGAATTTTTATCCAGGCTCTCATCAATGAATCGTTCATAGTGTCCCAGATCCAGATCCGTCTCGGTACCGTCATCCGTAACGAACACTTCCCCATGCTGAATAGGATTCATCGTACCCGGATCCACATTGATATATGGGTCAAACTTCTGCATAGTCACTTTATAGCCTCTGGCTTTCAGAAGTCTCCCAAGCGAAGCTGCCGTAATTCCCTTTCCAAGACCGGATACTACGCCACCTGTCACAAACACATATTTTACTGCCATCACATTTTCCTCCTCGTTTGAAAAACTATGAGAAATACGTTTTCCGAATTTCTCAGATTGTCGCAACAGTCGCCAAGGCCTCATGCAGCCACATACTTTGGCTCGTTGCTTACGCAAAAAGGCGTCAGAAACCCTTTCGGATCTCTGACGCCTTTGTCAGTGCTTTTTAATGCTAATATTATGTCCCTTTCCTTTTATTTTGTCAATTCTTTTCTGCTGTTTTTTTTTGTTTTTCCTTTTTGCCCTGTTTTTCGACAGATTTTTTCCATTATCCGTACAACATAACCATATCGAAGTTCTATTCTCCCTCTCCGGTTGAGTGTATTATCTCCGATTACTTCCAGTTTTTTCATAAATGCAGAGACTGTCCGCATCTCATAAGGCTCCAGATTCTGCTGTCCATAGATAGATTTTTCCAGAATCTCACATACGCGAAGATATGCACCTGCCTCTACTCTCTGATATTTTTCATGAATTTTCTGATCTACTTCACCGGTTTTCCATCCAAGGCTCATAGATATTCCGAGAAAAGCCGGCAATTTCTGCATTTGTTCTGTATAGATGTGGACTTTTTTCTGTTGATGTGCCCGGGCAAATTTTCTGTGCATCCACTCATAGTCCAGGATTCTTCCGATCTCCAGAATCCCAAGGCAAAGAATAACCAGAAGCAACCTGATTTGCCTCAAAGGACGGATCTTCGCCTTCCGGAACTTCTGACACACCCTCTGTGTAAGTGGTCTCTTCGCTGAGTCTTTTCCGAATCTGCTCCAGCACACTGTAGATACCGTTACAGTTCCTCCTCATTATTCCATAAACGCAAAATATTTTATTAAATTATCTTGGCATAATACCCCATTTTCTTCAACAATGTAATGTTTATTTCCATGCAAATCCGGAAAATTTTTTTGATTTTTTTCAAATCAGGGATTGACAATCCAGAATATCCGTGTATACTACAGGACATAAAGCAAAGGCGCTTTGAACTTGGAAACAGGTTCAAGGCGTCTTTTTTTATTTTAAACATTCTGAAAACACTATGGCAATCAGAAAGGAGAACAAATCATGACACATGAAGAAATTCCTGCTTTATATGGAAGCCTTGTTTTTAACGATAAGGTAATGCGTAACAAACTGCCGAAGGATATGTACAAAGCACTTCGCAAAACAATCGAAAACGGAACTCATCTGGAGTTGGACGTAGCTAATTCTGTAGCCGTTGCCATGAAAGAATGGGCTGTAGAAAACGGTGCCACTCACTACACCCATTGGTTCCAGCCGATGACCGGTTTCACAGCTGAAAAACATGACAGTTTCATCACACCGGTTGGTGACGGCGAAGTTATCATGGACTTTTCCGGAAAAGAACTGGTAAAAGGTGAACCGGATGCATCCAGTTTCCCGTCAGGCGGACTTCGTGCTACTTTCGAAGCAAGAGGTTATACAGCATGGGATCCTACATCACCGGCTTTCATTAAAGATGGTACTTTATATATTCCGACGGCTTTCTGTTCTTACAGCGGTGAGGCACTGGATAAGAAAACCCCACTGCTCCGTTCCATGGAAACACTGAACACAGAAGCAGTAAAGATGCTTAAACTCCTGGGAAATGAAACCGTTACCAGCATATCCACAACCATCGGACCGGAACAGGAATACTTCCTGGTAGATAAAGACCTGTATAAGAAGAGAAAAGACCTGGTATTCTGCGGACGTACTCTGTTTGGTGCACCTGCTCCAAAAGGACAGGAAATGGAAGATCATTACTTTGGTTCACTGAAACCAAAGGTTGCTGCTTATATGCATGATCTGGATATAGAGTTGTGGAAACTTGGTATCCCGGCAAAAACAAAACATAACGAAGTTGCTCCTGCACAGCATGAGCTGGCTCCGATCTTTGATACCGCAAACGTAGCCGTTGACCACAACCAGCTGACCATGGAAATCATGAAAAAAGTGGCTGACAAACATGGTCTGGTATGCCTGTTACATGAAAAACCATTCGAGGGTATCAACGGAAGCGGTAAACATAACAACTGGTCTCTGATAACCAACGATGGGGTAAACCTGTTAAATCCGGGAAGCACACCGGCACAGAATATCCAGTTCCTGGTATTTCTGATGGCTGTCATCAAAGCCGTAGATGAATATGCAGATCTGATGCGTGTATCTGCAACCAGCGCCGGCAACGATCACCGTCTGGGCGGTAACGAAGCTCCGCCGGCTATCGTATCCATCTTCCTTGGTGATGAACTGACTGCAGTTCTGGAATCCATCGAAAATGATACTTTCTTCGGAAAACAGAAAAAGGTACAGCTGGATATCGGTGCTCATGTACTTCCACACTTTGTGAAAGATACCACGGACCGTAACCGTACTTCACCATTCGCCTTCACAGGTAATAAATTTGAATTCCGTATGCTTGGTTCTGCAGCATCTGTTGCAAACCCGAATGTGGTACTGAACACTGCTGTTGCAGAAGCTCTGGCTCAGTTCTATACCGAACTGGAAGGAACCAAACCGGAAGATATGGAACAGGCCGTACATGAACTGATCAAACGTGCCATCCGCAAACATAAAAAAGTTATCTTCAACGGCAACGGTTATACCGATGAGTGGGTTGCTGAAGCGGAAAAACGCGGATTATATAATCTGCCGTCTACTCCGGACTGCCTGCCACAGCTGTTAGCAGATAAAAACGTGGAACTGTTCACCAAACATCATGTATTTACAAAAGAAGAACTGACTTCCCGTTATGAGATCAAACTGGAAAACTATGTAAAAACCATCGGTATCGAGGCTCGTACTCTTGCAGAGATGATCACCAAAGATTTTCTGCCGGCTGTCAGCACCTATGCCGCTGAGGTTTCCAAAAACGCAGCAGCAAAGAAATCCTTTATGGCTGCCGCTGATACTGCTTCGGAAGAAGCACTGGTTGAAAAACTGTCCACTGCTTACACTGCTCTGACTGCAGAGGTAACAGAACTGAAAACCCTGATTGATACTTCTTTCGCTCTGGAAGATACCCAGAAATGTGCAGAAGCATTCCATGATCAGGTACTGGCAAAAATGGAAGACATCCGTACCATTGCCAGTGATATTGAAGCTTTAATTCCAGATTCTATCCTGAGCTATCCTACTTACGATCAGCTTTTGTTCTCCCTGTAGTGAGGTGGAATCTATGTGTCAGGATGAACGGATTAAAGAAGCCTGCGGTGTATTCGGTATTTATAATCCCCACGGGGAAGATGCAGCCTCTTCCATTTATTACGGGCTCTCTTCCCTGCAGCACCGTGGACAGGAATCCTGCGGAATCGCTGTGTTTGACACCAGCGGTCCCAAGGGAAATATGAATGTACAAAGAGGGATGGGACTTGTCAGTGAAGTTTTTAAAGAAGATGTTCTTTCAAATATGAAAGGAAATCTCGGTATCGGGCATGTCCGTTATTCCACAACAGGGGCGGCTACATTGAGTAACGCTCAGCCCCTGGTTCTGAATTATATTAAGGGAACTCTGGCTCTCGCTCATAACGGCAATCTGGTAAATACCGAAGAGCTTCGCAATGAACTTGCGCAAAACGGAGCCATTTTCCATACAACAACTGATTCAGAGGTTATTGCTTATTATATTGCCAGAGAAAGAGTCCGTACCAAATCGGTCGAGGAAGCGATCATGAAGACCGCAGAAAAGATCAAAGGTGCTTACGGTCTGGTCATCGCAAGCCCCCGCAAGCTGATCGGTGTCCGTGATCCCCTTGGACTGAAACCTCTTTGTCTTGGTAAGAGAAATGATTCTTATATCATCGCCTCTGAAAGTTGTGCACTGACTGCAATCGGTGCACAGTTCCTCCGTGATATCAAACCTGGTGAAATCGTAACGATCACCCGGGAAGGTATCACCTCTAACCTTACCTTATGTCAGTCCCGGCAGGCTCATTGCATTTTTGAATACATTTACTTTGCCCGTCTGGACAGCAAACTGGACGGCATCTCCGTATATGAGTCCCGACTTCGTGCCGGTGCAGCGCTTGCCAAAGCCTATCCCGCAGATGCTGACCTGGTCGTCGGTGTTCCTGACTCAGGAATTACTGCCGCACAGGGATTCGCGGCTGAATCCGGAATTCCTTTTGGACTGGCATTCTATAAAAACAGCTATGTAGGCCGTACCTTTATCAAGCCTACTCAGAAGGAACGGGAATCCAGTGTACGTCTGAAATTAAGCGTTCTGGAATCCGCTGTCAAAGGAAAAAATATTGTGCTGGTCGATGACTCCATCGTGCGTGGAACCACGATCGCCAATCTGATCCACCTCCTGAAACATGCCGGTGCAAAAGAAGTGCATGTGCGCATCAGCTCACCGCCTTTCCTGTACCCATGTTATTTCGGTACCGATGTACCGTCCAATCAGCTGTTGATCGCCTCTTCCCATTCAACGGAAGAGATCCGACAGTTAATCGGAGCTGATTCCTTAGGATATATGAAGATTGAAGATCTTCAGTCAATGGTCGGTGACCTGCCACTGTGCAGAGCCTGCTTTGACAATCACTATCCGATGGATATTCCAAATCAGTAATCGCGGAAGAAGTATCACTTCTCCGATTACATACATCACATTTTTCTTACGCAAGGCGCATACCTCTCTCCAAAGGTATGCGCCTTTTCCCGTTGGATTGTATTGAAAAAGGGGACGTCCCCGGCGGAAGCGTTCTCCTTGCAGCAACGTGGGCAGGGTAACTTTAAGCTAGCCACCAACTTCGACTAAGACTCTCGCGAGAGCGCTCGAGCCTAAGTCTACGTAGGTGTCGGATCTTAAAGCTAACCCTAAGCGCCCACAAAGTGTTGCTGCAAGGAGAACGCTTCCGCCGGGGACTGGTTTTTCAATGCTGCAGACCAATTCATGATATATGATACGTCTAAAAAAGACGTAAGTTTTATTTCTATGACTCACGCCTTTCGTTTTTCAGATACACTTTTCCGACTGGATATCCGCTTACTTTTCTGGCTATCCCAATCACTTTACTATATCTGTATTTTTATTTTCTATTTCTTTTTACTGATTTTTCCCCAGATCAGACACAGTACCACCGTGATCGCAATATCCGGCAGTGTATTGCCTACCGGGATGTCTATTCTCATCAGGATCCGGTACAGGATGAAGCCGATTATCCACAGTACCATATTGGAGATCTGAATTTCTTTTTCGCTGTAATCTTCCTTTAATAAGAAGAAATCCGCGATCTGGATCGCGATCATCGGGGCGAATACGGAACCGATCAGATATAAGAAGTTTGTAATATTATCCATCGGATATACGATAGCTGCCAGGGCACCTACGACAGTAACCGCAATGGCGATATATTTTCCGTTCAGCTTATGGCTGAGGGTCTCACTGGAGATTCCTGCGGAATACGCGTCCAGGAAGGTCGTAGTAACGGTGGAGAAGATGATGATCAGCAGTCCCACGATACCAAGACCTGCTTTTACCATGATCTGGGCGATATCGCTCTCGCCGGTATAGATGGCTGCTCCCATACCGATCAGATACATCCAGCAGCTGATCACACCGTAGACGATAGCGCTGACTGCGGTTGCCTTTACCGGCTGTTTTGCTTCTCTCGTATAATCACTGATCAGCGGAAGCCAGGATAACGGCATCGCCACTGCCAGTTCCACAGCAGCGCCAAAGGTCAGTCCATCAGCTGCCACGGTCTCTGCTGTATAATCTCCGAAGAAAATAACTTTACAGAGAATCAGGGTAAGGATAAATAATGCTGCCATTGCAACCGTATTCAGCTTTCCAAGGTTGGTGATACCGATCACGATCCATAAAACGATCAGCGCACCGATCACCAGACACCAGACCCAGTTGCCCACACCGGCGGCCTGATTGGCGGCCAGCGCACCGTCATAGATCATGATCGCGGTCCAGCCCACCAGCTGGATCACATTCAGAAGGGCAAAAAACAGGCTGCCTTTTTGTCCAAAACTGATCTTTACGGTTTCCATGGCACTTTTTCTTACTTTACCACCGATCACACCTGCAAGGAACAACAGGATGCATCCGATCAGATGTCCCACAAGAATCGCTGCCAATCCCTTTTTCATGCCCAGCGAAGCCAGATACGTTCCGGTCAGGATCTCGGCGATCGATACCCCCGCTCCAAACCAGATCAAGCCGTTTTCAAATAAAGAAGTTCTTTTCTCACTCATGATCAGATGCCTCCTTTACATATTCTCCGGTAATGTCGAACCCGTGGTTCATCGGACCGCTGCCCTTGCCGAGATCCAGCATAGCTGCCAGAGCACCGGAAATATAGGCCTTTGCGCGCTCTACAGACACATCCATAGGAAATCCCTTTGCCAGGTTGGAAGCGATCGCGCTGGAAAGCGTACAGCCGGTTCCATGAGTATTCGGGTTATCGATCCGTTTTCCGTAAAACCATTGGCAGGTTCCTTCATGATAAAGCAAGTCATTGGCATCATTCACCTTATGACCGCCTTTTAACAGAACCGCACATCCGTACTGATCACCGATCACTTTAGCCGCCTCCATCATCTCCGCTTCAGAAGTGATAGTCATACCGGAAAGTACTTCTGCCTCCGGGATATTCGGTGTCAGGATCTGTGCCAGCGGAAACAGATATTCTTTTAAGGTGCTTACCGCGTCTTCACTGATCAGTCTGGCTCCGCTGGTAGCCACCATAACCGGATCAACCACGATATTTTTTGCATCATACTCTTTCAGTTTTTCTGCAATCTTTATGATCAGACCGGAGGACGAAACCATTCCGATCTTCACTGCATCCGGAAAGATATCTGTGAAAATATTGTCCAGTTCCTCTCCTAAAAATTCCTCAGTTGCCTCCATAATTGCTGTTACGCCGGTTGTATTCTGGGCTGTCAGAGCCGTGATGGCACTCATGGCATATACGCCATTGGCCATCATCGTCTTGATATCTGCCTGGATGCCGGCGCCTCCGCTGGAATCACTGCCAGCGATTGTTAATGCTGTTCTCATATTTTTTCTCCTTTGCATATGAATTCACCATTACTTTTTTATAGCGACGAAAGGTGGTGCCCCCAATCCGCCGCGTATCAAAATTAATCCACCGGATCAATTATTGATATGCAACGCAAGCCAAAACAGACACACCAAAAGGATGGTGTGCCTGTTTTTTCTCTGTAAATCATCCCTACGTTGGCATTATCCAAATCAGGTTATGGGTCGAAACGCTGCCAGTCTCCTCTCAGCCTGCTTATGCAAGCTCCCCGTTTTCTATTCGTTTTTGAGGATTGCAAAATTGCACAGCAATAAAGCAATCCCGGTATAGCATTTCTTATCTGTAGATGATATCATCTCTTCCCGGGCCATTGGAAATCATGGTGATCGGGAAACCAATCTTCTCTTCTACGAATTCGATGTATTTTCTGCAGTTTTCCGGCAGATCTTCGTATTTCTTGATACCGCGGATATCGCATTTCCATCCCGGCAGAGTTTCATACACCGGCTTTGCCTTTTCCAGCAGTGTGGTGGTCGGGAAGTCTGTAGTTACTTCGCCGTCGATGTCGTATCCTACACATACCGGAATCTCATCCAGATATCCAAGAACATCCAGTACGGTGAACGCTACATCGGTAGTTCCCTGCATACGGCATCCGTATTTGGAAGCCACTGTATCGAACCATCCCATACGTCTCGGTCTTCCGGTTGTTGCACCGAACTCGCCGCCGTCTCCGCCTCTGCGTCTCAGCTCATCTGCCTCGTCTCCGAAGATCTCGGATACGAATGCTCCTGCTCCTACAGCGCTGGAGTATGCTTTACATACGGTGATGATTTTCTTGATCTCATATGGCGGTACACCTGCTCCTACTGCACCGTATCCTGCCAGTGTGGAGGAAGAAGTTACCATTGGGTAAATACCGTGATCCGGGTCTTTTAAGGATCCCAGCTGACCCTCTAACAGGATCTCTTTTCCTTCTTTCAGTGCGTTCCACAGGAACAAAGATACGTCGCATACATATGGCTCCAGCATCTTCTTGTAGCTCATCAGCTCTTCAAAAATCTCTTCCGGTTTCAGAAGCGGTTTGTGATACAGATGCTCCAGCATAACGTTCTTTTTCTCGCAGATGCCTGCTACTTTTTCTTTCAGCGCTTCCTCATCAAACAACTCGCTGACCTGAAAACCGATCTTTGCAAATTTATCAGAATAAAAAGGAGCGATACCTGATTTTGTGGATCCGAAGGATTTGCCACCCAGACGTTCTTCTTCGTACTGATCAAACAGAATGTGATAAGACATTACCATCTGTGCACGGTCGGAAATCAGGATCTTCGGTGTCGGTACCCCTTTGGATACGATATCCTGGATCTCTTTGAAAACCAGTGGTACATTCAGTGCAACACCGTTTCCGATCACGCTTGTGGTATGATTATAAAATACACCTGACGGCAGAGTATGCAGTGCGAACTTGCCGTAATCATTTACGATGGTATGTCCGGCATTGGCTCCACCCTGGAAACGAACGATAATGTCCGCTTCTTTAGCCAGCATATCGGTAATCTTACCTTTTCCTTCATCTCCCCAGTTTGCTCCAACAACAGCTTTAATCATTTGGTTACCTCCTGACGGGTTATCATCATTTCCTTTACAAAAATGATTATACAACACTTTTCTTATTAGTAAAACTTATTATTACTTATAAATTAAAGTCAATTATAAATTTCCTTAATAAGTATACCATCTTTCTTATTTTCCCACCAGAACTTTTTCATATTTTCCGGAAATCTTTTTAGATTTTCCGTAAACCACATGGCTGAGCACATACTGACCGTCGTTGACAAAGATTTCAATCAGATGATCGTTCACCAGAATATCCAGCTGTGCTGCACCCTCGATCACCGGAGTCGCACCTACAGTTCTCACTTCGTCACATCCTTCAAGAACGGCTGACCGGTCGCCAACGATCTTTCCTTCGCTGCGGCTGATCACATACCCACCAATATTTAAGGTTTCTCCCTCAGAAAGATCCGTCCGGATCCGGAAGACTTTTCCACTCTCTGCTGCCTCTACGGCTGTAGTTTCCGCGCTGAGGTATGCGTCCACCTGTGGATGCATGTGGAAATACAGATGTCCCTCTTTTTCTTCCACCACGCGGGCACTACTCATCATACCGTTCCATGCCGGGCGATCCGTACTGTCTGTCACTGCCATCGGCATACGCATCCAGGAGATCATCACTCTTCTTCCCTCCGCATCCAGTGTCGTCTGCGGTGCATACAGATCCAGACCGTAATCCACATAACTGTGAGCATCCGGCAGCTTCAGTTCACAGGTCTTCGGATCAAATTCCGCCAGCGCCCACACAGCCTGGTCCGGATATTTCTTTTCCCCCGGTGTCAGACGCATCGGACAGCCGATGAAAATCCACTGATCATTCTGAGAAAACAGATCCGGACACTCGATCGTCCATCCGTATGATTCTGGCCGGCACTGATTTGCGTATGTCCAGTTTTCTCCGTCTTTACTCGTATAAAAGAGAACTCTTCCGGCATCATGATACGAACTTCCCATCATCATATAATAGATGTCTCCGTCTTTCCACACCTTCGGATCTCTCATCTTCGGCTCTCCGACCTCTTCATCATGAACAGTCGGCAGCACCTTCTTTTTATCCCAGTTATTAAAATGGAACCCGTCTTCCGATACGATCATTGCCTGGCTCGTCTGAATGGCATCGTCCAGTACCCGGTGAATATCTTCCGGGTCTGGTTTCAGATATTTTACCGCGCTGTAATAAATCTTCAGCTTACCATCTTCTTCCAGTGCAGTACCGGAGAACACACCATTCTGATCATATTCTTTGGTTGGAAACAGTGCGATTCCCTGATACTCCCAGTGCACCAGATCCTCACTGACCGTATGTCCCCAGTGCATAGTTCCCCATTCCGGCGCATACGGAAAATGCTGAAAAAACAGGTGATATTTGCCTTTGTAATAGATAAAACCGTTCGGATCGTTGATCCAGTTTCCCGGAGCTTTTACATGTACAAGATCTTTCATTTTTATCGTTTCCTTTCTTTCGGTGCTTAAAGTAACCGGTTACTTTTTCTTTTATCATATCATTCACCTGTATTTTCGTCAATATTTTCTCAGATTTTTCATTTCCGTTTTTTTGAATAGTGTTACCGGTTACTCGCTCTTTCCTTGTTTTTTTGAGATTTTTTTGCTATACTGGATTAAGAAATTGAAACGATTTGTAACTGTTCAGTACCTTCACAGTTACAAGCAAAAATGCATTTGAAATCACCTTCGGTGATGGCATTTTTGCTCGTATGTCTCGGGATTTTGGCATATCCGTGCCAAAACACCTCGCGGAATATTACCTACTGAATAGTTACAACAATTCAACTACAACGGGTCTGACACGCACGATATGCCTGAGATCTTTTCCGGCAATCGTCGGATGTTTGTACGGCTTCGACTCGTTGTTCCTATAAAAAGAATGCATGAGGCAACGATTATGGCACGAAAACAGAATGTAACCTTCGCGGACATTGCAAAATATACGAATTTTTCCAAAACAACCATTTCCCGGTATTTTAATAACCCGGATTCCCTTACCGAGAAGAACCAGAAGATCATCGCAGACGCACTGGAAAAGCTGAATTATCAGGAAAATAAAGTGGCGCGGATCCTGGCAAGCGGACAGACCGAATTCGTCGGTGTGATCATCCCGAACCTGTTTCTTCACTATTATTCCGAGATGCTTGACCGGATTCTTTCCACATATGAGACGTTTGGGTATAAATTCCTGGTGTTTTTAAGTAACGGGGATGCTGACACCGAGCGGCAGTATATTCAGGAACTTCTCGCCTACAAGATCGAGGGGCTGATCATTTTAAGCCATGCGATCCCTTCGATGGAACTTGCCAACCTGCATATCCCGATCGTAGCGATCGAGCGAGAGGATGCTCACATCAGCAGCATTAACACCGATAACTACATGGGTGCGATCCAGGCGACCAGTCTGCTCTATCGTCACAACTGTGAAGTGCTTTTCCACATCAACAATCCGACCGCCAAAAGTATCCCGGCATACGGTCGAATCGAAGGGTTTGAAGATTTTTGCAGGGAACAGCAGATTCCACACCGCATCTTTCTCCATGAAATGAAAGATCAGACAGCTTCCCAGGAGCATCTGAAAGAGATTCTCTCCGAGATCGAGGCGGACTCCCCCGGCAGGAAAAAGGGCATTTTCGTCTCCAACGATACCCACGCCAGCATCCTGGTCAATCTGCTGGTACGAAAATACGGTAAGCTCCCGGAAGACTACCTGATCGTCGGCTTCGACGACTCCCCCGCCTCCCGAAACGCCATCTTCCCGATCAGCACCGTAGCTCAGCAGATCGATGTGCTCGCTACTGAAGCGGTGAAACTTCTGGTGGAGCAGATTGAAGAACATAAAAACAGCAAACACACACCGGTCAGCGAACCGGTACACAAGATGATCACACCGGTGCTAATCCGCAGAGAGACGACGGAGAGGGATCTGCTGGCAGAAGACGATTAAACTACCTTTTCCCGCTACCCACATAACTAAAAACTCCCCCGATTGGAATACACGATATCGTATTTTCCAATCGAGGGAGTTTTTTATACTTTATATTTTGTTATTTCCAGTCTTTTATACATTGATCTCAGCAGTCATACCCAGCAGGTCTTTATTCTCTTCCAGCATCGGGTTGATGACGTTTTTCAGGAAGGCGTCTACCTGTACGGAAGCGCGTCCTGTGTATTTTGCAGGATCCATGGTTTTTTCCAGTTCTTCCAGGGTCAGGTTGAATGCCGGGTCAGCAGCGATCAGTTCCAGAAGGTTGTTGTCTTTTCCTTCTACTTTGACGGTCTTTCCTGCTTCCATGGACAGTTCACGGATTCTCTCATGCAGTTCCTGACGGTCACCGCCTGCTTTTACCGCATCCATCATGATGTTTTCCGTAGCCATGAATGGCAGTTCAGAACGCAGTCTCTTCTCGATAACCTTCGGATATACCACCAGACCGTCTACCACATTCAGGCACAGATCCAGGATACCGTCGATTGCCAGGAATCCTTCCGGAACGGACAGTCTCTTGTTGGCAGAATCATCCAGGGTTCTCTCAAACCACTGAGTAGCGGAAGTAATTGCCGGGTTCATCGCATCTACCATCACGAAACGGGACAGGGAAGCGATACGTTCGCTTCTCATCGGATTTCTCTTATAAGCCATAGCCGAAGATCCGATCTGGCTCTTCTCGAATGGTTCTTCTACTTCTTTCAGATGCTGCAGAAGACGGATATCGTTGGAAAACTTATGTGCGCTTGCTGCGATGCCTGCCAGAATATTGACCACTCTGGTATCTACTTTTCTGGAATAGGTCTGGCCGGATACCGGATAGCACTGTTTGAATCCCATCTTTTCAGCGATCATCGGATCGATCTTATCGATGGTTTCCTGATCTCCGTCGAACAGTTCCAGGAAACTTGCCTGTGTTCCGGTTGTTCCCTTGGAACCCAGCAGTTTCATAGTGCTTAAGACATAATTCAGATCTTCCAGATCCAGCATAAACTCCTGCATCCACAGGGTGGCACGTTTACCTACGGTTGTCGGCTGCGCCGGCTGGAAATGGGTAAATGCCAGTGTCGGCAGATCTTTGTATTTTTCTGCAAATTTTGCCAGCTCTGCGATCACATTCACCAGTTTTTTCTTTACCAGTTTCAGAGCTTCGGTCATAACAATAATATCGGTGTTGTCACCTACATAACAGGAAGTTGCACCCAGATGGATGATTCCCTTTGCCTTCGGGCACTGTACACCATATGCATATACATGAGACATAACATCATGACGTACCTGGCGTTCTCTCTCTTTTGCCACATCATAGTTAATATCGTCTTTGTGCGCTTTTAATTCGTCAATCTGTTCCTGGGTGATCGGCAGACCCAGTTCTTTCTCGGTCTCTGCCAGTGCGATCCAAAGGCGTCTCCAGGTACGGAACTTCATATCCGGGGAAAAGATATACTGCATTTCTTTGCTTGCATAACGCTCAGATAACGGACTTACATATCTGTCTGTACTCATATATAATCTCCTTTTTCTTGTACTTGCCGCCTCTTTACGGACGGCTTACATTTTATCGGCTATACGCCTCACAACAGTAAAATTATATAATACCGCCCCGGGAAACGCAAGCTTAGTTCTGATGAAATTTTCCTAAAAATTCCTTCATTCTTGTATGGTCTGCACCAAATACCTCATCCGGTGTTCCCTCCAGTGCCACCACACCTTTATCCATAAAGATCACACGGTCAGAGATATTTTTTGCGAATTCCATCTCATGAGTCACGATCACCATGGTGATATCCAGATCCGCCAGAGATTTGATGACTTTCAGTACTTCACCGGTCAGTTCCGGATCCAGTGCGGAAGTCGGCTCATCAAAGAACAGGATCTTCGGATTCAGTGCCAGGGCTCTTGCGATAGCCACACGCTGACACTGTCCGCCGGATAACTGATATGGATAGGCATCTGCCTTATCTTCCAGCCCCATCTTTTTCAGCAGTTCCATCGCCTCTTTGTACACCTCGCCTTTGTCCCGTTTCTGTACATGGATCGGCGCATCTGCTATATTCTTCAATACTGAATAATGTGGAAACAGATTAAAGTTCTGGAAAACCAGCCCGAAACAGGAACGGATCTCTTTCATCTCTTTTTTATCCGGATGCATCACTTTGCCGTTTTCTACCCAGGCAGCTTTTTTCCCCATGTACAGGATCTCTCCGCCGTCAATCTCCTCAAGCATCGTCGCGCAGCGAAGCATCGTGGATTTGCCGGAACCGGAAGGACCGATGATAGAAACGATTTCTCCTTCTTCCACCGACAGAGAGATATCTTTTAAGACACCAAGTCCGTCAAATTCTTTTTTGATATGATTCATTTCCAACAGTTTCATGTCGACCCTCCTAGCGATAATAGTTCAGTTTCTTCTCAAACAGTTCCATCACCCAGGCTACCACATAGTTAAATACATAGTAGAAAATACCTGCGATAAAGAACGGTACTACAGTAGTCTGTGCAGCTGCAATCTGTTTTGCAACGGCAAACATCTCGATATAAGATACGGAATATACCAGAGAGGTATCTTTGACCAGTGTGATGACCTCGTTGGTGACAGATGGCAAAACGATTTTTACCACCTGTGGCAGAACGATCTTGAAGAAGGTCTGTACTCTGGTGTAGCCGAGCAGCTGTGCTGCCTCATACTGTCCGGTCGGGATCGATTCGATACCGGAACGGTAGATTTCCGCAAAATATGCCGCATAGTTCAAAGAACATCCCAGAATGATGGCTGTAAACTTATAACCGCCGATATTCATGCCCCACAGATAAAACGGTCCGAAATACCAGATCAGCAGCTGCAGCATCAGTGGGGTTCCACGCATGATGGAAATATAGATCTTCACCAGCCAGCTTAGTGGCTTAAACCGGCATACGCGTCCAAAATATACGATCATTCCCAGTGGAAGGGAAAAGATCAGTGTCAGAAAAAAGATCAGACAGGTCTGTCCAAAACCCGCCGTCATCTGTCGTACCATTACCTCAATACTCATTGCATATCCTCCGTGTTATAAATACTGAAATATAGCTTTGCATTTGCCCCTTTACAGCAAACATGCCCCCCGGAAAGCCTAACGCCTCCCGAGGGGTTACATTTTTTCTTATCCGACGTTATTTTCGTCTTCTTATTCAGCTTTTAAAGTCACCATATCGGCGATTTCATATTTTTCTGCCAGTTCTGCAACTTTTCCTTCGTTTGCCAGTTCCTGCAGATCTTTGTTTACGATGTCACACAGTTCCTGGTTTCCTTTTTTGAATCCGATTGCATACTGTTCGGTATTCAGTGTCTCATCGAGGATCTTGAAGCCCTCTCCTCTCGAGTTCAGCTGATATTTGGCAACTCCGACATCAATGGCCAGTGCATCCAGCGCGCCTGCCTGCAACTCGGTAAATGCGGTATTGTAATCTGCAAATTCATTCAGAGATCCGAAGGTATCTGCCAGTGCTTTCTGTCCGCCTTCATCCTCACTCTGTAACAGATCCAGTGCTGCGGAAGCTGCCTGTACACCAACGGTCTTTCCTGCCAGATCGCTCAGCTGTTCGATACCGGAATTCTCTGCAACTACGATCACCTGGCTGTTATCCACATACGGAACAGAGAAGGTATAATCATCTTCTCTTCCGTTCATGGTAAATCCATTCCAGATACAGTCGATGGATCCTGAATTCAGTTCCATATCTTTGGAATCCCAGTTGATCGGCTTTTTCACCAGTTCCCAGCCTTCTTTGTCACATACCGCCTGTGCCAGTTCCAGGTCAAATCCGGTGTATTCTCCATCATCATCCATATAACCGTATGGCGGATATTCTGCATCGAAACCTACTGTGAACGTTGTTCTGCTGCTTTCATCCGTTGTTTCTGCGGAAGCATTCTCGCTGCTCTCATCCGTTGTTTCTGCGCTCTCGGTCTTGCTTGTGTCTTCGGTCGCTGTATCTTTACTGGAACCACATCCTGCAAACAGGGACAGTGCCATTGTTGCTGCTACCATGATGCTTACTGTTTTCTTTTTCATAACAATTACCCTCCGGTTTTTCATATGCTAACACTCTATCATAGTAAAGTATTAATGTCAAGACATTTTTCAAAATTTGTCTTTGTACTGTGGACACACCGGGGAGTTCTCATCTGCAACATATTTTTCCGAAAATTTGTTTTTATCAGAACTGATCCCCGGAACCAATGATTGATATGCAATGCGACCAAAGAAAAAGCAGTGCGACCGGTTTTATTCACCGCCTTACTCTGCTTTTTCCTGTTTAACCTGATATTCAATTATTTTTATTTCTCATTGTTTTTTATTGATAATTTTTATAATTTTTATCAGTATCCCGTACTCTTATGGTACTCCGCAGTCAGCTGTTCCAACAGATGCTCCATCCCCTGCTGATAATTCTCTTCTCTGCCCTGCTGTTTTTCTTCCAGTAACTTTTTATATTCCTGGCCTTCCGGTGTGTCATAGAGGTCTTCCACAGCTTCTTCCACTTCTACATAGATTTCTTCCTGGCGTTCTTCATCGACTTCCAGCTGTTTCGCCTTTTCCACAAAAGCGTCCACACCATGTTCCATATACACGGCATACAGAAGACTCTTTACCGCTCCCATCGTGTGCAGTTTGCCGTAGGCGATCTCAAAGCAACGAATCGCTTCTTCCATCTGAAACAGCCTTGCATAGGCGCAGCCCATATTGTGGTAGATTTCTCCGATAAACTGTTTTCCGAGAAGGATCTCCTGGCGGGGAAGTTCCTGGTCTGGGGTCACTTCTTCCTGTTTTTCCTCCCGGGAAGAAGAACTATCCGTCTCCGCTGCATCTGTTTCCGGGTTCTCCGGTGTACGGTCGGTCTCTTCCTCTGCTCCACCCTGTGGATCTTCCATCATATCGATGGTGATCGCAACCGGAGACTCTGCTTCTGCGCCTGCAGGGTTTTCTGTTGCTTCCTGCACTCCTACAGTATGGTCCGCTGCTGCTTCGGTCGCTTCCGGTTTTCTGATATCCGTCACTTCGGTGTCATCTTCCGCTTCCCGGCGAAGCGCCCTTTGATAAACCTTGATGGCGTTCACATATTTTCCGTGTTCCATCAGATAATCACCTTTTCGCTTCTGGCGCAACACTTCCGGTTCATTTGCCAGCTGTCGGATCTGCTGATTCAATCTGCGGAACTCTTCCAGAGACAGATAACTGATCTCCTTGAACACCGGAAGGATAAAATCTCCCACCTTCATCTCATCGTCATCCAGATGTTTATACAGATTTTCTGCCAATTTCTTCAATCCCAGCTGATCCCGGATCCAGAAACACAATTCCTCGTTCAGGATCGTACTGTCCAGCAGATATATATTATGATAAAAATAAAAGCACAGTTCTTCGATGGAATAGATATTGGTACTGATGTTTTCAATATAATAAGGCAGTTTTGCCCGTTTTACCTGACACAAAATATATCCGCTCATTCTTCTGCCCCCCGACTCTTCATCGTCTCATGCCATGTAAGGTTGCTCGACGGATAAAGATCTCCAAATCCCATATCCGTCACATCAATCCTGCACTCGTCTGCCGCAGTAAATTCCAGATGTATATGCAGTCTAGTCGCTTTTGCCGGACGGTCCGGAAGACCGGGCAAAGGCATACTGTAGCGCACTTTACCGGTATTTTCCATATCAGACACAACAAATTCCAGTTCCCTGGTATCATCCAGAATAATTTCACAGTCTCCCATTGCTTCGTACCAGTTGACACCGGATACGATCAGGGGATGATAGGCCGGTGTTCCGAACACAGTCATCTCCATGCCCACATTTTCCCGTACCAGATCATTGCCCACATACAGATACCCCTTCAGATTCCGTTCCTCTGTCTTTTCTTTCGCAGCATAGCAGGCACCCTTGGAAAACAGATTATTTCCGTAAAATACCCGGCGCTGGTGTTTACAAAGCTCAGCCACAGATTTTTCTGCCCAGTCTCGCTCGAACCCTTCCCCCACCAGGTAAATACTTGAATAAACCTCACTTCCCACTGATTCTGTCACAAACTGGCAAAAATCCACATCTCGCTGCATATATTCCGTGTGTAGTGTGATATGACCACCCCGTCTGACTCCGACATGTACCGGACGGGTACTGCGGTTCATCTCCAGTTTTGCATAAGAAACTTCATCCTTGTCAAATACAAACAAGCCTACGCTTCTGCTCCAGATCTCCGGTTTCTGATATAACGTATGATAATAAAAGCTTTCTTCATAATCCTGCAGAAAACAACGGTTTCTCGGAAATCCCATCTCCCGGCATGCCACCCGGATGTTCTCCACCATCGGGCGTGTCAGTACCGGCGTAGTGATCATCAGTCCGTTGATACTCTTCACCAGATCCGGCACACCAAGGATACGAAGTGCATTACCGATAAATTTTCCGAGAAGTTCTCCAACCTTCCATGTAGCCCCGTCCACTTCCACTGTCTCCTGTTTCAGACACAGTGTATACAGGTTTTCCACAGGAATCTCATCCTGCTGTTCCACAAAGTACTCTACTTCCAGGCCGAAGTGCCATTCCTCTTCTCCCGGTTTCTTGCTGAGCACATTGGGGAAGGTATACTGACCGGTTCCCACCTTCACCGGCAGAGAAACGGGTTCTCCCTCACGCCGGTCATAATAACACAGCTGTGAGACCTTCTCCCCAAAATCAAATCCTACCAATATATTTCTGACTTCGTTCATTTTTCTGCCTCCATCTGTGTATTACGCATGGAGTACCGGAAACATTTTTCTTGCAAAATGTTCTCTCTGTAGGTACTGTTCCATGGCTTTTTCTGTCTGCTCTCTCCGTCCCAGTTTCCGGCCTGCCAGCATCTGATTGATCAGCTGATATTTTGTGTTTCCTTCCTGTAAAGACTCTTCCATCGTCAGAAGTTTCTTTTCCGTCTGTCGGGTATCATCCGGCAGTTCCACTGTCAGGTAATACTCCAGTATCTCATCATAAAACAGCAGGAATTCCTTTACAAAAATGCCCTGGTACATATTTTTCATCGGTTCACTTTTAAAGTTTTCACCGGTATCTTTGTCACGGATCAGTCGATAATGAATTGTCACCCGCGCTCCGGCCGGGTACTGAACCTGGATAAACTGTTTGTCATCCATCTGGTATGGTTTTGTGAATCTTGCCGGGAACTTCCGGTAAAATGCAAACCGCAGGCTGTTTTCCGTACATTCTTCGAGAATCTCATCGATCAGTTTTTCCTGCTCTTCTGTATAAGTATCCAGTTCTGCATAATATTTCAGGAGTGCCAGGTGACAGATCCGGTCTACCTCCTGCTTTCTCCTGCAACATTGTTCCAGGCACTGGAAAATATATGGATCTGTTTCTTTTTCGCCCAGAAAATATCCGTATGCCCAGAAAGAAATGTATGCCAGGATCACAGGTTCTTTTCCCTTCTGTGCCACATACTGTTCCAGCATCGCAGCTCCCTGCCTCAGATAGACACGTCCGAACATGGAAAGTAGAAGAATCTCTTCCTCCAGCGCATACGTATCCAGTTGGAATCCGCGCATCCGTTCCCATAAAAGTGCCATCTGTTCCACAGATCCAAGCAGATTATCGCTCAGGTAAATCAGAATCACTTCATTGTAGAGTCCCTGTTCAAATACATACTGCGCCAGATACACCAGTTCTTCCTGTTCCACAAAATCATAATCCAGAATCAGATAGCTGGTCAGTTTCATCAGACTTTCCGTTTTTATGCCTTCATAGCCATAACGGCTGATCATGTCCAATGCCGTGGCATACATCCCTTTTTCAATCAGGATCTCGCAGAGTAATACTTTATCTACTTTTGCAAATGTCACCAGATCCATTTTTTTCAGATAACTATCCAGCGTATCATCGCCTGCGTGTTCTGCATAATATTCCAGAATTTTTCTGCATACCATATGGCGGTATGGCTCTTGGAATTCTGACATTTCCACCACATGCTGGTAACAGCCAAGGGTGGAAAGCCCGATCTGTCTGCGGCTGTCATTGCCACATACGGCAAGTAACAATCCGGGGGTTGCGATATCCAGATTCATGCACGACTGCAGATATGGTTTTTCATTCATCAGTTTCTGTATATTGTAATCTACCGTTGTCGCATAACGCCGCCGTTTCTCATCCTCAAAAAGGATTCTCGCATCCGGTGTATACAGCTGAATATAGGCAGCACCGTCTGTGCACGGATAGCTTTGTTCTTCTTTCAGTTCTCCATGACACACGATGACGCTGCGAATCTTCGGATCATCACAGTACACCCGATAAGAAAACATAACTTTCGCCATCGCTTCTCCAAGAGCCGGCGTTGCAATGTCTTCGATGCATTCCTGATAGATGGTAGCATAATCTTCACTGATTCTTCCCTCCATCAATGCTTCCTGTGCGAATGCTTCCATCGCCTTACGATAATTCTGATATGTTGTCTTATCTTCCTCTTTATTGCGTATTACATTGGCATACACAGATGCCCGTTTTCTGCTGCTCAGTGTATTGTTATATACAAAATACATACGGATCACCTGCGGCAGTACACTCTGGAAGCCCTGAGGCATAGTTTCAATATAATATTCATATAAGCGGGTGATCCGGATATCTGCCTCCACTGCCAGCTGATACCAGCGGAAATACTCGCTCTTCGCCGGCTGTCCCTTCATAATGTATTTGCAGATATGATCCACCAGATCATTGCCAGGATAAGCCTCGTAACATTTTACCAGCAGACGGTAGATCACCGGCTGGAAATTCTTCACATATTCTGAGAGATGCCCGATCCGCATGGTCAGTTCTTCATTCAGTTTTCCATAACGTGCTGCATAGTGAAGAACCTGTACCATAAACGGTGACAGTTTTTTCAGATAGCCTGCTTCTGTTTCCATTTTCTCATAGGCTGCCAGATACAGAAACGGGCTTCTGCATCCCAGATCAAACAGTTCTTCCAACATATACATCTGTCTGCCCGGTGCCTGCTTATATTCTTCCGAAGTTTCCATCAGCACTTTCAGGATTGGATAACTGCCCGGATTCATACGATAGAGATTTTCGATCCTGGCCTGTGCTGTCATCTTCTGTTCTTCAGTAGCCACAGAGGTCTTCACTGCCAGCGCCAGATACCAGGCTTCTTCCTCCATCTGTTCCCTGGTAAATTTCAGTTCCCTGAGAGGCCACAGCACAGACATGGCATTTGCCACATCTCCGGTCTGTTCATAGATGTATGCCTCTGTCAGCTGTTGTTTCGGATAATAACATCCGAGATTCCGGAGATTTTCCAGTTCTTTCAAGGATGCTTCTTTCCATTCCTGCTGTTTTATCTCGCCCAGCAGATATTTTTCATACAGTGTTGCCAGTGCCGCCTGTCCTTTTTTCTCATAAGTTCTTGTGCTCAGTTCATAGGAAGCATTGCCCGAAGCCTTCACCTCATAGATATACGTTCCATATACGGTTTTGATCCGGATCTGTCCGTATTTTCTTCCGCTTCCCAGTTTTTCTTTGCGGATCAGATATTCCAGCCCATAAACACTTCCGATGAAATCCTCACTGGTGATCACTTTCTTTTCCACTTCCAGGAAATCTCCGGTAACCTCCACTTCCATCCGGGTATACCCCCAGGTGCTCTTATACAGATTCAGACAGTCTTTGACTGTAGTATCCAGATGATCCCATGTCTGTTCTGTCTTTTCCAGACGCAGAGTCACCGGCTCTTTTTTTCCGGTTCCGATCAGAAACTCTTCCATATGCTGATAGGTCACCGGGTTTCTGGACATCCCCCGGTACAGGCTTTCGTATCCCGGATCTTCTCCCTGCAGCACTTTCAGAAAGCTCTCGCTTGTATAAAGACGAAATGCCTCCCGATAATCACTCTCCGCCAGTTTGATAAATGCTTCCAGATTATCCACTGCTCCGCGGGATGTCTGAATCCCGTCGTCTGTGATCTCTGCGTGTACCGGCACCTGGTATTCTCCCAGGTTACTGTTGATCGTAATCACTGCATCTACCGTCTCACCTGCGGACAGTCCCTTCACATCCAGCCCGTAAGGAATACATACGGTTGTTCCCGAAAATTTTTCTTTTGCCAGCAGTACCCGGCGATTGGATGACATGGTCATTCCCTTGACCCTGCGGTTATCTTCTGCCGCCACATATAATTCTCCCCGAACATTCTCCCCTTCATTGGTCGTAAGGTTAATCTGTGTATCGGAAAGAGTCAGCTTTGGTACTTCATATTCAAATCTTCCGTTTAGTAACTGTTCCATTCTTCTTTTCAAAGTATCCACCTGCGCTTCTTCTTTTATCGACCTTGACTATTTTTTTCTTATCATTATAATGAAACTAACATGATTGCTCATTTCATATGGTGTTGGGGCAAAAGGCATTTTGCCCACTTTCTTATCATTTTGCAAAGCAATCTGCAAAAATACTCATAATTATTTTTATTATACACTACGCAAAAGTTTGTTGCAAGAAAAGAGGAGACATTATGATTAAACACAAGGATCATTTCCACGGCAGTGACCTGGAAGCTATTGAGAAATGTTATCATATTAAGAAGGAGGATATCATCAGTTTCAGTGCAAATGTCAATCCGCTGGGAATTTCTTATCAGCTACGTTCCACACTGGCCGATAATCTGGATGCGATTACTACGTATCCTGACCGGGAGTATACAGCTCTTCGCACCTGTATTGCCACGTATGCGGGAACGCAGCCGGAAAATGTGATTGTCGGAAATGGTTCCACAGAACTGATTTCTCTGTTTATTCAGACGAAACACCCGAAAAAAGCACTGGTACTTGGTCCTACGTATTCGGAGTATGAACGGGAAATCGCACTGGGCGGCGGTACAACACTGTATTATCCTTTGAAAGAAGAACATGGGTTTCATATGGATGTGGAAGATTTCTGCAGCCATCTTTCCGATCAGCTGGAGCTTCTGGTACTCTGTAATCCGAATAACCCTACTTCTACCGCAATCACCTGCAGTCAGATGCGCCGGATCCTGGATGCCTGTCTGCAGTATGGAATTTTCGTGATGGTGGATGAAACATATGTGGAATTTGCACCGGAAGAAAAAGATGTGACCAGTATTCCTCTGACAAATTATTATACAAATCTGATCATTCTGCGTGGCACTTCAAAGTTTTTCGCAGCTCCGGGACTGCGGCTTGGCTATGCGGTGACAGGAAATCAGGATCTGATCAAGGCAATCAATACAAGAAAAAATCCCTGGACGATCAATTCGCTGGCAGAGATTGCCGGACGGCTGATGTTTCCGGATGAGGAATATATTCGTCATACGAGAGAACTGATCTGCGGAGAACGGGAACGGTTATTCAACGAGTTGTCGACCTGGGACAGTGTGACGGTGTATGAGGCTTCGGCGAATTTTATCCTGATGAAGATCCGGAAACCCGGAATTACTTCCCAGGATCTGTTCGATCATTGTATCCGGAAGGGACTGATGATCCGGGATTGTTCCACGTTTCCGTTTTTGGATGATCATTTTGTGAGATTTTGCGTGATGCTGCCGGAGCAGAATGATCGGCTTTTGGAAGCGTTCAGAGAGGTGTTACTGTAAAACTTTACTTTTATGCTTCCTGACAGCTTACATCATATACTGCTCAAGTTCTGCCGGATTGTTCGTATATTCTCTGGCACGTTCTTTCGTGATATAGCCCTGTCGCATCAGTCGGGACAGATCCATATTCAGGGTATGCATACCGGCGTTTCCACCCGCCTGCATCATTGCAGAAATCTGGTGCGTCTTCCCCTCCCGGATCAGGTTCAGGATCGCATCGGTAGCCACCAGAAGTTCTGTTCCTGCTATCCGGGCTGCTCCTTTCACTTCTCCACAGGGGATCAGACACTGGCTGACAATTCCTTTCAGAGCAGCGGCCAGCTGGATTCTGATCTGATTCTGACTGCCGGTCGGACAGGCATCAATAATACGTTCCACTGTCTGTGCCGCCCCTGTGGTATGCAGAGTGGACAGCACCAGATGACCGGTCTCAGCCGCAAGAAGGGCGGCAGAGATGGTCTCATAATCCCGCATCTCTCCTACCAGGATCACATCCGGATCTTCACGCAGAGCACTTCGCAGCGCATCCGCAAAGCTTCCCACATCTTCCCCCACTTCTCTCTGGTGAATCAAAGATTTCTTACATTGATATTTGTACTCGATCGGATCTTCGATCGTAATAATATGCCGGTCGCTGTTCTGGTTCACATGTTCGATCATCGCCGCAAGTGTCGTGGACTTTCCGCTTCCGGTCGGTCCGGTCACAAGAATCAGCTGTTCTATTTTTGCATCCATTCGCTATCCTCCTGTACTTTTTTTATGATTTCTGTCGATATATTCTTCCTTTTTCAAACTTTCCTGATCCAATCTTCTTTATACACAAATAGCTGCTTTTCGCAGCTATCTGGGCCGTTACAATATCGGTCAAGTTCTATATACTATGTTGTCCCTAAATCTCATAACTGATCTTCATCATCTCTTCCGGCGTGGTCACTCCCTGTTCCACCAACTGAAGTGCACTCTCTCTCAGAGTACGCATCTTACGCACTTCCCGCGCGTACTTTTTAATATCTTCCACCGGAGCATGCTCGATGATCATCCGGCGGACATGGTTATCCACCACTAGGATCTCATGGATAGCAATTCGTCCACGATACCCTGTATTATTGCACTTCTGGCATCCCATACCACGTTTTACCCTGCGAATATCTGTCCCGATCAGGATACGCTCCCGCTCAGTGGTCTCCACTTCTTTTTCGCCAAAAAGTCCAAGATAGTTTGCCGCATCTATCTCCAGTGTATCTGCACTGTTGTCTTTTACAATAGAGTTCTCTCCCAGTGACAGATTGCTGATTTTTGTATTTTTCCCTTTTCCTGTCAGTGTAATCTCTTTTTTCATATCTTCCTCTTCATAACGGATGTTGGACAGATGCCGAAAATACGCTACTTTGATTTTATTCTCTGTCGAATCATCTCCGTACAATGTATTGGAACTATTGGAAGTTACTTTTTCACTGGAACGATACTCATTTGTGGACTGACTTCCCCGCTGATAATAAGAGAGTGCCTGGATGCTTGCATAGATGGTCTGCTGTTCTTTCAGACTTTCTGCTACTTTTGCCAGACGCAGAATACTTGTACTTGTTGTTGCATCCAGCATGCTTTTGTCATAGGTATATCCGTCGAGAAGACCCAGAACTGCATTATTTGACGCCGATGCCCCGTCATGTTCTTTATCCAGCGTGATTCCATAGATTTTTCCCTTCCGTTTACTATCTGTAAACGGTGCTTCTTTTCCTTGGCTCATCACTTCTTTTTTGAACTCTTCCCACTGTCCGGAACTGCGATAATAAGTCAGCTTCGACTCTGCAGCCAGATACACCGTCTTCGCATTCTCCTCATTTTTTCGGAATTCTGCCATTTTCATATAGTGCAAAACCGATGGAATTGCGATACCAAGGATGACCGTCATGCTCACCAATACCACCACAAGTTCTACAAGAGTAAATCCTTTTTTCTTTTGTCCGCTCATTTTCTGTCACCTTTTACTGTTTCTTTGTAACTGTTCGGCACCTCGCAGTATATTATCTACGGAATATTTATTACATACAGATTTTTCTCATAAAAAGATGATACTTTGCACTCTGTATATGCGATAAAAGCACTCCCATACAGCTATATTTCTATGCCATATAAAAGTGCTTTTCTATTTTATATTATTATAATAATAAAATATTTTTGTAAGTCAATTGATTTTATTAATATTTGTACATATTTTTCCGATTTTTGCTATTCTTCCTTTTATTTCTGAAAGTTATCTTCAACCTGTACAACATTTTTTATTGAAAATCAAACAACGAAATCTGATTCGACTCCGGTATATCCCCAAAGATATGCAGATCATCCATAAAATCAATCACACTCTTACTGACCTTCGTCCGCTGTCTGAAATCATCTTTTGACAGAAACTGGCCGTCTCTCGCCGCAAGCACCACCGCATCAGCCGCTTTATCTCCCAGTCCTTCGATGCTGTCCAGCGCCGGCATCAACTTACCGTCGACAACCTGGAAGCGGTGCGCCTGTGCCTTATAAAGATCCACCTCCGTAAACGAGAACCCTCTCGCATACATCTCCTGTACGATTTTCATGTCTTTTACGGTATCCTGCTCTTTTTTCGTCAGCGTATCACTTCGTTTCTTATAATCCGCCATATAATACTCCAGCCGTTCCCGTCCCATACACATCAGTTCATAGGAAAATGCAGAAGCACGGATACTGAAGTAAGCCGCGTAGTAAGCCAGGGGATAGAAGATCTTATAATACGCGATCCGGTACGCCATCATAACATAGGCTGCCGCATGAGCCTTCGGAAACATGTACTTGATCTTCTTACATGACCAGATGTACCAGTCCGGCACATCGTGGGCTTTCATCTCCTCTTCCCACTCCGGTTTCAGTCCCTTACCTTTACGGACGCTCTCCATGATGGTGAACGAAAGCTCACTCTCCAGTCCCTTATTGATCAGGTAGATCATGATATCATCACGGGTACAGATGGCCGTGGAAATGGTCGCTTTTCCTTCCTCTATTAATGTCTGTGCATTACCCAGCCACACATCCGTACCATGGGACAGACCGGAGATACGGATCAGATCCGAAAAAGATTCCGGTTTGGTATCCAGAAGCATCTGGATAACGAAATCCGTACCAAACTCCGGAATCCCAAGACAGCCCAGTGGACAGCCGCCAATATCTTCCGGTGTGATTCCCAGTGCCTCCGTACTCTTGAACAGGGACATGACACTCTGATCATCCAACGGCACCTGCTGAGCATCAAAATGGGTGATATCTTCCAGCATACGGATCATGGTCGGATCATCGTGTCCCAGAATATCCAGCTTCAGCAGGTTCGCATCGATAGAATGGTAATCAAAATGGGTGGTGATAATATCGGTATTCACATCATTTGCCGGATGCTGTACCGGAGTGAAGGAGTTGATATCTTCACCAAAAGGAAGAACGATGATACCGCCCGGATGCTGTCCGGTGGTACGACGGATACCTGTGCATCCCTGCACGATCCGGTCGATCTCGCAGTTTCTCTTGTGCACACCACGCTCTTCGTAATAATTTTTCACATAACCGAACGCTGTCTTATCCGCCAGCGTACCGATCGTTCCGGCACGGAAAGTCTGTCCCGCACCAAAGATTACTTCTGTATATTTATGTGCCTTACTCTGATACTCACCGGAGAAGTTCAGGTCGATATCCGGCTCTTTGTTTCCCTTGAATCCCAGGAAAGTCTCAAACGGAATATCAAACCCCATTTTCTTCAATGGTTTTCCACACCGCGGGCATATCTTATCCGGCATGTCACAACCGGCACGGCCGGAATATGTTTTCACTTCGTCGGAATCAAAATCCACATAATAGCACTCTCCGCACAGATAGTGAGGACTTAACGGATTGACTTCCGTGATTCCCGCCATCGTGGCAACAAAGGATGATCCTACGGATCCACGGGAACCTACCAGATACCCGTCCTCGTTGGACTTCCAAACCAGTTTCTGTGCAATGATGTACATTACGGCATATCCATTGGAGATGATGGAGTTCAGTTCCCGCTCCAGCCGTGCCGATACGATCTCCGGAAGATCCGGTCCATAGATCGCATGAGCCTCATTATAGCAAATATCACGAAGCATCTGATCCGAGTTTTCAATAACCGGAGGAAATTTACCGTCACGGATCGGGCAGACCCGGTCACACATATCCGCGATTTTATTCGGGTTTGTGATGACAACCTCTTCCGCTTTCTCCGCACCCAGATATTCAAATTCCTTCAACATCTCTTCTGTGGTCCGCAGATACAGCGGTGCCTGATCATCCGCATCGCTGAATCCCTTTCCGGTCATGATGATTCTCCGGTAGACTTCATCCTCGGGATCAATAAAATGTACATCACAGGTGGCAACCACAGGTTTTTTAAACTGTTCTCCCAGTTTCACGATCCGTCGGTTCAGATCCCGAAGATCTTCCTCGGAGGTTACATTATCCCGGTTTTCATCCCGCACCATAAACATGTTGTTGCCGATTGGCTGGATCTCCAGATAATCATAGAATTCCACCAGACGGGCGATCTCTGATTCCGGTTCATCCCTTAAAATCGCCTGGAAAAGTTCTCCCGCCTCACAGGCAGATCCGATCATCAGTCCTTCGTTATACTGCAGATACACACTCTTTGGGATCCTGGGCCGCCGATTGTAAAACTCCAAGTGTGATTTTGACACCAGACGGTACAGATTGACCCGGCCAATCTCGCTGGTGGCCAGAATAATCGCATGATAGGTCGGCAGTTTTTTGATGGTATGCTCGGAGAGTTTTCCGGCCTCATTTAATACATTCAGATCAAAGATGTCTCGTTCCTTACACATTTTAATGAATTTTACAAAAATTTCCGCCGTACAGGCCGCATCGTCCACTGCCCGGTGATGATTCAACAGGGAAATATTCAGTGCTTTCGCCACTGTATCCAGCTTGAACCGGTTCAGGCCCGGCAGAAGCATCCGGGCAAGACCTACCGTATCCACATAAGTAAAATCCTGTTCGATTCCAAGGCGTTTGCAGTTTTCGATGATAAAACTCATGTCAAATCCGGCATTGTGCGCCACCATGACCGCACCCTTGGAAAATTCCAGGAATTTTGGCAGAACTTCTTCTATGGTCTCTGCATCCACAACCATGCTGTCATTGATGCCGGTCAGCTGTTCGATTTTAAATGGAATCGGCACCTGCGGATTGACAAAAACGGAAAAGCGATCCACGATGGAACCCTCTTCCACTCGAACCGCACCAATCTCGATGATCCGGTTAGCCACCGGACTGAAACCGGTGGTTTCGATATCAAACACCACATAGGGATCATCCAGACTCTGTCCCCTGCTTCCGGTAACCATTCCTTTCACATCATCCACCAGATAGGCTTCCACACCATAAATTACCTTAAACGGCGGATACACCTGTTTCATCTCATCCTTTGTCGCTTCCGGGTGATCTTTCTGGTACTGTTTTCGGTAATCGCTGACAATATCGTCATAGGCATGATTGGCTTCCGGGAAGGACTGTACTACTCCATGGTCTGTGATCGCGATGGCCGGATGTCCCCATTTGTAGGCGCGTTTTACCAGAACGCTTGCATCCGTAACCCCATCCATATCACTCATTTTCGTATGGCAGTGCAGCTCTACTCGCTTTTCCGGACTGTTATCCATCCGGCTGGTGGTAAAATCACTGATTTTCCTGATACCTGCAAGGGAACCGATGGTGATCTCATGATCGAACTTATCGATGGTGGTCACACCTTTTAGCTTCAGGAAGGCACCCTTTTTGATGGCCCCACTGATTTCCGGCACCTGTTCGTTGTGCAGAAACATTTTTACGGTAATCGTATCCGTAAAGTCCGTGACGTTGAACATATAGATAGTCTTCTCGTTTCGGATTTCTCTGGCTTCCACGGAAGTTACCTGTCCGCGGATCGTAATCTCTCCCATCTCTCCGGCAATAGAATCAATGGTGATGGCATCGTCATCAAAATCCCTTCCATAGATCACATCCGGGTTGTCGGACCGTTTCAAAGGACGTGGTCCATCGCCGTAACGACCTTTCTGAAAATTCCCACGGCCACCATTTTTTCCACCGTTTCGCTCCCGGAAACCGCCTTTGTTCCCCTCTTTTCCTTTTTCCTGTGCAGCTGCCGGCTGTTTTCCACCGTCCGTGTCCTGATTCTGTAGATTTTTCCCCTGTGGTCTCTGTTCTTTTCCGTCTGCCCCGATCATCCGGTCTTCATCAAATGGTGCTTCCATGCCCTGACCGGACAGGTCTTCCCCTGCTTCCCGGTCACTGTTTTTATTCCCGACTTTAGAATGCAGCAGAATCTGTCTGGCTTCCTCCAGAATTCTCAGCTCACTGTTCTTTCTTCCTTTACTTTCCACTGGTTTCCGATAAGCCGGATGTACTTTCAGGTTGAAACCACACCGCTCGCAGAAGATTTTTTCCAGCACCCGCACCAGTTCATGTTCCCGGTCTCTCGCGACCACCGAATCAGTCATCACCAGCTCCATCGTCTCCGGATCACTGAACGTAATCTCTGCTGTATAGAACATATTGTACTCCAGTGCGCTGTACTGCTTTAATTCCAGCAGAATACTCTGACGATATACATCCAGAAAATTTTCCGGTGTATACTGACTGGAAAGCTGGAATTTTTCGATGATTTTCACCCGCAGAGGTGCATTGGCAAAAAACTGTTCTTTAATTGTCTCTTCCAGATGATAAATATGCTTTTTATGAATCCACTGTCTACTCAGAACATAAACCCGCAGACAGTCCTTCTGCGGGTTTATGGATACTTTCATTACTTTTACTTCCCCAAGAAGGCTTTCCAGTTCCGGATCCACCTTCAACTGGGGAAATACATCTAAAAAATCTTTTTCTGTCATCATGTCTTATTCACCACTTACGCATTCCAGTGAAGTAACTCATTTCGAAGTGTCTCTAAGAGCTGATCCTCCGGTACTTTTTTGATAATCTCTCCTTTTTTGATCAGCAGTCCCACACCTTTACCTCCGGCGATTCCGATGTCTGCTTCTTTTGCTTCTCCCGGTCCGTTTACCACACAACCCATAACAGCCACTTTGATATCCAGTGGAATATCCTGTACCATATCTTCTACTTTATTGGCAAGACCTATCAGATCTATCTGCGTTCTTCCGCAGGTCGGACAGGATACGACTTCGATGCCGCCATTTCGAAGTCCCAATGTTTTCAGGATCCGTTTGGCTGATTTGACTTCTTCTGACGGATCTCCGGTCAGGGATACTCGGATCGTATCGCCGATGCCCTGGTAGAGAATGATACCAAGTCCTACTGCAGACTTGATATTTCCGGAAAACAGAGTTCCCGCCTCAGTGATTCCCACATGGAGCGGATAATCCGTTTTTTGAGCAATTAATTCATGGGCTTTTGCACACATCAGAACATCCGAGGATTTGATACTGATCACCAGTTGATCATATCCCATATCCTCGATGATCTTTACTTTATCCAGAGCACTCTCCACCAAACCTTCTGCCGTCACTCCGTGGTACTTTTCCACCAGTTCTTTTTCCAGCGAACCGCTGTTTACACCGACACGGATCGGAATCTGGCGTTCTTTCGCCACATCAACCACAGCCTGGATGCGTTCCCGGCTTCCGATATTTCCCGGATTGATACGTATCTTGTCCGCACCGTTTTCCATCGCTGCGATTGCCAGTTTATAATCAAAATGAATGTCTGCTACCAGAGGAATATGAATTTGCTTTTTGATCTCTCCCAGTGCTCTTGCAGCCTCCATCGTCGGCACAGCACAGCGGATGATCTGACATCCTGCTTTTTCCAGTGTCAGAATCTGTGCAACCGTCGCCGCTACATCTTCTGTTTTGGTATTCGTCATCGACTGAATCAGCACCGGATGTCCGCCACCGATCACCTGATTTCCGATTTTAATTGTTTTTGTATGTTCCCGATACATCACTGCACCTTCCTTTTTCTTTTCTCTTCTGCATAAACCATCCTTTTTATGCATCTGATATGATTCCGTCTTTGTCACTGTTTACTTTCTTCTGATTTCCCTTATTTTACAACTATCGAATCTCCAGCAGCTTATTCTTCAGTTCATCTTCCATCTTCCGGAGTTCCACTTCTGCTGCCTGTCGTTTCATTCTGCCGTCTGCCTGGATCTGCATCACTTCGTCCAGGGTAGAGATCAGAGATGCGTTGGTATTCTGCAGGGTTTCCAGATCTACGATACCACGCTCAGACTCTTTCGCTGCTTCCACAGATGCCACTTTCAGCACTTCCGCATTCTTTCTGAGCAAATCGTTGGTCATATCCGTAACCTGACGCTGCGCCTGTGCTGCCTGAGAGGCATGTTCCACGCCAAGAGCCAGTACCATCTGACTCTTCCACAGCGGAATCGTATTCACTACCGTAGTCTGGATCTTTTCCACCATCATGGTATCACTGTTCTGTACCAGACGGATCTGGGGTGCTGTCTGAATCGAAATCATACGTGTCAGCTCCAGATCATGGATCTTCTTTTCAAACCGGTCACACAGCCCTGTCAGATCTTTGACTGCCTGTGCATCTTCCGGTTGTCCGCTTGCCTGTGCTTTTGCCATCAGCTGTGTCAGTTCGGTCGTTTTTACTTCTTCCAGTTTCTTCTTTCCTGCCAGAATATACATGGAAAGCTCTTTAAAATACAGCAGATTCTGCTCATACATCCGATCCAGCATCGCCACATCTTTCATCAGCTGTGTCTGATGATCTTCCAGGGCTGTACAGATTTTTTCCACATTTATCTCTACTTTGTCATACTTTGTCTTCATACTGGTGATTTTGTCCACCGGCTTCTTCAGAAAAGAGAAAAATCCTTTTTCTTCTTCCTGCGCATCAAAGCTCTTCAGTTCAGTCACCACATTCGTCAGCATATCTCCCACAGATCCAAGATCTTTGGTTTTTACATTTTCCAGTGCTTTCTCAGAAAAATCGGCCATTTTTTTCTGGGTTCCCGCACCGTACTGCAGAATGCCGTTGGTGTTATGAAGGTCGATCTGTTTTGCGAAACTCTCCACCATCTGACGTTCTTTATCATTTAACATGCTGTCATCCAGTTTTGCTTTTTCTTCCTGTACCGGAACTACCGGTGCCTTTTCTTCCGGTTCCGGAGCCGGATCAAAAGTCAGCGTTGGCATCTCCATCTCATCCAGTGTACTCATATCGTTCTCCTCCTCATGTTTGGTCTTTATATCCCGTTTTCTGCTCAAATGCTCCCTGAGTCAGTCCCTCCTGCGCAAGCATGGAATGCAGCACGGAAATATCCGAAGAAATATCCATGGCACGTTCCTCAAAGAAACTGTTTAACAGTTTTTCGAATGCCTGATTGATCGTATCCAGGGTATCTTCAATCTCTTTTTTTGTCTTTTCATTTTGTTCTGTCCTGAAGCTGTCCAGTTCAATCTCGCGATAAGCATCCACCAATTTTCTTGTGGTTGGCAGATAATAATTCATAAATCTGCGCAAATCTGAAGCCAGTTCCGGCTGTTTTTCCACTTCCTGAAAGATACGGGTGATGATAGTTTCAAGACGGCTCAGTTTTCTGGTAATTTCTTCTCCCGGAAGATCGTCATTACACTTATGAATATAAGTAATGTATTCCTGTCCTTCTTCCAGGATCTTTCTGCACTCTTCCGGCATCCGGGAGCGTTGTTCTTTCTGTTGCTGTTGTTGCATCTGTACGGTTTTCGCCTGTTTTTCCGTCTCCAGATACTGCTGGTACATCGCGTCCGTAACGATCAGACAGGTTTCTTTCTGATCCAGATGCCCCTGCAGAAACATTCTTTTCTCAATCATCAGTTTCAGATCCTTACGAACCTTAGTTTCTGTCTTTCCGGTCTTATCGGCCAGTTCTTTGATATTGCAGTATGCCCGGTCTCCGATCTGCTGTACGTACTGGCGGAATCTCTTCACTCTGCCACGGATCACAGTTCCGGTGATTCCCATTCCGAGACTTGCCGCTGTAATGCCTCCCACGGTGGCGGTTGCAATGATTGACGGTACACCGGGATAAATGGCTGCCACGATTCCTGTCACAATAGTACTGAGTGCAAATACACCGGTCAGAGAGTATCCTGTGATAGCAAGAATCGTTCCTGTGATTTTTCCCGGCGGATTCGGTGCATAGATGGCCGGCAGCTGTTTCCCCTGCTGCATCCGCTTCCAGGCACCCGCCTGATATGCCGGTGTATGATCTTTGCCGTAATTCGTACGGTATGCCACTTCTGTTTTTTTCCAGCCTGTATTTGCTGATTCTCTCCACTCCCGCTGTGCACTGTTCATGCCCTCTTTCAGACCTTCCTGCAGTCCGTTTCCTGCCTGTCGCATCCCCTCCATAATACCATTTTGCAGTTTTCCACCCATATTGTACACTTCCTGTACGGAAGCACTGACTGTCTTTCGCACCTGCTCGTTTAATTGCTGATAGTCCCCGCTGTTGATGGCATCCTGGACAACTTTCATAAAATCGCTTCCATTATTATTTTTCTGATCCTGCCAATCGTTTTTTTCCATGTTGACCCAATGTCCTCCCGGTCTTTCCTGTTGCTTTCTTTTTTCGCAACTTTTCAGTACCCTCACAGTTGCCTTTTTTTCTTATTACTTTCTCTCGTATTTTACAAATGTATATTCCAGATCAAAATACGTCTGTTCATCGCTGGATGCAGTGATTTCCCACTCCGGATTCTCGTCCAGATTCGGAAAATGAGTATCCGCCTCAAAAGCGAAATCAATCTTGGTCACATGCGCCACATCACAGTATGGAAGCAGTTCTTCATAAACTTTTCCTCCACCGATTACGTAGATCTCATCATCATCATATTTCTTTAGTTCTTCCAGAACTTCATCGATGCTGTGTACGATCACTGCATCTTTCACCTGATAATTTTTATCGCTGGTCAGTACCACGTTGGTTCTGTTTTTTAACGGCAGACCGTTAGGAAAGCTTTCAAGAGTCTTTCTTCCCATAACTACTACTTTTCCCATGGTTTCCTGACGGAAAAATTTCATATCGGAAGGGATGCTCACCAGAAGTTTGTTGTCTTTTCCGATGCCCCAGTTTTTATCTGCTGCTACAATAAGATTCATTATTATTCTCCTGTCTGATACGTTTTTATTTTTCTGTTTTCCCGACTCATTGTCTGCTTGTAACTGCTCACTACCTTCACCGTTGCGAGCCAAAATGCATTTAAAATCATCTTCTTACACAGCAATCGGAATATTTTTAATCTGTGGTCCTGTTACATAATCTTCCACATGAAGATCATCCACAGTAAATGCATAGAAATCCTTGACTTCCGGATTCAGCCATACCTTTGGTGCCGGATGAGTTTCTCTGCTGATCAGCTCTTTTACCAGTGGGATATGGCGGTCGTATATATGAGCATCCGCAATCACATGGAGTAGTTCGCCCGCTTTCATATCGCATACCTGTGCGATCATCATCAGAAGCAGCGCATACTGGCAGACATTCCAGTTATTCGCTGCCAGCACATCATTAGAACGCTGGTTCAACACACCGTTCAGTGTCAGTCTGTCGCTGTCTTTTTCTTTTGTCACGTTAAATGTCATCGAATACGCACAGGGATACAGATTCATCTCGTGCAGATCCTGATGCACGTAGATGTTCGTCATGATTCTTCTGCTGTATGGATTGTTTTTCAGATCATACAGTACACGGTCGACCTGATCCATCATGCCCTCTTTATACTGGTGCTTCACGCCCAGCTGATACCCGTAGGCCTTTCCGATGGATCCGTCTTCATCTGCCCAGCTATCCCAGATATGGCTGTTCAGATCGTGAATATTATTCGATTTTTTCTGCCAGATCCACAGGATCTCATCAAAAGCACTTTTCAGTGCTGTTCTCCGAAGTGTCAGTGCCGGAAATTCTTTTGAAAGATCATAGCGGTTGACCACACCAAACCTCTTGATCGTGTAAGCGCTCTCCCCGGTATCTTCCCACACCGGACGCACTTTTTCTCCCTCCGTACTTAATCCGTTATCTATAATATCCTGACACATGCGGATAAATAAATCATCTGCGTAACTCATTGCTTTCCTCCTTTTTCGAACCGGCTCTTCGCCAGATCAAAATCACTGATTTAATGTAACTATTCAGTAGCCATTATCCCGCGAGGTGTTTTGGCATAAATATGCCAAAATCCCGAGACATACAAGCAAAAATGCCATCACCGAAGGTGATTTTAAATGCATTTTTGCTCGTAACTGTGAAGGTACTGAACAGTTACGAGTTAATTATAATATAGCGATACACCTAATTCAATCTTATTCTGACACTTCCGCCCATCTGTTTTACTGTTCACTCCGTTCCCAATAACACGGTTCTTCTTTTCCGATCAGCGTTTCTGCCTTCTTCTTTTCTGCTTTCTTTTGCGTTTCCGCTCTCTTTCCAGTTCTTTCGTGCTCTTTACGGCTGCCCAGCCGACAATCTGTGTTCCTGTGATGCCGATCATGGCTCCAAACGTATCGATGCAGACATCCCGCACCGACGGCCCACGTCCGGCCACAAACGACTGATGGTATTCATCCGTTGCCGCAAATCCGGCACAGATCAATCCCGCCAGCAGATACAGCCAGATGCCCCGCACACCGTACGCATACAACGGCACACAAAGCGTGATCGCCAATACACAGTATTCGGTCATATGGCCGAGTTTTCTTACATAATGATGGTATTTGTTCGCATACATCTGAATCTCGCTGTCCGTCAGTTTCATATCCAGCACTTCTGATCCGACTTCCACCAGTTTTACACTCACTTTGAAACTCAGATCACCCGACTCCGTACCGTTCTGCGCCGAAAAAGAAAATATCATATACATAACCAGAAGAGCCGGGAGGAAGGATAAGGGTTTCAGAAGGGTGATGATGACTTTATGAAACATGGGTTTGCCCCCTTTTTGATTTTTGGATTCGTTGGTTTTGGGTGAAATAGATTTGGTCTATACTATAGCATTTTTCTGAGGATGTGTCAAAGTTTGTTGAGATAGTATGTTCAAGTTGTTGAGGTAGTATGTTCAAGACGGACGCAGAGGGAGCGGGCAGCAGGGGCGAGGGACGTGGGCAGGGCAACTTTGAGCTAAGCATTAACTCCGACTATATTCACGAGGGTCAGCTGACCCTCGCGAAAGTCTGCGTAAATGCTGGATCTCAAAGCTTGCCCTAAACGCCCACAAAGTGTCCCTCGCCCCTGCTGCCCGTTCCCTCTGCTGACGTTTTCTGGAACTAAAACGGGCTGATATGATTTTGTTGACTTATAGTAACTATTCAGTAGCCACTGTACCGCGAGGTGTTTTGGCATGAATATGCCAAAATCCCGAGACATACAAGCCAAAATGCCATCACCGAAGGTGATTTTAAATGCATTTTGGCACGTAACTGTGAAGGTACTGAACAGTTACGACTTATAAAGCTATTTTCCCAGATCTCCTCCCTTTTGCGAACAAACAGCGGCAGGTTCCTGATGGAACGTTCGTGCAACACTTTGTGGGCGGTTAGGGGAAGTTTTGAAATCCAGCCCTTACGCAGACTTAGGCTCGAGCGCTCTCGCGAGAGTCTTAGTCGAAGTTAGGGATTAGTTCAAAGTTCCCCTGCCCACGTTGCACGAATGTTCCATCAGGAACCTGCCGCGTCACTTTTTGCATCTTATTTGCCTGAATGTTCCATCCGGGATCTGGCGCGTCCTTTTTTGCAATCTCACTTACACATTACAGAACTGGCTCTGATACAGCTGTGCATAGAACCCTTTCTTCTCCAGCAGTTCCTCATGCTTGCCGGTCTCCAGAATATGTCCGTCCTTCATAACCAGAATCACATCCGATTCCTTAATGGTAGACAGCCGGTGTGCCACCACAAAGCTCGTCCGTCCCTCCATCAATTTTTGGAATGCTTTCTGGATACGGATCTCTGTCATCGTATCGATGGAAGATGTCGCCTCGTCCAGAATCAGTACCGGCGGTTTTAGTAACATCAGTCTGGCAATACAAAGCAGCTGTTTCTGTCCCTGGGACAGGCTTCCGCCGTCCTCGCCCATCACCGTGTCATATCCTTTCGGAAGACGTTTGATAAAACTGTGGGCATGAGCCTGTTTTGCTGCTTCGATCACTTCCTCCCTTGTGGCATCCGGTTTTCCGTAAGAGATATTATCCCGGATCGTACCCGTTTTCAGCCAGGTTTCCTGAAGCACCATTCCGTAACTGGAACGGAGACTTTCCCAGGTCAGATCCTGAATCGGTACACCATCCAGTGTGATCTTTCCTTTATTTACATCATAAAAACGCATCAGCAGATTGATTACTGTCGTCTTACCACATCCGGTCGGACCCACAATTGCCACCCGCTGTCCCGGTTTTACTTCCAGATTCATATGTTCGATCAGTGGCACCTCACTGGTGTAAGAAAAGCTTACATCCTCAAATCTCACGCGGCCCTCTACCTGATCCAGCGTCTTAGCATCTGCCGCATTCTCCGGTACCGGTTCTTCGTCCAGAAAATGAAAGATTCTTCCCGCACATGCCAACGCGTTCTGAAGTTCTGTCACCACGCCGGAGATCTCGTTAAACGGCTTGGTATACTGATTGGCATAATTCAGAAAACTGCTCAGCTGACCAACGGTAATTCTTCCTTGGATCGCGGAAAATGCACCGAAAATACCAACGCCCGTATACACCAGTCCGTTGACAAAGCGGGTGGATGGATTAGTAATAGAAGAGAAGAAAGTCGCTTTCAGGCTGCAGGACTGCAGTCTCTGGTTAATATCATCAAACTGTTCCTCTGCCTCTTTTTCATAGGCAAATGCTTTAACCACTTTCTGGTTTCCCACCATTTCTTCTACCAGAGAAGTCATCTCTGCTCTCGTCTCAGACTGCAGACGGAACATGGTAAATGTACGTTTTGCGATAAAATTTGCCACGAAAAAAGATAACGGCGTGATCAATACCACGATCAGCGTGATTCTTCCATCGATGGATATCATAAATCCCAGTGTTCCGAGAATCGTCATCACGCCGGAAAACAGCTGGGTAAATCCCATTAAAAGGCCGTCGGAAAACTGATCCACATCTGTGGAAATTCTGCTGATCGCATCACCCGGCTGGTGCGCGTCCATATAACGGAGCGGAAGAATTTCCATATGGGCAAATACCCGTCTGCGGATATCATCTACGATCTTGTATGTCATTTTATTGGTCAGAAGACTCATCACCCACTGAGATATCGCAGAGATTGCAGTCACCACTGCCAGCTGGAGCAGCACCAGTTTCAGATCCGGGAAGCTTACCAGCCCCTTCTCTATCATACAGTCCACACCTTTACCAATCAGGATGGGCGAATACAGGGTAGCTGCTACTGTGACTGCCGCCAGCACCAGAATACTGACCACCAGATACGTGTACGGGCGAATCAGTTTCAGGACACGGTTTATGGTCTTTTTGTTTTTCATAACTGTGCTACCTCCTGACTGGAAAACTGTGACATACAGATCTCCTTATATACGTTACAATTCTTCAATAATTCCTCATGAGTTCCTTTCCCCACAAGTTTTCCGTCATCCAGCACCAGAATCTGATCTGCATTTTTGACGGTTGCCGCACGCTGGGATACCAGGAATACCGTTGCATTTCCGGTACTTTCTTTAATGGATCTTCGCAGAGCCGCATCTGTTGCAAAGTCCAGTGCGGAAGCACTGTCATCAAGAATCAGAATCTCCGGTTCCCCGACCAGTGCCCGTGCAATGGTCAGCCGCTGTCTTTGTCCTCCGGAAAAGTTTCTTCCACCGGTCTCTACTTTTTCATCCAGACCTTTCTGTTTCTTCTTCACCACTTTTTCTGCCTGGGCGATTTGCAGGGCTTTCCACAGTTCGCTCTCTTTTGCGTCTTTTTTCCGCCATAACAGATTACTGCGGATCGTTCCCAGGAACAGAACCGCTTTCTGCGGAACCACACCAATCTTCTCACGCAGATGCCGGAAAGTATAAGCTTTCACATCCTGACCGTCTACCGTAACCGAACCTTTTGTAGCGTCGTAGAACCGTGGAATCAGATTAACCAGTGTGGACTTTCCGGATCCGGTACCGCCGATGATTCCAACCGTTTCTCCCGGCATTGCCGAAAAACTGATATCTGTCAGAGAAGCTTCCTGCGCCCCACCATAAGTAAAAGTCACATGGTCAAACACGACTCTCGGTTTCCCGCTTTCCTGCGTATTTTTTTCTTCAGCGCCCTCTTTCATGGAACTGTTTACCCGGAAAACTTCATTAATACGTATCGCACAAGCCAGTGCTCTTGTTACAGCAACAATCAGGTTCGCCAGTGCAACCAGCGCCAGCAGAATCTGATTCATATAATTGACCAGCGCCACAATCTGTCCCTGGGATACGCTGCCGATCTGTACCTGCCAGCCGCCAAACCACAAGATACACAGGATCGCGATATTGACCATCACATAAGTGATCGGGTTCATCAGTGCAGAAATCTTACCGGCATACAGCTGTGTATTTTTCAGGTTGCCGCTGATTTCATCAAACTGTTCCGTCTCATCTTTTTCTCTGGAAAATGCACGTACCACTCTGGCACCTACATAATTTTCTCTCGTATGAAGCACGATCTGATCCAAAATACTCTGTACTTTTTTATAGATCGGTACAGTGATACGCATAATCAGATAAATTGCCAGTCCGATTAACGGTACTGCAATCAGGAAAATGATCGTCAGTTTTGCGCTGATAGTAAAAGCCATCACAACTGCTCCGATGACGATGAACGGAGAACGCAGGAACAGACGGAGCATCATATTGACACCGGTCTGCGCCTGGTTGATATCACTGGTCATACGGGTGATCAGTGTCGGCGTTCCGATCTGATCCAGTTCATTATAGCTCAGGCTGTTGATGTGTCCAAACAGTGCCTTTCTCAGTGCCGTTCCAAATCCCATCGCCGCCTTTGCAGCAAAATACTGCGCCGTCAGGGAACACACCAGTCCCAGCACACCCAGTGCGATCATCAGCGCGCACATTCTCCAGATATACGGCTTGTCGCCATTCTGGATACCGACATCGATGATGTTTGCCATAACGATCGGAACCAGCAATTCAAAACTGGCTTCCAGCATTTTAAACAGCGGTGCAATAATCGACTCTTTTTTATACGCTTTCAGATACTGAAGCATCTGTTTCATCTTCGTTTTCCTCCTGCTCTTCTTCGATTTTCGGAGGAACAAGCATTCTCTGGAAAGTATCCGTCAGCCAGCGCAGTCGTCCGATGATATCCTCACGGAACTCGCCCGGAAGCATCCTCCATTTCCAGTTTTCCCCCAGTGTGGATGGATGATTCATTCTTCCTTCGCTGCCACAGCACAACAGATCCCACATCGGAATCACTGCCAGATCGGCAACGCTGGCTTCTGCCGCCCGGATAAAATCCCACGGGATGTCTTCCCACGGGCGGTCATAATTATTCAGATATGCTTTGGAGTACTCTCTCGCCCAGTCGTTCATGCCATAATACCATGCCTTTGTCGTATCGTTGTCGTGAGTTCCTGTATATACGACACAGTTTTTCTTATAGCGATGCGGCAGATAAAAGTTTGTATTACCGGAATCAAAAGCAAATTGCAGGACTTTCATCCCCGGATATCCTGTCTCGTCCATCAGATCAAAAACTTTCTCATCCAAAGTTCCAAGATCTTCCGCGATCACATCCATATCTCCCAGTGCTTTTTCCATCGCCCGGAACAGATCGATGCCAGGACCTTCCTTCCATTCTCCTTCCAATGCATTTTCTGCGTCCGCCGGAATCGCATAATACTCTGCAAATCCACGAAAATGATCAATGCGCACGGTATCGTATAATACAAGACTTCTCTTCATACGCTGAATCCACCATTTGTATCCGGTTTTTTTCTGTGTTTTCCAGTCATACAACGGATTGCCCCACATCTGGCCGTCCGCTGAAAATGCATCCGGGGGACAGCCTGCAATAGCACTTGGCACACCATTCTCGTCCATCTGGAACATCATCGGATTCGCCCATGCATCCGCACTGTCAATAGCCACATAGATTGGAAGATCTCCGATAATGGTGATTCCCTTCTTATTAGCATATGCTTTCAGTTTGTTCCACTGACAGTCAAACTCATATTCCAGAAACTGGTAGTATTCCATCTCTTTTTCCAGCTCTTTTTTCTTATTCTGCACTTCTTTGGAATCACTTTTTCGCAGTTCTTCCGGCCAGGTTGTCCACAGTGCACCGTTCTGGCTGTCCTTGATAGCACGGAACAGACAGTACGGTTCCAGCCATTCCTGCTCTTTTTTACAGAAAGCATAAAATTTATCATCTGCATCAAAACGCCCGTACGCTTTTCTCAAAATCTCATTTTTTGAAAAGTAGATTCTTTCATAATCTACAAATCTCGGATCCCCTCCCCACTGCAGCTGTTCACATTCTTCTTTAAAAAGGAGACCTTCTTCCACCAGCATATCCAGATCGATAAAGTACGGATTACCTGCGAATGTGGAAAACGGCTGATACGGAGAATCTCCATATCCGGTCGGTCCTAATGGAAGAACCTGCCATTTTGACTGGCCTGCACGCTCCAGGCAGTCCACAAATTCATATGCCTCTTTCGAAAAGCAACCGATCCCATATCTGGACGGCAAAGAAGAAACAGGCATCAACACACCACTTGCTCTCATTTGTATACCCTCCCTGTGTATTCTCTTACTAACATTAGCACATCACTTCTTTCTTTTCAAGCAATCCCATAATTTTGCCTGTTTTTCTAACAATTAAAAAAATTTAATTTTTTTCAAAAAAGTGTTGACATTTGACTAACTCTCCCTTATAATAGGCTTTGTTGTGAGGGACAACCGAACAACACAAACAAAAATGTGCGTTTAGCTCAGCTGGATAGAGCGTTTGGCTACGGACCAAAAGGCCGGGGGTTCGAATCCTCTAACGCACGCTTAACCGTCAGAATTTGATTCTGGCGGTTTTTGTTTTATCATTTCAAAAAAGCAGTTCCTCGGATTATTTATAGGATCCCATGTCAAAAAATCAATAAATCGTTTGATTTTTCTACAATTCTATTGATTTTTTTCACCCCTTTCTTTATACTAGGATGTGTTGGAGATGGGGTTTTCTGTATGAAACTACGTAACTGTTCATTATCTTCACAGTTACGAGCCAAAATGCATAAAAAATCACCTTCGGTGATGGCATTTTGGCTTGTATGTCTCGGGATTTTGACATATTCATGTCAAAACACCTCGTGGAACAGTGGCTACTGAATAGTTACGAAACTACTATAGAATATGTAATTTTACGGAGGATAGAAATATGTATGGATTGACACCCAGGGAAGAACAGATTATGAATACCATATGGAACATGGATCATCCTTGTCTGATTTCGGAAATATTAAAAGCATCACCTGCTTTAAAAAGAAATACGGTAGCTCCCGCACTGGTTGTCCTTGAAAATAAAGGTTATCTGAAAGTTGATTCGATTGGGAAATCTTATACAAGAACCGGTAAAGCATATGTTGCTGCCATTTCAAAAGAAGCCTATAAAGAACAGCAGGCATTCTTAAATGCCATTTCTCAAAGCCGTGATACTGAAACAGGAGTTCTTAATTTTCTTGCCGCCTATGTAAAATCAAAAAATATGAGTGCTGATTTTCCACAGCGAATCCGGGAAATTCTTGAACATTACTAATACCCCGTTGTTGTTTCACCGCGTATCAGACCACATGATCTGCTTTTCAAAAATAAAATATGAATTTTCATATACACCAGGTAATCTCTCGTTACCTGGTGTTTTATGTTTTCCGTAAAATCAAAATTGGTCCACCGGGCCAGTTATTGATATGCAACGTAAGAACAAAGAATGTGCCAAGGCACATTCTCGCATCTGCGGCGGTCGCTTACAGCATCTACCTTATACACCGAAGTGCGCATCCTCGCGGAGCGTTTTTTGCTTTACAGGAACACAATTTCCTGTAAAACAAAAAACTGTCCGTAAACATTTCGGTCTACGGACAGTTTTCTATTATATAATTATACGTTTGGGTCTGTTGGATCCCAATCCTGACCTGCCGGAATCTTAATTGTTGCCGGTTTATCAAACAGCATTGCTGCTGTATCAGAAATTGTTACTGTGGTTCCAAGTGCACAATTATCATAGATCCATTTTGCATCTCTTACGCAGAGTCGCACACATCCATGAGATGCCGGCTGACCAAGCATATTATAGTTACCGGCACTCAGATTGTGACTGGTCATGTTAGAACCAGCTACAGAGTGGAATAATACACCACCTACGATTCTTGTACAATACTGACCATAAGATGGTCCCATCAGGGTATGCCAACGATATTTTGCAGGTGTTGTAAACGTACCTGTCGGTGTTGGTGTGCCTGGCAGTCCAACAGAACATGTAAATGTTTTTACCGGAATATCGTATTTTCCTGTTTCACTCTTTGCATATACCATTACCTGACATGCTACACGGTTTACAGTGATATAGTAGGAAGACTGACGTCCGATGACGCTGTCAAGATCCTGTACCATTGCTCCGGAAGCATTGAAATAATACTTGTAACCATTGATACGTTTCCAACCGGTTGCCATTGCTCCGTTCGATTCAAAATAATACCAGCTGCCTTTGATTCTCAGCCATCTGTTTGCAACTCTGTTTCCATTACTGTCTGCATAATACCAAGTATTTCCTACCTGCTGCCAGCCGGCTCCACCAGTACCTGCTGTTGTCCCAGCACTGCTTCCATATCCAGGAACCCATTTTCCATCAGCACCTACCCAATAAGAACCGATCCATGTATTGGTTGCCATTGCTCCGCTTCCTGTCACATAATAGTTGCCGATCCAGCGATTTGCTGCCATTGCTCCGCTTCCATCCATATAATACCAGTTGTTTCCTACTTTTACCCAACCAGTCTGCATTGTTCCGTCAGAATTACTGTAGTACCAGTTTCCACCAACTACATACCAACCGGTCGCCATTGCTCCACTTCCTGTCAGATAATACCAACCACTGGCTGTTTTAACCCAACCGGTCTGCATCGCTCCGCTTCCATTCATATAATACCAGGTATTTCCTACTTTTGCCCAGCCAGTTACCATAACACCATCAGAGTTACTGTAATACCAGGTTCCTCCAACCATATACCAGCCGGTTGCCATCGCTCCGCTTCCTGTCAAATAATACCAAGTGCCTCCACGGTTTAGCCAACCAGTCTGCATCGCTCCGCTTCCATTCATATAATACCAGGTATTTCCTACTTTTGCCCAACCGGTTGCCATAGAACCATCGGCATTCAGATAATACCAGCCGCTCGGACGACTCAGCCAGCCACTGTAAATAGAACCATTGGAATTCATCCAGTACCACTTACCACCGATCACATTCCATCCCGGATTGCCTACCATAGCTCCGCTTCCGTCGCTGTAGTACAGACCGCCGTTTGCATCACGGAAAAATCCGGTCTTCATAACACCGGTACTAGTTTCCATATAGTACCATTTGCCATTGATTACTCTCCAGCCTTTTGCCGGTGCTTCGTTTTCGTACCAGTACCAATTGCCATCAATCTTCTGCCAGCCATTACCAAGCACCTGTGTTGCAGTTCCCTTTGCCGCATCAAACATATACTCTTTTCCATTGACTGCCTGCTTTCCGGACTGTGCAACACCGTCTTTCAGGAAATATACTTTGTCATTGATGTTCTGCATACCGTTCTTTGTTTTGTCGGCAGTACCGTCATCTTTCAGATAAAGCCAGGTTTTATCTGCCACATTCTGCCAGCCGGTTTTAATTGTTCCCACACCTTTTGTGCTGTTGAACCAGATATCGCCGACATTTGCCCAGCCATTCACAGACTCGTCTACCGTACCGTCTGTTTTCAGAGCATACCAGGTTTTCTGGATATTCTGCCAGCCAGCTTTTTCTTTTGTATCCACTGCCCGACCATTTTCATCCAGATATCTCCACACAGTATTGTCTTTTACCCAGCTGCTCTTCTGGATATTTCCCAGGCCTTTTTCCGGTGTATCTCCATCTTTTGATGCATAGTATGTACCTGCCGCAACACTGTCTGCGGGTTTGCCAGATGCAAGATAGACATTAACTTTTCCTGTTGTTTCATCCGCTGCTGCATCCACAAATCCAGTACAGATATAACCTTTTGCATCTACATAATAGCAATATTCGCCCATTATATAAAAACCATTATGTCCGGTCACGACATTTCCATTCTGATCCTGCAACTGCCACTGACCATCCGCTGTTTTTTCAGATATTTTATAACTACTGATTTCTGTTCCTTCTTCATTCTGCTGTGCTTCCTGCGTCTGTGGAATACTCTGTGTGTTATCCGTAGCCGCATAGGTTGGAACAGACATCGATAAAGAAACTAAAACTCCCAGTCCAAATAAAAGACTTGCTCTCCTTTTCATTATCATTCTCCTCTCAAATGGGATCTTTTTCCTTATACCTGTCTTATTCTAGTACAATTACAGGGGCTTTTCAAGCCTAAAAAGCAGATATTCAGCAAATCGTAAGAAACAGATCACCTGCTTTCTTTATTAAGTCACTTATACTTATAAACTATAAGCAACACGCTACGCGAATTTCACAAGTTATCGCGGCAGTCGCTAAGGACTCGTGCAAGCACGGACTTTGGCTCGTTGCTCGCGTAAATCAAAATTGATTCACTGGATCAATTATTGATATGTAATATAACGAAAAACAGATCAGAAGACTTCTTCTGATCTGTTCGATGTATTTATCTTTTTGCATCTGCATCCGTAGGATCCCAGTTCTGACTTGCCGGAATCTTAATCGTCGGTGCTTTGTCAAACGGTGTGTACTCGGTATCCGAAATATCAACTCTTGTGTACAGACCACAATTATCATAGATCCATTTTGCATCTCGTACACAAAGACGTACACATCCATGGGATGCCGGCTGACCTAACATATTATAATTTCCAGCTGCCAGCGCATAAGTTGGATCCGGATTACTGCAGGCTACCGAATGGAACCAGTCACCATAATTATTAATCTGTGTTCCATATTTACCCCAAGACGGTCCCATCAACTCTACTGGATTCTGTTTCTTCAGGGTTGCATAGGTTCCTGCATGTGTTGGTGTTCCTGCTTTACCTACCGAGCAGGTAAATGTTTTTACCGGAATACAATAATTACCGGTTTCATTTGCCGCATATACAGTAACCTGACACTTAACTCTGTTTACGGTAATTCTGTAGCTGGACTGTTTCCCAATCAGCTTGTCTACATCCTGTACCATTTTTCCATCTGTGCCAAAGTAGAATTTATAACCATCTACATATTTCCATCCGGTTGTCATGGCACCGTCTGCGCCAAAGTAATACCAGCTTCCATTAATTCTCTTCCATGAATTTGTCAGTTTGCTTCCATCCGGTCTCTGATAGTACCAGGTATTTCCGGATTTCACCCAGTTGGCATTAACATCCGGGTCATAATTAGGAATCCATTTTCCATCTGCTCCAACCCAGTAAGAACCAACCCAGGTGTTCGTCAGCATCTCACCGTTTCCACCGACATAATAGTTACCGATCCAGCGATTGCTGTACATAGCACCACTTCCGCCAAAGTAATACCATTTGTTATTGATCAGATGCCAGCCGGCACCCACCATATCACCATTGCCTGGGTTCAGGTAATACCAGGTTCCTCCCAGATTGATCCAACCGGTTGCCATCGCTCCGCTTCCCGTCAGATAATACCAGGTTCCTCCACGATTCAGCCAGCCGGTCTGCATCGCTCCGCTTCCATTGGAATAATACCATACACCTTTCACCTGATACCAGCCGGTTTTCATAGCACCGTTTTCACCCATGTAGTACCAGGTTCCGCCAACATTGATCCAGCCGGTTGCCAGAGATCCGTTTCCATTTACCCAGTACCAGGTTCCATTCATCAGATACCAGCCGGTAGTACTTAACATTGCGCCGCTTCCATCACTGTAGAACAACTGTCCGGTTGCATCCTTATAGAATCCGGTGAGCATTCTTCCGTCTGCCGGATTCAGATAATACCACTTACCATTGATTACTCTCCAGCCGGTTGCCACCCTTCCGTTTTCGATCCAGTACCAGGAACCATTCATCTGCTGCCAATTATTTCCCAGCTGTCTTGCTGTTCCTGCCTGTACATCAAAATAATAGGCAACGCCGTTTACTGTCTGGAATCCGTTCTGTGGTACTCCTTCTGCATTCAAAAAATAGGTTTTTCCATTTATTCCTGTCTGCATACCGGTTTTCGAAGTATCTCTGCTTCCGTCAGCTTTCAGGAAGTACCAGTTTCCGTTGATCTGCTGCCAGTTCACTTTAGAAGTGTCTCTGCTTCCATCGTTTTTCAGCATATACCATCTGTTTTCAATCTGATACCAGCCTGCTTTCTGAATAGTTGCCACACCTTTGCCGGCTTTCATCCATACATTTTCAATCTGCACCCAGCCTGCTTTAGAAGTATCAATGGTTCCATCCTCTTTCAGATAATACCAGTCTTTTTCAGGCTGCTGCCATCCTGCTTTTTCTCCGGTATTTACCGCTTTTCCATCGGATCCCAGATAATGCCATGCACCGTTTTCATCTGCTTCCTGTGCCCAACAGTCTTTCAACATACTTCCAAGAGTATCTGCGGAAGGATCGTTTCCTTCTTTTGAAAAATAGTACAATCCCGGTTCGAGTTTATCAGCTGACGGATCTGTTGCTGAATCATCCACTTTGACGTATCCGGTCGACATATCTCTATCTTTATTAATATAGTATGTATTTCCATTATTGGTATAGACCGTGTCACGTGCATAGCCATCATTGTCCGGTGGAGTACTCTCACCCAGTTTTAACCGCCAAACATCGCCGTTCTCTGTTTCATATTTTTCCCATGTCGGTGTGACTTCTTTTTCTTTCCCATCAGCGTCCGCAGTTTTTTCTTCATCCTGTATCTGTGGAATCTGAGCTGCATCTGTCTCATTTTCTTTCGATGCTTCCTGCGCTTGTTCATTCTCGACAGAATCCTGTGTAACAGTAGTACCTGTTACATTTTCTGCTGCTACCGCCGGAACAGCCACCGATAATGACAGTACAATTCCCAAAGCGAATAATATGCCTCTTCTCTTTTTCATCTGTTCCCCTCCTGTATTTTTCCGTACATACAAATGTACACTTTTTATTTATTATATTATACTTATATTAATATTCTAATCATATTTCGTTACAGTTTTCTTACATTTCCGTCTCTTTATGTGTTTTTTGGTTGCAGCCTTTTCTCCCCCACACCATTTTTCTTGACATTCCCTGAAAACTGCACTACAATCGTAACGTTATTATTGTGTTTTATTCACAGGAGGATTCTTTCGTTATGGTAAAGTCTGAGTTCGATGACTGCTTTCAAAACGGAAATTATGATGCGCTCCGTCCTTATCATGTAGACAATGCCATCATCCTTGCCGCCGGTATGTGTTCCCGGTTCAAACCTCTGTCTGATACGAAGCCTAAAGCTTTTCTGAAAGTCAAGGGAGAGATTCTTATTGAAAGGATGATCCGTCAGCTGATCGAGGCTGAGATTCCGGAAATCTATATCGTGGTTGGTCATCAAAAAGAAGCATTTTCTTATCTGGCAGAAAAATATGGTGTGTATCTGATTGAAAATACAGAGTATGCAGTCCGAAATAATCTTTCATCTATTTATGCCGCACGAAAAGTGCTGAAGAATTCATACATCTGTTGTTCTGATCTGTACTGTATGGAAAATATTTTTGATTCTTATGTATATGAATCTTATTACGCCGGTACTTTTTCTTCAGAAAAAACAGACAAGTTATGTGTTACTACCGGTTTTAACGGAAAAATTTCCCGTATTCGAAAAGGTGGCAGCAATTGCTGGTATATGACCGGTCCCGCTTACTGGGATAACCAGTTTTCTGCCCGTTTCTGTGAACTGATGCAGAAAGAATACGATGACCCTGGCTCAAAAGACCTCAGTTGGGAAGCTTTTTACAGTAATCATCTGGACGAACTTTCCCTGACTCTTCGAAAATATCCAGAAGGTATTGTCCGGGAGTTTAACAGTCTCGATGAACTCTGTCTTTTCGATACTTCCTATATCCCCTACAGGGATTCGCTGAAAGCAACCTGATCGTTCCCTGATCATTTATCGCCTTTTATACGGGCAGGAACTCTCTCCGTATCTGTGTACACCGGAACGAGTATTGTCTGATTTTGTTTATCCTGCAATACCAATCTGCTGTTTTGCTTCCTGAAGTCGTTGCTCAAACTGACTGTAAAAATCCCGTTTTCCATCATAGGGTTTCTGATAAAACAGTGTCAGCAGATACAGATGAAGTTTCTTTACCAGTGCTTCCTGTGAAATCCCCTCCAACACCTTCCGGGCATCTTTCTGAAAATAGTGCCACTGTGCCACAAAGTTCTCATATCTTCCGATTTCTTCCACGCCCAGCCAGTTTTTGATCTTTACTTTGGACTTCGGCTCTTTTTTGCACTCATATATCTGAAGAAAATACTGAAATCCACCTTCACCGTCATAGCATCTTCCCAGTGGAAATAACCGACAGATCCCCGGGCGGATCGCATGGATGTTACAGCGGCCTTTTTCATTTAAAAACGGACACTGTTCTTCTTTTCCGGTCATCTTCATATTCGGCTGAATAAATCCGTCCACCACCTGAAGTTCCACACAGGTACTTAAAAGATCCTCAAACGTACATTCCAATCCTGTTGTCAGCCGGTAAATATCCATTGGATCCAGAAAAATCGAGTTCCCCATCCCCCGACAGCAGTCAGAACACCCCTGACATTCACCGCATCCTGCCTTTACCATATCTTTATTTGTATATAATTTTCCATCAGATATTTTCTTTAAATCAATTTCTCTTTCCATAATTTCCTCATCTATTCTTTTTCTTGCGCCTTTGTTCTTTCCATATTATAATGAGTTCTGACAGCTGTAACAGCTGAAAAATGAAAAGAAAAAGGAGCGTTTATCATGTCTAATCCTGTTATTACGATCACAATGGAAAACGGTGATGTGATGAAGGGCGAACTCTATCCTGAAATCGCACCAAATACCGTCAACAACTTTATCAGCCTGGCAAACAAACATTTCTACGATGGAAAAATCTTTCATCGTGTTATTCCCGGTTTCATGATCCAGGGCGGATGCCCGGAGGGAACCGGTATGGGTGGTCCCGGATACTCCATCAAAGGAGAATTTGCACAGAATGGTTTTGCCAACGATCTGAAGCACACCCCTGGTGTTCTGTCCATGGCACGTGCCATGCATCCGGATTCTGCGGGAAGTCAGTTCTTCATCATGCATGAGACCTCCCCTCATCTGGATGGTGCTTATGCAGCCTTCGGTAAGATCACAGAAGGTCTTGATGTCATTGACAAAATCGCCAAAGTACCAACTGATTTCCGTGACAGACCACTGGAAGATCAGGTGATTGCAACTATTGTAATCGACACACTGGGCGAGACTTATCCGGAACCGGTGACTGTTTAATCCGGAAGTTTCAAAACAATTGATCTGTCAAAACGCAGGGAAAACGTCGGTGTCATTTTCGGCACCGGCGTTTCTCACCCTCTCAGTTCAGCCCCCATCAGTATCTTCCCGTTCCACACCGCATAATAGCAACTATCCACAATCTCCTGACTGGCCCGTGCATTTGTTGCCTCTGTCAGCAATTTTTGAAAGTGTTCTGTCTCACTCATTGGAAGAAGTACCTGAAACCGTACTTTATCTGTATACTCAGACTCAAGCACCGGAATTTTATTTTCTCCGATCAGATACTGGATCTTTCCCACCCCGTTGTAATCCGTTCCGATCTCCAGGATATTTCCATACTGTTTTTCGATCAGATCACTCTGTGCCAGACCTTCCTGTACCGCCTTCGAATACGCACGTACAAGTCCTCCGGTTCCCAGAAGCGTTCCACCAAAGTATCTTGTTACCACAACCGCTGTGTTATACAGCTCTTCTCCGAGTAACACATCCAGCATGGGTTTTCCTGCTGTTCCACTTGGTTCTCCATCATCACTGCATCGCACACATTCTCTCCGCTCTCCGATCACATAGGCAAAACAGTTATGGGTGGCATTCCAGTACTTTTTCTTCATCTCTTCAATAAATGCCAGCGCTTCCTCTTCTGTCTCCACAAGACGTACCGTAGCAATAAAGCGGGATTTCTTTTCAATAATTTCCCCTTCTTTTCCACGATAGACTGTTTTATATCGCTCCAACATGGTAATTCTCCTTATAAGTATCATTCATTGTTTTTTTATTATAGGGGATTTTCCTTTCTGGATGCAAGGAAAATGTGAACTTTTTAATTCAGTCTTTTATTGAATTTTGAAATTTGCTATAATAAGCAGGATAAAGGAGGTACACAAATGAATTTTGGAAAAAATTCCACCCAGAAAAAGCGAAAACAACTGTCTTCCGCCTCCTCGAAAAGAGGAAAACGGGCGGGTGTCACTTTTCTGCGCATTCTGTTTCTGAGTTTTGCTGCAGTATGTGTGATCTTCTGTTGCATGGGGATTGGCGCCTTCCGTGCTATTCTCGATACTGCTCCGGATATCTCTGATGTAAACATCATGCCCAGTGGAAATGCCACCTTCGTGTATGATGCAGATGGTAATCAGCTTCAGAAACTGTCCGCTCCCAATGCCAACCGTATGTCGGTATCGATCAGCAAGATTCCGCTGAATATGCAGCATGCAATCGTTGCCATCGAGGATGAACGTTTTTACGAACATAATGGAATTGATATCCAGGGAATTTTACGTGCTTTTGTAAACGGTGTCTCCCATGGATTTCATTTTAATGAGGGCGCCAGTACTCTGACACAGCAGCTTCTGAAAAATAATGTATTTACCAACTGGACCAACGAAGGTAAGATCGAACGTTTCAAGCGTAAGATCCAGGAACAGTATCTGGCACTTCAGCTGGAAGCTTCCCTGACTGCCGAAGGAATGGATACCAAAAGTGTAATTCTGGAAAATTATCTGAATACCATCAATCTGTCTGCGGGAACTTATGGTGTTCAGGCCGCGGCTCAGCGCTATTTTGGAAAAAACAGCGAAGATCTGACACTTTCCGAATGTGCCGTACTTGCTGCAATCCCCCAGAATCCTTATGCATATAATCCGATTCGTTTTCCGGAAGAAAATGCAAAACGTCGCAAAAAGGTACTGACCAATATGCGGGATCAGGGATATATTTCCGAAGCAGAATATCAGGAAGCGCTTGCTGACAACGTCTATGAACGGATCCAGGAAACAGATTCTTCCCAGGAAACCGCTACCCCGTACTCTTATTTCATTGATGAACTGACCTCACAGATCATTACCGATCTGCAGGAACAGAAAGGCTATACAAAAGTACAGGCACAAAATGCACTTTACAGTGGTGGTCTTCGGATCTATACCACACAGGATCCGGCAATTCAGTCTATCCTGGATGAAGAATATCAAAATGAAGAAAACTTCCCGGCTCATATACAGCTCGGTATCGACTGGGCCCTGACAGTGCAGAAAGCAGACGGAACCATCCAGAACTATAGTAAAGAAATGATGAAACTATATTTCAAAGATCATGGAGAAGATAATTTTGATCTTTTATTTGACTCCGAAGAAGAAGCACAACACTATGTGGATGAATATAAAGCAGCCGTCGTTGGTGAAGGTGAAACTATTCTTGCCGAACGAATCAGCTTTGCTCCTCAGCCACAATCTTCTATGGTTATCATTGACCAGCACACCGGATATGTCAAAGCTCTGGTCGGAGGACGTGGTGAAAAGACTGCCAGTCTTACTCTGAACCGGGCAACCGATACCTACCGCCAGCCTGGTTCTACTTTCAAACCGCTGGCTGTTTACGGACCTGCTATCAATGATCTTGGACTTACTCTGGCAGACACTTATGTGGATCAGGCCATCACTTATGAGAATACAAACCGCCCGGTTAAAAATGCCTACAGCGGTTATCGCGGTACCATGACGATCCGTGATGCTCTCAAGTATTCCTGTAATACCATTGCCGTACAGTGCTTCCGTGATGTGACCCCACGACTTGGATATACGTATCTGAAAGATCTGGGGTTCGAAAAAGTTACCGATCACGAAATAATCAACGGTCAGGTTTTCGATGACGCCAGAGAACCTACTGCCCTGGGCGGTATCACCAACGGTGTTTCCACATTGGAACTGACTGCTGCCTACGCTGCAATCGCTAACGGTGGTACTTACACCAAACCGGTATTTTATACCAAGATTCTGGATCAGAACGGGGATGTGGTACTGGAAAACAAACCAAAAACAACCGAAGTCTTCCGTGAAAGCACCGCTTATCTGCTCACAAGTGCTCTCGAAAGTGTTGTCAACGATGAGGGTGGTACCGGTAACGGTCTGAAACTGGATAATATGCCGGTAGCAGGTAAGACAGGTACAACTTCTGCAACCCGTGACGTGTGGTTTGCAGGTTTTACACCATATTACACCTGTGCCGTATGGGCAGGTTATGACACCAACGAATTTCTGGAAGATGACTGCAAATCTTTCCATAAAAACTTGTGGAAAAAGGTTATGGACCGGATTCATGCGGATCTTCCTTATGTGGATTTCGAGATTCCTTCTACTGTAAAGCAGGCTACGATCTGTACCTCCAGCGGACTGCTGGCAGGTTCCGGATGCCCAACCCGTACAGAATATTTTGAAACTTCTACAATTCCTACTGTGCGGTGTACCCGCCATTATGTGGCTCCTACACCACCTCCATTGCCCTCACCGGAAGCAAGTCCTTCCGACTCTGAGAGCAATACAGATGGTGATACCACTACCGGAGAAACCACAGATTCTGCGACCGGAGATGGCACAACAACCGATGCCGGTGCTAGCGCAACACCGTCGGATACCGGTGGCACCGGTGCTGCACCACCGGATGCTTCTGCTCCGGCTGCAGGCGGTGATCCTGCCACTCCGGATACCGGCGGACAGGATGCAGCTCCGGCCGCCTGACAGATCCACATAACAGATGGAATCATAATTGATCCACCGGACCGGTTATCGTGATACAATGCAACAAAAAGAACGGATACAATACCATGTTTTTCATGGATTTGTATCCGTTCTTTTTGTTATTCAGACGTAACTGTTCAGTACCTTCACAGTGACTACTGAATAGTTACATTCAGACAACGATTTCATCTCATTGTTTGTTCTTATTTTCATCTAAGCGACTACCAGTTTTGCAGCTCCGTAGATTCCGGCATCGTTGTCCAGTTTTGCCAGAACGATCGGAGTGCCTTTACAGCTGATGAAAGCGTGTTCTTTGTAGTAGCCTGCCACTGCATCTATCAGAGGCTGACCTGCTTTGGATACACCACCACCAATAACGATTACTTCCGGGTCTACTACACAGGTGAAAATAGCCAGTGCCGTTCCCAGATACTCGGCAAATTTATCTACGATCTGTTTTGCTACACTATCGCCTTCTTTATATGCGTCAAAGATGGTTTTTGCACTGAAATTATCCAGATGCAGTTTTGTCTCAGCAGTATTTTCTGCCATGATTTTTTTACCGATTCTTACGATACCGGTAGCAGAAGCCAGCTGTTCCAGACACCCTTTATTTCCACAGTTACAGCTTTCGGTTTCTTCCGGTTCCACACAGGCATGTCCGATTTCTCCACCTGCCCCATGTGCTCCGGTGACAATCTTACCGTCCACAATAATACCGCCGCCAACGCCGGTTCCCAGTGTAGCCATGATCAGGTTCTTTGTACCTTCTCCACCGCCTTTCCACATCTCACCAAGAGCTGCAACGTTAGCATCATTTCCTACTTTTACCGGAATCTGATCCAGCAGTTTTTCCAGATCATCTGCCAGCATGGTATATCCCCAGTGCAGATTAACTGCCACCTGTACTTCTCTTTCTTTTACAACCGGTCCCGGAACACCTACACCCACACCAGTAACTTCTGTTTTTTCAATTCCTTTTTCTTCCATTTTTTTCAGGATCGTTTCTGCTACATCCGGAAGGATTGCTTTTCCATTTTCTTCTGTACGGGTTTTGATCTCCCATTTTTCCAGAAGTACACCTTCTGTTGTAAATAATCCGCATTTTACGGTTGTTCCTCCGATATCAATTCCAAAACAATAACTCATCTTTTTAGTCCTCCTTCTTTTTTGCCAGGTTCGCCTGTACACGGTTATACAGTTCCTGTGCCGCATTATATCCCATCTTTTTCTGACGGTGGTTGACTGCCGCAGATTCCACGATAACAGCCAGATTTCGACCCGGACGGATTGGCAGAGAATGGCACACCACTTTATTGCCAAGGATCTCTGTATATTCTTCTTTCAGTCCCAGACGGTCGTATTCTTTATCCCGGCTCCATTCTTCCAGTTTGATGACCAGATCGATGGACTGGGTATTTTTTACACTTTCCACACCAAACAGCGTCTTCACATCAATGATACCGATACCACGCAGTTCAATAAAATGCCGGGTGATATCCGGTGCAGTTCCCACCAGTTCCACATCACTGACTTTGCTGATCTCCACCACATCATCACTTACCAGACGATGACCACGTTTGATCAGCTCCAGAGCTGCTTCACTCTTACCGATACCGCTCTCACCCATGATAAGAACACCTTCGCCATATACATCCACCAGTACACCATGAATGGAGATGCACGGTGCCAGCTGCACATTCAGCCAGCGGATAATCTCTGCCATGAAATTGGATGTGGTTTTTTCTGTTACAAGAATCGGCACATTGTACTTTCTTCCCATATCCAGCATATCTTCATCCGGTTCCGTCATCGTCGTAAAGATCACACAGGGAATCTGTTTGGATACAAAATTCTCAAAACTGCGTTTTCTCTCTTCCGGATTCAGGTGCATCAAATAAGTATACTCTACATAACCGATAATCTGTACACGTTCAGAGGCAAAATGTTCAAAATATCCTGTCAGCTGAAGGGCCGGTCTGTTAATATCCGGAAGAGTGATGCGTACATGCTCCATGTCCACTTCCGGCGTAAGATTCTTCAGGTTCATTTCTTGAACCAGTTTGGTCAGTTTTACAGCCTTCATATCTCGCTCTCCTTTTTCAAAACTTTATAAATATCTTATCACATGAAACCTCAAACTGCAAGAAATCAACCATCAAGAATGAAAAAATTGGTACACTTTTTGTGCAGACTGCCGATTCATCGACGGAACATTACCAAGTTCCTCTTCACTTGCCACCCGGATCTCCTCGATGGATTTGAAATATTTCATCAGTGCCTTTCTCCGTGTCGGCCCGATACCCTCAATATCATCCAGAATCGAATGGATCTGTCCCTTGCTTCGAAGCAGACGGTGATATTCAATAGCAAACCGATGCACTTCATCCTGGATTCTCGTAATCAGCTTAAACCCCTCACTGGTGTGACTGATAGGAATCTCATGCTCCTGATAGTACAGCCCCCTTGTCCGGTGATTGTCATCTTTGACCATACCGCATACCGGAATCGTAAGCCCGAGTTCCGCCAGTACCTGTTCTGCCACATGCACCTGTCCCTTTCCACCATCCATCAGGATCAGGTCCGGGAACTGACTGAAACCACTGAATTCCTCTTCTTCTTTGTCTTTTTGTTCCTCAATTCCTCTCCGGAACCGCCTTGTCAGCACTTCTTCCATGCTGGCGTAATCGTCCGGTCCCTGTACAGATTTGATCTTAAACTTGCGATAATCGTTTCTTTTCGGTTTTCCTTTTTCATAAACCACCATGGAACCTACCGACTCAAATCCGCTGATGTTGGAGATATCATAGGACTCTACCCGCTGCAGACTGTCCAGTTCCAGAAGATCGCAGATTTCTTTCATAGCTCCGATTGTTCTTCCCTCTTCCCGTTTCAGTTTCTCCTTATCCTGGGTCAGTACCATTCGTGCATTCCTTGCTGCCAGTTCCACCAGTTTCTCTTTCGTTCCCTTTTTCGGCACCCTGATATGCACTTTCTGTCCCCGTTTTTTACTGAGCCACTCCTCCAGCACTTCAATCTCATCAATATCTCTTTGCAGCATCAGCTCTTTCGGGATAAACGGTGTCCCTGCATAGAACTGTTTCACAAAATTCAGAAGGATCTGCGATGGTGTGGCATCTGCTGCGATCCGCAGATAGAAATGATCTCTTCCGATCATTTTACCTTCCCGGATAAAAAACACCTGTACCACTGCATCTTCTTCATCCATCGCCATCGCGATCACATCCTTATCCTCTCCCTGACTTCCGGTAATCTTCTGACGCTCACCAATCTTCTGTACACTCTGCATCAGATCCCGATATTCCCCGGCCTCCTCAAAACGCAGTTCTTCTGATGCCGCAAGCATCTTCTCTTCGAGTTCTTTTAACAGTTTTTTATAATCCCCGTTCAAGAAATCCAGCACCCCCTCAATCTGCTTCTGGTACTCCTCTTTGGAAATATACCCCTGACACGGTGCCTTACACTGTTTGATGTGATAATACAGGCAGGGGCGCTCCTTGCCGATATCCCGTGGCAGATTCCGGTTGCAGGTACGGACATGGTAGAGCTTGCGGATCAGCTCCATCGAATCCTTGACCGCATTGGAACTGGTGTACGGTCCGAAATATTTTGCTTTGTCCTTTTTCATCTGCCGCACAAACAGTACCCGCGGATATTCCTCATTAACCGTCACTTTCAGATACGGATAAGTTTTGTCGTCCTTGAGCATCGTGTTGTACTTCGGCCGGTGTTCCTTGATCAGGTTACACTCCAGCACCAGAGCCTCCAGCTCGGAATCTGTGATGATGTACTCAAACCGGGCGATCTGCTGCACCATCTGTTCTTTCTTGATTCCAAGATTTCTGCTGCTTTGAAAATACTGCCGGACCCTGTTTTTCAAACTGATGGCTTTCCCCACATAGATGATCGTATCTTTCGCATCGTGCATAATGTAAACTCCCGGTTTTCCCGGCAGTTTTTTCAGTTCTTCCTGTATATCAAACATAACCCCTGTTTTCCCTTCTTTCCTATGTTCCTCAGATCTCTGTTTTTGAAAAAAGGAAAATGGCGCAGTCTCCTGTTCCATTTTCCTTTCTCTTTGCCTGCCTTCCGGCAGATATTTCTTTTATTCCCGTATCGGAGATTCCTGTGAGTCTTCCTTCACCGGCTCCTGTACTTTCTTTTCTTCTGGTGTATCGCTGACAGGATCCGCAGTTACTTCTTCCTCCTGCAATGCGGCTTCTGTCATCGGTTCCGCATCCGGTGTTTCCGGTGTTGCTTCCACTGCTGTTTCTGCGGGTTCCGGTTCCTTTCCCTCTATACCTTCTGCTTCATGGAAAATCTCCATGAATTCTTTTCCGGTGATCGTCTCGCGTTCGATCAGGAATGCGGCTATCTTGTCCAGTGTTTTCCTGTGTTCGCAAAGCATCTGTTTTGCCTGCTCGTAAGACTCTTTCAGCATCTTCATCACTTCGTGATCAATCTCAGTTGCTGTTGCATCGCCACAGTTCAGAGTTGCACGGCCATTCAGATACTCATGCTCCACACTCGCCAGTCCCATCAGTCCGAACTTTTCAGACATGCCGTACTGGGTGATCATCGCTTTCGCAATCTGCGTAGCTTTTTCAATATCATTAGATGCTCCGGTTGTTACATTCCCGAATACCACTTCTTCTGCAGCACGACCACCAAGGAGACCTACCAGCATCGCTTCCAGCTCCGCTTTGGTATTCAGATATTTTTCTTCTTCCGGTACCTGCATGACATATCCGAGTGCTCCCATGGTCCGCGGTACAATCGTAATTTTCTGCACAGGCTCCGCATCCTTCTGCAATGCACTTACCAGTGCATGACCCACCTCATGGTAAGAAACGATCCGACGTTCTTCCTGACTGAGAATACGATCCTTCTTTTCTTTACCGACCAGGACAACTTCCACTGCTTCATAGAGATCTTTCTGAGAAACGGCTTTTCTTCCGTTCTTTACAGCAAGAATGGCTGCCTCATTGATCATATTGGCAAGATCAGATCCCACTGCTCCGGAAGTTGCCAGTGCAATCGCATCCAGATCCACGGTTTCATCCAGTGACACATCTTTCGCATGCACTTTCAGGATATTGACACGTCCTTTCAGATCCGGACGTTCCACAATAACCCGACGGTCAAAACGACCCGGACGAAGCAGTGCCGGATCCAGAATCTCCGGACGATTGGTCGCCGCCAGGATCAGAATACCCTTGGATGAATCAAAACCATCCATCTCCGCAAGCAGCTGGTTCAGCGTCTGTTCCCGTTCATCGTTACCGCCGCCATACCGGCTGTCACGGCTTTTACCAATTGCATCAATCTCATCAATAAAAATGATACACGGTGCGTTCTTCTTAGCTTCTTCAAACAAATCACGGACACGGGAAGCACCCACACCGACAAACATCTCCACAAAATCAGACCCTGACAAAGAAAAGAATGGTACATGCGCCTCTCCGGCAACTGCTTTGGCCAACAGAGTTTTTCCTGTTCCCGGAGGTCCTACAAGAAGGGCTCCTTTTGGCAGTTTTGCACCGATTGTCGTATATTTTCCCGGATTATGCAGGAAATCCACCACTTCCTGCAAGGATTCTTTCGCTTCATCCTCACCGGCTACGTCTTTGAACGTAACACCGGTTTCTTGCTGTACATAGGCTTTGGCTTTGCTTTTTCCAACCCCCATCATTCCGCCGCCTTTGTTCATCTTTCTCATCAACCAGTTCATCAGGATAATCAGGAATACAAAGGGTACCAGCAGACTTAAAATAGTATAGATGATCGATCCGGTTGGGTCTGGCTGAATCTCATTAAAAGTAATCTTATTTCCGGTTTTCTGTTCTGTCTCCAGAAGTCTCGCTGTCAATGTTGTGCTGTCTTCCATCGCAGTGGTAGAATATTCAAATTCCACACCCTCCACTTTCTGTTCCCTTGGAACAATAGTCAGCACACCACTTTGCAGTTCTACTGATTTGACTTCTCCTTTATCCAGCATCTCCAGAAATTTATCATAAGTGATTTCTTTCGATGTGGAACTTTGTAAAATATTGCTGAACACTGTCCAGATCAGCAGGGTTGCCAGTACACAGATCAGCAGCACCAGCAGAGATGATTTATTCTTTGGGCCTCCGGGTCCGCCATTTCCATTCGGTCCCTGTCCGTTCGGCCCCTGATCGTTATAATTATTCGGTCTCTGGTCCATAATTTCCTCCTTTTAATACCTACATTATTATAAAGATTTCTTCCCGATAAATCAACTCTTTTCCCCCTTTCGTCATCGAATTTTCAAATTACTGTTTTTTTTTCATTTCTGTATAGCATTTCTCGTCTCTTTTGTAGTATACTAGAGAATGTATTTTTTAACTGTCCGATAGGCGGTGTTTATAAAAGACACAGAACAGTTACGTTATTTTATTTTTTATACAGGAGGACAAGGTTAGATGAAAATCGGATTTGATAATCAAAAATATTTATCCATGCAGTCTGAACACATCCGGGAACGTATCAATCAGTTTGACAACAAACTCTACCTAGAGTTTGGAGGAAAACTTTTTGATGATTATCACGCATCCCGTGTGCTGCCCGGTTTTGCTCCGGACAGCAAACTACAGATGCTGATGCAGCTTTCTGACCAGGCAGAAATCGTTGTTGTTATAAGTGCCGGAGATATCGAAAAAAACAAAGTTCGTGGAGATCTCGGTATCACCTATGATCTGGATGTACTGCGATTGATCGAAGCATTTCGCGGAAAAGGTCTGTATGTGGGAAGCGTTGCGATCACCCAGTACACCGGTCAGAAAAGCGCAGATGCCTTCAAAAAGAAACTGGAGAACTTAGATATCCCGGTATACATTCTTTATTCCATTGACGGATATCCAAATAATGTTTCTCATATTGTCAGTGACGAAGGCTATGGAAAGAATGATTACATCAAAACCACTCGTCCTCTGGTTGTTATCACAGCTCCGGGGCCTGGAAGCGGAAAGATGGCTACCTGCCTGTCTCAGCTGTACCATGAGCAGAAACGTGGTGTTCGTGCCGGTTATGCGAAGTTTGAGACATTCCCGATCTGGAATATCCCGTTGAAGCATCCGGTTAATCTGGCATACGAAGCTGCCACTGCTGATCTGAACGATGTCAATATGATCGACCCTTTCCATCTGGAAGCTTACGGAGAAACTACAGTCAATTACAATCGTGATGTGGAAATTTTCCCGGTACTGGAAGCCATGTTTGAACGGATTTTCGGTGAATGCCCTTACAAATCTCCGACAGACATGGGGGTCAATATGGCTGGAAATTGTATCATCGATGATGAGGTATGCCAGGAGGCTTCCCGTCAGGAAATCATCCGCCGGTATTATCAGGCAAAGGCCGGACTGGTAGATGGTTCCAAAAAAGAAGACGAAGTCTTCAAGCTGGAACTGCTGATGAAGCAGGCACATATCACACCACAGGATCGTAAGGTTGTCAGTGCTGCCCTGAATCGCGCAGAACAGACCGGTGCACCGGCTGCTGCCATGGAATTGCCCGACGGTAAAATCATCACCGGAAAGACCTCTGATCTGCTGGGATCCTCTGCCGCTCTTCTTTTGAACGCACTGAAAGAGCTGGCTGGCATCTCCCATGAAACACATATTCTTTCCCCTGCTGCCATCGAACCGATCCAGATTTTGAAAACTGCTTATCTGGGAAGCCGCAACCCGAGACTGCACACCGATGAGATCCTGATCGCGCTCTCCAGCAGTACTGCTCTGAACCCGGCTGCTCAGAAAGCAATGGAACAGATCCCGAACCTGAAAGGCTGTCAGGTACACACAAGTGTGATGTTGTCTCAGGTTGATATCCAGACCTTCAAACGCCTCGGTATCCAGCTGACCTGCGAACCGATTTACGAACATAAATCAATTCTTCATAATGCATAATTGATTTGCAACGCAACGAGATAAAATACGCTTCGCGAATTTGGCTCGTTGCTCGCGTAAATTTAAAAATAGCCCCGGATTTCACGCTGTATGAAATCCGGGGCTATATGTTTTTTATTTATACTTCATTTCCCGTAACTTTCCAGTATCTTCCCGGTTACGGGATACCTGCTGATCAGCTATTATTTTTCGGTTGCATATCCATCCGGGTTCTGGCTCTGCCATCTCCAGGAATCCTGACACATCTCTTCGATGCCGTACTGCGCTTCCCATCCCAGTTCTTCTTTTGCTTTGGTAGGATCGCAGTAGCACATGGCGATGTCACCTGCACGTCTCGGTTTGATCTGGTATTTTACTTCATGACCGCATGCCTTTTCAAATGCATGAACCACATCCAGTACACTGTAACCATGTCCTGTTCCCAGGTTGTATACACGAACTTCCGGTTTTTCTTCCAGTTTTTTCAATGCTTTTACATGACCTACAGCCAGGTCTACTACATGGATGTAATCACGTACACCGGTTCCGTCCGGAGTATCATAATCATCACCGAAGACTCCCAGACATTCCAGTTTACCGATGGCAACCTGTGCAACATATGGAAGCAGATTGTTCGGGATTCCTTTCGGATCTTCACCGATCATGCCGCTCTTATGAGCACCGATTGGGTTAAAGTAACGAAGCAGGATAACATTCCATTCCGGATCTGAGGTATGCAGGTCAGTGAGGATCTGTTCCAGCATCCATTTTGTCCATCCGTAAGGGTTGGTACAGGTTCCTTTCGGGCATTCTTCAGTGATCGGGATAAATGCCGGATCTCCGTATACAGTTGCAGAAGAACTGAAGATAATATTTTTAACTCCGTGATTTCTCATGACGTCACACAGATTCAGAGTTCCTGCAATATTATTTTCATAATACTCGATTGGTTTTACTACAGATTCTCCTACCGCTTTCAGTCCGGCAAAATGAATAACTGCGTCTACCTTCTCTTTGTCGAAGATATCGTTCATGGCTTCTTTATCACGAATATCCGCATTATAAAATACTACTTTTTTTCCTGTGATTTCTTCTACTCTCTCCAGAGCTTTCTCACTGGCATTGTACAGATTGTCCACAACAACAACGTCATAACCTGCATTCAGCAGTTCTACGCATGTATGGCTTCCGATATAACCAGCACCACCTGTAACTAAGATTCTCATTTGCTTTTCCCTCCTTAAGGAACTCATTCGAAACTGTTCATTGTCTCAACAGTTCCGTTGATTCTTATGTCTTTCTTAGTTTAGCATTATCCGTTTGGGAATTCAATGTCTTTTACAAATATTTAAAACTCAAAAGTACATTTATATATATATTGTCTATTATTGTTACATATCACATTTTCTTTTTCTATGCATTTGTGATACAAATCAGTACAACCACTCCCAACATACCAACAGTTCCCACAGTTGCAAGAATCTGAACGATCAGCCAGCTTTTTTCTCCCGCAATTTTACGAAATGCCTTCCACAAAAGAACCCCTATAACTGCTCCCAGAGTATTATTGATTACATCAGTAATGTCACTTGCTCCCATAGCAAGCAAATACTGCAGTGTTTCTAAAAACAGACTGAATCCTGCCCCGGCGAGGATTACTGTTCCCCCTGCTCTTTCTCGCGCCAACATACCTCCATATATTCCAAATGGTACAAAGATCAATATATTTTCCGCCAGTTCCCTGATGTTCAGATTTCCATTTACCATCAGGCAATCTCCATAAGGAATCAGATTGATATTTCGCAAATGAGGAAGTGCATCTGGTGATGTGCTGAACTTCAATAGTATAACCCATATCACAAACGCCAGATAAATAAAAAATAATCCACCTGTCCAGTCTTTCCTCTTCATAAAAACCTCCTGTATCTTTCTAAAATATTTTGTAACTGTTTTACAGTTTCTCTGTTACGAGTTTTCCCTGGTTTACAAGGAACTATAGTAACAGCCAAATTTTTAGAAAGACACAGGAGGTTTCTTAATTTTCTCTTATTCCATAAAATTTTCGTAACTATTCATTCCATTTATAATAGTGGCTGAATAGTTGCAAGATTTCCAGAATAGCTTTTTGTAGCGTTGTCATCCTTCCACGATCAGATAGGTTCCGTCCGGCAAAGAGAAGATTTCACTGGCTTCTAGAAGTTCTTCTTTACTCATGCCCTCAACATCCATGCCGCTTTCATCCAGATATTCTTTTACTTCTTTGATGTTTTTTACTACAACAGCCATACATTCTTCAAGAAATTCTTCTGCTTCCTCATAAGTCTCTGCCACAGGTTCATCAAAAAGCTGTCCCTGCTGTTTTAAAAAGGTTTCTACGCACTCCTTGCTGTACATTTTATTTTTCCTCCTGAATCTTCAGTAATTTTTCCGGTCGGTCGATAATTTCATCCGCATGATTCTCTTCCAGTTCTTTTCGCTCCCGAAATCCCCACAGCACTCCGATGGTGTACATCCCTGCCGCTTTTCCGGTCTTCATGTCAGTATTCGTGTCTCCCACATACATGCACTCCGACGGCTCCACCTGTAGTTTTTTCGCAATTTTCCATGCTCCGGATGGGTCCGGCTTTTTCTTCATCCCCACTTCCAACCCCTGGATGACTTCAAACGTATCGCTGCCAAACAGTCCGGTCACAGCCAGATATGTCGCTTCATGTGGCTTGTTGGACAATACCGCCAGCTTCACGCCTCTTCGCTTCAGTTCTTTCAAAGTCTCCTTCATCCCGTCAAATACGGTAACTTTATATAATGGATCTCTGGCAAAAATCTCACGGTATAGCCTCTGACCTTCTTCCAGGCGGCTCATATCTGCTCCCGCAGCTTTCATACACCGTTCCATCAGTACATTTCCGCCATCGCCTGCATGATATTTATAGTCCTCTACCGGCTGTGCCGGCGCTCCAAAACGCTCCAGAATTTGATTTGCAACATTTGCAATGGATTCTACCGTATCTGCCAGTGTTCCATCCAGATCAAAAATACAAGCTTTATACATTTCTGTCCTCTTCCTTTCAACCCAATCTGTCATTGCTTTGTTTTATCCGTTTTTTTCAGACAACATTCTCAGATTTCTTACATTATACTTCCTGTCACCGCCTGATGCAAGCGGAAACGCATTACTGTTCACTCCGTTCTCAGTAACACGCTGCGCGATGCACAGAATTTATGCTGATCGCATAAATTCGCGCGGTATGTCTCGGGTTTTCTGTGACCTTCGCTCACAAAAAACACATCGCGGGATATTGCCAGTGAATAGTAACACTGTTCACCTTCCACCATCTGTTCTCTTAAAAATAATCCTTTTCTTTTAACGCAAAATGGATTAGAATAGATATTATGATATGAGAGTACAAAAAAGGAGACTGACGCAAATGAATAAAAAACTTTTAAAAACTCTGACTGGACTGGCCATCGTTGGTACTGCTTTAGGTGCTGCCTTTGCCTATATAAAAAAATGTAAAGAAGTCAATGACCTCGGTGAGGAGGACTTCGATGATCTGTGGGATGGTGAAGAAGAAAACCCGGAAGTCAGCAGCTGCACCCCGTGCCGCAGCTACACCACGATTCCTTCAGATTCGCCTGTTCCTGAAGACGAAAAACATATAGAAGAATCTGAAGAAGACTCTTCTGAAAAAGAAACTCCTTCTGACAATTCCGAAGACTGATTGTTCATGTAAGTTAAAAAGCGGAACGACTGCTCCTGTTTCACAGATCTGCAGCTGTTCCGCTTTTTTTATCTTTTTATTTATTTGGCAGTTTGAAAGAACTCTTAAGAGAAACGATCCGGTTAAATACCAGCGCTCCCTCTTTGGAATCTTTTGCATCCACACAGAAAAATCCGTTTCTTACGAACTGGAAGCTGTCATATGCTTTCGCATCTTTCAGGCTCTTTTCCACATAACAATTTTTCAGAACCGTAAGAGAGTTCGGGTTCAGGTTCAGGGAACCGTCTTCGTTATAAACACCCTTCTCTTCATCAATGATATTTTCATACAGACGAACCTCTGCCTGCACATTATCCTGTGCGCTTACCCAGTGAATAGTTCCTTTTACTTTTCTTCCGTCCGGCGAATTGCCTCCCTTGGAAGCAGGATCGTACGTACAGTGAACGGCTGTCACGTTGCCATCTTCGTCGGTATCATAACCCACACAGGTTACAAAATAGGCATTCATCAGACGTACTTCGTTGCCCGGGTAAAGACGTTTGTATTTTTTGGGAGGTTCTACCATGAAATCTTCTCTCTCAATGTACAGTTCTTTGCCAAACGGTACTTTTCTGGTTCCCAAAGTTTCATTTTCCATGTTGTTCGGAGCTTCCAGCTCTTCGATCTGACCTTCCGGATAATTGTCAATGATCAGTTTTACCGGATCCAGGATCGCCATCACACGGGAACGTTTCAGTTTCAGATCTTCACGGATGCAGTACTCCAGCATAGCATAGTCCACAGAGCTGTTTGCCTTGGACACACCACACAGTTCCACAAACATCTTGATGGATTCCGGTGTAAATCCTCTTCTTCTCAGAGCGGCGATGGATACCAGACGCGGATCATCCCAGCCGTCTACGATACCCTCTTCTACCAAACGTTTGATATAACGTTTTCCGGTTACCACATTGGTCAGGTACAGTTTTGCAAATTCAATCTGCTTTGGCGGATACTGATATTCCAGTTCTCTTACCACCCAGTCATATAACGGACGGTGATCTTCAAATTCCAGCGTACAGATAGAATGAGTAACTCCCTCAATTGCATCCTCGATCGGATGTGCGAAATCGTACATTGGGTAGATGCACCATTTGTCTCCGGTGTTGTGGTGTGTCATATGTGCCACACGGTAGATAACCGGATCTCTCATATTGATGTTCGGAGATGCCATATCGATCTTGGCACGCAGAACTTTTGTTCCATCCTCAAACTCTCCGTTTTTCATCCGTTCAAACAGATCCAGGTTTTCTTCCACGCTTCTGTCACGGTACGGGCTGTTCTTTCCAGGCTCTGTCAGGGTTCCGCGATATTCACGGATCTGCTCTGCTGTCAGATCACAGACAAATGCTTTTCCTTTTTTGATCAGTTTAATGGCTGCTTCGTACATCTGGTCAAAATAGTTGGATGCAAAGAACAGACGGTCTTCCCAGTCAGCTCCCAGCCATTTTACATCTGCTTGGATGGACTCCACAAATTCGATCTTTTCTTTGGTCGGGTTGGTATCATCAAACCGCAGGTTGAATTTTCCGTTATATTCCTGAGAAAGACCATAGTTTAACAGAATGGATTTTGCATGTCCGATATGCAGATATCCGTTCGGTTCCGGGGGAAAACGGGTGCAGATTGTCTCGTATTTCCCTTCTGCCAGGTCCTTTTCTATAATCTGTTCAATAAAGTTCTTGGAAACTACTTCTTTTTCCATTACGCTCCTCCTCAATTCAAAATGGAGCGTGCCTGAAACCAGACACGCTCTGATATAATCTTCATATTACCACATTTTTTTTAAGAATTAAAGGGCTTTTTCTATTGTCTTTCCAGAATCTGCATGAATTCTTCACCGGTGATGGTTTCATTTTCATACAGGTATTTTGCCAGTTCATGCAGTTTCATAATATTGTCCTGCAGAATCTGCAGTGCTTTCTCGTGCTGCTGTTTTACCAACTCTACCACTTTCTTGTCGATCAGTGTCTGTGTCTCGAAGGAGCAACTCAGGGAGGAATCACCGCCCAGATACTGGTTGCTGACATTTTCCATCGCCACCATGTCGAACTCATCGCTCATACCGTAACGGGTGATCATACCCCTTGCCAGTTTGGTTGCCTGTTCGATGTCGTTGGAAGCACCCGTCGTTATGGAGTGGAAGATCAGTTCCTCCGCGGCGCGTCCACCGGTGAATGTAGCAATCTTATTCTCCAGTTCTTCCTTATTCATCAGATAATGTTCGCCGTCTTCCACCTGCATCGTGTAGCCGAGGGCACCGGAAGTTCTGGGAATGATGGTGATCTTGTGTACCGGTGCAGAATTCGTCTGTTTTGCCGCTACCAGTGCATGGCCAATTTCATGATAGGATACGATCAGCTTCTCTTTCTCAGAAAGTACACGGTTCTTCTTCTGATAACCGGCGATAACCACTTCGATACTCTCTTCCATATCCGCCTGTGTGGCAAATCGTCTGCCATCTCTGACCGCACGGAGTGCCGCCTCATTGACAATATTGGCAAGTTCGGCACCGGAAGCACCGGCTGCAGCTTTCGCAATAGCACTGAAGTCTACGTTATCTGCAATCTTGATCTTCTTTGCATGAACCTTCAGGATCTCTTCCCTTCCCTGCAGATCCGGCAGTTCCACCGGGATTCTCCGGTCAAAACGTCCCGGACGAAGCAGTGCAGGATCCAGGGAATCCGGACGGTTGGTTGCTGCCAGAATGACAACACCTTTGGATCCATCAAATCCGTCCATCTCAGTCAGCAGCTGGTTCAGAGTCTGTTCTCTCTCATCATTACCGCCGATATTGCCGTCACGCTTTTTACCGATCGTATCGATCTCGTCGATAAAAACGATACACGGTGCTTTTTCGTTCGCCTGTTTGAACAGGTCACGCACCTTTGCAGCACCCATACCTACGAACATCTCCACAAACTCTGATCCTGAGATGGAAAAAAACGGTACTTCCGCTTCACCGGCTACCGCTTTGGCCAGTAATGTTTTACCGGTTCCCGGAGGACCTACAAGCAACGCTCCTTTTGGCATCTGTGCACCGATATCCTGGTAGCGTTCCGGATGATGCAGATAATCTACAATCTCTGTCAGCAGTTCCTTTGCCTCATCCTCACCTGCCACATCAGAAAACTTGATACCGGTAGATGATTTTACATAAATCTTTGCATTACTCTTTCCGAACATCATACTGCCCGGACCGCCACCCATGCTCTTTGCCATTTTCTTGGAAAGCCAGTTTCCGATCAACACAAAAATCACAATCGGGATCACCCAGCTGAAAATCAGGGTACCCAACATGGACTGTTTCTGCGGAATCACAGAACCAAACTTTACATTCGCCCGATTCAGCCGATCTACCAGCTCAGGGTCATTCATAGTTCCTGTCTTGCAGACCTCTTCCCTGCCGTTTACATTTACTTTATAGTAAATTACAGCATTCTGTTCCTGTACCTCTACTTCAGTTACATTACCGGCACTGACCTGGCTTAAGAACTCGTTATATCCGGTCTCTTTTACACTTCGCTCACTCATCCAAGGCACCAGCAGAAAGTTCAGAGCCAACAGAACGACCAGTGCGATTGCATAATAGAAAATCACAGGCCGTTTCGGCGAATTGTTTTTGACTTCATTCATATCCTTTTTTCTCCTTTCTCATATACTTTATTGTATACCCTGGAAAATGCTTCCTGCAAGAAAACTATCAGAAAATTTTTATAAATTTCTCATAAAATATAACTGGAAATTATCCTCTTTCTGGCATATACTCTTTTATATATTAAGATGTCGGGGTCAAAAGGTATTCTGACCTCTTTGATACCGAATTGTTCCGTACTCTGTACGCTTATAATTCTCATATCATATCACAACAGGAGGAATCTCATGACAGGCAGCGAACGCCGACAGGAACTATTACAACTTTTATCCGGGACACAGACACCAATTTCCGGCACCTCACTGGCAAAACATTTTACCGTCAGCCGCCAGGTGATCGTTCAGGATATGGCACTGCTTCGTGCTCAGGGACATGAAGTGCTTTCCACCAATCGCGGGTATCTGATCCAGGCACCTCTCCGTGTTTCCCGTATTTTCAAAGTTTTTCACACCAGTGAACAGATTGTCGATGAGTTATGCACTATTGTGGATCTCGGCGGCACCGTTGAAGATGTCTTTGTTCATCATAAAATCTACGGCCAGCTCCAGGCACCTTTGCATATTTCATCACGCAGAGACGTACAGCTCTTTCTGGAAGAGTTAAAAAGCGGCAAATCCACGCCACTGAAAGATGTCACTTCCGGCTACCATTATCATACCGTCTCCGCGGACTCCGGCGAAACTCTGGATCTGATCGGACAGGAGTTAGGAAAGAAAGGATATCTCTGCCAGTAACTTTCTGGCGGTGATATCCTTTTTGTCTGTTTTCTATTTCCCGGTATCTTATTCTCTATTGTCTCTGCTTTTCTCTGTCACAACCTGATACATATACAGTTCGTGCAGTGCCCTCGTTGCACAGATATATTTTGCCTGCCGGATCAGATCATCCTCCGGCTGTCTGCCCCAGACAGTAAATACCTGATCGAATTCCAGGCCCTTCGCAAGATAGAACGTTGTCACCGTAATACCTTTTTTAAACCGGGAACTGTCCTTGTTCATATAGGTAACCTGTTCATCTCCCAGCTCTTTTTTCAAGATTGCTGCCATCTCCCGCGCTTCCTGATCGGTTATGGTAAGAACTGCTGCTGTCTCATAACCGTCCGGCTGTACCCGCAGTTCCCTCAGAATCTGTGTGATAACTTCTTTCTCTGTAATTTTTTTCTCACACACCGGTTTTCCATGGCGTTCAAAAAGTTTAAGATCCGTAATTCCGGCAAGTTCAGCTGCATAAGCAGCGATTTCCACCGTATTCCGATAACTTTTATCCATCACGATTTTTCGAAGTTTTTTCCCGAGAATCCCCGGTAAAAATGTCAGCACATCCTGCTGTTTTTCATCCATAGTCTGTGCCCGGTCTCCAAGAATCGTCATCTTACACGGAAAAAGCTGTGACAGAATCTGGTATTGCATCGGCGTATAATCCTGCATCTCATCGATTACCAGATGTTTGACTCCTGCGCGTTTTGCGGGCTGTAACAGACGATATTTCAGATACAGCACCGGATAGACATCCTCATAACGCAGCAAACGCTTCTCATACCATACCGATGGAAGCGGACACATCCCGACAGACTCCAGAAAACGGCTGTACAGCACATAGATATCTCTCGTCTCATACATCGCCATGAACTGTTCGTAAAAATACTGCTGTTCTTCCTCGTTCAGATCCCGTCCGGCAAGAGTTTCATAATCATCAACCACATATTCCCGCACTGCATCCATCCGGGACAGTAACGGAATCTCCAGAAACCGGGTATAAAACAAAAGCAGGATCCGGGATGCTTTGATCTCGTAATTTCGATACGTAAAATCCCGGATATCCATCAGACTGTCCTCCAGTTCCATCAGATAACCTTCCATCTGGTTCAGAAAATCCGGAGACTGTTTTTCCCAGTATCTTCCCCGCTCCTTCGGCTGTACCAGGTTCCTTTCAATCATATCATACCGGTCTTCACAGTCCGGCACCACATCTTTGAGTTCCCGGTAAGCAAAGAGATCAAAACTCATTTCTTGAATATTTTCTTCTCCCAGTTCCGGTAAAATATGGGAAATATAATCTGAAAATACACCATTTGGCGATAAGATCAGAATATTCGAGGATTTCAGGTTTTTCCGGTCATGATATAAAAGATACGCAATCCTGTGAAGTGCCACCGAAGTCTTTCCGCTTCCAGCCACTCCCTGGATCACCAGAATCCGATCACTGGTATTTCGGATAATCGCATTTTGCTCTTTCTGGATCGTCCGCACAATATTTTTCAGCTGGACATCTCCATTGGCTCCAAGCTCCGCTTTCAGGATATCATCATCGATCTTCACATCACTCTCAAAGGCATAGACCATTTTCCCGTTTTTGATCTTATACTGCCACTTGGAGACAATTTCTCCATCCATCCGTCCTCCCGGTGCTTCATACCAGGCTTCTCCTTTATCGAAATCATAAAAGAGACCGCTCACCGGGGCACGCCAGTCATATACCAGAGGTGTCTGCCCGGTTCTTTCAGCAAAATTGCCGATACCAATATAAAAACTTTCCGCCGCATCTTCTCCGTCATAACAGAAATCCACTCTGCCAAAGAAAGGGGAATCAAGCATTTTCTGAAACCGTTGTTTCAGATGCATCTGTTGCTGATTTGTATTCAGCTGATTCAACAGAGCCTGCTGATTATCATAATCCTCATATCCGTACTGATCCATCTCCGTATAGTTTTCCCAGTAGTATTCATGCATGTCTTCTACTTCTTTTGCCCCTTCTTCAAGGGACAGATTCAGCTTTGCGATTCGTTCTTTCAGTTTTTCTAGTACCAGGTTTAAGTAAGCAGTTTGGTCTGTCATCGTCCTCTTCCTTTATACAAGAGGCTGTTGTACGGTCTTACCGGCACGCACCACAGCCCCTGTTATTTACATTTCATAACTGTTCAGTACCTTCACAGTTACGAGCCAAAATGCATTTAAACGATAAAAACATGCTTTGCGAGTTTTTATCGTTATCGCGGCACTCCTCAAGGTTCCGTGCAAGCATGGACTTTGACTCGTTGCTCGCGTAAATCACCTTCGGTGATGGCATTTTGGCTTGTATGTCTCGGGATTTTGACATATTCATGTCAAAACACCTCGCGGGACAGTGGCTACTGAATAGTTACTACATTTCATAAAATGCTTTGTAGCATTTGGTTGTCTCGTATACATCTGCCTTGGAACTTACTTCATACGGTGCATGCATATTCAGGATCGGTACACCGATATCGATCACATCCATACCGTAAGCTGCCGGAATATAAGCGATAGTTCCACCGCCACCTGCATCGATTCGTCCCAGTTCTGCCGTCTGGTATTCCACTTTTGCATCATCAAACGCTTTACGTAAGATACCCAGATATTCTGCATTGGCATCATTAGAACCGCTCTTTCCTCTTGCTCCGGTATATTTGCTTATCGCCGCTCCTTTTCCAACGTACGCGGAATTATTCTTTTCAAATACTTCAGCATACAGCGGATCATATCCGGCATTGACATCTGCAGACAGCATTTTTGAGTTTTTCAGAGCGCGGCGCAGTTTCAGTTCAGAGTATTCCCCCTGACTGTTGATCACTTCTGCAACAGTATTTTCCAGAAAATGAGCATGCATACCGGTTGCTCCCACGCTTCCGATCTCTTCTTTATCCACAAACAGGCATACTTTTGTCTTTGCAGACGGTTTGCTGTGTAAGAATCCCATCAGAGAAGTAAAGGCACAGATTCTGTCATCCTGTCCGTAAGCCATGATCATGCTGCTGTCAAGACCGAAATCCCTTGCTGCTCCTGCCGGCACAACCTCAAGCTCGGCAGATACAAAATCTTTTTCTTCAATGCCATACTGTTCTTTTAACAGCTGTAACACATAAGCTTTGACCGGATTTTCTTCCTTTTCATCTTCTTTTTTATCCATCGGCTGACTGCCCACCAGAAGATCCAGTGCTTCTCCTTCAACGACAACGCTTCCTTTTTTCTCCATCTGTTTTGCGGACAGATGCACCAGAATGTCGGTCACTCCCACAACCGGATCTTCCGGTTTCTCACCTATGTTTATCTGCACGGTTGTTCCGTCTGTTTTTACGATCACACCGTGGATCGCCATCGGAGAAGCTACCCACTGGTATTTTTTGATTCCACCATAATAATGGGTGTCCAGATAAGCCATACCTCCGTTTTCATATAACGGGTTCTGTTTGATGTCCAGACGCGGAGAATCGATGTGGGAACCTATCAGAAGCATACCGTTTTCGATATCATCTGTTCCGATTTCCATCATGATTACGGATTTTTTCATATTTTCCGCATAGATTTTATCTCCGGCTTTCAACTGCTTTCCTTCACGGATCACATCCTCCAGATTTTCAAAACCCTGTTCTTTTGCGATTCTGCAGATATTGCTGCTGCATTCCCGCTCTGTCTTTCCTGCATCCAGAAATTCCCGGTACATCTTTGCCAGTTTCTGGATCTCTTTTTTTTCTGTCTCATGATACTGTCTCATGATTCTTACCCCTTTCTGCTTTGTAACTACTTTGTAACTGTTCAACATCTTCACAGTTACACTACTTTTTGTCTTTGCAGACCATATTAAAAACAGTACCACAAATTTTGCGGTCTGCATAGGTCTTTTTCTTATTTCCACTCGACTTTGCTTCCGGATTTTCCTTTTGTCACCACCAGCTTCTGCTCAATCTGTTCTTTCAGTTCCGTTACATGGGAAATGATTCCCACCAGCCGGCTGCCTCCGGAGAGTCCCTGGAGGATACGGATTGCTTGTTCCCTGGCGTTTTCATCCAGTGAACCAAATCCTTCATCAATAAATAAGGTATCGATATGAACTGCTCCCACAGCCTGTGTGATCACATCCGTCATACCAAGTGCCAGTGCCAGTGCTGCCATGAAGGATTCTCCACCGGAAAGGGTCTTGACATCCCGCACCTTTCCGGTGATCAGACTGTAGACATCCAGATCAAGACCGGTATTCCCCTGAGTGGATAGGTTTTCCATACTTCTGCATTTTAGCAAAAACTGTCCGGCAGCCATCCGTTCCAGGTGACGGTTGGCACATCGGATCATATGCTGAAAATACTGACGCTGCATATACGATTCCAGATCGATCTTTGCCGTGCCGGTAAGGCTCCCGTTGGCAGTGCGACTCAGAGTATTCAGTACCTGATACCGTTTTCGCAGTTCTTCTCTCTCCTTCGTCAGCTGCTGCAGTCTTCGGTTTGCCTGCTGATTCGTCTCTCGTCGGCTGTAAAGCTTTCGGAGTTCTCTCTCCTTCAGCCTCTGCTGTTCTTTTTGTTCTTTCAACTCCTTTTCCGTCTGTTCAAGATCCGGGGCTTCTTTTTCTTTCAGCTGGCTTCTCAGCCATTCCACTTCCTGACAGCTCCGACGCAGCTCCTCTTCGTAGGCATCTATTGCTTTCTGCCTCTGCTCCAGCTCCGCAGGTTTCATGCATGCTTTCTTAAAATCCTCTTCTTTTTCAAAAAGCTGTTCCCTCCGCACCTGTTCATAAGCGTTCTGTTTTTCCTGTTCCTGTTGTTTTAAAGTTTTACACTGTCGCTGTACCTCTTCCAGCTGACCTTTTTTCCTGTTTTCTTCCTGCAGGAATTTTTGCAGACTCTCGGAGACACGATCCAGCTCTTTTTTGGATATCTGAAGCTTTTCTTCTCCGTCTATCAATCGTTTCCGGGCTTTTTCTTCCCAGTCTTCCCAGCGGTTTTTCATCACTTCCAGACTTTCTTCCTCTGTCTGTTCTCTATGTAACAGATGCGTTTGCTGCTCCCGGATGACCGCTATTTCCTGCTGATAGAGGTTTTCTGACTGCTGATACTTCTGTCTTCGGTCTTCCCTGGTATTTTCCGCCTGATTTCGGCGTTCTCTCTCTTTTTCCACTAGTTCCTGGCTCAGATTCTCGGAAACCGGCTCCGCCGGAGCCGGATGATGGAGGGAACCACATACCGGACAGGGATAATTGTCCTGTAGCCCGGAAGCAAGAATCCCTGCCTGTCCGGCAAGATATTCCTGATACAGAGTTTCATAACGTTGGGCCTGCTGCCGGTAAGAAAGGTCTGCTTTCCGGTAACTGTCTGCTGCCTGCTGCCGGTGTATTTCCAGACGCTGTGCTTCTTTCAGATGGCTCTGCAGCTGTCCGTACTGTTCAAGTGCCTGTCGCAGCCGTTCAAGCACCGGCACTTCTTTCTCCTCCAGTTTCTGCACATAACTGTTCCAGGTTTTCTCCTTTTCTTTCAGTTTTTCTGTTTCCTCTTTCCGTTCCTCCAGCCACGCTTTCAGCTGTTTTTCCTGCATCTGCATCCGTTCTCTGCTCTCTGCAGTCTCCCGGTAGCCTACATAAACCATTTCTACTTTTGCCGCCCGCTTTGCGGCACCGATCCGTTCCTTTTCCTGTTCCTTTTCTTCTCTTTTCTCTTCCAGCACACGAATCTGTTTTTCCAGCTGCGTAAGTTTTGAAAAACTCTCTGCTCTCTCTTTTTCCACACTGTAACGCTGATTCAGTTTTTCCAGCGTCGCAGTTGTTTTTTTCATTTCTTTCCGGCTCTGTTCATACTGCAATTTATCTTCTTCCAGCATGCGCTCTGCAAAAGCAAGCACCGCCTCAAGATCCGGTTCTTTCTGTCCTGTCCGGAGCAGTTCCTCCTTTTCCTGAACCGTGCTTTCCGAAACTTCCAGCTGTTCTATCTCCCGCAGACAGGACTTTCTGTTATCCTCCAGCTCACCGTAACACCGTTTGTTCCTGTTTTTCAGCTCCTCCTGCACCCGTCCGAAGATTCTTGTATCAAAGATCCGGGAGAAAATTTCTTTTCGCTCATCGGACTTTGCCAGCAGCAGCCGCAGAAAATCTCCCTGTGCGATCATCGCGATCTGCATAAACTGCCTGGCATCCACACCGAGGATTTCCACCAGTTTCCGGTTAACTTCCTGTCTGTTTCCCGGATACAGACTGCCATCCGGCTGATACAGCTCCACGCTGCCCCGTTCCTTTGTCATCGTCCTTCCACCGTCTTTGTTCCGTCGTTTGCTCTCCCTCTCATACTCCGGACTTCGAAGCACCCGCCAGACCTGTCCCCCGGTGGAAAATGTCAGATCCACATATGTCTTCGTCCCATCCGGCGCGTACTGGCTGCGCATCATGGTTCCGTCTCTCCGTCCACCGCTGGTCTGTCCATACAGTGCATAGGTGATCCCGTCAAAGATCGTTGTCTTACCTGCCCCGGTATCTCCCGTGATCAGAAACAGACCCTGCTGCACCTGCCCGAAATCTATTGTCACGCAGTCCGCATAAGAGCCAAATGCGGACATCGTCAGTATCATCGGTCTCATCCTTCTTCCTCCCTGATTTTCGCAAATACTTCTTCCAGCACTGCCGCCTCTTCTTCCTGCAGCTTCCGTCCCTGAATCTGGGAAAAGAACTGTTCAAAAACCAGTTTCGGATCTGTCTGTGTATCCTCTGCCTGTCCGTCTTCCCATTCTTGTACAAGCTTCCGGTTTCTCTCTGTCCTCACTTCCAGAATATGCGTAAAGATCCGTTCCAGCTGTTCCTTCGGCTGATACAGTTCCTCTTCATCCGTCAGAACAATACTGACATAATCCTCGCAGATACTGTCTTTGTTCGCTTCCAGAATCTCTTCCAGTCTTCCCCTGATCACGCATATCTCCCGTAACGGATGCAGCGGATGCAGCTGAATCACCGGTTCCTGTCCCGGTGCTTCCAGAATCACTTCTGTCACCGATTTTTCCTGTTCCCACTCACTGACCGAGTATTTTAACATCGAACCACAGTAACGGATACTTTCTCTTCCCATCGACTGCGGGCGGTGGATATGTCCCAGTGCCACATAGGAAAACGGCGCAAGACACGAAATATCCACCTGATCAAGTCCTCCCACACTTATCGTCTCGGAATCACTGGTTTTCGGTGTCTCACCACCTGCAGTATAGAACTGATGGGAAATCAGTATATTTCGTTTCTCCGTATCCACCTGCTCTCTCTCCAGAAGAAATTTTACCGCCTCATTATAATCCCTGCGTATCTCTTCCCATCCGTTTTTCACTTTTATCTCTGTTTCCCCGTCGCGGTCTCTTTGTTCTCCTGCTCCGTCCTCTCTGTCTGTTTCCTTTTTGCTCTCTTCCATTAGTTTTCGCACATATCCGGGTTTCACAAACGGAAGCATCCATACCTCTGTCTCTCCCCATTCATCTTGAAAAGTGACCTTTTTCAGATGGTCTTCCGGTATCTGTGGACAGGTTCCCGCCACATAGATCTGTTGTCTGCTCAGAATCTTTGCACCGAACGCCAGTCGTTCCGGAGAATCATGATTCCCGCTGATGATCAGCACCGGAATCTTCGGTTCCAGCTGGCTTACTTTGGTAAGAAACCGGTCAAATACCGTAACCGCTTCCGCTGCAGGTACTGATTTGTCATACACATCACCAGCGATCAGGACACCGTCCGGTCGTTTCTCCCGGATCAATTCATAAATCTCTGTCAGGATCCACTCCTGATCTTCCAGCAGAGAATATCCATATAACTGCTTCCCGATATGCAGATCGGATAAATGAAAAAAATGCATTGCCTCGCCTTCTTTCTGTTAGATTTCTAAAACTATCGCGGCAGTCGTCAAGGTCTCGTGTAAACTATAAAATTCCCCACACAACCGGTCATTGGCCGGATGGCAGGGAATTTTGATCCTTTATTCTTGCTCCTGTGTTTCCTTTTTCTCTTCTTTTGTTTCTGTCACTTCTGCAACCTCTTCCTTAGATGCTTCCTGAACCTCTTCTGTTACGTTGGCATCTTCTTTCTCCAGTTCCCTGGTCAGTTCCAGTGGTGTGATATTCTCCGGTGTTACCTGTGTTGCATGCTCCATCAGACTTTTCTTCTGTCCTGCTTTTTTCGGTTGAACGGAAGTTTTATCTGCTTCCTTTCCTTTTTTCCGATTGTTCGGTTCTACCGCATAGATACGATCCGGATGATTTTTCGCTACCTTTTTCAGGCCACTAACCGCCCAGAGCAGAAACAACGGTAACAGCAGATTGGAAATGATCATAAACGGACTGATCATATGCATTGCTGTCAGTGCAACACCTGCCAGAACTTCGAGCCCCAGAATTCCCAGGCTCATTTTCCACAAAAGTGCAACCTTATCCAGCCGATTGTTTAACCGGAAACAAAAGATTCCCACCATGGTTTCGATCACTGCCTGAATATAATATACTACGCTGCATGCGCGAAGTGTTCCGCTTGTAATGTCAATCTGTTTTAATGCCTCCAGAACATCTTTATTCCCCTTGTCCGCCATTCCTGCCATTGACCAGCACCGTATACCGTAAGACAGGCTGGATGTCAGAGCTGTCATAACAAGCATGATTCCCACCAGCATAACGATCATCTTGCCGTTAAGGGCCCGGCGCATTTCCTTCTGATCCTGATATTGATACATAGTTTTCCTCCGTTCTCCTGTTTCTTTTTCACTGTCCGTAACTGCTTTATAACTTTACAGTTACCACTATTTTTCAATTTTAATGAAGAATCTTTTGTTTGTCAAACTGAAACAGAGACTTTATTCTTTTTTTACATTTGTTTTCTTACGATCCGATATTCATCGTCCAGCTGATAATACGGACACTGGTAAAAAGTATCACTTAAAAATCGATACATCTCATCTTCATCCAGATCCACTTCGCAGCAGTAGCAATCGGATTCTTCATCGTATACATAATTCGCACAACTCTCACAGTTTGTCTGTCCTGCCATCACTTTTCCCCCGTTTTCTTATTTGCAGTCCTTTTTCCGGCTCTGCCTTCGCTGTGTAGAGAGCCCTGTTTTTTATTATATCCGCTCTCTTACTCCGATACAAGTGGAAATCTATTTTTCCATCCCAAAATAAAATGCTTGCTTTTTATCCGCTGATATGATATTATAAAGGTCGGTTTTAGCGAACCGTTTTTCATGCCGCTGTGGCGGAATTGGCAGACGCACTTGACTCAAAATCAAGCGGTTAACAGCCGTGCCGGTTCGAGTCCGGCCAGCGGCATCCGAGCTGTTGCATACATCATATGCAGCAGCTTTTTCTTTACACGGACGTATATTTCTGCTAATAAAATCAATCCATTGGATTAATTATTGATATTCACCGAAAAAAATCCCCTGTTGGAAAGCCTGAACTTCCACAGGGGATTTTTTCATTGTGTATCAATAAAACATAATTCTTCCTGTTTTCCTGTAATTAGTTTACGTGAATATGTTCTCTTGATTTTTCTGCGATCTCTGCTTTGATCTTTTCTACAAAAGTATCCAGTGGCAGAACCGTAGTTTCTTTTTCGCCATGCAGACGGAAGGAAACGGTTCTGTCGTCTTTTTCATTGAATCCGACAACCAGCAGATACGGTACTTTTTCTACCTGACCTTCACGCATACGATAGCCAAGTTTTTCTGCACGGTCATCCAGTTCCACACGGACATCTGCTGCTTCCAGTGCATCCACGATTTCCTGTGCATATGCATTCAGACCTTCATCATCGGTCTTAACCGGCATAACACGTGCCTGAACAGGTGCCAGCCAGGTCGGCAGGTTTCCTTTGGTCTCTTCCAGAATGTATGCCATGAAACGATCCAGAGATCCAAGAATTGCGCGGTGCAAAACAACCGGTGTCTGTTTTTCTCCGTTGCTGTCGATGTAGGACAGATTGAATTTTGCCGGCAGGCAGAAGTCCAGCTGACAGGTAGACAGGGTAATCTCGTTACCGATGGCAGGCTGTACATTGACATCCAGTTTCGGGCCATAGAATGCAGCTTCTCCGATTTCTTCGGTGTATTCGATTCCGATGCTGTTCATTACATCACGCAGTGCATCTTCTGCTGTGTTCCACATCTCATCATCATCATGATATTTTTCTTTGTTTTCCGGATCACGCAGAGACAGTACACAACGATAATTGGTGATTCCGAAATCTTTATAGGTACTGAAGATCAGTTCTACTACTTTGGTAAATTCATCCTTGATCTGTTCCGGTGTTACAAACAGATGGGCATCGTTCTGACAGAAATGTCTTCCCCGTTCGATACCTTTCAGCGTTCCGCTGCTCTCATAACGGAAGTCATGCGCAATCTCACCGATACGGATCGGCAGGTTTTTATAAGAATGTCTTTTATTTGCATAAATCATCATATGATGCGGACAGTTCATCGGACGAAGAACAAAAGATTCCCCTTCCATCTCCATCGGCGGGAACATGTTCTCTTTGTAGTGATCCCAGTGGCCGGAAGTCTTATACAGGTTGACAGTACCAACACAAGGTGTCATAACATGCAGATAACCCAGTTTACGTTCTTTTTCCTTGATGTAATTTTCCAGCTCCTGCCAGATTGTATATCCTTTCGGCAGGAACATCGGCAGACCACGTCCAACCAGATCGTCAACCATGAACAAATTCATATCTTTTCCAATCTTTCTGTGATCTCTTTCTTTTGCTTCCTCCAGTAACTGCAGATGTGCTTCCAGTTCTTCTGCGGTCGGGAAACATACACCGTAGATACGCTGCAGCATTTTGTTTTTACTGTCACCCTTCCAGTAAGCTCCGGAGTGACGAATCAGTTTAAAATGTTTACAAAGTTTTACATTATCCACGTGAGGTCCACGACACAGATCGGTAAAGTCACCCTGATCGTAAACAGTGATATTTCCCTCTTCCAGATCTGCGATCAGATCCAGTTTATAAGGATCATCGGCGAACATTTCCAGTGCTTCTTCTTTAGACACTTCACGACGGATGATCTTTTTGCCTGATTTTACAACTTTTTTCATCTCTTTTGTGATCTTTTCGATGTCCTCATCACGAATTACATCCTCTCCAAGATCAATATCATAATAGAAGCCCTCTGCGACAACAGGTCCAACCCAGAACTTTGCCTGTGGATACAGATGTTTGATCGCCTGAGCCATTACATGGGCACAGGAATGATTCAGTGTTTTTAACTGTTCATCTTCTTTAAAATTTACCATTTTTCTTCTCCTTTTTACCATTGTCATCGAGAAAAACACGCTATCGCGGCAGTAGTCAAGATTCCATGAAAGAACAGACTTTAACTCATTACCCAAGTAACGAAAAAACACCCTTAGATGACAGACTGCCACCTAAGGGTGCTATTATGCACGGTTCCACCTTATTTTTCTCTTATTGCCTGTAACAGAGCAACCCGGTAACGCTTCGGATGAAATCTCATCCTTCTACGCACAACTCAGAAGTGGTTTTCCTGCAACCTGTCCATAAGAAACTTCCACCATACATTTCTCTCTCTGTAAAGATCTGACTGCATTACTTTCTTCGTCAACGCTTTTTCATACTATTTTCTAAACCGAGTTCATTATAATATAATACCGATGGAAATTCAATGCTTTTTTACTCAATTTCCACTTCGTTTCCTGTTCTTTCCCCTTTTGTAAATGCCATTGCATTATTAAGAGTTGTCTCACTGATCGCATCCAGTGCTTCATAAGTGAAGAATCCCTGATGGGAGGTAATAATAACATTCGGGAAGGACAGCAGTCTTGCGGTGATGGAAGTCTCCATGATTTCATCCGAACGGTCCTCAAATACATTTTTCTTTTCTTCTTCGTATACATCCAGACCGACCGCAAAGAATTTTCTTGCACGGATGCCCTCGATCAGATCAGTTGTTTTTACCAGACCGCCACGGGAAGTATTGACGAGGATCACGCCGTCTTTCATCTTCTGGATGGATTCCCGGTTGATCATGTGGTAAGTTTCATCCATAAGCGGGCAGTGAAGGGAGATCAGATCACTCTGTGCCAGCAGTTCATCCAAAGATACATAGGTCACAAAATCCAGTGCCGGATTCTGATATTTATCATAGGCAATGACATTCATGCCGAAACCATGGCAGATTCTCGCCATTGCCGCACCGATTTTACCGGTTCCCACGATACCGGCTGTTTTCCGGTAGAAATTTACTCCCTGCATACCACCAAGACTGAAGTCGTTTTCGCGAACTCTCACATAGGCTTTATGAATTCTCCGGTTGGCAGCCAGGGCCAGTGCCATCGCGTGTTCTGCTACAGCTTCCGGGGAATATCCGGGCACACGCATGACTTTGATTCCACATGCGGTCGCTTTCTCCACATCTACATTGTTAAATCCCGCACAGCGCATCAGAATCAATTTCACTCCACACGCAGACAGGACATCGATCGTTTCGGTTCCCACATCACTGCTGACAAATGCACAGATCGCATCGTATCCTTTTGCCAGTTTTGCAGTACTCGGAACCAGTTCAGATTTCAGGTATTCGATCTGAATATCCGGATAGTCTTTTGCTTTTGCTTCAAAAGACTCTTTATCATAACTTTTTGTATCATAAAATAAAATCTTCACAGCATGTTCCTCCTTTTTTCTGTCTTTTCCATACAGAAAGATTATTTTCCAGACAGTTTTCTGTCTTTCTTATTATATCCTTTCTTCTTTTTCCTGTATACATTTTTTTAGAAATTGATAGATTTCCTCATCAGTAGGCGGACATCCCTGCAGACAGGCAGCAAAACCCCTGGTGCAGCTGCCGATTCCAAGCGTTCCTGTCTTTCCCCGATATCCCTGTCCGATACATATCTTCGTATCCAGTTTTTCCAGAAGGCCTTCTTCTTTTAACCGGTCAAGTGCAGGGATCAGATACCCGTAACAGGCACTGCAGGACTCCACCTCCTCTACGGCATCCGCTACTTCCACTACTTTTCTCCTTCCGGTCTTTACCACCTGTGAAACCGGTGGATTCAGTTCCCGGATCCGGGCCTGTGTCCAGTCTGCACATCCGGCCCCCAGCACTTCTGCCATTCGGATATACGGCACTTCTTCCACCCCATACCCCATCTCATGGCAGACAAATGCATCGACCAGAACCGGATCCCTTCCGGCGATCAGACGGTTCATCTCCACCGGATTGCCTCCGTCCTCAAAGTCCCAGTCCCCGCAGATATTGTCAACCAGAATAAAATCCTGAGGCAGCCCGACTGCCAGGTGTGCAATCGGTTTATGCAGTCCCATCGCGTGAAAATGACGTTTTTCCCGGTTTGGAAGCAGTCCCTTCATATTCTTCAGTGCACAGGTGATCTTCGTCTGGCAATGCCCCTTCATCACCGGTACATTGATCAGAAAATCGAGACTTTTTGCCTCCCGGCAGATCTCAAGTTCCATCCCTCCGCACTCCGTCAGTTCTCCGGGATCTGCCTGCATATCTTTAAACGGAACCTTGTACATTTCACTCAACTTCTCATATCCACAGACTTTCATGGATTCTCTCGTCTTATCCCCTACCCAGGAACCTTCCAGCATGATGATATTCTGAAATCCCGCTTCCTGCAGATATTCGATGATTCCAGCCACAATTTCAGGATGAGTTGTTGCCCCCAGAAAAGCCTCCGACGGAGCCACCAGGTTCGGCTTGATCCCAATCTTTTTGTCCCTCGCTCCGATCTGTGCTTCCAGTCCGGCAGCATACAGGATCTCTTTTGTCATCTCTTTATACTCTGTTCCATGAATCAACAGTAATTCTTCTTTTTCCATATCTGTTCCTTTCTGTCTGCTTTTTACGTAAGAGTCAAAAAACCCCGGAGTTCACCCCGGGGTTTTTATTTTTCTGTTTTATCGTAACTGTTCAGTACTCTCGCAGAATGCTACCTACTGAATAGTTGCGTTTTATCTTCTTTTCAGGAAATCCGGAATCTGGATATCTTTTCTCGGAACAGTACTGCTGGTCGGTGCTCCCGGATTTGCTTTTGGCATCTGGAAGCTCGGCATCGTCATACCCTGGGAAAATGCAGGTTTTTCCGGTGCTGCTTCTTTTACCTGGGCAGTCTGTACTGGCTGAGCAGGTACTGCAGAAGCTTTGCTTACGCTTGCCTGTTTTGCAGTTGCATCATTCAGTCCGGTTGCAATAACCGTGATCTTAGCAGAATCTACTGCGGTATCATCATACATAGCACCAAAGATGATGTTTGCATCTTCGCCTGCCAGGTTCTGTACATAGCTTGCAGCATCATTTGCATCCATCAGGGAGATATCTCCGGAGATGTTAATGATCACATGGCTTGCACCCTGGATGGTTGTCTCAAGCAACGGACTGGATACAGCCTGCTGTACAGCTTCCAGTGCTTTGTCGTCGCCCTTTGCCTCGCCGATACCGATATGAGCGATTCCTTTGTCTTTCATGACAGTCTGAACATCTGCGAAATCCAGGTTGATCAGTGCCGGCATGTTGATCAGGTCTGTGATGCCCTGTACTGCCTGCTGTAAAACTTCATCTGCTTTCTTCAGTGCTTCCGGCATCGTAGTCCGACGGTCAACGATCTCAAGCAGTTTATCATTCGGGATAACGATCAGAGTGTCTACGTTGTCTTTTAATTTATCAATTCCCATCAGAGCGTTGCTCATACGGGTTTTTGCCTCAAAACGGAACGGTTTTGTCACAACACCGACAGTCAGGATGCCCATCTCTTTTGCAATACCTGCAACAACCGGTGCAGCACCTGTTCCGGTTCCGCCACCCATACCACAGGTAACGAATACCATGTCAGCACCTTCCATCAGCTGACGGATCTCTTCCATACTCTCTTCTGCCGCTTTTTCACCGATCTCAGGCTTTGCTCCGGCTCCAAGACCTTTTGTCAGTTTCTCACCTATCTGTAATACGGTAGGAGCTTTGCAAAGAGTCAAAGCCTGTTTATCAGTGTTTACCCCGATAAACTCCACACCGCCGATTGTTTCTTCTACCATGCGGTTTACTGCATTATTACCGGCTCCACCTACACCAATTACTATAATCTTTGCAGATGATTCCGCTTCATTTGTCATAATCTCTAACAAAGTACTTCCTCCTTTTTTGCTTGCGCTTATATTTATTCCCTTCAGGGTACTTTTGCCTTATCTTAAAGAGTTACATATGGTTATATAATATAATTTCTTCTCTGATTAATCAACTATTTTTTTCAGATTTCATGTTTTTTTTCGAATTTTGTAAGGTTTTTCCGGATTTTGTTTTCCTGCGGTTTACTCCCCCGCAGTTTTCTGTGTCTCCGACGTATCTGTACCGTTTTGTTCTGTTCCTGCCCCGGTGTCCGTCATCCCCCCGTCCTCTTCGGTAGTACTGTTATCGCTTCCGTCTCCGGATCCGTTGTCCTGTGTGCTGTCATCCTGTGTCTTTGTATCTTCACCGGAAGCATCAGAATCAGGATCTGTCACGGTGTCTCCTTGTGTATCACTTTCATCTGTTGCAGAATCTGTGCTGCCCTCTCCTTCTCCTGCCGTATCCTGAGATCCGTCTTCAGTTTGTGTATCTGCCGCCGGATCTTCCGTATCTTCGCCGAAGTCTCTTCCCTCAATCTGTGCAATTTCCATTTTCAGTGTATACAGCGTCTCTTTCGAAAAGATAATGTTGGTAATATCCGTTTCATAATCTTCCAGGTGGAGAATACCCGTAAAATCAGATAATTTTGGAAGAATTGCCGCTACTCTGGTAATCTTTTCCTCCAACAGCGTATCTTTTCCCAGATTGCAGTGGATGTTTCCGTTGTTATACACCAGAATAATCTCCTGATTCTCATCAAAACACACCATCTCCGGAAGAATTTCATACTTTTCCACCATACGGGTGATTCCAAGAATTGTATTATAGATACCATCTGCAATCGCCGGAATCGTATCTCCGAGTGCGATACCTTTTTCCTTGTCTGTGATGCCGATAACTCTTGGCACATCTGTTACTGCTGCCTTAAATTTTGTCGCGTTTTCATTCCCGGTATCAGACTCTACAGCCTGCAGTACCTGTCCCTCTGTACTGTCTGCCTGTTGCGTATCACTCTCTGTACCATCTTCTTTCTGTGCATCTTCTGTATCTGCCCTGTCCGTTGTATCGGCACTTTCTCCTGTCAGAGCTTCCAGTGCCGCATCCGCTTCTTTTGCGGCAGCTTCCTGTGCGGCCTGCTCCTTTAACTGATTCAGTTCTTCTTCTTCCTGATCCATGGAATCAATTTCATCCTGTTCCATAGCAGTCACTTCCACCACAAGTCCGTCCTTGTTAAAATACAGCCTCTCTGTTCCCTGAGTGATATAACCGACAATTTTTTTCTCATTTACATGGATCCGAATGGTATGGGCATTGACTCTCTCAAGATCAAAAGAATCCACAAACGGAATATTTTCTGCATTTTTATGTCTTTCAAATAACATCGCAAGCACCGTGTTAGATGTCAATGGTGTTGTCATCACATATTCTTTTACTTCTTCATCGGTGTATCTGGTATTTCCCACCACATACACTTTGTCTACCCGAAACAAAAAGAAAAATGCCAGCAGAGCCAGCAGCACGATGGCTGCCACAGCTCCGGCTGTAATCATTTTTCCTTCTTTTGTCAGCTCTATTCTTCTGAATCTTTTTTTCATTCTTCCACCTGTTCCCTTATTCTGATTACCGCACCCAATTGCCCGAACAACTGATCCGGTCGTTCATATCCCCGTTCTATATACTCCGCATGTTTCACGACGCTTTCTCCCTGTGCTGAAAGCCCCGCCACCACAAGCGCAGCACCTCCACGCAGTTCCCTGGCACATACCGTTGTCCCCGTCAGTTTTCTGCCACCACAGACAACCGCCTGTCTGCCGGTAACCGTGATCCTTCCTCCCATTTTTCTCAGTTCTTCCACTATCTGAAAGCGTTTTTCAAAAATCCTTTCTTCGATCCTGCTTTCTCCCGGAACTGTAAGAAGCACCGACATCAGAATTGACTGCATATCCGTGGGAAATCCGGGATACGGCATCGTACACACCTGCTCCACCGGAAAACGAATTCCGGCTGCATTCGCCCTTAGTGTACCACTCCTCATCTCCCATTGTCCACCCATTTTCTCATATACCCGAAGTACAGATTTCATTTCCTGCGGATCCACATCCTTCAGGCCGATATGACCTCTTGTAGCTGCAGCAGCATACAGACAGGTTCCCGCTACGATCCGGTCTGTAGGAATCGTATATTCTACATCCCGCAAAGCCGCGGCTCTGCGCATCCAGATTTTTCTTGTTCCGATCCCACGGATTTCCGCTCCCATCGCCTGTAAAAAATGACACAGATGCATGATTTCCGGCTCCAGGGCACAGTTTTCAAGAAGCGTTTCCCCCCGTGCCGTAACACCTGCAAGCAAAGCATTTTCCGTAGCACCCACACTGGAAATCGGAAAATGAATATGTGCACCGGAAAGGCCCTCCGGACATTCTCCGCAGATCTCCCCCTCTGTTTCCCTGATCAGGACACCCATTTTTTTCATTGCATCCAGATGCAGATCAACAGGACGTGCCCCGATCGTACAGCCGCCGGGATAACCGATCCGGATCCGCTTACATCTTCCAAGCATACTTCCGAGCAGCAGGATGGAAGATCGCATCGTGCGCGTCTCTTCTCCTGGAATACCGGTCTCACAGATCTTATTACAGTCCAGCTCCAGTGTATGGCCACTCCACGCGGTCTTTACTCCCATCGACCGCAGGATTGCTTCCATTTCAAACACATCTGCAATCCGGGGACAGTTGTGAAGCACGGTCCTTCCCTCATGCAGCACTGCAGCCGCCATCATTGGCAGGGCAGCATTCTTCGATCCCTGAACCTTTACTTCTCCTTCCAGCGGACCATTTCCACGCATCCATATTTCACTCACTCGTTTGCTCCCACATGCCCTGTTATCTTATTCTATGCAGCACGGGAATATCTGGTGACTGACAATGCAAGCCCCATCTCTCCCATCAAAAACAATACAGATGTTCCTCCATAACTGATAAACGGCAATGTAATCCCGGTATTGGGAATCGTATTTGTAACAACAGCAATATTCAGGATTACCTGGAGTGCAATATGGCCCATGATTCCGGCGCCTATCAGTTCTCCCAACAGATCCTCTGCTCGAACTGCTGCCACCATGAGTCTCCAGATCAGGCCTCCAAACAGAAGGATAACCAGTATAGCTCCAAACAGTCCTGTTTCCTCACAGATGATGGAAAAAATCATATCATTTTGTGCTTCGGGTACAAATCCCAATTTTTGCAGACTGTTTCCCATCCCACGCCCGAAGATTCCCCCACTTCCGATTGCATACAAGCCCTGGATCGTCTGAAACCCTTTTTCATATTTTTCCGGATCCCTCCAGATAGCAAGGCGTTCGAGCCGATAACTTTCCATACTCAAAAAAATCGCGACAAATCCAATCCCCGCGGCTCCGATTCCAAGAAAAGGCAGATACCTCGGGTGTGCCACAAAGATCAGAATCACGCCGATACCAAGAATAATAATCGCCGTACTCAGATTATTTGTTCCCACCAGCCCGACAATCGGTAACAGCGCCGCCATCGTCCGGAGCATAAACCAGAGACTGTCTGTCTTTTTCTTCCGGTTGCTGATCCTGAATGACAGAAACAGTATTACCGCTGCTTTTGCAAATTCCGCTGGCTGAAACGACAATGGTCCCAGTGCCAGCCAGCGTTTTGACCCATTATAGGATCTTCCTACAAATAAGACAGCCGTAGACAACGCGATGGAACACAGATACAGTACCGTGGCAAAAGCCGCCACCCGATGATAATCGATCCGTGCCATCACCCAAAAAGCAATCATGCCCAGCACACTGGCAAATAACTGCTTTTTCAGATAGTATCCTGCATCTCCAAACTTTACTTTTCCATTATATGTACCTGTACTATATAAAAAAAATAATCCGGCCAGTGTCAATATCGCTACGAAAAGGATCAGAAGCTCATCTTCCTTCCCTTCTTTTTGTACTTTTTTCATAGATTTTACACGCTTTTTTTTCAGTCTATGAATTGCAAAAATATTCAGTACTTTTTTAATAAATTTCCATTGACAAATATCGTTTTTTTTTTATAATGGATTTTAATAATAGTAAACACGGAATTTAGTAATACGATACTTTCCCGATTATCGGTAAGACGGGGCTCTTTACCTGCCACATGGCTGATAATCGGGATTTTCGTGTGCCTTTTAAAGGAGTTTTTATGGACATTGGAACAAAACTGAAAAGTCTGCGGACACAGAATGGACTGACTCAGCAGGAACTGGCAGATCGGGCTGAACTTACCAAAGGATTCATCTCCCAGGTTGAGCGAAACCTTACCTCACCATCCATCAGTACCCTCGCAGATATCCTGCAGTGTCTCGGCAGTAGCCTTCAGGAATTTTTTACAGATGACACACCGGAACAGATTGTCTTTCGGGAAGAAGATTATTTTCTGAAAGATGATCCTGAACTTGGACACCAGATCGAATGGCTGGTTCCAAACGCACAGAAAAATCAGATGGAACCCATCCGTATGACCCTTGCTCCCCGGGGGCGTTCCTGTGTGGAACCCCCTCATGCAGGCGAGGAAATGGGCTATGTGCTGGAAGGAAGTATCCTTCTTACGCTGGGTAAGAAAACCTACCGCATACAAAAAGGAGAAACGTTTTATTTTCCTGCCGGCCAGGAACACTGGCTGGAAGCCGGAAAATGGGGTGCTACGATCCTGTGGATCTCCTCCCCGCCAAATTTCTGATGATAAAAAGGAGGTAACTGAATAGTTACAAAAGGAGATACTATGAGCAATCGATTAATAGATTTACAGCATATTACCAAAATCTTTGACGGTGAAAAGATTCTCGACGATCTGAATCTCTATATCCGCGAGAACGAATTTCTCACCCTTCTTGGTCCGTCCGGCTGTGGTAAAACTACAACGCTTCGAATCATCGGCGGTTTTTTATTTCCGGATGAGGGAAGTGTTATCTTTGACGGAAAAAACATCACACAGCTGGCTCCGAATAAACGCCAGTTGAATACCGTATTTCAGAAATACGCTCTCTTCCCGAATATGAACGTGGCAGAAAACATTGCCTTCGGTCTCAGGATAAAAAAGAAAAGCAAAGCCTATATTGATGACAAGATCAAATACGCACTGAAACTGGTGAATCTGGATGGCTATGAAAAGCGTAAAATCGATGCTTTGAGCGGTGGGCAGCAACAGAGAATCGCCATTGCCCGTGCCATTGTCAATGAACCGAAAGTGCTTCTTCTCGACGAGCCCCTGGGTGCTCTGGATCTCAAGATGCGCCAGGACATGCAGTACGAACTGATCCGTCTGAAAAATGAGCTGGGAATCACATTTGTCTACGTTACCCACGATCAGGAAGAAGCTCTCACCATGTCCGATACCATTGTGGTTATGAACGGCGGTTATATCCAGCAGATCGGTACGCCGGAAGATATCTACAACGAGCCACAAAACGCTTTCGTTGCCGATTTTATCGGTGACAGTAACCTTTTAGGCGGTACCATGATCCAGGATCGTCTGGTGGAAATTCTCGGTGCCAAATTCTTATGTGTAGATGAGGGCTTCGGAACTAATAACCCGGTAGACGTAGTCATCCGTCCGGAAGATGTAGAACTGGTGAAACCGGAAGTCGGTATTATCAAAGGCCGTGTGACTTCCGTCATCTTCAAAGGCGTACATTATGAGATGACTGTTCTGGCCAATAATTTTGAATGGCTGGTACACAGCACGGATATGTATCCGGCAGACAGTGACGTGGGGATTTTTGTCAAACCGTTCAATATTCAGATCATGCATAAACCGGAATCTGAGGATGAAAAGGCGGTGGATATTAATGAATAGTCCTAAAAAAACCTGGTTTGCTTTTCCCTATATTCTGTGGATCATCGGATTTACCCTGATCCCGCTGGGACTGGTTCTCTATTACGCCTTTACCGGCGCAGACGGTGGTTTTACTCTGGCAAATGTTCTCGCCATTACAGAACCTGTACATCTGAAGTCTCTGTGGACTTCTCTTAAAATGGCGTTTCTTACGACTTTGATCTGTTTTATCCTTGCTTACCCGCTGGGACTGGTGCTATGCAGTTTGAATCTGAAGAAAAGTAATTTCATCATTTTTCTTTTTATTCTTCCGATGTGGATGAACTTTCTGCTTCGAACCATGGCATGGCAGCTGATTCTCTCTAATAACGGCGTATTAAATACTCTGCTTGGCTTCCTGCATCTTCCGAAGGTGCATATTATTTATACCTTCCAGGCAGTTTTAATTGGTATGGTTTATGATTTTCTGCCATTTATGATCCTTCCGATTTATAATTCTCTTTCTTCCATCGGAAACGATGTTGTGGAAGCCGGAAAGGATCTGGGCGCCGGCTATTTTACCATTCTGCGAAAAATCATTTTCCCGCTGTCTCTTCCCGGAGTCATCAGCGGGATCACGATGGTATTTGTTCCGTCCATGACTTCCTTTGTTATTTCAAACATTCTGGGTGGATCCAATACCTTACTGATCGGAAATATCATTGAACAGGAATTTACCTACAATTTTAACTGGAATCTGGGCAGCGGACTTTCCTTTGTACTGCTGGTATTTACTCTGATAAGTATGGGGCTGATGTCCGTCTTTGATAAATCAGAAGGAGGAACTAACATATGGTAAAAACATGGGTCAAACGACTGTATATGGCATTCATCTTTCTGTTGTTGTATCTGCCGATTATCGTTCTGGTTGTACTGTCTTTTAACAAATCCAAGGCCAGAGTTGCCTGGCGTGGATTTACTTTTCAGTGGTATGCAAATCTTTTTGATAACAGTCGGATCACGGATGCCTTCACCACCACCCTGACACTGGCTTTCGGCTCTGCACTGGCAGCCACCATCATCGGTGTGGTTGGTGCCATCGGCATCAGCGCAATGAAAAAGCGAAATTACTCTATCATGCTGGGGGCTACCAATATCCCGATGTTAAATGCCGAGATTGTTACTGCATTGTCTCTGACACTGTTATTTATCCGTTTTATCAAATTGGGATTTACCACTGTATTTATCGGGCATGTGACATTCGGTGTTCCGTATGTGATTTTAAATGTCCTGCCCCGTCTTCGGACTCTCAATAAAAATGCATATGAGGCTGCACTTGATCTTGGAGCCACCCCGCTGTATGCCTTTTTCAAAGTCTGCTGGCCGGAACTGATGCCGGGCATCATGTCCGGTTTTCTGATGGCAGCCACAATGTCGATGGATGATTTTGTGATCACCTATTTTACCAGAGGGCCTGGGATCAACACCATCTCTACGATGGTATATTCTGAAGTGAAACGTGGAATCCAGCCGGAAATGTATGCACTTTCCACGCTCCTGTTTCTGCTGATTCTTGTTCTGCTGCTGCTCTTTAACTTCTTATCCGGAAGAAAAAACAGTATGGAGGTGTAAAAAGAGACTCATGAATATGAAACATAAATTACTGATAGTATCTGTACTTTCCGGATCCCTTTTTCTTCTTGGCGGGTGCGGCTATAACAAAAATAATTCTTTGGTTGTTTTTAACTACGGAGATTATCTGGATCCTTCCATCATCGATTCTTTTGAGAAAGAAACCGGCATCAAGATCCTGTATGAAGAATATCAGTCCCCGGAAGAAATGTATATGAAATATAAGGCAGATATTGTGGACTATGATGTAATCTGTTCTTCCGATTATATTCTGGAAAAGCTTCGTACAGAAGATGAACTTCTTCCGATCAACTTTGACAATATTCCGAATGCTGCCAATGTAGACGAACATCTCTGGGAATTTTCGAAGACATTTGACCCTGAAAACAAATATACGATTCCTCATTACTGGGGTACACTGGGCATTCTTTATAACACACGTCTGGTGGATGAAAAGGTGGATTCCTGGGATATTCTTTTTAATTCAAAATACAGTGGCCAGATCATCATGGAAAACAGTGTCCGGGATTCCTTCGTTCCTGCGCTGAAGATGCTCGGGTATTCCATTAATACGGATAATACGGATGAACTGGATGAGGCGGAAAAGATTTTAATTGAACAGCGACCGATGGTACAGGCGTATCTGCTGGATTCCGCACGTGACGAAATGATCGCTGAAAATGCTGCTATCGCACTGGTCTATTCCGGAGAAGCTCCTTATGCAACAGAGTATAATGACGATCTGGCTTATGTGGTTCCGAAAGAAGGATCCAACGTCTGGGTAGATTCCTGGGCAGTCACAAAGGATTGTAAGAATATGGAAAATGCGGAAAAGTTCCTGAATTATCTGCTTCGGGTGGATATTTCAAAGATCAGTTTTGAATATAATCATTATGGAACGCCGAATAAAAAGCTGGATGAGATTCTGCCTGCAAAGTATACAAAGGATCCGGCACTGTTTCCTCCCAGTGATGTGCTGGATAATTGTGAGATTTTCAGGTCATTGGACCGGGGGACGCAGGATTATTACAGTAAGTTGTGGAAGGAGATTAAACTGGACTAAATAGTTTGATTTTTCCCTTGCGCCGGACGCAAAAAGCACCGGACTCCAGGGGCTGGCAGCGTGGGCAGGGCAACTTTGAACTAGCCACTAACTGCGACTATATTCACTTGGGTCAGCTGACCCAAGCGAAAGTCTCCGTAAGTGTCGGATTTCAAAGCTTGCCCTAAACGCCCACAAAGTGCTGCCTGCCCCTGGAGTCCGGTGCTTTTTGCTGTTGTTTGGAAGGGGAAAGCCAGATTCCGCACCTAATGTGGAATCTGGCTTTGATTTTTTACTGTTTCTTTGATTATAATTTTATGATTTAAATTATTTTAATCTTTTCAAATTATTGGTTTTGTATTTACTGTCTTAGATATTTGTATAAGTTTATCTAAGAAAAATGGTAACTGTTCAGTACCTTCACAGTTACGAAAAATGTATTTTTACCCCAGGTCCAGTTTTCGGATATCTTCCGGGATGGGAGCTGTCAGGTGGAGTTTTTCGCCGGTGTAGGGTTGATACAGGGTGACTCCGTAGGCGTGAAGAGCTGCCCGGTGGAGTTGGGTCTGATCTCCGCCGTAAAGGGGATCGCCGAGCAGAGGGCACTTCAAGGTTGCCATGTGGAGGCGGATTTGGTGGGTTCTGCCGGTTTCCAGGTGGAGGGCGAAGCATTGGTTGGCTTTGCCGGTCCAGAGGGATTTATAGAGGGTTCTGGCGGGTTTGCCGAGAGGGGTAGGAATCATGCGCAGACGGTTTTCAGGATCAGGAGCCATTGGAGTGTCGATTCTAGTCCATCCGTCCTGATCTGCCGTTGTCTCGTATTCTTCCATCCGCCGGATGATTTCACTCCATCCAGGGAATTTTTCCACTTTGTTTTTTTCTTCGATGTCTTTCTTATGTTTTTGGGTATCATCGTTCCATTTTACAGAAATCTCTGTCACGGCAAGATAGGTTTTCTGTAATTCTCCCCGCTCTCTCTGTTTTTGCAGTCTGGCGGCTGCGGTCTGGTTTTTGGCGAAGAGAACGATGCCAGAGGTGTCTTTGTCCAGGCGCCCGATGGGGCGAACAGTGTGGGGCTCCTGCCGAAAAGCATAGTAGGCACTTACCTGGTTTGCCAGGGTGTCTTCATAGTGGCCGCCCTGAGGGTGAGTGACCACACCTGCCGGTTTGTTGACAGCTAAAAGGTCCTGGTCTTCGTAAAGAATATCCAGGACCTCTGTATTGACTGCCAGATGAGCGGAAGTCTGTGTTTCCGTCTCCAACAGGATCTCTATGATATCACCGGGCAGAGTTTTTTCTGTGACTCTGCACCGGGTACCATTTTTCCGGATTCCGTCAGGAAGGAATTTTGCACGGCTGATTTCTTTTTTTGTGAAACCTGCCTGTTTTCTCAATACTTCCTGTACGATTCCTCCTTCTTCCACCTGAAGGCTCCATACCCTCCGGCTCTCGTTACGCATCTGCCTCCGGCAGGGCGTATACATATTCTTTGAACATCCGACCACGCTGTTCGTAGTTGTCGAACTGTCCCCAGCTTGCACATGCCGGTGATAAGAGAACCGCATCGCCTTTGTTTGCTTTTTCGGCACAAATCTTTACGGCTTCTTCCAGATTATCAGCCAGAATCGTATTCATAAATCCACACTTGTGGGCTGTCTCTTCGATCTTTTCTCTCGTCTGACCAATCAGCACCAGGAAACGGACTTTTCCGTCAAAAGCTTCGATCCACTCGTCGTAAGAAGACTGTTTGTCATATCCTCCACCGATCAGCAGTGTCGGTCGGTCCATGGCCTGGATTCCTTTGATAGCCGCATCCGGGTTGGTTCCTTTGGAATCGTTATAATATACCACTCCGTTTTTCTCTGTCACATATTCGATCCGGTGCTCTACTGCCACAAAGTTTTCCACACTTTTTTTGATATTTTCCACCGGAACACCTGCATAATATGCCATGGCTGCTGCCGCCATTGTATTTTCGTGGTTATGTCGGCCAAGGATCTTCAGGCGGTCTGTGCTCGTGATCACGAATTCTTTTTCTCCGGCTCTTAAAACAATCTCTTTTCCTCTCAGGAAAATACCCTGTGGAAGTTCTCTGAGGCTGGAAAAATACACAACTTTTGCTTTCACCTGTCCGCTTTCCCCGAAAGTTCTCAGCACCTCATCTTCATAATTCAGTACACAGACCTGATCTTTGGTCTGGTTGCCGGTGATCAGTTCTTTCACACGGATATATTCTTCCATCGTATGATGACGGTTCAGATGATCCTCTGTGATATTCAAAATTGCACTGACTGTAGGCTGGAAGTCCTGGATGGTCTCTAACTGGAAGCTGCTGATTTCCGCCACTGTCACAGTCTCTTCTTTTGTGTCCAGAGCTACAGAAGTATACGGTGTTCCAATATTTCCAACCACATAGACACTGTCCAGATAATCACTCATGATTTTTCCAAGCATGGCAGTTGTCGTTGTCTTTCCGTTGGTTCCTGTGATCGCCAGGACTTTTCCTTTACCCATCTGATAAGCAAGTTCTACCTCACCCCAGATCGGAAGTCCCTGTGTGCGAAGTGTCTTCACAATCGGAAGATCCGTCGGAACTCCAGGACTCATCACTACCAGATCCAGTGTTTTTCTCGCCTCTTCAGACAGTTCTCCGAGAATAATATCCACATTCTCCGGCTGTTCCAGTCTGGCTTTGATCGCCTCCGGATCCTGTTTGTCGTTTCCATCATAAATCACCGGACAAGCTCCCACTTTACAGAGCAGATCCGCTGCACCGATACCGCTGATACCGGCGCCAAATACTAATACACGTTTTCCTTCTAACTTCATGGTTCTCTCCCCGTTCTTTCAATGTGCTTAGAGTGCCAGCAGACCAATCATACACAGGATTGCTGTGATAATGGAGAAAACTGCCACAACTCTTGTCTCAGACCATCCACACAATTCAAAATGATGGTGGATTGGTGCCATCTTAAAGAATCTCTTTCCTCCGGTCTTTTTAAAATACGTAACCTGTATAATAACAGATGCCACCTCAATCAGATAAATAAGGCCTACCAGAATCAGAAACAGCGGCATCTGCAACATGTAAGCAGTACCTGCAACAAATCCTCCCAGTGCCAGTGAGCCGGTATCTCCCATAAATACTTTCGCCGGAAATACATTGAACAGCAAAAATCCCATCAGTGCGCCGACAACCGCACAGGTAATCGGTTCAATACCGCTTTGTGTTCCCACTGCCACTACCGTAAAGAATGTTGCCACCATTACGGTTACGCTGGATGCCAGACCATCCAGACCATCTGTAAAGTTGACACCGTTTACCGTACCGATCACCGCTACAAATAAAAGCGGTACTGCCACCCAGCCGATATTCCAGTAATATCCATGACTGAAAGGTACCAGCAGTGTCAGTTTAACGTCAGTAAAGCGAATCAGATAAAAAGCAAAAATTGCAGTTACCACGATCTGGCCTGCCATCTTCTGTGCCGGAAGCAGTCCATCGGAGCGTTTCAGCACAACCTTCAGATAATCATCCAGAAATCCGATCAGACCAAATCCCAGCGTAAGAAATAAGATTGGAATGATCTTCGGATAATCTTTTATATAAAGCAAAGATGTCACTGTTACTGCAATCAGAAAGATCAGACCACCCATGGTCGGAGTTCCCGCCTTGGAAAGATGGGACTTCACACCGTCGGTACGTTCCGTCTGGGATGCTTTCAGTCTTCGCAGAAACGGAATAATCACTGGTGCCAGAATCACACTGATCACAAAAGAAATAATCACCGGTATCACAATTTTAAAATCCATACTTCACCTCGTACATTATGAACATTTTTCTGTTCAGTTTTTTTACGTTCTAAGTATAATACTTTTCCCTCTATTCATCAACCGTTATTCCACACGCTTCACACAAATGCTTCCGAAAATTCCGTGATTCTGTCATTCTGTTTTGCTCTCCTCTGTCACGACTGCTGTTTTATCTATTCCCAGATACGGCAGCACATTCTCAAAAATCGTTTTCATCACCGGAGCTGCTATTGTTCCGCCATAATAGATTCCCTGCGGATTATAGATGATACAGACCCCGAGGATCACCGGATCATCGGCCGGAGCAAAACCGAGAAAAGAGGAAATATACCGGTTGGCACTTCTGGGCAATGTCTGAGAAGTAGCTGTTTTCCCGCCGATCCGATATCCTTCCACCTGCCCGTTTTTTCCTCCACCCTCTTTCACTACCATTTCCAGGGCATAGCGCATTTTCTCCGATGTCTGCCCCGAAAGAATTCTCTTTTTTTTCTCATATGAATACGTTTTTATAACCTTTCCATCCCGGTTTTGCACCTTTACTCCAAAATGGGGTGTGATTCTCTCCCCACCGTTGATCAGAGAGGCGGCTGTCGTTGCCAGCTGCAGAGGAGTAATCTGGAATGACTGACCGAATGCGATAGTTGCCAGTTCCACCTGTCCGATATTTTCTTTTTTATGCATAATGGTTCCCGCTTCCCCCGGCAGATCAATACCTGTTTTTTCCAATAAACCGAATTTTTGAAAATAATCGTAATATTTTTCCACACCCAGCCGTAATGCCACATCAATAAAAACCGGATTACAGGAATTTTCAATTCCCTGTACAAAGGTCTGTGCTCCATGTCCGGTCCTTCTTGCACAGTGAATCCGCCGATCTTCCACCACCCGAAAACCAGGACAGGAAAACTGATCCTGCAACGTTACCACACCGGCTTCAAGCCCGGCTGATGCCGTGATAATTTTAAATGTAGACCCTGGTTCATACGTGTCATTGATACAGGTATTTCGCCACATCCGATTTAGCGCATCCGTCCGTTCCTTCCGGTCTGATACAGTCACAGACTCCGGCAGTGTGTACGGATCATTCAGATCAAATTCCGGTACATTTACACAGGCATAGATTTCGCCGTTTTGAGGATTAAGCAGAAGAACCGATACTTTCTCCGCTTCTTTTTGTTCCATCACACGTTCAGCCTCCTGCTGGGCATACATCTGCATATTATAATCCAGACTGATACAGAGATCGAATCCCGCTACCGGTTCCTTTCGTTTTTCCCCGATTCCATTTTGCTCGATTCCTCTGGCATCCGTTGTTGTGAGAATTGTCCCGTTGATTCCTTTTAACACTTCCTCGTATTTTACTTCCAGTCCGATGATTCCCTGATTATCTCCTCCGGTAAATCCAAGTACCCGGGAAGCAAGCCCGCCATACGGATAAAATCTTCGAAAATCCTCGTCCACTTTTACGCCGGCAAGCTGATATTCCCGGATCTTATCCCCCACTTCTTTTTCCACATTTGTTTTTACTCTTTCGATCGAGGATATTTTATTCACCCGTTTTCGTACTTGCGCCTCATCGATTCCCAACTCTTTTGTCAGCATCGCAATTACCTTTTCCGGTTCTTTGATCTGGCTGTGAATCACGGATATCGTGCAAACTGTTTTATTATCTGCCAGTACAACTCCGTTCGCATCGAGAATTCGCCCTCTCGCGGCCTTGATCTTACGCTCTCTTTCGTGCAGATCATCGGCTTTTTTCGCATAATATTCCGACTGTACTACCATCAGATTGACCAATCGCCCTATCAAAACTGTCAGCATAAGCATACATCCCAGAAAAACCACCAGCGTTTTTTTCTTATGAAATGTTTTATTTTTCGCCATAAAAAACCCCGCAGAAGCTTTCCATTTAATGTATGGTCACTTCTGCGAGGTTATTCGTATTCCTGTTTTTACTTAATTTCCACTTTGTATGGCCGCTTCTTCATCAGTGATGCCTTCACTCTCCTGCTTATTGTCAAGCTTGGTTTCACTGTCCTCCTCCGGCGGTGCAGCCGTTGTTGTATCATCGGTGCTGTCAGACTGTCTGTTGGACTCTGCCTGCTGATTGATCAGATTTTCCAGATAAGTCATCTTTGCATTTGCTTTATCCGTTACCTCTTCATCCTGGAAAATATTCAGATATGGAAGAATCTCTGTCATAACACCTTTATAAATATACTGTGCATACAGGCTGTCTGCCTGATATTCTGTATTTGGTTCATCAACAACCACATACACGACCACCTGCGGATCATCCAGCGGTGCGAAACCGATAAATGATACCAGATATTTTTTATCCTCACGGGGATATTTCTGTGCAGTTCCTGTTTTTCCGCCCATACTGTAACCGTCTACCTTCGCTGCTGCTCCGGTACCATCAGACTCCATAACAGTCCCCATATACTGGCGGATCAGTGCTGATACATCACTGGATACAGTCTGTTTTGTTACTACAGGCTGCACATCTTTGATCACATCACCGTCCTCGTTCAATATTTTACTGACCACATGTGGCTGATAATAATATCCACCATTGATCACAGAACAGATTGCCGCAATCTCCTGAATCATCGTACAGGTATATCCCTGTCCGAAGGAAGCACTGGCAAGTTCGGTACTTCCCGATGAAAGACTTTCTTCGGTGTGAAGTATACCTGTTGCTTCTCCCGGAAGATCAATACCCGTAGTAGCACCGAAATTAAATATTTTCTGGTACTTCAGGAATTCCTCCGGTCCCAGAAGAGCTCCGATTTGCATCAACCCATCGTTACAGGAATGCTTGATCAGATCTGACAAAGTTTCCGTTCCATGTGCTCCCGGATAGATAGAGCATCTGATTCTGGTCCCGCCAAACATCTGGTAACCGTCGCAGACAAACGTATCCGATGGCTGCACCACATCCGCATCCAATGCTGCACCAATGGTCAGCGGTTTTACCGTCGATCCCGGTTCAAAAGCATCGCTGATGCAATAATTTTTCCAGATACCGTAAAGATTCTCCAGCATCGTATCATTATCCATCCCATTGATCTCATCTTGCGAATAATAGGAAGTAAGATCTCTTGGATTGTTCAGATCATACGGATTATCCGTCGCCATGGCAAGAATCTCACCATTTTTCGGATTCGCAACAATGACACCTACATTTGCCGCTCCTTCGGCCCCTCTCGGACCATTTGCCATACCATCCATAAAATTGCTGATATATTTTTCTACTACCTGCTGAATATTAAGATCAATGGTTGATTCCACACTGTTGCCGTTAATCGGATCGATAATATTCTGTTCTACATCAGCATCTGAGTTGTAATATCCGAACTGTCTTCCGTTAACTCCGTTCAGAGTACTGGAATAATAGCCTTCGATTCCCCAGTCCGCGCTGTTTCCCGTATACGTAAATCCAACCAGATGACTGGCTGTGGAATTCAGAGGATATACTCTCCGGTAATCTTCTTCAAACCATACCCCTTTGATGTTCGAACGCTCTGCAATTTCTTCTTTTGTCAGTTTTTCTTTTGCTTCTTCGCCGGATACATCGGTATAATCTTCAAATGCTTTCTTCTGATTGATAGAAACATTGCTTTGCAAAATCTGATACTGACTGTCTTTTGTAGTCTCATCTTCCAGTTTCTTTCGAACAGTTTCTTCATCCAGCCCCATCACATCAACCAGCGCTTTTATGGTTGGTTCTACATATTCTTCTTTTGTGTTGACTACTTTGCAGTCCAGAATAACTTTATATACTTTCTCACTGGTCGCCAGTACAACCCCGTTTCTGTCTGTGATATCTCCACGTTTGAACGGAATCACACGGCTGTCGTACTTTTGCTGCGACTGACTTAATACCTGTTTGCTGTACTGATTTCCCTGGCTGGCATTGATCACTGTGATTCGTATACCTAAACCTACGAAAGCCAGTACGACCATTCCAAACAGCCATACCAGCTTCATACGCATCTTACTATTTATCTTTCTTGTTAAAAGGGGATTCCCCCTTTTCTTTCTTCTCTTTCTTTGCACGCAACCACCTTATTTTGTCGTATCAGGTACATCTTTATACTGACGTACATAACTGTTTCCTGCAGTATCAAACTGATAAATCTGATCTTCCTGCGGATAAGTCATCCCCAGTTCGTTCATCGCCTTATCTTTTATCTTTTCCAGATCCACTGATGAAATGACACTGTTGTATAATGCATCATTGTCTGCTTTCAGCTGACTCAGTTCTGACTCTGCAGTGGCAATCTCCTTTGTCTGTGTCGTGATCGCAGACTTCATCTGCAAATAACGGACACACATAAACAGAGCTGCCGCTGATACCACTGCCAGAAACATTACATAACCGCGGCTCATCGCTCTGGTTCTTGCCCGATTTCTGGAAGTTGTCCGACGAACCGGTCTCACTTCCGGTTCTTCCTGTGGTATGGCCTGAATCTTGCGGACAGTATTACCATCTATCACATACTGTTCCACTGTTCGTTCCGATCTGGAATTTACCCTTCTGTTTTGCTTTCTGGCCATTGTTGCTGTCTCCTTACTTAGCTTCGGATATCTGACGTTCAAATACCCGCAATTTTGCACTCTGTGAGCGACTGTTCCACTCCAGTTCTTCCTCAGACGGAAGAATCGGTTTTCTTGTTATCACTCTGCCCTTGGATACTTTTCCGCATACACACACAGGAAAGTTCGGCGGACAGGTACATGGATTTTCATTTCTTCGGAAAATCGTCTTTACGATACGGTCTTCCAGAGAATGGAAGGTAATAATGCAGATCCTTCCTCCGTCATTTAAAAAGTCAATCATTCCATCCAGCGAATCACGCAGAACGTCAAGCTCATGATTCAGTTCAATCCTGAGCGCCTGAAATGTTCTCTTGGAGGGATGTCCGCCCGTTGCCCGGACTTTCATCGGAATGGCTCTTTTTATAATCTCCGTTAATTCTCCTGTGGTATGAATCGGTGTCTCCTGTCTTGCCAGACAGATATGTTTTGCAATATTTTTTGCAAACTTATCCTCTCCATAGTCACGAATAATCCTGTACAGTTCACTCTCGCTATAAGTATTTACGATATCTTCCGCAGTTTTGGTCTGCCGCTGATCCATACGCATATCCAGAGGCACATCCTCCCGGTACGTAAAACCGCGTTCTGCATGATCCAGCTGATAGGAAGATACTCCCAAATCCAGCACAATACCATCAACAGAGTTGATTCCCCTTTTTTTTAATTCCGGGACCATGTGGCAATAATTACTGCGAATGATCATCGTGCGATCCTGATAGTCCCGCAGTCGTTCACTTGCCGCCTGTATTGCCGCATCGTCCTGGTCTATTCCTATTAATCTCCCCGTGGCAGATAATAATTTGCATACTTCCAAGGCATGTCCTGCCCCTCCCAAAGTTCCGTCAACATAGATGCCGTCCGGCTTCACATTCAGATTGTCTATGGTCTCTTTCAGTAATACCGATTTGTGTTTAAACTCCATCTAACACTCTTACTCCTTTTTTCACCGGATCTAGATGATAATTCCCATCTCCTGCATATCTTCTGCAATCGCATCCATATCATCATAGTCATTATTTTCACTCCACTTCGCCTTGCTCCAGACTTCAATCCGGTTCAGATTACCGGTGAGTACCACATCTTTCTCCAGACCTGCAAATTCCCGTAACGTTGCCGGTACCAGGATTCTCCCCTGTCGATCTAGTTCACATGTTGTCGCACCTGCCACAAAGAATCGTGAAAATTTTCTCGCATTTTTGTTTGTAAGCGGTAAAGCTTCCAGTTTCTTCTCAAAGATCTTCCACTGTTCCATAGGATAAATAGAAAGGCAACCGTCTAAACCCTTTGTTAACACGAATTCATCTCCCAGTTCTTCGCGAAACTTAGACGGAATGATCAATCTTCCTTTTGTGTCAATTGTATGACTGTATTCTCCCATGAACATAGAATCTACCCTCTTTGAGTGCCGGGGAATTCCCCGGAATCATGAAATAAACGGTTCTCCCCAACCTTTTATTTCAGGTGCTTTCTGGAATCGGCTGCCACACACTCTCCCTTTCGCACCACTTTTCTCCACTTTCTACCACTTATGCTCTTTATTCTAAACCAAATGCAGTAAGAATACAAGGGGAAATTTTGGAAAAAAAATGAGGAAAAGCTTATCTTTTCCTCATTTTTCTGCATTTGTAACTGCCCGGTACCATCGCGGGATACTGCCAGTCGAACAGTTGCCTATATTTTTTTCTGTTTATTCACTTATACATTGAAACGGAATAAAATTACATCTCCGTCTTTTACCACATACTCTTTTCCTTCCATGCGGACCAGACCTTTTTCTCTTGCTCCGGCATAAGAACCGGACTCCAGAAGGTCTTTATAGTTGACAACTTCTGCCTTGATAAATCCTCTCTCAAAGTCGGTATGGATCTTTCCGGCTGCCTGCGGTGCCTTTGTTCCCACTTTAATCGTCCATGCACGTGTCTCATCCTCACCGGCAGTCAGATAACTCATCAGTCCCAGCAGTTCATAACTTGCTTTTATCAGTTTCTCCAGACCGGATTCCTGAATTCCCAGATCATCCAGGAACATTTTTTTCTCATCATCTTCCAGCTCGGCGATCTCCTGTTCGATCTCCGCACAGATAACAAACACACCACTGTTCTGCTCTTTTGCCAGTTCCCGGACAGCCTGTACATGCGGGTTTGAAGCACCATCGTCTGCCAGATCATCCTCCGAAACATTTGCTGCAAAGATAACCGGTTTTGCTGTCAGCAGATTATACTCCTGCAGCCATGCCTCTTCGTCTTCGTTTTCTGTTTCCAGGGTAATCGCCGGTTTTCCGTCTTCCAGATGTGCTTTGATTCTCTGCTGCAGTTCCAGCTCTTTCACTGCTGTCTTATCCATTCTGGCTGCCTTGGTTGTCTTGGCAATTCTTCTCTCCAGAATCTCCAGATCCGAGAAGATCAGCTCCAGGTTGATCGTCTCAATATCACGTACCGGATCAATCTTTCCATCTACATGGATAACATTGGAATCTTCAAAACATCGAACCACATGAACGATCGCATCCACCTCTCGGATATTCGCAAGGAACTGATTGCCCAGGCCTTCTCCCTTGGAAGCGCCTTTTACAAGACCTGCAATGTCCACAAACTCAATCACCGCCGGAGTCACCTTCTTGGAATGATAAAAATCTCCTAACAATTTCAGTCTCTCATCCGGCACTGCCACAATACCCACATTCGGATCAATCGTACAGAACGGATAATTGGCAGACTCAGCCCCTGCCTTTGTCAGTGAGTTAAACAAGGTACTCTTTCCCACATTCGGAAGCCCAACGATTCCTAACTTCATACTATATACCTCTTTCCTAAATTTCCTTTATTTTATAGCCTTTTGCTCTTCGCAATCGCATCGAGTGCCACAATAAACGCCATTTACACAACACCATAAAGTCTATCATATTTCCCCCACACAGGCAAGGTTTCTTTTCTCCCCCTTTAAATACCCGCCCC